>Ga0209211_10000005_pt1 | contig 685982 bp, 623 predicted proteins | sample RifGroA2_FD_183992 | JGI IMG/M metagenome (GOLD analysis project Ga0209211, IMG submission 183992) | Groundwater microbial communities from Rifle, Colorado, USA - Groundwater A2 (SPAdes) (version 2) | ecosystem: Environmental > Aquatic > Deep subsurface > Groundwater | place: Rifle, Colorado... | reverse complement strand
AAAAACTGGGGGTTGGCCGCTGGGTCGTCGATCGGGTTATCTGCCAGTCTCAGAACCCAAACCATCGAAAATACGGTCCTAAACGTCCTGTCCTAGGCCCACTTTTGTGCGCTGCGGTAAAGTAATAGGTTTCACCCTGTGCTGCCTACCTCCCGGAGGGACTTTGAAAACCATTCAGAAATCTGCCAAGCTGGCCAATGTGCTCTATGACATCCGCGGTCCCATCATGGACGCGGCGCGTCAGATGGAGGACGAGGGGCAGAAGATCATCAAGCTCAATCTGGGCAACTTGGCGGTGTTTGGTTTTGACGCGCCCGAGGAAATTCAGCAGGACATGATCCGCAACCTGCCCAACTCGGCAGGCTACTCCGACAGCAAGGGCATTTTTGCGGCGCGCAAAGCCGTGATGCACGAGACCCAGAAGCAGGGCATTGTCGGCGTCACGCTCGACGACATCTACCTTGGCAATGGCGCCAGCGAGCTCATCACCATGGCGACCAACGCGCTGCTGGACGATGGTGACGAATTGCTGCTGCCGATGCCCGACTACCCGCTGTGGACGGCCGCTACCAGCCTGTCTGGCGGGACACCGGTGCATTACCTGTGTGATGAAACCAATGGCTGGATGCCCGATCTGGACGACATTCGCGCCAAGATCACACCGCGCACCAAAGGCATTGTGGTCATCAATCCCAACAACCCGACCGGCGTGATGTACTCCACCGCGCTGCTGCAGGGCATCATCGAGATTGCGCGCCAGCACGGTCTGGTGATCCTGGCCGATGAGGTGTATGACAAGGTGTTGTACGACGGCATCCACCACACGGCGCTGGCCAGTCTGTCCACCGATGTGCTCACCCTGACCTTCAACTCGCTGTCCAAAAGCTACCGTTCTTGCGGCTACCGCGCCGGTTGGCTGGTGGTGTCGGGCAACAAAAAGGTTGCCACCGATTACATCGAGGGCCTGAACATGCTCTCGAACATGAAGCTGTGCTCCAACGTGCCTGGCCAGTGGGCGATCCAGACCGCCTTGGGTGGCTACCAGAGCATCAACGACCTGGTGTGTGAGGGCGGACGCCTGCGCCGCCAGCGTGACCTGGCCTATGAGCTGATCACCGCCATCCCCGGCGTGAGCTGCGTCAAGCCGCAAGCCGCGCTCTACATGTTTCCCAAGCTGGACCCGGCGGTGTATCCGATTGCCGATGACCGCCAGTTCTTCCTGGAGCTGCTGCGCGAGACCCGCGTGATGCTGGTGCAAGGCACGGGCTTCAACTGGCAGCAGCCTGACCATTTCCGCATTGTGTTTTTGCCGCACGAGGACGACTTGCGCGAGGCCATCGGCCGCATTGCCAAGTTCCTGGAAAGTTACCGCAAGCGCAATGCCAGCTGAATCACTCTGATTTTGATAGCGGCTCGCGCAGTATTCATGCGGGCCGGACGTATTTTTTACTTGAAAAACTTATGAAACCGATACAAGTGGGCGTGATGGGCCTGGGCACTGTGGGCAGTGGGGTGTTCAACGTCCTGCAGCGCAACCAGGAAGAGATCAAGGGCCGTGCCGGCCGCGGCATCGAGGTGACCATGGTGTCGCGCCGCAACACCGCGCTGGCCAAGGAGGTCGTGGGTGACAAGGCCCAGGTGGTGGCAGATGCGCGCGAGATCATCCGCAACCCCGACATCGACATCGTGGTCGAGCTGATTGGTGGCTACACGCTGGCCAAGGAGCTGGTGCTGGAAGCCATTGCCGCGGGCAAACATGTGGTCACCGCCAACAAGGCCCTGCTGGCCGTGCATGGCACTGAGATTTTTGCTGCTGCGTCCGCCAAAGGCGTGATGGTGGCGTTTGAGGCCGCCGTGGCCGGTGGCATTCCCATCATCAAGGCGCTGCGCGAAGGCCTGACCGCCAACCGCGTGCAGTGGATTGCCGGCATCATCAACGGCACCACCAACTTCATCCTGTCCGAGATGCGCGACAAGGGCCTGGACTTCGATGTGGTGCTGAAAGAAGCGCAACGCCTGGGCTACGCCGAAGCCGACCCCACCTTCGACATCGAAGGTGTGGACGCCGCGCACAAGCTCACCCTCATGTCGGCCATTGCCTTCGGTATCCCGGTCCAGTTTGACAAAGCCTACGTGGAAGGCATCACCCAGCTGGGCTCGGCCGACATCAAGTACGCCGAGCAACTGGGTTATCGCATCAAGCTTTTGGGCATCACCAAGCGCACGGCCAAGGGCATTGAGCTGCGCGTGCACCCCACGCTGATCCCGGCCAAGCGCCTGATCGCCAATGTGGAAGGCGCCATGAACGCCGTGGTGGTGAATGGTGATGCCGTGGGCACCACGCTGTACTACGGCAAGGGCGCAGGCTCCGAGCCCACCGGCAGCGCCGTGATTGCCGACCTGGTCGACATCACCCGCCTGCACACGGCCGACGCCGCCCAGCGCGTGCCGCACCTGGCCTTCCAGCCGCACAGCATGAGCGACACCCCCATCCTGCCCATGGGTGAAGTGGTGACGAGTTATTACCTGCGCCTGCGCGTGGCCGACGAGGCCGGTGTGCTGGCCAAGGTCACCGGCATCCTGGCCGAGGCCGGTATCAGCATCGACGCCGTGCTGCAGCGTGAAGCCGACGAGATCAGTGGCGAAGCTGGCACGCAAACTGACGTCATCATCCTCACGCACGATTGCGCCGAGGCCAAGATGAACGCCGCCATCGCCCAGATGCAGGGGCTGCCCACGGTGCTGGCGCCCATCACCCGTATCCGTAAAGAGGAGCTGAACTGATGCGTTACCTCTCCACCCGCGGCAACCCTGACCGCAAACGTTTCTGCGAAATCCTGCTGGAGGGCCTGGCGCCCGATGGCGGCCTGTACCTGCCGGAGGCCTACCCGCAAGTCAGCGACGCCACCTTGCAGCAATGGCGCCGGGTCTACCACGAGCAGGGCTACGCGGCCCTGGCGTTCGAAATCCTCTCGCTCTACATCGACGACATTCCGGCCGACGATCTGCGTGCCCTGTGCGCCAAGACCTACACCGCCGAGGTGTTTGGCACCGGTGAGATCGTGCCGTTGCGCCATCTGGAAGACGGCGTCTGGATCGAGGCCCTGTCCAATGGCCCCACGCTGGCCTTCAAGGACATGGCGATGCAGCTGCTGGGCAACCTGTTCGAGTACGAACTGGGTCGCCGTGGCGAAGAGCTCAACATCCTGGGCGCCACCAGTGGCGACACCGGCAGCGCGGCCGAATACGCCATGCGTGGGAAGAAGGGCGTGCGCGTCTTCATGACCAGCCCGCACGGCCGCATGAGCCCCTTCCAGCAGGCGCAAATGTTCAGCCTGCAAGACGCCAACATCCACAACATCGCCATCAACGGCGTGTTCGACGACTGCCAGGACATCGTCAAGGCTGTGTCCAACGACCTGGCCTTCAAGCGCAAGTACAAGATTGGCACGGTGAACTCCATCAATTGGGCGCGCTTGCTGGCCCAGGTGGTGTACTACTTTGCTGGGTACATCCAGGCGACTGAGCAGAACGCGCAGAAGGTGAGCTTTGCGGTGCCTTCTGGCAACTTCGGCAACGTCTGTGCTGGCCATGTGGCGCGCCAGATGGGTCTGCCGATTGACAAGCTGGTGGTTGCCACCAACGAGAACGATGTGCTCGACGAGTTCTTCCGCACCGGTGTTTACCGTGTGCGCGGCACGGCGGATACGCATGAAACCTCCAGTCCGTCCATGGACATTTCCAAGGCCAGCAACTTCGAGCGTTTTGTGTTCGACCTGTTGGGCCGCGATAGCGCACGGGTGAAGGCTTTGTTTGGCGAAGGCCTGTCCAAGACCGGCCAGTTCGACCTGAGCGCAGACCCGGTGTTCGCCCAAGCCGCCAGCCGCTACGGTTTTGTCAGTGGCAAAAGTGTGCATGCCGACCGCCTGGCGACCATCCGCGCGACCTTCGAGCAGCACGGCATGGTGATCGACACCCACACGGCCGATGGCCTGAAGGTGGCGTTGGAGCAGCGCACGCCCGGTGTGCCCATGGTGGTGCTGGAAACCGCCTTGCCCATCAAGTTTGCGGCCACCATCGTGGAAGCCCTGGGCCGCGAGCCCGAGCGGCCCGCGAAGTTTGAAGGCATCGAGGCCCTGCCCAAGCGGGTGCAAGTCATGGACGCCGACGTAGCCGCCATCCAGGCGCTGATTGCCGCGGAGTGCGGCTACTGAGCCAAAATATGAGCGAAATAGCTGCCTAGCCCGCATGGAATATGCGCGAGCAGCTATATAAACCATAGCAAGAAAGAGCATGTCTACAGCCCCCCGCAAACCCCTGATGCCGCTGGACGACGCGCTGGCCCAACTGCTGGCCAGCGTGCAACCCTTGGCCCAGACCGAGTCTGTGTCCACCAGCGATGCCGATGGTCGCGTGCTGGCAGAGGCCATTGTCTCGGGGCTGCAGGTGCCGCCCTGTGACAACAGCGCCATGGATGGTTATGCGGTGCGCGTGGACGACGTGCTGGCTGCGCAGGGCGCCTTGCCGGTGTCGCAGCGCATTGCAGCCGGCAGCGTGGGCTCGGCCTTGCAGCCGGGTACCGTGGCTCGCATCTTCACCGGTGCGCCAGTGCCACCGGGGGCCGACGCGGTGGTGATGCAGGAAGAGTGCACGGTGTTGGAGGTGACGGATGCCTCGGCGCCACCCCGTGTTCAGATCAATGCCACCCCGTTGCCTGGCCAAAACATCCGCCGTTCGGGCGAGGATGTGGCCCGTGGCGACGTGGTGCTGGCCGCTGGCACCCGCCTGGGGCCCGCCGCGCTGGGCCTGGCCGCCAGCGTGGGAATGGCCCAACTGCAGGTGGTGCGCAAGCCGCGTGTGGCGCTGTTCTCCACGGGCGACGAGCTGGTGCTGCCCGGCACCGTGCCGCCCGAGCAGATGCCACCGGGTGCCATCTACAACTCCAACCGATTCTTCCTCAGCGCCATGCTGCGCCGCCTGGGCTGCGAGGTGACCGACCTGGGCATCGTGCCCGACCGGCTGGATGCGACCGTGCATGCGTTGCAACAGGCTGCCGCCAGCCACGACCTGGTACTCACCAGCGGCGGTGTCTCGGTGGGAGAGGAAGACCACATCAAACCTGCCGTGCAGTCCCTGGGGCAGCTGGACCTGTGGCAAATCGCCATCAAACCCGGTAAACCCTTTGCGCATGGCCGCATTGGCGCGGCGCACTTCGTGGGTTTGCCGGGTAACCCGGTGTCCAGCTTTGTCACTTTTGTCTTGCTGGTACGGCCCTTGTTGCTGCGCCTGCAGAAGGTGCAGGATGTTGCTATGAAAAGCATAGCTGCCCGCGCAGACTTTGATTGGCCCAGGGCCGAAAAACGCCGTGAATTTTTGCGCGTGCGCCGCAACGACCATGGTGGCCTCGATCTCTTCACCAACCAGAGCTCCGGCGTGCTGACGTCTGCAGTCTGGGGCGATGGCCTCATTGACACGCCACCGGGCGAACCCATCCTCTATGGCGCCACAGTGCGCTACATCCCGTTTAGCGAGTTGTTGGCATGAAAATTACTGTGCGCTACTTTGCGTCCGTGCGCGAAGCCATGGGCACCGGTACCGAGGTGCTGGACACCCAGGCTGCCACGCTGGGCGCGCTGCGCGCCGAGCTGGTGGCCCGTGGCGGCGCAGGGGCCGAGGCCCTGGCCCCCGGCCGTGCGGTGCGCATGGCGCTGGACCAGGTGATGAGCCCCGAGTCCACGCCACTCACCGCCAGCTGTGAAGTTGCCTTCTTTCCGCCCGTTACCGGGGGCTAGACCGCCACCGCAGCACTAAGCGCCGCCAGTTGGGTTGTCAGCGCGACGGAGGCCGCGGTCATCGGGGGGCGCAGCTCCGCCTGCATCAGCCCCTGCTGCGCCAACAGCGCTTTGACCGGCCCCGGGTTGGGTTCGGCAAACAACGCCTCTATCAACGGCAGCAGTGGGCGCCATAGCGCCTGTGCTGCCCCCAGTTCACCGCGCACCACATGGTGCATCAGCGCCACCAGGCGCGCCGTGTGGACGTGGCCGCTGGCCGCAATCGCACCGGTTCCGCCCAGCGCCAAGGTGGTGAAGATATTGGCATCATCCCCGGCCAGCACCTGCAACTGCCTGTCGGCAATTAGCGCCTGGGTCTTGGCCAGGTCGCCACCGCAGTCTTTGATGGCAATGATGTTGGGGTGCTGAGCCAGCGTGCGCAGCGTGGCCAGCGTGAGCAGGGCTCCGGTGCGCGCAGGGATGTCGTACACCACCACAGAATGGGCACTTGCATCGGCAATCGCAGTGAACCACTGCAACAGCCCGGCCTGCGAGGGCCGGATGTAGTGGGGTGCCGGCACCAGCAGGCCCGCCAGCGGGCGCGTGCGCAGGGTGCGCACCCAGTCCAGCGTGTCCGGCAGGTGGTAGCCCGACAGGCCCATTACCAGTGGCAGGCCCGGGGCAGCCTGCGCCACGGTGTCCAGCACGGCCAGTTGCTCGTCGGCACTCAGCGCGGCGGCTTCGCCCGTGGAGCCGCAGACCACAATGCCGGCAATGCCTTGCGGCACCAGGTGCTGCACCAGCTTGCGCAGGGCCGTGTGGTCCACGGTGTTGTCCCGAAACGGGGTGACCAGTGGGATCCACAGGCCGGAGAAGGTGGAGGGAGCGTGCACGAAAACATCCTTTGCAGAAACAAGACCGATGGAAAGAACCATCGTCAGCTGCGCGGCGGTTTGCGTAAACGGGGGAGGGTGTTGTTCGCAGTTCCATCGCTCATCTGAGGACGGAACCGCAGCTCCGGTCAAATGAGCTTGGGTTTTTTGGAAGTGTTCGCAGCCATCGCGCACGCGCCTGCCAGAGCCAAAATGGCCATGGTGAAGCGTGTGGTGTCTGTGAACATGGCTGCCATGCTAGCACGGTGCCACAATTCGACCATGCCTTCTGACGCCATTTCTTCCCCCCGTGTTCGAATCCAGCCACAGCCTTTCGATGTGGCGCAAGAGATTACCGCCCTGCAGGCCGGTGATCCGCGTGTGGGTGCCGTCTGCACTTTTGTGGGCACGGTGCGGGACCGCAATGTGCCGGGTGCGGAAGGGTCGGTGCAAACCATGGAGTTGGAGCACTACCCCGGTATGACCGAGAAGTCCATCGAAGCCATGGTGGACGCGGCTTTTGCACGTTTCGACATCCTGGGCGCCCGCGTAGTGCACCGCGTGGGCCTGTTGTACCCGACCGACGGCGTGGTCCTGGTCGCCGTGACCTCGGCCCACCGCGGGCAGAGCTTCCAGGCCTGCGAGTTTTTGATGGACTACCTCAAAACCCAAGCGCCTTTCTGGAAGAAGGAGCAGACGGCCGCCGGCGCGCATTGGGTGGATGCCCGCGTCAGTGACGACGAAGCCCTGGCGCGTTGGGGCATAGAGGCACGCAACGCCTGAGCCCCCTGTGGCGAAAAGCGTAGCACCCGGGCCCTGAAAACAGGCGCTTTGGGCCTGATCCACCTACAATCATTCGCAGGCAGTTGCTGCAGTGGGTCTTGCCCCATTCAGTCTCCGCCTCAGCGCATTCAACAAGGGTAGCAATGGATTTCCGGCGACTCGCACTGCGGCTTGGAGGGGGTGTGGCGGTCACGCTGTGGAGTGCGTGGGTGTGGGCTGCTGCCTTGCCGGTGGACTATCGTTGCGACCTGCAGTCGGTGCAGCAGCCCATGGCCCATCCCGACAACGGCTGGACTGCGGCGCCCGATGGCAAGGTGCCGGTGGACCCGGAAGGCGGCGCCTGCTGGATTCGCATCCGCCACTTGCCTGCGGCCCAGGCACAGCAAACCCGGCCTTGGCTGTCCTTTGCCGACCTCAATGTGCAGCGCGTGGACATTGCCCTGTTCGATGCCCGGGGCAAGCCCTTGGGGCAGGCCTTGCGCTTGGGCCCCAGCAGTGGGGCGGTGGTCACCGGCTTGCGTGCCCTGTTTCCCCCCGATGCCGTGGCCGTGTTTCCGCTCTACGCCCGCTTTGAGCCGGCCCTGGGTGCTCTGGCCTACCCCGGTCTGGCGCGCACCCTTCTGGTGGAGGCCGTGGTGCCCGAAGACAGCCTGCGCGACGAACACGGGACCGACCTTCTCAACCACAGTGGCGCAGTCTTTCTGTTCACCACCGCGCTGGTGGCGCTGTTTTTCAGCATTACCCTGCGAGAGGTCAATTACGCCATTTATGCGCTGTATGCGAGCCTGCAGTCGCTCACCATTTTCACCAAGAGCGGGCTGCCGTTTGTGCTGGATGCGAGCTCTCCGCTCTGGCTCAATGCCTGGATTTTCAATTACCTGGTCGGTGTGCTGTCGGTATTGCTAAGCGTGCGTTTTGGACGTTTTGCCAAACACAGCCCCCGCACCACCAAGGTGGCCTATGGTGTGGCTGTGCTGTTTGCCAGCATGATCCCTTTGCACTACCTGTGGCCCGGTTTGGCCAATGTGCTGATCTATGGGCTGGTGCCGCTGCACTTTCTGGTGCTGCTCTCCGGCAACTGGCGCGGCTGGCGTGGAGGTGAGCGCGGCTGTGGCATTCTGCTGCTGGGGCTCACCCCGATTGCCGTCTATTGGCTTGCTTTCTTGCTCTACAACGTGCTTCTGCGCGAGCCCATGCCTTCGGCGGTGGCGTTGGGCTCCACTTTCGATTTCGCGCGCACCCTGTTGCTGCCCGTTGCGTTTTGCTACGGCATTGCCGACCGCACGCTGCGCCTGCAGCGTGAGACCTCTCGCATGGCCCGCTTTGATGCGCTCACAGGTCTGCTCAACCGCGAGGGCGCACGGCAGTATGGCCAACTGCGCATCGACGAAGGGGATGTGCCCGCGGCCCTGATGCTCAATGTGGAGCGTTTTCACGCCATCAACGAAACCCTGGGCCCCACGCTGGGGGACCAGATTCTCAAGGAAACCGGGCGCCGACTACAGGCCGTTTGCCGAGTGCACGCCAGCGCCTGTGTGGGGCGCATGCACGCAGACCAGTTTTGTCTGGTGTTTCCCAGCGACATCGGCCTCACGGCCATGCGCGAAGAGGTGGACTACGCGTTCAACAGTCCCGCAGAGATTGAGGGCCAGGCGGTCGACATCACCTTGGCAGTGGGGGTGGCACTGCCCCCCGCTGACCACACCACCATGGCGCAACTACTGCGCAACGCCGAAATCGCACTCGACGCGGGGCGCACCCAGCACCGCAACTGGCTGCTGTACCAGCAGGAAATGGAGACGAGCCAGCGGGCCGATTTGGACTTGCTGTCCGAGCTCAAGCGGGCGGTGGAGCAGAACGAGCTGCGCCTGTACCTGCAGCCCAAGGTACGCCTGAGCGACGGCACGGTGGGCAGTGCCGAGGCACTGGTGCGCTGGGAGCACCCACGCCGCGGCATGATTCCGCCCGGCGACTTTGTGCCCTTTGCCGAGAAGACCGGGCGCATCACGCTGATTACCCGCTGGGTGCTGGAGCGGGCCATGCGCCTGGCCGCCAGCTACCGCGCCCAGGGGCGGCCCTTGCAGATATCGGTCAACCTCTCCACCTTTGATCTGGGCGAAACCGGCTTTGCAGCCCGCACCGCCATCCTGGCGCACGAGGTGGGTGTGGATCCGGGTGATATCCGGCTCGAAATCACCGAGAGCGGTGCCATGCAGGACCCGGCCTCGGCGCTGGAGGTGATGAACGCGCTGCGCACCAGCGGCTTCAGCCTGTCAATTGACGACTTCGGTACCGGCTACTCCTCGCTGGCCTACCTGCAAAAAATGCCGGTGGTCGAACTCAAGATCGACCGCGCCTTTGTGCGCAATGTGCGCCCCGGCAGCGACGGTGCTGCACTGCTGGAGTCCACCATTGCCATGGGGCACCGGCTGGGGCTCACGGTGGTGGCCGAGGGGGCCGAGGATGCGGAGGAGTGGTCGCTACTGCGGGCCATTGGCTGCGACTATGCGCAAGGCTGGTTTGCTGCGGCACCCATGCCCGTGCCCGAGTTTGACCGTTGGTGCGAAACACAACTGCCTTTTGTGCGGTGAAATCCATAGAAACATTCAGGGAGATCTGCCATGCATTGGCTGTCACACGGTGTGGAGCAACTGATTGCCAGCACCCAGGAAGAGGGCTACGCGCCCGAGGTGGTGGTGGTGGGCTCGGGGTATGGCGGCTCGGTGGCCGCATTGCGTTTTGCCGAACATGGCCACAGCGTAGCCGTGCTGGAGCGAGGTGCTGAGTACCTTGCCGGTGAATTCCCCACTGACTTTGGCCAGTTCGGCGGCTTTGTGCGGGTTGAGGTGGGTGGTAATGCCGAACGCCAACAGGGGCCTGCGGCGATGGGGTACGAGGATGCGCTGTTTGACTTTCGCGTGGGTACGCGCGCCACGGCCCTGGTGGGCAATGGCCTGGGCGGTGGCAGCCTGATCAACGCGGCGGTGGCGCTGCGCCCCGATGCACGCGTGTTCCAGCAAGAGGCGTGGCCTGTGGCGCTGCGCGAGGCTTCGCTGGATGCCGACTACGCGCAGGCCGTACAGGTGCTGGAAGTTCAGTCACCCGCTGCCCAGCGCGCTTCGCCAGCCTGTGTGCCGCAGCACACCGCCAAATACCAGCGCATGCAGGAGATCGGCCAGGCCGCCGCAGACCGGTTTGCCAATGCCCGCCTCAAGGTCAGCACCGAAGACGTGCCCCTGGCGATCGAGTTTCGCGCCGATGCCCCGCTGACCCTGGGCCCGCGCGATGCCTGCGTGGGCTGTGGCGACTGTTGTTCGGGTTGCAACCACAACGCCAAGCTCAGCCTGGACAAAACCTACCTGCCGCGCGCGGCCCAAGCCGGTGCGCGCATGTTCACCGGCGTCAGCGTCTTGTATGTGCGGCACCAGCCCGATGTGGCCCACCCCGGACGCGACTGGCTGGTGCACTGCGTGCGCACCACCGAGCGCGGCACTTGGGAGCAGTCCTTCGAGGCACCGGAGGGACCGCTCAACAGCGCCTACGAATTTGTGCTGCGCACCGGCCGCGTGGTGCTCAGTGCGGGCACCTTTGGCTCCAGTGAAATCCTGTTGCGCTCGCGGGAGCATGGCTTGCCCGTGGCCCACAGCTGGCTGGGCCGGGGCATCTCGGCCAATGGGGATGACCTGAGCGCCGCCTATGACATGGCAGACACGGCCAACGCACTGGGGGAGGGCAGTGGCGCCGTGCGCGCTGCCTCCGACAAGGTCGGCCCCACCATCAGTGCGGTGATCCGCTACCACGACACCCAGGACCACACCCGCAGCACGGTCACCGAAGACGGCGGTATCCCCGGCATGCTCGCCCCCGTGGTGGGTGAAGCCCTGGCCACGCTGGGGGTGCTGCCCCAACTGGCGCGTTTTGGTCTGCGCCAAACGGCTAGCCAGGACCCGCTGGTGGCGGACCCCCGGCGCACCGCGCGCAGCCTGGTCATGCTGGGGATGGGGCACGACAGCTCGGCCGGGCAGGCCCGGCTGGCCAAGCCGCAGTCGCGCATCGCCTGGTCCTGGGGCAGTGGTGCGGTGGACCCCGCGCCCGGGTTGCACCGCAGCCGTGCTGCCAGTGTGGAAGGCGTGGGGGCCGAGTTTTTGCCCAACCCGGCCAGCGGCGTGTTGCCCGACAAGATTGCCAGCGTGCTCAGTGGTCCCAAGGCCGAGAGCGGCTGGGTCACGGTGCACCCGCTGGGCGGCTGCCGCATGGGGGCCTCGCCCACACAGGGGGTGGTCAACCACCTGGGCCAGGTCTTCCTGCCCGATGGGGGCGTACACACCGGCTTGCTGGTGGTGGACGGCTCGGTCATCCCCACCTCGCTGGGGGTCAACCCCTTGCTCACCATCACTGCATTGGCCGAGCGGACCAGCCGTTTGCTGCTGCAAAACGAGACCGCCCGCGCGCCGCAAACCCGCGCCTTGCCCCCGCACCCGCCCGTGGCCCCCATGGTGAAAGCCGAGCCCGAGGCCCCCCACGGCGCTGTGCTGGCCGAGGTGTTGCGCGGCCCCTTGCAGCCCAAGCCCGATGCCGTGCTGCCACCCTGGTGGCCCGCCGGGCCAGCTGCACCGGCTGCGGCGCTGTTTTTGCAGATGGATGTGGCCGACTGGACGCGCCTGTGGCAGGACCCCCGCCACACGTTACAAGCCTTGCCGGGCACCCCTACGGCGCGCAGCCTCACGACCTCGCGTTTGGTGATCGATGCCACCCAGGGGCCATCCACCGTGTTGCACGTCACTGGTGGCACGGTGCAGTTGTTCCGCGCCGCCCCCGAGGGTTTGGGGGCCCGAGCCTGCCGCGCGGTGCGCGCCGGGCTCACCTACGGCATCACCCGCTGGTACCCCGACAGCCTGCGTCCCAAGGAAGAGGGAGACAAGAAACAAAGGCTGAGCGATATGGTTTGGGACGGCCTCAAGCTGCTCTGGCATGCCAGTGCTGCCCGAACCTTTGACTACCGCCTCACGTTGAGTGACGGCGAACGCAGCTGGTACCTGCAAGGTGAAAAGCTGATCCAGCCTGCCTTGAGCTGGGCGGAGCTGTGGGGCTGGCTGCGCAAGAAACTTCGGCACGGCGGCTGGCCCGCCCCACAACGCCGCAGTGTGTGGGACGAGCTGACCCAGCTGGACGTGCAGCTCATGCAGGCCAAGGGTGGGCGCGTGTTGGCCACGGGCCGCCTCACCATGGATGTGCCCGAGATGGTGCGCCGCATCGCGCCACAAATGAAACCGGGCCCCGACACGGTGAACGCGCTGGCCGCCTTCATCACCTACCCACTCACCATCCTGCGCTACGTGGTCAGCAGCCGCATGCTCGACTTCCGCCTGCCCGACTACAAAAAAGACCTCCCAGCCACCGACCCTGCCACGCTGCCCGACAACGGCGACTTTGAGCTGACGGCGGACCAGTACCCGCCCATTCGCCTGCCCGATGGCCGTGTGGTGCCGCCACAGGCACCGGTGTGCCTGACGGTGCCTTTGCGTGCCGGGGCCGATGCGTCGGACCCGAAAACCGAAACCATCCGCATCGGCCTGGTGCGCTACGCCCAGCCGCGGGTCGAGTCCAGCGTTACCGCGCAGGGCCTGCGGCGTTTCAAGTCCATCATCCTGCTCAACGGCTTTGCACAAAACACCTTGCCCTTTGTGGCCGAGGAGCTGGGCGAACGTGCGCTGGCCGCCATGCTGTATGCGCAGGGCTGGGACGTGTGGCTGCTCGAATACCGCGTAAGCCCCTTCCTGCGCGCTTCGGCCCGGCTGTCCAGCATGGATGACATTGGCGCCTGCGACCTGCCGGCTGCGGTCAACCACGCGCTGGCCGTGCTGCAGGCCGAACGCAGCGAGCCGGAGCTGCTGCCGGGCCAGCTCAGCGTGTTCAGCCACTGCGTGGGCTCGGCCTCTACCGCCATGGCGCTGCTGGGCGGGCACCTCATGCACGAAGCGGGCAAGCCCAAAGTGGCGGCGGTGCTGTTCTCGCAGTTCCAGCCCTATGTGATTGGCTCCGTCACCGCGCAAATGCGCCTGCAGGTGGCCGCACTCATGGTCAATGCGCTGGGCCTGGAGTATGTGAACTTTGCCGCGGGCACGGCGCAGGCGGATGGCCTGCATGCCTTGATGGATCGGCTGTTTGCCAGCTTCCACTACGACGAGGCCGAGCGCTGCCCGCACGAACACGACCTGCGCGTGCACCAGCCCGACAGCACCTCCTGCAAACGCATGGCCGGCTTCCTGAGCCGCCTGTTCCGCCACGACCAGTTGATTGAGAGCCAACCCGGCCGCCCCGGCACGCACGAAAAGTTGGACCTGTACTTTGGCCGCACCAACCTGGGCGTGTTTTTGCACGGTGCCAAGTGTGTGGAGTACGAACACCTGGTGGACGCCGATGGCCAGAACATCTACGTGACGGATGAGAACGTGCGCCGTTACCTGGGCATGCCGGTCATGCTGCTGCATGGGGCTGACAACGTGTTGTTCGACCAGGAGTCGCTGCACGAGACGCAACGCCAGTTCAGCCGTGCCTTTGGCGGGCAGCGCCTGGCCACCGGTCTCGACCGCTTTTTGGTGGCACCCGAACATGCGCACTTTGACTGCACCATTGGCAAGCGTGCGCCCGAGGTCATTTTTTCGGAGGTGGTGGACTTTTTCAACCAAGCCCAGGCTGCCGACCTACCCGAACCGGTAACGCAAAACCGCCTGCGTGCGCGCTTGCCGCGCACCGGACCGCTCACGGGGTGGGTACGCCGTGAGGGGGATGAGACAGTGCTGCGCGTGTGGATGGAGGTGGACAACTCCCAGGCCGACACCGCCGTGGCCGCCATGACACTGCTCTCGGTGGGGCGCCAGCGCAGTGTGCACGCCTGGTCCTTGGTCAGCAGTCCGCTCGAAGGCCTGGTGGGCGTGGCACAGGACGCAGCACCCGACCAAAGCATTGTGTATGCGGTGGCCGATCTGCGTGTGCCCGCCGACTGGCAGGGTGCCATCACCGTCGCCATGGTGAGCCTGCACCGCATTGCTGCCGATGCACCCACCGATGGCGCAGCCCAGGCGCTGCATTGGCCCGATGTGTGGGGCGCACCGGTGACCGTGCAGGATGTGGCGCACAGTGCCGGGCGCAGCCCGGTGCCTGCGGTGCCACCGTCGGCCGAGGCTGCACATGCGGACTACCGGCAAACCCTGGCACAGGGCCAAGGAGCCGCAGGTTGGGAATTGGCCCCGACAGCCACCGCCGTGCCGCACGCGGTAGGCCATGGTGCGCTGCAGCCCCTGCCGCTGGACCTGACGCTGGACGACGCCGTGGCCCTGCTGCGGCCCCTGGCCGCGCTGGTGCGCGAGCAGCGCGCCGTGGCACTGCGCGCGCAGCCCGGCACGCTGTCACGCGAGCGCCGTAGCCTGCGCTGGATGCGCGACTGCGTGCTGCGCCTGCAAGCGGATGTGTTGGCCCCCCAAAACGGCCTGCGTTTTGTGGCCGCCACCTGCCGCCACCCAGGCATCACCGCGTTGGAGGCCGCCCGCAGCGACCACACCCTGCAGCAGCTGGCCGAGCGCCAGCGGCAGGCGCCAGCTTCGCTGATGTGGATGCTGGGCGACCAGATTTATGCCGATGCACGCGCCGGCCTGGCCTCCAGCAGCTCCCCCATCGAGTCGCTGCTGCCGCGCTACCGCGAAGCCTTTGGCTCGGCGGGCTTTCGCCAACTCGCACGCAGCCTGCCGTTCTACATGGCCATGGACGACCACGAGATTGCCGACAACTGGAGCCGCGACGAAGAGCGGCTGGGCACGGCGCGCGCCGTGCTCACGCGCAATGCACTGAGCGCTTTTGCCGCCTTCCAGCGCGCCCATGGCCCGGCACCGCTGGGGCCGCAGGGGCACGACGGAGCGGTTTCGCACGCGGCAGCGGCATTTCTCTCCCTCAACACCCGGGTGCACCGCAACCGCGCCTTGGGCGCCGAGCGGCGCCTGCTGGAGCCCGGCCAGTGGCCGGTGCTGGAAGCCTGGCTGCTGCAAGAGCAGGCACGCGGCCACCATGCCAAGTTCATTGCCACGGGCGCGGTGCTGGCACCGGGCCTGGTGCAGGGGCTGGGCCGGCCCTCACCGCGGTCCACCGACAACTGGCAGTTTGCCGAAGGCGACCGCCAGCGTGTGCTGGACTTCATTGCCACGCAGCACATCAGCAACGTGGTCTTCCTCTCGGGCGATTACCACTGTGCGGCCAGTGCCACCATCACCTTCAGCCACAGCCAGGTTTTGGCCTACGCGCTGGTCGCACCGCCGCTGCACGCGCCGCTGCGGTTTGCCAACGTGGCCGCCAGCGATGTGCTGGCGCAGGAGACGGTGCCGTTGGCGGGTGGCAATGCGCAGATTGAAGCGCAGGCCTGGAACGGCGACGGCTGGCTCGAGTGCGAGCTGGCGCCGCTGGCCAGCGGCGGCCAGCGCTTGCGCGCCAGTTTCAGCATGCGCCGTTTTGATGTGAGCACCCCCGACCAGGTGGTGACCGAGTGGACCCTGGCCTGAGTGGCGGACACCGGCGCGAGGGGCAGGGCGGTTTGATGTGGATCAAACCGCCTGCCAATGTCCGCTGGCGCACGGGCGCTGGCCTTGAAATGGGGCACCATGGCCCCAAGCTGGTTGTCATTCCATAAACCGTCGCGGGAGCAGCAATGCGAATCGAAAAACTCACCACCAAATTCCAGGAAGCCTTGAGCGAAGCCCAGAGCTTGGCCCTGGGCAATGACAACCAGTACATCGAGCCGGTGCACGTGTTGGCGGCCATGATCCGTACCGACGATGCTCCCAAGGCCCTGATGAACCGCGCCGGTGTCAACGTGGCGGGCCTGCTGGCTGGGGCCGAGGCTGCCATCAAACGCCTGCCCCAAGTGCAGGGCCATGAGCAGGTGACGGTGGGCCGTGACATGGTGAGCCTGCTGCAGGCTTCAGAGAAAGAATCCATCAAACGCGGCGACCAGTTCATTGCCGGCGAGCTGTTTTTGCTGGCACTGGCCGACCACAAGGGCGAAGCGGGCAACCTGGCCCGTGCCAACGGACTGACCCGCAAAGCCCTGGAGGCTGCCATTGAGGCGGTGCGTGGCGGCCAAAAAGTGGACAGTGCCGACGCCGAAGAGCAGCGCGAGTCGCTCAAGAAATACTGCATCGACCTGACCGAACGCGCCCGCCTGGGCAAGCTGGACCCGGTGATTGGCCGAGACGACGAAATCCGCCGCGCCATCCAGGTGCTGCAGCGCCGTACCAAAAACAACCCCGTGCTGATTGGCGAGCCCGGCGTGGGCAAGACCGCGATTGTGGAAGGTCTGGCCCAGCGCATCGTGGCCGGTGAGGTGCCGGATAGCCTGAAGGGCAAGCGTGTGCTGAGCCTGGACATGGCGGCGCTGCTGGCCGGTGCCAAGTTCCGTGGCGAATTTGAAGAACGCCTGAAGAATGTGCTGAAAGACTTGGCCAAGGACGAAGGGCAGACCATCGTGTTCATTGACGAGCTGCACACCATGGTGGGTGCCGGCAAGGGCGAGGGAGCCATGGATGCCGGCAACATGCTCAAACCCGCGCTGGCCCGTGGCGAGCTGCACTGCGTGGGCGCCACCACCTTGGACGAATACCGCAAGTACATCGAGAAAGACGCCGCACTGGAGCGCCGGTTCCAGAAAATTCTGGTGGGTGAACCTACGGTGGAGGCCACCATTGCCATTTTGCGTGGCCTGAAAGAACGCTACGAAGTGCACCATGGCGTGGATATCACCGACCCCGCCATCGTGGCCGCGGCGGAGCTGTCCAACCGGTACATCACCGACCGCTTTTTGCCCGACAAGGCCATTGACCTGATCGACGAGGCCGCCAGCAAGATCAAGATCGAACTGGACTCCAAGCCCGAGGTGATGGACAAGCTGGATCGCCGCTTGATCCAGCTGCAGATCGAGCGTGAGGCCGTGAAGCGCGAGAAAGACGAAGCCTCGCTCAAGCGCCTGGAGTTGATTGACGAAGAGATCCGGTCCCTGCAAAAGGAGATTGCCGACCTGGACGAAATCTGGAAGGCCGAAAAAGCCACCGCCCAGGGCAGCGCCCAGGTGCGGGAGGAAATTGACAAGTTGCGTACGCAGATTGACGGCCTGACCCGCAAGGGCGACCTGGCCAAAGTGGCTGAACTGCAATACGGCAAGCTGCCTGAGTTGGAGAAGCGGCTGAAGGAAGCGCAGGACAAAGAAGCCGGCAAATCCAAAAACGGCGAAGGTGCCACGCGTCAGCTCTTGCGCACACAAGTCGGTGCCGACGAAATTGCCGAGGTGGTGAGTCGCGCCACCGGCATTCCCGTCAGCAAGATGTTGCAGGGCGAACGCGACAAGCTGCTGCAAATGGAAGACAAGCTGCATGACCGCGTGGTCGGGCAGGACGAAGCCATTGCCGCCGTGGCCAACGCCATCCGCCGTTCACGCTCGGGCCTCTCCGATCCGAACCGTCCCACCGGCTCCTTCTTGTTCCTGGGCCCCACGGGCGTGGGCAAGACCGAGCTGTGCAAGGCGCTGGCAGGTTTCATGTTCGACAGCGAAGAGCATCTGGTGCGCATCGACATGAGCGAGTTCATGGAGAAACACTCCGTGGCGCGCCTGATTGGTGCGCCCCCCGGCTATGTGGGCTACGAAGAAGGTGGGTATTTGACCGAGGCCGTGCGCCGCAAGCCCTACAGCGTGCTGCTGCTGGACGAGGTGGAAAAGGCCCACCCCGATGTGTTCAACGTGCTGCTGCAGGTGCTGGACGATGGCCGCCTGACCGATGGCCAGGGCCGCACCGTGGACTTCAAGAACACCGTGATCGTGATGACCAGCAACATCGGCAGCCAGCTCATCCAGAGCATGGTGGGGCAGGACTACGAGGACGTGAAAGAGGCCGTGACCGGCGAGCTGAAGAACCACTTCCGCCCCGAGTTCCTGAACCGCATCGACGAAACCGTGGTCTTCCATTCGCTGGACGCTGCCAACATCGCGTCCATCGCCAAGATCCAGCTCGCCACGCTGATGGGCCGCCTGGCCAAGATGGACCTGACGCTGCAGGTGAGCGACGCTGCGGTGGCCGAACTGGCCAAGGTCGGCTTCGACCCGGTGTTTGGTGCGCGACCCCTCAAGCGCGCCATCCAGCAGCGTATCGAGAACCCGCTGTCCAAGCTGTTGCTGGAAGGCAAGTTCGCGCCCAAGTCCACCATCAAGGTGGGCGTGGACCCCATCCTGGCACCGGGGCAGTTCAGCTTCGCCTGAAGCCAGCCGGAGCCCCCCAATGCAAAACGCACCGGTGACGGTGCGTTTTGTTGTTGGGCGTGGGCTTTCAGGCGTTTTCGTTCATCTTGCGCCGGAAGAAGGCGCCAAACCAAATGGCCATCACCACAATGAAGGCCAGCACCGCCACACTCATTAGGCCGTAGTCGGTGGAAAACAGGTCGGTCATCAGTTTCATGGTTTTCTCCTAAGTGTCAAAGCCATCGTAGGCGTGTGGCAGATGCAAGTTCTGACCTGCATCAAACCGTGCTTCAGGCCGCTACGGGCGCAGGTGCCATGCTGTCCCAGGCAGCACCGGCCTCGGCGGCGTACATCAAGGCGGGGCCGCCGCCCATGTACACACACACCGCCAGCATTTCGTCCAGCTCGGTGCGGGTGCAGCCCAGTTTGTGCAGCGCCTTGATGTGAAAACCGATACACCCCGAGCAATGCTGGGTGATGCCAATGGCCAGCGCAATCAGCTCCTTGTGTTTGGCGCTCACAGTGCCTTCGGCCATGGCCGCTTTGGCCAACTGGCCGAAGCCTTGCAGGGCGTCCGGCTGCGCCTTGCGCAAAGGGCTGAGGTTGTCGTTGATGTTCTTGATCAGGGTGCTGTGGTCAAAGCTGCTCATGCCGGGCTCCGTGGCTGAAAGCTTGACTGTAGGCAGCACGGCGCGGGGGCGCCTTGACCCGGCGCAAACAACGGTGGATCGCGTGCGGAACGGCTGCTCCCACGCTTTTTAAGCGCCAAATTGGCCTCTAGTCCCCGTGGATATTGCGCAAGCAGCTATTAAATGTATAGCGTATTTCGGCCGCTCAGTGCTGCCACTGCACCTGCCGCGCCAGCCGCTCAAACGCCATGTCGGCGGCCACGGCCAGCAGGCCGACCAGCACCGCGCCTTGCAGCACATAGGCGGTATTGAAGCCACTCAGGCCCACGATGATGGGCGAGCCCAGCGTCTTGGCACCTACGGTGGAGGCGATGGCGGCGGTGCCGATGTTGATGATGACGGAGGTGCGCACGCCGGCCACCCACAGCGGCAAGGCCAACGGCACTTGCACTTGCCACAGCTGTTGCCAGGGCGAGAGGCCCATGGCGCGGGCAGACTCTTGCACCGGCTGCGGCACCGACTCCACCCCCGCCAGCGTGGCCTGCAGCACCGGCAGCAGGCCAAACAGTGACAGCGCCAAGAGCGCCGGCAGTTCCCCAAAACCGACCACGGGCACTGCCACGGCCAGCACGGCCACGGGCGGAAAGGTTTGCCCCAGGGCGGCGATGGTTTCCAGCAGCGGGCGGAAGGCGCGGCCTGCCGGGCGCGTGGCGGCCAGCCCGGCCGCCGTGCCCAGCAGCACCGACACCGCGCTGGACAACAACACCAGACCCAGGTGCTGCCACAGCAGCGCAGCCAGTGGCTCTTGCAGGTAGACCGGACGCGGCAGGGCGGGGAACAGCGCGGCAAACAGCGGCGCGCTGTGCGGCAGGCCATAGGCCAGCGCCAGCAGCAGGGCCACTGTCCACAGCAGGCGGTCGGCCCACCAGGCGCGGGCCGGGTGCGGGGCGTTCACCACGTCCTTAGCCACGGGCCTGCGCTTCCAGCAGATCGGCCGCGCGCACCTGGCCCAGTGGCTCGCCCGCAGCATTCACCACCCGCAGCGCCGACACCGCATGCGCCGCCATCTGCGAGAGGGCTTCGCGCACGGTGGCGGTATCGGCAATCTGCACGGTGGGCACGGGCCCGTTGAGTGGCTGCACCAGCGGTGCAACGGGCCGCAGCGAGAGCAGCTTGAGCCCGCGGTCCGCACGGCCCAAAAAATCCGCCACAAAGTCGTTGGCTGGCGTGGCCAGCAGTTCCAGCGGTGTGCCCACCTGTTCGATGCGGCCCTGGCGCAGCAGCACCATGCGTGTGGCCAGCAGCAGGGCTTCGTCGATGTCGTGCGTGACCAGCACAATGGTTTTGCCAGACGCCTGGTGCACGCGTTTCAGTTCGAGCTGCAGCGCAGCGCGTGTCACCGGGTCCAGCGCGCCAAAGGGTTCGTCCATCAGCAGCACATCGGGGTCGGCTGCCAGTGCGCGCGCCACGCCCACACGCTGTTGCTGCCCGCCCGACAGCTGGTGCGGGTAGCGGTCGCGGTACTGCGCGGGCTCCATCGCAAACAGGGTCAGCAGCTCGGTCACACGCGCTTCGATGCGCTCTTGGCTCCAGCCCAGCAGCTGCGGCACGGTGGCAATGTTGCGCGCCACGGTCCAGTGCGGGAACAGGCCCACCGACTGGATGGCATAGCCCATGCGCCGGCGCAGGTCGCGCACGTTGAAGCTGTAGATCTCTTGTCCGTCCAGCAGAATGCGGCCGCCGTCGTGGTCCACCATGCGGTTGATCATCTTGAGCGCGGTGGACTTGCCCGAGCCCGAGGGGCCAATCAGCACCAACAGCTCGCCGCGGGCAATGGTCAGGTCCAGGTCGGTGATGGCAGTCGTCCCGTCATACGACTTGCTGGTGTGGTCGAAGGTGATCATGCGGTGGGGGTTTCCAGCAGCGCGGCCAGCGCCTTGAACAGGGCATCGGCCAGTACGGCCAGCAGCACAATGGGCAGCACGCCCAGCATCACCAGCTCATTGGCCGCGCTGAACAGGCCGTCAAACATGATGTGCCCCAAGCCCCCGGCACCCACCAGCGCAGTCACCGCGGCCAGGCCCGTGGTCTGCACCACCGCCGTGCGCAGGCCCACCAGCAGCACCGGCAGCGCCAGCGGCAGCTCCACCTGCCACAGCACCTGCCAGGGCGCCATGCCCATGGCACGCGCCGACGTGGTGACTGCCACGGGCACCTGCTCCAGCCCGGCCAGCGTGGAGCGCACGATGGGCAAGAGCGCATACAGCAGCAGTGCCAGCACCGCGGGCGCCAGGCCCACACCGCTGATGCCCATCTGCCCCAGCACCGGTGCCTGCGCGGCGGCCCAGGCCAGCGGCGCCATCAGCAGGCCAAACAGTGCGATGGAGGGAATCGTCTGGATCACATTGAGCACGGGAAACAGCGCCTGGCGCAGCCGTGGCGCGCGCACCATGGCCCAGGCCAGCGGCACACCCATGGCCACCGCGGGCACGATGGACAGCAGCACGATCTGCAGGTGGCGCAGCACGGCGGCGCCAAACACATCGCTGCGGTTGGTGTACTCCTGGGCAATGGACAAGTCTTGCCCCATGCCCAGTACGGCCAGCAAGGGCAGGGCGGCGGCGGTAAGCACCGCCAGCCGCGCCAGCGTGCCCAACCGCAACCGGGCCACGGCGTCCAGCGCCACTAGCCAGGCCAGGCCCGCCAGCGTCCAGAAGCCAGCACCCAGTGCCGTGCGGTGCAAAGAAGATTCGGTGTGCGCCACGTGCTGGGCATGTGCACCGGCCAGCAGCCACAGCCCGGCCAGCGCGGCCGCCATGGCGGCCAGCACCAGCCCGTGCGTGGCGCGGCGCTGGGCCTGCACTGCCGCCATGGCCAGCGCCAGCAGCAGCGCGGCGACCAAGCAAGCCCCGAGGCCCTGCAGCAGGTCCATCACAAACACGGGTTCGCCCGAGAGCAGGCGGTTGGGCGCCACGCGCACAAAGGGCAGGGCCCAGGCGGCAGCCAGTGCCAGTGCCACACACAGTGCCAGCACCGGGTTGCTGCGCCGGGAGGGCGTGTCCGCCACGGCGGCGGCTATTTCAGGAAGCCCTTGCTCTGCAAGAAGGCGGTGGCTACCTTGCGTGGGTCCTGGCCTTCGAGCTGGATGCGTGCGTTCAGCATTTGCAGCGTGGGGCCGTCCAGCGCCTTGAAGATGGGCGCCAGCACCGTGGCAATGGCGGGGTATTTCTTGAGCACTTCTTCACGCACCAGGGGCGCGGGTGCGTACACGGGTTGCACGCCCTTGGGGTCGTCCATCACCACCAGGCCCAACGCGGCTACCGGGCCGTCGGTGCCGTAGGCCATGGCGGCGTTCACGCCTGATGTCTTTTCGGCCGCGGCCTTGATGGTGGCTGCGGTGTCGCCACCGGCCAGCACCAGCGACTGGTCGGCGCGCAGCTTGAAGCCATACGCCGCCTGGAAGGCTGGCATGGCATCGGCCCGCTCCATGAATTCGGCCGAGGCCGCCAGCTTGAAGGTGCCGCCCTTGGCGATGTAGCGGCCCATGTCGTCCAGCGTACGCAGCTTGTTGGCCGTGGCCACGTCGCGGCGCACGGCAATCGCCCAGGTGTTGTTGGCATTGGCCGGCTCCAGCCAGACGATTTTGTTCTTCCCCAGGTCCATTTTCTTGGCCAGCTCGTAGCCAGCGCGCAGGTTCTTCCATGCCGGGTTGCTCTCGTCGCCCAGCATGAAGGCGCCGTTGCCGGTGTATTCGGGGTAAATATCAATCTCGCCGGCCAGCAGGGCGGTGCGCACTACTTTGGTATTGCCCAGTGCCACCTTGTTCTCGGTCTTGATGCCATGGGCCTCCAGTGCCAGCACCACGATGTTGCCCAGGAGTTTGCCTTCGGTGTCGATCTTGGAGCCCACGCGCACTGGGCTTTGGGCCTGGGCGGCCCAGCTAGTCAGCAGGCCGGCTGCCAGCACCAGCAGGTGGCGGCGGGCAAAAAGCGAGGATGTACGCATGGCGGGTCCTTTCAAATGAGGGCACAGGATAAGCGAAAGCGAATAGCCCGGGTAACCCTCCGGATGGCCGGTGCTGTGGTGCAATGGGAGCCCCTGAATGCGAGCCCGGAGCCTGCAATGAAAGCAATTTGGAACGGCACCGTAATAGCCGAAAGTAATGACACCGTGCTGGTGGAAGGCAACCACTACTTTCCCGCCAGCGCCCTGAACCGCGACTACGTGCAGTTCAGCAACCACAAGACCAGCTGCGCCTGGAAAGGCCAGGCCAGCTACTACTCGCTGTTGGTGAATGGCGAGATGAACATCGACGCCGTCTGGTACTACGCCGACCCCAAACCCGAAGCGGAAATGGTGCGCGACCGGGTGGCGTTCTGGAAGGGCGTGCAGGTCACGGCCTAGGCTGATTTATTGGTCAAATTGGCCTCTATACCGCATGGAATATGCGCTAGCAGCTACTGATTTTGTAGCAATCCGCGCGCGCTGCCGCAGCTGCCCCGATCACGCAGCCATGCGCTGGCCGTGACGCAGCCCGCGCATGGCGTAGTGGGTGACGGCAATGCACAGGCCCGCAACGGCCAGGCAGTGTCCGAAAAATCCGGCCACCGAGGCGCCGAAGTCCCACCAGTCCAGGGACATTTGAAACAGCAGCTTGTCGCGCAGATTCAGGGCCTGCGCGCTGATCAGACCTTGCACTGCAATGCCGAGCGTAATGCTGCGCAGCACTGCCGTCCGTGCCCGGTTGGGTTGGGTGATGCCGAACAGCCGGCTGGCCGTGGCCATCAGCAAGGGCCAGCGCAGTCCCAGATGAATGGCGACCACCAGCAACAGCCAGTAGGCGCCACCGGCATGCAACCGCCGCGCCGTGAAATCGTCGTCCCAGCGCAGCCCGGCAAACACGGTCTCGGAAATCACCAGGCTCGTTGCCAGCAGCACCAGCATGCCCGTGAGCAGCAGCAAGGTGAGGGCGATGTTGAACTTGCCGCGCCGTGCACGAGGCGCTTTGGCCAGACCGGCAAACCAGCGGCGATGGAATGCCCCATGCACCATCAGCAGCATGAACATGCTGAGGCCCGCCACCTCATGCGCTGCATTACCTTGCCAGTAGTAGGAAAAAGCAAACAGCAGCAAACCGGCGGCCACGCCGTCCAGCGCCAGTCGCAGCAGAAAAACAGGGTTCAAGGCAGGGCTCCTGGCGGTCTGGGGCTTATTCCACCGGCTTGCCACGGAACTCGGACAAGCGTCTGGCGGTGTACAGGTACTGACTGTCCTTCTGCGACGCATGGCAGGCCATGCAGCGTGCGGTGTTTTCCTGCAGATTGATGGTCCGGTCTGGCTTGAACCACTGGTACTGCCAATCACCGGTGCGGCGGCGCTCCTCAAAGTCGTTGCCCCAACCCGCGCCTTTTTCCATCACGAAGTAGCGAAAAATCTTCTCGTCCCGGTAGTCCGCCAGCACGAAATGTGTGCCGTTGGGCACCGGCAGGCCTTTTTGAATGGCCTCGATGGCGGCCCGCGTGGTGGAGATGTGCTCCGTCACCTCACCGCGGCGCACCGTGGTGTAGTGCACCAGTTCGTCCAGCTTGGGGAAGGTCACACGGTTGGGCTCTGCATGCGCCTGCAGGCCTGCGATGCACACGGCCAGGGTGATCCCTGCGGTGGCCAGCGCGCCCCAGCGAACGAATGTTTGGGTGAATTGCTTCATGGTGTTGTCCGAAGTTGTTGTTGCCAGAATTGCGTGGCCTGTTCGATCCAGCCCTGGGCACGGGTGCCCTGGCCGGTGCCAAATCCGTGTGCCACCCCTGGGTAAATGTGGAACTCCACCGGGGTTCCCAGGCGTCGCAGCGCGTTGACGCGGGCTTCCATGGAGGCAGGCGGTGCAATGCCATCGCGCTCGCCCACCACCACAAACGTCGGCGGCTCGGACGCGGCCACATCCGCGTGGCTGGTGTACGCCATCACCACCGCCGACGGCTTGGGCAGCGGCTGCCCGCCAAAGGCGGCCGTGCCATGGGAACCAATGGCCGCTGCCATGCGCGCGCCAGCGGAACTGCCCCACAGTGAATAACCCACTGTGCTGACTTGCAGTGCGCTGGCGTTCTGGAAGATGTAAGACACCGCCGCCGCCAGATCTTCGGTTGCCACGTGTCCCCCTTCACCCGCGCGGTACTTCAGCACGAAGGCATTGAGCCCCTGTTGGCTGATGGCTTGGGCGTAAGGAAAGCCCTCATGCACCGAACCGACGTAGGCAAACCCGCCACCCGGCGCGATGACCGCGAAGGGGGCACCCGGCTTGCCGCGGAAGAAAAAAAGACCGGTGTGGCGCAAGGCCGGGTGGGCCTGCTTCTCGGCTTCGGTATGGAAGTCATGGAACACGGTGCGGCCCGCATGGGTGTCGTCGACCATCCGGTTCAGTGCGTCCACCACAACGGCCGGGCGCACCTCGCTGTGGTAGGGCAAGAGTTGCCCGATGTCGGCCAGCGGCATGGCCGTGTCATAGGCGCGCCCATCCCACGGCAACATGCGCGGTGCAAAGCCGCGAAAGGCGGGGTGGTTCAGCAAGGTGCCCAGACTGTCGGCCGTGCGCAGAGGCGGGAACCTGGAAACGACCCGCCCTTTCTCGGCCGCGTGCACGGCCGCTGCGGCGGAGGACGCGGGTGTTACCTCACGGGCTTCGCTCAAGGGCAGTGCCAGCAGCACGGGAAGCATCCGGCCAAGCAGCTTGCGAGCGCGCACCGGCCAACGCCATGTTGTTATGGCGTTCCATGTGACCTTTGGTGCGCGTGCCATGGCTTGCTTACCTCAGGGGCGCCTCAACACCGCTGTAGGCCTGCACCACGGGTGGCAGCCGTTCGCCCTGCACCGTGATGCCTGCGAGTGCCGTGTTCAGTGCCTGCAACTCGTCGGCAGAGAAGGTGATGTCCGCGGCGCCGATGTTGTCGAGCATGTGCGCCATCTGGGTGGTTCCGGGGATCGGCACGATCCAGGGCTTCTGTGCCAGCAACCACGCCAGAGCAATGCGGGCGGGGGTGCTCTTCTTGCGCTCAGCCCAGGTTTTGAGCAGGCGCACAAGCGCCATGTTTTGTGCAAGGTTGTCAGGTGCAAAACGCGTTTCCGTTTTGCGGAAGTCGCCGTCTGCAAACCGGGTGTTTTGGTCGATAGCGCCGGTCAGGAAACCCACCCCCAGTGGACTCCAGGGCACAAACCCAATGCCCAGCTCCTGGCACAGGGGCAGCACTTCCTTCTCCGGGCCACGCCACAACATCGAGTATTCGCTCTGCACCGCAGTGAGCGGCAGCTCGGCATGGGCCCGGCGCAAGGTGCCCAAACCCATTTCGGAGAGGCCCCAGTTCAAGACTTTGCCCTGTGCCTTCAGATCCTTGATGGCACCTGCCACATCTTCAATCGGCACCTGGGGATCGACCCGGTGCTGGTAGAGCAGGTCAATGCGGTCGGTGCGCAGGCGCTTGAGCATGCCTTCCACGGCCAGCTTGATATGGTCCGGGCGGCTGATGAGGCCCGGGCCCCGTGCGCCTGTCTGCAGGTCGATGTTCCATCCGAACTTGCTGGTAATCACCACCTTGTTGCGAAACGGCGTGATGGCCTCGCCCAGAATACGCTCGCACTCGTGCGGGCCGTAGGCCTCTGCCGTGTCAAAGAAGGTGACGCCACGCTCGTAGGCCGTGCGGATGATGTCAATCATCTCCGGCCGCGCGGGAATCGTGGTCTGGTAGGTGCGGGCCATGTTCTGCACGCCCAGGCCGACGCTGGAGACTTCCAGCTGCCCCAATTTTCTGCGTGCGGTCAATCGCCCGCTTTGCGATTGGGCCTGCGCGGTTGTGTGCCCCAGCAGGCCGGAGCTACCGATCGCTACACCGGACGCTGTTGCCACTGTGGCCTTGAAGAAATTGCGCTTGTGCGCATTCACACTCTCTTGGGTCATCACGAACTCCTGGTTGAAAATCCTATGGCTGCAGCGCGCCGGTGCGAGATGGACATATCCACTTGCACACGTGCCGCTTGATACGTGTTCATCGTGCAAATCGTGTTTGTTTGGCTGTCAGGGCGGCAGCCTGTGCATCGTGCGGAAGAACGTAGCCTTGCACTGCGAGCTGCTTCATCACGGTGCGCACTTGCTGTGCATACGCGTTCTGGCTTGTGTAGCGCTGCTGTAGTTCTGCTGCCGTGAAGTCACGGTGATGCCCTGCCAACAGGCAACCCAGTGCATCCCCGTTGGGTGCCGTGTGGGCGGTTGGGACCGTGAATTGCGCCAGACGTACGCCGCCCACAACCTTGCCATCGGAATCTCGTAGCACCTTGTTCTTCTCATCGCGTTGGAACTGGCGTGTGGGTGCAGCGGGCCGGCCCGTCAGGGCCCACTGCCGCACGCCATCGATGGCTGCGTTCAGCACCAAGCCGGTGTCCACTTTGCTGAACAGTGGGTTCAGCTTGCAGCCCTGCGCCGCCATCATCTGGGTGAAGGTGAGTGGGCCGTTTGGCCCGAGGACGGATTTGTCGCGCAGCAGCAGGGTGTCGACGTAGTTCACCGCGTAGTACGAGGCGTGTGAGGTTCCAGCCACTTCCCAGACGCGGGTGTATTGTGAAGTGGTTGGTGGCGGCAAAAAGGCCTCCAGGGATTCGCTGTTGACGCTGATGGCGGGTGTCGGTATGTCGGCGCGCATCTGCTGCGCGAGGTCGAGAAAAACAAAGCCGTCAAAGAACCGGTAGAGCGGGTGAATCGCGTTGTAGTACAGCGAGAGGCGCATGGCCGATTGCGATTCGCCCATCGCGATGACCTGGCGTACCTTGAGGCCGGGCAGCGGTGGCGTGGGCCCCGCGTTGTCTTTCAGTGCCATCGCGACCTGGGTGAAGATGTCCCAGGACAAGGGGTCGCCACCCGCGCAGGGCGTACCTGCCGGGCAGACATCGATCTGCTCGCCTGTTTTCGGGTCGGTGCTGTCGGCGGCTACGTTCAGCTCGCCATAACGCTGCGGGCTCCAGGTCTTGAGCCGCTCCACCCCTACGCGTTGGGCCGAGACCACCGCCACGGCATATCCCTCGCGCAACAGGTGGGCGTAAGACTCTGCAAACGCGAAGTCAACGTCCTGCCCCATGGTCACGTTCGCCCATTCCACCACCAGGGTGCCATTGAACTTGGCCGCCTTGGGCGTGCGCACCAGCACGCGGGTGCGGTAGGGCCAGCCACCGTCGATAAGCTCTGCAGTGGCCTGCGCACCGCGCAGCGCGCCGCGGTAGCGCTGGGCCTGCCCGGCGGCGTAGAACTCCTGCTCGGTGTAACCGGCGGCGCCCAGGTCCACTGCGGCGGCAGCCATGGGCGTGGTGCCCGAGACCTGCACCGCAGTGAGTACCGCAGCGCTAGGCACAGGTGTTGCTGCGCCCGCCTGCTGCGCAGCGACTGAACCGGCAGAAAGCAGGAGTGCACTGGAGCACGCCAGCGCGGAGAACAGGGAAGCAACCCGAGACTTTCGCTGGGTGGGTGCTTGCGGGGATGGTGTGGTGTTCATGGTGTGTTGCATGGCAATGGAGTAAGGATCTGGACGATCAGATGTCCAGGCGCCGCTCCGCCATCCACTTCACGATGGCCGGGTCACGGTGCGAGAAGAAGCTGCTGGTGTTGGTGTCGAGCGCGGCGATGCAGGCCATGTCTGCCTCCTCCAGCGCGAAGTCGAAGACGGCCAGGTTCTCTGCCATGCGCTCTTTGCGCACCGACTTGGCCAACGCCCCAATGCCACGCTGCAGCAACCAGCGCAGCACCACTTGCCCCACCGACTTGCCGTATCGGGCACCAATGGCCAGGAGCACCTCGTTCTCGAACAGGTGGTTGCGGCCCTCGGCAAACGGGGCCCAGGCCTGCGCCTGCACGCCCTCTGCCTGCATGAAGGCCACACTCTCCAGCTGCTGCTGAAAAGGGTTGACTTCCACCTGGTTCACGGCCGGGGCGATCTCGTTGAAGGCCTTGATGTCCATCACCCGGTCCGGGTGGAAATTGCTGACGCCAATGGCGCGCAGCTTGCCCGCGCGGTGTGCATCCTGCATGGCACGCCAGGAGCCGTACACATCGCCGTAAGGTTGGTGAATCAGGTACAGGTCCAGGTAGTCCAACTGCAGGCGCGCCAAGGACTTGTCGATGGCCTTTTGCGTGCGCTCATAGCCCGTGTCTTGCACCCACAGCTTGGTGGTGACGAACAGGTCCTCGCGGGCAACGCCGCTCTGGCGGATGCCTGCGCCCACTGCGGCTTCGTTGGTGTACGAGGCGGCGGTGTCGATGAGCCGGTAACCCGCCTCGATGGCGTCCACCACGCAGCGCGTGCATTCCTGCGCGTCGGGTATCTGGAATACGCCAAACCCCAGCAGGGGCATCTGGACGCCGTTGTTCAAAGTGACGGTTTGCATGGTGCTTTGTGCAGTGGACATGGGGCGAACTGTAAGCAGGCAACCCGCATCTGAATAGCTGCAAATCATTTGTTGGATTGGCATACAAAAGGGGATAATCATTCGAAAAAGAGGGGCACCCATGGCCATCAACGAACTGCGTTCCGTGACCACATTCATCAAAGCCGCTGAGTTGGGCAGCCTGCGCAAAGCCGCGCTGGAGCTGGACATCAGCCCCCAGGCCGCCAGCAAGGCCTTGGCCCAGCTGGAGAAGCATCTGGAGGCCCGGTTGTTCCACCGCACCACGCGGGTCATGTCGCTCACCGACGCGGGCCAGCGGCTGCTGGAGGATGTGCAGCCCGCACTGGTGGGGGTGCAACGTGCGCTGAAAAAGGCCAAGTCCACCACGGACGAGATTGCGGGCCCCCTGCGCATTACCGGCCCCCGCACCACCTTTCAGCCCATCCTCTGGCCTCTCATCGAAGAGTTTTGTGAACGCTACCCTGGCATCCAACCCGATGTGCTGCTGGAAGACCGTGTGGGCAACTGGGTGGAGGACCGGGTGGACGTGGGTTTTCACATGGGGCGCTCGCCGCACGAGGGCGTTATTGCCCGCAAGCTGTTTCCGCTGCAGCTGCTGGTGTGCGGCTCGCCCGACTACTTTGCGCGTTACGGCGTGCCCGATTCACTGGCGGCATTGGCCAATCACCGCTGCAGCGTGTTCCGCCACCCTGGTACCGGAAAACTCGCCCCCTGGCACCTGCGGCTGGACCAGCAACCGATTGAACAACCTGTGGTGCCCACCATCATCAGCAACGACGAAACGCTGGAGCTGCATGCCGTGTTGGCTGGCAAGGTGCTGGGGCAACTGGCCGGCGCCACCGCAGCACCCTACATACGCACAGGCCAGTTGGTGCCCATTTTGTTGAACCACATGTCGGACATCGGCAGCTACTTTGTCTACTTCGGCAGCCGCCAATCACAACCCGCCCGCGCTCGCGCATTCGTAGACTTGGTGGTGGAGCGCCTGACCGACAGCGCTGCGTATGTGCTGTCCCCCAAAGAGCTGGCTGGCACCAAAAGCAGGTTGCCCAAACCGGCACGAGGTATCAAGGGCAAAGCCAGCTGAACGGGGAGGCGGGGCAGCGACTTTTATAGATAAAAGTGCATCCAGCCCTTGTGAAATATGCGCGAGCAGCTACTAATTTAATAGCAAATATTTCTTCACGCAGCGCCTGATGCACATTGCCTGACCAACTGTCGGCAAGCTAGCGGCGTGGCGCTTGTAGGCGTATTCCTACGCCAAGTCGGGATTTTTTCCTCTGGTTCCGAGCGCGTGCGCCAGCCACACTGGCGGCGTGGTTTATTCAGTCACCACAGAAGGAAAATCCATGAACTCGTACCCCATCCCTAGCAATCAAACTCGCGTGTCGCGTCTGCATCCGCTGATCGCGGTTGCCGCAGGCTCCGTGGTGCTGGTGAGCCTGCTGGGCGCCGCTGCCATTTCGGGCATTCTTCCCAACTCCAATGCCAAGGCAGCGTCCGATGGTGTTGCCATCAGTGCTCCAGCGGATGTGTCCGCCCCTGCGGCAAAAGCTCCCGTGCAGAAGGCTGCAAGCCAAAAGCCAGCAACGCAAAAATCCTCCACCCAGGTGGCAAGCAATTCCAGCGTCCCTGCGCAACCCGCTGCGGCGCCCGCGGCTCCGGCCGAGAAAAACAGCGCGGTTGGTATCGGTATTGGTGCTCTGGTGGGTGGTGCGCTGGGCAGCCAGATTGGCAGTGGCGATGGCAAGACCCTGGCCACCATCGCCGGTGCAGTGGGCGGCGGCTACGTTGGCAATGAAATTGCCAAGAAGAACGCTGCCCCTTAAACCTCTGGCCCCGCTAAGCGGCTTGCCGCCACTGGCGGATTTGCGCCACCGTGGCGGTGGCGCCGCCGCACACGATGAACAACACGTTGCGGTAGGGCGCCAGCGCCGCGTTGGCTTCATAGGCCAGCGCCAGGCTGGCACCGCAAGCCGGTTCCACCAGCACGCGGTGGTCGGCCAAGAAACGCTCGCACGCATCCAGCGCACTCGCGTCTGACACCAACACACTTTGTACCGGGCGCTTTTGCGTCCACTGGAAAGCCTGTTCGCATACGCGCTTGGCGCCCAGTGATCCGGCAATGCTGGTGATGGCGTCCAGCGCTACCGTGTGCCCGGCCTGCATGGCCGCGTGCAGCGACGCGGCACCATTTGTTTCCACGGCAATGATGGGCACCTGACCCCAGCCATTGCGCGCCATGCCCTCGGCCACGCCCGACAGCAGGCCACCACCACCTACCGACAGCACTACTGCATCGGGCACCACGCCCGCGCGGGCCACTTCGTCCACCATGCTGGCGTGGCCGGTCCACAGCAGCGGGTCGTCAAACGGATGCAAAAACGCATCGTCCGGCCCCACCATGGAGAGCGCCAGTTCATTCGCCTCTTGCCACGACGCGCCATGCACGATCACATCGGCGTTTTCCAGCCGCAGCAGCTCTTGCGCCCGCGCCGTGGTGGTCTGCGGCACCACCACCGTCACAGGGATGTTCAACACCCGCCCCGCATACGCCACCGCCATGCCCGCATTGCCACCAGACGACGACACAAACCGCTTGGCCCCGCGCTGCGCATGGATCTGGCAGGCGTGGCCGATGCCGCGAATCTTGAAACTTCCTGGGGGCTGCAGCGCTTCCATCTTGAGCCAGACGGTGCGCTGCGCGGCGAGGCTGAGGGCGCGGGATTCGAGGAGAGGGGTTTGTAGGTGGAGGGGTGTTTGCGACATGGTGAAGAGGTTAACCTCTCGGCGCAGGCCTGCATAGGACAGTATCTGAACTCCAATGTTGGCACACAGCCCCTTAAACCAAGGCCGCCAGCCACTCGCCAACTGCCCCACGGCCACGTCGTAGTAGTGTGGGTCAACCAGCGCGTAGAGCGCTATGTCAGCCACCATGCCGGGAGCCTTCCGTCCAAGCCCACGACCACGTGTTGCCAAGGCCTTTGGATCGCCGCATACTGTGTCATCAGCAGCGCTCGCAGAAGCGCTTGAAGCTAAGGCGTTGGAAATCATACGTTTTGGGTTTCAAAAGGGAGATGCATATGAAGTTGCTGAAAAACCGTTCCATTGCGACACGCATGCGCTTGGGCTTTGGTTTGCTCATCCTGGTGAGTATTGCGGTGGCCCTGTTCGGGCGCCTGGCCTTGGACCAGGTGGGTGGCCAGGTGCGCGCACTCACAGAACACAATCTGGTGGCGGTGACCGTGCTGTCTAACATCAAAGACAACGTCAATCTCACGGCTCGTGCCGCCCGCAACATTGCATTGCAGACCGACCCCCAGGGCAAGCTAGTCGAAAAAACCATTATCGACAGCAACCGCACCTCCACCCGCGCCTTGCTTAAGCAGTTGGAGGAATTGCTGCCGCTTCCTGAAGAGCAAGCCAAGTTCAAGGAAGTGTCCACCAAGCGCTTGGCGTATGCAGCCAAGTTGGATCAGTCGGTAAAGCTGGGCCTGGAAGGTAATAACGAGGCAGCGCGTGACTTATTGGTGGGTGAGGTGACGTTGCTGCAAAAAACGTATTTCACTGAACTAGATGACCTGATTGCCATGCAGCGGGAGCGCATGGAGGATGCGCGCCACTCGACCGATAGCACGGTGCGTCAGGCCGGGTATGCGATGTTGCTGCTGCTGGCGATGGCGATGGTTTCGGGGGCGCTGATTGCCAATTGGACCGCCCGCAGCGTGACACGTCCGCTGCTGGCGGCCGTGCATGTGACGCAGCGTATTGCCCAGGGTGACTTGAGCACCCATGTTGAGCCGGAGGCCAAGGACGAAGTGGGGCGCTTGATGGAGTCCCTGCGGTCTATGCAGGAGTCGCTGCGCAATCTGGTGGGGATGGTGCGCAGCAGCAGTGATGCTGTGGCATTGGGTGCTTCCGAGATCGCTGCAAGCAATGGCGACATGTCCCACCGAACGGAGCAGCAGGCCTCCAACCTGGAAGAAACCGCCGCGGCCATGGAGCAAATCTCTACCATGGTGCGCAGCAGCGAGGCCCTGGCCCAGCAGGCCAATGACTGTGCCCATGCGGCCAACGGGGCCGCGGAGCGCGGTGGTGACGTGGTCAGTCAGGTGGTGAGCACTATGTCTCAGATCAACGTGGCGTCCCAGCGTATCTCCGACATCGTGAGTGTCATCGATGGCATTGCGTTCCAGACGAATATCCTGGCGCTAAATGCTGCGGTTGAGGCGGCCCGGGCGGGAGAGCAGGGACGCGGGTTTGCCGTGGTGGCCTCGGAAGTTCGTAGTCTGGCACAACGCTCGGCCACCGCTGCGCGCGAGATCAAGACCTTAATCAGCAGCAACGTGGAGAAGGTCGATGCGGGCTCGCGTCTGGTGGAGACAGCGGGCACCAACATGGCCGATATTCGCGAGCAGGTTGGGCGCGTGGTGAGCTTAATTGCCGAGCTTGGCACCATGTCGTCTTCGCAGAGCCGGGACATCGTGCAGGTGAACCAGTCGGTGGCGCACCTAGACCAGGCCACCCAGCAGAACTCTGCCATGGTGGAGCAGTCTGCCGCGGCGGCCGACAGCTTGAGCCAGCAGGCGCGGCTGTTGGTGGATGCCATCAGTGCCTTCCGGCTGCAGCCTGCTGACCGGGCATTTGTTGTCGCTTAGGCGCGCGCTAACCCAGGTAGCTAGAAGAAAGGATACGGCCCCGGGTAGGCGCCGATGTAGCTGGTGTGGCTGACCAGCCCGTGCGCGGGCTGCCACAGGTGCAGCAGGCAGGCCGCGGGGCCGATAAAGGACTGCGGCACGGCCTTGGGCGCCAGCTGCAGCGCGATTTCGGTGGTGGTGCTGGGGCAGCTGGCCACCACGGTGCCAGCCCAGCGCCGCACCATGGGGCGGTGCACATGGCCGCAGAGCACGGCCTCCACATGGCTGGCCGTGCGCAACACGGCTTCCAGCGGAGCCGGGTCGCGGTAGGCGTATTCGTCCAGATACGGAATGCCGCTCACAAACGGTGGGTGGTGCAGCAGCACCAGCGTGGGTTTGTGCGGGTTGGCCTGCAGTGTGTGCTGCAGCCATTGCAAGCCGGCGGCATCCAATGCGCCATGGTGTTGCCCTGGCACACACGAGTCCAACGCGATGATGCGCACCGCGTAGTCGTCCACGCAGTAGTGCAACGGGCCATCCGTCGGCAGGTAGCTGTGGTCGGCAAAGGCGGTGCGAAACGCCTCGCGGTGGTCGTGGTTGCCGGGCAGCACGAGGTAAGGAATGGTGAGCTGCGAGAGCAGGGCGCGTGCGTTCGCATATTCATCCGCCTCGCCATAGTCCACCAGGTCGCCAGTGATGACGACCAGGTCGGGCCTGCGGTCCAACTGGTGCAGGTGGGCGATGGCGTTGGTCAGCGCGCGGTTGGAGTCGGCCACGCCACGGTAGAGCGCGCCGGGCGGGCGCACATGCAGGTCAGACAGTTGGGCAATCAGCAAGGCGAGGCTCCAAAAAACGGGCAGTGGTGGCCCAAGGCAAGCAATGCGCGGGCCATGGCCGTGATATGGCGGTGCGTATAGCGCAGCAGGGGGTAGCCGTTACGATTGGGTGATGTCTCCCTTTACCCGCCGCATCCTCCAAGCCGCCCTGTACGAAAGTATCGCCATTGCCGTGGTTACGCCCACGCTGGCCCTGGCCTTCTCCCATCCACCCGGCTCGGCCTTTGTGCTGTCGGCCGTCATGTCCAGCATCGCGCTGGCCTGGAACTACATCTTCAACAGCCTGTTTGAGCGCTGGGAAGCGCGCCAGACCGTGAAGGGCCGCTCGCCCATGCGCCGCTTTGTGCACGGCTTGGGCTTCGAGGGTGGCTTGGCCATCATTCTGGCGCCGGTGATGGCGTATTGGCTGGACATCTCTTTGTGGGCCGCCTTTGTGGCGGACCTGGGCCTGCTGGCCTTCTTCTTTGTCTACACCGTGGGCTTTACCTGGGCGTTTGACCGCATCTTTGGCCTGCCGCAGTCGGCCCAATAGGGGGATTTTTAAGCGTTTTAGGCCTCTAGCGCCCATGGATATTGCGCGAACAGCTCCTGATTTGATAGCGTTTTAGGCCGCCACCTTGTTTTTCAGGCGCAGCAGGCTCAGGCCCAGCAGCACAAACAGGCCACCCGAGACGCGGTTGAACAAGCGCTGCTTGTGCGGGTTGGCCAGTTGCCCCTTGAACAGGCGCGCCACCAGCACATAGAACAAATGCGAGAGCAGTGACATGGCGACAAAGGTGCAGGTGAGCACCGCCACCTGCTCAAACACCGGCGCATCCGCCGTGATGAACTGCGGAAACAGCGCTGAGAAGAACAGGATGGCCTTGGGGTTGGTGAGCGCCACGCCCATGCCCTGGCCATAGAGCCGGCGGGTGATGGTTTTGTCGGCCGGTGTGCCAACCTCTGCGGTGGCCGAAGCCGCCGCGGCAAACGACACCGCCTGGCTGCGCCACTGACGGATGCCCAGGTAGACCAAATACAGCGCGCCCACCCCCTTGAGCACGGTAAACGCCAGGGCCGACACGGCCAGGATGGCGCCCATGCCCGCCATCGCCACGCCCGAGATGATGAACAGCCCCGTGGCATTGCCCAGCGAGCTGGCCACCCAGTCCCGCTTGCCATGCGCCATGGCGTTGGAGATAGCCAGCAGCACGCCAGGCCCGGGGCTGAAGGTGACCAAAAATGCGACGCCACAGAAAACGAGCCAGTTGGAGAGGTGCATGGTCAATGTCCGGATGGGGCAGGTGGGCTAGCAGTTTATGCGACGGCCGGCAGCGCCTGCAGGCTGCGCAGGGTCTGCAGGCAGGCCTGGGCGACTTCGGTGCCCTTCTTTACAAAGTGCTCGCGGTAGAAGCGCAAGTGCTCTTCGTGCTCGTGAAAATCGCGCGGCGTCAGCACGGCGCTGAAGACGGGTACATCGGTGTCCAGCTGCACGCGCATGAGGCCGTCGATGACGGCGGTGGTGACGAACTCGTGGCGGTAGATGCCGCCATTGACGATGAGGCCGCAGGCAATGATGGCGTCGTAACGACCGCTGCGTGCCAGGCGCTGGGCATGCAACGGGATCTCGAAGGCGCCGGGCACCTCGAAGTGGTCAACCTGCTTGGGGGAAATGTCGTGTCGCTGCAGTTCGGCTTTGGCGGCCTCGGTGCTGCTGGTGACGATGTCGCGGTGCCATGAGGAGCTGATGATGGCAATGCGCGGCGAGGAAGGCTGATTCATGATGGTCTCAAAAGAGGGTTAACAAGAATCAGGGCGCACGCAAACACAGCAACAGGCGCGCGCCAAGACGAGCCTGTTCCAGGTGTGCGCGATCTCTTTCATCCGGACTATGACCGTCGGCTCTGGCATCTCACCAGATCTGCTGACCCCACGCTGGCAGAGGCTGGCGTGGGCGCTCGCGGGCTGCTGAGGTCAAGCCACAGATACCGCCGGTGGGGAATTGCACCCCGCCCTGAGAACGCGGCAACCGTTACGGGCTGCGGGCGGAATTCTAGCCGTGGTGTCAAGACCCTTCAGGCCACGTTGCGGGCCAGAAAGTGGCTGGGTGGCTTGCCCATGCTCTGCTTGAACATGGCAGAAAACGCGCTGTCGCTGGCGTAGCCGGCGGCGGCAGCTACCTGGGCAATGGGCACGCCGCGCGCCAGCTGGGGCAGGGCGTGCGCCAGCACGGCCTGGGTGCGCCACTGCTGGTAGCTGGTGCCCAGTTCGTCGCGGAACAGGCGGGCCATGGTGCGCTCACTGGCGCCCACGTCGGCCACCCATTCCTTGAGCTGGCCTTTTTCGGCCGGGTCGCGCAGCACCGCTTCGCACAGCGCGCGCAGGCGCTTGTCGCCATGCTCGGTGTGGGGCATGGGCACGCCCAAGGCCTGGGTGTCGGCGCGGCTTACTTCATCAGCGGTCAGGGCCATCAGCGCGGTGTCGCGCGGGCCGGGTTCGCTGCCTTCCAGCGCATGCACCAGCTCGCGCAGCAGCTTGCTCACCACCAGCACGCGGCATTCGGTCCAGCTAGCGGGCAGCACGCTGGGCGCTATGTCCACGGTGCGCAGCTCGGCGGTTTCCAGCACCACCACGTTGTGTTGCACATGGGGCGGAATCCACACCGCGCGGCTGGGGGGCACGATGAAGGTGGTTTGCCGCTCGCCCTGCGTCACCGTGACCTGCATGAGCCCGCTGGCGCAGTAGGTGAACTGCGACCACGGGTGCTGGTGGGGTTCGATGTGCGCATCCATGGCCAGCGCGCGGGCCCGGCTGCGCACCGGGCGCTCGGCCGTGGGCGGGCGTTGGGCCGAGGTGTCAAACGACACGGGCCGGAGCGGAGTCTTGCGTTTCATGGGCGTTGATCGTTGGGTCTGGTTTGGCGGAATTTCGACAATTATTGTCTTTTTGTCGTAATCAAGAAAGCGCGTTCGTCCGTACGATGCCGACCATGACCAGCGCAACCTTCACTTCCGGCACCGCCGCACCCTCCATCCCCATGAAACAAGACGCCACCGTGATTGGCCTGGTGGGCTTGGCCCACGCCAGCTCGCACTTTGGGCACCTGATCCTGCCGCTGCTGTTTCCGGTGTTTATGCAGGAGTTTGGTTTGAGCTACTCGCAGCTGGGCTTGCTCATGACCATGTTTTTTGTGGTGTCTGGCGTTGGCCAGGCCTGCGCCGGTTTTGTGGTGGACCGGCTGGGCGCTCGCCCGCTGATGTTTGTGGCCTTGGGGCTTTTCATTGGGGCATGCATTGCCGCGTCGTTTGTGACCGGATACACCGGCCTGTTTGCGGTAGCTGCCTTGGCAGGCCTGGGCAATGCAACCTTTCACCCGGTGGACTTCACCATCCTGAACCAACGCGTCTCCACCCCGAGGCTGGGCTATGCCTTCAGCGCACATGGGCTGACCGGCAATCTGGGCTGGGCCGTGGCACCGGTGTTCTTTGCAGGGCTGGGTGCCCTGATGGGCTGGCGCAATGCCTACTTGGCCGCGGCCGTGATGTACGCCGCCATCCTGGCGCTACTGGTGGTGCAGCGCGAACACCTGAGCACCACGGTGGCACCGCGCGTGGCCGCCCATGCCAAGACCGAGCACGACATGGCGTTCATGAAGCTGCCCGTGGTGTGGTGGTGTTTTGGATTCTTTTTGCTGTCCACTATGACTCTGGCTGTGGTGCAGAGCTACGCGGTGTCCATCCTCAAGGCCATGCATGGCGTGAGCTTTGAGGCGGCCACGCTGACCATTTCGTCCTACATGCTGTGCGGCGCGGTAGGCATGTTCATTGGCGGCTTTGTGGCGGCCAAGTCCAAGCACTCGGACCGCGTGGTGGCCCTGGCCATGGCGGCTGGCGCCGTGTTGCTGGCCCTGTGTGGTACCGGCTTGCTGGGTGCCACCGGCACCATGGTGGTGCTGGCGATCACCGGTTTTGCGGTGGGCATTGGCGGCCCTTCGCGCGACATGATGATCAAGAAGGCCACGCCCAAGGGCGCGACCGGCCGCGTTTACGGCTTGGTGTACTCGGGTCTGGACACCGGTTTTGCGGTTTCGCCTTTGGTGTTTGGCGTGTTCATGGACCGCGGCTGGTACGGCGCCACGCTCTTGGGCGCGGCCCTGGTGCTGCTGCTGAGCGTGGGCGCGGCGCTGGGTGTGGGCTTGCGCACCGCCAAGTAAGCCGCGCGTATTTACGCTTTTTTTATACCCCCGCTCCCAATCTAAACCCCGTTTTTACGCCTGCCTGACCACACTTCTCCCATCGATTTGATGCAGGAGAAATGATGGAAACGGTGAACACATTGCATGTGGTCTACGGCCTGGGCGGCATGTGTGCCGCCTTGTTGCTGGCCTATCTGGTTTATGCGCTGGTGTGCGCGGAGGACTTTTAATGAGCAGCTCGGCTTGGGGGCTGCTGGCCCTCTTTCTCACAACCCTTTTGATCGCTTCCTGGCCTTTGGGCATCTGGGTAGCACGTATCAGTTCTGGCCGCCTGCCGCAGTGGCTGCTGCGGCTGGAGGCGCCGCTGTTCCGCCTGGCGGGCACGTCGCCCGAGCAGTCCATGCCCTGGAAGCAATACACGGTTGCGCTGCTGGCCTTCAATGTGCTGGGCGCGCTGGTGGTCTACCTGCTGCAGCGCTGGCAAGCGATGTTGCCGCTTAACCCGGCGGGCATGGGCGCCGTGTCGGTGGACTCGGCGCTGAACACTGCGGTGAGTTTTGCCACCAATACCAACTGGCAGGGTTATGCGGGCGAGTCCACCATGGGCTACCTCACGCAGATGCTGGGCCTGGCGGTGCAGAACTTTTTGTCCGCGGCCACCGGCATCGCCGTGGTGTTTGCGCTGTTCCGTGGTTTTGCCGCCAAATCCACCGCCGTGATTGGCAACTTCTGGGTCGACATCACGCGTATCACCGCCTGGCTGCTGGTGCCGATCTCCTTGGTCATTGCCATCGTTTTGGTGGGCCAGGGCGTGATCCAGAACTTTGACGCCTACCAGGATGTCACCACGCTGGCGGGAAGCCCCCAAACCCTGCCCATGGGCCCGGTGGCGTCGCAAGAGGCCATCAAGATGCTGGGCACCAACGGTGGCGGTTTCTTCAACGCCAACTCGGCCCACCCGTACGAGAACCCCACGGCACTGAGCAACTTCTTGCAGATGCTGGCGATCTTCCTGATCCCCGCGGCGCTGTGTTTTGCCTTTGGCCGCGAGGTGGGCGACCCGCGCCAGGGCTGGGCCGTGCTCGCCGCCATGACGGTCATGTTTGTGATTGCCGTGGCGGCCATCATGCCGGCCGAGCAAATGGGCAACCCGCAGATTGCCGCACTGGGTGTGGACCAGACCGCCAGCAGCCTGCAGAGCGGCGGCAACATGGAAGGCAAGGAGACGCGCTTTGGCATCACCGCCAGCAGCCTGTTTGCCGTCATCACCACGGCCGCTTCCTGCGGTGCGGTGAACGCCATGCACGACTCCTTCACCCCGCTGGGTGGCATGGTGCCCATGGTGATGATGCAGCTGGGAGAAGTGGTGTTTGGTGGCGTGGGCACCGGCCTGTACGGCATGCTGATCTTCGCCATCCTGGCGGTGTTTATTGCGGGCCTGATGATTGGCCGCACCCCCGAGTACCTGGGCAAGAAGATCGAGTCGCATGAGATGAAGCTCACCTCGATGGCGATTCTGGTCACACCGATTCTGGTGCTGGCAGGTACCGCCATTGCCGTGCTGGCGGGTGCGGGCAAGGCCGGTATTGCCAACCCCGGCGCCCATGGTTTCTCTGAAATCCTGTACGCGCTGACCTCGGCTGCCAACAACAACGGCAGCGCCTTTGCGGGCTTGTCGGCCAACACACCGTTCTACAACTACCTGCTGGCCATTGCCATGTGGTTTGGTCGCTTTGGCGTGATCGTGCCGGTGCTGGCGATTGCCGGTGCACTGGCCGCCAAGAAGCGCCTGCCGGCCACGGCTGGCACCTTCCCCACGCATGGCCCGCTGTTTGTCGTGCTGCTGATGGGCACGGTGCTGCTGGTGGGCTTGCTGAACTACGTGCCCTCGCTGGCCCTGGGCCCGGTGGTCGAGCACCTGATGCTCTGGCCATCCGTTTAAACGCCCCCTATTTGCGAGAAAACTTTATGACAAGCAAAACTTCTTTAACGTTGATGGACCCCGCATTGGTGAAACCCGCCGTATGGGCCGCGTTCACCAAGCTGAACCCCCGTGTGCAGTGGCGCAACCCGGTGATGTTTGTGGTCTACATCGGCAGCATCGTCACCACGCTTTTAGGCCTGCAGGCGCTGCAAGGCACGGTGGGTGATTCGGCCGGCTTTATCCTGACCGTGGCCGTGTGGCTGTGGTTCACCGTGCTGTTTGCCAACTTCGCCGAAGCATTGGCCGAAGGCCGCAGCAAGGCCCAGGCCGATTCGCTCAAGGGCTTGAAGAAAAGCACCTGGGCCAAGAAACTCAAAGACCCGGTACATGGCTCGACCTGGTTGCCGGAACAAGCCGAGAACCTGCGCAAGGGTGACGTGGTGCTGGTGGAAGCCGGTGACATGATCCCTGTGGACGGTGAAGTGATCCAGGGCGTGGCCACGGTGGACGAGAGCGCCATCACCGGCGAATCGGCCCCGGTGGTGCGCGAGTCGGGTGGCGACTTTGCCTCGGTCACCGGAGGTACCCGGGTGTTGTCGGACTGGTTGGTGGTGCGTATTGGCGTGAACCCTGGCGAGTCGTTTCTGGACCGCATGATTGGCATGGTGGAGGGCGCCAAGCGCCAGAAGACGCCCAACGAAGTGGCGCTGACCATTCTGTTGGTGGCGCTGACCATCGTGTTCCTGGTGGTCACGGTCACGCTGCTGCCGTTCTCCATCTTCAGCGTGGAAGCTGCGGGCAGCGGTACCGTGGTCAGCATCACCGCGCTGATTGCGCTGCTGGTATGCCTGATCCCCACCACCATTGGTGGCCTGTTGTCGGCCGTGGGTGTGGCAGGCATGAGCCGCATGATGCAGGCCAATGTGATTGCCACCTCGGGCCGTGCGGTGGAAGCCGCGGGGGATGTGGATGTTTTGCTGCTGGACAAGACCGGCACCATCACCCACGGCAACCGCCAGGCCGCGCTGTTCATTCCTGCGCCCGGCATCAGCTTGAGCCAGTTGGCCCTGTGTGCCGCACAGGCCTCCATGGCCGATGAAACGCCCGAAGGCCGCAGCATCGTGACACTGGCGCAAAGCAAGGTGCAGATCGAGCCGCTGGTGGGCAAGACGCAGGAAGTGCCTTTCACCGCGCAGACCCGCATGAGCGGCATGGACGTGACGCGTCCCGATGGCAGCACCCGCCAGCTGCGCAAAGGTGCGGTGGACGCCGTGCGCAAGGTCCTGCAGGCGCAAGGCAACACCATGCCACCCGAAGTGTTGCGCGCTGCCGATGAAGTGTCGCGCCGCGGCAGCACGCCGCTGGCCGTGGTCGATGGCAACCAGGTGCTGGGCATTGTCGAGCTCAAGGACATCGTCAAGGCCGGTATCAAGGAGCGTTTTGGCGAGCTGCGCCGTATGGGCATCAAGACCGTGATGATCACGGGTGACAACAAGCTCACCGCTGCCGCCATCGCCGCCGAGGCGGGTGTGGACGACTTCCTGGCCGAGGCCACGCCCGAAGACAAGCTGACGCTGATCCGCAGTTACCAGGCCGAAGGCCGCCTGGTCGCCATGACGGGCGACGGCACCAACGACGCCCCGGCACTGGCCCAGGCCGACGTGGCCGTGGCCATGAACAGCGGCACCCAGGCCGCCAAGGAAGCCGGCAACATGGTGGACCTGGACTCCAACCCCACCAAGCTGCTGGAGATTGTGGAGACCGGCAAGGCGCTCTTGATGACGCGCGGCTCGCTCACCACCTTCTCCATTGCCAACGACGTGGCCAAGTACTTCGCCATCATCCCGGCCATTTTTGTCAGCACCTACCCACAGCTCGCCGCACTCAACGTGATGCGCCTGGGCAGCCCCAACTCGGCCATCCTGTCGGCCGTGATTTTCAACGCGCTGATCATCGTGGTGCTGATCCCGCTGGCGCTCAAAGGCGTGAAGTACCGCCCCGTGGGTGCCGCTGCACTCTTGCGCCGCAACCTCGCCATCTATGGCCTGGGCGGGCTGATCGTGCCCTTCCTCGGCATCAAGGCCATTGACCTGTTGCTCGTTGCATTGAATCTGGTTTAAGGAGTCCTCTCATGAAAAAAACAGTACGTCCCCTGCTGGTGGTGTTTGCAGCACTCACTCTGGTTACCGGTGTGGCCTACCCGCTGGTGGTCACCGGCGTTGGCCAGGCCGTCTTTCCGAACCAGGCGCATGGCAGCCTGATCCTGCGCGACGGCAAGCCCGTGGGTTCGGTCCTCGTCGGCCAGAACTTCAGCGACCCCGGCCACTTCTGGGGCCGCCCCTCGGCCACCAGCCCTGCGCCCTATAACGCCGCAGCCTCTGGTGGCTCCAACCAGGGCCCGCTGAACCCGGCCTTGGTGGATGCAGCCAAAGGCCGCCTGGACGCCCTGCGTGCCGCCGACCCCAGCAACACCGCACAGGTGCCGGTGGAATTGGTGAGCGCTTCGGCTAGCGGGCTGGACCCCCACATCAGCCCCGCCGCCGCCCAGTACCAGCTGGCCCGTGTGGCGGCCGCCCGCAAGCTGCCAGTAGACGCGGTGCAAGCGCTGATCGCGCAACACACCACACGCCCGTTGCTGGGCGTGCTGGGCGAACCCGTGGTGAATGTGCTGCAACTGAACCTGGCGCTTGATGCACACTAAGTAGATGGCAAGCCCTTTAGATTCACGGCCCGATCCGGACGCTCTGCTGGCCCAGCTGCAAGAGGCGCAGGCCAGCCAGCAGCGCGGCAAGCTGCGCATCTACTTTGGGGCCAACGCGGGTGTGGGCAAAACCTACGCCATGCTCAGCGCGGCCCAACGTGCGCAGCGCGCAGGCCAGCGGGTACTGGTTGGCGTGGTGGAAACCCATGGCCGCAAGGACACGATGGAGCTGCAGGCCGGGCTGAACGTGCTGCCCTTGCAGGAACTGGCCTACCGCGGCCAAGTGCTGCTGGAGTTGGACCTTGACGCCGCCCTGGCTGCCAAGCCTGACGTGCTGCTGGTGGACGAACTGGCCCACAGCAACGCCCCCGGTTCGCGCCACCCCAAACGCTGGCAGGATGTGCAGGAGCTGCTGGATGCGGGCATCGACGTCTGGACCGCACTGAACGTGCAGCACCTGGAAAGCCTCAATGGCACGGTAGGCGCCATCACGGGCGTGCGTGTCAACGAGACGGTGCCCGACACCGTGCTGGATGGTGCCGACGAGATTGTGCTGGTGGACGTGACCGCAGACGAACTGCTGGCGCGCCTGAAGGCCGGCAAGGTCTACATCCCGCAGCAGGCTGAGCGCGCCAGCCAGAACTTCTTTCGCAAGGGCAACCTGATCGCGCTGCGCGAAATTGCGCTGCGCCGCACCGCGGAGCATGTGGGCGACGATGTGCGCAGCTACCGCCAGCACCTGGTGCAAACCGCGCGTGCGCAGGACTCCGCCGACCAGCCTGCCTGGAACACCTCCGGCGCGCTGCTGGTGTGTGTGGGCCCGCACGCCGGGGCCGAGCACGCGGTGCGCACCGCGGCACGCCTGGCCGGGCAGCTCAATGTGCGTTGGCACGCCGCCTATGTGGAAACGCCAGCGCTGCAGCGACTGGCCGCGCAGGACCGTGACCGCACGTTGGCGGTGCTCAAGCTGGCGGAGGAGCTGGGTGGCAGCACGGCGGTGCTGACCGGTGACAGCATTGCCATGGCGCTGTTGCAACAGGCCCAGACACTGAACTGCGCCACGCTGGTGCTGGGACGCCCGGTACGGCATGACTGGCGTGGCCTGTGGCGTGTGCTGCGCCCCACGCTGACACGCCAGCTCGCCACACTGGCACCTGCGCTGGACATTGTGGAAGTGGGCTTTACCGACAGCGTGCGCAAGCTGGGCCAGCCTCTGGGCCGCAGTCCCGAAGATGAGCCCGTCGCATCGCGCTGGCGCACGCAATGGGCGCGTTATGGCGGCGCAGTGGCAGCCTGCCTGCTCACCACCGTGGTCACACAACCCCTGTTGCCCTGGTTTGACCTAGCCAACATCGTCATGCTGTTTTTGCTGGGGGTGGTGCTGGTGGCGGTCAAGCTGGGGCGTGGGCCGGCCAGCCTGGCCGCGGTGCTGTCGGTGGCATCGTTTGATTTTTTCTATGTGCAGCCGCGCCTGTCGTTTGCGGTGAGTGATGTGCAGTACCTGGTCACCTTTGCGGTGATGCTGGTGGTGGGGCTGTTGATCGGACAACTCACCGCCAATCTGCGCTTCTCGGCCCATGTGGCTGCCAGCCGCGAGCGGCGTGCCCAGGCCCTGTTTGAGCTCACGCGCGAGCTGTCGGCCGCGCTGCAAACCGAGCAGGTGGTGGAGTTGGGCGAAGCCGCCGTGCGGCGCACCTTTGGCGGCCAGGCCAAGGTGCTGCTGCCCGATGCCCGCGACCAGCTTGCCTTGCCCGCAGACCTGCCAAATGGCCTGGACGGCAGCATTGCCGATTGGGCCTTTCACAACGGCCAGCGCGCGGGGATGGCGACGTCGACCCTGCCGTCCAACCCTTGGCACTATGTGCCGCTGCAAGCCCCCATGCGGGTGCGCGGCGTGCTGGCGCTGCAGCCGGCGCAGGCCCGCTGGCTGCTGATTCCCGAGCAGGTGCAACAACTCGATACGCTGGCCAGGCAAATCGCGATTGCACTGGAGCGTGTGCACTATGTGGAAGTCGCGCAGGGTGCGGTGGTGCAAATGGAGTCGGAGCGCTTGCGCAACACGCTGCTGGCGGCCATGTCCCACGATGTGCGCACGCCGCTGACGGCGCTGATTGGTCAAGCCGAGTCTTTGGCCGGCTCGGAGCAACTGACCCCGGACCAAAAAGGCGCTGCCGACGCCATCAGCCACGAGGCGCGGGAGCTGAGTGCCCTGGTGGGCAATTTGCTGGAAATGGCCCGGCTGGAAAGCGGCCAGGTGGAGCTGCGGCTGGAGTGGCAGTCGGTGGAGGAGGTGGTGGGCAGTGCGATTCGTGCGGCGCGGCATGCGCTGGGCCCACTGGCCGTGCACACCACGATTGCGTCGGACCTGCCTCTGGTGGAGTTTGATGCGGGGCTGATCGAGCGTGTGTTGGTGAACCTGATGGAGAACGCCGCCAAGTACGGCGTAAACACGCCGCCACACACGCCGGCTGTAGAGGTTTTGGCGCAGGCGAGGCAAGACACCTTGGAGTTGCGTGTACGTGACCATGGTCCGGGATTGCCGCCGGCCAGCCTGGGCAAGGAAGCCGACCTCTTCGAAAAATTCACCCGCGGTAAAAATGAGTCCACCACACGCGGCGTGGGGCTGGGTTTGGCCATTTGCAAGGCCATTGTTGATGCGCACAAGGGGCGTATTACGGCCCGCAATGCGGATGGCGGTGGTGCAGAATTCACGATTACCTTGCCGCGGCGCGCGCCACCGCTTGCCCCCACTGAAGTCGACGAACCTTAAGCCCCATGTCTACGCCGTCCCCCGTTGCCGTTCTGATTGAAGACGAGCCCCAGATTCGCCGCTTTGTGCGCGTGGCACTGGAGGCCGAAGGCTGGCAGGTGTTTGAGGCCGAAACCGCGCAGCATGGCCTGCGCGACGCCGCCACCCGCAAGCCCGACCTGCTGGTGCTGGACCTGGGCTTGCCCGATGGAGACGGGCTGGACGTGATCCGCGATGTGCGCAACTGGTCGGCGGTGCCTATCGTGGTGCTGTCGGCCCGCAGCGACGAGGGCGACAAGATTGCCGCGCTGGATGCTGGCGCCGATGACTACCTGACCAAACCCTTTGGCGTGGGCGAGCTGCTGGCCCGGGTGCGCGCCAACCTGCGTCGCCCGCGTGCGGCCAGTGCCGAGGGCAAGGCAGACGATTCGCTGTTTGTGTTTGGCGAGGTGGCTGTGGACCGACAGGCCCGGCTGGTGCGCCGCGCGGGCACCGAGGTGCACCTCACCCCCATCGAGTACCGCCTGCTGCTGGTGCTGGTGGCCAACGCCGGGCGGGTGCTCACGCACCGCCAGCTGCTGCGCGAAGTGTGGGGCCCGTCGCATGCCGACCAGAGCCACTACCTGCGCATCTACATGGGCCACCTGCGGCAGAAGCTGGAGGCAGACCCCAGCCAACCGCAGCATCTCTTGACGGAAACGGCGGTCGGTTATCGCTTGATGGTCTAAGTGGTGCGTTTGAGGTGCGCCAGCGGTAGCTCGGTGCTGCTTTTGATGCGGTTGAGCACGATGTTGGAGCGGATGCTGCCCACGCCCTGGATGCGGGTGAGGCGGCGCAGCACCTGCTCGGACAGCACACTCAGGTCGGCCGCCACGATCTGCAGGATGTAGTCCGATTCGCCGGCCACCGAGTAACACTCCAGCACCTCCGGGAATCCGGCGATCTCGCGCTCGAAGGCCAGGCCTTCGTCGCCGCTGTGGCGGGTCAGCGTCACGTACGAGATGGCGCGCACCCCGAGGCCAAGGGCTGCGGGCTCTAGCAGCGCCACATAACGGCGGATGATGCCGCTGGCCTGCAGGCGCTGCACGCGGCGGCTGACCTGCGAGGCCGACAAATGCACCTGCTCCCCAATTTGCTGGTGGGTGGCATGGGCATCGCGTTGCAGTGCAGCAAGAAGACTGATATCAAAGCTATCCAGCAACGAATCTTCATGTTTTTCAAGTTTCATGCATAAATTATGCATCTAGGCTGTCTTGTCAGCTGCAACTTGCACACCCTTTGCATGTCCAATTGACCACAATCAAGCCTTCAAGAACAGCGTTTGAGGAGCACAACCATGGCCACAGCAACAGGTGATTTGTTTGACAACCCGATGGGCCTGATGGGCTTTGAGTTTGTGGAGTTTGCATCGCCGCTGGCGGGCGTGATTGAGCCCGTGTTTGAGCGTATGGGTTTCACGCTGGTGGCCAAGCACCGCTCCAAGGACGTGGTGCTGTACCGCCAGGGCGAGATCAATTTCATCGTCAACCGCGAGCCCAAAAGCGTGGCCGGCTACTTTGCCGCCGAGCACGGCCCCAGTGCCTGCGGCATGGCATTCCGCGTGAAGGACTCGCACTTGGCCTACAAACGCGCGCTGGAGCTGGGCGCTCAGCCCGTCGAATTGCGCCCCGGCCCCATGGAACTGAACCTGCCGGCCATCAAGGGCATTGGCGGAGCGCCGCTGTACCTGATTGACCGTTATGAAGATGGCAAGTCCATTTACGACATTGACTTTGAGTTCATCGAAGGCGTGGACCGCCACCCGGTCGGCCACGGCTTTAGCGTGGTCGATCACCTCACGCACAACGTGTACCGGGGCCGCATGGCGTACTGGGCAGATTTCTACAGCAAGCTGTTCAATTTCCAGGAAATCCGCTACTTCGACATTCAGGGGGAATACACCGGCCTTACCTCCAAAGCCATGACCGCGCCGGATGGGCTGGTCCGCATTCCGCTCAACGAAGAGGCGCGCCAGGGCGGGGGGCAGATCGAGGAATTCCTGATGCAGTTCAACGGCGAGGGTATCCAGCACATCGCTCTGCTGTGCGAAGACCTGCCGAGCGCTATCGACAAATTGCAGATGGCAGGAATTCCGCTGCTGACGGCTCCCAATGACGTGTACTACGAGAACCTGGCCAAGCGCCTGCCGGGTCACGGCCAGCCGGTGGGTGATTTGCAGGCGCGTGGCATTCTGCTCGACGGCACGACCGAAGGTGGCCAACCGCGCTTGTTGCTGCAGATCTTCTCGCAGCCGCTGCTGGGGCCAGTATTTTTCGAGTTCATCGAGCGTAAGGGCAACTACCGTGAGGGCTTTGGCGAAGGTAATTTCAAGGCCCTGTTTGAGTCGCTGGAGCGTGACCAGATCAACCGTGGCGTGCTCGAAGCCGCCAAGTGAACCCAGGCGCACCGAGGAGACAACACCATGAAAATCGACCGCATCCACCACGTCGCCTACCGCTGCAAGGACGCCAAGGAAACCGTGCTTTGGTACCAGAAGATGCTGCACATGGACTTTGTGCTGGCCATCGCCGAAGACCTGGTGCCCAGCACCAAGGCACCGGACCCGTACATGCACATCTTTCTGGACGCAGGGCAGGGCAATGTGCTGGCCTTTTTTGAGCTGCCCACGCAGCCGCCCATGGGCCGTGACCCGAACACGCCGGAGTGGGTGCAGCACATCGCCTTCCGCGTGAAAGACCGCGCCGAGCTGCTGGAGTTCAAGGCACACCTGGAGGCGCAAGGCGTAGACGTGTTGGGCGTGACCGACCACGGCATGTTCCACAGCATCTACTTCTTCGACCCCAACGGCCACCGCCTGGAGCTGGCCTGTCCGGACCCAGAAGAAGCCGCCAAGATCGCCCAGGCCGATGCCGTGAAATGGGCCATGCTGGAGGAGTGGAGCGTGACCAAGCGCGCGCCCAAACATGCGGCCTTTTTGCACGCCAACGAGCTGGGAGCCAAGGCATGAGCGCTGCGTTGACGGCGCTGAACGCCACACATGCCCCTGCGACGCAAAGCTGGGTGGAGTCAGCCAATGCGGTGGATACGGACTTTCCGATCCAGAACCTGCCGTTTGGCCGCTTTCGCCACAACGCGCTGGAGCCCTGGCAGATTGGCGTGGCCATTGGCGACCGTGTGCTGGACCTGCACGCCACGGGCCTGATTGACCACAACAACATGGCACGGCTGATGGCGGCACCCGTGGAAGAACGCCGCGCGCTGCGTCTGGCCATCTGGGAAGGGCTGCGTGCGGGCTCTGCCCTGCAAAAGGTGTGGAGCGACGCACTGTTGCGCCAGACCGAAGTGGAGCTGGGTCTGCCTTGCGAGGTGGGCGACTACACCGACTTCTACACCGGCATCCACCACGCCACCACGGTGGGCAAATTGTTCCGCCCGGACAACCCGCTCTTGCCCAATTACAAATGGGTGCCGATTGGCTACCACGGCCGCGCCAGCAGCATTGGCGCCAGTGGCCAGCAGTTCCATCGCCCACGCGGGCAGACGCTCAAGCCCGGTGCCAGCGTGCCGGACTTTGGGCCCACCGCGCGGCTCGACTACGAACTGGAAATGGCAGCCTGGGTGGGCATGGACAATGCGCTGGGCGCTCCTGTTTCCATAGCGGATGCCGAAGACCACCTGTTCGGCCTCACCCTGCTCAACGACTGGAGCGCACGTGATGTGCAGGCCTGGGAGTACCAGCCGCTGGGGCCGTTTTTGGCCAAGAACTTTGCCACCACCGTTTCGCCCTGGCTGGTAACGATGGAAGCACTGGCGCCGTTTCGTGCGGCCTTTGTGCGCAGCGCAGATGACCCGCAGCCCATGGCCTATTTGGACTCCGCGCATAACCGCAGCGCCGGGGCGCTGGATGTGCAGCTGGAAGTCTGGCTGCAGACCCCCGCCATGCGCGCTGCAGGCAGTGCGGGCGAGCGCCTCTCGCAATCCAACCTGCGCGACGCCTACTGGACACTGGCGCAGCTGGTGGCCCACCACACGGTGAACGGCTGCAACCTGCGCCCCGGCGATGTGCTGGGTACCGGCACCTTGTCCGGCCCGGCGCCGGAGCAGGGCGGCTCATTGCTCGAGTTGACCCAAGGCGGCAAGCAGCCCATCACCTTGCCCAATGGCGAGGTGCGCACCTTCTTGCAAGATGGCGACACCATCATCCTGCGCGGCGCTTGCGAGGCAGCAGGGGCGCGGCGCATTGGTTTTGGCGAGTGCCGGGGCACGCTGCTGGCAGCGCGGTAAAGGAGTCCGGGCATGGCACACGACTACACCATTCCCCAGCGCTGGACGCACTACACCGCACAAGACCACGCGGTGTGGAAGACGCTGTTTGAGAGGCAAACCGCGCTGCTGCCCGGGCTGGCCTGCGCCGAGTTTGTAGAGGGCATGCGCCAGCTGCCGCTGTCGGCCGAGCAGATTCCGGACTTTGCCGAGCTCAACCAAACCCTGGGCCAGAGCACCGGTTGGCAGGTGGTGGCGGTGCCGGGCCTGGTGCCCGACGAGGTGTTTTTTGAGCACCTGGCGAACCGGCGTTTCCCGTCGGGCAACTTCATCCGCGGTGCCCACCAGCTGGACTACCTGCAGGAGCCCGATGTGTTCCACGACGTGTTTGGCCATGTGCCCATGCTCATGCACCCGGTGATGGCGGATTTCATCCAGCTCTATGGCCAGGCCGGGCTCCGCGCACAGCGCATCGGCAAGCTCACCGAGCTGGCGCGGGTGTATTGGTACACGGTGGAGTTTGGCCTGGTGAAAGAACAGGTGCAGGGCGAACATGGTGCTGAAGAGGCCTTGCGCATCTACGGTGCGGGCATCGCTTCTTCATTCACCGAAAGCGGCTTCTCCGTGCAAAGCCCATCGCCCCACCGCATCGGCTTTGACCTGGAGCGGGTCATGCGCACCCGCTACCGGATTGACGATTTCCAGGAGTGCTACTTCGTGCTCGACAGCCTGGACGACCTGCTGGCCCTGGCCCGCATCGACTTCGATCCGGTGTACGAGCGGCTCAACAGCGGGCCTACATTTGCGCCGGGGGATGTGTTGCCTGGCGACAAGGTGTTTCAGCGGGGGGATAGGGCTTACTTGCGGGAACAGGCACCTGCATCGGTTTGATTGATAGAGAAAATGCCCTCTAGACCACGTAGATATTGCGTGCGCAGCTACAAAAAATAGTAGTAGCCCAGTGAAATCGTAAGCGTGCGATTGATGCAGTAGCTGGCTGTGGGCAACGTGCCCCATGCCCACGCTTAGTAGGCTATGCCATTCAGGAGTTGTGCTGCGAGGCGCTTGGCGAGTTCAGTGACGATACTGAACGAGAGTGCGAGGCCCTTTTCCTTAGCCTGGATCTTGATTTTGTTCCATGTCGTCTCGGACCGAATCTTGTCTAAGAACTCGTGTCCGTCCCAGGTAAGTTCGAAAGGGGAGACCTTGATGAGCCGATCACTTGTGGTAGATACAACGGGTTCACAGCGCAACAAGCCTGCGTCGTATAGAAGGCGGCAGTGATATGACACGATCTCGTAGGAATAGCCCTCGACTTCAGGCTTCTCGACAATCGTCGAACTTTCCTTCTCTTCGAACTGAAGAAGGATCTTCCTGACTAGATCGAAGTCGCGTTTCATGAGGTTTGATCCATAGCGGAGAAGCGTCGGGGCGGGTTTTGGTGAGGCCTAACGTGAAGATGACCGGACCACAACACGTCGCGGCGAAGCCGCCTCCTGCTGTTGTGGGTCCGTGTCGATTGGCATGTTAAAACGCATTGTCATTCGTTTTGAGAGATTGCAAGGCAATGGAGCGCATACATGGCGCCAACTGCGTGGCGACCCCAATGGATTAGATGCAGGAACGACCAATGCCACAGAGCGTCGTCAACCTCACCGCGATCGAACAGCACCAAGCCAGCGCGTATGTCTTTGTACGTATCGAGTAAATCGTCACCGATATCGCCCATGCCGGGTACTTCGGTGCGATAAGGATGGGGATCAAAAACTTCACGGTAGTACCAACCTGAAAAAGGTGCCAAGTTTGCTATCGCCCTTGCGAGTGTTTCCGAAGGGATATCAGGTAGACCATCCTCATTTTCACAAGAGACCTTTGGTAGCATCAGGGCGGACGAATAAAGGCGGCCAAGCCAAAATGCGGCCTCGACATTAGCATTCGCGGACGGTGGGTTCTCGCACCAAGAACAATACCCGCGCGCAACTTCTGCGAAGTCTGCGGCACTAGCAGCACTGCGTTCCATGCGTTTTAACGCAATGTCCAGAGCAAAACCTGCTCTATAAGTTGGCCCTTGCTCAATAAACTGGACATCTGATCTCCCTTGAAAGCCCCATGTGGACTGGATTTTTGGCATGTTGCAATGCCTTCAATCGAAATAAAAAAACGCCAAACCCAGCCGCAGTTGGCGTTCAGTGTACGTGCGTTGTCAGTTACAGAGCATCCCCCAGATGGGTGATTAGCTCGCCCGCGTTCCGCGATGGGCGAATATGGAGCGAACCGATGCGACTAGGCGGTTTTAGAGACAACTCGACCTCTAGCCCCCATGGAATATGCGCAAGCTGCTATCACAACGGTAGCGCCGTAGTGCTCTTGATCTCTTCCATGGAGAAGGCCGACGACACGCCGGCCAGCTGCGCGGTCTGGATCAGGCGTTTGTAGAAGCGGTCGTAGCCCGCGATGTCGGCTGCCACGACCTTGAGCAGGTAGTCCACATCGCCGCTCATGCGGTGGAACTCCATCACCTCCGGCATGCTGGACACCGAGGCTGCAAACTCGCGCAGCCAGGCCTCGTCGTGGCGGTGGGTGCGCAGGCTCACAAACACGGTCACCGGCAGCCCGGCTTGCGCGCGGTTGACGATGGCCACGCGCTTCTCAATCAGGCCGGACTCTTCCATCGCCTTTACGCGTTTCCAGCACGGCGTGGCCGACAGGCCCACTTTCTCGCCCAACTGGGCGGCGGACAGCGTGCCGTCGGTTTGCAGTGCGGCCAGAAGGGCCCGGTCCATGCGATCTAGTTCTTTCATGCTGCTGAACTGCGAATTAAAAGAACGTTCATTCTACAAATCGCTGGTATTGCGGTAAATATGAAACGATTTTTCCGGGCGCTAGCCCTAAGATTTGCCGCATTCCCGACTGCTTTTGAGGACTGCCATGCACGCACCTGCCCACGAGATTTACCTGGACTGCAATGCCACCACACCGGTGCTGCCCGCTGCGCGCGACGCTGCCCTGCGCGCGCTCATGGGCCAGTTCGGCAACCCCAGCAGCAGCCACAGCGCCGGCCTGCGGGCCAAGGCGCTGCTGGACGGCGTGCGTGCGCAGGCCGCCCGGGTGTTGGGGACAGGCCAGGGCCAGTTGCTGTTTGTGAGCGGCGCCACTGAGGGCATCCAGACGGCGGTGTTGTCCGCGCTGTGCGCGGTGCGGGCGCGGCGCGATGCCGGTGAGCGGGTGGAGGGCCCGATTCTGCTGGGCGCCACCGAGCACAAGGCGGTGCCGCAAGCGGTGGCGCACTGGAACCGCCTGCTGGGCCTGCACTTGCCGGTGCTCACGGTGCCGGTCAATACCCAAGGCCTGCATGACTTGGCGTTTTTGAAAGCGCATCTTCCCGCTGCCACGCTGCTGTGCACCATGGCGGCCAACAATGAAACCGGGGTGGTGTCGGATATTGCAGGCATCGAGGCGCTGCTGCAGGCCAGCGGTTCCCGCGCCCTGTGGCTGGTGGACTGTGTGCAGGCGCTGGGCAAGCTGGCGCTGGACCTGCAGGCCACGCGTATCGACTACGCGCCGTTTTCGGGCCACAAGTTGTATGCGCCCAAAGGCATTGGCATGTTGTATGTGCGCGAGGGCAGCCCCTACACCGCCCTGATGGCCGGTGGCGGGCAAGAGGGCGGGAGCCGAGCGGGCACCGAAAACATGCCCGGCATTGCCGCCCTGGGCGCGGTGCTGCAGGTGCTGGAGGAAGGCGGGGAGGGCGTCTTTCGCTCGCACCCGCAGCTCGTCCGCGACCGGGCCCGCATTGCCGATGCCCTGGTGGCAGCCTTCCCCGGGGTAGTGTTCAACATGCCCTGGGAGGGCAGCCTGCCCACCACGCTCAATTTCTCGGTGCCTGGCTTCAGCAGCAAGACCTTGTTGAACGTGTTTGACGCGGCGGGCATGCGCATCAGTGCAGGCAGTGCCTGCAGCGCTGCCAAGGCCGAGCCCAGCTATGTGCTCCAGGCCATGGGCTTGCCGGATTGGCAAACCCTGGGCGCAGCCCGCTTGTCCATCGGCGCGACGGTGGACGATGCCTTCCTGGACGAGGCCTGTGCGCGCATTGCAAGGTGCGGGCAGGTGCTGCGGTCGTCGGCATGCGGCGATGGCCTGCCCCCGGCCGATACTGGCTTGGACGCGGGGGCGGAGTGGGGTGTTGACGCGGAGGCTGGCGCGGCTGCCGTGTCGCCCCAGGCACTGTCCGCCTTTTTTCAGCTCTACCCGGATGCGCGTTTGGTGGATGTGCGCGATGTGGCCGAGCACCAGGCCGGCCACAACCTGCTGCCCTGGCCCGACACCCTGACCCTGCAAACCCCGGCCCTGAACCTGCCACTGGAGCCCCTGCGCCGCAGCAGGCTGGCGGACCTGCCCCAGGCACAGGGGCCATTGGTGCTGTTTTGCCGCAGCGGCGCGCGCAGCCAGCAGGCGGCTGCCTTGCTGCGCGCGCGCGGGCACGGCCAGGTGTGGCACCTAGAGGGTGGCCTGGCCCTGGCGGAAATGGCATAGGGTGGTGCGCAAAACGCATGCCTTGCAACGGCACAATGGCGGGCATGCAGAGACCTCACTCCTCCCCTGAACCGTCGTCCCCCCAACTCGCTGGCCACCTGCTGGTGCAGTGCCTGGTGGAACAAGGTGTGACCCACGCCTTTGGTGTGCCCGGTGAAAGTTACCTGGCCGTGCTGGACGGCTTTCACCGCTACCGCGCGCAGATCCAGTTCATCGTCAATCGGCAAGAGGGCGGGGCCGCCTTCATGGCCGAGGCGCACGGCAAGCTCACCGGCCGCCCCGGCATTTGTTTTGTGACCCGCGGGCCAGGTGCCACCAACGCCAGCATTGGCGTGCACACGGCGTTTCAGGATTCCACGCCCATGGTCTTGCTGGTGGGGGACGTCGCCAGCGACCAGCGCGACCGCGAGGCTTTCCAGGAAATGGACTACCGCGTGATGTTTGGCCCCAGCGCGCTGGGCATGGCCAAACGGGTGGAGCGCATCGACGATGCCGCGCGTATTCCCGAGTACATCGCACGTGCCTTTGCCACTGCCATGAACGGCCGCCCCGGCCCGGTGGTGCTGGTGCTGCCCGAAGACATGCTGACCCAAACCCTGGTGCCCAATGCGGCGGGCAAGTTGCCCCAGCCGCTGGCGCGTGTGGAGCCCGTAGAGGCCTGGAGCGACCCTGGCGCCTTGCGCAACCTGCGCCAGCTGCTCCTCAAAGCAGAGCGCCCCCTGGTCATTGCCGGTGGTGGTGGCTGGACACCGCAGGCCGCACAGGCGCTGCAGCGCTTTGCCGAGAACTGGCGCTTGCCGGTGGGCAATGCCTTTCGCTTTCAGGACACCTTTGACAACCACCACCCGCAGTACGCGGGTGACGTGGGCATTGGCATCAACCCCGCATTGGCCAAACGCGTGCGCGAAAGCGACCTCATCATCGCCATCGGCCCGCGCCTGGGCGAGATGACCACCGGTGGCTACACGCTGCTGCAGGCCCCCAAGGCGGCCCAGACACTGGTGCACATCCACGCCAGTGCCGAGGAGCTGAACCGCGTCTACCAGGCCGACCTGGCCATCCACGCCAGCATGCGTGCCGCAGCCCGTTCGCTGGAGGTGCTGACAGCCCCGGTGAACCTGCCCTGGGAGGCCTGGACGCAGGGCTGCAACGCCGACTACCAGGCCAACCTGGTGCCCAGCGTGATTCAGGACCTGCCCGCCGACAACGAGCGCGGGCTGGTGGACATGCCCTCGGTGATTGCCGTGCTGCAAAAACACTTGCCCAAGGATGCGGTGCTGACCAATGGCGCGGGCAACTTTGCCAGTTGGTTGCACCGCTTTTACCGCTACACGGGGCTGGCCAGCGGCCACAAGACCCAGCTGGCGCCGACCAATGGCGCCATGGGCTACGGTGTGCCCGCCGGCATTGCGGCGGCCATCACGACCGGGCGGGTCGCTTTCACGATTGCGGGCGACGGAGACTTTCTGATGAACGGCCAGGAGCTGGCCACGGCCGTGCAGCATGGGGCCAAGAGCATCATCTTGCTGCTCAACAACGGCATGTACGGCACCATCCGCATGCACCAGGAGCGTGAGTACCCGGAGCGTGTGGCGGGCACCGCCCTCAACAACCCCGACTTTGCGGCGCTGGCGAAAGCCTATGGCTATGCGGGCGTGACCATTCGCAAAAGCGCGGACTTTGAGGCCGAACTGCTGGCCGCATTGGCGCGGCCCCATGGAACGGTGATTGAGGTGGTGCTGGAGCCTGAGCTCATCAGCACACGCGGCACCTTGGCCGCAATGACCCAGGCCGCCCTGGTGCAAACGGCGCTGCAGCGCTGAGTGATGCCGCCAGAATGCTCCTGAATCGATAGCTGCCCGCGCTTATTCCACAGGGGCTAGAGGCCTATTTAGGCCGAATGTGCAACGCGAAAGAGGGGCTGACCCGGCGTGGCGGTGGTTTTGCCAGGCTGGCCTGCACCGGGGGTGCCCAGCGGCGGCAGCACGATGAAGGGGCCTGGGCCCGCCTCGCCCCACTGCGAGCAGGCCATGACGTAGCTGGCGCCGACGCCGGGCTGCTCGGTGTCCACAATCATGGCAATGCGCATGCCGCTGAAGTCGGTCTGGGTGTAGAGCCGCCGCACGCCGGTGGCCCCCCCAATGGTGGGCAGGTGGATGGACTGGGCGGGCGACCAGCGTTTGCGCAGGCCGTCGGCCAGCGTGAGCCCTTCCAGGGGTGTTTCGGTGCGGTACTGGGTGTGCAAGCCTTTGGCGGCAATCACGACCAGCGCGCCTGCCACATTGCGGCCCACGGTCAGAAAGTCGGCCGCCAGGCCCAGGTTCTCCAGGCGCTGGCCGGTGGCATCAAAACGGCTGTCACCGCTGTCGGCGATAAAGCTCCAGACGCTTCCATCGGGGCCGATGCTGAAAGCTTCTTCCTGGCCCTGCGCATTGCGCATCACCACCGTTTGTTGCCAGGTAATGCCCTGGGGGGTGTTTTTCTGGGTGCCGGGGATGCTGTTTTGCATGGTTTGTTCTCTTCTTTCAACGACTTGGGCCCAAGTTTGCTGCGATGCCACAAAAATGTCCTCAAGGACTCCTTAAAATTCCTGAATTCGTGACCGACCAGGCCCCAAAGCCGCTCAGAAAGATTGATTTGCCTGTGACCACTGCTTCCACCGCACCCGATCCCGGCATCAGCATGTTTGGCCGATCTGCCCTGCAGCGGCATGAACGCCGCCTGCTGCGGGACGGCCAACCGGTCATGGTGGGGGCCCGCGCCTTTGATGTGCTGTGTGTGCTGGTGGACCATGCGGGCCAGTTGGTCACCAAAAAACAGCTGTTCGACCTGGTCTGGCCTGGCCTGGTGGTCGAAGAGAACAACCTGCAGGTGCACGTCTCCAGCCTGCGGCGCATTCTGGGTGCTGACGCCATTGCCACAGTGCCCGGGCGCGGCTACCGCTTCACCATGCGCATGGCCGAGAGCCCTGCACCCACCGCGGAGCCCGTGCGGGCTGCCAATAGCCAGGGGCGTGCTTCCGACCAGCAGGCCTACCGCCGCACCATTGCAGTGCTGCCTTTTGTGGACCTGAACGCGGACCCCGAACAGGAGTATTTTTCGGACGGCTTGGCCGAGGACATCATCAGCCATCTGACGCGTTCGCCCTGGCTCTTGGTGGTGTCGCGCAACTCGTCGTTTGCCTACCGCAAGTCCAGCGACAGCAGCCAGGCTGTGGGGCAGGCGCTACGCGCGCGGTATCTGGTGTCAGGCACGGTGCGCAAGGCCGGGCAGACCCTGCGCATGACGGCTGAGCTGGTGGACACCTCCACCGCAGAGACTCTGTGGTCCGACCGCTTTGACCGGCCTCTGACAGACATGTTTGCCATCCAGGCCGAGATTTCGGCGCAGATTGTCAGCGCCATTGAGCCGGTCTACCTGCACAGCGAAGAGAAAGTGGCGGCCGAGGTGCCCAACCAGGACCTGGAGCACTGGGACCTGCTGATGCGGGCGCGTTGGCATTTCTGGCGCACCACGCCCGACCATGTGGTGCAGGCACAAGCCCTGCTGACACGGGCGTTGGAGATCAAGCCCAACGATTCGCCCAGCCTGTCGCTGATGGCCTTTACCCACCTGGCCAAAATCTGGGGCGCCTGGGCCGAAGACCCACGCGCCACCGTGGCCGAGGCCAACCGCCTGGCCCTGGTGGCCGTGCGCAATGACGAGCGGGATGCCTTTGCCCATTTCACATTGGGCACCGCGATGTCGTGCGCCGGCCAGATGGAGGCCGCCATTGCCGAGATGGAGTGTGCGCTGGCCCTGTACCCGCAGGCCTCGGCCGCGGCGGGTGAGCTGGGGCGCTTGCTGGTGTTCTCCGGCCGCACCGAAGAGGCCGAGGAATTCATCTTGCAGGCCATCGACGCGAGCCCGCATGACCCGCACCTGAGCCTGTGGATCCGCAGCCGTGCGATTGCTTGCTTTATCGACGGCCGCCATGCCGATGCGGTGCGCTACGCCCGCGAGGCCACCGCCAAGCGTGCCGACTGGTACTTCAACCACTTGCTGATGGCGGCCTGCCTGTCGGCGGTGGGGGATATGGCGTCGGCACAAGACAGCCTGACCAAGGCGCTGAGCGGGCGGGGCTACAACTTGCAGTCCCTCATGTTTGGTCACCCTTTTGTGAAAGTGGAGCACCGGGAAAAGTTTCTCGGCGCCCTGCGCGACGCGGGGTGGCAGGCTTAAACTTTCAGGCTTTGTGGCGGCGCTGTGCCGCTGCAGCTTCCTGAAAGCCCGCCGTGCCCACTGTCAACCCTGATGCAAGCGTCCTGTCTCCATCTGTCCGGCCCCGCAAGGTGGCCATTCTGGGTGGCGGCATTTCCGCACTCACCACTGCGTTTGAACTGACCAGCCAGCCCGGTTGGGAGCAGTCGCTGGACATCACGCTCTACCAGATGGGTTGGCGCCTGGGTGGCAAATGCGCCACCGCACGCGGCGAGCACATGCGCATCGAGGAGCACGGCATCCACGGTTTCCTGGGCAGCTATTACAACGCGCTGCCAGTCATGCGCCGGTGCTACGAGGCCCTGGGCCGCACGCCCGACCAGCCGCTGGCCACGTTTGATGAGGCCTTCAAGCCCGAGAGTTTTGTGCTGATGTGGGAATACATCGACGGCAAGATGAGCCGTTGGCCTTTCACCTCGCCGCGCAATGCGCTGGTGCCCGGCGATCCGGCGTCGCTGGCCAAATTGCAGTCGGTGGCGCACTGGGTGGCCGCCACGGCTGATGTGCTGGATGCGCTGCTGGACCACCACGCGCACGCCTATGCCGATTTGGGCCTGGTGAAATCGGCCCAATGGGCGCTGGGGCGCACGCTGGTCAAGGGCGTGGTGGCTTTGCTCAAGTCTGAGTCGGTGGCCCTGCACGGGGTGGAGTCGGCGCTGTGGAAGGCCCTGGACGCGGCCTGGAACTGGGTGCGCGACACGGCCGAAACCTTGGTAAAGGACAACACCGAGCTGCGCCGCCTGCTGATCGTGGCCGAGTTTCTGTTGGCCATTTTGCGGGGCTGCATCCGTGACGAGGTGGCCACCAAAGGCTTTGACCCGCTGGATGAAGAGAACTTCAGCGACTGGCTGATCCGGCATGGCGCGTCGGTCATGGTGGCATCCAGTCCCATGGCACTGAACACGGTGAACCTGTCCTACCAGTACCCCCAGGGCGACACGGCGCGCACCGCGCTCATGGGCGCCGGCTGCTACCTGCACTGGACCTTGCGCAGCTTTGCCTACGCGGGTGCGTTTGCCTGGCTGTTTGAGGCCGGTACGGGCGAGACCGTGATTGCGCCGCTCTACGAGGTGTTGCGTAAGCGCGGCGTGAAGTTCGAGTTTTTCCACAAGGTCGAGTCGTTGAAGCTCAGCGCCGACCAGTCGCAGGTGCAGGAAGTGCACTTCGCCGTGCAAGCCACCCTCAAGGACCAACAGCGCCCGTACGAGCCGCTGATTGCTGTCAAGGGCTTGCCGGCCTGGCCGGGCCAGCCGCGCTACGCGCAACTGGAGCAGGGTGACGCACTGCGCGACGGGCGGGTGGATCTGGAGTCGTACTGGAGCGGCTGGCAGCCGGTGGCGCACCGCACGCTGCGCGCCGGGCAGGACTTCGACCAACTGGTGTTTGCCATCTCGATTGGCGCCGTGCCCTACCTGTGCCGCGAGCTGCTGGACGCCAGCCCGCAGTGGCGCACGATGGTGGACAAGGTGACCACCGTGCAGACCCAGACCATGCAGCTGTGGATGAACCGCAGCACCACTGAACTGGGTTGGGACATCGAGTTCCAAAACCCCACCGACACGGTGATTGGTGCCACCTACCTGAACCCGCTGGACGGCCAGGTGGACTTCACCCACCTGTTGCAGTGGGAAGACTGGCCGCAAGACTCGGCCCCCAAGGCGCTGTGGTACTTCAGCGGCGCCATGGCCGAGTACGAAGCGCCGCCACCGTTCACCGACACCGGCTACCCCGCCCGTGCCCACGCGCGCGTGCAGGCGCAGTGTGTGCAGTACCTGCAGGCCAGCATGGGGCCGCTGCTGCCGCTGGCCACCACCAATGTGGTCAGCCCGCCTGGCGACCCCATGGGTCTGGATTTCAGCCTGTTGCGCACCAACCCGGCCCATCCGGGCGTGGGTGTGCAACGCTTCAACCAGCAGTTCTGGCGCGCCAATATCGACCCGACCGAGAGTTATGTGACGTCGCCCCCCGGCAGCACCAAGGCGCGCCTGAAGGCCTGGGGCAGCGGTTTTGCCAACCTCACGCTGGCGGGTGACTGGATATACACCGGCCTCAATGTGGGCAGTGTGGAGGGCGCGGTCATGGGCGGGCGCCTGGCGTCGTTCGCGGTGTCGGGTTACCCGGCGCTGGCGGACATTGTGGGCTACCCAGCCTCGCAAGGGCCTGTTTGATGGTCTTGTGGCGCTATTGATTTAGGAGCTGCTCGCGCTTATTCTGCGGGGGCTAGAGGCCTAAAAAGCATAAAAAAAGGGCCGGTGTGTACCGGCCCTTTTGACATTCAACGGGTGTTGAATTACTTGATGTCCACGCCGTAGAAGGTGTGGCGGCCGAAGGGGCTCAGCTTGAAGTCCACGACTTCCTTGCGCACGGGCTTGAGTTGCACGGCGTGGGCGATGGTGAACCAGGGCGCCTGCTCCTTGAAGATCACCTGTGCTTTTTCGTACAGCTTGGTGCGCTCGGCGGGGTTGGACACTACCTTGGCCTTCTGCACCAGGTCTTCAAACGGCTGGTAGCAGAACTTGGCCACGTTGGAGCCGTTTTGCTTGGCCGAGCTGCAACCCAGCAAGGTGTTCAGGAAGTTGTCTGGATCTCCGTTGTCACCAGTCCAGCCCAGCATGCCCATCTGGTGTTCACCGGCTTGCATGCGCTTGCGGTACTCACCCCATTCAAAGCTCTTGATTTCAGCGGTCACGCCGACCTTGGCCAGGTCAGCCTGCATCAACTCCGCAATACGCTTGGCATTGGGGTTGTAGGGGCGTTGCACAGGCATGGCCCACAGGTCGGTGCTGAAACCGTTGGGGTAACCAGCGGCAGCCAGCAGCTTCTTGGCTTCGGTGGGGTTGAATGCATCGTCTTTCAGGGCCTTGTTGTAGGACCACTGGCCGGGCGGAATCGGATTGACCGCAGCCACACCGGTGCTCAGGTACACGGCAGACACGATGGCCTTCTTGTCGATGGCCATGTTGATGGCCTTGCGCACGCGCACGTCGTCAAACGGCTTCTTGGTGGTGTTGTAAGCCAGATAACCGATGTTCAGGCCGGGCTGTTCCATCACGGTGACGTTGGCGTCCTTGCGGATGGCGTCCAGGTCGGCCGGGTTGGGGTAGGGCATGACGTGGCATTCACCCTTTTGCAGCTTGGCCCAGCGCACGGATGCATCGGGCGTGATGGAGAAGATCAGGTCATCGATCTTGGCCTTGCCAGCCCAGTACGCGGGGTTGGCCTTGAAGCGGATGATGGAGTCCTTCTGGTACTGCACCACCTGGTAGGGGCCGGTGCCCAGCGGGTCTTGGTCGATCTTTTCAGGCGCGCCAGCCTTGAGCATGGCAATCGCGTATTCCTTGGACTGGATGCCGGCGAACTGCATGGCCAGGTTGGCCAGGAAGGGCGCTTCTGGGGCATTCAGCGTGATCTTGACGGTGTACTCGTCGACCTTGTCCACCGACTTGAGCAGCTTGGGCATGCCCATGTCGCCGAAGTAGGCGTGGTTGGGGCTGGTCACGCGGAAGAAGGGGTCGTTTTCTTTCCACTGGCGCTCGAACATGAACAACACGTCGTCTGCGTTGAAGTCACGGCTGGGTTTGAAGTTCTTGTTGGACTGGAACTTCACGCCCTTGCGCAGCTTGAAGGTGTATTCCAGGCCATCCTTGGAGATGGTCCAGCTCTCGGCCAGCGAGGGCTCCACCTTGGTGCCGCCGCGCTCGAAGTGCACGAGGTTGTCGTAAATCTGTTCTGTCACGTCAAACGACGTCCCTGTGGTGTTGACACCGGGGTAGAAGTTTTCGGGGCTGCCTTCCGAGCAGTACACCAGGGTCTTGGCGGCTACCGGCGTGAGGGCCAGAGCAGCGGGCAGTGCCAATGCGCACAACCACGCACTTTTGGTGCGGCGGGTGGCCAAGGCATTCTTCAGTTTCAGGGTCATGGGAGTTACTCCTCTGGGGTTGATGCTGCCTATGCAGCGGGTTGGCTAAAACGCGAAGCTTCGTGACAAGCAACTTGCCTGCCAGCCAAAGTTTGCAATACGGGCCGCTCGGCATGGCAGCGTTCCGTGGCGTGTGGGCAGCGCGTGGAGAACACACAGCCTGCTGGCGGGTTCAAGGGCGAGGGGAGCTCGCCCTTGAGCACAATGCGCTGGCTCTTGCCACCCGGCGCATGCATGCCGGGGGTGGAGGCCATCAAGGCCTGGGTGTACGGGTGCAAGGGCTGCTCGAAGATGGTGGTCTTGTCGCCATGCTCTACCACCTGGCCCAGGTACATCACCATCACGTCGTGGGCAATGTGGCGTACCACACCCAGGTCGTGCGAGATGAACAGGTAGGCCAGGCCCAGCTCGTTTTGGAGGTCGGCCAGCAGGTTCAGCACCTGCGCCTGGATGGATACGTCCAGTGCCGATACCGGCTCGTCGGCCACCACCAGCGCAGGGTCCAGCATCAGCGCGCGTGCAATCGCAATGCGCTGGCGCTGGCCACCCGAAAACATGTGGGGGTAACGGTCGTAGTGCTCGGGGCGCAGGCCCACCTTGGCCAGCATGGCGCGGGCTTTATCCTGCCGTTGCGCCGCGTTGAGGTTGGTGTTGATCTCCAGCGGCGCTTCCAGAATCTGGCCAATGCGTTTGCGCGGGTTCAGCGAACCGTAGGGGTTCTGAAACACCAGTTGCACCTTCTGGCGCAGCGTGGATTTGTTGCTGGGGTCGGTGGCGTCTACGCCACCCAGGCGCAGGCTGCCTTCGGTGGGGGATTCGATCAGCGAGACCATGCGTGCCAAGGTGGACTTGCCACAGCCGGACTCGCCAACCACGGCCAGGGTACGGCCGGCTTGCACGCTGAAGGACACACCGGAGACGGCCTGCAGCTTGTCGGGCGCCTGCATGAAGCCGCGGCGGATGGTGTAGACCTGGCGCAGGCCTTGGGCCTCGACCACGGGGGTGTTGTTGGGGGGGGTGCTCATGCGGTCACCTCTTCCTGGCCCAGCGCAAAGTGGCAGCGCACGCTGCCGCCTTGCCAGGGGCTGAGGCTGGGGCGCTGGGCGCAGGTGCCTTCACGTGCATGGCTGCAGCGCGGGCCGAACAGGCAGCCACTGGGGCGGTCATGCAGGCCGGGCACCATGCCGGGAATGGTGTTGAGTCGGCTCTGGTGCAGGCTGCGTTCGGGCATGGCCGAGAGCAGGGCTTCGGTGTAGGGGTGGGCCGGCGCGGCAAACAGGGCGTCGGCCGTGCGTTCTTCCATCACCTGGCCGGCGTACATCACGGCCACGCGTTGCGCCATGTCAGATACCACGCCCATGTTGTGGGTGATCAGCACCAAGGCCATGCCGCGGTCTTTTTGCAGGCTCTTCAGCAGGTCCAGAATCTGCGCCTGGATGGTCACATCCAGCGCCGTGGTGGGCTCGTCGGCAATCAGTAGCTTGGGGTTGCAGGCAATCGCCATGGCAATCATCACGCGCTGGCTCATGCCGCCCGAGAGTTGGTGTGGGTAGACCTTGAGGCGGCTCTCGGGGGCGGGAATGCCCACCTGTTCGAGCAGCTCGATGGAGCGCTTGTGTGCGGCCTTGCGGTCCATGCCCAGGTGCAGCTTGAGCGTTTCGGCCAGCTGGTAGCCCACGGTGAAGCAGGGGTTCAGGCTGGTGGTCGGGTCCTGAAAAATCATGGACATGTCTTTGCCGGTGAAGCGGCGGCGTTCGCGCTCGCTCAGGCCCAGCAGGTCGTGGCCATCGAAGCGCAGTGTCTTGGCCTGCACGCGACCGGGGAAGGCGACCAGGCCCATCAGTGCCATCATGGTGACACTTTTGCCCGAGCCGGATTCACCCACCACACCCAACACTTCTCCAGCCTCGAGTGTGAGGCTGACATCCTGTACCGCGTGCATCACGCCGTTGTGCGACGGGAACTCCACGGACAGGTTTTCAATTTCTAGCAATGCCATTGGCGTTGTTCTCTTTTCGGCTTAACGTTTGAGTTTGGGGTCCAGCGCATCGCGCAGTCCATCCCCAAGCAAGTTGAACGCCAGCACTGTGATCAAAATGGCCAGACCGGGAAAGGTCACGACCCACCAGGCGCGCAGCACGAATTCGCGTGCATCGGCCAGCATGGTGCCCCACTCGGGGGACGGCGGCTGTGCGCCCAGGCCCAGAAAGCCCAGTGCGGCGGCATCCAGAATGGCGGTGGAAATGCCCATGGAGGCCTGCACGATCAGTGGTGCGGTGCAGTTGGGCAGCACCTCGCTGAACATCAGGCGCAGGTGGCTGGCGCCACCCATGCGGGCTGCGGTCACATAGTCGCGTGAGGTCTCGGCAATCACCGCCGCGCGTGTGATACGCACGTAGTGCGGCAGCACCACAATCGCCACGGCGAGCATGGCATTCACCAGACCGGGCCCGAGGATGGCCACGATCACGATGGCCAGCAGCAGGCTGGGCAGCGTGAGGATGATGTCCATGGCCCGCATGATGGCGATTTCCAGCAGACCCTTGAAGTAGCCGGCCACCAGGCCGAGCACCGTGCCGACCACGACGGAGATGGACACGACGGCAATGCCGATGACCAGCGAGAGGCGGGCGCCGTGCATAAGGCGCGAGAGGATGTCGCGCCCAATGGCATCGGTACCCAGCAGGTGGGCCGACGAGCCACCCGCTTGCCAGGCCGGGGGCTTCAAGAAGGCTGCGTTGTTGGTCAGGTCGGGGGCGTAGGGCGCCAACCAGGGGGCGAACAGGGCCATCAGCAGCACGAGCACCACGATAGCCAGGCCGGCCATGGCGCCCTTGTTGACGCGGAAATAGCGCCAGAACTCTTGCAGCGGATGGGCGGGTTGCGACGCCACCGGCGTATGAATAGCGGTAGTAGTCATTACTTTTGGTGGCGAATACGGGGGTTGATGATGCCGTAGGTGATGTCCACCAACAGGTTCACGGTCATGACCACGATGCCCAGCAGCAACATGCCACCTTGCAATACGGGATAGTCACGCCGGCTGATGGCTTCGATCAGCCATTTGCCCACGCCGGGCCAGGAAAAAATCGTCTCGGTCAGGATGGCCCCGGTAAACATATGGCCCACTTGCAGGCCAATCACGGTCACAACCGGAATGAGTGCATTGCGAAAAGCATGTACCGCCACGACGCGCAGGCCCGTCAGACCCTTGGCCTTGGCGGTGCGGATGTAGTCTTCGCCCATCACCTCCAGCATGGCCGAGCGTGTCATGCGCGCAATCACCGCCAGCGGGATGGTGCCCAGCACGATGGTGGGCAGGATCAGATGTGACAGGGCTGAAAGGAAGGCCCCCTTGTCTTCGGACAGCAGGCTGTCGATGAGCAGAAAACCGGTGGTCGGCTCAATGAAGTACTGCACGCTGATGCGGCCTGACACGGGCGTCAGGTCCAGTTGCACCGAGAACAGCAGGATCAGCAGCAGCCCCCACCAGAAGATGGGCATGGAGTAGCCGGTGAGCGCAGCCCCCATGACACCGTGGTCCAGCACGGAGTTGCGCTTGACCGCCGCCAGAATGCCGGCCGGAATGCCCAGCAGCAGCGCAAACAGGATGGCGCACAGGGCAAGCTCGATGGTGGCGGGGAACAAGGTGGCGAATTCGCTGAGCACCGATTCGCGGGTGATGATGGATTTGCCCAGGTCGCCTTGCAGCACTTTGCCGATGTAGATGCCGTACTGCACCATGATCGGCTGGTCGAGGCCGTACTCCTTCAAGAGGACGGCGTGGCGGGCGGCGTCAATGCCGCGTTCACCGGCGAGGGTTTCGATGGGATCGCCCGGAACGAGGCGGATCAGGAAGAAGGCGAGCAGTGTCATTCCGATGAAAGTCGGGATGATCAGGCTCAGGCGGGTAAAGAGGAATCTCAGCATGAGGGGGTGGATTCTAGGCATGTAGGACAGTGCTGAACCGTGATCAGCACCAATAACAACTAGCGACTTTCCCTTATGAGGTCAGGCACCAGTCACCCAAGTGACAAGCAATGGTGATGCCAACAAAAAAAGGCCGGAGGGTTCCGGCCTTTTTTTTCGGCAATCTGGCGATTACTTGAGGTGCTTGCCGATCAGGCCAGCCATCTCAAACATGGACACCTGGGCTTTGCCGAAGACTTCCTTCAGCTTGGCGTCGGCATTGATCATGCGCTTGTTCACTGCGTCTTGCAGCTTGTTCTTCTTGATGTATGTCCACAGCTTGCTGACCACTTCGGTGCGGGGCAGAGCGGCTGCACCGACCACAGCTGCCAATGCAGAGCTGGGGGTCAGGGCCTTCATGAACGCGGCGTTCACGGTGCGCTTCTTGGCGGGGGCCTTTTTGGCAGCGACCTTTTTAGCAGGAGCTGCTTTTTTGGCGGGGGCCGCTTTCTTGGCGGGAGCTGCTTTCACAGCGACTTTTTTCGCGGGAGCGGCTGCCTTTTTAGCAGGAGCCGCTTTCTTTGCGGGAGCGGCTTTTTTTGCCGGTGCTTTTTTCGCAGTTGCCATGATTGATTGTCCTTCTAGAAGATTGATTAATCACCAGCAAAAAACTGCTTCTTCACTGGTACTGCGGATGCTAATGGCAAAAAAGCACGTTTCCAAGGGAGAAACTGCATTTTTCCCTCTGGGATGTTGTTTTTTTCATTGGAGAATGGCTCTGTATCTTGTTCTGGAGCCTCTTTCATGCCGATTGCCTTTGCCACCTGTGATCTTTGCGATGCCCACAAAGCCGATACCAGCGGCGATTTTCGGGTGTTGCCCCCTGTATTTCGGGACTTTGGTGCCGTGCGAAAGTTCGCCGGCCCGGTGGTCACCGTGAAGTGTTTTGAAGACAACACCCTGGTCAAAGCCGCCGTGGATGCCCAGGGCTGGGTGGACACCCCAGCGGGTCGCGTCGCCCAGGTGCTGGTAGTCGATGGTGGTGCCTCACTGCGCAAGGCATTGCTGGGGGGCAACCTGGGCGCTGCGGCTGCGCGCAATGGCTGGGCCGGCGTGGTGATTGACGGCTGCGTGCGTGATTCCGCTGAACTGCTCACCCAGGCCGTGGGCATTCGTGCCCTGGCGGCCATGCCCCTGCCCACCGAGAAGCGCAATCAGGGGGAGGTCGGTGTGGCCGTGCAAGTGCAGGGCGTGTGGGTGCGCCCCGGCGACTGGTTGTATGCCGACGAAGACGGCATGGTGGTGTCGGCTATGGCGCTGGTGTAGCGGCCCCACTGCGCGAGGGCAGGGTCGCCAATACCACGCCCAGCAAGGCCACGGCGAACGCCAGCAGTTGCATGCCGCTGAGGCTTTCGCCCAGCACCAGCACGCCGACCAGCGCGGCCGAGATCGGCAGCATGACCGTGAATACACCGGCGCGGGCGGCTGGCACGGTCTTCAGGCCGGTCATCCACAGCCACACGGTCCACACGCTGGCAGCCAGCGCATAGAACACCAGCAGCACCCAGGAGCCGGTGGCGACACCAGTAAAGTTGAAATGCCAAGCGGCATAAACCCCCATGGGTGTCATCAGCACAAAGCCCCAGAGGTTGATGAGTGCGGTGATGCGTTTGGGCGAGAGGGCCCCGGTGAGCTTCTTGCCAATCACTGCATAGGCCGCCTCACACAGCACCGCACCAAACACCAGCAGGTTGCCCAGCAGCGCCTTGTTATGTGCCAAATCGGCCTCTAGCCCTGATGGATGTTGCGCTGGCAGCTCCTGTTTTGATAGTGCCAGCAAGCCAATGCCAACTGCACCACAGCCCACCGCCAGCCAGGTGCGCAAGCCAATACGCTCGCGCAGAAAGACCCAACTCATGAGTGCCACCACCGCGGGAATGCTGGCCATGATGACACCGGCCGACACCGCACTGGTCATGCTCACGCCAAACAGCATGCAGATGGAGAACAGGAAGTTGCCCAACAGTGACTCCAGAAACACCAACGCGCGGGTATGCGGCGTCATGGCTGGTTCCCCGGCCGGGCGCTTGAGCCAATGCACCATGGCCAGACCGCCAATGCCAAAGCGCATCCAGGCCAACAGAAAGACCGGCAAGGCCGCGACCAGCGGTTTGGACAGGGCGACATAGCTGCCCACCAGCGCCATGCTCAGGGCCAAAAAGAAGTAGGCCAGCAGGCGGTTGGGGGCGGAGGTGGAGTGGGGCATGCGGGATAGAGGGGCAAAACGGCAAGCGTGCAAGCCTACACCATGCGTGTTGCCGCAAGTGGCTCCATCGGCGACTTCAAATTGCGTTACTGTGCCTACCGATTGTTTTGCAACCGATGAGGATCGCCATGGCCATTGGAGAGTTTGCCTACGCCAACAACAGCAACCGCTTTCTCGCGTCAGCAGCCCTGCAGGCGCAGCCGTTTGCGCTGGTGGGGGTGCCTTTTGATGGTGCGGTGACCAACCGCCCAGGTGCGCGCTTTGGCCCGCAAGAAATTCGCCGGGCTTCGTTGATGTTGTGCGACGGACTGCACCCGGTGTTTGGCGTGTCGCCGCTGGAGGCGCTGGGCGATGCGGGCGACCTGCGCCTGCCCAATGCCGGCGCGCTGGCCCAGGTGCGCGAGGCCATCCAGGCCCAGGCCGCAGCGCTGATGGCGCGCCACCACTGCGTATTTCTGGGCGGTGACCATTCCATCACGCTGCCGCTGTTGCGCGCGCTGCATGCGCAGCACGGGCCGGTCGCGCTCATCCACTTCGATGCCCACTGCGACACCTGGGAAGACCACTTTGGCGAACCCTCCGGCCACGGCACCTGGACCTACGAGGCGCTGCAGGAAGGCCTGGTGCTGCCCCAAAAAACGGTGCAGATTGGCCTGCGCTCCAGCGGCACCCGTGCAGCCCGTGAGTACGTGCAGGACCAGGGCGGCCTCATCTTTACCGCACGCGCGCTGCGTGGCCGCGACGGAGCGGGGCTGCAGGACGTGGTGCAGCAGATCCGCACGCGCATTGGCCAGCAGCCCTGTTACCTGACGCTGGACATTGACTGCCTGGACCCGGCCTTCGCCCCGGGCACCGGCACACCCGAGCCCGGCGGCATGAGCAGCTCGCAGGTGCTGACGCTGCTGGAGGAGCTGGCTGACCTCCACTTTGTGGGCATGGACTGTGTGGAAGTGGCTCCTGCCTACGACCATGCCGAGCTCACCAGCAACGCGGCAGCGACCTTTGTCTGGACCTACCTGGCCTCCCAGGTGGCCAAGCGCACGGCCTGAGGTTGCGTCATGCTGCTGCAATCCGACACCCAACTGAACCAGAAGAGTTACTACGAAGCCAGCGTGCAGCGGCCTGCTGCCTTGCCGCCTTTGCAGGGCGAGGTGCACGCCGATGTGCTGGTGGTAGGCGGAGGGTTTGCCGGGCTGTCGTCTGCCATCGCGCTGGCGCAACGCGGCTACCAGGTAGTGGTGCTGGAGGCCGACCGGGTGTGCAGCGGTGCCTCCGGGCGCAATGGTGGCCAGTTCATCGTCGGCCTGGCCAGCGGGCAGGGGCCGTTTGAAGCGCAGTTGGGCCTAGCCACAGCCCGGCAGGTCTGGGACATGTCGCTGGACGCGATTGCGCTGCTGGAGCAACGGGTGCGTGAGTTCGACATACGCTGCGATCTGCGCAAGGGCTACATCACGGTGGCGGACTCGCCGCGCAAAGCCCGCGCGCTGGAGACCGAGGTGGACCTGCTGCGTACGCGCTACGGGTTTGAGTCGGCCCTGTATACGGGCAGCGAGGTGCAACAGCACATTGGCAGCACGCGCTACTGTGCGGCGGCGGTGGAAGACACATCCGGGCATTTGCACCCGCTCAAATATGGCTTGGGCCTGCTGCGTGCGGCGCTGGCATTGGGGGTGCAGGTCTACGAGCACTCGGCGGTGACCCAGTTGCAACGCGGTGAGCCACTCATTGCACGCACAGCACAAGGCTCGGTCACGGCACGTTTTGGCGTGCTGGCGGGCAACTGCATGCTGCCCGAGTACGGCCCGCAGGTGGCGCCCGACATTGCGCCGCGCACCATGCCTGTGGGGACCTACATCATTGGTACCGAACCTCTGTCTCAGGCCAAGTGCCAGTCGCTGATTCCTTCGGAGGCCGCGGTGTGCGACAACAACTTTGTGCTGGACTACTTTCGCTGCAGCGCGGACCACCGCATGCTGTTCGGCGGGCGCGTGAGTTACTCCACGCGCACGCCCCCGGGGCTGCAGGCGCTGATGGCGCAGCGCATGGCCAGCATCTTCCCCGCGCTGCAGACGGCGGCAGTGGAGTTTGTCTGGGGGGGCTTTGTGGACATCAGCATGAACCGGGCCCCCGACTTTGGACGCCTGGGCTCCAACCTGTATTACTTGCAGGGTTTCAGTGGCCATGGCGTAGCGCTCACCGGTCTGGCCGGGCAGTTGGCGGCAGACGCGATTGCGGGGCAGGCCGAGCGCTTTGATGTGTTTGCCCGTGTGCAGCACCGGCCCTTCCCGGGCGGTGCTTTGCTGCGTACTCCCAGTTTGGTGCTGGGCATGTTGTACCACCGGCTGATGGACCGCTTGTAAGTCAGTCGCGCTTTGCTGGTTCAGGTTTTCTTGCCACTGCGACCCGCCGCCAGCGCGCGCTTCACGGTGCTGGCCAGCACAGGCCCCCAGTGTGCAATGTCTTCCAGCGTGGCATAGCCATAGCCAATCACCAGACCCTTGGCGTCGCTGCGCTGCAGGCAGTAGGCCGACAGCGCGCGCACCGTCATGCCCTGCTGGGCAACGCGCAATGCTAGGGCCTGGTCGTCCACGGCGGCGGGCAGGCGCAGACACAGGTGCAGCCCCTGTTCTGCCCCGCTGATGTGGGCGTGGGGGCCCAGGCAAGGCTGCAGGGCGTCCAGCAGCTGTTGGCGCCGCTGCGCATAGCTGTGGCGCGCCTTGCGCAGTGCGCTGGCAAAGTGCCCTAACTCAATGAATTCGGCCAGCGCGGCCTGCAGTGGCATTTGGCCGGGGCGGTTCAGGTCGTAATGCGCCTGGCGAAACGCGCCGGCCAGGGCCTTGGGCACCACCAGGTAGCCGAGTTTGAGGCCCGGGTACAACACCTTGGAGAACGAGCCGAGGTACAGCACGCGCTCGTCATGTGACAAGCCAGCCAGCGAGGAAATAGGCGGCCCGCTGAAGCGGAACTCGCTGTCGTAGTCATCCTCCAGCACCCAGGCTTGGTGCTTCTGGGCCAGCGCCAACAGTTGCTGGCGACGCGCCAAGGACATGACGGCTCCCGTGGGGTACTGGTGCGAGGGCGTGGTGTAGATCAGCCGCGGGGCGTGGCGTTCGTCTGCGGCGGTGGGGGCCATGCCATCGGCGTCCACCAGCACGCCGTGGGTGCGCAGGCCGCTGGCCATGAAGGCCTTCACCGCACCCCAGTACGCCGGGTCTTCCAGCCACACCGTATCGCCATGGTCGGCCAGCATCTGGGCGCACAGCTCCAGCGACTGCTGGGTGCCGCTGGTGATGATGACCTGGTCCATGTCCAGCGGCACGCTGCGCGACACGCGCAGGTAGTCGGTCACCGCCCGGCGCAAGGGGGCGTGGCCGCCGGAGTAGCAGTAGTCCAGCATGTCGGGGTAGCTCATGCGCCAGTGCTTGTTTTGCAGGCGCTGCCACAGCGCCACCGGGAAGGCGCTGAAGTCCGCCACACCCGGGGTGAAGGGCTGGATTTCCAGCATGGCCGAGGTGAATTGGGTGGCCAGGGCCGTGCCCCGGCGCGAGAGCCGTGCCCCGGCATGGGTGGTCCTCCCCGCGCGGCCCCGCTGGCGCGGGCTGGGCAGGTGTTCATTCACAAAGGTGCCGCTGCCCACGCGGCTGACCAGGTAGCCCTCGGCACCGAGCTGGTTCAACGCCGCCATCACGGTATTGCGCGAGAGCTGCAGGTCCTGGGTGAGTTCGCGGCTGGAGGGTAGGCGATCGCCGGCCGCCAGGTGGCCGTGCAGGATGGCCCGGCGCAGGCTCTCGTACAAGCGCCGGTTCAAGGGCAGGGCGGCAGCACCCGGGCTGTGGTGCATATCGGTCAGGAGCAGTTCGGACAGCATGGTGTGGGTACGTGGCGGGACGAAGAAGCGGGTTAAAGTGGCACCATCAGGTTTTATCAAATGGCACTGTTTTGCAGCCAATTCTGCCGCAGAATGGTTTGACAGCGCGCACTGCTACAGTGGCTCAGGCCCAACAATGCCCACCCTCTGGGGTGCGCCGCAAGGAGATGGAGAATGACCGAGAACAAGACAATGAGCTTCAACGATTTGGAGCAATGGCTGAATGAACGTCGGGTGACGGAAGTCGAGTGCCTGGTGCCTGACCTGACCGGTGTGGCGCGCGGCAAGATCCTGCCGCGCGGCAAGTTCACCGAAGACCGTGGCATGCGCCTGCCCCAGGCCATCGTGGCCATGGGGGTGACCGGTGAGTTCCCCGAGAGTGGCCCCTACTACGATGTGGTGGACCCCACCGACAAGGACATGCAGCTGCGCCCGGACCCCTCCTCGGTGCGTATTGTTCCCTGGGCCACAGACCCCACCGCGCAGGTGATCCATGACTGTTTTGACCACGAAGGCAAGCTGGTGCCGTTTGCACCACGCAGCGTGTTGCGCCGGGTTTGCGACCTGTTTGCCGCCGAGGGCCTGCAGCCCATCGTGGCACCGGAGCTGGAGTTCTACCTTACCGCCCGCAACACCGACCCCAACACCTTGCTGCGTGCGCCGATTGGCCGCAGTGGCCGTGCCGAAACCTCGCGCCAGGCCTACAGCATTGACGCGGTGAACGAGTTCGATCCGCTGTTTGAAGAGATTTACGACTACTCCGACAAGATGGAGCTCAACGTGGACACGCTGATCCACGAGGTGGGTGCGGGGCAGATGGAAATCAACTTCTTCCACAACAAGCCGCTGGGCCTGGCCGACGAGGTGTTTTTCTTCAAGCGCACGGTGCGCGAAGCCGCGCTGCGCCATGACATGTACGCCACCTTCATGGCCAAGCCGATTGCCGGTGAGCCCGGCAGCGCCATGCATGTGCACCAAAGCCTGATTGACGTAGCCACGGGCAAGAATGTCTTCAGCAACGAAGACGGCACGCCGTCCGAGTCTTTTATGCACTACATCGGTGGCTTGCAGCGTTACATTCCGGCGGCCATGGTACTGGTGGCACCCTATGTGAACAGTTACCGCCGCCTGTCGCGCAACACGGCAGCACCCATCAACATCGAATGGGGCTATGACAACCGGACCGTGGGTATTCGCTCACCCATCTCGTCACCCGCCGCCCGCCGCGTGGAAAACCGTGTGATTGGTGCCGATGCCAACCCCTATGTGGCCATGGCCATGACGCTGGCGTGTGGCTACCTGGGTCTCAAAAACAAAATCAAGCCCAAGCCCGAGATGCGCGGTGACGCCTACCTGTCGCCCTACGCCTTGCCCCGTAGCCTGGGAGAGGCCCTGGACTGGTTGCGCAAGGAGTCTGACTTGCACGAGGTGCTGGGCAAGGAGTTCATCACCGTGTACTCCGAGATCAAGGAACTCGAATTTGACGAGTTCATGAAAGTCATTTCTCCCTGGGAGCGTGAGCACCTGTTGCTGCACGTGTAAGCCACTCTACCTTCAAGCTGAACGCCATGAACACTGCCGTCGATACCGCCCTCATCCAGTCCCTGGACAGCGCCCACTTTCTGCACCCTTTTACTGACTTCAAGGACCTGTCCAGCCGCGGTGCTCGCGTCATCACGCGGGCCGAAGGGATCTATGTCTGGGACTCCGAAGGCAAGAAAATTCTGGACGCCATGAGTGGCCTGTGGTGCGTGAACGTGGGTTACGGCCGCAAGGCGCTCGCCGATGCGGCGCACCAGCAGATGATGACGCTGCCTTACTACAACAGCTTCTTCCAGACCACCAATGTGCCCGCTGTGCAACTGGCGGCCAAGCTGGCCAGCCTGGCCCCCACGGTGGGAGACCGCAGCTTCCAGCACGTGTTTTATTCCAGCAGCGGCAGCGAGAGCAATGATTCCAACGTGCGCATGGTGCGCCGCTACTGGGACCTGCTGGGCCAGCCGCAACGCAAGGTCATCATCAGCCGCCACAACGCTTACCACGGCAGCACCATGGCCGGGGCCTCGCTGGGTGGCATGAGTGGCATGCATGCCCAGGGCGACTTGCCGATTCCCAATATCACCCACATCGAGCAGCCCTACTATTTTGAAAATGGCAAGCCCGGCGAAACCGCGGACGAGTTTGGCGTGCGCGCCGCGGGCTGGCTGGAAGAAAAAATCCTGGCAGTGGGACCGGACAAGGTGGCAGCCTTTATTGCCGAGCCGGTGCAGGGCGCGGGTGGCGTGATCATTCCGCCGGCCACCTACTGGCCCGAGATCCAGCGCATCGTCGACAAATACGGCATCCTGCTGATCAGCGACGAGGTGATTTGTGCGTTTGGCCGTCTGGGCCACTGGTTTGGCTACGAGAAGTTTGGCTACAAGCCTGATCTGGTGACCTTTGCCAAGGCGGTGACCAGCGGCTACATCCCGCTGGGAGGGGTGATGGTCGGCAACCGCGTGGCCAAGGTGCTGATCGAGCAGGGCGGGGAGTTCAACCACGGATATACCTACAGCGGCCACCCAGTGGCCTGCGCTGTGGCCCTGGCCAATCTGGACATCATGGAAACCGAGCAGCTCCCCCAAAAGGTGCATGGCGAAATTGGTGCCTACTTTGCTCAACGTTATGCGGAGCTCAACGAGCACCCGCTGGTCGGCTTGGCCGAAACCTGCGGTTTTGTCGGCGGCCTGGTGCTGGTCAAGAACAAGAAGACCAAGGAACGCTTCAAGGAAGACGACGGAGTTGGCATGCTGTGCCGGGGCCACTGCTTTGGCAACGGGCTGATCATGCGTGCCGTGGGCGACCGCATGATCATTGCCCCGCCCCTGGTGATGACCCGTGCAGACATTGACGAAATGATGCGCCTGATCCACCTGGCGCTGGACTTGACGCAACGGGACCTCAAAGCCCGCGGATTGGTGTAAAGCAACTGATTTGCACTTCTATAATCTTTTTTGGTCTGAAATTTGCTTATTCACACCAAGCCGTTTTGATTGTCTTTAACCCAACCCTCTTTTAGTGGAGACAAACTCGCCATGAAAAAATACCTCTGGTCTTTTGCACTGACAGCAGTAGCTTTGGCTGCTTGCGGTAAGAAAGAAGAAGCCCCCGCTGCCGCACCGGCTGCAGCCCCGGTGGCCAGCGCACCTGCCGCGCCAGTGAACACCGAAGAAAAGGTGCTCAACATTTACAACTGGCCCGACTACGTCCCAGAGGGCATGATTGCCGCGTTTGAAAAAGAGTCCGGTATCAAGGTGAACTACGACACCTTTGAGACCAACGAGGCCCTGCAGGCCAAGCTGGTGGCGGGCAATACCGGCTACGACATCGTCGTGCCCGGCACCGTGTTTGCCAAGGGTCAGATCGAAGGCGGCCTGCTGCAGCCGCTGGACAAGTCCAAGATCAAGAACCTGGCCAACCTGGACCCCGCCATCATGGCGACCCTGACCAAGGCCGACCCCGAGAACAAACACCTGGTGCCATGGGCCTGGGGTTTCACCACCGTGGGCATCAACAAGACCAAAGTGACCAAGGCCCTGGGTAGCTTGCCCATGCCCGAAAACGCTTGGGACCTGGTGTTTGACCCTAAGTACAGCTCAAAGCTCAAGTCTTGTGGCATCGCCTACCTGGATTCGCCCACAGAAATCATGCCCGTGGCCCTGCACTACGTGGGCAAGGACGCGTACTCCAACAATCCTGAGGATTACAAACTGGCGTCTGCCATGCTGGCCAAAGTGCGCAAGGACGTGCGTCTGTTCAGCTCGACCATGATCGACGACATCGCTGGCGGCAAGGCCTGCGTGGCCGTGGGCTGGTCTGGCGACATCAACATCGCTGCAGGCCGCGCCAAGGAAAATGGTTCCAAGGACGAAATCGAATCGCTGCTGCCCAGCACCGGCGCCTTGATCTTCTTTGACACCATGGCGATCACCAAGGATGCCAAGCATCCCAACAACGCAGCGGCCTTCATCGACTTCTACCTGCGTGCCGAAAACGCAGCCCTGATGTCCAATGAAATGAGCTACCCCACTGGCAACAAGGCCGCGATCGAGAAGATCAAGCCTGAAATTGCTGGCAACAAGACCATCTTTGTGGAGTCCGACTACTTCGCCAAGATGATCCCGCCCAGCAGCTTCAGCAACGAGGCGCGCGAGGCTTTGGCAACTGCCTACAACGCCTTCAAAAAAGGCAAGTAAAAACCTGGCTTCATGCCATCCAGGGCTGTTTGTACGCAGGTATAAACAGCCCTTTTTATTGTTTGCAACCCATGCAAAGGCCCTGAGATGACAGTGCAATCCGGAAAACCAGGCTACCTGGTCACAGAGAAGCTGGTGAAACGCTTTGACGAAGCCACCGCTGTGGACGAGGTGTCCTTGTCCATTGCGCAGGGCGAGATTTTTGCGCTGCTGGGCAGCTCGGGTTGTGGCAAGTCCACCCTGTTGCGCATGCTGGCAGGGTTTGAGTCGCCCACTTCAGGGCGGATTTTACTGGGCGGACAAGACGTGGCCAAACTGGCCCCGTACGACCGGCCGATCAACATGATGTTCCAGAGTTATGCGCTGTTTCCGCACCTGGACATCTGGGAGAACGTGGCCTTTGGCCTCAAACGCGAAGGCCTGCCCAAAGACGAAATCAAGCAGCGCGTGGGGGAAATGCTCGATCTGGTGCAACTGGGCAGTTTTGCCAAGCGCAAGCCGCACCAACTCTCGGGTGGACAGCAGCAACGCGTGGCGCTGGCACGCAGCCTGGCCAAACGTCCCAAGCTGCTGCTGCTGGACGAACCGCTGGGCGCGCTGGACAAAAAACTGCGCGAACAAACCCAGTTCGAGCTGGTCAACATCATTGAAAAAGTGGGTGTGACCTGCGTGATGGTGACGCACGACCAGGAAGAGGCCATGACGATGGCCAACCGCATTGCCGTGATGAGCAAGGGCCGTGTGCAGCAGGTGGGCTCGCCCGAAGAGGTGTACGAACATCCGGCCAACCGTTTTGTGGCGGATTTCATCGGTAATGTGAACATCTTTGAAGGTCGCCTGAGCATCGACGAACACGACCGCTGTGCAGCCGTGACCGGCATTGGTGAAATCCACGTGGGCCATGGTGTCAGTGGTACGCTGAACATGCCCGTAGGCATTGCAGTGCGCCCCGAGAAGATCGAGATCAGCAAGGTCCGTCCCGATGTATCGGTGAACCTGTTCACGGGCAAGGTCAAGGAAATCGCCTACTTCGGCTCCTACAACACTTACATCGTGGTGGCCACCGATGGCACCAAGGTGAAGATCACCGAGGCCAACACCTCGCGCCAGGAGCTCAGCGACATTACCTGGGAAGACGATGTGTACTTCTGGTGGGGTGACCGCTCTGCCATCGTGCTGCGCGATTGAGGCACACCATGGCACAACTCTCCCTTCCCATGCCCGGCCGCCGCCTGGTCATTGGCGTGCCCTACGCCTGGCTGGCGGTGTTCTTTCTGCTGCCGTTCCTGATCCTGCTCTACATCAGTTTTGTGGACATGGGCAGTGACATCCACCCCTTCAAGCCAATCTGGGACAGCACCACCGGGCTCTTGAAGCTCAAGTACGAGAACTACTGGTCCATCTTCCGCAGCAGCGAAGGCGGGGCCTTGTTCCAGACCATCTATATCGAGGCCTATCTGCGCTCGATCTGGTACGCCTTGTGTACGGCGGTGTTGTGTCTGGCCATTGGGTATCCGTTTGCCTATTTCATCGCCCGCTCGGCCCCCAGTGCACGCCCGGCCTTGTTGATGATGGTGATGTTGCCGTTCTGGACGTCGTTTTTGCTGCGCGTCTATGCCTGGAAGGGCATTCTGGCGGACCAGGGCGTGGTCAACCAGGTGTTGATGGCCTTGGGCCTGATCAGCGAGCCGATCCAGATGCTGTACACCAATGTGTCCATGCTGGTGGGCATGACCTATGTGTACTTGCCCTTTATGGTGCTGCCGCTGTATGCCAATCTGGTGAAGATGGACTTCCGCCTGCTGGAGGCCGCCTATGACCTGGGCACCACGCCGTTCAAGGCCTTCTGGCTGGTGACCGTGCCGCTGTCCAAGGCGGGCATTGTGGCGGGCTTCATGCTGGTCTTCATTCCGGCCGTGGGCGAGTTTGTGATTCCCTCGCTGTTGGGCGGGCCTGAAAACATCATGATCGGGCGTGTGGTCTGGGATGAAATGTTCACCAGCAACAACTGGCCCCGCGCCACGGCGCTCGCGGTGGTGATGATTGCGCTCATCATCGTGCCACTGGCTGTTTACTACCACTACACCGGCGACAGCGACGCGTCCGGCAAGGCATGAGGGGCAGGCCATGAAACCCTGGATTGAAAAAAACTTTGGCAAGGGCTGGATGGCCCTGGTCTACCTGTTCCTCTACATGCCGCTGATCTTCATGGTGGTGTTCTCGTTCAACAGCACCCGACAGGATGCGAACTTCACCGGCTTCTCGTTGCGCTGGTACGAAGCGCTGACACGTGACACCAAGATTGTGGAGGGCTTCTGGCTCTCCATCCAGGTGGCGACGGTTACCGGGGTGTTGTCGGCCGTGCTGGGTACGTTTGCGGCCTTTGTGCTGGTGCGCTACCGGCGCTTTCTGGGGCGCACGGTGTTCTCCGGCATGGTGAACGCTCCGCTGGTGATGCCCGAGGTGGTGATTGGTTTGTCGCTGCTGCTGCTGATGGTGGGGGCGCAAAACCTCATGGGCTGGCCCGAGCGTGGCATGTTGACCATCATCCTGGGCCACACGCTGCTGGGCATGGCCTATGGCATGGTGGTGGTGCAGTCGCGCCTGCTGGAGGTGAACCGCTCGCTGGAAGAGGCCGCCATGGACCTGGGCGCCAAGCCCTACGAGGTATTCTTTCTGGTCACGCTGCCCAATATTGCGCAGGGCATTCTGGCGGCGTTTCTGCTCTCGTTCACGCTGTCGTTTGACGATGTGGTGATTTCGGAATTCCTGTCCGGCCCGGGCGTGAGCACCTTGCCCCAGGTCATCTTCAGTTACGCGCGCCGGGGCATCAATCCCACGATTTACGCGGCCGCCACACTGCTCATCTTTACCGTGACCATCGTCATCATCAGCTACAGCGTGTGGGTGGCGCGGCAGACGCGTAAACGCGAGCGCGAGATCGCGGCTGCCACACGGGCCGAAAGCGCCCCGCGCTGACAACCCGCCGCCCCCTTGCGGGCGGCTCACAACAACGAGGACGACATGAGCCAATTGCAGTTTGACGGGCGCGCCGTGATTGGCGGCCAGCGTGTGGCCGCCCTGAGTGGTGCCACCTTCCAAAGTATCTCGCCGGTGGACGGGCGCGTGTTGACCGAGGTGGCGCAGTGTGGTGCGGCCGATATTGACCGCGCAGTGGGCGCTGCCCGTGCCGCCTTTGATGACAAGCGCTGGCGCGGCCTGCCACCGGCGCAGCGCAAACGCATCATGGTCAAGTTTGCCGACCTGTTGCTGGAAAACGCCGATGCCCTGGCCCTGACTGAAACGCTGGACATGGGCAAGCCCGTGAAATACGCGCGCGCAGTGGACGTGAACAGCGCGGCCAACTGCATCCGCTGGTATGGCGAGGCGGTGGACAAGGTGTACGACGAAATCGCCCCCACGGCCGATACGGCGCTGGCGCTCATCACGCGCGAACCGGTGGGTGTGGTGGGGGTGGTGGTGCCCTGGAACTACCCCATGATCATGGCCGCCTGGAAGATTGCACCCGCGCTGGCCGTGGGCAACAGCGTGGTGCTCAAGCCCAGCGAAAAATCGCCGCTCACGGCGCTGCGCCTGGCGGACCTGGCGCTGGAAGCCGGCATTCCCGACGGCGTGTTCAACGTGGTGCCGGGCTTTGGCCCCGAGGCCGGTTCGCCGCTGGCGCTGCACATGGATGTGGACTGCATCGCCTTCACCGGCTCCACACGCGTGGGCAAACAAATCCACGTGATGGCCGGGCAGAGCAACCTCAAGCGCGCCTGGACCGAGCTGGGTGGCAAGTCCCCCAACATCGTGTTTGCCGACTGCCCCAACCTGGACCGCGCGGTGGAAGCGGCCGTGGGCAGCATCTTCTTCAACCAGGGCGAGAGTTGCAACGCGCCCTCGCGCCTGTATGTGCAAGACAGCATCAAAGAGAAGTTTTTGGAGAAGGCACTGGCGCTGGTGCCGGCCTATGCGCCAGCCAACCCGACCTTGCCCGACACGGTGATGGGCGCGCTGGTGGACACGCTGCAGATGAACACGGTGCTGCGTTACATAGAAAGCGGCAAGGCCGAAGGTGCCAAGCTACTGGCCGGTGGCGAGCAGGTGCTGCAGTCCACCGGCGGTTGTTATGTGCAGCCCACGGTGTTTGACGGTGTGCGTGGCGACATGACCATCGCACGTGAAGAAATCTTTGGCCCGGTGCTGTCCGTGCTGTCGTTCAACGATACGGCCGAGGTGGTGCGCATGGCCAACGCCAGCGTCTATGGCCTGCAAGCCGGCGTGTGGACCAGCGATTTGAATAAAGCCCATGGCGTGGCGCGCGCACTGCGCGCCGGCACGGTGCACGTAAACCAGTACGACGAAGATGACATCACCGTGCCGTTTGGCGGCTACAAACAAAGCGGGGTAGGGCGCGACAAGTCCCTGCACGCCTTCGACAAGTACACCGAGACCAAGACCACCTGGATTCGCATCGACAGCCCGGTGTGAGCCCCGGTTTCCCGAGCCGCAGCGGTGGCTTGGGGACTTCATTCACTCCTTTTTTGATAGCTGCTCGCGCATATTCGATAAGGGCTAGAGGCCAATTTCATGCATAACTACGCCGATATCATCCGTACCCTGCAAGCCCAGGGCGTGCACTCCGTGCTGACCCAGTTTTGTGACCTCCATGGTGTGGCCAAGGGCAAACTGGTACCGCTGGAGAAGTTGCAGGAGTGGGTAGAGGTGGGTGCAGGCTTTGCCGGTCCCAGCATCTGGGGCACAGGGCTGCCGCGCATGGGCCCGCGCAGCGAATACTACGGGCGGGTGTTGCCCGAGTCTCTGCAGGCGCTGCCCTTTTTGCCGGGCGTGGCCCGCGCGGTGTGTAACGGTTTTGCGGGCGGTGAGGCGCTGGACACCTGCTCGCGCCAGGTGCTGAAAGCTGCAGTGGCCCAACTGGAGGCGCGTGGCTGGCGCATGTGGGTGGGTATTGAGCCGGAGTTCTTTTTGCTGCGCGAGGTGAACGGTGCCTGGCAGGTGGCCGATGCCCACGACCAGCTGGACAAACCTTCGTACGACCTCAAGTCCATCCACCGCAACGCGGCCTGGCTGGAGGACATGCGCAGCACGCTGGTGCAGCTGGGGTTCGATTTGCAGCAGATCGACCACGAAGACGCCTGCGGCCAGTACGAGATCAACTACCGTTTTGACCACGCACTGGCGGCGGCCGACCGCTACATGCTGTTCAAGCTGGCCGCCCACGCGGTGGCCGAGCGCCACGGCATGGTCTTCAGCGCCATGCCCAAGCCGCTGGCACACGCACCAGGTAGCGGGCTGCACTTTCACATCAGCATTACCGATGCGCAAGGGCGCGCGGTGTTTGCGGATGCCGAGGGCGACCTGGGGCTCAGCGCGGCGGGCCACCAGTTTGCCGCGGGTCTTCTGCGCCATGCCGATGCGCTGGCGGCACTGTGTGCGCCCACCGTCAACAGCTACAAACGTTTGGCTTCCAGCGACAGTGCCTCTGGCACTACCTGGTCGCCCGTATGGAAGGCTTATGGTGCCAACAACCGGACCTGTCTGGTGCGGGTGGTCGATGGTCGCCTGGAGTGGCGCCTGCCGGACCCGTCTTGCAATGTCTATGCGGCCATTGCCGCCACACTGGTCGCCGGCCTGCAGGGTATCGACAACACCCTGCAGCCACCTGCACCGGTTGCGGACGATTTGTACTTGCGTGCCCAAGCAGGGCAAGACTTGCCGCCTGCCTTGCCTGTGGACCTGCGCGCGGCGTTATACGCGCTGGAGCAAGACACGGTGTTGCGCCAGGGGGTGGGAGAGGCGTTCTGTGCACAGTTCCTTGAGCTCAAGCGGGCCGAATGGGCCGCGTTCAGCCAGCACGTCAGCCCCTGGGAAATGGCGCGTTACGCACAGGCGTTCTGATCCTGTTCAGGCTTGGTGCAGGCCCAGGGCTGCCGCATTTCGACATGCGTCAGCCCTTTTCTTATTATGAAATGGCGAGCCAGCTTTTTTGTCTCCTGCATTTCACATGCATGCTTGTCGTTTTGCATTGAGAAATGACATTCGTAAGTTGTTGATTTGCAATGAATAAATTTATGTCTTATATAAGACATAAGATTAAAAATATGTCTTATATAAGACATAGAATTCATCCATGGGCACCAGAATTGCAAGGCAAACGGTGCACAGCCAATCAACCAACCTAGGAGTGTTCTCATGACGCAAAACCTCAACTCGCAACTGAGCCGCGAACAACAAATCGCCGCACTGGAAAAAGACTGGGCCACCAACCCCCGTTGGAAGGGCGTGAAGCGCGGCTACTCCGCTGCTGACGTGGTTCGCCTGCGTGGTTCGCTGTCTATCGAGCACACCTTGGCCAAGCGCGGCGCTGAAAAGCTGTGGGACAAGATCAACGGCGGCGCCAAGAAGGGCTACGTGAACGCTTTCGGCGCCATCTCTGCCGGTCAAGCCATGCAGCAAGCCAAGGCAGGCCTCGAAGCCGTGTACCTGTCGGGCTGGCAAGTCGCCGCTGACGGCAACACGTCCGAAACCATGTACCCCGACCAGTCGCTGTACGCCTACGACTCGGTGCCCACCATGGTGCGCCGCATCAACAACACCTTCAAGCGCGCCGACGAAATCCAGTGGGGCCGTGGCGTCAACCCCGGCGACAAGGAATTCATCGACTACTTCCTGCCCATCGTGGCTGATGCGGAAGCCGGTTTCGGCGGCGTGCTGAACGCCTTCGAACTGATGAAGAACATGATTCAGTCGGGCGCTGCTGGCGTTCACTTCGAAGACCAACTGGCTGCCGTGAAGAAGTGCGGCCACATGGGTGGCAAGGTGCTGGTGCCTACGCAAGAAGCCTGCGAAAAGCTGATCTCCGCACGTTTCGCGGCCGACGTAATGGGCGTGTCCACCATCGTTCTGGCCCGTACCGACGCTGAAGCCGCCAACCTGATCACGTCTGACCACGACGCCAACGACAAGCCTTTCTTGACCGGTGAGCGCACCCAAGAAGGTTTCTACCGCGTCAAGAACGGCCTGGAACAAGCCATCAGCCGTGGCGTGGCCTACGCTCCCTATGCCGATCTGGTGTGGTGCGAAACCGGCGTGCCAGACATTGGCTTTGCCCGTGAGTTCGCCCAGGCCGTGCACGCTGCCTGCCCTGGCAAGCTGCTGTCGTACAACTGCTCGCCGTCCTTCAACTGGAAGAAGAACCTCAACGACAGCCAGATCGCGTCCTTCCAGGAAGACCTGTCCGCGTTGGGCTACAAGTACCAGTTCATCACGCTGGCCGGTATCCACATCAACTGGTTCAACACCTTCCAGTTCGCCCATGCGTACGCCAACGGCGAAGGCATGAAGCACTACGTGAACATGGTGCAAGAGCCTGAATTTGCAGCACGTGACAAGGGTTACACCTTCGTGTCGCACCAGCAGGAAGTCGGCGCTGGTTACTTCGACGACGTGACCACCGTGATTCAGGGCGGTTCTTCCTCTGTGAAGGCCCTGACCGGTTCTACCGAAGAAGAGCAGTTCCACTAAGCTGCCCTGTTTGCAGAATTTGGGCCGGACTTTCGTGAGGGGAGTCCGGCCCTTTTTGCTGGGGAGTTTGACTGGGGTTAAAATCCCAAGATCAACTTTGTATAAGAGCGAGAAAGGCAGTTTGGTTATGACACCGCGAACTACACCGGCGACATTCATCAGCGAATAAGGCCGTAGTCCGCGCGCCTTGTGCGCAAGCAGCTACCAAATTCATAGTAAAGCGCGGACCTTCCCGCGCTTTTTCTTTTTGCTCTCGACGCTTTCTTAGGCACACCATGATTCAAATTACGCTCCCCGACGGTTCCCAACGTGAATTTCCCGGCCCGGTCACCGTGGCCGAAGTGGCTGCCTCCATTGGTGCGGGCTTGGCCAAAGCCGCTTTGGCCGGCAAAGTGGACGGCAAAGTGGTGGACACCAGCTTCCAGATGACAGTCAACAGCGCGTTGTCCATCATCACGGCCAAAGATGCGGATGGTCTGGAGGTTATTCGCCACTCCACCGCCCACTTGTTGGCCTATGCCGTCAAGGAGCTGTTCCCGGATGCGCAGGTCACCATCGGTCCCGTCATTGAGCATGGTTTTTTCTACGACTTTTCGTACAAGCGCCCCTTCACGCCAGAAGACCTGGTTGCCATTGAGAAAAAGATGACGCAGCTGGCCGCGCTGGACGAGCCCGTGGCGCGTCGCGTGCTGCCGCGTGATGAGGCTGTCGCTTACTTCAAAAGCCTGGGCGAACATTACAAGGCCGAAATCATTGCCAGCATTCCTGCTAACGAGGATGTCTCGCTCTACCGCGAAGGCAAGTTCGAGGATCTGTGCCGTGGCCCCCACGTGCCCAGCACCGGCAAGCTCAAGCACTTCAAGCTCATGAAAGTGGCTGGTGCCTACTGGCGCGGCGACCACAAGAACGAGATGCTGCAGCGTATTTACGGTACGGCCTGGGCCACCAAGGACGAGTTGCAACAGCACTTGACCATGCTGGAGGAAGCCGAAAAACGCGACCACCGCAAGCTGGGCCGAGAGCTGGATCTGTTTCACATTGACGAGCATTCCCCCGGCACCGTGTTCTGGCACCCCAAGGGCTGGACGGTGTGGCAGGGTGTGGAGCAGTACATGCGCAAGGTCTACCAGGACAATGGCTACTTGGAGGTCAAAGGCCCGCAGATCATCGACAAGGGTCTGTGGGAGAAGACGGGCCACTGGGATAAATACCGCGAGAACATGTTCACGACAGAAAGTGAAAAGCGCGAATATGCCCTGAAGCCCATGAATTGCCCGGGCCACATCCTGATCTACAAGCACGGCATCAAGAGCTACCGCGACTTGCCGTTGCGCTTTGGTGAATTTGGTGCCTGCCACCGCAACGAGCCCTCGGGCGGTCTGCACGGCATCATGCGGGTGCGCGCCTTCACGCAGGACGACGGCCACATCTTCTGTACCGAAGACCAGATTCAAGCGGAAGTGGTGGCCTTCACGACCTTGCTGCAAAAGGTTTACAAGGACTTCGGCTTTACCAACATCATCTACAAGCTCTCTACACGCCCTGAAAAGCGTATTGGTACTGAAGAGAGCTGGGATCGCGCGGAGAACGCGCTGGCAGAAGGCCTGCGCGCCTCTGGCTGCGACTTCGAATACCTGCCGGGTGAGGGTGCGTTTTACGGCCCCAAGATTGAGTACACGCTGAAAGACGCACTGGGCCGACCCTGGCAGTGCGGCACCATCCAGGTGGATCCGAACTTGCCCGAGCGCCTGGACGCCGAATTTGTGGGTGAAGACGGTGCGCGCCACCGCCCCATCATGTTGCACCGTGCGATCGTTGGCAGCCTGGAGCGTTTCATCGGCATCTTGATCGAAGAGAGTGCTGGCGCCTTGCCGGCTTGGCTGGCTCCGGTGCAGGTTGCGGTGCTCAATATCACCGATGCGCAGGCGGATTACGCCCGTTCCGTGGCTAAAACGCTGCAAAATCAAGGGCTTAGGGTCAATTTAGATCTGCGCAATGAGAAAATAACCTATAAAATACGGGAGCATTCGATGCAAAAGCTGCCGTACTTGGTCGTCATTGGCGACAAAGAGATGGCAGCAGGAGCCGTCGCAGTGCGCGCCCGGGGTGGTCAAGACCTCGGTGCAATGCCTCTGGAGGCCTTTATTGAAAGGATCGCCAGCGACATTGCCAACAAATCAGCGGCTTGAGGTTGTACCCAAGAAACCCCGGTTTGACGGCGTGCCATGTGCGGCAATCGCTACTATTGGAGTAGCAAAAATTGTGAAGGATTGAGCCATCGCTACTGAATTTCGTGACCGCCGTCAGCGTGAAGAGCGCAAACACCGTCTTAACCGGGAAATCATGGCCCCAGAGGTTCGCCTCTCTGGTCCTGAGAATGAGCCGCTAGGTGTCGTTAGCCTGATGGAAGCCCTGCGTATGGCAGGCGAGCTGGACGTTGATCTGGTTGAAATTGCCGCTACTGCCAACCCGCCTGTGTGCCGGTTGATGGACTATGGCAAGTTCAAGTACCAGGAACAGAAAAAAGCGGCGGAAGCGAAAGCCAAGCAGACGGTTATTGAGATCAAGGAAATCAAGTTCCGTCCTGGTACCGATGACGGCGACTACAACATCAAGATGCGCAACATCCGGCGCTTCTTGGCCGATGGTGACAAGTGCAAGATCACTTTGCGTTTTCGGGGTCGCGAAATCACCCACCAGGAAATTGGTTTGGCGATGTTGCAGCGTATGCGCGACGAACTGGGCGACACCATCCTCGTGGAGCAATTCCCGAAGCTGGAAGGCCGCCAGATGATCATGATGATTGCCCCCGGTCGTAAAAAGCCCGGTGGCGCACCAAAGCCCGCAGCAGAACCTGCGGCCTAAATTCTCTCGGCAGGTCTGGTCACCTGCCGGGTTGAGCGGCGGATCTTCGGGTTCGCCAAGTAGTGGAGCGGTAAAACGCGCCACTTTAAAAGTGGCTCGGGGCCAACAAGGCTGGAAGTAGTTTTCCGGACGCCTCACGAGCACAAATGAAAAGGAGCATTTACATGCCCAAAATGAAGACCAAGAGCGCGGCGAAGAAACGCTTCCGCGTCCGTCCAGGTGGTACCGTCAAGCGCGGCCAAGCCTTCAAACGTCACATCTTGACCAAGAAGACCACCAAAAATAAACGCCACTTGCGCGGCTCCACTGGAGTTCATGAGACCAATATGGGTCACATGGCACAGATGCTGCCCGGTCGTGGTATTTAATTAACGACGAACAAGGAGTAATCACATGCCTCGCGTCAAACGTGGTGTAACGGCTCGCGCCCGCCATAAAAAAGTTCTGGCCCTTGCAAAAGGTTTCCGCGGTCGCCGCGGTAATGTCTTCCGGATTGCCAAACAGGCCGTCATGAAGGCTGGGCAATATGCCTACCGTGACCGTCGTACCAAGAAGCGTGTCTTCCGTCAGTTGTGGATTGCGCGTATCAACGCCGCAGCCCGTCAATGCGGTCTGACATACAGCCAGTTTGCCAATGGTCTGAAGAAAGCGAACATCGAGATCGACCGCAAGGTTCTGTCCGATATCGCGATCCATGACATGGCGGCTTTTGCTGGCATCGTGGAACAAGTGAAAGCCAAACTGGCTGCTTGAGTTCGCGGCTGAATGCTACTGATTTTGTAGCGTTCTGCGCACCAGAAACAAGGGCTAGCGCTTGAAAAAGCACTAGCCCTTTTTCAATGACATAAACAGTCTCCTCAAATTTATGACCGAGTTGAACGCCATCGTTGACACCGCCAAAGCGGCTTTTGCCCAAGCGGCAACGCCTGCAGATCTGGAAAATGCCAAAGCCCTGTTTCTAGGGAAGTCCGGCCGCATGACCGAGCTCATGAGGGGGATGGCCGCGCTGAGCGTGGAAGAGAAAAAGTCAACCGGTGCCGCGATCAACGTGGCCAAGCAGGCGATTGAAGCTGCGCTGACTGAGCGCCGTCAGGCGCTGGCTGATGCCGAGCTGCAAATGCAGCTGCAGGCCGAAGCGCTGGACGTGACGCTGCCAGGTCGTCAGCGCGGGCAGGGTGGTTTGCACCCCGTGTCTTTGACGCTGGAACGTATTGAAGCCATTTTCGGGTCCATGGGTTTTGAAGTGGCCCAGGGCCCGGAGATCGAGTCCGACTGGTTCAACTTCACCGCGCTGAACACGCCCGAAGACCATCCCGCGCGCTCCATGCACGACACCTTCTATGTGGAAGGTGGTTCGGAGACAGCGCCCAACCTGCTGCGCACCCACACCAGCCCCATGCAGATCCGCTACGCAGTGCAACACGTCAAGACGCATCGTGCCGCTGCAGGTGCTTCCGCCGATGGTCTTTTCTCCGGCGACATGCCCGAGATTCGCGTGATTGCGCCTGGCCGCACCTACCGTGTGGACAGCGATGCCACCCATTCCCCCATGTTCCACCAGTGCGAAGGCCTGTGGGTGGGCGAGAACGTGAGTTTCAAGGATCTGAAGTTTGTCTTCACCGATTTCTGCCGTACCTTCTTTGAGAGCGACGATCTGGTGCTGCGCTTCCGCCCCAGCTTCTTCCCCTTCACCGAACCCAGCGCCGAAATTGACATCCAGTTCCAGACCGGCCCGCTGGCTGGCCGCTGGCTGGAAGTGGCCGGTTCCGGCCAGGTTCACCCCAATGTGATCCGCAACATGGGCCTGGACCCCGAGAAGTACATTGGTTTTGCCTTTGGCATGGGCCCGGACCGCCTGACCATGCTGCGCTACGGTGTGAACGACCTGCGCCTGTTCTTTGACGGTGACATTCGTTTCTTGTCCCAGTTTCAGTAACTGCCACAAGACCCCACCGTCGCCCACTGTCGTATCTCTAGCCTGACTGACCATGCAATTTTCTGAATCCTGGCTGCGCACCTTCTGCAATCCTTCCCTTTCCACCGCCGAGCTGGCGGAGACGTTGACCATGGCGGGTCTGGAGGTCGAAGAGCTCAAGCCCGTCGCTCCTCCTTTCACCAAGATTGTGGTGGGTGAGATCAAGGAAGCCGAACAACACCCCAACGCCGATCGCCTGCGCGTCTGCAAAGTGGATGTAGGCCAGCCCGAGCTGTTGAACATCGTTTGCGGCGCACCGAATGCCCGCGTGGGCATTCGCATCCCGTGCGCGCTGGTGGGTGCCGAGCTGCCGCCCGGCGAAGATGGCAAGCCCTTCCTGATCAAGGTGGGTAAGCTGCGCGGTGTGGAAAGCCAAGGTATGTTGTGCTCGGCCCGTGAACTCAAGCTGTCGGAAGACCATGGTGGCCTGCTGGAGCTGCCCCTGGACGCGCCTTTGGGGCAGGACATTCGCCAGTATCTGGATCTGGATGACACCCTGTTCACCCTCAAGCTCACGCCCAACCTCGCGCATTGCCTGAGCGTCTATGGCGTGGCCCGTGAAGTGGCTGCATTGACCGGTGCGCCGCTGATCACCGCACCCATTGTCCCCGTGGCGGTGACGACCCAGGACAAGGTAGCCGTGAAGATCAGCGCCCCCGATCTGTGTGGCCGTTTCTCCGGGCGCGTGGTGCGCAATGTCAACACGAAGGCCAAGACTCCCCAATGGATGGTGGACCGCTTGGCCCGTTGCGGTCAGCGTAGCGTGACGCCGCTGGTGGATATTTCCAATTACGTGATGTTCGAGTTGGGACGTCCTTCGCACATCTTCGATTTGGACAAGATTCATGGCGCTTTGGACGTGCGCTGGGGCAAGCCCGGTGAGCAGCTCAAGCTGCTCAATGGCAACACCGTCACCCTGGATGACAAGGTGGGTGTGATTGCGGATGACTCCCAGGTCGAGTCGTTGGCCGGCATTATGGGCGGTGATGCCACCGCCGTGTCCGACGACACGCAACACATTTACGTGGAAGCCGCCTTCTGGTGGCCCAAGTCGATTGCCGGTCGTTCACGCCGCTTCAATTTCTCCACCGATGCCGGCCACCGCTTTGAACGTGGTGTGGACCCGGAGCTGACTGTGGAGCACATTGAGCGCATCACGCAGCTGATCATCGAGATCTGCGGCACACCGGCCACCACCTGTGGCCCGATGGACGACCAAAAAGCGAATGTGCCTGCACCGGCACCGGTCACGCTGCGTGTGGCCCGTGCCATCAAGGTCATCGGCATGCCGCTGACCCAGGCCCAGTGCGCCGATGCCCTGACGCGTTTGGGCTTGCCCGTGGTGGAAGGTAATGGGGTGGTCACCGTCACACCGCCGTCCTACCGTTTCGATTTGCAGATTGAAGAAGACCTGATCGAAGAAGTGGCCCGCATGGTGGGCTACAACAACCTGCCACATACCCCTCCGCTGGCACCCATTACCGCCAAAATCCGTGCCGAGGCGCAGCGCAGTCCGTTTGCCGTGCGGCGCGCGCTGGCCGCGCTGGGTTACCAGGAAACCATCAACTTCAGCTTTGTGGAGGAGCGCTGGGAGCACGAGCTTGCTGGCAACCCCAACCCGATCAAGCTGCTGAACCCGATTGCCAGCCAGATGAGCGTAATGCGTTCCTCGCTGATCGGCTCACTGGTGCAGGTGTTGCGCTTCAATGCCGCCCGCAAGGCGCCGCGTGTGCGCGTGTTCGAACTGGGTCGCGTGTTCCTGCGCGACGCATCCGTCAAGAGTACCGATGCCACCGTCGAAGGTTTCGACCAACCCATGCGTATCGCCGGCTTGGTGGGCGGCAGTGCCGACACCCTGCAGTGGGGCCGCAAAGAGCAGGGCGTTGATTTCTTTGATGCCAAAGGCGACGTGGAAGCCTTGCTGGCGCCGTTGAAAGCCACCTTCACCCCTGGCACCCACCCCGCCATGCACCCCGGCCGCTGTGCCCAGGTGGTGTTGGACGGCAAGGTGATTGGCCATGTGGGCGAGTTGCACCCCAAGTGGCGCCAGTCCTACGAGTTGGCCACAGCACCCATGGTGTTCGAACTGGCGCTGGATGCGGTGTTGGCCCGTCCGGTACCCGAGTTCAAGCCGGTGGCCAAGTTCCAGGCTGTGCAGCGCGATATCGCGGTGGTGGTGGCTGACAGCGTGACCCATGCTGATTTGATGGCCGCCGTATGGGCCGCGCCTACGTCGGGCTTGTTGCGCGATGCGCAGTTGTTCGATGTGTACCGCCCCAAGTTGGCCAAGGATGCGGTGGCTGCAGACGGCGGGACCGACCGCAGCTTGGCTGTGCGCCTGACACTCAACAGTGACGAAGCCACTCTGACTGAAGAACAGATTGAAACCGCGGTGAAGGCCGTGGTGGAGCAACTGGTTGCGGCGGTTGCTGCCCGCCAGCGCGTTTGACCTGACCCATTCCCACGAGAAGGTTGTAGCCACCATGGATTTTTCTGTTGAGAGCCTGGAAACGCCGGCGCTGACCAAAGCCCAGTTGGCCGACATGCTGTTTGAGCAAATCGGGTTGAACAAACGAGAGTCCAAGGACATGATCGACTCGTTCTTTGACCTGATTGCGGCCAGCCTGGTGGATGGCACAGACGTGAAAATCTCCGGCTTTGGCAACTTTCAGATCCGCACCAAGGCGCCGCGGCCGGGCCGCAACCCGCGTACCGGCGAGGCGATCCCCATCCAGGCACGCCGCGTGGTGACCTTTCATGCCAGCCACAAGCTCAAAGAGCAAATCCAGGACGAAGGCAGAACGGTTTAGCGCCGTTTAGCAACACCCGACCGCCATCTGGCGGCTGGCCGCAAAATGGTCTTTGCACGCGAGTAAAAGTTAGAGTAACCTCTGCGCTTTGCCTCGTACAGCTTTGATTTAAATGGAGAAAACTCTCCCCCCCATTCCCGCCAAACGCTATTTCACCATCGGTGAGGTGGGGGATTTGTGCGGCGTAAAACCCCACGTGCTACGGTATTGGGAGCAGGAATTCACGCAGCTGCGCCCGATGAAGCGCCGTGGCAATCGCCGCTACTACCAGCACCACGAGGTGCTGATGATTCGGCGGATTCGTGATTTGCTCTACGACCAGGGTTTTACGATCAGCGGTGCGCGCAACAAGATGCAGGAGCTCCTGCAAAGTGAACGCGACAAGAAGCGCAATGGCGAAGTCATGCTCGATGGTCTGGAAGTCGTTGAAGTCGATGACATGGACTTGGATGACTTTGAAGACAGCCAGTTGGTGGATGCACCCGACCTGCCAGCGATGGAGTTGGTGCAGCTCAAGCGGGAATTGTTTGAGATTCGTGAACTTCTTGCCGAAGCAATCTGAAAGCGCCTCAAACAGAGGTTATAATTTGAGACTCGATCGGTGTGTGGCGCAGCCTGGTAGCGCACTTGCATGGGGTGCAAGGGGTCGAAGGTTCGAATCCTTTCACACCGACCACGATAAATGTCAAAAGCCTTCAAGCAGTGATGCTTGAAGGCTTTTTTCATTGGAGAATCGTGGGCGCTTGGTTGCAATCGAATGCCAAGGTACTTCATTGATGGACACTCTTTCAGGACTGGTATCTTCCCCATGAGCTCATTGATCAATTCCCTCAAATCCGAGATCGCCCGCGTTGCCCGCAAGGAGCTCAAGGATGAGTTGCTGGCCCTGCGCAAGACCGTGACAGCCCATCGCTCCGAGATTGCCGCACTCAAGCGTGAGGTCAAAGCGTTGGCTGCGGCGGTGAGGGTTGGTATGCGGGCCTCCAAGGCACGCGCGCAGGACGACACTGCTGCACCTGCAGTCGCGGCACCGGGCATTCGCTTCAGCGCGGAGCGCTTTGCGGCACTGCGTGGCAAGCTGGGTCTGACCCAGGCCCAGATGGCCACTCTGCTGGATGTGTCCTATCTTTCGGTCCACAAATGGGAAGGGGGCAAGGCCCAGCCTCGGGCCGCCCAGCAGCAGAAGATTGCCGTGGTGATGAAGATGGGCAAGCGCGAAGCCATGCGGCGGCTGTTGGCCTGAGGCCTGGTCTGGCCCGGACCTCTAGACCAGGGCGAGTGCAGTTACAAACAGGGCTTTGACGATAGCCCAGGTCAGCACCACCAGAAGCCCCGTTTTCCATCGTACCCGTGCGGCGTTCAGTGTGTTTTCTGCCAAGGTGAATACGGTGGCCGCGACCAGGCCGAACGCGAGCCCCAGTGCCACGCGGACCAAGAGGCGTTGCCAGAGTCCGTTGACCCCATCGTCTACCGGCTGGAACACACCTACCACCACGCCGAATACCAGCCAGCGTACCAAGTAGCCCCACCAACGGGTCCAGAGGCCCGCACCGACCTGGGGCCACGGGGGCAGCGCACTATCAGATTTTTCCATTGTCAGCCTCTTGGTAAAAACAGCGCGCGCAGGCCTGCCGGTAGCGTTCATTGCCACCAATCTCGACCTGCTGCCCTTCGCACACCCGTCGACCTTGTGCATCGATGCGGATGTTCATGGTGGCTTTGCGACCGCAGGCGCAGATGGTCTTGATTTCTTCGATGTCGTCCGCCAGCGTGAGCAGGTAGGCCGCGCCGGGAAACGGGTTGCCCTGAAAGTCCGAGCGCAGGCCAAAGCAGATGGTGGGAATGTCCACGGTGTGGGCAATCTGGTGCAGCTGGCGCACTTGCACGGGCGTCAAAAATTGCGACTCGTCGATCAGCACACAGGCCAAGTCGGTGCGCGGCGTGAGCAGGGCCAGGAAATCGGTGTCAGCGTCGAACACGCTGGCCGGGCGCTGCAGCCCCAAGCGGGAGGAAATGCTGCCGCGGCCGCTGCGGTCATCAATGCCGGCGGTGAAGAGCTGCACAGCCTGGCCTTGCTCCTCATAGTTGTAGGCAATTTGCAGCAGCGAGGTGGACTTGCCGGCATTCATTGCCGAGTAGCGGAAAAACAGTTTGGCCATGGTGCGCGTAAGAACAGTAGGAATCGCGTGAAATGTAGTTAGAGAAGGGCGGGTGCCGTGTGCGCTGGTGCCAGCCGCACCGTGCGAAGCACCCAGGGAACGAAGAGTGCCACAAACACACCGCTGACCATCCCTTTGACAGCCGACCATAACGATGGCTCCCACTGCAGCTGCAGGCCCAGAACCTTGAGCAGCTTTTGTTCACCCCAAAAAAGCAGGGCACCCAGCAGGGCCGCGCCGATGACGCGGGCCGGGCCTGTTGGCGCTGCGAACCGCAGCTTTCGGCGATCCCAGTGCAGGCAGATGGTGGCGGTGGACAGCCAGGCCGTGAGCATGGGGACATAGTCGGGTGGCTGACTGCCTGGCCAGCTCAACAGCGCCGCCATGGCTACGCCCACAATGGCCGCCAACTGCCAGCCCAGAGAGTGCTGCAGCGGGCTGGGTTGGTGGCGGGCCCAGGCAAACACAAAGAGGCTGGCACCGCCCAGCAAGGCGCCGCCCAGCACGTCCTCCAGGTCGTGCACACCCAGGTACATGCGGCTGAACATCACCCCCAGTGCAATGGCGCTGCACAGACACCAGACCCAGGCACGGCGCACCTCCCAGGCCAGCCACATCCACAAGGCCACGGCCATTTGGGCGTGGCCGCTGGGCAGGCCGTAGCTGGCACCCACCAGGTCATCCAGGCGGATCTCCAGCGGTGGGCGCGGGTCCTGGAACAGGTCTTTGGCGTAAGCGTTGAGCAGCGCGTTGCTGGCCACTACCACCAGCAGGCGAAAGAACCGTTCCTTGTTCCACACCCAGTAGCCGATCGACATGAAGAACATCAAAAACGTGGCGTAGCCCAGCCACGAGAAGGCCATGGCCAACTGCGTGCCAGCGTCCGAACGCAGCGGCAATACCCACTGCAGGTCATGCAGAATGTTCATTGATTGCTCCTGTTTTTATAGCTATTCGCGCAATATCCACGGGGGCTAGGCCCCTGTTTTATTCTCAAACAAGGCCACGGCGTTGTGCGCGACCTGCAGGGTGTCGTAGTAGGCATACGCGCCCACGCTGACCGCGCCCAGCAGTGGCACAAAGCGAGAGGCACCCTTGCGCAGCGCTGCCACGGCGAGCATGCCGCCCAGCTTCTGCGCCAGGGTCTGCAGCACCTTGAGGGTGGTCGGGCGCACCACCACGCGCTCGCCCATGCGCACCGCGATGTCGCGAAACAGCTGGGCCGAGAGTTGCTTGAACAGGCAGTACAGCAGGTGCTCACGCCCCAGCGTGTGGTGCTGGCCGTAGACCGCGGCGATGTCGGCCACCATCTGCACCTGCAGCCTCCACACGCCCACCATCTCGGGCAGCACGGTAACCCAGCCCAGCCAGCCCGGCGGCAGCGAGAGCGAACCCGCCAGCAAGCTGGCCTTGCGCGCGGTGGCCCTGGCAATGGCGTGGGCGCGCTCGGCAGGGTGCTGCTGCGTGGGTTCGTTGCTGGGGGGCACCTGCACCACCAGCTCCAGAATCGCGTTGGCCATCTGCACGCGCAAGGGCAGGCTGCGTTTAGCCATGGGTGTTCTCCAGGGGAAAGACCGCGCTGTCGCGGCCCATGGGAGGTGCCAGTCGCTTGGCCAGCACGCGGTAGGTTTCCAGGTCAAACGTGAGCGCCTGCCGGCTCTGGCGTACATCGTCCAGGTCTTCGGCCGAGTGCACGGTGGCCACATAGCACCACTGGTCAAACACATGCACATCGGTGCGGCCGGTGCGTGCATGGTGCTCGCGGATGCCGATGCGGCCCGCGTGCGGCCACGCTTGCAGGGTTTGTTGCACCAGGTCCACCTGGGCCTTTTTGCTGGACTTGCGGTTGTGTAGCGGCTTGAGTTCCTGGACCAGGCGTGTTTGCATCAACAAGGCACCCAGCTCGCCTGCGGTCTCATGCCACTCCACACGGCGAATCGCCTGCGCGATGCGCGCCTCGCGCGCCACTTTTTCCGCACTCTGGAAATGGGCCCGCACGCGGGTGCGCATGTTCACGCTTTTGCCGATGTACAGCGGTGTGCTGCCCTCGCCGTAAAACAGGTACACGCCTGGGGTATCGGGGATGTCGTCCACCGGGGTTTCGAGCTGGGCGGGGGCGCTGGTGCCACCACGCAGCAGGGCTGAGGCTTCGCGTTGCACCGCCTCGGCGCCCAGGTCGGCCTGGGCGAGCTGCAGCCATTGCAGCACCACCTCCACATCGCCCATGGCGCGGTGGCGGGCCTGGGTGCGCAGGCCGTGGCGCTGCATGATGGCGTCCAGCCCATGGCCCTTGTGCTGCGGGTACAGCCTGCGCGACAGGCGCACGGTGCACAGGGTCTTGACCTTGAGCGGCTTCTCCAGCCGGGCCAGCTCCTGCACCGCAAAGCCATGGTCAAAACCCACGTTGTGGGCCACAAACACCGCGCCGTCCAGCAGCGCCAGCAGCCGGGGCGCCACCTGCGCAAATGTGGGCGCGTCTTCCACCATGGCATCGGTGATCCCAGTCAGGCTCTGGATGAAGGAGGGAATGGGCACGCCAGGGTTCACCAGCGTGCTCCAGCGCGCCACCTCCACGCCGTGCTCCACACGCACGGCCGCAATTTCGGTGATGCGGTCATGCACCGCGCTGCCTCCGGTGGTCTCCAGATCCAGCATGACAAAGCAGGGCAACATGGCAGCGTTCAGCAAAACATCAGGGCCAGCCAGGCCGGATCGTCCAGCAGGTTGAAGACCACAAAAGCACCGACCTGGTACGACCGAGCCTGCAACTGCGCGCGCTGGCCGTCGTCCAGCCAGCGACCCAGCAGCGCGTCAAACAATGTCAAGGGCATGGATGCCAAAGTGGCCGGCACGGCGGTCGGCAAAGTAGCGTTCCAGCGTTTCCTTGACGGTGCGAAACGCGATCTCATCCCAGGGGATTTCGTCTTCGCGGAACAATTTGGCCTCGATAGTCTCGGTGCCGGGGGTGAACTGGTCGCTGGTCAGGCGGGCGCGGTAGAACAGGTGCACCTGGCCCACACGCGCCACATTCAGCAGGGTGAACAGGCCTTCCATCTCAAACTGCGCGCCGGCTTCTTCATCGGTCTCGCGTGCGGCCCCCTCGGCGGTGGTTTCGTTGAGCTCCATGAAGCCTGCGGGCAGGGTCCATTTGCCAAAACGCGGCTCGATATTGCGTTTGCACAGCAGCACCTGCTCACCCCAGTGCGGCACCGTGCCCACCACGTTGAGCGGGTTCTCGTAATGGATGGTGTTGCAGGCCGGGCAGACGGCGCGCTCCTTGGTGTCGCCGTCATCCGGCACGCGGTAGACCACGGCGGTACCGCACTGTTTGCAATGGCGAATGGGGGGGCGCAGCATGGGCGCGCTCAGACCAACTGCACGTGCAGGGGCTGCAGCCCCTCCACACTGGCCAGCAGCACATCGCCGCGCACCACGGCGCCCACGCCCTCGGGCGTGCCGGTGAAGATCAGGTCGCCAGGCTGCAGCGTCCAGGCGGCGGACAGCTGTTCGATGGTCTCGGCAATGTTCCAGATCAGCTTGGCCGTTGTGCTGCGCTGGCGGTCCTGCCCATTCACCTGCAGAGCAATGGCGGCGCTGTGGATCCCGGGCACCTCGGCCGCGGGCGTGATGGGGCCAATGGGCGCCGAGAAATCAAAGCCCTTGCCGATGCACCAGGGGCGGCCTTGTTTTTTCATCTCGTTTTGCAGGTCGCGGCGCGTCATGTCCAGGCCCACGGCGTAGCCGTAGATGTGCTGGTGCGCGTCGGCTGCGGCAATGTTGGCACCGCCCTTGCCAATGGCCACGACCAGCTCCACCTCGTGGTGCAGATTGCTGGTCAGCGTGGGGTAGGGCATGGCCACGGTCTGGCCGGCCTCGGCCACCAGCGCGACGTCGGCCGGTTTCATGAAGAAGAAGGGCGCCTCGCGGCCGGTGTGGCCCATTTCCTTGGCGTGGTCTTCGTAGTTGCGGCCCACGCAGTACATGCGGTGGATGGGGAAGCGGGCGGACGCACCCACCACGGGGATGGACGGAATGGCAGGGGGCGTGACAACAAAGCTCATGGCGCGTTCCTTCCTTAGGCCGACTTCACCACCAGGTCAAAGTGTTCCACCACGGGGGGGGATGCAAAGAAGGGGCCCACGATGGCGCGCCACTGGGGGAACAGCTCGCCCTCGCGGAAGCCCACGGTGTGGTCTTCCAGCGTGTCCCAGAAGATTTGCAGGATGTAGCGCTCGGGGCTCTCGATGCCCTTGTTGACCTTGTAGCCCTGGAAACCCTTGGCCTTGGAGATGACGTCGCGCAGGCCGCGGGCAATGGCTTCGTCAAAGGCGGCGTTTTGGCCGGGGTGGATGCGGATGTCGGCAAGTTCCAGAATCATGGGGGCTCCAGGCGGGGAAATGTCAGTGGGAGGGGCTCCAATGGTAACGGCTTCGGGTTTATCCTCGCGGGCATGAAGCTGTACAACTACTGCCGATCGTCCGCCTCGTTCCGGGTGCGCATCGCGCTCCACCTCAAAGGCCTGCCGTTTGATTACCTGCCGGTGCACCTGGTGCGTGGCGAGCAGTTGCAGGACGACCACCGCGCGTTGTCGGCCGATGGCCTGGTGCCCGTGCTGGAGGTGGACGGTCACACGCTCACCCAGTCCATGGCCATCATCGAGTACCTCGACGAAACTCGCCCCACACCGCCCCTGTTGCCCGCCAGCGCACTGGGCCGCGCCCAGGTGCGGGCGCTGGCGCAAACCATTGCCTGCGAGATCCACCCGCTCAACAACCTGCGCGTGCTCAAGTACCTCAGGCATACGCTGGAATGTGCGGAGGAGGAAAAGACCACCTGGTACCGCCACTGGGTGCGCCAGGGCCTGCTGGCTTTTGAGCGCCAGTTGGAGGTGCTGCACGCCCAGGGCCTGCGCCCCACGGCCTTTTGTTACGGCGATGCGCCCACGCTGGCCGATTGCCTGCTGGTGCCGCAAATCTTCAACGCCCGCCGCTTTGACACCGACCTGAGCGGTTTGCCGCTGACGATGGCGGCGTTTGATGCCTGCATGGCCTTGCCCGCGTTTGATGCGGCCCAGCCCAGCCGTTGCCCGGACTTCACGCCATGAGTGTTCCCGCAGACTGGCTGGTGCCAGACTGGCCGGCTCCGGCCCGAGTCAGGGCGCTGTGCACCACGCGCAGCGGCGGGCAGTCTCAAGCGCCCTATGACCTGCTGAATTTGGGGACCCATGTGGGCGACAACCTGTCGGATGTGCAGGCCAACCGCGCCGTGTTGCAGCGTGCGCTGGCCGTGCGGCCCGTGTTTCTGGAGCAGGTGCATGGCACGCAAGTGCAGCGGCTTGATAGCACGGTGCCTGACGGTGCCCAAGCCGACGCCTGCCTGGCCACCCAGCCCGGCGTAGCCTGCACCATCATGGTGGCGGATTGCCTGCCCATCCTCTTGTGCGACGCCAGTGGCAGTTGGGTGGCCGCAGCCCACGCGGGTTGGCGCGGGCTGGCCGGGCAGGGGGGGGTGGGGGTGGTAGAGAGCACGCTAGCCGCCGTTTATGCATCAAATCGTACTCCAGCCCCCGTGGATAGTGCGCCATTAGCTCCTGAAATCATAGCGTGGCTGGGGCCCTGCATAGGCCCTGCGGCGTTTGAGGTGGGGGACGAGGTGCGTCATGCGTTTCTAGACGGCACACCCGGCGCAGCGGACTGCTTTGTACCGGCCAACGCTGGCAAATGGCTGGCCAACCTGTCGGCGCTGGCGCGGCAGCGCTTGCTGGCGGCGGGCGTGCAAGCCATCTACGGCAATGACGGCAGCACGCCCTGGTGCACTGTCAGCAATCCCTCACGCTTCTTTTCCCACCGGCGGGACCGGGTCAGTGGGCGTCTGGCTGCCTGTGTCTGGCTGGATTGACGCTGCGGCGTGGGCCGCAATGGCGGCTTCGCGCTCCGCCACCTCCTGCGCCCGGATTTTGCGTTTGCGTGCCGGCGTGCCCATGAAGTACACCATCAGGGCGATAGGCAGCACCCCGTAAAGGACAAAGGTGACGATGGCGCCCAGCACGGTGCCATTGGAGTTGGTGGCTTCGGCCACACTCATCATGAGGGCGACGTAGAGCCAGGCGATCGGAATGATGTACATAGGGTTTCTCTTGGTGTATGTCAGGATAGCGCAGGTCTTGGACTGCCATACTTGGGCGTTAGACTAGAGACACTAATTCCGAAGGTGATGGCGTGACCCAACCCAATTCCGACTTTTTGGCCCAGGCAACGCAACAATTTCAGCAGGCCTTCACCCAGAGCTGGTCCAAGGCGCTGGAATCCTTTCAGGGCTTGGACCTGGGAGCGGCCGGTGCGGGCTTCCCCGCCATGGCCGAAAAACCACCTGAAATCCATTTCGCCCCCGAGAAACTCCAGGCCTTGCAGCAGCAGTACCTGCAGGACGCCATGGGCCTGTTCAGCCAGGGCCTGAGCCACCCCACCCAAGCCCCCGCCAGTACCGACCGCCGTTTTGCCGCGCCCGCCTGGGGCGACAACCCCATGGCCGCCTACGCCGCCGCCGTCTACCTGCTCAACGCGCGCACCCTCATGGGCCTGGCCGAGGCCGTGGACGCCGATGCCAAGACCAAGAGTCGCATCCGTTTTGCCGTGGAGCAGTGGATGGCCGCCGCCGCCCCCAGCAACTTTTTGGCCTTCAACGCCGAGGCGCAGAAGAAGGCCCTTGAGACCAAGGGCGAGAGCATTGCCAAAGGCATGAAGAACCTGGTGCACGACATCCAGCAGGGCCATGTCTCCATGACGGACGAAAGCCTGTTCGAGGTAGGCAAAAACGTGGCCACCACCGAAGGCGCGGTGGTGTTCGAGAACGAGCTGTTCCAGCTCATCGAATACAAGCCACTCACCGCCAAGGTTTTTGAGAAGCCATTTTTGCTGGTGCCCCCGTGCATCAACAAGTTCTACATTCTGGACCTGCAGCCCGAGAACTCGCTGATTCGCTATGCGGTGGAGCAGGGCCACCGCACCTTTGTGGTGAGCTGGCGCAACCCCGACGCCACACTGGCCCACAAGACCTGGGACGACTACATCGAGCACGCCGTCATCCGCGCCATTGGCGTGGCCAAGGACATCAGCGGCTCACCCACCATCAACGCGCTGGGCTTTTGCGTGGGGGGCACCATGCTGGGCACCGCGTTGGGCGTGTTGGCCGCGCGTGGCGAAAAACCGGTGGACAGCGCCACCTTCCTCACGACCTTCCTCGATTTTTCGGACACCGGCATCCTCGATGTGTTTATTGACGAAAGCTTCGTCAAATACCGCGAAGGCGAGTTGGGCAAGGGCGGCCTCATGAAGGGCCAGGACCTGGCCAGCACCTTCAGCTTTTTGCGCCCCAACGACCTGGTCTGGAACTACGTGGTGGGCAACTACCTCAAGGGAGAAACCCCGCCGCCGTTTGACCTGCTGTACTGGAACAGCGACAGCACCAACCTGCCGGGCCCGTACTACGCCTGGTACCTGCGCAACACCTACCTCGAAAACAACCTGGTCAAGCCCGGCAAGCTCACCGTGTGTGGCGAGAAGCTGGACTTGCGGATGGTGGATATGCCGGTCTACATCTACGGCTCGCGGGAGGACCACATCGTGCCGATTGGCGGCGCCTATGCGTCCACGCAGGTGTTGCCGGGCAAAAAGCGCTTTGTGCAAGGCGCATCGGGCCACATTGCCGGCGTGATCAACCCGCCGGCCAAAAACAAACGCAGCCACTGGATCCGTGCCGACGGCAAACTGCCCAAGACGCATGCTCAGTGGCTGGAGGGCGCGACCGAGCATGCCGGCAGCTGGTGGACCGACTGGTCCCAGTGGCTCAAGGGCCATGCTGGCAAGCAAATTGCTGCGCCCAAGAGCTATGGCAAAGGCAAGTACAAAGCCATAGAGGCGGCTCCCGGACGTTACGTGCAAGCCAAGGCTTGAGATTTTTTAGATTCATTAGAAGGAGACACCTATATGGAAGACATCGTGATCGTTGCTGCAGCCCGTACTGCAGTGGGCAAATTTGGTGGCTCTTTGGCCAAAATCCCCGCCACCGAGCTGGGTAGCCTCGTCATCAAGAGCCTGCTGGAGCGCAGTGGCTTGCCGGTGGACGCCGTGGGCGAAGTGATCCTGGGCCAGGTGCTGGCCGCAGGCGTGGGCCAGAACCCCGCGCGCCAGGCCGGCATCAAGTCCGGCCTCGCCAAAGAGACACCCGCACTCACCATCAACGCCGTGTGTGGCTCCGGCCTCAAGGCCGTGATGCTGGCGGCCCAGTCCGTGGCCTGGGGCGACAGCGAGATCGTCATTGCCGGAGGTCAGGAGAACATGAGTGCATCGCCCCACGTGCTGCTGGGCAGCCGCGACGGCCAGCGCATGGGTGACTGGAAGATGGTGGACACCATGATCACCGATGGCCTGTGGGACGTGTACAACCAGTACCACATGGGCATTACTGCCGAAAACGTGGCCAAGGCCCAAGGTATCACCCGCGAACAGCAGGATGCCCTGGCGCTGGGCAGCCAGCAAAAGGCGGCAGCGGCGCAAGAGGCGGGCAAGTTCAAAACCGAAATCGTTCCGGTGTCCATCCCCCAGCGCAAGGGCGACCCCATCGTGTTTGATGCGGACGAATTCATCAACAAGAAAACCAACGCCGAAGCCCTGGCCGGTCTGCGCCCCGCGTTTGACAAGGCGGGCAGTGTGACTGCCGGCAATGCCTCCGGCATCAACGACGGCGCCGCTGGCGTGGTGGTGATGACGGCCAAGAAGGCCGCAGCCCTGGGTCTCACGCCCCTGGCGCGCATTGCCAGCTTTGGTACCACCGGCCTGGACCCCGCCCTCATGGGCCTGGGCCCGGTGTCGGCCACCCAGCGTGCCCTGGCCCGCGCGGGCTGGAAGGCGCAGGACGTAGACCTGTTTGAACTGAACGAAGCCTTTGCGGCCCAAGCCTGCGCCGTCAACAAGTTGCTGGACATCGACCCCGCCAAGGTGAACGTGAACGGTGGCGCCATCGCCATCGGCCACCCCATCGGCGCGTCCGGTGCCCGCATCCTGGTGACGCTGCTGCACGAAATGCAGCGCAGCGGCGCCAAGAAGGGCGTAGCCTCGCTGTGCATTGGCGGCGGCATGGGCGTGGCCCTGGCCGTTGAGCGTTAAGTATGTTTTTGGCTGCTAGCCTGCATGGGATATGCGCTAGCAGCTCTTGTTTTCATAGCAGTTAGATTTAAAAAGAGGACACAAAATGAGCCAAAAAGTAGCGTACGTCACCGGTGGCATGGGTGGTATCGGTACCGCCATCTGCCAGCGCTTGCACAAAGAGGGCTTCAAGGTCATTGCGGGCTGCGGCCCCACACGCGATCACGCCAAATGGCTGGCTGAGCAAAAGGCGCTGGGTTACACCTTCTACGCTTCGGTGGGCAATGTGGGAGATTGGGATTCCACCGTGGAAGCCTTTGGCAAGACCAAGGCCGAGCATGGCAGCATCGATGTGCTGGTGAACAACGCCGGCATCACGCGTGACCGCATGTTCCTGAAGATGAGCCGCGAGGATTGGGATGCCGTGATGAGCACCAACCTGGATTCCATGTTCAACGTCACCAAGCAAGTGGTGCCGGACATGGTCGAAAAGGGCTGGGGCCGCATCATCAACATCTCCTCGGTCAACGGTGAGAAAGGCCAGGCCGGCCAGACCAACTACTCGGCTGCCAAGGCCGGCATGCACGGTTTCTCGATGGCGCTGGCGCAGGAGCTGGCCACCAAAGGCGTGACCGTGAACACCGTGAGCCCCGGTTATATCGGCACCGACATGGTCAAGGCGATTCGTGAAGACGTGCTCGCCAAGATTGTCGCCACCGTGCCGGTCAAACGCCTGGGCGAACCTTCTGAGATCGCGTCCATCATCGCCTGGCTGGCATCTGACGAGGGTGGCTACGCCACCGGCGCCGATTTTTCGGTCAACGGCGGTTTGCACATGGGGTGATCCCCAGGCAGCTGTGCCCCGGCCCAGGCCGGAGGTATTCCAAAAGGCCCGCTGCGTGCGGGCCTTTTGCGTGGTGCCGCGGGGCCCTAGGGCAGCGAAAGCGTGAGGTTGTAAATGCCGCTCAGATGGGGGGCATGACCGCAGGGGTGTCTGCCGAAGGAAGATAAAACAGGCTCACCGAGAGCGGCGCGATGGTGGGTGGTGTGGCGGGGCCCAGCACGGCTTGGTGCGGCATAAACCGGGTAAAAAATGCGGTGTCATGGGTGTTTTTGGACGCTGGGCAGGTGTTTCTCGTCCGGTGAGTTGGCATGGACCACATGCGTACAAGGATACGGACTGTTGCAGATATACAGAAACTGAAGGCCAAAGTAGATTTTTTCCCTAGGGACGTGGGGTATGCTCAGCACACTTGACAGACGCACTGCGCATCGCAAGCCACTGAATATGACCATTGAAGATTCCGTTTGGGTAGATATAAAGTTGCTACGTTTGGGGCTTTATATTGAGCTGGATGTGGGCTGGATGTCCCATCCCTTCCCCACGGGAAGCTTCAAGATCAGTTCCCCCAAGCAGATCGAGACCCTGCAGACTCTGGGCTTGACCCGCATCCGCTGCCTCCCCTCCAAGAGCGACCCCGATCCCGCTGTCGAGCAAGCAGCAGCCGGTGCACAGGCACATGCCGCTGCGCTGGACGAGCGCCAACTGGCGGCGCTGCGCGACAAAGAGCAACGTCGTCTGCGCGCTACCGCACTGGCAGCGCAGGACCGCGCCCTGGTGGTGTGCGAGCGCCGTTTTGGTGAATCGGTGCGCCTGTACCGCAAAACACTGGACCAGGTGCAGACCCAGCCCAAGGTGGTGGCTGAGCAATGCCAGTCCATGGTGGCGGCCTATGTGTCCGAGCTGCTGGACCATGGCGAAGCCTCCATTCGCTTGCTCTCCGAGGCGGCGGGCGACAAGTCTTCAATGCATCCGGTCAATGTGACCGTTATCTCACTGCTGCTGGGCAAGGCTATGGGCTTGCAGGCAGGCGAATTGCAAGACTTGGGCATGGCGGCCTTTTTGCATGACATTGGCAAGGTCAATGTGCCGGACCGGGTGCGCTGGGTGGAGGAAAACTTCTCCACCGCCGAGTACCGCATGTACCAGGAGCACGTGGCCCAGGGCGTGAACCTGGCCCGGGCCATGGAGCTGCGCCCTGGCGCGCTGCTGGCGCTGGCACAGCACCACGAGCTGGCCGATGGCAGTGGGTTTCCGGCCCGTATCCGGGGCGAAGCCATGTCGGTGGCTGGCCGTATCTTGGCGTTGGTGAACCGCTATGACAACCTGTGCAATCCCGGTCGCCCTGCCACAGCCCTGACACCGCACGAAGCGCTGTCGTTGATCTTTGCGCAGCTCAAGACCCGCTTCGACGCCGCCGCCCTGAGCGCCTTCATCCGCATGATGGGGGTGTACCCGCCGGGCTCGGTGGTGCAGCTGATCGACGACCGCTACGCCATCGTGGTGTCGGTCAACTCGGCACGCCCGCTCAAGCCGCGTGTGATCGTGCACGAGCCCAGTGTGCCCAAGCACGAGGCCTTGATCCTGGACCTGGAGCACGCGCCGCAGTTGGGCATCCGGCGCAGCCTGAAGCCGGCCAGTTTGCCGCCCTCAGCCCTCGACTACCTGGCACCACGCCAACGCATTTGCTATTTCTTTGAACAGGCCCCAGACCTCGAGTTGCCTGCGCAGCCTGCATGACCGACGCGGGCCTGGCGGAGCTGCTGGACGGCACGCTTGACGCCATCTGGCTGGTAGACCCCAAGACCCTGCGCATCACCGCCGTCAACCCGGCGGCCGCCAGTTTGGTTGGCCTGCCCGCAGACACGCTGGTCGGAATGCCCGCCATTGCGCTGGCCGTAACCCCCGAGGACATGTTTTTCTGGGAGGACGTGGCCGCGGGTCTGGCGCATGCCATCCACTCCAACGCCATGCTGCGCGGAGCGGATGGGGACGCAGTTGCCGTGGAGCGCAAGGTCAGCCGGATCTGGTTGACCCCGGACACCCCCTGCTACCTGGTGGCACTGCGCGATCTGCGCGCCGAGAAAGCGGCAGAAGAAACGCTGGAGCACCGGGTGTCGGAGCTCAGCGCCACGCTGGAGTCCACCGGGGACGGCATTCTGGTCATCGATCTGCAGGGGCAGGTGCGCAACTTCAACCAGCGGTTTGCCGATTTATGGGCCCTGCCCGGGGCGCTGCACGGCAGCCAGGCACACGGTGAGCTGGCTGCGTATCTGCAAGAGCAGGTGCTGGACCAGCCGGCCTACGAAGCTGCGGCCCAGGCCCTGGCCTTGGACGACACCGTGGAGCAGGTGGACATTCTGCGCCTGCGTAGCGGCCGGATTCTGGAGCGCCGCTCGGTGCCCCAGCGCAGCCGCAATCGGGTACGCGGGCGGGTGTACTCGTTTCGTGATGTCACGCAACACCTGCAGTCCGAAGGGCAACTGCGCCTGGCGGCCAAGGTCTTCGATTCCAGCCCGGAGGCGGTCTTCATTACCAACGCTGCCTTTGAGGTGCTGCAGGCCAATCCGCGGTGCGTTGCGCTCGCCGGGCCCGCCTCGGGGCAACTTTTGGGTACATCGGCGCGGCAGTTGTTCCATGACCCCACACGGCCGCAGCTGTTCGCCGAAATCGAAATGGCGCTGCTGGCCCATGGTTTCTGGTCGGGTGAGGTCTGGCGCAGCATGGGTGAGACCCCTGTGGCGGTAGAGGTGTCCTGGGTCGCACTGCAGGATGCACAAGGCCAACTGAGCCACACGGTGGGCTTTTTCAAAGACATGACTGAGCGCCTGGAGGCGCAACGCCGCATCGAAAAATTGGCCTATCGCGATGTGCTCACGGGCCTGCCCAACCGTCTCTTGCTGGGGCAGCGCGTGGAGTTTGCCCTGCGTCTGGCCGAGCGCGGAGGGGGCGACTTCGCCATTCTTTTCATTGACCTGGACCGTTTCAAGAACATCAACGACTCGCTGGGCCATGCCTTTGGCGACCGCGTACTGATGGAGGTGGCCGACCGCATCCTGCACTGCATGCGCGATGTGGATACGCTGAGCCGCATGGGCGGCGACGAGTTCGTGGCGTTTTTGCAGGACGCCGATGCCATGGGGGCCGAGGTGGCAGCGCGGCGCATTCTGGATGCGCTGGCCCAGCCTTTCCTGGTCGACGAGATGAATTTTTCGCTGGGCTGCAGCATCGGTGTGGCCATGTACCCGGCCGACGGGCGCACGCTGGACGACCTGATCAAGTGCGCCGATACCGCCATGTACCGCGTGAAGGAGCGGGGCCGGGGCAACTTCCGTTTCTACCAGCCGCAGATGAATGTGGACCTGCTCTCGCGCATGAAGATGGACCATGCCATGCGCCGTGCCATGGAGTCGGGCCTGTACGGCCTGCACTACCAGCCCCAGGTGGCGCTGGATGATGGCCGCCTGCTGGGTGCGGAGGCGCTGGTGCGCTGGACTGATCCCGAGCTGGGCGTGGTGTCACCGGCCACCTTCATTCCGCTGGCCGAGGAGTCGGGTTTCATCATCACCATCGGCAGCTGGGTCATGCAGGAGGCGGTGCGCCAGGCTGCCGTCTGGCAGCGTGGCGGGCGGCCACTCGTGGTGTCGGTCAACGTGTCGGCCCTGCAGTTCCAGCAGCCCGATTTTGTAGAGCGTGTGGCCGCCTGCATTGCCGATGCCGAACTGAACCCTGCACTGCTGGAGCTGGAGCTTACCGAGTCCATCCTGGTGCAAGACGCCAACGAGGCCCTGGCCCGCCTGCATGCGCTGGCCGGCCTGGGCGTGAGCCTGGCCATTGACGACTTTGGCACGGGCTACTCCAGTTTGGCCTATCTGAAAAAATTCCCCATCTCCAAGCTCAAGATCGACCGCACCTTTGTGATGGGCTTGCCCGAAGACGAAAGCGACCGCGCCATCGTGGGCGCCACCGTGGCCATGGCACGCGCGCTCAAGCTCTCGGTGGTGGCCGAAGGGGTGGAGACCCAGGCCCAGTGCGACTACCTGCGGGAGCTGCAGTGTGCCTCGTTCCAGGGATTCTTGTGTTCGCCGGGGCTGCCGGCAGCCGAGTTTGAGGTACTGGTCGCGCGGCTCACACCGCCGCCGCTGCCCGGGGCTCTGGGTTTCTAGCCGCGCAAGCCCTTGTAGAGCATGTAGGCAGCCAGCAGGTAGAGCACCATGGCAAAGGTGCGCTTGAGCTTGGCGATCGGCAGGCGGTGCGCGGTGCGGGCACCCAGCGGTGCGGTCAGCACGCTGCAGCAGGCAATCACCAGCAGGCCTGGCAGCCACACATAGCCCAGTGACCAGGCGGGCAGCCCGGCCACGCCGCTGCCACTCCACACATAGCCGGTCGTGTTGGCCAGTGCAATCGGAAAGCCCAGTGCCGCACTGGTGGCCACGGCGTTGAGGATGGGCACATTAAATGCCACCATGAAGGGCACACTGACAAAGCCACCGCCTGCACCCACCAAGCCTGACAAAAAACCGATCACGCTGCCGGTGGCGGTTTGCCCGGCCATGCCGGGCATCTGACGGCTGGGTTTGGGTTTTTTGTCCAAAAACATCTGCGTGGCCGAGTAACCCACAAAGGCTGCAAACAGCAGCGCCAGCGTGGTGCCTTTGAGCAGCGCGAACACGCCCAGGCTGGCCAGGGCCCCGCCCAGCACGATACCGGGGGCCAGGCCCTTGACCAGGTCCCAGCGCACGGCGCCGCGCTGGTGGTGGGCGCGCACGCTGGAGATGCTGGTAAACATGATGGTGGCCATGGAGGTGGCAATCGCCATCTTCACCGCCAGGTCGGCCGGAATGCCGCGGGCCGAGAGAATCAGGGTGAGAAAGGGGCCGATCAGCATGCCGCCGCCTATGCCCAGCAGCCCTGCCATAAAACCGGTGGCCAGGCCCAAGGTAGCCAACTCGCCAATCAGCAGAGGTTCGAAGGTCATGCGGGGAAGTCGGGAAGTGAAGGGTGTCTGTGAAGGCCACCGGACCGGCATCCTGAACCGGGGTTCAGGTGGGCGAGGTCAGCACCAGCATTGGGTTCATCTAACGCGAGATGATCACGCTTGCGGGGCAATGTTCCAAGCCCTGGCTCAATGAGCATTGGTTCAAGGAAATATAAAGCCCGGCAGCTTCACAGACAACGCTATTGTAGGCCGGGCCACGTGCCGTGCGCAGGCAAACGCGCAGGTTTAAAGCAGGCGGCCGTCTTCGCCCAGTGCCGCGTCCAGCCGTTCCAGCAGGGAGTTCAGCAGCAGGCCGCCATCGGCTGCGGGCAGCGCTGTGGTGGCGGGACTGGTGGTTGCGACCTCGGCACTGGCTGGCGCAGCCGTCACGGGGCGTTCCGACAGGTCAAAGGCCAGGTTCAGCGCAGCCAGCACCGCAATGCGGTCGCGGGCCCGCACCTTGCCGGCGTCGCGGATCTTGCACATGGCGGTGTCCACGCGCTCCACGGCTTCCAGCAGGCGGGCGTCGCCGCCTTCGGGGCAGCCCAGCAGGTAACTCTGCCCCATGATTTGAACTTCAAGCTGTTTCATGGTGCGTCTTTGTGCGTGGCCAGGGCGTCAGGTAAACGTTCCAGCAGCGCATCGACCCGGGCCCGTGCGGCATTGAGGCGTGACTTCAAGCCGTCGCGCTCATGGGTCAGTGTCTCCACCTGCGAAGCGAGCAGGGCGTTGGTGCGCTGCAGCTCGGCGTAGCGCACCAACAGGCGCTCCACGCGTTCGGCAATTTGGTCGATGGGGATCTGGTTCGACATAGATCGCACATTGTAGGGTGAGCGAAAGCTGGGGCAGCGTAAAATGCGCCCGTTGGTGCTCGCGGTGTGGTTCACACGCCGCAGTTCAACGGGAAGCAGGAGGGAGAAGCCGGCAACGGCCAACCTAACCTGCGCTGCCCCCGCAACGGTAAGTGGACGAGTCCTTGAACTCCGCTTCCATCACGGCCACTGAGCGTATCGAACACACGCTTGGGAAGGCGATGGAGGTTGCTTCCACCAGCCCGGATACCGGCCAACACGGTGGAGGTGCGTCTGGCGCGCCTCCGTGATGCCCATGCCTGGCGGGGAAGCCGGGGAGGGTTCCTGTTCGGGTTTTGCTTTCATGACATGGTGTATTTCTGGAGTGCGATGTTCGGCACTTCTGCTCGCCTTATGGGCTTCGTCTGCGCAGGCGCAGGCGCAGGCGCAGGCGGAGTCTTCGCGTACCCTCAAGGAGGTGGTGGTCACCGCCACCCGGGTGGAACAACCCCTCGCCGATTTGCTGGCCGATGTGTCCATCATTGACCGCGATGCCATTGAGCGCAGCGGTGCCGCTTCGCTACCCGACGTATTGCGGGGACTTCCCGGTGTGGAAATGGTGCGCAACGGTGGAGCGGGTGCCTCCACCTCGGTCTACCTGCGCGGTGCGGAGTCGCGGTTTACAGCGGTGTATGTGAATGGTGTGCGCATGGATTCGCAGGCCACGGGTGGCGTATCGTGGGAGGCAATTCCACTGGCCCAGATCGAGCGTGTGGAGGTGCTGCGTGGGCCCGCAGCTGCAGTCTATGGCTCGGACGCACTGGGCGGTGTGATCCAGATTTTCACGCGCAAAGGGGATGGCGTTTTTTCCCCCTCGGTGAGCCTGGGTGTGGGCAACTATGGGACCTCGAAACTGGATGTGGCGCTCAGTGGGGGGGAAGGGCACTGGGATTACGCGCTCGCCCTGGGCACTGAGAGCAGCAAGGGGTTTAATGCGCGCGTGCAGGCAGGTCAAAACCCGGACGATGATGGCTACAAAAGCGACTCTGCCAGCCTGCGGCTGGGGGCTGCTCTGGTGGCCGGGCACCGCCTGGAAGCCAGTTTTCTGGGCAATGATCAGAACTCCCAATACGACAGCACCGGTGTGGCGGACAACCGCAATCTGCGCCAGGTGCAGGCGACTGGACTGAGCTGGAGCGGCGCGTGGAGTGACGCCTACCGCACCACCGTGAGCGTGAACGAGTCTGTAGAACGCTACGAAACCCTTCCCAGTCCGTACGTAACCAAGACCCTTCTGCGGGGCTACCTGTTGCAAAATGAATGGCGCGCGGGCACCCACCTGCTTACCGCCACGCTGGAGCGGCGCGAGGACTTGCTCAACAACGCCAGCACCACGCCCCGCGATACCAGTCGTTTTCAGAATGCGCTGGCGCTGGGGTATGGTCTGGCGGGTGAGGTGCATTCGGTGCAGGCCAATATCCGTCGGGATCAGGACAGTGAGTTTGGCCAGCAAGCTACCGGCAGCCTGGCCTATGGCTATGCCATCACGCCGCAATGGCGCGCCACGCTGGCCAGCAGCACGGCGTTTCGGGCACCCACCCTGTACCAACGCTTCAGCGTCTACGGCACCGCCGACCTGCAGCCGGAAACCAGCCGCAACCAGGAGCTGGCACTGCGTTACCGCCAGGGCCCCGCACAGTTTGCGGCCACGGTTTACTTCAACGAGGTCAGCAACCTGATCAGCTACACAGCCCGTACCGGCAGTTGTATCAACAACCGGCCGCCAGTGGCACTGTCATCCCGGGGTTGCTACCTCAACACGGCGCGTGCCCGCTACCGCGGGGTGACGCTGTCGGCCCAGTCTATGGTGGCCGATGTGCATTGGCATGCGTCGCTGGACTTGCAAGACCCCCGAGATGGCGTCACGGGTGACCTGCTGGCACGCCGTGCCACGCACCATGCCGTGCTAGGGGGCAGCACTCGCTGGGGTGTCTGGTCTATGGGGGCGCAAGCCCTGCTGTCTTCGGCGCGTTATGACAAAGTACCGAATGCCACTGTGTTGCCCGCCTATGCGGTGCTCAATGTGTCCGCCACGCGTCCGCTGTCTCCCCAATGGAGCGTATTGGTGCGCGTGGACAATGCAACCGATGCCAGCTACCAACTGGCAGAAACCTATGCCGCCGCTGGCCGCACCCTGTATGTAGGCCTGAAATGGGCGCCCTGACATTTATGCAAACCACCGCCACATGCCCCGCCATCCTGATCGCCGCACCCGCCTCCGGGCAGGGCAAGACGACGGTCACCTCGGCACTGGCACGTTTGCACACGCGCCAGGGGCGGCGCGTGCGGGTGTTCAAGTGCGGCCCGGATTTTCTGGACCCCTGCTGGCACGCACTGGCCAGCGGTGCACCGGTGTACCAGATGGACCTGTGGATGACGGGGGAGGCCGATTGCCGTGCGCGCCTGCATGCGGCAGCACTGGAGGCCGATCTCATCATCGTGGAAGGTGTGATGGGGCTGTTTGATGGCGAGCCCAGCGCGGCCGATCTGGCGCAGCGCTTTGGCTTGCCGGTGCTGGCGGTGGTGGATGCTTCGGGCATGGTGGGCACCTTTGGGGCGCTGGCGTTTGGCTTGCAGCATTACCGGGCAGATATGCCCTGGGCGGGTGTGCTGGCCAATCGCGTGGCCAATGTGCGCCATGCGGGCATGTTGCAGGCCAGCGTGGCGCCTGAGCAATGGTTGGGCGCAGTGCTGCGCAATGCCACCATGGCCCTGCCCAAGCGCCACTTGGGGTTGACCGTGGCCACCGAAGTGGTGGACGCCATGGAGCGCCTGGACGCGGCGGCGGATGCGCTGGCCACTACACCGCTGGGGCAGATGACGCTGGAGGATTTGCAGCGTTGGGCTGTTGACTTCGTTGCACCGGAAATCCCCCTTCCTATGGCGCCAGGCGGCTGGGCGGCAGAACGTTCTGCTGCGTGTCCCCCGACCGCTTTGCGGTCTCCTCCTTTACCTCCGCAGAACGCTCTGACGCCCAGCCACCTTCCATTGTTTGGAACTACCGTTGCTGTTGCGCGTGATGCGGCCTTCTGTTTTATCTACGCTGCCAATCTCGACACGCTGCGCGTGTTGGGGGCCGAGCTGGTGTTTTTCTCTCCGCTGGCCGATGCGGCGCTGCCGGTGTGCGACGCGCTGTGGATTCCCGGTGGCTACCCCGAGTTGCATGCCGAAACGATTGCGGCCAACAAGGCTTTCAAAAACAGCCTGACTGCGCACGTTGCCGCTGGCAAGCCCGTGTGGGCCGAGTGCGGCGGCATGATGGCCTTGTTCGACACGCTGGTGACGTTGGACGGCCAGCGCCACGCGCAATGGGGGGTGCTGCCCGGCGAAGTGACCATGCAGAAGCTGCTGGCAGGCCTGGGCCCGCAGCAGTTGGCTTTGGAAAGCGGCACCTTGCGTGGCCATACCTTCCATTACTCGACCACGGCCACGCCCTTGCAGCCCGCCGTGCGCACCTCCCGCCCCCATACGGAGCCGTCTGACGACGCAGGGGAGGCCGTGTGGCAAGTGGGCGGCGTGCGGGCCAGTTACTTCCACGCCTGGTTCCCGTCCTGCCCCGAAGCGGTGGTGGAGCTGTTCACTGCGTCTGTGGAGGTGACGGCGTGAGCGTCGACCTGCTGCACTTCCACCCCGGCCCGCAGCGCATCGTCTGCCTGACGGAAGAGACCACCGAGTGGCTCTACCTGCTGGGCCAGGAGGCGCGCATTGTGGGCATCTCGGGCTATACGGTGCGGCCCAAGCGCGCGCGCGACGAGAAGCCGCGTGTCAGTGCCTTCCTGAGTGCCAAGCTGGACAAGATCATGGAGCTGCGGCCCGACTGCGTGCTGGGCTTCTCCGATCTGCAGGCCGACATTGCGGCGGATTTGGTCAAGCGCGGCGTGCAGGTCACCATCTTCAACCAGCGCAGCGTGGCCGAGATTTTCTCCATGCTGTTCCAGCTGGCCGCCATGGTGGGCGAGGCAGAGCAGGGCGCGCAGCGCGTTGCGCAGATGCAGGCGGACTTGCGCGCCATGCAGGCGGCAGTGACCACCAAGGTGGTCGCCGGTGCGCGCCGCCCCAAGGTCTTTTTTGAAGAATGGGACAGCCCGCACATCAGCGCCATCCGCTGGGTGTCGGAGCTGGTCGGCATGGCGGGGGGCGACGACTGTTTCCCGGAACTGGCGGCCGAGTCGCTGGGCAAGAACCGCATCATTGCGGACGGTGCCGAGATAGTCCGCCGCAACCCCGACATCATCCTGGGCTCCTGGTGCGGCAAGAAATTCCGGCCCGAGGCCGTGGCGGCCCGCGAGGGTTGGGGCGCGGTGAACGCCGTGCGCCACCAGCAGCTGTTTGAAATCAAGTCGCCCGACATCCTGCAGCCCGGCCCTGCCGCGCTGACCGATGGCGTGGCCAAGATGCACCAGATCATCCTGCAATGGATGGACGCAGACCAGGCGGGGGCGTTCCGATCATGAGCGCCATGACGATTGCGAAAAGTGAACTCATTCTGGGCGGCCAGAAGAGTGGCAAGTCGCGCCGCGCCGAGCTGCTGGCACGCCAGTGGCTGGACCAGAGCCATGATCACCGCGCCGTGCTGATCGCCACCGCCCAGCCCTGGGACGACGAGATGCGCCAGCGCATTGCCCGGCATCAGGCTGACCGTGCGGAGCGCGTGCCCGGCATGACCACGGTGGAAGAATCCTTGGCGTTGGCCGAGGCCATCCAGACGCATGGCAGCGCCGACACGCTGCTGGTGGTGGACTGTCTGACGCTGTGGCTCACCAATCTGCGCATGCCTGCAGAATATGAGTCAATTATGCCTCTATCCCCCGTGGATACTGCGCCAATAGCTTCTCTTTTGATAGCAATTGCACAGGCGCCCGGCCCCGTGGTCCTGGTGGGTAACGAGATTGGCCTGGGCGTGATCCCCATGGGACGCGAGGTGCGTGCCTTTGTGGATGCGCTGGGCAGGCTGAACCAGGACGTGGCCGCCACCTGCCAGCGCGTGACGCTGATGGCCGCCGGCCTACCGCTGACCTTGAAAGACGCCGCATGACCATGACCTGCGCCGGATTATTTCAACAGATCAGGCATTGGCTGGAAGGCGGGGTGCCAGTGCGTTTTGCTCCGTGTCCCCCGCCCGCGTTGCGGGCTCCTCCTTTACCTACGCAAAACGCACTGGCACCCCGCCTTCTTCTTGCGCTTTTGCTTGCGTTCAGCTTGTTGGAGGCAGCCCACGCCCTGCAAGTCACCGACGACCGCGGCGTCACCGTCACGCTGCCCGCCGCACCCCAGCGCATCGTGAGCCTCTTGCCCTCGTTGACCGAAACCGTGTGTGAACTCGGCCAGTGCCATCGCCTGGTGGGGGTAGACCGCTATTCCAACTTCCCGGCCAGCGTGCAAAAGCTGCCGCAGGTGGGCGGCGGGCTGGACCCCAACATCGAGAGGATCGTGGCGCTCCAACCCGATGTAGTGCTGATGGCCACCTCGTCGCGCGCGGGGGATCGGCTGCAGGCCCTGGGCATCAAGGTCATTGCGCTGGAGCCCAAACGCCATGCCGATGTGCAGCGCGTGATGCTCAAACTCGGCCAGTTGCTGGAAGTCCAGGATGCCGCCCGCATCTGGCGCGCGATTGACGCTGCTGTGTCGGCCGCGGCCCAGTCGCTGCCGGCCAGTGTGCGTAACACCAAGGTGTACTTTGAGGTCAACCAGGGGCCGTATGCGGCGGGTGAGTCCTCCTTCATTGGCGAAACGCTGGCGCGCCTGGGTGCCAAAAACATCGTCCCTTCCAACCTCGGCCCGTTCCCCAAGCTCAACCCCGAATACATAGTCCGTGCCAACCCCGACCTCATCATGATTGGCCAGCGCAGCGCCGATGGCCTGATGGCGCGGCCGGGCTGGCAGAGTATCCGCGCGCTGCGTGAACAGCGCGTCTGCATCTTTCCCGCGGATCAGTCCGACATGCTGGTGCGCCCCGGCCCGCGCATGGCGGAAGGCGCACGCCTGATGGCCCAGTGTTTGATCGCGAAAGCCCCCGGAGCCAAACCATGATGCCCACACGCGTCTTCTGGCTGGTTTGGGCCGGTGTGCTGGGGGCATTGGTGCTTGTGGCACTGGGCGTCTGCGTGGGCAGTGCCGGGCTGGAGAACCTGATAGGCCCGCTGCTCAACCCTGCGCAAGACCCTCAGCAAACCGCGATGGCGCAGCAAATCGTCTGGCAGATCCGCCTGCCACGCACGCTGGGCGCCTGGGCCGCTGGGGCCCTGCTGGGCTTGGCCGGTGCGGTGGCGCAGGGTCTGTTTCGCAATCCGCTGGCCGATCCGTATTTGCTGGGCAGCGCCTCCGGCGCCTCGCTGGGTGTCGCGCTGGCCTTGGCCGCGCTCGGTGGCGGTGCCGGCATGTTGGGCGGCAGCATGATGAGCGGGGGCGTCGCGGTCAGTGTGTTTTCCAGCAGCCTGTGGGTGCGCCTGGGCCTGACCGGCGCGGCGTTTCTGGGTGCGGTGTTGGCCGTGATGCTCACGCTGGTGCTGTCGCGCGGCGTGGGCCACACGCTGCGCCTGCTGCTGGCCGGTGTGGTGGTGGGCGTGGTGCTGGGCGCCATGACACACCTGGTGCTGCTGTTTTCGCCCGAATCGCTGCAGGCCATGCAGGCCTTCATGCTGGGCTCCACCGCTTTCGTCGGCTGGACGTCCTGTGTACTTATGGCCAGCGTCTGGGGCGTGTGTGTGTTGGCGGCGTGGCTGCTGGCGCGTGTGCTCGATGGCCTGAGCCTGGGCGACGCCACGGCTATCAGCCTGGGCTTGCCGGTGGCGCCCATGCGTGCGGCGCTGGTGGGGGTGTTGGCGCTGGCCACGGGTACGGCGGTGGCGCAGACGGGTTTGATCGCGTTTGTCGGCCTGGCCGCGCCGCACTTGGTGCGATCAGTGGTGAAGACCACGCATGCGCACCTGATGCTGCTGTCCAGCCTGATGGGCGGCGTGCTCTTGATGGCGGCGGATATGCTGGCACGCGGGCTGATTGCGCCGCAGGAGCTGCCTGTGGGCATGCTCACCGCCGTGCTGGGCGGCGGCTATTTGTTGTGGCTGATGCACCGCAGCAGCAACCTGGGCGGAGGGCGTGCGGCATGACGGGCGCTACCAAAATCATAGCTATTGGCGCATATTCCATCGGGGTTAGCCTCGGGAATGGTTTGCAAGGGGGCTTGCAAAAGCAGCCCATCCTGCACAACATCAGCCTGGAACTTGCGGCGGGGCAGTGGACCAGCATCGTCGGTCCCAATGGCGCGGGCAAGTCCACCTTGCTCAAATGCCTGGCTGGCGTGTTGCCCCACAGCGGCAGCGTGAGTTTGCTGGGCCAGCCGCTGTTGAGCCTGCCGCATCGCCAGCGCGCGCAGCAACTGGCCTGGCTGGGCCAGAACGAAACCTCGGCCGACGATTTGACGGTGTGGGACGTGGCCATGCTGGGCCGCCTGCCGCACCAGGCCTGGCTGGCACCACCCGGCGCGGCCGACCATGCCGCCGTCGAAAGCGCGTTGCGCGCCACCCGTGCCTGGGATTGGCGCGAACGCGCACTGGGCCAACTCTCGGGCGGCGAGCGCCAGCGTGTGTTGCTGGCGCGTGCGCTGGCGGTGCAGGCACAAGTGCTGCTGATGGACGAGCCCCTGGCCAACCTGGACCCGCCACACCAGGCTGACTGGCTGGATGTGGTGCGCGCACTGGTGGCCCAGGGCAAGACCGTGGTCAGCGTGCTGCACGAGATCACCATGGCGCTGCAGGCCGATACGATGGTTGTTATGGCCGCCGGTCGCGTCACCCACCAGGGCGCATGTTCCGACCTGGCCACGCACCGCGCCATGGAAGATGTATTCGACGGACGTATTGCCGTCCACCCCGTACAGGGGCAGTGGATTGCGCTGCCCAAAGTCACCCAACCCGCCAAAAGGGCTCCCATGCAAATTGAAACTCCACCGGTCGACTACGAACGTGTCGTCCCCACGGCCGAGCGCCGCGGCCTGATCCTGATCAACACCGGCCACGGCAAAGGCAAGAGCACAGCCGCCTTTGGCCTGGCCCTGCGCGCGCATGGCCGTGGCAAGGCCGTCAAGGTCTACCAGTTCATGAAAGTGCCGACCGCGCGCTTTGGCGAGCACCGCCTGTTTGAGCAACTGGGCATTCCCATCGAAGGCCTGGGCGACGGTTTCAGCTGGAAGAGCAAAGACCTGGACCAATCGGCCCAACTGGCGCTGGACGGCTGGGCCAAGGCCGAGGCGACGATTCGCGCGGGCGAACACTTCATGGTGGTGCTGGACGAGATCATGTACCCGCTGCGCTACGGCTGGATTCCGCTGGAAGCCATCCTCACCTGCCTGCGCGAGCGCCCGCCGCATGTGCATGTGGTGCTGACCGGTCGCAACGCGCCGGGCGAGCTGGTGGACCTGGCGGACACGGTGACCGAGATGACGCTGGTCAAACACCATTTCAAGGCCGGTGTGCCCGCACAACGTGGCATTGAGGATTGAAGCTTTGCGTGCATTTTTTGTTCTTGTTGCAGTGGCGCTCGGTTTGATATCCAGCGTAGCCATGGCGCAGGCACAGCCTGTGTCGCGCATCGTCACGCTCGCCCCCTCGCTGACCGAGGCCGTGTGTGCGCTGGGCCACTGCGCGCAGCTGGTGGGCACCGATCGGCACTCCACCTGGCCTGCATCGGTGGTGGCACTGCCCAAGGTGGGGGGCCTGGAAGACGCGCAGATCGAGCGCATCGTGACGCTGCGGCCCAACCTGGTGTTGCTGGGGCCACGCAGCCGCGCGGGCGAACGCCTGCAGGCGCTGGGCGTGCCGGTGTTGATGCTGGACGCACGCACCCACGCCGATTTGAAGCGCATGCTGGTCAAGTTGGGGGAAGCGCTGGGCGAACCGGCCCGCGCCGCCGAACTCATTGCGCGCCTGGATGGCGAACTGGACGCTGCGGCCGGTCGCATGCCAGCCGCCTTGCGCGGGCGCAGCGTGTATGTGGAAGTTGGGGCCGGGGCCTCCGCCGCCAGTGACAAAAGTTTTATTGGCGAAACCGTGGCCAAGCTGGGCCTGGTCAATGTGGTGAGCGGCGAGCTGGGCCTGTTCCCCAAGATCAACCCCGAGCTGCTGCTGCGCCGCCCACCCGACCTGATCATCGGCCCGCGTGCCACGCTGACCAATCTGTCAGACCGCCCCGGCTGGAGCACGCTGCCCGCAGTGCGCCAGCAGCAGCTGTGCCTGCTGGACACCGAACGTATGGACCTGCTGTCACGCCCCGGCCCACGCCTGGGCGAGGCGGCGCACATGCTGGTGGAGTGCCTCAAGGCGCTGCCGCCCCGTTAACTTTTTTCTTCAAGGACTTCCTGATGCAAACCCGAAAAATCCCCGCCACCATCGTCACCGGCTTTCTGGGCAGCGGCAAGACCACGCTCCTGCGCCACCTGCTGGCCAATGCGCAGGGCCGCCGCATCGCGGTCATCGTCAACGAGTTTGGCGAACTCGGTATCGACGGCGAGCTGTTGCGCGGCTGCGGCATTGGTTGCGACGAAAACGGCGAAGAAAACGGCCAGTTGTACGAGCTGGCCAACGGCTGCCTGTGCTGCACCGTGCAGGAAGAGTTTGCCCCGGTGATGGAAAAGCTGGCCGCCCGCCGCGACCAGATCGACCACCTGATCATCGAAACCTCGGGCCTGGCCTTGCCCAAGCCACTGGTGCAGGCCTTCCAGTGGCCCGCGCTGCGCAACACCTTTACCGTGGACGCGGTGGTGACCGTGGTGGACGCGCCTGCGGTGGCTGCCGGCGACTTTGCCGACGACCCGGTGGCCGTGGACGCCCAGCGCCGTGCCGATGACAACCTGGACCACGACTCGCCGCTGCACGAACTGTTTGAAGACCAATTGGCCACGGCCGACCTGGTGATCGTGCACAAGACCGATGGTGTGACGCCCGCGCAGCTGGTGGAGGTGGAAGCCGCCATCCGCACCGAAACCCTGCCCGGTGTGAAGCTGGTGCACGCGCAGCATGGCCGCATCGACATTGGTGTGCTGCTGGGCTTGGAGCGCGCGGTGGAAGACCAGATTGATGGACGCAAGACCCACCACGACGAGGAAGAAGACCACGACCACGATGCGTTTGATTCGGTGCAGGTCTTGCTGGACGTCACCAGCCGCGAAGGCCTGCTGGCCGCGCTGCAAGGTGTGGTGGCACGCCACGAGATTTACCGCGCCAAAGGCTTTGTGGCTCTGCCCGGTGCGGCCATGCGCCTGGTGGTGCAGGGCGTGGGCACCCGTTTTGACAGCTACTTTGACCGCCCCTGGCGTGCCGATGAAGTGCGCCAATCGCGCCTGGTGCTGATTGGTTCCGAACTCAATGCCGCAGTGTTGCAAGCCGAGTTGAGCGAAGCGCTGGTGGCACCCGTCGCAGCTTAAAACACGTACAGAAAGAAAGACTCCATGCATTTGCTCTCCACCCGCCCTGGTGGCCACGTGGAAGACGGTGGCCAGGGTGTCGTGCGCGTGGAACAGACGCGGGGCGACATTGTGGTGCTCAGCGCGGCCGACACCACACTGTCTTTGCTGGCCGATGCGGCGCAGCAGTTGCCCGAGGGCTTCCCCACGGTGCGCCTGGCCAACCTCATGTGGCTGCGCCAGCCCGCCTCGGCCGACATGTACGTGGACGATGTGCTGCAGCATGCACGCGTGGTGGTGATCGACCACCTGGGTGCGGCCAGCGACTGGGCCTATGTGGTGGAGCGTGTGCGCGAGCTGGCACGCGAACGGGGCCAGTGGCTGGCCCTGTTCTCGGGTGATGCGAGTGAAGACCTGCAACTGCTGCTGCGCAGCACCGCCCCGCACGAGGATTGCCGCCAGCTCTGGCGTTGCCTGCGTGAAGGTGGCCGTGACAATGCGCGCGGTTTTTTCGACTTGATCGGCCATTCCGCCTTTGGCCTGGGGGCTCGGCCCACACCGCCGACGGTGTTGCCTGCGGCCATGGTGTACGAATCGCTGGGTGCCCAAGCATGGCAAGACGATGCCCCCGTGGCATTGCTGGTGTTCTACCGCGCCCATGTGCAGGCCGGCAACACGGCGGTGTTTGACGCCATGCGGGCCGCGCTGCACGGCCAGGGCCTGAACACCGTGGCCGTGGCGGTGGACTCGCTGAAGAACCCCACCAGCCTGGCACTGCTGCAATCGCTGGCCGCACAGCACGGCGTGGGTGTGGTGCTCAATGCCACCAGCTTTGCGATCACCGCGCTGGACGGTGGTGACAGTGATGGATTGGACGGACCGCCACTGCAGCCATTGGCGGGCGACGCACCGGTGTTGCAACTCATCACCGCCGGCTGCGCACAAGAGCAGTGGGCGGCCGACCCGCATGGCCTGGCACCGCGCGACCTGGCCATGCAGGTGGTGCTGCCCGAGGTGGACGGCCGCATTGGCACGCGCGCCATCAGTTTCAAGGGCCTGGCCTGGCGCTGCGAACGTACCGAGGTGGACGTGGTGCGCTACCAGCCCGAGCCCGAACGCATGGCCTTTGTGGCCGAACTGGCGCGCCGCTGGTGCGTGCTGCGCGACAAGCCGAATGCCCACAAACGCGTGGCGTTGATCCTGGCCAACTACCCCAACGACGACTCCCGCCTGGCCAATGGCGTGGGTCTGGATACTCCCGCCTCCACTGTGGCCCTGCTGCACGCCATGCAGGGCGCGGGTTACGCCACCGGTGCCTTGCCCGAGGGCAGCGACGCGCTGATGGCCGCCTTGGTGGCGGGCGTGACGAACAACCTGGACGCCAACGACATGCGGCCCGCCAGCCAGAGCCTGGCCATGGCCGACTACCTGGCGGACTTCAACCGCCTGGACGCCGCCAACCGCGATGCGGTGAATACGCTGTGGGGTCAGCCGGAGCAAGATCCCATGGTGCGCAGCGGCCGCTTCATGGTGTCCGGCCATCGCTACGGCCATGTCTTTGTCGGCAACCAGCCCGCACGTGGGCGTGATCTGGATCTGGTGGCTACCTACCACGATGCCGATCTGGTACCCACGCACAACTACCTGGCGTTTTACTTCTGGCTGCGCCGCCAGTTTGCGGTGGATGCGGTGGTGCATGTAGGCAAACACGGCAACCTGGAATGGTTGCCCGGCAAAAGCGTGGCGCTGGGTGCCAACTGCTGGCCTGACGCCATCCTGGGCCCTTTGCCGCATCTGTACCCGTTTATCGTCAACGACCCCGGCGAGGGCAGCCAGGCCAAGCGCCGCACCCAGGCCGTGATCATCGACCACCTGATGCCGGCCCTGACTCGCGCCGAGACCTACGGCCCGCTGCAAAAGCTGGAGCGGCAGATGGACGAGTACTACGAGGCTTTGTCGCTGGACCCGCGCCGCGCCCAGCGCCTGCGCGGCGACATTCTGGACCGCGTGTTGACCGAGAACCTGCACACCGACCTGGGCTTTGCCAAACCCGCCGACGATGCGGGCCGCGAGGCCTTGCTGCAGCGGCTGGACGCCTACCTGTGCGAGATCAAGGAATCACAAATCCGCGACGGCCTGCACATCCTGGGCACCTCGCCACAAGGTCGCCAACAGATCGACACGCTGGTGGCCTTGGCACGTTTTCCCGGTGGCACGGCGGCCGGGCAGCGCAGCCTGCTGGTGGCCCTGGCAAAAGACTTGCAACTGGATGGCGTGGACGGTTTTAATGCGCTGAGCCCGGAATGGGCTGCGCCCTGGAGTGGCCCGCATCCGGCAGTGCTGCAAGCACAAAGTGATGATGCGTGGCGCCATGCGGGTCATACGCGGGAGCGGCTGGAGCTGCTCGCACGGCAATTGGTCACGGACCATGTGGTGGGCGATGACGCACTCGATGCCGTGGCTTGGCCCCATACCGCACCGGTGCTGCAGCGCATGCAGGCCGTGCTGCGCCCGCGCCTGGACGCCTGCGGCCCGCAAGAAATTTTGCAGTGCCTGCGTGGCCTCTCAGGCAAATTTGTCCCCGCAGGCCCCAGCGGCGCGCCATCGCGTGGCCGCCCTGACGTGTTACCCACAGGACGCAACTTCTATTCGGTGGACACGCGCGCCGTGCCCACACAAACTGCCTATGCCATGGGTGCCGCTGCGGCCGAGCGCGTGATCGAGCGCCACTTGCAGGACCATGGCTGCATGCCGGGCCAGGTGGGGCTGTCGGTCTGGGGCACCAGCACCATGCGTACGGGGGGCGAAGACATTGCCCAGGCCTTTGCGCTGCTGGGCGTGCGGCCCAAGTGGGCCGATGGCAGCAGCCGGGTGGTGGACATCGAGGTGCTGCCCATGGGCCTGAAGGGCCGGCCACGCGTGGATGTGACGCTGCGCGTATCGGGCTTCTTCCGCGATGCCTTCCCCAATGTGATTGACTTGTTTGACACCGCTGTGCGTACCGTGGCTGCGATCAGTGAAGAGGATGAGCCCGACGAAGTGAACCCGATCCGCGCCCGCGTGCGGCGCGAAGCGGCGGATGCACAGGCCAAGGGCTTGAGCACCGAGGCGGCTGAGCGCGAAGCGACCTGGCGCGTGTTTGGCCCGCGCCCCGGCGGCTATGGCGCTGGGCTGCAGGAGCTGATGGCCAGCGGCCGCTGGAACGATGGTGCGGATTTGGCTCAGGCCTATTTGCGCGCCGGTGCCTTTGCCTACGGCCAGGGCGAACACGGCGTGGCCGCGCGTGGCAGCTTTGAGCAGCGCATCGCCGGGCTGGACGCGGTGCTGCACAACCAGGACAACCGCGAGCACGATGTGCTCGACTCGGACGACTACTACCAGTTCCAGGGTGGCATGGCGGTGGCTGTGGAAGCGTTGACCGGTGAGCCGGCTGCGCTGTACCACGGCGACTTCAGCGTGCCTGGCGCGCCACGCATCCGCACGCTGGGCGAAGAGGTCGCGCGCGTGGTGCGCTCCCGCGCGGTCAACCCCAAGTGGCTGGAAGGTGTGCGCCGCCATGGCTACAAGGGCGCGTTTGAGATGGCCGCCACGGTGGACTATTTGTTTGCGTTTGACGCCACCACCGGTGTGGTGGGTGACCACCAGTACGCGCTGGTGGCCGACGCCTATTTGCACGACGACACCAACCGCGCGTTTTTGCAGCAGCACAACCCCGGCGCGCTGCGCAGCATTGGTGAACGCCTGCTGGAGGCCATGCAGCGCGGCCTGTGGGAAGCGCCGGGCGACCAGCGCGAACGTATTGAAGACCATTTGCTGGCGCTGGAGCGCCGCGTGGAAGAACACGGAGAAGGACCCCTGCCATGAGCACGACCATGAACACTTCTGCACACGCCATTCCCCTGGAAGCCGCCACGCGCGCGGCGTTTCCCTTCACCGCGCTGGTGGGCCAGCCCACTTTGCAGCGCGCGCTGCAACTCGCCGCCATTGACCCCGGCATTGGCGGTGTGCTGATCAGCGGCCCGCGTGGCACGGCCAAGTCCACCGCAGCGCGTGCACTGGCCGCGCTCTTGCCCGGCGCACCGTTTGTCACGCTGCCGCTGGCCGCCAGCCTGGAGCAATTGGTGGGTACGCTGAATGTGGAAGACGTACTGCGCGATGGCCAGGTGCGCCTGGCGCCCGGTCTGGTGGCGCGTGCGCATGGCGGTGTGCTCTATGTGGACGAAGTGAACTTGTTGCCTGACGCGTTGGTGGACGCGCTGCTGGACGTGGCGGCCAGTGGTGTGAATACGGTGGAGCGCGATGGCATTTCGCAGCAACACGCCGCACGTTTTGTGCTGGTGGGCACCATGAACCCGGAGGAGGGCGCGCTGCGCCCGCAACTGCTGGACCGCTTCGGCTTGTCGGTGGCACTGGCCAACCCGGTGGACGCAGCGCAGCGCAGTGCCATCCTGCGGGCACGCCTGGGCTTTGATGAAAACCCCGCGGCGCTGGGTGCGCAGCATGCAGAAGAACAACGTGCCTTGAGCGCCGCCCTGGTGGCGGCCCGCGCCGCATTGCCGCGCCTGGCATGGTCGGATGAGGTGTTGAATCACGCCGCAGCCTGTGCCATTGCTGCCGGTGTGGATGGCATGCGCGCCGACCTGGTGATGCTGCGCGCTGCCCGTGCGCTGGCCGCGCTGGAAGGTCGCACGGAGGTGACGGTGGCCGAGGTGGACGCTGTGGCCGAACTCGCACTGGGCCACCGCCGACCCGAAGGCAGTGCGGCGCAGCCACCGAGCAAAGCCAGCGCACCGCAGCAACCCCAACCAAACCCCCAGCGCCTGCAAGACCAACCGCCTGAAGCATCCTCCCCCCAAGGCGACTGGGGCGCCATGCCAGCCCAGCCTGAAGGCACCACCAAGGTCCAAAAAATAGCCGGGTGGCCGCCAAAAAAAGCCTAGGCCACCCCAGCCGCCACCCGCGTAACGGGCCTGGCAGCTGGCGGTGGCCTCCACCCTCTACCGCATCCGCAACGACTGCGCCCGGTGCACGACAGCGCAGCAACGCCATTGCCTGGCTGCCTACTGTTGTTGCCAAGGGGCCTGCACAGCTCACGCGCGAACACTTGCGTCGTCAGCCGGTGGCCTTGCGCACCAGCCGCCTGCATTGCATCGTGCTCGACACCTCAGGCTCCATGCGCCAGCGCGGTCGCCTTGCGTGGGCCAAGGGCCATGCGGCCTTCATGATCGAGCAGGCGGCGCGCCAGGGCGACGATGTGGCGCTGCTGCGTTTTGGCGGGCAGGGCGTGGAGTTGTTGTTGCCACCGGGCCGTGCGCGCGCCTCCGGTAGCCAGCGCCTGCGCCCCGTGGGTGGCGGCGGTGGCACGCCACTGGCCGAAGCATTGGTGCAGGCCGACCGCTTGCTGCAGCGCACGCTGCGCATCAGTGGCCCCACCGAATGTTGGCTCTGGCTGCTGACCGATGGCCGCACGCTGGAGCAGCCGCAGGCGCCGCTAACGCCGCAACACGTGGTGATCGTCGACTTTGACGACCCGAAGAAAGGTCTGGGCCGCTGTGCCGCCTGGGCCACACGCTGGGGGGCGGAGCACCGGTGGGCACAGGCCTGAACCCTCTGCACCGGAACCTGCCCATGCTCCATACCGCCGCCATTGTTTAATGTCACCAGATTTGCTTTTTTTTAACCCGTAACCCCAAGGAGAACGCCATGACTGAATCGACAACGCTGACCCACACCCCCTCTGCCACCCAGAACCCCGGCCTGGCCGTGCTGCGCCCGCTGCTGGCCGCCGCCGCCCTGGGCTTGGTGGTCCTGTACGGCGTGGCCTTTGCCGAGAGCCCGCTGGCGCACAACGCAGCGCATGACGTGCGCCACGTGACCGTCAAACCGTGCCACTGAGCCACGCGCACTTCACAGGGAGATCGCCATGATTTTTCAACGATTGATCTTTGCCGCAGTGGCCGTCGCGCTACTGGTGGGCAGTGTGCAGTCGGGCGTGCAGCAGTTGCAGGCCGTACCCATCATCCTGGCTGCGGAAGTGTTTGAGAGCCAGAAGGTGGAGGCGCCCGAACCGGTCGCCACACCCGCCATGGCCGCAGCGCACACGCATGCCGATGCGACGGCCCATTCCCATGGGGATGCGGCAGAAGAATGGGCACCCGCCGATGGCGTGGAGCGCGCACTCTGGACCTGGGTGGCCAACGTGCTGCACGCGTTCAGCATGGCCTTGCTGGTGTTTGCAGTCATGGGCCTGAGCCTGTACCGCGGCAGCCGCCTGCGCTCCCTGGCGCTGGCCGCCTGGGTGGCTGCAGCCGGTTGGTTGACCTTCCATTTCTGGCCGTCGCTGGGCTTGCCCGCCGAAATTCCCGGCATGGACGCTGCCCGATTGGGCTCGCGCCAGGGCTGGTGGGTGTTGGCGGCCGGCAGTGCGGCGCTGGCCTGCGTGTCAGTGGCCATGCTGCGCAGCCATTTGCGCTGGGTGGCCGCGGCGGCCTGGCTGGCCTTGCCCTATGTCGTGGGCGCTCCCCACATCATGGCCGACCCCTTGGCCGGTTTCAGCGGGGAGGCCCAGGCCACCCTGCGCCAACTGGGCACGCAGTTCGTCTGGGCCACCACCTGGGTGTCGCTGTCGTTCTGGCTGAGCATGGCAGTGGCGGGCGGGTTGGCGTTCCAACGCTGGGTGCGCCCGGCTGTGATGGCCATGCTGCCGCGTGCAGAAGCGCACGCCACGGACCCGGTGCAAGCTCCCCAATGAGTGACAGGGGCTGCACGTCGGTGCAGTGCCCTGTGCAAGAGACACGTACATAACAACAAGGAAGTCCCGTATGGACGCGACATTTGCAACGCCCCAACCCCTGCATTTCCACGCCCCCCACAAAACGCCTGCGCAGCGCCCTGACGCGGGCCAGCGCGTGTGGACGGTGGCCGAAGTGCAGGCCCTGCTGGAGCTGCCCTTCAATGACCTGATGTTCCAGGCGCAAACCGTGCACCGCCAGCACTTCGACCCGAATATGGTCGAGCTGGCCACGCTTTTGTCCGTCAAAACCGGCGGCTGCCCCGAGGACTGTGGCTACTGCCCGCAAAGCGTGCACTTTGACACCGGTGTAGAGGCCGGCAAGCTGATGGGCGTGGACGCGGTGCGCGAGGCTGCCGAGCGCGCCAAGGCCGCGGGCGCCACGCGTTTTTGCATGGGCGCCGCCTGGCGCGCACCCAAAGACCGCGACGTGGAGGCCGTGGCCGAGCTGGTCAAAGCCGTCAAGGCCACCGGCCTGGAAGCCTGCGCCACGCTGGGCATGCTCAACGACGGCCACGCCGAAACCCTGCGCGACGCCGGGCTGGACTACTACAACCACAACCTCGACAGCGCGCCCGATTTTTACGGCGACATCATCACCACGCGCGACTACCAGGACCGCCTGGACACGCTGGCCCGCGTACGCAACGCGGGTGTCAGCGTCTGCTGTGGTGGCATTGTGGGCCTGGGCGAATCGCGCCTGCAGCGTGCCGGCCTGATTGCCGAGCTGGCCAATTTGTCGCCGTACCCGGAGTCGGTGCCCATCAACCATCTGGTGAAGGTGGAAGGTACGCCGCTGGCCGACCAGCCCGACCTGGACCCGCTGGAATTTGTGCGCACCATTGCCGTGGCGCGCATCACCATGCCGCTGGCGCGTGTGCGCCTGTCGGCCGGGCGCCAAAGCATGGGCGACGCGGTGCAGGCCCTGTGTTTTGTGGCCGGTGCCAATTCCATCTTCTACGGCGACAAGCTGCTCACCACCGGCAATCCCGATGTGGACGCCGACGGCGCGTTGCTGCAGCGCCTGGGCCTGCGCACTGGCAAGCCCATGCCCACGCCCTGACGCACGGTCCCACCATGTTGGCCATGGCCCTGGCATTGCTCGTCGCACTGGCGGTAGACCGCTGGTGGGGCGAGCCGCGCCTGCGCCTGCACCCCGTGGTGTGGATGGGGAACTACCTGGGCGCCGTGGGCGCCTGGGTGCAGCGCCATGCCGTGCAGCAGCCCGAGCGCCGCGATTGGAAGGCTTTTTGGCTCGCAGCCCTGGTGTGGATTGCGGGAGCAGCTATGGTTTCAGGAGCGGCCTGGGCGCTGCAGGCAGCCTTGCTGATGCTGCCCTGGTGGGCCGCCGGCCTGGGCCTGGGCCTGGCGCTCAAGCCCTTGCTGGCCTGGGCCATGCTCCATAGCGAGGTGCAAGCGGTGGAAGCGGCGCTGGGCCAGTCGCTGGCGGCGGGCCGCGAGCGCCTGCGCTGGCTGGTGAGCCGCGAGGTGGCGCAGTTGACTGACACCCAGGTGCGCGAAAGCGCCATCGAGACGCTGGCCGAAAACCTCAATGACTCGGTGGTGGCGCCCATTTTCTGGTTTGTGCTGCTGGGCCTGCCCGGTGCGGCGCTGTACCGCTTTGCCAACACGGCCGACGCCATGTGGGGCTACCCCGGCGTCTACAAAGGCCAGAACTGGGCCTGGGCCGGCAAATGGGCGGCACGGGTGGACGATGTCCTGAGCTGGCTGCCCGCGCGCATCACGGCGCTGCTGCTGTTGCTGGTGACCGGTGTGCGCGGTGCCGGTTTGGCGCGGCAGCTGCCCGCCCAGGCACGCCAGACGCCATCGCCCAACAGTGGCTGGCCCATGGCCGCCATGGCGCTCAACCTGGACGTGGCACTGCGCAAACCCGGTGTGTATGTGCTCAACCCGCAGGGCCGTGCCGCCGTGGCCGCAGATACGGCGGGAGCCCTGGTTTATGCATCAAAAGCACTGCTAGCCCTTGTGGTGATTACGCAAGCAGCTATGGTTTTGATAGTGTGGGGGGCGAGGCGATGAGCCAGGCTCCCCGTATCCATGGCGGACCCGACGCGCTGGGCGCGCCGCGTTACGACTTTTCCACCAACAGCAATGCCTGTGGCCCCTGCCCGCAAGCGCTGGCCGCCGTGCAGGCGGCCGATGCCACGCGCTACCCCGACGCCAGCTACACCGCGTTGCGCGCTGCGCTGGCCGACTTTTATGCGGTCGCACCCTGGCGCATCGTGTTGGCGGGCAGTGCCAGCGAGTTCATTTTTCGCATCAGCGCCTGGGCGCGGCGGCAGGGCGCCCGCACGGTGAGCCTGCCCACCCACGCCTACGGCGACTACGCCCATGCAGCGCAGGCTTGGGGCCTGCAGGTGGTGGCGGATGGTGACCTTGCCGACCTGGCATGGGCCTGTGAACCGTCCAGTCCGCTGGGGCAGGCGCACAGCCCCATGCTCACCCGCGTGCGCGGCACCGTGGTGCTGGACAGTGCCTACGCGCCGCTGCGCCTCTCGGGCCAGCCCACGCTGGGCGACAGCCAGCGCCAGCAGCTGTGGCAGCTGTTTTCGCCCAACAAGGCGCTGGGCCTGACCGGCGTGCGCGCCGCCTTTGCCATTGCGCCCTTGGGCGCAGAGGCCGCGGTGCAGCAGATGGAAGCCCTGGCCCCCTCGTGGGTGCTGGGCGCGCATGGCGTTGCCATGTTGACGGCTTGGACGCAGCCTGACACCCAAGCTTGGCTGCAGGCCAGCCTGGTGACGCTGGCCGCATGGAAGCAGCGTCAGACCACGCTGCTGCACGCCGCAGGCTGGACCCTGCAGACCAGCGACACGCCGTTTTTCTGTGCCCGCCCACCTGCAGGGGTGGACGCTGCCGCCCTGTGCGCCACGCTGCGTGCGCAAGGCATCAAGCTGCGCGATGCCACCTCATTTGGCCTCTCAGGCTGGGTGCGGTTGGGGGTGTTGCCACCTGCCGCTGTGGCCGCCTTGGTGCAACAACTTTTACACGGAGATTGAGCATGCGAATTGCTTGTGGCCTGGGTCGTTGGGGAGCCCCTTGGGGTTGGGCACTGGCGTTGCTCCTGGTGGCGCCTGCCGCCTGGGCGCAGGCCAAGCCATGCGCGATGGTGCTGATGCATGGCAAGTGGGGGCATCCGAACGGCCTGGCAGCCTTTGGCCGCACCCAGGAGGTGGCGTGTGACACCAAGAGCCTGGAGATGCCCTGGTCGCGTCGACGCAACTACGACCAGCCCTACCCGGTGGCGATTGCCGAAATCGCGGCGCAGGTCAAAGCGCTGCGGGAACAAGGCTACAGCCGTGTCCTGCTGGCGGGCCACAGCTTTGGCGCCAACGCCGCGCTGGCCTACATGGCCACCGAGGGCGATGCCGATGGTGTGATTGCCCTGGCACCGGGGCATTCCCCCGCGTTCACCTATGCCCGTGGCATCGGCAAGGCTGCTGTCGATCAGGCGCGGCAGTGGGTGCAAGACGGCAAGGGCGGTGATTCACTGGAAATGGAAGACTTCAACCAGGGCAAAGCCCGGCCAGTGCGTATGCGCGCCGAGGTGGTCTTGAGCTACTTTGACCCCGAAGGCTTGGGGCACATGCCGTTGAGCGCCTCTCGTTTCAAGAAGGCGGTTCCCTTTTTGTGGGTGATTGGCACCAGCGACCCCTTGTATGCCTCGGGGCCCACCTATGCCTATGACAAGGCGCCAGCGCATCCTGCCAGCCAATACCTGGTGGTCGAGGCCGACCACATGGGCACCCCCGATGTGGCCGCCGCGCAGGTGTTGGCGTGGGTGAAGGGTCTGCCATGACCGCCAAGTGCATCATGGTGCTGGGCACCACCAGTGGCGCCGGCAAAAGCTGGCTCACCACTGCGCTGTGCCGCTATTACGCGCGCCAGGGGCTCAAGGTCGCGCCCTTCAAGGCGCAGAACATGAGCAATAACGCAAGGGTGGTTGCCTCTGAAAACGGCCAGGGAGAAATTGGCTCTGCCCAGTATTTCCAGGCCCTGGCCGCTAACGCCGTGCCCGATGTGCGCATGAACCCCTTGCTGTTGAAGCCCGAGCGCGACACGCACAGCCAGGTGGTGCTGATGGGGCAGGTGAGTGCGGAGCTGAGCGCCATGCCCTGGCGCGGTCGCAGCCTCAAGGTGTGGCCGCAGATTGCCGTGGCGCTGGATGCGCTGCGGTCCGAGAACGATGTGGTGGTGATCGAGGGTGCGGGCTCACCGGCCGAGATCAACCTGGCCGCCAGCGACGTGGTGAACATGCGCGTGGCCCAGCACGGCGACGCGGCCTGCCTGCTGGTGACCGACATTGACCGTGGCGGCGCGTTTGCCCATCTGTATGGCACCTGGGCTTTGTTGCCTGAAGACCAGCGCCACCTGATCAAGGGCTTTGTGCTCAATAAGTTCCGGGGTGACGCGGCGCTCTTGGCGCCCGCGCCGCAGATGCTGCAAGACCTGACCGGCATTCCCACTGTGGCCACCTTGCCGATGTGGTGGCAGCACGGCTTGCCCGAGGAAGACGGCGTGTTTGACGACCGGAGCGTGGCCAAGGGGGCGGTGAACCTGACGGTGGCGGTGGTGGCCTATCCGCGCATCAGCAATCTGGACGAGTTCCAGCCGCTCAAGAACATTCCGGGGCTGCGCTTGCAGTGGGTCCGCAGTCCGTCTGAATTGGCGGGCCTCACGCCTGCGGACTGGGTCATCCTGCCGGGCTCCAAGCACACCAGTGGTGACCTGGCTTGGCTGCGCGCGCAAGGGCTAGATGCGGCGATTGCGCGCCATGCGGAGCAGGGTGGGGCGGTGCTGGGGGTGTGTGGCGGGCTGCAAATGTTGGGTGAGGCGCTGATTGACCCGCATGGGATTGACGGCAATGCACCGGGCCTGGGGCTGCTGCCGCTGGTGACGGTGTTTGCGGAGGACAAGACGGTGCGGCACACCAGCACTCAGTTTGCTGCCGAGTTTCATTCGCCCGCGCAGGGAGGCAAAGCCGGGGGGCTCATACTGCCAAACGCGCAGAAATCGCCCCCCGACTTCGCCTCCCCGCGCTCGGAATCTAGCGTGGGTGCGGGTTCAGCCTCCGCTTCGCCATGGTCCGCTTTGGCTGGCGTATCGGTCGCTGGTTACGAGATTCACCACGGCCAGACTGCCCAGCACGCCGCCATGGCGGCTGCTGGCGACGTGGCCCATGCGGTGCTGCCCGACGGGCTGGGCTGGTGCAACGCGCGCGGCAACGTGCTGGGCCTGTACCTGCACGGCCTGTTTGAAGACGCCGCCGTGTTGCAAGCGCTGTTTGGCGCGCAACTGGGTGGCACCGTGCCCACGCTGGAGACCGTGTTTGACGGGCTGGCGGACTACATCGCAGCGCACTTTTCTGAAGGTGTGCTGCAGGATTTGTTGAACTGATTTTTTGAAAGCGATTGCCATGACAAACTTTTTGCCCACCCTTGCCGATATCTCCGACGCCACGCTGACCGGCGCGCTGCAGCACACGCTCAACAACAAGACCAAGCCCCTGGGCTCGCTGGGGCGTCTGGAGGATGTGGCGCTGACGATCGGCCAAATCCTGGGCAACACGGCCCCCGTGCTGGACCAGCCGCAGATGGTGGTGTTTGCGGGTGACCATGGCCTCACGGCACGTGGTATCTCGGCCTTTCCGAGTGATGTGACCTGGCAGATGGTGGAGAACTTTCTGGCCGGTGGCGCGGCGGTGAGTGTGCTGGCCAAGCAGAATGGCATTGCACTGACCGTGGTGGACTGCGGCGTGAAGCGCGACTTTCTGGCGGGCATGCCTGCAGGCAGCACGCGCCCCGGTTTGCAGGTGCGCAAGGCCCAAGGGGCCGAGTTGGGCACGGCCGATTCGTCGGCCCAAGCCGCCATGACGGCCGCGCAGCGCGACGAAGCGCTGCAGCACGGTATCGATTTGGTGAAGGGCCTGCCGGGCAACGCGCTGCTGCTGGGTGAGATGGGTATTGGCAATACCTCGGCCGCGTCGCTGCTGCTGTCGCGTTTGGCGGGGCTGGACATTGCTGTGTGCACCGGTGCTGGCACGGGCCTGGATGCGCCTGCGGTGCAGCGCAAGACCGAGGTGCTGCGCGAAGTGCTGGCGCTGCATGCCAAGGCCACGGCACCGCTGGATGCACTGGCTGCCTTTGGTGGCTTTGAGATTGCCACCATGGTGGGCGCGGTGCTGCAAGCCGCGCAGGAGCGCCGCGTGATAGTGGTGGACGGCTTCATTGCCACCAGTGCGGTGGTGGTGGCGCATGCGCTGCAGCCGCTGGTGCTGCAGCGCTGTGTGTTTGCGCACCGCTCGGGCGAACGCGGCCACGAGTTCATGCTGCAGCACCTGGGCGTGCAGGCTCTGCTGGATCTGGGCCTGCGCCTGGGCGAGGGTTCGGGTGCCGCGCTGGCCTGGCCCCTGCTGCAGTCGGCCTGCACCATCCTGCGGGACATGGCGAGTTTCGCGTCTGCCGGGGTGTCTGAAAAATCGGCCGATCCGGTCGCCGCGCACTGAGCCGCGCACGGTGTCGCAGTTCCTTCGCCACTACCTGCTGTCGCTGCAGTTCTTCACGCGGGTGCCGGTGACCGGCCGGCTGGCGGACTGGGTGGGCTTTAGCCCGGCGATGTTGCGCGCCAGTGCCGCACATTTGCCGGGCGTGGGCTGGCTGGTGGGGGGCGTGGTGGCGCTGGCTAGCTGGTTGCTGCTGGCGCTGCTGCCCGCCAGCCCGTTTGCCCCACTGGTGGCCGCGGTGTTGGGCACGGTACTCAGTGTGCTGATCACCGGTGCCTTCCACGAAGACGGTCTGGCCGATGTGGCCGATGGCTTGGGGGGCACGCAGAACCGCGAGCGGGCGCTGGAGATCATGAAGGACTCGCGCGTGGGGGCTTTTGGTGCCATTGCCGTGGTGCTGGCGCTGCTGGCCAAGGTGGGCCTGCTGGCGCTGCTGGGTTCGCTGCATGGGGCAGTGCTGTGTGTAGCGCTGTTCACGGGCCATGTGGTCTCACGCTTCTGGCCGCTGCTCACCATCCGCCTGCTGCCGCATGTGGGTGATGTGGCGGGCTCCAAGTCCAAGCCGCTGGCGGACCAGATCAGCCTGGGCAGCCTGTGGGTGGCTGTTTTATGGTCGTTTAGTGCTCTAGCCCTCGTGCTTATTGCGCAAGCAGCTACTATTTTGATAGCGTTTGGCTGGACGGTGCCGACACTGCTGGTATGGCTCGCTGCCGGTACATGCGCCAGCGGTCTGGCTTGGTTGGGCATGCTGCGCTGGTTTGCACGGCGCTTGCAGGGTTTTACCGGGGACTGCCTGGGGGCCACGCAGCAGGTCTGCGAGTTGGCGTTTTACCTGGGGCTGGCGCTGGCCTGGAGCGCGGTGTCGCGCGGCACGCTGGCATGACGCTGTGGGTGGTGCGCCATGCGCAGCCGCGGGTCCCCCCCGGCATTTGCTACGGCGCGCTGGATGTGCCCGCGGAGCCTGAGGCAACCCAAACCGCGGCCCGGGCATTGGCCCAGATGCTGCCGCAAAGGGCGCAAGTTCATGTCTCGGTGCTACAAAGATGTGAGCTGCTCGCGCAGTGTTTACGGGGGCTGCGGCCCGATTTGACCTTTAAATCCGAACCGCGGCTGGTGGAGATGCACTTTGGCATGTTCGAGGGCGTCGCCTGGGCCGATATCGGCAAGGAGGCGATGGATGCCTGGACGGAAAACTTCTGGGCCCACCGCTTTGGCGGGCAGGAATCGGTGGCGGAGTTCATGGGCCGGGTGGCCGAGGTCTGGGACGCTTGCCAGCCCGCGCGGGCGGCAGGGCAGGTGCAGGTCTGGATCACCCATGCCGGCGTGGCCCGGGCGGTCACCTTGCTGGCGCAAGGCTTGCGCAGCGTGCCCCATGCCGAGCAGTGGCCTCGGGAGGCGCCAGCCTTTGGCCAATGGATGCAGGTGCTGCCCTGAGCCTCGGGGTGCCGTCCACCCCATTCGCCTGCAGCTTGGCCCGCTAGACGCTGGGCGGCCTCAGGCCAGCAGGGTGGACACGTCGCTGAATGTGTCCGGGTCGGGAATGCGTGCGTGCAAGGCGTCTGCATCCAGCTGCAGGGCGTCGCGCGCTGCGGCTGGCAATTGCAGCACGGCCCGCCGCACGGCGTCGTGGTTGCTTGCCTGGTCTGCCAGCCAGCCCGCCAGATGCACCACGGCACACAGCTTGGAAACCTGGGCCGTCTGTGTGTCGGCTGCATGGCCCAGCGCTTGCACCACGTCCTCGGGGAAGTCCCAGCGCTTGGCCACTTCTGCCGTGATCTGGCCCTCGTCAAAGCCAACCAGGCTCCGTTCGCGTTGCCAGCGCTCGCCAGGGACGCAGGGCAGTTTTTCAATCGCCTCCAGCAGTTGGGGCTGGTGCTGCGCAATCATGAGCTCTCCCAGGCGCAACATCATGGCGGTGAGCCAGGCCTGTTGCTCGTCGATGTGCACCTCGTTGGCCAGAAACTTGGCATACCCTGCACACACCATGCTGTAGCGCCAGAACTCCAGTCGGTTGACGCCGTGCGGCAGCGCAAACACCTGCGCCATGCAGATGCCCAGTGCGCGGGCGCGAATTTGCGACATCCCCACCACACTGACCGCGCTGTCCAGCGTGGTGACCGAGCGGGACAGGCCAAACAGCGCGCTATTGGCCATGCGCAGCAGGGTGGCCGTGAGGGCGGGGTCTTTGGCAATCACATCCCGCACCGTCACGACATCGGCGTCTTCGTCGTTGAGGGTACGGATCAGTGCATGCGCCACCTCGGGCATGACCGGCAGCTTGACCGTTTGGATGAAGGTGCTGATGTCGGACATGGTGCGGGTTTACCGAGTGGGGGCAGGTGTCTTGAGTGTATAGCTACAGGTGGGGGCCACACTGCATTGCCAGCACAGGGGCTTGCGCGCCTGGCACACATAGCGGCCATGCAGGATCAGCCAGTGGTGGGCATCCACCAGATACGGCGCCGGAATGCGTTGCAGCAGCTTGCGCTCCACCTCCAGCGGCGTCTTGCCCGGAGCCAGTCCGGTGCGGTTGCCAAGGCGAAACAGGTGTGTATCCACCGCCATGGTGGGTTCGCCAAAGGCCACATTGAGTACCACGTTGGCCGTCTTGCGGCCCACACCCGGCAGGGCTTCCAGCGCCTCGCGCGTGCGGGGTACTTGGCCTGCGTGCTGGTCCACCAGCATCTGGCAGGTTTGCAGCAGGTGCTTGGCCTTGCTGTGGTACAGGCCAATGGTCTTGATGTGTTGCTCCAGACCTTCCAGTCCCAGCGCGAGGATTCTTTGGGGGGTGTTGGCGACTGCAAAGAGCCGCCGGGTGGCCTTGTTCACCCCCACATCGGTGGCCTGGGCCGACAGCAGTACCGCCGCCAGCAACTCGAAGACTGAGCTGTACTCCAGCTCGGTCTGCGGGTGCGGGTTGGCCGCCCGCAGGGTGGCAAAAAATGTTTCGATATGGGCAGGGGTCACTAGGCGGTTACATCCAGGAAGGTACTGGTATCCGGAAACTTGGCACGCAGCCAATCGGTATCCAGGGTCAATGCGGCAATCACTTCGGTGGGCAGGCTGTCCACAGAGTCGGGGCCGGCATCCTCGGTTTCGGCCAGCAGGCCGGCCAGGTGCACCACCGCACCCAGGCGCGAAAAGGCTTGCTCGGTGATGGGGTCGGCCGAACGCTGCAAGGCCTGCACCATTTGCATGGGGAAGTTCCAGCGACGGGCGAGTTCCGCCGTGATCTGACCCTCGGTGAACCCAATCAGGCGTTTTTCGCGTTGCCAGCGCACACCGGGCAGGTGCGGGAGTTTTTCGATCTCCCGCAGGGTGGCTGGGTCGGCCTGGGCGATGAGCAGTTCGCCCAAGCGCAGCATCATGCCGGTGAGCCACGCCAACTGGCTGTCAATGGCCAAGCGTTGCGCCAGCCATTGCGCATAGCCTGCACAGGCCATGCTGGTGCGCCAGAAATCTCTGCGGTCCAGGTCTGGCAGGTTGGGGAAAGATTCGCTGAGGCAAGCGCCCAGTGCCAGCGTGCGCACTTTGACCATCCCCACCATGGTGATGGCGTCGTCCAGAGTGCCCACCCCACGGGGCAGGCCGAACTGGGCGCTGTTGGCCAGGCGCAGCAGCTTGGCCGAAAGCGCCGGGTCTTTGGCGATCAGGTCCCGCACCTGGGCGACGGAGGCATCGTCATCGTTCAGGGTCTGGATCAACGCATGGGCGACCTCAGACATCGATGGCAATTTGATGCTCGCAAAGAATGACTCTAGGTTGGCCATGGACTCTCCAGAAATGGGGGCGACCCAATCGGTGACAATTTACCCCAATCCCACCGGTTGCCTGTCCAATTGGCCGGACGCCCAGATTTATTTTTTGCCCTTGCAAGTCGAAAGAGAGCCTCATGCAATTTGCCGATCGTCTGAACAATGTAGAAACCTCCGCCATCCGTGAGCTGTTCAAGCTGCTGGGCAAGCCCGGCATCATCAGTTTTGCTGGTGGGTTCCCCGACCCTGCGCTGTTTGATGTGGAAGGCATCCGCGAATCCACGGATGCGGTGTTGAAGAACAACCCCGGCCCGGTATTGCAGTACGGCGCCACCGAGGGCTGGCAGCCGCTGCGTGAAGGCATCAGCACCCATATGGCCAGCAAGGGCGCCACCGTGGCCCCCGATGGTTTGATCGTCACCACCGGCAGCCAGCAGGCGCTGGACCTGATTGGCAAGACCATGATCTCGCCCGGCGACAAGGTCATCATGGAGGCGCCCACCTTCCTGGCCACGATCCAGTGCTTCCGCCTCTACGGCGCGCAAGTGATCGGCGCGCCGATTGATGCCAACGGCGTGGACGTGGACAAGCTCGAAGCACTGATCGAAGAGCACAAACCCAAGCTGGTCTACCTGATCCCGACCTTTGGCAACCCCAGCGGAGCGATGCTGAGCCTGGAGCGGCGCAAGCGCATTCTGGAGATTGCGGTGCGCACCCAAACGCTGGTGGTGGAAGACGACCCCTATGGCGAGCTGTTCTTTGATCAGGCCCCGCCACCGAGCTTGCTGGCTCTGAGCGACAGCGTGCCCGGCAGCCGCGACTGGCTGGCGCACTGCGGCAGCTTCAGCAAGGTGCTGAGCCCCGGCTTGCGTGTGGGCTGGCTGATTGCGCCGCCTGCGCTGTTGAGCCGGGCCACCATGTGCAAGCAGTTCAGCGATGCCCACACCAGCAACCTGACGCAGGCCACCGCCGCCCACTACCTCACGCTCAACCGCCTGCCCACGGCGCTGAAGGCGGTGCGCGCCACCTATGCCGAGCGTGCCCGTGTGATGGCCGAATGCCTGCAGCGCGAGCTGGGCGATGCGATTGCCTTTGACCAACCCCAGGGCGGCATGTTCTTCTGGGCGCGCCTGACCGGCGCCCACGGCAAGGGGCAGAACGCCAGCGAATTTGCCAAACGTGCGATCGAGAAGCTGGTGGCCTTTGTGCCAGGGGCACCGTTTTATGCAAACGACCCGGACCCCAGCACCCTGCGCCTGAGCTTTGCCACGGCTGACGTGGCCAAGATCGAAGAGGGTATTGGCCGTCTGGGCCAAGCCCTGTAACGGGCCTGCATGTGAGCTGGACCGATCTGGAGCGTTCCTCCCAGGCCAATATCGGCCTGGGGTCTGCATTGGCCTTTGTGGCGGGGGCCACCAATGCAGGCGGCTTTCTGGCGGTGGGAACCTACACCTCCCACATGACGGGCGTTGTCTCCGCTGTAGCCGACTACCTGGTGCTGGGGCAGTGGTCCGTGGTGTTGATCGGTGTGTGTTCGCTGGCGGCTTTTCTGGCGGGAGCCATGACCACGGCCTGGATGGTGAACTGGAGCCTGCAGCGCAAACTGCGCAGCGCCTTTGGCCGCCCCTTGCTGCTGGAGGCCATTCTTTTGCTGTGTTTCGGTGTGTTTGGTTCGGCCGCCGAGGCGAAATTCTGGTTCTTTGAACCGCTCACCATCGTGCTGCTGTGTTACCTGATGGGTTTGCAAAATGCGGTGGTGACCAAAATCTCCAAGGCCGAAATTCGCACCACCCACCTCACCGGCTTGGTAACGGACCTGGGTATCGAGTTGGGAAAGCTGGTGTACATCAACGGCCATACCAACACCCCGGTGCGCGCCAACCGCGAACGCCTGCGGTTGCAGCTGCGCATGGTGGCCTGCTTTTTCGGCGGTGCGCTGGTGGGCGCGATGGGGTTCAAATGGGTGGGCTACAGCACCACGGTACCGCTGGCGCTGATCCTGATGGCCCTGGTCTGGCGCCCATTGTGGGCGGACTACCAAGCCTGGCGCGCGCGCCAGGGGCAGGTCACCTAAAGCTTGGTGATTTTGGTGGCGGGCACCATGCCCGGCGTGCCTAGCAGGTGCACCACCAGTTCGCCTTGGCGGAAAATCACATCTTTGACCGTTTCGTAGCGTCCCTGGTACAGCACGGCATCCCCCGCCTTGAACTTGGGCAGTGGCGGCACAACAGGCCGGGCCTGGGCGGGCCTCAGGTTGCTGGCCATCCAGGGGTGCCGTTGCGCCATCTGCTCCATGGCGTCGGCCATGGCTGCCTTGATGTCCGCAGCGGTAAACGGTTTGGACAATTGAAACAGGGCCCCTGCGCGCTGGGCCTGTTCGGCCAGGGTCGGGCTCATGTAGGCACTCATCAGCCCGAATTGGCACTGCGGGTTGAACTTTTGCAGCGACTGGTGCAGGGAAATGCCGTTGATGGAGTCTTTGGAGTAACAGTCCGTCAGCAACACGTGGGGTTGGTGTTCAGCGGCCACTTCCAGTGCCGCATGCGGCGTACTGGTGGTTTTGATCCAGGACGGCTCAAAACCGTATCCTTCAAGTAGCTGGCGTAGAAAGGTCTGGATTGCGGGGCTGCTATCTGCCACCAAGAAATGGATCGCGGGCATGGAGAACGAAGAGAGCTCGAAAGGGGCCGGGACATTTCCCCAGAACCCACAGGAATGGATGGCCCTGAGCATAATGGCGCGGCCGCGGTTTTTGATCGCCCATTGAAGGAATTTTGATGTACTCCACTCTAAAAATCGACTTTGTGTCGGATGTGTCCTGCCCGTGGTGCGCCATTGGCCTGCAGAGTCTGCAAACCGCCCTGGAACGCCTGGAGGGCGAGGTGCGGGCCGACATCCATTTCCAGCCCTTTGAGCTGAACCCCAAGATGGTGCCGGAAGGCGAAGACATCACCGAACACCTGCACAAGAAGTACGGATCTACCCCCGAGCAGGCCGCCGCCGCGCGCGAGAACATCCGCCAACGTGGCGAGGCCTTGGGCTTCACCTTCAACATGGACAAGCGCGGCCGCATCTACAACACCTTCGATGCGCACCGCCTGCTGCATTGGGCCGCAACGTCCGGCCAGCAACTGGCGCTGAAGAAGGCCTTGTTCACGGCCTACTTCACCCAGGGCGAAGACCCCAGCAACCACGAGGTGCTGTTGCGTGCCGTGCGGGCGGCAGACCTGGATGTGGACGAGGCCCAGCGCGTGTTGGCGACCGACGACTACGCCACGGAAGTACGCGAGCAGGAACAGTTTTATCTGGACCAGGGCATCCATTCGGTGCCTGCCGTGGTCATCAACGACCGTCACCTGATTTCGGGCGGCCAGCCGCCCGAGGTGTTTGAGCAGGCGTTGCGCCAGATCGCGGCGGGCTGATTATTGTGATGGACCGGCGGCAACTCCTGGGCTGGGCGGCCGCTGGCACGAGCACCCTGTGGCTGCCACGCAGTGCCTGGAGCCAGCCCAAGCTGCAGGACAACCCTTTCGCATTGGGGGTAGCCAGCGGTTCCCCCACCCATAACTCCGTGGTGCTGTGGACCCGCCTGGTGACGGAGCAGGCGCCATCACTCGGGCCTGTCACCGTGCGTTGGGAGGTGGCACACGATGCGGAGTTCCGGCGCCCGGTGCAGTCCGGGCAGGCGCAGGCCTTGCCCGCGCTGGCGCATTCGGTGCATGTGGAGGTGCAGGGCCTGGAGCCGGACCGCTGGTACCACTACCGCTTCATGCTTGGGGCTGCGGTCAGCATGGTGGGCCGCACGCGCACTTTCCCGGCACCGGACGCTGCGGCCCACAGGCTGCGCCTGGGGTATGCCTCGTGCCAGCATTGGGAGCATGGCCACTACAGCGCCTACCGCCACATGCAGGCCGAGCAGCTCGACGCCCTGATGTTTCTGGGCGACTACATCTACGAATACGGCGGTAGCAGCCAGGCCGTGCGCACCGTGCCACTTGCAACCACCCTCACGCTGGACGATTACCGCGCCCGCTACGCCCTCTACAAAAGCGACCCCCACCTGCAGGCCATGCATGCCGACTGCCCCTGGCTGCTGACCTGGGACGACCACGAGGTGCAAAACGACTACGCCAGCAGTACGCAGGGCAGCCGCGGGCCCGAGGGCATTGACTTTGCCGCCCGCCGTGCCGCCGCCTACCAGGCCTATTACGAACACATGCCGCTGCGCGCCGCGGCACTGGGCCGGGCGCTGAACGGGGTGTGGGGGGCCAAGCGCGAGTTGCGCCTGTATGACCGGGTACCGTTTGGCCGCCTGGCGACCCTGCATCTGCTCGATGACCGCCAGTACCGCGATCCGCACGCGTGCACCAAGGGCGGTGGCCCGGGTTCCAGCACCGTCAACCCGGCCAGTTGCGCCGCCTTGGCCGACCCGCGGCGCACGCTGTTGGGCGCGGCGCAGGAGCGTTGGCTGGAACAATCTTTGGCCGCAGGCGGTGGGCAGTGGACGGTGCTGGGCCAGCAAACCGTGTTTGGCCAGCGGGACTTCAAACCCGGCGAGGGGCGCAGTGTGTCCAACGATGGCTGGGACGGCTACGCCGCGGCCCGCACGCGGGTGACCGATGCCTTGCAGCACCACCAGGTGAGCAACCCCGTATTTCTGGGCGGTGATGTGCATTCCAACTGGGTGGGCCATGTGAAGGCCGATTACGCGCGCCCTCAGAGCAAGGCGGTTGGCGTGGAGTTTTGCGGCACCAGCATCACCTCGCGCGGCGGCAGCAACGACGGCTTGCCAGAGACCCTGGCCGAGAACCCGCACTTTGTGTTTGCCGACCGCGAGCGGCGCGGCTATGGGGTGGCCGAGTTCACGCCCAAGGGGCTGAGTGTCACCCTGCGGGCGGTAGACGATGTGACGCGGCCAGACTCCGGGGTGCAGACCCTGGCCACTTTTGCCGTGGAACCAGGACAGGCGGTGGTGCACCGGGCCTGAACACACCGCCCAGGCGGCGGTTTACGCCAGCACTTCCAGCAAGCGGTCCAGCCCGCCTTCGTTGATGGCCACCTGGGCCTGGGCGCGCACGGCGGGCTTGGCGTGGTAAGCCACCGAGAGGCCCGCCGCACCCATCATGGGCAGGTCATTGGCGCCGTCGCCCATGGCAATGCACTGCGCAGGTTCTATACCCAGGAGCGAGGCCACTTCCAGCAGCGTGCGGCGTTTCTCGGCACCATCGCAGATGTCACCCCAGCTCTGCTGCACCAGCCCCCCGGTCAACACGCCGCAGTGGGGGCCTGAGGCAATTTCCAGCACATTGGAGCGCGTGAAGTCGATACCCAGCAGCGCGCGCACATGCTCGGCAAAGTAGGTAAAGCCGCCGCTGACCAGCAGCACCTTGAGCCCCGCCTTTTGGCAGGCCGCCACCAGCGCGGCGGCGCCGGGGTTGAGCTGCAGGCGTTCGCGCTTGACGGCTTCCAGGTCAGCCACCGTCACGCCCTGGAGCAAGGCCACCCGGCGGCGCAGGCTGTCCTTGAAGTCGGTGATCTCCCCGCGCATGGCCGCCTCGGTGATGGCGGCCACTTCGGCCTTGCGGCCCACGGCGTCGGCTATTTCGTCGATGCACTCGATGTTGATGAGCGTGGAGTCCATGTCAAACGCGATGAGCTTGTAGTCGGCAAGCTTCAGTGCGGCGGGCAGGTTCTGGATGACGAGGCCGGGGGAGGTTTCGGTGCTGGACATGGGGTTGTTTGCTATGAAATTAGGAGCTGTTCGCGCAATATCTACGGGGGCTAGAGGCCGATTTGATGCGTAACTAGGCGGGGGTGGCTGCGAGGGGTTGACCCAGGCTCTTGAGGATGTCGCGCACCATCTGCGCCCGGTCTTTCACTTCCAGCAGCTCGCGCTCAATGCGCAGCTTCTCGTTGCCGGCCAGCTTGATGTGTTTGTTCTTCTGGATCAGGCCAATGATCTTCATGGGGTCGATCGGCGGGTCCTTCTTGAAGGTGATGGTGATCACGCCGGGGGCTGCGTCCACCTTGACCACACCGTAGGGCTTGGCAATCACCCGCAGGCGGTGCACGTCGATGAGGGTCTGCGCCTGGGCGGGCAGTTTGCCAAAGCGGTCCACAATTTCTTCGAGCAGGCCGTCCACCTGGTCGGTGTTCTTCGCCGTCGCCAGCTTTTTGTAGAACGAGAGGCGCAGGTGCACGTCGCCGCAGTAGTCGTCGGGCAGCAGCGCCGGGGCGTGCAGGTTGATTTCGGTGGTGACGTTGAGCGGGCTCAGCAGGTCGGGCTCGATGCCGGCCTTCAGGCAGCGCACCGCTTCGCTCAGCATCTCGTTGTAGAGCTGGAAGCCCACCTCCAGCATGTTGCCGCTCTGGTTTTCGCCCAGCACCTCGCCGGCACCGCGAATCTCCAGGTCGTGCATGGCCAGGTAAAAGCCGCTGCCGAGTTCTTCCATCTGCTGGATCGCATCCAAGCGCTGCTGGGCCTGCTTGGTCAGCCCTTCGATGTCGGGCACCATCAGGTAGGCATAGGCCTGGTGGTGGCTGCGGCCCACACGACCACGCAGCTGGTGCAGCTGCGCCAGGCCAAACTTGTCGGCGCGGCTCATGACGATGGTGTTGGCCGTGGGCACGTCGATGCCGGTCTCAATAATCGTGGAGCACAGCAGCAGGTTGTAGCGCTGGGCGATGAAGTCGCGCATCACCGCTTCGAGCTGGCGCTCCGGCATCTGGCCGTGGGCCACGGCAATGCGGGCCTCGGGCAGCAGCTCTTCGAGCTTCTGGCGCCGGTTCTCGATGGTCTCCACCTCGTTGTGCAGAAAGTAGACCTGCCCGCCACGCTTCAATTCGCGCAGCACGGCCTCGCGGATCACGCCATTGCCCTCGGAGCGCACAAAGGTCTTGATCGCCAGCCGGCGCTGCGGGGCGGTGGCAATCACGCTCAAATCGCGTAGGCCTTCGAGCGCCATGCCCAGCGTGCGCGGGATGGGGGTGGCGGTGAGCGTGAGCACATCCACCTCGGCGCGCAGCGCCTTCATCTGTTCCTTGTGGCGCACGCCAAAGCGGTGTTCCTCGTCGATGATCAGCAGGCCCAGGTTGGCGAACTTGGTGTCCTGGCTCAGCAGCTTGTGCGTGCCCACCACAATGTCCACCGTGCCATCCGCCACGCCCTTGAGGGCGGCGGTGATTTCCTTGCCACTGCGAAAGCGGCTCATCTCGGCAATCTTCACCGGCCACTTGCCGAAGCGGTCCACCAGCGTCTGGTAGTGCTGTTCGGCCAAGAGCGTGGTGGGCGCCAAAAACGCCACCTGTTTGCCGCCCGTCACGGCGACAAAGGCTGCGCGCAAGGCGACTTCGGTCTTGCCAAAGCCCACGTCGCCGCAGACCAGGCGGTCCATGGGGCGGGGGCTGATCATGTCCTGGATCACGCAGTGGATGGCGGCCTTCTGGTCGGCGGTCTCTTCAAAGCCGAAGTCGTTGGCAAAGGTTTCGTAGTCGCCCGGGCTGTAGCGGAAGGCGTGGCCTTCGCGCGCCGCGCGGCGCGCGTAGATGTTGAGCAGCTCGGCCGCGCTGTCGCGCACCTGTTCGGCAGCGCGGCGTTTGGCTTTTTCCCACTGTCCGCTGCCCAGGCGGTGCAACGGGGCCTCGTCGGCACTCACGCCGGTGTAGCGGCTGATCAGTTGCAACTGGCTCACGGGCACATAGAGCGTGGCCTTGTCGGCGTACTCCAGGTGCAAAAACTCCTGCAGTTCGGGCTCGCCCTGGGCATTTTTGTTGCCCATGTCCATGTTGATCAGGCCGCGGTAACGCCCAATGCCGTGCGCGCTGTGCACCACGGGGTCACCCACATTGAGCTCGGAGAGGTCCTTGATCAGCGCTTCCACATCGCTGACCTGCTCCTGCTTCTTGCGGCGGCGGGTGGTGGGGCCGGCGGCAAACAGCTCGGTCTCGGTGACCAGGTCGATGCCGAATTCCAGCCAGCTAAAGCCGACCGTCAGGCCCGCGGTGGCAATGCCAAACTTCTCGTCGCTGGCCAGAAATTCGGCCAGCGAGTCAAACGCCGGTGGTGAGATGCCACTGGCGCGCAAGAAGTCCAGCAGGCTCTCGCGCCGGCCATCGCTCTCGGCCAGCACCAGGATGCGGTGCTGGGTGTTGCGCGCGTGGGCCTTGAGGCGGGAGAGCGGGTCTTCGGTGCCACGCTCGACCGACAGGGGGGGCAGGCCCGCAAACTCCACAAACGCATCACCTTCACCCGGTGCGCGGATCGCCAGCTGGGCGTGGGCGTTGGCCCGGGCATAAAACTGCTCGATGCCCAGAAACAGGGCTTCAGGGGGCAGGGCGGGGCGGTCGGGGTCGCCCTGTACCAGGCGGTAGCGGTCTTTGGTGTCTTGCCAGAAGCGCTGGAAGGCAGGCTCCAGGTCACCATGCAGCACTACGGTGGAGGAATAGGGCCCCTGGGCGCCTGCTGCGCGGGCACTGTCTCCCACATAGTCGAACACCGTAGCCATCTCGTCGAAGAACAGTGGCAGGTAGTACTCGATGCCGGCGGTGGCGACACCATTGCCAATGTCTTTGTAGATACGGCTTTTGGTCGGGTCGCCCTCCAGCATCTCGCGCCAGCGGCTGCGGAACTTGGCACGTGCCTCGTCGTCCATGGGGAACTCGCGGCCGGGCAGCAGGCGCACTTCGGGCACCGGGTAGAGGCTGCGCTGGCTGTCGGGGTCGAAGGTGCGGATGCTGTCGATTTCGTCGTCAAACAAGTCCACCCGGTACGGCACCGGGCTGCCCATGGGAAACAAATCAATCAGCCCGCCGCGCACGGCGTATTCGCCGGGGCTCACCACCTGGGTGACATGGCTGTAACCCGCCAGCGTCAATTGGCTTTTGAGTTTGGCTTCGTCCAGCTTTTGCTTGACTTTGAACTCGAAGGTGTAGCCCGCCAGAAAGCTGGGCGGCGCCAGCCGGTACAAGGCGGTGGTCGCGGGCACGATAACCACATCGGCACCGGTGTCCTGGTCGCGCTGGGAGATGCGCCACAACGTGGCCAAGCGCTCGCTGATCAGGTCCTGGTGCGGCGAAAACGTGTCGTAGGGCAGGGTCTCCCAGTCGGGAAACAGGGCGCAGCGCAGGGTGGGGGCAAAAAACGCGATTTCTTCGAGCAGGCGCTGGGCGTCACTGGCATTGGCCGTGACCACCGTCATGGGCTGGCCAGCCGCTTTTTCGCGTTCGCCCAGGCGGGCCAGGAGCAGGGCATCCGCCGAGCCGACCGGGCGGGGGAGGGTGAAGCGTTTGCCGCTGGTGAGTTTAGGTAAATCCATAACGGGTATCGAATGCGGCAAGAAATGCAGAACACCCCCAAACGACGGTTTGGGGGTGTGAAAAACCTGCGGGGGCAGGCTACGGGTATTTTAAGGGCCGTTCACAGCTCCAGCACCGAGGGGGAGAAGCCGGTACGCCCCTCACCTGGGGTGCTACGGGCCATCTCCAGCAGTGCGGCAGGCGTCATGGGGCGGGCGAACAGGTAGCCCTGCATTTCGTCGCAATCCAGCGTCAGCAGAATGTCCCGCTGGGCCTCTGTCTCGACGCCTTCTGCCACCACGTGCAGGCCCAGGGCATGGGCTAACTTGATGACGGCGTCCACAATGGCGCGTGCATCCACACTGTCTTCAATATCGAGAATGAAACTGCGGTCGATCTTGAGCTGCTTGGCGGGCAACTGGCGCAGGTAGCTCAGGCTGGAGTAGCCGGTACCAAAATCGTCAATCGACAGCAGCACGCCGAGGCGGCTGATGGCATCGAATGCGGTTTGTGTGGCCCGGATGTCTTCCATGGCGACAGACTCGGTGATTTCGCACACCAGGCGTTCGGGGGGAATGCCGTGGCGTTTCAGCGCGGCGCCAATGCGCTCGCCCAGGTTGTCCTGGCGCAGCTGGTAGACCGACAGGTTGATGGCCACAGAGAGGTTCAGGCCCGCCTCTTGCCACGCCTGCATTTGCCGGCAGGCCTCGTTGATGACCCAGTCGCCCAGCGCATTGATCAAGCCGTAGCGTTCGGCAATCGGGATAAAGATATGGGGCCCGACAGCGCCACGCCGTGGGTGTTGCCAGCGCAGCAGGGCCTCCACCCCGCGGATGGTGCCGCGGCGGTTTTCCACCTTGGGCTGGTAGTGCAATGAAATCTCGCCCCGGGCCAGCGCCTGGCTCAGGTCCGCATGCAGGCTGACCTCGCCGTGGTTGCTGGCGTCCATATGCGCTTCAAACAGGGCGTAGTTGCGGCCTCCCATGCGCTTGGCGGCGTACATGGCGGCATCGGCGTGGGCCAGCAGTTTTTCGTTCTGTGCATGGTCGGGGCATAGCGCAATGCCGATGGAAGTGCCCAGGTGCATGGAGCGGCCGTCGATCTCCAGCGGGGCCGCAAACTGGTTGATCACCCGCTGTGCCAGAGTGACGGCATCGGCGGTATTGCCCAGGTCTTCCAGCAAGATGACAAACTCGTCGCCCCCAAGCCGGGCCACGGTGTCGGCCTCGCGGGCGCACTGCTGCAGTCGCTGTGCTACTTGCTGCAGCACCTTGTCGCCAGTGGCATGTCCAAAGGCATCGTTGATGGGCTTGAAACCGTCCAGGTCGATAAACAGCACGGCGATGCGCTTGAGATGGCGCGACGCCGGCGATTTGTCCTGGCGTTCGAAGCGGCTCACCGCGTGGCGCAGCCGGTCTTCCAGCAGCAGGCGGTTGGGCAGTCCCGTCAGGGCGTCTGTGAATGCGTGCTGCTGCAAGACCTCGTTGGCTTTTTGCAGTTCGGCGTTGGTGGATTGCAATTTGTTCGAGAGTCGCGATGCTCTGCTTTGCATGCGTGCATCCAGGATGGCGGTGACCATGGTCATGCTCAGGAGCATCAAGGTGCCCAGGATCACAAACAGGCCCAGTTCATCTCCGGCCAGCGCATCTGCGCTGAGGCAAATGGAGTTGATCGGAAACTGCGCCGCTGCCATGCCGGTGTAGTGCATGCCGGTGATGGCCAGGCCCATGACCAGGGCGGCGGCCAGTTGGTAGGCCCACAGGTGCTTTCGATTGACACGGCGCAGCCAGAAAAAAATCAGCAGTGCAACTGCCGATGCGGTGGTTGCAATCACCGCAGAGGCCGCCACCAGCCACCAGTCCCAGACGATGCCCGGAGCCATGTCCAGCGCAGCCATGCCGGTGTAATGCATGGCACAAATGCCAGCTCCCATTAACAGTGCGCTGGTGACCAGCCGTGGTCGGCTGAGCTGCCCTTGGTTGGCAGCCCCCAGGGCAATCGCGGAAACCACGACCACGGCGATCCAGGACACAAAGGTCTGCATGCCCCGGTAACCCAGTTCAATGGGCAAGGTGAATGCAAACATGCCCACAAAGTGCATGGACCAAATGCCCGTGCCCATGGTGATCGCCCCGCCAAACCACCAGAAGCGGGCCAGTGCCTTGTCGGGCGAACGCATGCGTTTGGCCAGTTCCAGCGTGACAAAGGACGCAAAACAACCAATCAGCAGTGATAACAGGACCGTGGTGGGGTCGTACAGGGGAAGGAGATACGGCATGGGCTCAATTGATATGATTCGTCGCTGCGACGGTTTGCATCCATTTTTCACCTGCATGGGTGAATCTTTGCCCTGCGAATGGACGTGGAAATTTTGCCATCTTTTCCTTATCTTCGCCGCACAGCGGGCACCTTGCCGACTCCCACCTGATTACCCCTGTCAGAGAACGCTATTGACCATGCAGCAGATCACAACCTCGCGCTTCTTTGCGTTGATTCCCTGTGCTGGCTATGGCAGCCGCTCAGGCGCTGCAGGCCCCAAGCAGTACCAGCCCATCGCCGGTCAGCCCATGGTGCTGCATACGCTGGCAGCCTTCACCGCGGTGCCCCGGCTGGCAGGGATTCTGGTGGTGGTATCCCCCGGCGACCTATTCTTTGATCAGCAAAATGCTATGGTTTTGGTAGCTGCTTGCGGAGGATCCACAAGGGCTAAGACCGTATTGAATGGTCTAACTGCCTTGCAGGCGCAGGGTGCTTTGGCCGATGACTGGGTGCTGGTGCATGATGCCGCCCGCTGCTTGGTGACGCCCGCCCAGATTGAGGCGCTGATGGATGCCTGCCAGCACGACGCGGTAGGCGGCCTGCTGGCGCTCAAGCTGCCAGACACACTGAAGCAGGCGCAGGATGGGCGCGTGGCCCAGACGGTGGACCGCAGTGACAAGTGGCTGGCCCAGACCCCGCAGATGTTTCGCATCGGCGCGCTGCAGCAGGCCTTGCAGATGGCGGGCGATGCCGTGACCGACGAGTCCAGCGCCATGGAGTTCGTTGGCCTGCAGCCCCGCCTGATCGAGGGGAGCGCGCAGAATTTCAAAGTGACCTACCCGCAGGACTTTGCGTTGGCCCATGCGGTGCTGGCCGCGCGCGCACTGGAGTAAATCGCCATGCACGCCTTTGCCGCCTTGCAGGTCACCCCGATTGCCAGTTCTGCCGAGCGCAAGCCGGTGCTGGCGTCTATTTCGGGCATGCAGATGCCCACGTTTTCGGTCAACCCGACCCCAAGAACCAAGGACACACGGGAATGAACATTCGAATCGGCGAAGGTTGGGACACGCACCAGCTGGTGGAAGGCCGCAAGTTGATTTTGGGCGGAGTCGAGATTCCCCACACCAAAGGCCTGTTGGGCCACTCCGATGCAGACGCCTTGCTGCACGCCATCACGGATGCCCTGTTGGGTGCCGCTGCGCTGGGCGATATTGGCAAGCATTTTCCCGACACCGATGCCCAGTACCTGGGGGCTGACTCCGCGGTGTTGTTGGCCAAGGTGGCGGCCGATATTCGGGCGCTGGGCTATGCCATTGGCAATGTGGACAGCACCATCATTGCCCAGGCGCCCAAGCTGGCGCCCTACATCGTGCCCATGCGTGAGCGCGTGGCGGCCGTGCTGGGTATCGATGTGGGCCAGGTGAATGTGAAGGCCAAAACCGCTGAAAAAATGGGCCCGGTGGGCGAGGGGCGCGCCATGGAGGCACGCGCTGTGGTGCTGCTGTTGAAAGCTTAAAGACGGGTGGCGCGCTGCAGCCGGATCTGGGCTGTCAGGCCGCCTGACGTGGAGTTGGCCAGCTTGAACACGCCGCCCATGCGTTGGATGGTTTTGTCCACAATCGCCAGACCCAGGCCGGCCCCATTGGCCGCCGTGCGCGCGGCCTCTCCGCGGTAAAAGGGCTGGGTCAGCTGGTGTAACTGCTCTTCGCCCACGCCAATGCCGTGGTCGCGCACCTTGATCAGCACCCACTTGTCACGCGCAATGGCGGCAATGTCGATCATGGCGATGCCGGTGTGCACCGATTTGCCATAGCGTCTGGCGTTTTCCAGCAGGTTGGACAGCACCCGGCCCAGCTCCACTTCGTCAGCCATTACCAGCAGGTCGTCCTGCATGTCGATCTTGATGCGCACGTCGGGCAGTTTCTGCAGGGAGTAGACGCAGGCGTCCACCACATCGCCCAGCACGACCGGGGCCAGGGCCACGCGGTCAGGGCGTGCATAGTCCAGAAACTTGTCGATGATGGCATCGAGCTGGTTGATGTCGGCCACCATGTAGGCGCGGGCGCTTTCTTCGGCCACGCTCATCTCGGTTTCCAGTCGCAGGCGCGCCAGCGGTGTGCGCAGGTCATGGGAGATGCCGGCCAGCATGACGGCCCGGTCTTGCTCCACCTTGGCGAGTTTTTGCGCCATGCGGTTGAAGCCGATGTTGACTTCGCGGATTTCGCTGGTGTTGACGTGTTCGTCGAGCTGGCTGGCGCTGAAATTGCCCTCCCGCACGCGGCTGGCCGCAAACGACAGGTCCTTGAGCGGGCGGTTGATCAGGCCCGCAATCAGTGCGGCCCCGGCCAGCGAGAGTGCTGCCGCCACAAACAGCCAGATCATCCAGGTGGCCCCACCGGCAATCGACACCCGGTTCTGGTCGGTCTGCAGCCAGTACTCGTCGCCATCAATCACAAAGCTGACCCACAATCCCGGCTGGTCATTGACCATACTGGCCACGATGGTGCCTTTGCCCAGCCGCTCGGTCATGTCCACCGCTACGCGGCGGCTCAGGGCATCGTTGTCCAGCAGGGAGAAGCGGTCGTTTGGCTCGCGCGGCACGATGCGCAGGCCTTCCTCGTCCTTCATGGTTTTGATGAGGGAGATACGGGCAATGCCATCGGCGTGGATAAGTGCGGCACGGCTCAGGTTGACCTGTGAGGCCAGTTGCTGTGCGGTTTGCAGTGCGCGAGGCTCAAATTCGAGCGAACGCAAGGTCTGCAGCCAGGCCAGAATACTGCCCAGCAGCAGGATGGCCAGCAGAAAAAACGTGCGCCAAAACAGGCTCAGGCGCGTAAAGCGCCAACGGCCGGTTGGGACTTCCGCATCGGCCAGCGCGGCGGGGGCGCTGGCATCAAAATCGGCTTGCTCGGTTTTTGCCACAGTGGCGCGGCCCAGCATCAGGCCGCGTCGTCAGGCACAAACACATAACCCACGCCCCATACCGTTTGAATGAACCGCGGGGTGGTGGCATCACTTTCCACCAGTTTGCGCAGGCGGGACACCTGAACGTCCAGGCTGCGGTCAAAGGGTTCAAACTCGCGGCCTCTCGAGAGCTGGGCCAGTTTTTCGCGGGACAGCGGAATGCGCGGGTGGCGCACCAAGGCCTTGAGCATGGCAAATTCGCCCGTGGTCAGGGTCAGTTCCTGGCCTGCCTTCGTCAGCGTGCGGGCGCCCAGGTCAAACACAAAGGTGCCGAACTTGACCACTTCGTTCTCGCTGGACGGCGCACCCGGCACCTCGGTCACCGGTCGGCGGCGCAGCACGGCGTGGATACGGGCCAGCAACTCGCGAGGGTTGAAGGGCTTGCCCAGGTAGTCGTCGGCGCCTACCTCCAGGCCCACGATGCGGTCGATGTCCTCGCCCTTGGCGGTGAGCATGATGATGGGGGTCACGTCATTGGCTGCGCGCAGGCGGCGGCAAATGGAGAGGCCATCTTCGCCAGGCATCATCAGATCCAGCACGATCAGGTCTGCCGTTTCGCGCAGCATGATGCGGGTGAGCGACTTGCCGTCCTCGGCCAGCAGCACATCAAAACCCTCCTGCGTCAGATAACGGCGCAGCAGGTCCCGGATGCGGGCATCATCATCAACCACCAGAATTTTGTTGGGACGGTTTGCGTTGGCTTGCATGGGGTACTCGAAATTTGTAACAGGCGCGATTTTGCGTTGCACAGGCCCGCGAATGCCGAGGCCAAGCCTTACTTTGACACTATGTTACAAATAAGCAAGCCCATTGACAGGCCTCCGCTCCAACAATGTCGCCACCACAGCGAACTCTTGCGTTAACCCACCATGCGTTGCTTTTTACTTCCCCTTGTGTTGGCTGCCTGTCCCCCTTTGGGGTTGGCCGGGCCTGCCGATGGTCGGGCGCCCACGGCCCCTGCGCAGGGGCGTGATGCGGCGTCCGGGGGCGGAACCACTGAACTAGGCAAAGACCAACGGCGCGCCGCCTTGCGCCAGGCCTTGGTACCTGTGCAAGATGCGGTCCCTGCCGGGGCCGAGCGTCCATCCGGGCGCCAGCTGAGTCCGACCGAGCGGGCTGAGCTGCGCCGCCAGTTGCGCGACCAGTCCAGCCGCTGAGTTAGCGCCCCGGCCCGGTCGCGCTGGGCGAGCCGCCAGGGGCGCGCGAAACCTCCCGCAAACGCGCAGCTGCGCGCCATAATGTTTGCAAGAACACTTGTAGGGAGGGCATTTGGCGTGTATTAGCGTTCCGGGTGGCTGGAGTTTCCCTTGCTGTTAGAGCTTGCCAAGGGCGTGGCACTGCTGCTGGCTTTGAGCCAGTTGTATAGCTACAGCGTGCGCGCTTTGCGCCAGCACCCCTGGCTCAGCCAGGGGGTGGGAGGACCCCTGTTTGGCGGGATTTGTGTGGTGGGTATGCTCATGCCGCTGCAGATCGCCCCCGGAATTATTTTTGACGCACGCTCGGTGGTGTTGAGCATGGCCAGCCTGTTTGGCGGGCCCTGGGTTGGCAGTGTGGCCGTCGGCATTGCAGCCGCCTACCGCTGGCACCTGGGCGGTGCGGGGGCCAGTGTGGGGGTGGCGGTTGCGCTGGCCTGTTACGGGATGGGCCTGGCGTATTACTGGGTGTACCGCCGTGGCTGGGTGGGGTTGGGCTGGTGGCAATTGCTGGCTTTTGGGCTGCTGGTGCACGTGGTCGAGCTTTATCTGTTCACCTGGCTTCCCGGCAATGTGGGCGCTGCCGTGTTACAGACGATTGCCTTGCCCATCCTGCTGGTGTTTTCCCCTGCCACCCTGCTGATGGGGGTTATTCTGAAAGATGTGCGGGCGCGCATGGAGACCGAGGATGCGCTGGGCAGCCAGGAGGAGCGCTTGCGCGCAACCATTGGGGCCATCCCCGACTTGCTCTATGTACTGGACGCGCATGGCACCTTTGTCGAGGTCCTGTCTGACGCTGCCCTGTTGCTCGGCGGCAGGGGCCAGCACTTGCTGGGCAAGCGTCTGCATGATGTACTGCCCCCCGAGGATGCCGATTCCCTGTTGGCGCACTTGCTGCGGACCCTGGAGTTGCAAACCACCCAAACCTTTGAGTTCGATTTGCAGTCCACACAAGGGGGCCGTCGTTTTGAGGGCCGGGCCCACGCACTCAAGGCTGTGGCGGGCCAGCCGCGTTGCCTGGTGTTGTTGGCCCGCGATGTGACCGCACGCAGCGAGGCCGAAGCCGCATTGCAAGCCTCGGAGAGTCGCTTTCGCAGCCTGCTGCAGAACGTGGGCGCCGTGGCGGTGCAGGGTTACACGCCCGACGGCACGATCACCTATTGGAACAGCGCGTCCGAGCGCCTGTATGGCTACACGGCCGAGGAGGCGGTGGGCCGCAATTTGTTCATGCTGGTAGTGCCGCACATGCTGCGCCAGGCCTTTCAGGATGTGCTGCAGGACATGCAGGCCAGCCCCGATGCTTTTGTCTCGCAGGAGCTCACCCTGGTGCACAAAAATGGCCAGGAAGTGCCGGTGTACTCCAGCCATGCGGCGGTCTACGCCCAGGGGGCCGTGGCGGAGTTCTTCCGTTTTGACATGGACTTGGCCGAGCGCCGCCGTACCGAAGCGGAGTTGCGTGTGGCGGCTACCGCCTTCGAGGCGCAAGAGGGCATGATGGTGACCAACGCGCGCCGGGACATCCTGCGTGTCAATCAGGCATTCACCCGGATTTCGGGCTACGAAGACCACGAGGTGATTGGCAAGTCCCCCAGCATGTTCAGCTCCGGTTGGCACGACAACGCTTTCTACGCGGCACTGAATCAGATGCTGGAGCAACAGGGCCATTGGGAGGGCGAGATCTGGAACCGCCGCAAGAACGGCGAAATCTACCCGCAACAAATGCATATTTCGTCGGTTGCGGACGACGATGGCCGGGTTACCCACTACGTGGCGACGTTCATTGACATCACCCAGCGCAAGGCGGCCGAAGACCAGATTCGCCAGTTGGCGTTTTATGACCCGCTCACCGGACTGCCCAACCGCCGCATGCTGATGGACCGCCTGCAGCATGCGCTGGCAGGCAGTGCCCGCAGCGGGGCTTGCGGGGCGCTGCTGTTCATTGACCTGGACCACTTCAAGACCCTGAATGACACGCTGGGCCATGACAAGGGCGATTTGTTGTTGCAGCAGGTAGCGCACCGCCTGATGGATGCAGTGCGCGAAGAGGACACGGTGGCACGCCTTGGGGGTGATGAATATGTGGTGATGCTCGAAGGGCTGGACACGCAGCGCACGGTGGCGGCCGGGCAAGCCACCCAGGTTGGCGAAAAGATCATTGGGGCACTCAACGCACCCTACCGGCTGGCCGGGCACGAATACCACAGCACGCCCAGCATCGGGCTGACGTTGTTCAGCGGGCACGAGATGGCACTGGATGAGTTGCTCAAGCAAGCCGACCTGGCCATGTACCAGGCAAAAAGTGCCGGCCGCAACGGCCTGCGCTTTTACGACCCGCTGATGCAGGCCGCCGTAACCCAGCGCGCAGAGCTGGAGGCCGACATCCGCCAGGGCTTGCTCTTTGGCCAGTACGAGTTGCACTACCAGCCGCAGGTGGACGCCCTCGGGCGGGTGCAAGGCGCCGAGGCTTTGCTGCGATGGAAGCACCCGGTGCGCGGCATGGTGTCTCCGGCGGACTTTATTCCGGTAGCGGAAGAGAGTGGCCAGATCGTCATATTGGGCGGCTGGGTGCTGGAGACTGCATGTGCCCAGCTGGTCAGCTGGGCCAAGGACCCGGTCACCGCCCACCTGAGCCTGGCAGTGAATGTCAGCTCGCGCCAGTTCCGCCAGCAAGACTTTGCCGAGCACATGCTGGCGCTGCTGGACTACACCGGTGCCAACCCCAGGCGCCTGAAGCTGGAGCTGACAGAAAGCCTGCTGGTGGACAACGTGGAGGATGTGATCGCCAAGATGTCGGCGCTGCGGGCGCGTGGCGTGGGCTTCTCGCTGGATGATTTTGGCACCGGCTACTCCTCACTGAGCTACCTCAAGCGCCTGCCCTTGGACCAGCTCAAGATCGATCAGTCCTTTGTGCGCGATGTCCTGAGCGACCCCAACGATGCGGCCATTGCCAAAACCATTGTCGCCCTGGGACACAGCCTGGGCCTGGAGGTCATTGCCGAGGGGGTGGAGACGCTTGAGCAGCGCGATTTTCTGCTGAACAGTGGCTGCCAGGCCTACCAGGGCTACTTGTTCAGCCGACCGCTGCCTGTGGATGCTTTTGCTGTGTATGTGTTGGCCTCGCAGGTGCAAGAGGAGCCTGCATGAACGAGAACCTGTCTCCACCGGGCCATTTGCACCAACACCGGGTGCGCATGATGCTATGGGTGGCGGCGGTCTTGATGATGGGCATCGGGGTGGGGTGGGCGGCCTTCTTTTTTGCCCGCGGGGCCTGGATCATCGTGGCGATGGAGGTGACCATGGCCTTGCTGGGGGCGGGAGTGGCCTGGCTCACCCAACAGCGCCGCACGCGGCTGGCTTTTTTTGTGATGCTGGCCACGGTGTATTCCTCGATCTGTGCTTTTGGCCTGGTGTTTGATATTCCCGACGCGCAGGTGCCGCGCTCCACCCACCACTTCCTCCTGGTGCTGGCGCTCGCGGCCATGCTGGTGCTGCGCGATGAGGCGGGCTGGATGCGCCACAGTGTGGTGGGCCTTTTGTTTGTCTCTTATGTGGCGTTGAGCAGCACCACTTGGGGTCTTCAGACGCAGTACTTGATTCCGCATGAGGTGCGCATCAGCGGAACCTGGGTCAACACGGCGCTGGCCATGCTGGGCTTGTACGCACTGGTGCACATCATGGTGACGGAGGTTGCGGAGTCCAGCGCGCTGGCGGTGGACATGCGCAAGGGCATCGCGCGGGACGAGTTCTTTTTGCTCTACCAGGCCCAGCTGACCCACGAGGGCGAAGTGCTGGGTGCCGAGGCCTTGCTGCGCTGGCGTCACCCCAAAATGGGCCTGGTGGCGCCCGGGGATTTCATCGACATGGCAGAGCAGACCGGCCTGATTTTGCCCCTTGGGGCCTGGGTGCTTCGCCATGCATGTACCCAGCTCGTCACCTGGTCGCAGGTGCCCGAGATGGCGCACCTGAGTTTGTCGGTCAATGTGAGTGCACGGCAGTTCCGCCAAAGCGATTTTGTTGGACAAGTGGAGGCAGTTCTGGAGCGGACCGGGGCCAACCCGCAACGCCTCAAGCTGGAGCTGACCGAGAGCATGCTGGTGGAGGACATGGACGACATCGTGCACAAGATGGAGTCCTTGCGCGCACTGGGCGTAGGCTGCTCGCTGGACGATTTCGGCACGGGCTATTCGTCCCTGAACTACCTGAAGAAGCTGCCGCTGGACCAGCTCAAAATCGACCAATCCTTTGTGCGCGACGTGCTGAGCGATCCCAACGATGCAGCGATTGCCCACGCCATCATCACGCTGGGCAAGAGCCTGGGCTTTGCCGTGGTTGCTGAGGGCGTGGAAACCCAGGGGCAGCGCGAGTTTTTGGTGGCGCACGGCTGCCATATTTTTCAGGGCTATCTGTTCAGCAAGCCGATTTCCTTGCCGGAATTTGTGGCGTTTGTACGCAACGCCCGTGGCCACAAGCCCGGGCCTGACGCTGCCGCTGCGTGAGGGAAAACCAGCTGTATTTTTGCGGATCAAGTGCTCATCTCGGTGCCATACTTGGGGCTAGCCCTTGCGACTGACGTACCACCCACAGAGCCCGCGACATGCCAGATCCCGTCTCCTTTGCCAACAGCCGTCCCCCTGTCGCTGAGGCCGGCACTGCACTGGGGCGGTTTGAACTGCGACGGGTGCTGGGGCAGGGGGGGCAATCCACCGTGTGGCTGGCATTTGACCCACGCATGGAGCGGGAGGTGGCGATCAAGGTCATGCGTCCGGGGGCCAACTCTGACGCGCAGTCCGTGGCCCAGTGGCTGCAAGAGGCGCGCAACGCCAGCCGCGTGACCCACCCCAACATCGTGCCCGTCTACGAAGCCGATGTGCATGGCCGCCAGCCCTACCTGGTGTTTGAATACATTCCCGGCAGCACGCTGGACCAGCACCTGCAGCAGCGTGGTGCCTTGCCGGCAGCCGAGGCCGTGGCCCTGATGATGGATGTGTTGGATGCGGTGGCCGTCGCCCATGCCGCCGGTGTGGTGCACCGAGACCTCAAGCCGTCCAACGTGGTGGTCGATTCGGCCGGCCGTGCCCGCGTCATGGACTTTGGCATAGCCGCCCGTATTCGCGACAGCCAGAACCAGGCCACGGTTGCCGACAGTGCAGGCACGGTTGGCTACCTGTCGCCCGAGGCGGCGAATGGGGACGCGCCAACACCCGCCATGGATATTTTTTCATCCGGCCTGGTGTTGGCTGAGCTGCTGATGGGGCGGCCCCTGCTGATGGAATCGGACCCGCACCGCGCCATTTACCGCACCCTGCACGAACAGCTGGAGTTGCCCAAAGTGCTGCCTGCCGGGGTGGATGACCGCCTGCGCGCCATCGTCCAGCGCGCCTTGGCCAAAGATGCCAAGCAGCGCTACACGAGCGCGCGCGCTTTTCAGAGTGAGCTGGAGCTGTGGAGCAAGTCCTTGCAGGGGGATGCGGCCGGTGAGGGGGGGGCGGTGAACAACAGCACGCTGGAGTTTCTGCTGCGCCGCATGCGCCACAAAAGCGACTTTCCGGCCATGTCCGATTCGGTGGGGCGTATCCAGAGCATGGCCAGCTCCGAGACCGAGAGCGTGGGCAGCGTTACCAACGAAATCCTGAAGGACGTGGCACTGACCAACAAGCTGCTGCGCTTGGTGAACAGCGCCCACTATGCACGCGGCGGCAATATCAGCACGGTGTCGCGTGCGGTGAGCCTGGTGGGCTTCAACGGCATTCGCAATATGGCGCTGAGTCTGGTGCTGCTGGAGCATATGCAGGACAAGGCCCACGCGGGTCAGCTCAAGGAGGAGTTTCTGCGCTCGCTGATGGCCGGATCCATTGGTGGCGAATTGTGTCCGGTGCTCAAGGACAGTGAAGAGGCCTTTATCGGGGCCATGTTCCAGAACCTGGGCCGTCTGTTGGCCCAGTTTTATTTCCCCGAAGAGGCCACGCGTGTGCGCACTCTGGTGCAGTCGGCGCGTGAGCCCATGACCGAGCGGGCCGCCTCTACCAGTGTGCTGGGCCTGAGCTACGAAGATCTGGGCCTGGGCATTGCCAAGGCCTGGGGTTTGCCGGTCGGCATCCAGCGCTGCATGACCAAGCCCACGGGTGCGCCGCCTTCGCTGGCGCCTAAGGATTCGGCCGAACGTATCCGCTGGATTGCCTTGGCGTCCAACGAGATTGCCGACGTGCTGCTCAAGAGCGACTCCAAGGATGTAGAGGGGCGGATTGCCCTCATCACCAAGAAGTACGCGCAGGCCATGGGCACCAGCGGCAAACAGGTAATGGCGGCCACCCTCAAGGCACGGCAAAAGCTGATCGATCTGGCCGCGGCCATGGAAATCCGGGTCAACCCCGGCTCGGCTGCCGCCAAGCTGCTGCGCATGCCTGACGAGCTGGGCAGCCGGCCTGCGGACCTGCAGTCGGACACCGACGGTAACCTGGGGCGCTTCGAGCTGCAGGCCACCCAGTCGGCATCGCTGGACAGCGCCGCAGCCCCCATCACCCGGGCCGGCCAGGTGGCAGAAACGCTGGCGGCGGGCATCCAGGACATCACCAACGCCATGGTGGAGGACTTCAAGCTGACTGATGTGCTGCGCATGATTCTGGAGACCATGTACCGCGCACTGGAGTTTGACCGCATCATTTTTTGCATGCGCGACCCCAAGACCGAGATGATGTCCGGCCGCTTTGGCCTGGGCCAGGGCGTGGAGGCCCACGTCAAGGACTTCAAGACCCACCTCAAGGCCGCCACGCCGGACCTGTTTGGCGTGGTCTGCGTCAAGGGTGCGGACACCATGATCACCGACGCTACCGAGCCCCGCATCGTGCAGCGCCTACCGGCCTGGTACCGGCAAAGCCTGAATGCGCCCACCTTCTTGCTGTTGCCGCTGCAAATCAAGAATGCCCCGTTTGGCCTGATCTACGCCGACAAGGTGCGCCACGGTTCGCTGGAGCTCGACGAAAAAGAGCTGGCCTTGCTGCGCACACTGCGCAACCAGGCCGTCATGGCGTTCAAGCAGTCCAGCTGATCGGCCTTTTTACGGGCGCTATCTAATTGATAGCTGCTTGCGCATATTCCACCGGGGCTAGAGGCCTAAATGGCTCTTATTGGGCGGCCCAACCACCGTCCATGTTCCAGGCCACGCCGCGCACATTGTCTCCCGCAGGCGAGCAGAAGAACACGGCCAACGCGCCCAGTTCTTCTGGTGTGGTGAACTGCATGGATGGTTCTTTTTCGCCCAGCAGCTGCTTGGTGGCTTCCGCATTGCTGATGCCCTGAGCGGCGGCCTTGGCATCCACCTGCTTTTGCACCAGAGGCGTGAGCACCCAGCCGGGGCAGATGGCGTTGCAGGTTACGCCGGTGGTTGCATTTTCCAGCGCGGTCACCTTGCTCAGACCCACCACCCCATGTTTGGCCGCTACATAGGCCGATTTTTCTGCCGAACCCACCAGTCCGTGGACGGATGCCACGTTGATGATGCGGCCCCAGTTTTTGGCTTGCATGCCGGGCAGGGCCAAACGGGTGGCGTGGAAGGCGCTGCTCATGTTGATGGCGATGATGGCGTCCCACTTTTCCACCGGAAAGTTCTCCACCCGTGCCACGTGCTGGATGCCGGCGTTGTTGACCAGAATGTCCACACCGCCAAAGGTGGCGTTGGCGTAGTTCACCATGGCTTCAATCTCGCCGGGCTTGCTCATGTCGGCCCCGTGGTAGCCCACCTGGGCACCCAGCGCAGCAATTTCGGCCTTGGGGCCGTCCACATCACCAAAGCCGTTCAGCACGATGTTGGCGCCCTGGGCGGCGAGCGCCTTGGCGATGCCCAAACCGATGCCGCTGGTGGATCCGGTAACGATGGCGGTTTTACCTTTCAACATGCTGCGTCCTTCCAAAAGAGTAGGGGGGTTTCCATTAGGATGTGGTCATTATCAAACGAGTGATTGCACCATGGCTGACCCTACGCTGAACTACGTACCCTGCGCTGACGCCCACGGCGGGCACCGCATGGCGTATTGGCAGTGGGGTGTGCCGGATGCGGCCCACACCATCGTCTGTGTCCACGGTCTGTCGCGCCAGGGGCGCGACTTTGATGTGTTGGCCCAGGCGCTGCTGGCGCACAGCGTGCAGCCGCTGCGTGTGGTCTGCCCCGATGTGGCGGGCCGCGGCCAGAGCGACTGGCTCAAAGACCCGCAGGGCTACCAGTTGCCCATTTACGCGGCCGATATGCTGGCGCTGCTGGCCCACCTGAAGCCCGCCACGCTGGATTGGGTGGGCACCAGCATGGGGGGCCTGATTGGTATGGCCGTGTGCGCACATGCGCAGGCCGTGGGTGCCACGGTGCGCCGCCTGGTGCTCAACGATGTAGGCCCCGCCATCCAGTGGGAAGCCTTGGCCCGCATAGGCACCTACCTGGGCAAGGCCCAAACCTTTGACACGCTGCAGCAGGCAGCCGACGCCATGTGGGCGATCTCGCAAAGTTTTGGCCCGCACACGCCGGCCCAGTGGTTGGCGCTGTCGCGCCACATGGTCAAGACCACAGCTGACGGCCGCGTGGGCCTGCACTACGACCCGGCGATTGCCGTTCCTTTTGGGGCGGTGACACAAGAGGTTGCCGCCCAAGGCGAGGCCCAGCTCTGGCAGCTGTATGACAGCATCACGGCACATACGCTGTTGCTGCGCGGCGCCAATTCTGATTTGCTGTCGCCTGCCACCGCGCAGGCCATGACCCAACGTGGCCCCAAGGCGCGGCTGGTCGAATTTGCCGGTGTGGGCCATGCCCCCACACTTATCGCGCCCGACCAGGTCGAGACCGTAACGAGTTTTTTACTGGGGTGACATGCCCCGGATGATGTGAGCCTTGCATGAAAAGTTTGTATGCCGAGCACAGTGCTTCGGCCACCCCGCAGGTCATCGCGGCCACCGCAGACAGCCTGCCCGAGCAGGCCGACGCCCTGGCGCGTGCACGTGCCTTTGCCGAGCCCTTGTTGGCCACCCAAACGCTGGATACCGGCGAAAACGTGCTGCTGCATGCCGATGCCGTGGCCGCCATCCTGCGCACCATCGGTGGGTCCCAGGCCATGCAGGCCGCCAGCTATTTGGTCTACGCCTGTGACCACCTGAACAAGCCGCATGAGGTGATTGCCAAGGCCTTTGGCGACAACTTTGCCGACCTGGCGCTGGAGACCACCAAACTGGTGCGCCTGCAGCGCATGGCGCGTGTGGCGCAAAACTCGGCCAGCCACAGCGGCAATGCAGCGCCCATGGCCCAGACCGCCGCCGCGCAAACGGAGAGTGTTCGCAAGATGCTGCTGGCGTTCTCCAAGGACCTGCGCGTGGTGATGCTGCGCCTGGCCTCGCGCCTGCAGACGCTGCGCCACTTTGCGGCCACCAAGCTGCCGGTGCCGCCGGGCCTGGCGTCCGAGGCGCTGCAGGTGTTTGCCCCGCTGGCCAACCGCCTGGGTATCTGGGAGGTCAAGTGGGAAATGGAAGACCTGTCCTTCCGCTTTCTGGAGCCCGACACCTACAAGCAGGTCGCCAAGCTGTTGGACGAGAAGCGTGCCGAGCGGGAGGCCTCGGTAGAGCGCCTGCGCCAGCAACTGGCAGAGGAATTGGGCACACAGGGCATTCACGCCACTGTGCAGGGGCGGCCCAAGCACATCTACAGCATTGTCAAAAAGATGCGCGGCAAGTCGCTGGGGTTTGACCAGGTGTATGACATCCGCGCGCTGCGCATCGTGGTGGCCGCGGTGCCTGACTGTTACGCCGCTTTAAGCTGGGTGCACAGCCGCTTTGTGCCAGTGACCGAGGAGTTTGACGATTACATCGCCCGGCCCAAGCCCAATGGCTACCAATCCCTGCATACGGTGGTTCGTGATCTGCAGGGCCAGCCCATCGAAGTGCAAATTCGCACCCAGGTCATGCATGACCATGCCGAACACGGCGTGGCCGCGCACTGGGCCTACAAGGAGGCCGGTGCCAAGGGGTATGGCGGCAGCGTGACTGCCGCGGGCGAGTACGACGCCAAGATTGCCGTGCTGCGCCAGCTTCTGGCCTGGGAGCGCGATTTGTCGGGTGCGCAAGCGGGGGGCGACGGTGCGGGCATGTTCGAAGACCGCATCTATGTGCTGACCCCCGATGCCGCCATCGTGGAGCTGCCCCAAGGCGCCACGGCGGTGGACTTTGCCTACAGCGTGCACACCAACCTGGGCCACCGCTGCCGCGGTGCCAAGGTGGATGGCGCCATGGTGCCGCTGAACACACCGCTCAAAAACGGGCAGACCGTGGAAGTGACAGCGGTCAAGGAAGGCGGCCCGTCGCGCGACTGGCTCAACCCTGAGCTGGGCTACCTGGTGAGCCACCGTGCGCGCGCCAAGGTACGTGCCTGGTTCAACGCGCTGGCCATGGGTGAAACCATGGCCAAGGGCCGCGAGGCGGTGGAAAAGCTGCTGCAGCGCGAGGGCAAGACGGCCATCAAGCTGGACGACCTGGCCAGCCAGCTGGGCTTCAACAATGCCGATGCACTGTTTGAAGTGGTGGGAAAAGACGAGTTTTCGCTGCGCAACATCGAGATGCTGCTGCGCCCACCCGAGCCCGCCGCGACACAAGACGACTACATGCCGCTTAAAAAGCCGCGTGCGGCCGGTGGCAAGGGAGGGGTGTTGGTGGTCGGGATCGATTCGCTGATGACCCAGCTGGCCAAGTGTTGCAAGCCCGCACCGCCCGACCTCATCAGTGGCTTTGTGACACGCGGCAAGGGCGTGAGTGTGCACCGCTCCGATTGTTCCAACTTGCGCAATATGGTGAACCGCAGTGGCGACCGGCTGATCGACGTGGAGTGGGGGGTGCCCAGTGGCAAGGACGGCAATGTGTATCCGGTGGACGTGGCGGTGGAAGCCATAGACCGTCAGGGGCTGCTGCGCGACATCTCGGACGTGTTCGCCAAGGAAAAAATGAACGTCATTGGTGTGCAAACCCAGTCGGTCAAGGGGATCGCCTGGATGACGTTTACCGTGGAGGTGGCAGAGTCCGGTCGCCTGGCCCGCGTGCTGAAGATTGTGGGCGAGCTGGCGGGTGTGCGCACGGCGCGGCGGCGGTAAAAACCCGCGGCCTGTAGGCGGCATTGCATGGTTTTGAGTCTTGACAAACATCAAGAATCCGCGATAGTAACCCCACGCGCCGCACCATGTTGCCACGGGCTTGGGCCTGCAAAGAGCAACGCGGCGTGCCAAAAATATCTGCATGGCTTTTCAGGGGAAAGCGGAGGAAGTGCATGGACGATACGCTGGTGCAAGGGCAGGAAGGCCAGTTTCGACAGATTGTGGAAATGGCTCCCTATGCCATTGTCATGATTGGAGAGGGCGGGCTGATTGAGATGGTGAATCGGCAGGCGGAGACCATATTTGGTTATGTCCGCAGTGAGTTGCTGGGGCAGGCGATCGAGGTGCTGTTGCCCGAGCGTTTTCGGCGTGTGCACCCGGCCCACCGCGGCAACTTTGTGGCCGAACCCAGCCCCCGCTTGATGGGCATTGGCCGTGACCTCTACGGGAGGCGCAAGGACGGCGGCGAGTTCCCCATCGAGATCGGCCTGACCCCCATCAGAACCCCAGAGGGCATGAAGGTGGTGTCGGCAATCGTCGATTTGTCCGAGCGCAAGCGGCAGGAAGAGCAGTTCCGCCAAGTGGTGGAGATGGCCCCCAATGGCATGGTCATGATCGACAAGTCCGGCACCATTGAAATGGTGAACACGCAGGCGGAGAGCATCTTCGGTTACAGCCGCTCGGAGTTGCTCGGGCAGTCCATCGATATGTTGCTTCCGGCCCGTTTTCGGGGGGCGCACCCGCACCACCGTGCCTCGTATTTCTCAGACCCCAGCCCGCGTGCCATGGGCAGCGGTCGCGACCTGTATGGCTTGCGCAAGGACGGTAGTGAGTTTCCCGTGGAGATTGGCCTGAACCCCATCCTGACGGCTACCGGGGTGAAGATCCTGTCTGCCATTGTGGATATTACGGCCCGCAAGCAGTCAGAGCAGCAGCTCAGCAACCTGGTGGGGCAGCTCACGCGCAGCAATGACGACCTCAACAACTTTGCTTACGTGGCTTCACACGATCTGAAGTCGCCACTGCGGGGGGTGGACCAGCTCGCCACCTGGATTGCAGAGGATCTGGGCGATTCGCTGAGCAGCGAGACCCAGGACCACCTGCGGCTGATGCGCAGCCGCATCAGCCGCATGGAGATGCTGCTGGACGACTTGCTGGCCTACTCGCGCGTGGGGCAGTCGGATAACCCGGTGGGTGCGGTGAATACGGGCAACCTGGTCCGCGATATTTTTGAGCTGGCCGCTTCGCGCAAGAACATTGCGCTGGTGGTCGCGGAGGACATGCCCATTGTGCGCACGCAGAAGGTGCCGCTGGAGCTGGTGCTGCGCAACCTGATCAACAACGCCATCAAGCACCATGACAAGCCCGTGGGCACAATCCGGGTCCATGCACGGCCTTGTCCGGGAGGCTATGAATTCACGGTGCAGGACGATGGGCCTGGCATTCCGCCAGAGCACCAAAAACGCGTGTTCACCATCTTCCAGACGCTGAAGCCGCGCGACGAGGTGGAGGGCAGTGGCATGGGGTTGGCCATTGTCAAAAAAGCCGTGGAGACGGTAGGCGGCGTGGTCACGCTGGAGTCGGACGGCCAGACTGGCTGCGCCTTCCGCTTCACCTGGCCCACACAACCCGACTGAGGAACAACAACGATGCTAGCCAACAAGACCGACAAAGACGTGACCTTGCTGCTGGTGGACGATGACGATGTGGATGTGATGGGCATCCAGCGTGCGCTCAAGAAGCTGCAGATCACCAACCCCATCGTGCGGGCGCGAGACGGCATCGAAGGCCTGGCCAAACTGCGCGAGTGCAACGCGGCGCGGCGCCCCTACCTGGTGCTGCTGGACCTGAACCTGCCGCGCATGAATGGCCTGGAGGTGCTGGCTGCCATTCGCAAAGATCCGGAACTGTCCAGCGCGGTGGTGTTTGTGCTCACCACGTCCAAGGCCGAAGAGGACAAGGCCTTGGCCTACAAGCACAACATCGCCGGCTACATCATCAAGAGCCAGGTGGGCGACGGGGTGATGCGTGCCATGGAAATGCTGCACGGTTACTGGCGTGTGGTGGAGCTGATTGCGTAGCGACAAAGGACTTCATGATTGCGGAACTTTCCCTGCTGCTGATTGACGACGACGAGCTGGACCGGCACGCCATCACGCGGACCCTGCGCAAGAGCTCCGTACCCTGTGACGTGAGTTATGCCGAGACTGCGGCCGCGGGGCTGCAAATGGCGTCCAACAAAAAGTTCGATGCCATCTTGCTGGACTACCGCCTGCCGGATGACAACGGACTGGAAGTCTTGCGTACGCTGCGTGGCGGTGCCTACGACGGCGTGGCCGTGGTGATGCTGAGTCGATACGAAAACGAAACTCTGGCCGAAGAGTGTCTGGAGGCGGGGGCGCAAGATTTTTTACTGAAAGATGAAGTGAACAGCCGCCACCTGACCCGTGTGGTCATGCAGGCGCGCCAGCGGTTTCAGATTGAGGAGCGCTTGCGCTACAGCCTGGAGCAGGTCCGCAGCTTGTCTGAGCATGATGTGCTGACCGGACTGATGAACCGCCGCGGCTTTGAGCGCTCGCTGGAAGCCCAGTTGGCACGTGCACGCCGCATGGATGGCCGTTTGGCCATCCTGCTGCTGGATCTGGACGACTTCAAAAGCATCAACGACACCCTGGGGCACGATGCGGGTGACCAGCTGCTGGTGGAAGTGGCGCGACGCCTGACGCTGATTGCACGCGATGGCGACCAGCTTTGTCGGCTGGGGGGCGATGAATTCGTGGTGATGATGACCAACTTTGACCACGACGAGCAGGCCATTGTGCTGGCGGACCGCATCAACGCCAAGCTGCGCGAACCCATCTTCATCGGTTCTACCGAGCAGACCATCACCACCAGCATTGGCATTGCCGTGCTGGGCAACACCACCGACAACGCAGCCGACCTGCTCAAGTACGCCGACCTGGCCATGTACCAGGCCAAGCTCGATGGCCGAAACAAGAGCCGCTTCTATTCGGTCTCGCTGCAGGAGGCGGTGCAGTTTCGTTCGCTCATCAAAAACGATTTGCAGCGGGCGTTGGAGAAGGACGAGCTCAAAATTTACTACCAACCGCAGATTCGCTCTGCCGACGGTGGCTTGTCCGGCATGGAGGCCTTGCTGCGCTGGCACCATCCGCGCCTGGGGGTGCTGTCACCCGCGGCCTTTTTGGCCATTGCCGAAGAAACCGGCCTGATTGTGGATATTGGAGCTTGGGTGCTGTACGAGGGCTGCCGACAGCTCAAGGTCTGGCGCGACCGCTACGCGCCTCATTTGGCGGATTTGACGCTGGCGATCAACCTGTCGGCAGTGCAAATCAAGCAGGAGAAGCTGCCCCGTACCGTGATGGCAGCGCTGGCCGCACATGGCCTGCCCGCCAATTGTCTGGAGCTGGAAATTACCGAGAGCATGCTGATTGAGGTGACCAGCACCACGGTGTCCCTGCTCTCGGAAATCTCCTCCCAGGGCGTGGCGATGTCGCTGGACGACTTTGGGACCGGGTATTCCTCATTGGATCACCTCAAGCTCTTCCCCATCAGCATTCTCAAGATCGACAAGGGTTTTGTGTCCGCCGTGGGAGAGGGGGGCAAGAGCGAAAAGCTGTTCGTGGCCATCATCGCCTTTGCCAAGGCACTGAACATGCAAATTGTGGTGGAAGGGGTGGAGACCCAGGCCCAGGCGGAGTTCTGCACCCAGCAGGGCTGTGACCTGTTGCAGGGCTATTTCTATTCCAAGCCCATTCCCGCCCACGAGTTTGAGGCCACTTTTCTGGCGGGCTCCACGCGGCACTAGGGCTGGGTCAGTCCAGTGCCACTTCGGCCAGTGGCACGTCGCACAGTGCGGCCAGCGCCTTCACCACCATGGCGTGGTCTTCACGCTGGGGAATGCCTGATACGGTGACTACTCCCACCACCCCCACGCCGCGCACGCGGATGGGAAAGCTGCCGCCATGGGTGGCGTAGTCGCGCAGGGGCAGGCCTTGTTTGGCCTCCAGCGAACTCTTTTCCTGATCCAGCTTCAGCCCCAGCGCGTAGGAGCTGGTGTGCAGCAGCTCCACCGCGTTGCGTTTGCGGCGCGCCCAGTCAGCATTGGTGGGGCCGGTGCCGGGCATGGCGTAGTAAAAAATCGTTTCCTTGGACAGGCGCACTTCAATCGCCAGCGCGACGCCGGCTTCTTCGCACAGCGCCTTGATGCGCGTGCCCAGCGCCCAGGCGCTGCTTTGGTCAAAAGCGTCGAATTGCAGGCGCTGCTCTTGCAGGGCCAGGCGGTCGAGGTCGGTGTGTTTCATGGTGAAAAGGAGGGGGATGGTTGGCTTGATGCAAGTCAATGGTAGCCGCTGGATAGGCCGTTCGGAGTATTGTTTTGCTGGTGGAAGTGTGCAAACTACTGCCGTGTTCTTCGCAGTACAACGCGAAATCACCAACAACAAAAAAGGGATGGTCATGAACAATTTGAAAATTTCTACACGCCTGAGCCTGCTGATTGCGGTGCTGTCCCTTCTCATGGTGCTGATTGGGGGCATCGGGGTACGCGGCATGGCCGAATCGAACGCAGGCTTGCAAACGGTGTATGAGGACCGCACGGTGCCACTGGGGCATTTGCTCAACATTCAACGTTTGATTTTGCGCAACCGGGTGGACCTGAACAACTCGGTGGCAGTGGCCAAACCCGAGGTCACCCAGGACAATCTGCAGGACCTGCAACGCAATATTGCCGAGGTGTCCAGCATCTGGAAAGCGTATAAGTCGTCGACGCTGAGACCTGAAGAGGCGGAGATCGGACAGAAATTTGAAGTGGCGCGCGGGCGCTATCTCAACGAGGTGTTGATGCCCGCCCAAGCGGCCATGAAGGCCAATGACCTGGAGGCCCTGCGCACCCTGGTGGCCGAAAAAGACAACGCGGTGTACCAGGACGTGCGGGCCCATATGGTCGGTCTGACCGAGCTGCAGCTCAAAGTCGCCAAGGAGGTGTTTGACCAGGCCCAAGCCAGTCTGAACACCGTGCGTACCCTGGCGATTGGCATGGGGGTGTTGGGGGTGCTGTTTGGCATCCTTTCTGGCGTGAGCCTGGTCCGAAGCATCTCAGGCTCGTTGAAGCAAGCCGTGGAAGCGACCGACGCGGTCGCGCAGGGCGACCTGACCCACAGCATCCGCACCGAGGGCAAGGATGAAATTGCGCAGTTGATGCAGTCGCTGGCGGCCATGCAGGACAGCCTGGTAGGGGTGGTGAGCACCGTGCGCCAGGGTTCGGAGTCCGTGTCCACGGCGAGTGCAGAGATTGCGCAAGGCAACCAGGACTTGTCGTCCCGCACCGAGAGCCAGGCCAGCGCACTGGAAGAGACCGCTGCGAGCATGGAGGAGCTGTCTTCCACCGTCCAGCAAAACGCCGACAACGCGCGCCAGGCCAACCAGTTGGCGCAAAGCGCCTCGTCGGTAGCGGTGCAAGGCGGCGAGGTGGTGGGCCAGGTCGTGCAGACCATGCGCGGGATCAGTGAGAGTTCCAAGCGCATTGCCGACATCATCAACGTGATCGACGGCATTGCCTTCCAGACCAACATCCTGGCACTGAACGCCGCAGTGGAGGCTGCGCGGGCTGGTGAGCAGGGCCGCGGCTTTGCCGTGGTGGCCAGTGAGGTGCGCAGCCTGGCGGGCCGTTCGGCCGAGGCCGCGAAAGAGATCAAGTCCTTGATCAGTGACAGTGTCAGCAGGGTCGACCAGGGCACTGCTCTCGTCGACCAGGCCGGCGCCACCATGCAGGACGTGGTCAACAGCATTCGCCGGGTGACGGACATCATGGGCGAGATCAGCGCGGCCAGCAGCGAGCAAAGCGCAGGTGTCAGCCAGGTCGGGGAGGCGGTGACGCAGATGGACCAGGCCACCCAGCAAAACGCGGCGCTGGTGGAGCAAATGGCCGCCGCCGCCGCCAGCCTGCGCAGCCAGGCCCAGGATCTGGTGCAGGTGGTGGCCGTGTTCAAGCTGCGCCAGGGGGCGGATTTGCAGCCCGCCAGTCGGTCCGCGCAGCGATTGCTATCGAATCAATAGCTGCTAGCGCAGTATTGACATGGGCTAGAGGCCATTTTTATGCCAAATCCGGCATGCCAAGCAGCTGAACAATGTGTTGCCAGTGTCGCGGCTCCACGGGGGTGATGGAGAGGCGGTTGCCCTTTTTCAGCACCGTCAGGTCTTGCAAGGCGGTGTCTGCCCGCAGCGCAGGCAGCGTCAGGTTGTGGGTTTTGTGCAGCACCTGCACATCCACCAGCAGCCAACGCGGCGCCTCGGGTTTGCTGGCGGCATCGAAGTAGGGCGACTTCGGGTCGAATTGCGTGGGGTCGGTGTAGGCGCCGGATGCCACGCACGCAAGGCCCACGATGCCCGGCTCCGCACAGCTGGAGTGGTAGAACAGCACACCATCGCCTACCTGCATGCCATCGCGCATGAAGTTGCGTGCCTGGTAGTTGCGCACGCCGGTCCAGGGCACGGTGGCGTTGGGCATGGCCAGCACATCGTCGATGGACGCTTCGGCGGGTTCGGCTTTCATGAGCCAGTAGTTTTTCATCGTGGTTTTACCCTGCAGTGTGCTGGCTGGATTTTCATGTGTTCGTTGCGCTGGGTGACGCGATCACCAGCCAGTCTCCAGCTCCACTAGCGGCTGCGATGCAGCGTCCACCCGCATCCCAAATTCCACTTTTCCCCGCTGACACATAGCCCCCCGATGACCCGCCGTGGTTGGCGATGAGCACCACCATGTGGTGCTCGCGCGCGTAGCTGGACCAGAGTGGCGCCTCGGCGGCGTAGCCGTTCTCCGACGTCAGAATTCCAGCCGCATACACCCGGGCGCCGGCTTGCGCCGCACTGGCGGGGTGTGATGGGTGGTTGGTGTCTGCACAGATGGCACTGGCAATGTGGGTTGGCCCCAGGGTCTGCAGATGCACGGCCTGCGCGCCCGGGGTGGCAAACGTGACTTCACTGCCATGCAAATGGAACTTGCGGTACACGCCGTGCTGGCCATCGGGCCGCAGCGTGATGGCGCCTAGGGAGGGCAGGGCACCACCCGAATCCACGGGCGCGCCCACGGTGATGGCCATGCCGGTGCGACGCGCCGCTTCGCGCAACGGCGCCAGCAGTGCGTGGTCGCCGTGCAGCACCAGCTTGGGCATGGCGGCCAGTTCGTAGCCGGTGAGGGACAGCTCGGGGAACACCAGCCACTGCACGCCATGGTCGGCTGCGGCCTCCACAAACCGTAAGTGCTCCTGCACATTGGCAGCCACCTCCAACGGCACCGAAGTGCTTTGTGCAGCAGCGATGGTGATTGCTACATCTTTGGTAGCTGCTTGCGCAATATCCACGGGGGCTAGAGGCTTATTTGGTATGTAAAAACGAGGTATGGGCGGGGCGACCCGGCAGGCTCAGCGCCGCAGTGCGGGCAGGTGTTTGCGCCACCAGCGTGCCGCGGCGCCAGACCTTGAGGCGGGTGGCCTTGAGGCGCAGGGCTTCTACGGGGTTCTGCGCCTGCAGGAGCACGAAGTCGGCGTTGCAGCCGGCCTCCAGACCGTAGCCTTCCAGATGCAGGATGCGCGCAGGGTTCTTCGTTACGGCGTCAAAACATTGCGCCATGGCGGCCTGGCTGGTCATTTGCGCCACGTGCAGGCCCATGCTGGCTACCTCCAGCATGTCGCCGCTGCCCATGCTGTACCAGGGGTCCATGCAGCAATCCTGGCCAAAGGCCACGGTCATGCCGGCAGCCATGATCTCGGGCACGCGTGTCATGCCGCGGCGCTTGGGGTAGGTGTCGTGCCGGCCTTGCAGCGTGATATTGATAAGCGGGTTGCTCACCACGCTGATCTGCGCCTCGGCCATGAGCGGCAGCAGCTTGCTGACGTAGTAGTTGTCCATGCTGTGCATGGAGGTGAGGTGCGAACCGGTCACGCGGCCGTGCAGGCCCAGGCGGTTGGCTTCAAAGGCCAGTGTTTCGATATGGCGTGACAGCGGGTCGTCCGACTCGTCGCAGTGCATGTCCACCAGCTTGCCTTGTTCGGCGGCCAGTTCGCACAGCAGCTTCACGCTGTCGGCTCCGTCGGCCATGGTGCGTTCGAAGTGCGGAATGCCGCCCACCACGTCCACGCCCAGGCTCAGCGCCTTTTTCAGGTTCTCCACGCCACCTTTGCTGCGCAGCACGCCGTCCTGCGGAAAGGCGACTAGCTGCAGGTCGATGTAGGGCGCCACTTTCTTTTTGACCGCTAGTAGCGCTTCCACCGCCAGCATGCTGGCGTCGCTGGTGTCCACATGGCTGCGGATGGCCAGCAAGCCATTGGCCACGGCCCAGTCGCAATACGCCAGGGCGCGCTGCACCAGGGCATCAAAGGTTAGGTGGGGTTTGAGCTCGCCCCACAGCGCAATGCCTTCCAGCAGCGTGCCGCTTGCGTTAAGGCGCGGCAAGCCCAGGCTCAGCGTGGCGTCCATGTGGAAATGCGCGTCCACAAAGGGCGTGGAGAGCAGCAGGCCGCCGGCGTCCACCGTTTCCTTGGCAGGTGCCGCAGCAGGACTGAGCCCCTCCGTGACTTCGGCTATGCGTCCTGCCTGTACGGCCACGGACATGTTGGTGCGCCCATCGGGCAGGGTGGCGTTGTGGATGAGCAGGTCGAGCATGGAAATGTCCTGATGGTTACTACTAATTTGATAGCTGCCTGCGCAATGAATACGTGGGCTAGAGGCCTATTCAATTGATGCGGCGCCACCTTCAGCAAGCAAGAAGTGTGGCAAATACTCGTTCACCAATTCGGTGACGATGCGGGACTGCAGCGCATCTTTGCCGCTCTTGTTCGGATCGCGCCCCAGCTGGGTGGAAAGGCCTTGCTTGATGCGTGCAAAGTCCAGCGGGTGGATGGTGCGCATCAGCGCCATCTCGCCAGAAGTAGCCACCACCACCTGGTCCATGCGCCGGGCCGACTGCAGTCGCTCGCCCATGGATACCTGTACCGCCCAGAAGTCATCGTCCTCATCGCTCATGCGCAGTGGATGCGGGTCGGCATCTTTGGCTGCACGGCGGATGATGTCGACCTCAAAACCGTCCTGATTCCTGGCCGTGTACAACTGGTCTTCCACCACTTCAAAGCTGGGATCCACCTTGCGCAGCACGCCAATCAGGGAGCTGTCGAGCTTCTTCATGGTCGTGAAAAAGGAGATGTGTTTGCGGGCGTCAAACAGCATGTCCACATCGCGCGTGGCCATGGCCTCTTCGGCAATGCGCACACCGGCTGCTGTCTCGTAGGCATACAGCGCGTGGGTGCCGACCACCATGAAGTGTTCTTGTACCCCAATGCTTTCCAGCGCGTTGAGCACGCCGACGACCACATTGGGCACACGGCCCACACGCAGAGCGCGATTCAGGCGCTGCTGGGTGGCCAGCTGTGCTTTCAGCGCTTTGAGTCGGTCCTCTGCTGACTTTTTGCGTGCCATGAAGTTGGCGTAAATCGCCTCGGTTTCCGCGCTGCGGGGTCCGAGGGATTTTTGCGCACTGTTGGCGGATGTGCGAATCAGAGTGGATTTGTCACGCAAGTCACGCCAGAGCATGCTGCCACGCACCTCTGCCGCGGCTTTTTTTGCTTTGGCTACCGCCAGAAACACCGTTTCCGCGTCAATAAACTGACGTTTCTGGCTTTCTGACTGGTCTAAAAAGAAGGTGCTGGATGGCATGTTCAATGTATTTTTCTATTTTTAGATAATACATTGAACATTCAATAAATTCAAAGACTTAGAAGTTATTGGGTGCCGAAAATCCGGTCCCCTGCATCCCCCAAACCCGGCATGATGTAGCCGTGGTCGTTGAGGCCGCGGTCGATGGCGGCGGTGAAGACGCGCACATCGGGGTGTTCCTTGTACAGGGTGTTGATGCCTTCGGGGCAGGTCAGCAGGCACAGGAATTTGATGGACTTGGGTTTGCAGGCCTTGAGGCGCGTAACGGCGGCGGCGGCGGAGTTGCCGGTAGCCAGCATGGGGTCGACGATCACCACATCGCGCTCTTCCATGTTGCTGGGCATCTTGAAGTAGTACTCCACGGCCTGCAGGGTCTTGGGGTCGCGGTACAGGCCCACATGGCCGACGCGGGCGCCGGGCACGACGCTCAGCACGCCGTCCAGAATGCCGTTGCCGGCGCGCAGCACGCTGGCGAATACCAGCTTCTTGCCGTCGATGACCTTGCCGGTGGTCTTTTCCAGCGGGGTCTCGATTTCCAGGTCCTGCAGCGGCATGTCGCGGCAGACTTCGTAAATCATCAGGCCGGCCAGCTCATTGAGCAGGCGGCGAAAGCTGCTGGTGCTGGCTTCCTTCTTGCGCATCAGCGTGAGCTTGTGCTGTACCAGCGGGTGGTCGATCAGCGTGACATTGGCACGGGCTGCGGGATCGATAGTGACCATGTTCTTATTCCTTGTTGGTTTTGTGGAAGGTGCAATTGTTACGAAGCAAGTTTGGCGCCCAGCGTTTAGCGGCGGCTGCCGCCCAGAATGCTGCCCAGCACGCCGCGGATGATTTGGCGACCCACTTCGCGGCCGATGGAGCTGGCGGCGCTCTTGATCATCTGCTCGCCCACGCTGGCGCGCGAGCGCCGGGCACCGCCGCCCAGCATGTCGCCAATGCTGTCCAGAATGCCGCCCCCACTGGGCGCAGGGGTTGCGGTCGGTGTGGGAGCAGATCCACGCCTCGATGCGCGCGGCGCGGCCGTATCTGCGGCCGGAAAGTCGTCTTCCACCGGTTCGGCATGGCCCATATTGGCCTGGGTGCGGCCCTTGAGTTTCTCGAACGCAGACTCGCGGTCCACGGCCTTTTCGTACACGCCAGCAACGATGGATTCAGAGAGCAGCGTCTTGCGTTGTTCCGGCTTGATGGGGCCGATCTGGCTGGCCGGGGGCAGCACAAACACACGCTCAGTCAGGCAAGGGCGGCCTTTTTCGTCCATCAGGCTCACCAGCGCCTCGCCCACGCCCAGCTCGGTGATGGCGGTGGCCACGTCCAGGCCAGGGTTGGCCCGCATGGTGTCGGCCGCGCTCTTGACGGCCTTTTGGTCGCGCGGTGTGAAGGCGCGCAGCGCGTGTTGCACGCGGTTGCCCAGCTGGGCCAACACGCTGTCGGGAATGTCCAGCGGGTTTTGTGTGACGAAGAACACACCCACGCCCTTGGAGCGCACCAGGCGCACCACCAGCTCAATGCGTTCGATCAGCACCTTGGGTGCGTCGGCAAACAGCAGGTGGGCCTCGTCAAAGAAGAACACCAACTTGGGCTTGTCCAGGTCGCCCACTTCGGGCAGGGCCTCGAACAGCTCGGACAGCATCCACAGCAAAAAGGTGGCGTACAGGCGCGGCGACTGCATGAGCTTGTCGGCCGCCAGGATATTGACCACCCCTTTGCCCGAGCCATCGGTCTGCATGAAGTCTTCGATATTGAGCATGGGCTCGCCAAAGAACTGGTCGCCGCCTTGCTCCTCGATTTGCATGAGGCCGCGTTGGATGGCGCCAATGCTGGCGGCGCTGATGTTGCCGTATTCGGTGGTGTACTGGCTGGCGTTCTCGCCCACGTCCTGGCACATGGCGCGCAGGTCTTTCATGTCCAGCAGCAGCAGGCCGTCGTCATCCGCAATCTTGAACACCAGTTGCAGCACGCCGGCCTGGGTTTCGTTGAGGTTGAGCATGCGGGCCAGCAGCAGGGGGCCCAGGTCGCTCACGGTGGCACGCACCGGGTGGCCTTGCTGGCCAAACACGTCCCACAGCGTGGTGGGGAAGGCGGAAAACGCGGGTTCATCAATGCCGCGTTCCTTGAGGATCTTCGCCAATTTGTCGCCCAATGCACCTTTTTGGGAGATACCGGTCAGGTCGCCCTTCACATCAGCCATGAAGACGGGCACGCCGATGCTGGAAAAGCCCTCGGCCAGGGTCTGCAGGGTGATGGTTTTGCCGGTTCCGGTGGCGCCGGTGATCAGTCCATGGCGGTTGGCCTTGTCGGGCCGCAAAAAGCAGCGGATGGTGGAGTTGCCGGTGCCGTGTTGGGCAATCAGGATGCCCTCGTCTTGGATGGAAGCCATGGATGTCCCGAAAAGTACAATCAGGGGAGTAGCGTAACGAATTTTTGAAGGATTTCGCGTGGCAGGACACAGCAAATGGGCCAATATTCAGCACCGCAAGGGGCGCCAGGACGAGAAGCGCCAGCGCGTCTGGACCCGGGTAAGCCGGGAAATCATGGTGGCAGCCCGCACCGGCGGGGGGGACCCCAGCGCCAACCCCCGTTTGCGCCTGGCGATTGAAAAGGCCAAGGCAGCCAATATGCCGTTGACCAACGTGAGCCACGCCATTGCCAAGGCCACCGGCACACTGGAAGGCGTGAGCTACGAGGAAGTGCGCTACGAGGGGTATGGCATTGGCGGTGCGGCCATCATCGTGGACTGCATGACCGACAACAAGGTGCGCACCGTGGCCGAAGTGCGCCACGCTTTTCTGAAGCACGGCGGCAATATGGGTACCGAAGGCTCGGTCGCTTTCCAGTTCAAGCACTGCGGCCAGCTGATTTTTGCCCCCGGCACCAGTGAAGACAAGGTGATGGAAGTGGCACTGGAAGCCGGTGCCGAAGACGTGATCACCGATGACGATGGCGCCATCGAGGTGCTGACGGCCTATGCCGACTTTGAAGCCGTGAAGAAGGCGCTGGAGGCTGCAGGCCTGATGGCCGAGGTGGCCAACGTCACCATGCGTGCCGACAACACCATTGAGCTGACCGGTGAAGACGCCGAGCGCATGCAAAAACTGCTGGACATTCTGGAAGACTTGGACGACACCCAGGATTTGTTCCACAACGCCGCCCTCTAAGAACACAAAGCAATTTATGAACGTACTTGTTATTGGCGGCGGTGGTCGCGAGCATGCCCTGGCCTGGAAGCTGGCGCAGTCTCCCAAAATTCAGATGGTCTATGTGGCCCCCGGCAACGGTGGCACAGCGACCGACCCGCACCTGGAAAACATCAATATCACCGACGTGGTGGGCCTGCGCACCTGGGCGCAAGACAACAAGATCACGCTGACCGTGGTGGGCCCCGAAGTGCCGCTGGCGGCGGGTGTGGTGGACGAGTTCCGCGCCCACGGACTGCGCATCTTCGGCCCTACCAAGGCTGCAGCCCAACTGGAAAGCTCCAAGGCCTTCAGCAAGGCCTTTATGCGCCGCCACAACATTCCCACGGCCGAATACGCCACGTTCTCTGACCCGGTGGCCGCCCACGCCTATGTGGACAAAATGGGCGCCCCCACCGTGGTCAAGGCCGATGGCCTGGCTGCCGGCAAGGGTGTGGTGGTGGCCATGACGGTGGCGGAAGCGCACGAGGCGATTGACTTCATGCTGGTGGACAACACGCTGGGTGTGGCGCACAACGACGGTGGCGCCCGCGTGGTGATTGAAGAGTTTCTGGAAGGCGAAGAGGCCAGCTTCATCGTCATGGTGGACGGCAAGAACGTGCTGCCCCTGGCCACCAGCCAGGACCACAAACGTCTGCAAGATGGCGACCAGGGCCCCAACACCGGTGGCATGGGCGCCTATTCACCCGCGCCGGTGGTGACGCCCGACATCCACGCCAAGGCCATGCGCGAGATCATTTTGCCGACCGTCAAGGGCATGGAGGCCGATGGCATTCCGTTCAGCGGCTTCCTCTATGCCGGCCTGATGATCGACAAAAACGGCCAGCCCAAGACGCTGGAGTTCAACTGCCGCATGGGCGACCCCGAGACGCAGCCCATCATGATGCGGCTGAAGACCGATCTGGTGGACGTACTGATGGCCGCCACCGAGCCCGGCCTGCACGGCAAGCTGGACGAGGTGGAACTGCAGTGGGATCGCCGCACCGCACTGGGCGTGGTGCTGGCCGCCCATGGCTACCCGCTGAGCCCGCGCAAGGGTGATGCCATCACCGGCATCCCCAAGGACAGCGAAGACGCTGCCGTGTTCCACGCCGGGACGACGATCAAGGACGGTGTGCTGCAAACCTCTGGTGGGCGCGTGTTGTGCGTGACGGCGCTGGCCGACAGCGTGAAGCAGGCGCAGCAACGCGCTTACCAGGTCATCAGCGAGATTGCGTTTGACGGCATGCAATACCGCACGGACATTGGTTACCGGGCCCTCAAGGGCTGAGCATGCAGCCGATCGAGAAGCTGCCGCACCCGGTGCAGTTGCGGGGCAGCCCGCTGGCGCGCTGGGTGCTGGCCCTGTTTGGCTGGAGGGTGCGCTTTGACGGCTTGCCGGCGTTGCAAGGCGTGTTCGCGGTGTACCCGCACACCAGCAACTGGGACTTCATCGTCGCCATTTTGGCCAAATGGGCCGTGGGCCTGGAACTGAACTTTTGGGCCAAGGACACCTTGTTCCGGCTGCCAGGCTTTGGCCGCTGGCTGCGCTGGGTGGGAGGCGTGCCCGTGCGGCGCCACGCACCCCAGGGCGTGGTGGCGCAGGTGGTGGACGGTGTGGCCCAGGCACGCGCACAACAGCGTTTGTACTGGTTGGGCTTGTCGCCCGAAGGCACACGCCAGTGGGCGCCGGGCTGGCGTAGCGGCTTTTACCAAGTGGCCCTGCGTGCCGGCGTGCCGCTGGGCGTGGTGAGTCTGGATTACGGACGCAAGGTGGTGAATGCCACCACATTTATGACTTTGACCGGTGATGCAGAGGCAGACTTTGCCAATATCGCCGCAGTGTTGGCCGGTGTGCAGGGCAAGAACCCGGCGCTGGCCGCTCCCATACAACCCATGCCGGCACCCCCTGGGGCTGGCAAACGCACACAATGAGCGCCATGTCCGATCCGCAAGCCACTCCCGCCTTGGTGCGCCAATATTTGCTGGGCTTGCAGAGCCGCATCACGACGGCCATCGCTGACCTGGATGGCGGTCAGTTCCTGGTCGACCCCTGGGAAAAGGCTGCGCATGAGCCTTTGCAGGGCAATGGCATCACGCAGATTCTGGAAGGCGGTGCGGTGTTTGAGCGCGCAGGCTGTGGTTTCTCGCATGTGCGCGGCGCCAAGTTGCCACCCAGTGCCACCCAGCACCGCCCCGAGTTGGCTGGTGCGCCGTTTGAGGCCATGGGTGTGTCGCTGGTGTTCCACCCGCGCAACCCCTATGTGCCCACAGTGCATATGAACGTACGCATGCTGGCCGCCAAGAATCCGCAAGGGCAAGAAGTGTGCTGGTTTGGCGGCGGCATGGACCTGACGCCGTATTACGGTTTTGACGAGGATGCTGTGCATTTTCACCAGACCTGCAAGGATGCGCTGGTGCCGTTTGGGGATGACAAGTACCCGCGCTTCAAAAAGTGGTGCGACGAGTATTTCTTTCTCAAGCACCGCAACGAGCCGCGTGGCGTGGGCGGTGTGTTTTTTGACGATTTTTCCGAATTGGGCCAGGACCGCAGCTTTGCCATGCTGCAGGCCGTGGGCGATGCGTTTCTGGCTGCCTACCTGCCGATCGTGGAGCGCCGAAAAGACGCGGCCTATACCGAGCGCGAACGCGCGTTTCAACTCTACCGCCGGGGCCGCTATGTGGAATTCAACCTGGTGTGGGACCGTGGGACGCACTTTGGCTTGCAGTCAGGCGGGCGCACGGAGTCGATTTTGCTGTCCATGCCGCCGCTGGTGAGCTGGGCCTACCAGCAGCAGCCGGAGCCGGGTTCGCCGGAAGCGGCCTTGATCGGGCATTTTTTGACGGCCAGGGATTGGGTGTGATGCAGCCTCGGCGCATTGGCGTGTTTGGCGGGGCGTTTGACCCGCCACACCGGGGGCACCATGTGTTGGCGGCGACGGCGATTGCGCAACTGCAGCTGGACGCACTGCACATCGTCCCCACCGGCCACGCCTGGCACAAAAGCCGCACGCTGAGCGACGCCTCACATCGTCTGGCCATGGCGGAGCTTGCCTTTGCGGACCTGCCACAGGTGGTGGTAGACGGGCGGGAGCTGGACCGCCCCGGGCCGACCTATACCGTGGACACCTTGCTGGAGTTGCAGCAGGATAATCCGGGCGCGCAGCTGTACCTGCTGATTGGCGAAGACCAGGCGCGCGCGCTGCCCAGTTGGAGCCGCTGGGAGCGCTTGCCTGCACTTGCTATAATTTGTGTAGCTGCTCGCGCAGATTCAACGGGGGCCAAGGGCCAATTTGATGCCTTAAAGGCACATGTGCCCGGCCTGACGGTCCTGAATATGCCCCCCGTGGCCACCAGTGCCACCGACATCCGACACCGCGCCGCCACGGGCCAAAGCATTGGCCCTCTGGTTTTTGAAACCGTTGCGCGTTATATTGACCAACACCATCTTTACCGACCGACCTGATGACTACTTCCACCGTTGCCAAAAACACCCAAAAACTCCAACGCGCCATTGTGGACGGCTTGGAAGACGTCAAGGCCCAAGACATTGTGGTGTTCGATACCGAGCATCTTTCCTCCTTGTTTGAGCGCGTGATCATCGCCTCGGGTACCAGCAACCGCCAGACCAAGGCGCTGGCCGCCAGTGTGCGCGATGCCGTGCGTGAAGCCGGTTTCCCGAAGCCCCGCATTGAAGGTGAAGCCAACGGCGAATGGATCATCGTGGACTGCGCACAAGCCGTGGTGCACATCTTCCAACCCACTTTCCGCCAGTACTACCACCTGGAAGAGCTGTGGGGCGAAAAACCGGTGCGCCTGAAGCTAGGTGCGGCCAAGCCTGTCGTGGCAGAGGCCGCCAAGCCTGCAGCCAAAGCACCGGCCAAAAAAGCAGTGGGCGAGCCCAATATGCGCCGCTCCAGTGCCGCCAAGAAGGGTGTGGAAGAGGCATTCCCCTCCAAAGCCGCACTGAAGAAGGCCGCGGCGAAGTCTGCTGCAGCCAAAGCACCGGCCAAAAAGGCGCCCGCCAAGAAAGCCGTGGCCGCCAAAGCCCCGGTCAAGACCGTGGTGGTGAAACCCGAAGTGAAGCCCGCCGCCAAAAAGACGGCTGCCAAACCTGCCGCGGCGAAAAAAGCGCCCGCCAAGAAAGCTGCCCCCCGTAAAGCCTGAGGTCGGCGATGCGGCTGGTCATCATCGCTGTGGGGCAGCGGGTGCCCGATTGGGCGCAAACCGCGTGGGACGACTACGCCAAGCGCTTTCCGCACGAGCTCAAAGTCGAGCTCAAAGCCATCAAAACCGAGCCACGCGGCTCCAAAACCGTTGAGCAGTTGTACGCCGCGGAACGCAAGCGGATTGAGGAAGCCATCCCCAAGGGCGCGCGCATTGTCGCGCTGGACGAGCGCGGCACCAGCCTGCGGACCACCGCCCTGGCCGAGCGCTTACGGGAATGGCAGCTGGGTGGAGGCGATGTGGCCTTGGTGATCGGCGGGCCCGACGGGCTGGACCCGGAGTTCCGCCAGGGCGCCCATGAGCGTATTCGCCTCTCCGATCTGACCCTCCCACACGCCATGGTGCGCGTGCTGCTGATCGAGCAGCTCTACCGCGCCTGGTCCGTCAACGCCAACCATCCCTACCACCGCGAGTGAGCATGCCCAGTCCTGGTTTCATCTATCTGGCCTCCCAAAGCCCGCGCCGCCGTGAGTTGCTGGCGCAAATTGGTGTGGCGCATGAATTGCTGCTGCCCACGCCTGACGAGGATGCCGAGAGTTTGGAGGTGGTGCTGCCAGGAGAGGCGCCCGATGCCTATGTGCAGCGCGTGACCGCTCTTAAATTGATAGCTGCTCGCGTACGTTTGACGAGGGCTGGAGGCCAAAATCGTCCGATTTTGTGTGCCGACACCACGGTGGCGATGGGCGATGCCATTCTGGGCAAGCCCGAGCATGAAGACGATGCCAAGCGCATGTTGCGCGCCTTGTCAGGCCAGACGCACCGTGTGTTCACCGCCATTGCCATTGGCTGGGGTGACAAGACGGTCCAGGCCTGCTGCGAATCGCGGGTGACCTTTGCCGCGATGAGTGATGCCGAGATTGCCGACTACGTAGCCAGCGGCGAGCCCATGGGCAAGGCCGGTGCCTATGGCGTGCAGGGCCGGGCGGCGGCGTTCATTGCGCGTATCGAGGGGTCGTACTCTGGCATCATGGGCCTCCCTTTGTTTGAAACAGCGCAAGCCTTGCGCGAAGTGGGCTTTGCATGCAACAAGACATCCTGATCAACTGGTCGCCGCAAGAGACGCGGGTGGCCATCGTGGAACACGGTGCGGTGCAGGAACTGCACGTGGAGCGTACGCTGGAGCGCGGGCTGGTGGGCAATGTGTATCTGGGCAAGGTGGCACGTGTGCTGCCGGGCATGCAGTCCGCCTTCATCGACATTGGCTTGGAGCGCGCGGCCTTTCTGCATGTGGCGGATGTGTGGCACCCACCGGCTGAGGGCGAATCGCTGAGCGCCTCGCGCGCCTCGCAACCACAAATACCGATCGAAAAACAGGTGTTTGAGGGCCAGTCGCTCATGGTCCAGGTCATCAAGGACCCGATTGGTACCAAGGGTGCGCGCCTGTCCACGCAGATCAGCATTGCCGGGCGCCTGCTGGTGTTTTTGCCGCAGGACGACCATATCGGTGTGTCGCAAAAAATACCCACCGCACAGCGTGACGAGCTGCGTAACCGCATGCAGAAGCTGGCGGGCAAGGAGGGTGGTGGTTTCATCCTGCGCACCAATGGCGAAGATGCATCGGACACTGAGCTGGGAGATGACATTGCCTACCTGCGCAAGGCTTGGGCGCGTATCAAGGATGCCGCACTGCGTCTGCCCGCCCAAAGCCTGCTGCACCAGGACCTGAGTCTGCTGCAGCGCGTGCTGCGCGACTTGGTGGGCGAGGGCACGCAGACCATCCGCGTGGATTCGCGCGAGCAGTTTGAGGCGCTCCAGGCCTTTGGTTCGGAATTCATGCCGGCTGCGGCCGAGAAGCTGCAGCACTACAAGGGCGAGCGCCCGATTTTTGACCTGTATTCCATCGACGAAGAAGTGGCCAAGGCGCTGGCGCGCCGTGTGGAGCTCAAGTCGGGTGGTTATCTGATCGTGGACCAGACCGAGGCGCTGACCACGGTGGACGTGAATACGGGCGGTTTTGTCGGTGCGCGCAATTTTGACGACACCATCTTCAAGACCAACCTGGAGGCCGCGCAGGCGATTGCCCGGCAGTTGCGCCTCCGCAACCTGGGCGGCATCATCATCGTGGACTTCATCGACATGGCGCGCGAAGATCACCGCGAAGCCGTGCTGGGCGAATTCCGCAAGCAGCTGGCGCGCGACCGCGTGAAGACGATGGCCGGCGGTTTTTCGCAGCTGGGCTTGGTGGAAATGACGCGCAAGCGCACGCGCGAATCGTTGGCCCACATGCTGTGTGAACCGTGCCCCACCTGCGAAGGCAAGGGTATTGTTAAGACCCCGCGCAGCGTGGCGTATGACATCTTTCGCGAGATATTGCGTGAGGCGCGCCAATTCAACCCGCGTGAGTTCCGCGTGGTGGCGTCGCCTAAAGTGATTGAACTGTTCCTGGACGAGGAAAGCCAGCACCTGGCCGGACTGTCCGAGTTCATCGGCAAGCCGGTGTCGCTGCAAAGCGAAGCCGTCATGGCGCAGGAACAGTACGACATTGTGTTGTTGTGATGGTGGCGTGTGACTGAACGACTGCGGATCGCCGTACTGAGCCGGAACTTTGCCACGACTGGTGGCGGCGCCGAGCGCTATTCCATCGCCATGGTGGAAGAGCTGGCGACGCGGCACGAGGTGCACGTGTTTGCGCAGACCATCGCGCATGATTTTCCGGGGGTGACCTACCACCGCATTCCCATGCCATTGGACCGGCCGCGCTGGATCAACCAGCTGTATTTCGCCTGGAAAACCTGGCAAACGACGCGTCAAGGCTTCGATATCGTGCATTCGCATGAGAACACCTGGCACGGCAATGTGCAGACAGTGCATGTACTGCCAGTGCAGCACACCTTGTTTGAGGGCAAACAAGGTGTGGCGCTAGTACTGCGTTGGCTCAAGGTGTTGACGAGTCCGCGGCTATTGGCCTATTTGTGGCTGGAAAAGCGCCGCTATGCCTGGGGTCTGCGCAAACAAGTTGTTGCGGCTTCGGAATCTTTGCGAGAGGTGGTGGCCAAGACTTTTCCGGGGGCGCAATCCATGCTGTCGGTGATCGCGCCGGGGGTGGAGGCTGTGCCCGGCAGGGTGACGCCAGCGGAGCGGGAGACCGCCCGGCGAGGCCTGGGTTTATCGGCGGGAGATGGCTCCTGGTTGTTGTTTGTGGGCAATGATGTGGTTCGCAAGGGCTTGCCAACGCTGTTGGATGCGATGCGACAACTGCCCTCCTCGGTGGGTTTGCTGGTGGTGGGGCAGGGGGACGGACATGCCCAAGCGATGGCACAGGCCCAGGAGCTGGGTTTGGCGCCTCGGGTGCGTTTTCTGGGGGCTCTACGCGATATGGGCCCGGTGTACCGCGCGGCCGATGCCTTGGTGCACCCCACACTGGAAGACGCCTATGGCATGGTGGTCTTGGAGGCGATGGCGCATGGGTTGCCGGTTGTCGTCAGTCAAGCGCACTACTGTGGTATTGCACGTGAGCTGCGTGACGGTGTTGATGCGCTGTTGTTGCAGGATCCACAGGATGCCTCTGCCTTGGCCCAAGCGATAGGGCGCATACTGCCCGGCGGACCCGTGATCGACGCGTTGTCGCAGGCCGCCGTGGCTTTTGCACGTGAACGCTCTTGGGCGCAGGCGGCCACTTCGTACGAGCGCTTGTATAAGTCTGCAGCACCACACTTCAAACAGCGCTGGCTCGTGTTGGCCCACGCCTTCAACATGGATGGCCGGGCCGCTAGCCAGACAATTACCGACAAGCTGCCGCATCTGGAGGCTGCTGGTATTGAATTGGTCGTTCTAAGCGGCGTGTCCGGTAGCCGTGACCACCACTACGAGCACTACCAACTGTGGCCAGCGGGGCCAGCAGGCCTTCGTTTTGAATTGCGGCATGTGCTGCGCAAGCACCTCAAATCACCCCTAGCTTACCGCAGCGTCATGTTAGTGGCTTCTGTCCTGCTGTTGCCGTTTATGCTGGTAGAGAAACTGCTGCGTCCAGTGGAAAGCTCTTGGTCCTGGTGGTTTAGTGCCTATTTGATGGGGAGGCGATTGGCGGAGGGGCGAACGTTCGACCTGATTTATTCCACTGGCGGAGCCTTTGCCGCCCATCTGGCGGGCAGAGCGCTGAAGCAGCGCTTGGGCGTGCGCTGGCTGGCCGAAGTGCATGATCCGCTGGTTATGCCCGGCAGTGTCCCGAGCACCCCGCAGGAGCGTATGCAAGCGGAGGTGGAGCGCGCTATTTGCACGGATGCTGACGTAGCCATCTGGTTCACCGACGCCGCCCTGGCAAGCGCCCGGCGGCGCCATCCCCAGTTGGGCGCGCGCGGCAAGATGATGTTGCCAGGCATTGATGCTCCATTCAAGGAGCTGCCTGTGTATGTACCCGGACCCAAGATGGTCATCGGGCATTTCGGTTCGCTATCTCCCACACGCAATCTCACCCCTATTTTGGTTGCGCTGGAGTCTTTGGTTGCGCGACGTCCAGAATTGCGTTCCGTAATGGAGTTGCAACTGACCGGTGGGCCCTTGGATCCCGTTTCACAAGCATATATCGCCCAATCTCCGGTGCGAGATATGGTGCGCCATTTGGGGCGTATCGAGGCCGACCCGATCACAGGCATGTCAGGTCGAGAGCAGATATTGCACCGTATGCGCAGCGCTGACGTGCTGCTTTTGTTGCACGGTACTGAGCCCATCTGCGCCGAGTACATTCCGTCCAAGTTGTACGAATACCTTTGGATGCAGCGGCCGATTTTGGCGACGGTGCATGGGAATGCGCAGATGGCGGGATTGCTGCGGGAGCAGGGGCATAGTGTCGTTGAAACCCAGGATAAAGGTGCTCAGGAGGAACTGGCCTTGGCGGCCATGCAGTTGGTAGCGCACTGGGAGAGTACCGGCCTGGCTGACTGTGGGTTGCCCAGTCCTTATACGACGCAGGCAGCGGTCCGCCAATTGCTGGGCAGGTTGATGGCGGAGGCGAGTGCATGAGCATTGCGTACCGCTCCGATATCGATGGCCTGCGGGCCATTGCCATCCTGACTGTGGTGGCCTTCCATGCATTCCCTGAAGTATTTCCCGGCGGGTTTATCGGTGTTGATGTCTTTTTTGTGATTTCGGGCTTTCTGATCACCAGCATCCTGCAGCAGGAGATACAGGCTGGTCGCTGGAGCCTTGCGTCTTTTTACGCACGGCGCATTCTGCGCATCTTTCCAGCGCTGGTCTTGGTGCTGCTCGTATGCCTAATTGTGGGCTGGCATACCTTGCTGGCTCAGGAGTACATGCAGCTGGGCAAGCATCTGGGGCTGGGAGCAGCATTTCTCTCGAACATAGGTTTGTGGTGGGAGGCGGGCTACTTCGACAAGACGTCCGAAGCCAAACCGCTGCTGCATTTGTGGTCGCTCGCGATCGAGGAGCAGTTCTACATCATCTGGCCATTGTTGCTGTGGCTGATTCTGCGCAGCCGGCGTAAAGCCGTGCGCAGCGTCGCCATGCTGGCCGTGGTGTCGTTGTTGCTATCGATCTGGTGGGTTTGGAGCGACCGCACGCAGGCTTTTTATTCGCCTGCGAGCCGTGCCTGGGAATTGCTCGCGGGGGCGTGGCTGGCCTTGCAGCCCCAGCGTTTGCAGTCTGTACGAACCGTCGTGCGGGGTCTTGCCGTCGCAATCTTGCTGGCGGCTACGGCGCTGTTGAATGCCAAGGCGCCGTTTCCTGGTGCGTTGGCGCTGCTGCCTGTGCTGGCCGCGGTGCTATTGATTGGTGTGCCGGCCAGGTCGGATTGGACGGGGCGTCTCTTGAGCCAGCCATGGATGGTGGCATTGGGCAAAGTGAGCTACCCCTGGTACCTGTGGCATTGGCCATTGTTGAGCTTTGCTTACATCATCGAAAGTGGGCAGGCATCTGTGGGGCTGCGAATGGGGTTGGTATTGGCGAGCCTGTTGCTGGCAGTGCTGACGTATCGGCTCTGTGAGGTGCCCCTGCGCAGATTGCCGCGCCGTCTGGTGATCAGTCTGTTGGTGGTGGCCATGGCCATCCTTGGCTTGCTGGGCAAGAATATTTATGACCGCCATGGTCTGGAGCGCATACGCCATAAGAACCTCATTCAGCTGGATCAGACTGCCATCCAGGATTTTCTGGACTTTGAGAAGCAGGGGTTGATTACCGAGGCGAAATGTGAAAAACCCTTCAAATTCCCGGAGCGGGAGGTCTGCCTGCTGGCACACGCCGACAAACCGGTCAGTGCCGTGGTGCTCGGAGACAGCCATGCAATGCATGCGTTTTGGGGTCTGGCGAAGGCCTTCGATGGCCAAGGGCTGAACCTGGCGGTGCGTGGCAAAGGTGCTTGCGTTCCTGTGATGGCGGCCAAGCCAGGCACCGGGACATCGGAGTGCGAGCACCATATGGAGGCTACGCTGCGCGATATTGCCGCTGATTCCCGGGTACGGGCTGTGGCGCTGGTGTTTCGAGGGCGCTATCTGACAGAACAGTCTTCGCCGAAGGAGCGCCAGGACTTTGAAAACAAGCTGGATGCAACACTGGCGCTGTTGCAATCGACCGGCAAGCAGGTGTATTACTTTTTACCGGTGGTAGAGCCGGGCTTTGACCCACGCCTGTGCATGGGTGCGTTGCCATTGGGGCGCAAGCCACCCTATTCCTGCGTCATTGACAAAACCGCTGACGATGCCAAATCCGAAGCGGTGCGCGCCAGTGCAGCGCATGTGCTCGCACGTTGGCCGCAGGTCAGTGTCGTGGATCCGAATACCATGCTGTGCCGTGAAGGGCGTTGCCCCATCCTGCAGGACGGGCACAGCCTTTTCAAGGACGAAAACCACTTGTCCCAGGCCGGCTCCATGCGGCTGAGCGAGAGTTTGAACGCCGCTAATCATTGAGAACCACATGATGTTGAACCGATTTCAAGGGCTTTATCTTGCGCTGCTCCTGGCCTTTGCCGGTGTGTTGTCTGTGTCGGGCACGATTGCCTTGCGCAATGTCTTGCACCTAGGCTTGCTACTGCTTCTTTTGACCTACCTAGGCTTTGCGTGGCGCACTGAGCGTGGGCGCATGGTCACCCTGGCTTCTGCGGTGCCATTGCCGGTCTGGCTCTGGTGTGGCTATCTCTTGCTATTCCCCTTGATAGCTCCGAACCCGGCCGGGGCATGGAGCAACATGATTGGCAAGGGCATGTGGGGCGAGTCCATGCTGACTTGGTTGCTCGCGTGGGGCGCATTTCTGATCCTTGGCACAAAGCGCCTGACGCTCTGGGTACTTGCACTGGTCAGCGCGGTGCCGGTATTCATTCACTTGGGCCTTACAGTGCTGGCCTGGGCCGGCATATTTCAGCCCGCGTTTTATGAAGATCCGTCTTTGCAGGCGGCGTGTCAGTCGTTGTGGGCGGTATTGCAGGATGTGTCCCTGTTGCAGAAACCGTTCCAAACCTTTCCTCTGGGGTTTAGGGGCATAGAGCCCATGCATGGCAATTTGGGCTATCCGGCTTCCCAGGCCATGTGCATAGGCTTGGCTGTGATGTTTGCGGCATGGCACCAGGGCACGCACCGTAGGGCGATCCAGGCCGGAGCCTTGGTTGCGTTGTGCTTCGTGAGTGTGGTGATTGCGCAGTCGCGTGCGGCTGCCTATTTTGGTCTGCTGATTCTTGCGTTAGCCTGTTTGATTTATGCGAAGTTTGTGCGCGTGCAGCGTGTGCCGCTGCGCTTGGGATGGGGGGCGGGCCTCGTGATGGCTGGTGTCGGGGCTCTGTGCCTCGTGTTCTTTTACCAGGTGGTCTCTCACAACCCGGTTTGGTATTCCATGGTAGACAAGGTGGCGATTGGGTTTCAGATTGAAAAACCGAAAGACTTGATCTGTGAGGGCTTTACCCCCGTTACCTCAGAGTTTGTGCGCCAGCAGCATCCTGACAAGGACGAGGCCTATGTTGAGTCCTTGATTGATGGTCTCCGTGGTGATGGGGGGCGTGTCCTCTTGGCCCGTGTTGGGGCCGAGCTCAGTGCCAGCAATCTCTGGGGCTGGAGTGGTGGGCGGGATGCCTACCAGCATCGCATAGAGCAGCTCTGTGGTCATGCACCCGCAATGAACTTTTCCCATGCGCACAATGCTTGGATTAATCTGATACTGGCTGTGGGCTGGGTTGGGGCCATCCTCTACGCTTGGGTGCTGTTGCATTTCGCAAAATCGGGTTGGAGCACGCTGATGCAAGAGCAAACATGGCCAGCGGGTTTGGCGCTTCTGCTGCTGTCCATTTTTTGGTTGTTGCGCGGCATGGTGGATGCCGTCTACCAGGAGCATTATCTGGAGATGCAGGCTTTTTTCCTGCTCACGCTATTCTTGTCGCTGCGGTCAGGCAAACAAACTTCGGAATAGCGAATCGCGCTTGACAAGCTGGTAGCGCCATTTTTCCTTGAATTGCCGCAGGGGCGTGTTCTTGTAGTAGGCACCGGTTCCACCTCCGACGCCGCTGATGACCGGAGGAGGGCTCATCAGGCAACCCTGCAGTTGCTCGTTCAGAAAGACATCCCTGAAGCTTTCTTCCAGTCCATAGCCGTTCTGGGCACGAATGGCCTCGTGGGCACACAGAAAGTGTCGCCGGTATGTCCGGACGTCCATCGCGTAAAACCGCGTGTCGATATAGGCCAGCGTTGTTGCCTTGTGTGGCGAGAAGACATGGTCAAACACCCCTTTCATGAGCAGCCGCCCATTCCACTGCTGCATACAGGCGCTAAAGTTATCCACCCAGAGTTTGGAAGTACATTTGGCAAAGCTGCCAGCAGACTGGATTAGCGAGGAGTGCTCTATAGCATGGCGCACGATTTCACCTTCACCATAGCCCCGGCCATGCAGTTGGACCAGTTCCACATTATTCTGGAAATACAGACACTCCACGGGGCCGCTGCTAAGCAGCGTAGCCAGCATGGGCTGGAAATCAAAGCCCGAACCATCGCAGAGCACCAGCGGACTATGTGGTGCAATGGTTCTCCATTGTTGCACTGACTCCATTGCCAGTCGGGCCCGTTCGGAGGGGTCCTGCAGGCGGACTCCCTTGTCATGGGCCACTACGCTGGATGTCAGCAGTATGGGGATATTGTGCGTGCTGGCGGGTCTCATATCCTGCCCAGCTTGCGACGCAGTTGCCGGCCCATTCGTGACAGCAGGCTACCGCCTTCCCTCGGCCAATCCATCTCGCGCTCCCATGCCGACTGGTAGATCACTCCACAATACAGGGCGGACAGTTGCTCATGGGTGATGCCACTGCGTGTTTCCCGGTCCAGTTGCCAAGCATAGTGATAGACCTTGAAAAGCGCCTGGCAGGGGTGCAGTGGAATAGCTTGGTAGGCCAGTAGTGATTCGCCGTACCAGCGTGACTCAATCGGGGTTTGCATAATCGCATCAGCGAAGCTCAAGCCGCGTGGTTGCAGGTAATTGCTGTCCAACGATTCCCATACTTTGCGGTGCCACACAAGGGGAAAGGGGCCAAAGCTGTAGTGGCGGCCGTATCGTCCAAATGTTTGTTGCATTGATGCGGCTTCTCTCACAAAGTCATCCACGATGCGTTGGCGGCCATGTTGCATGGCACTTTCCAACAGGTCGTGGGCCTCATCTAGCACCGTATAGGGATAGCCGTCTGCCGCTAAAAAATCATCGCTTGAGAAAGGTCGTATAAAAACTGCATCCGAATCTAGGCAGACATAGGCTTCGGCCAGCCCTAGCCGCCAGAACTCTGACTTTACAACCTGTTGTGCCACAGCACCGTGCATACGTGCGACGTGGGCTAGGTCTATACGGGGAGATGCACGCAGGATGCCCTCATCAGAGATGACTTCGACGGAAGTGTGAGCTAAGTGTTCACGAAACAGGGGAAGTTCGACCTCTGGCACAGATACATAGACCGGAATGTGTGTCTTGTTGAAGCGCTCGATGGATTGCATCAGGCGTATGACACGCCGCAAGTCGGTGCTATAACTTTTGCAGTACAGCGCCAAAGGATTCATGCCCGCTTGTCCTCGTAGGCCGTGGCCACTTTCATCAAAAACTGCAAGGGGTTTGTTGCCCGCGCCACCATGATCCGGCTAAGCGCGTAAAGATTATCCCCAGCCTGCGCACGCCCTCTGTTTGTACTCGTAGCGGTGGCATAGCCCGCCGCACACACCATTTTTTCGTGCTTGGGTTCGAACCAGCCATAGGGATAACAGAAATGCCGGACTTCGGCTCCCAGCATCTGCTGCAACTCGTCCTTGGATCGTTCTATCTGCTGGCGCGCTGCATCGTCCGGCATCTCCTTGAGGTTGGCGTGTGTCTGCGTGTGTGAGCCGACGTCCATGCCGGCACCGTGCCAAGCCAGCCAATCATTTTTTGTCATCAGTGGCTTCTGCGCCACCTTCCCTTCGTCCCAGGCATTGGTGCCTCCTACCATGCTGCTCACGCCGTAGCAGGTTGCAGTGAAGCCGTTAGCCTTTAATGCGGGCATGGCGTATGCAAGGTTGTTCTGGTAACCATCGTCAAAGGTGATCCCCACTACCTTGCCTTGCTGATCTCCGCGTAAGTAAGGCTCCAGATCACGCATGGATAAGCCTTTATAACCGAGCATCCGGAGCATGCGCATTTGCCAGGCAAAGGAGGCGGGTGCCACGATCAAACCACGCAGCGCCGTGCCACGTGGCGGCGGTTCGTCGATCTGGTGGTACATAAGGATGGGGATTTTCATGTTTGCAAGCGGCACAGGTTGGCGTAGTAGCCGTTGGCCTGGATCAACTGCGCATGGTTACCAGACTCTACGATGCGTCCCTGATCCAGCACCAGTATCTGGTCTGCCCGTTCGATAGTACTCAAGCGGTGTGCAATTACCAGTGTGGTTCTGTTCTGCATCAGTCTTGAGAGTGCATCCTGCACCTGTCGCTCTGACTCCGTATCCAGTGCGGAAGTCGCCTCATCGAGAATCAGAATCGGTGCGTTCTTGAGCAGGGCCCTCGCAATAGCGATGCGCTGGCGCTGTCCACCTGAGAGTGATGCGCCATTCTCCCCAATGATGGTGTCCAAGCCTTGCGGCAACTGTGCAATAAACTCCCACGCATTCGCAGCCTTGGCCGCCTCTTGAATCTTCTCTGTATCCATGCTGCGAGACTGGCCAAATGCGATATTGGCACGTACCGTATCGTTGAGCAGCACAATATCCTGGCTTACCAAAGCTATATGTTCACGCAAGCTTGCTAGCGCAAGTGTACTGATGTCTACGCCATCGATACAAATTTGTCCCGAATCTATTGCGTAAAAGCGAGGGATCAAAGTAGCCAGCGTGGTCTTGCCGCCACCTGATGCCCCGACTAGCGCAACGGTTTGGCCAGCCCGCGCATGCAAACTCACGCTGCTTAGGGCAGCCCTGTCACTGCCAGGGTAGCGAAAAGTGACCTTCTCAAAGGTGATCTCGCCTCGACAGTGCTCCAATTGGACGCGCCCCTGGTCATCTTCACCTGGCGCATCCAGCACGGCAAACACACTCTCACATGCCGCGAGCCCGCGCTGGAGTATCGGGCTGATGGTCGTGAGTTGTTTGATGGGGGAAATCAGCAACAGCATGGCTGTGATGAATGAAACAAACCCTCCGGCGGAGTCACCAGCTTGGCCCATTGCGCGACTCAAGGCCATAAAGATAATAAACGCGATGGCCACAGATGCTGTCATGTGCGTGATGGGCGTCAGCGCCGAAGCTGGTATTGCTTCTTTCATCATGCTGCGGCGAAAGCTTTCTGTCACCGCATGAAAGCGCGCCTGCTGCTGGGCTTGTCCACCATAGATCTTGATGACCTTGTTTGCCGCGGTGGTTTCCTCTACCGTGTGGGCCACAGCCCGCAGAGACTCCAGGCTGGCTTTACTAGCCTTGCGGATGCGGCGCCCAAAGCTTTGGATCAGCACAGCGATAACGGGGCCGACCGTCAGCGTGATCAGTGTGAGTTTCCAGTCAAGGTAAAGCAAGTAGGCGAGTAGCGCCGTGGCCGTCAGGCTTTCCCGCACGGCTGTCACCAGCACATTGGTTGCCGCCTGGTTAATGTTGTCTACGTCATACAGCAGGCGTGATATCCATTGCGAGGCCGGTTGCGTATGAAACAGTTGTGTTGGCGCGTGTACCAGTTTGTCGAACATGGCGCGCCGCAGATCTACAACCAAGCGCGTAGACACCCATGTCATGAGATAGTTGGTGACAAAGGAAAGGACACCGCGTAACAAAAACAGTAGAACAATGCTGCTGGGGATGAGCCACACCATCCGTGCATCAGCGGTACGAAACCCGCTGTCCAGCAGGTATTTCATGATGGCTGGAAACACGGGCTCTGTGGCCGCCGTACACACCATGCAGGCCACTGCAATCGAAAACGCTTTCCAGTAAGGGCGGATAAAGCCCAGTAGCCGAAGGTACAGAGTACGGTCAGACTTGGTCATGCGTGCGCAATTCATTCTGGTCAGGGGCGCGCCACGCAGCACCCTGCTGTATTTCCAGTGCCTTCACATAGCGGTAGAAAGTTCCCTCAAAATTTCCGACCGCAATGACAAAACCCGCCCATCCGTCGAGGAAGCCTAATTTGAAAAGATAGTGTTTCCAAAATGCCCATTTGGCATGGAGCAGGGCAGACCACATGGTGATTTTTTTATGTTTGATTTTTTCTGCGCCAAGGCTGGAATAGCGGTTGGCCTTGTGCATGACTTCCGCCATGTTCTTAAAAGGAAACTGCCAAATCTCGGCATGCATGTGCCCCAAAGGCTTGTCCGTGTGCAGCACGTAACCCTCGTGGACCGGCTTGAGGTCATACGTCATGGCCCCTTTGCGGAACAACTGAGGTTGACGGTAGTTGGGGTACCAGCCCGAATGCCTAATCCAGCGACCCATAAAAAAGTTGCGCCGGGGCGTGTGGTAGGCGTCCAAAGCATCCTTGGCCTCGATTAGCTGTCGTATTTCATGCGCTGCTTCGGGCGTGCAGCGTTCATCCGCATCCAGGCTGAATATCCACGCGTGCGAACACGCTGCAATGGCTCGGTTTCGCAAATCTCCAAAGCCTTTGAACTCCACCTGAATCACCTTGGCGCCCAGCTGAGTCGCCAGCTCGGGGGTTCCGTCCGTGCTCCAGGAATCCACCACCACAACCTCGTCTGCCCAGCGTACGCTCTCGATGGCTGCCCGCACTTTCTCCGCTTCATTGAAGGCGATGATGTAAACAGAAATCAATGGCATGGGGGTGATAACATCCATATGTGGTGTGAACTTTCTCTGCAGCGCTGGCTCTACTGCAAGCAAAGTGCCGTCAACACCCTCCGCGCGAGCGGCCTAGTCTATTCCAAAATGTCTTCTTTCGATCTGATATCGGTGGTTATTACCACCTATAACCGTAGTGACGCGCTGGCACTAGTGTTGGAAGGCTTGAGGTACCAAACTGACCGCCATTTTGAAGTCATCATCGCGGATGACGGATCAACACAATTCCATCAAGATCAGATTGCTCAGGCTTGCGCATCTATGGGCATTGCGGTGCACCATGTGTGGCACCCGGATGTCGGTTTCACCGCGGCCCAGGTGCGCAACTTGGGTGTCGCAGTGTCCAAAGGTCCGTACCTGGTATTGATGGATGGCGACTGTGTTCCCGAAGTGGACTTCATCGCACGCCACCGGGCGCTGAAGCAGGTCGGTTGTTTTGTGAATGGTAGCCGAGTTTTGCTCCGTGAGGGTTTTACCCGCCGATTGTTGGCACATACCGAGGCCATCACTTCTCGCTCCATCGGCTATTGGTTACGCAGGCGATTGTCCGGAGATGTCAGCAAGCTCACAGGCCTGCTGCGTCTGCCAGACTCTCGCTACCGTTTGCAACCCAAGTTTGTTTGGAAAGGCATACGCAGTTGCAATATGGCCGTCTGGAAATCCGATTACCTTACAGTGAATGGTTTTGATGAGAGTTTTGTCGGATGGGGGCATGAAGACGCAGACTTTGTGCTGCGCTTGCACAACGCAGGCTTGCTGCGCAAGAACGGCTTTTGCGCCACGGAGGTCTACCATCTATGGCATCCAGAAGCTAGCCGTACGCAAGAGGGCGTGAATGCCGATAAGGTTCGGCAGCGCCAAGCTACCGGCCAAGTGCGCTCTACCATTGGTTACCAAGAAAGCATAGATGCCGCCGATGTGGTGGTGCGCAGTTGGGGATAATCAGAAGATGATGAATAAATTTTTGCTGGCCGTCATCACATGTGTTGTGAGTCTGCAGGCGAGCGCGCAGTTTCGCGTCGAGGTCTCGGGCGTCGGCTTGACCCAGATTCCGGTGGCCATCACCAGTTTTAAGGGGGAAGAATCGTCCCCTCAAAAGCTGTCGGCCATTGTTATGGCTGACCTGGAACGTAGTGGCCAGTTTCGTAGCACAGAAAGTGTCTCTGGCCTTTGGGACGAATCCTCCCGCCCGGACATGTCGGCTTGGCGTCAAAAGGGGGCTGATGCCTTTGTGATGGGGAGTGTTACGCGATTGGCAGATGGCCGGTTTGATGTGCGCTTCCGCTTGTGGGACGCAGTACGCGCCCAGGACTTGGGCGCCCAAAGCCATGCGGTGGTGGCTGGGGACTTGCGTCTCGCGGCGCACAGGATCGCCGATTTTGTCTACGAAAAACTTACCGGGGACAAGGGCGCATTTTCCACACGGCTGGCGTATGTCACCAAGGCTGGTAGCAACTACAATCTGTGGGTTGCGGATGCGGATGGAGAAAATGCTCAAAGTGCTTTAAACAGTCCGGAGCCAGTGATCTCGCCATCCTGGGCTCCCAATGGCAACCAACTTGCCTACGTGTCGTTTGAATCGCGCAAGCCCGTGGTTTATGTGCACGACGTGTCCACGGGGCGGCGCCGATTGGTCGCCAACTTCAAGGGTTCCAATAGCGCGCCAGCTTGGTCTCCAGATGGGCGAACGCTTGCGCTTACCTTGAGTCGTGATGGCGGATCACAGCTGTACTTGATGGATGCCAATGGCGGCGACCCCCGCCGATTGGCCCAATCCAGTGCGATCGATACCGAACCTGTGTTCACTGCAGACGGAAAGACCATTTACTTTGTCAGCGACCGCGGCGGCTCTCCGCAAATCTATAAAATATCTGCCACCGGCGGAAATCCGGAGCGTGTCACGTTTTCCGGGTCTTACAACATTTCGCCGACCATGAGTCCAGATGGTAAATGGCTGGCATACGTCTCCAGGGTGAACGGGGCTTTCAAGCTCCATGTGATGGATGTCGCGTCGGGTACGGTGAATGCGATCACCGATACCAGCGCCGACGAAAACCCCAGTTTCTCGCCCAATGGCAAGTTGGTGATTTACGCCACGCTGCAGCAAGGGCGAGAGGCGTTGATGACCAGCACGTTGGATGGAAAAATTAAAGCGCGCTTGGCGGGGCAAAATGGTGATATCCGGGAGCCCGATTGGGGCCCCTTCCAAAAGTAATCTGAAATTTAACAAGGAGTTTTTAATGAAGCGTATCGTTTTGTCCCTGGCAGTTGCCTTGGTCCTCACTGCCTGTGGTTCGTCCGTCAAGTTGGACAAAGTCCCCGTGGAAGACAAATCCGGCTCGTCTGTGGGTACCACCAGCGGTGCAGGCAAAACCGACGGCAGCGGCGTTGCAAAAAGTGACGTAGCGACAGTCGACTTGGACAAGGCCAAGCAGGATGCCTTTATGAAGTCCACGACCCGTACCGTGTATTTCGATTACGACAGTTTCGTGATCCGCTCCGAATTTCAGTCCGTGATCGAAGCACATGCCAAGTTTCTGAAATCGGACAAGGCACGCAAGGTGACTTTGGAAGGCCATACGGATGAGCGTGGTGGCCGCGAGTACAACTTGGCCCTGGGTCAAAAACGTGCAGAAGCAGTGCGCAAGGCGCTGGTGCTGCAAGGCGTTGCAGACAACCAACTGGAAGCTGTGAGTTTTGGTAAGGAAAAGCCCGCGGCATTGGGCAATACCGAGGCAGCGATGGAGAAAAATCGCCGCACCGAAATCAGCTACCGCTAAACCATGGTCACACTGGGTTCAGGTGCACGTGGGCGGCACTGGTTATTGGCGCTCACGTTGGTGGCGGGCGCAGGTCTTGCGCATGCGGGTTTGTTTGATGACGAAGAAGCCCGGCGTGCCATCCTGGATCTGCGCCAGCGCATTGATGTGCTCAAGCAGGAGTCCGAGCAAAAACTCGCAGAGGAAACCAAGCGCTCTTCAGAAGAGAGTGCCCAGTTGCGCCGTGCAATGCTTGATTTGCAGAACCAGCTGGAGGCGATCCGTGCAGAGATGGCCAAGTTGCGCGGGCAAAGCGAGCAATTGGCCCGTGACGTAGCGGAAATTCAGCGCCTTCAGAAAGACGCTGGACAATCGCTGGAAGAACGCCTCCGCAAACTGGAGCCTGTCCGTGTGAGTGTGGATGGTCGTGAGTTTTTGGTCGAACCTGCCGAAAAACGCGAATTTGAGACTGCGCTGGCCGTGTTTCGCAAGGGGGATTTCGCAGCGGCCCAAACGTCGTTCGTCGACTTCTTGTCCCGCTACAGTGCCACTGGCTACCGGCCATCCGCCTTGTTCTGGTTGGGCAACGCGCAGTACGCAACCAAGGACTACAAAGAAGCACAAGCCAATTTCCGGGTATTGGTGCAGCAAAGTCCCGACCACATGCGTGTGCCCGAAGCACTCTTGGCCATTGCCAATTGCCAGTTGGAAGTCAAAGATGTGAAGGCCGCGCGCAAAACCTTGGACGAAGTGCTGGCAAAGCACCCAGGAACCGAGGCTGCCGCTGCGGCCAAAGAGCGCTTGGCGCGTCTCAAATAAGCCAGCCAACAATAACGCCCATGACCGATAGCCCGGCGCCTGCCGATCTCGTGCGCCGCTTCTCGGGTCTGGACCGCTTGTTGGGACTGGCCCCTGCAGAGCGGGTGCGGCACGCGCATGTCATGGTGGTCGGAATCGGCGGAGTCGGTTCCTGGGCCGCCGAGGCATTGGCACGCAGTGGGGTGGGGCGTCTGACCTTGGTGGACATGGACCATGTCTCCGAATCCAATATCAACCGCCAGCTGCACGCCCTGTCCTCCACGCTGGGCATGGCGAAAATCGAAGCCATGCGACAGCGGATTGCCCTGATCAATCCAGCATGCGAGGTCTGTTGCCTGGATACCTTTGCCGATGCCGAGAACTGGGCCTCGCTGGTTGCTGAGGGTGTGGATGCGGTGCTAGACGCTTGCGACCAAGTACGCACCAAGACCGTAATGGCTGCCTGGGCTGTCCAAACGAAGACTCCGTTCATCACGGTAGGTGCTGCCGGTGGTAAACGTATGGCCCATGCCGTAGACATTGCAGACCTCAGCGAGACGACCCACGACCCCTTACTCGCTCAAGTTCGGTACCGCTTGCGCCGAGAGCATGGTGCCCCCAAAAATGGCAAAAAAATCCAAGTGGCATGTGTATTTAGCAAAGAAGCGGTTGCCGGTCCCGACGCCTCTTGCGCGGTAGAGTCGGACGGTTCGCTCAATTGCCACGGGTATGGCTCCCTGGTGACGGTGACCGCAACCTTTGGCATGTGTGCTGCTGGCTGGATCATTGACAAAATATCGCGACGAGAGCCGAGGAGCGAAAAAAACACGTTATAATTTGAGGCTTCGCGGGATGCATGCAGCGTTAGTTGCAAGTTCTCGTTGGGACCATAGCTCAGTTGGTAGAGCAGCGGACTTTTAATCCGTTTGTCGTGGGTTCGACCCCCGCTGGTCCCACCATTATTTTGGGAATTTAGCTCAGCTGGTAGAGCAGCGGACTCTTAATCCGTAGGTCGAGAGTTCGAATCTCTCAGTTCCCACCACTTTATGTGGAATCGAAAAGCCCACTGTTGCAAAACAGTGGGCTTTTTCTTTGTTTGGTGCCGCTCCGTCCGGTCAGGGACGAAGCGCGTTGAACGAGGCTTTAGCCCTCCATCTGTGCGGTCAATGCCAGCCACTGTTCTTCCAGTGACTGAAGTTCGCTGTTGACGGCTTTCAGACGCTTGCCGGTTTCGGCAATCACGGACGGGTGCGGGTTGGTAGAGAGTTTGGCTTCCAACTCGGCACCTTCGGTGTTGAGCGTGGCCATGTGTTCTTCTACTTGGGCCAGTTCCTTCTTCCATTTGCGCAGGGCTTCGGGTGCTGGGCCGGTTTTGACCACCACCGGCGCTGCCACAACGGGGGCCGTGGCAGCCGATTTGGCTTCTTCCTTGGCTAATTCGCGCTGGCGCTTGGCTTCATCCAGCAGGTAGCGCTGGTAGTCATCCAAATCGCCGTCAAACGGCTCCACGCCGCCGCGCGACACCATCCAGAATTCATCGCACACCGAGCGCAGCAGCGCACGGTCGTGGCTCACCAGCATCACGGTGCCTTCGAATTCGTTGAGCGCCATGGCCAGGGCCTCGCGCGTCGCCAAATCCAGGTGGTTGGTAGGCTCGTCCAGCAGCAGCAGGTTGGGGCGCTGCCAGACGATCATGCACAGCACCAGGCGGGCTTTTTCGCCACCGCTCATGCTGCCCACGGCCTGCTTGACCATGTCGCCGCCGAAGTTGAAGGTGCCCAGGAAGCTGCGCAAGTCCTGCTCGCGCGTCTGCTGACCGGCAATTTTGCCTGCGGCTGTCATTTCCCGCACCAGGCGGATCATGTGTTCCAGCGGCGATTCGTCAGGCCGCAACACGTCCAGTTCCTGTTGCGCGAAGTACCCGATGTTCAGGCCCTTGCCCTCGGTCACCTCACCGCCCAGCGGGGCCAGGTCACGCGCCACGGTTTTCACCAGCGTCGATTTACCCTGGCCGTTGGCACCCAGAATACCGATGCGTTGCCCGGCCAGCACCGATTTGCTGACGTTGTGCACGATGGTGGTGGGCTGCGTGCCCTTGGGCGCGTCTTCGGGCGGTGGGTAGCCAAAGCTCACGCCGCTCATGGACAACATCGGGTTGGGCAGGTTGGCCGGTTCCTTGAACTCAAAGGTGAAGTCTGCCTCGCTGAGCAGCGGTGCAATCTTCTCCATGCGGTCCAGTGCCTTGACCCGGCTTTGCGCCTGCTTGGCCTTGCTGGCCTTGGCCTTGAAGCGCGCAATGAACTTTTGCAAATGGGCAATCTTGTCCTGTTGTTTGCTAAAAGCAGTTTGCTGCAGCGCCATTTGTTCGGCGCGCAGGTCTTCGAACTTGCTGTAGTTGCCGCCGTAGCGCACCAGCTTGCCAGCATCGATGTGCAGCGTCACATTGGTCACCGCGTCCAGAAACTCGCGGTCGTGGCTGATGACGACCATGGTGCCTTCGTATTTCTTGAGCCAGGCTTCGAGCCAGACCAGGGCATCCAAGTCCAAGTGGTTGGTGGGTTCGTCCAACAGCAGCAGGTCGCTGGGGCACATCAGGGCGCGCGCCAGTTGCAGGCGCATGCGCCAGCCGCCGGAGAAGCTGTTCACGGGCTTGTCCAGCTCCGTGGTCTTGAAACCCAGGCCCAAGATCAGGGCTTGGGCGCGGGCGGCCGCGTCGTACTCGCCCGCATCGTGCAGGCCGGTGTAGGCGTGGGCCATGCGGTCGTAGTCGTCGGTTGCTTCTGCGGCGGCCACTTCGGCACGGGCAGCGCCCAACTGGGTGTCGCCTTCGACCACAAAGTCGGTGGCGCCCATCTCGGTTTCGGGCATGTCCTGCGCCACTTGGCCCATGCGCCACTGGGTGGGGATGTAGTACTCGCCGGCATCTTCATGCAAATTGCCGTTGAGCAAGGCAAAGAGCGAAGATTTGCCGGCGCCGTTGCGGCCCACCAGGCCGACTTTTTCGCCGGGGTTGAGGGTGACGGAAGCACTTTCGAGGAGCACCTTGGCGCTGCGGCGCAGGGTGACGTTTTTTAAGGTAATCATTCTTTGGGACTCAGCTATCTATGGATTCATTCAGGCGTTTCAGGCCTAGGGGTTGGCGAGGGCTGGTAGACGGGATATCCGTTCTACGGCGCATCTCGCGGGCGAACACTTTGGGTCCGCAATGGTTATTTCGTTAACACCGTGTTGGACGGGCTTGCGCTGTGACAACCGCGAACAGCGCCTGCGCCCGGACACCCCATCCACCATCCCCAGCGAGGTGTGTCTCCATCGCCTAAGGAAAACCTGTTCGTAGCGGCGGGGTTGGGGGGCGGGGCGCAGTGAGGTCAAGGAGGAGGCCTAAGGCCGGGGGACACGAACGGAGTCACGTACCCCAACTCCGCTGCGAGCCCAGCAAAGAGCTATAGCAGCAAGGCCTCCTTGGTCACCAACAACACCTGGTCTTCCCCAGCGCTGGTTTCCAGCCACACCACTTCCAATTCCGGAAACGCGGCTTCAAAGAAAGCCCGCTCATTCCCAATCTCCAGCACCAGCACCGCATTCGGCGCCATCACGGCCGGGGCCTGCTTCAGCAGGGTCCGGATGAAATCCATGCCATCCCCACTGCCACCTGCCTGGTTGCCATCCAGCGCAATAAAGGGCTCGGCCAGGTACTCGGCAGGCAACTCAGCCATGCTCTGGGCGTTCACATACGGTGGATTGCAGAGGATCAGGTCAAACGGGCCGGGCAGGGCACTCAGGCCATCCGACTCGACCAGCTGCACACGCGCCTGCAAGCTGTGCTTGTCCACATTGATACGGGCCACGGCCAACGCATCAGCCGAAATGTCGGCACCCGTCACTTCCACATCGGGGTAGACCATGGCCGCCAGAATGCCCAAGCTGCCGTTGCCCGTGCACAGGTCCAGCACCCGGTGCGTGCTTTCTTGCAACCAGTAGTCGATGCCGCCATCCACCAGCAACTCGGCAATCAGCGAGCGCGGCACGATGACCCGCTCGTCCACATAAAAAGGGACACCCTGCAACCAGGCCTCGTTCGTCAGGTAGGCCGCAGGTTTGCGTGTACTGATGCGTGCTCCTAAAAGCGCAGCTGTTCGCGCATATTCCTCGGGGGTTACGGGCCTATTTGACTCTAAATCATCGCTCCCCAAGGGGGTATCCAGCGGCAGGCCCAGCGCGTGCAGCACCAACCAGGCCGCCTCGTCGCGTGCATTGCTTGTGCCGTGGCCGAAGGACACTTTGGCATCGGTGAGCTGCTGGGTGGCTTGGGCCACCAGTTCCGACAAGGTCATGCCTGTTCCTGACGGTTCAGATTGACCAGCACCTGGCGGTAGATGTTCTTGAGCGGCTCGATGTCGGCCACCGCCACAAACTCGTTGATCTTGTGGATGGTGGCGTTGGGCGGGCCCATCTCGATCACCTGCGGGCAGACCTGGGCAATGAAGCGCCCGTCGCTGGTGCCGCCGGTGGTGGAGAGCTGGGTTTCGATGCCGGTCTCGGAGCGGATGGCGTCGCGCACCGCGTCCACCAGCGTGCCCGGTGTGGTGAGAAAGGGCAGGCCACCCACGGTCCAGGCCAGGTCGTACTCCAGCTCGTGCTTTTCCAGCACGCTGGCCAGCCGCTTTTGCAGCGACTCGGGCGTGGACTCGGTGGAGAAGCGGAAATTGAAATCGATCACCACGTGGCCGGGAATCACATTGCTCGCGCCCGTGCCGCCGTGGATATTGCTAATCTGCCAGGTGGTGGGCGGGAAAAAATCGTTGCCCTGGTCCCACGCGATGCCCACCAGCTCGGCCAGCGCGGGCGCGGCCAGGTGGATGGGGTTTTTGGCCAGGTGCGGGTAGGCAATGTGGCCCTGCACGCCCTTGACCGTGAGCTTGCCGCTCATGGTACCGCGCCGGCCGTTCTTGATCATGTCGCCGGTGCGCTCCACCGAGGTCGGCTCGCCCACGATGCAGTAGTCCAGCACTTCGCCCCGGGCCTTCAGTGTGTTGCAGACCACTACGGTGCCGTCATTGGCCGGGCCTTCCTCGTCGCTGGTCAGCAGCAGGGCGATGTTGAGTTGCGGGTCGGGGTTGGCAGCCAGGAATTCTTCGATAGCCACCACAAATGCGGCCAGCGAGGTCTTCATGTCGCTGGCGCCGCGGGCAAACAGCTTGCCATCGCGGTGTGTGGGGACAAAGGGCGCACTGTCCCACTGCTCCAGCGGGCCGGTGGGCACCACGTCGGTATGGCCAGCAAACACCAACGTCTTGGATGCTATGTTTTTAATAGCTTCTTGCGCAGTATCCACGGGGGTTGCAGCCCGTTTTGCCCATAAGTTGGTGACGCGAAAATCTGCCGGACCACTTTCGATGGTCTCACAAACAAAGCCCAACGGAGCCAGGCGCTGGGCAATCAAGGCTTGGCAACCGCCGTCGTTCGGCGTGACTGACGCCATGGAGAGCAGCTGCTCGGTGAGCTGCAACGTTGTTGTCATCAGTGCTTTACATCCAGGGTAATTTCGGTGAACGAGGCTTCTTCTTCCTCTTCCGCCGCCGCGACCGGCTTGGCGGCTTTGGTGAAATCGTTTTGCAGGCGCCACAACAGGTTGGTGGGCGAGTCGGCGTGGGCCAGGCCTTCCTTGCGGTCGACCACGCCTTCCACAATCAGGCGGGCAATGTCGTGCTCAAAAGTCTGAGAGCCCTCGGCCATGGACTTTTCCATCGCTTCGCGCACGCCGGAGAAGTCGCCTTTTTCAATCAGTTCAGCGATCAGCTTGGTGTTGAGCAGCACCTCCGCGGCAGGAGTGCGCGTGCCGGCGGTGGTACGCAGCAGACGCTGCGACACGATGGCACGCAGCGCGGCCGCCAAGTCGCCCAGCATGGTGGAGCGCACCTCCACCGGGTAGAAGCTCAAAATTCGGTTCAGCGCCTGGTAGCTGTTGTTGGCGTGCATGGTGGCCAGGCACAGGTGGCCCGACTGCGCATACGCCACCGCCGCTGACATGGTCTCGCGGTCGCGGATTTCGCCAATCAGGATCACGTCGGGCGCCTGGCGCAATGCGTTTTTCAGGGCGACCTGTAGCGACTGCGTGTCAGTGCCAATCTCGCGCTGGTTCACCACCGACTTCTTGTTTTTGAACAAAAACTCCACCGGGTCTTCGATGGTCAGGATGTGGCCCGACACGTTTTCATTGCGGTAGTCCATCATGGACGCCAGTGTGGTGCTCTTGCCCGCGCCGGTGGCACCCACCATGAGCAGCAGGCCGCGCTTTTCCATGATCAGGTCGCCAAGAATCGGTGGCAACTGCAGGTTGGCCAAACTCGGAATGTCTACGGCGATGTAGCGAATGACCGCCGCGATGGACCCCCGTTGGCGCATGGCGCTGACGCGAAACCGCCCCACGCCAGCCATTGGAAAGCCCACATTGAGCTCGCCCTCTGCCTCCAACTCGGCAATTTGTTCAGCCGACAGCACCTCGGCCAGCAGGTTCCTGGGCGCGTCGGCCGGCAGCACCTGGCTGTTGATCGGTACACACTGGCCATTGATCTTGATCAGCGCAGGGGCGTGCGCGGACAAGTACACATCCGACGCCTTCTTGTCGCTCATCAGGCGAAGAATGCGTTCCATCGTTCCCGAAGCTTGGGGCGTGGTGGTGGCCATGGCGTACCTCTCTTGGAACAGGTCGGGGGCTTAGTCGCGCAGCAGGTCGTTCAGGCTGGTGGTCGAGCGGGTCTTGGCGTCCACCTTCTTGACGATGATGGCCGCATACATGCTGTACTTGCCATCCCCCTTGGGCAGGCTGCCGCTCACCACCACCGAGCCGGCAGGCACGCGGCCGTAGCTCACGGTGTCGGTGGCGCGGTCGTAAATGGGGGTGCTTTGGCCGATGTACACGCCCATGGAGATGACCGAGTTTTCTTCCACAATCACGCCTTCGACCACCTCGGAGCGCGCGCCCACGAAGCAGTTGTCTTCAATGATGGTGGGGCCGGCCTGCATGGGCTCCAGCACGCCGCCAATGCCCACGCCGCCGGACAGGTGCACATGCTTGCCGATCTGTGCGCAGGAACCCACGGTGGCCCAGGTATCCACCATGGTGCCTTCGTCCACATAGGAGCCGATGTTGCAGTACGAAGGCATCAGGATCACGCCTTTGCCCTGGAAGCTGCCACGGCGCGCCACGGCGGGGGGCACCACGCGCACACCAGTGGCCTTGAGGGCTTCGGCGCTCATGCCGGCAAACTTGGTGGGCACCTTGTCGTAAAAGCCCAGGTCGCCGGACTGGATGATTTCGTTGTCTTTCAGGCGGAAGCTCAGCAGCACAGCCTTCTTGATCCACTGGTGCGTGGTCCACTGGCCCACACCTTCACGCGTGGCCACGCGCAGATGGCCGGCATCCAACTCGTTCAGCACATGCTCCACCGCGTCGCGCACTTCGGCGGAGGCAGAGGCGACGGAGATGTTGGCGCGGTCTTCCCACGCGGCTTCGATAACGGTTTGCAGTTGTTGGCTCATAGGGCTCTTGAGAAAGGAAAAAGTGGTTGAAAGACTCAGGAAACTCGGGATTTCACAAATTGGACGATGCGCTGCGCGGCTTCCACGCACTCTGCCGCCTCGGCCACCAGCGCCATGCGGATGCGCTGCGCGCCAGGGTTGCTGCCATGGGCCTCGCGGGCCAGGTAGCTTCCGGGCAAGACCGTCACATTGTATTGAGCGAGCAGGTCGCGCGCGAAATCGGTGTCGCTGCCCTCGACCTTGGCCCACAGATAAAAGCCCGCATCGGGCAGGGCCACGTCCATCACCTCGGCCAGCATCGGCGTGACCTGGGCGAACTTGTCGCGGTACTGAGCGCGGTTGTCCACCACATGGGCCTCGTCGTCCCAGGCGGCGACGCTGGCGGTTTGCACCACCATGCTCATGGCGCTGCCATGGTAGGTGCGGTAGAGCAAAAACTGCTTGATGAGTTTGGCATCACCCGCGCAAAAACCGCTGCGCATGCCCGGCACATTGCTGCGTTTGGACAGGCTGGTGAAGGACACCAGGTTTTTGAAGTCCGTGCGGCCCAGCTTGGCGGCGGCCTCCAGGCCGCCCAGCGGCGGCTCGTCGCGGAAGTAAATCTCGCTGTAGCACTCGTCGGACGCAATCACAAAGCCATACTGGTCGCTCAGCGCAAACAGCTTGGCCCATTCGGACAGCGGCATCACGGCACCCGCCGGGTTGCCGGGGGAGCACACGTACAACAACTGGGTGCGCGCCCACACCTCGGCTGGCACGCTGTCCCAGTCCTGCGCAAAATTGCGCTCAGGCACCGATGGCACAAAGTAGGGCTGTGCACCGCAGAGCAGAGCAGCGCCTTCGTAGATTTGGTAGAACGGGTTGGGGCACACCACCTGCACCGGGCCACGCGCGTCGGCTTTCTCAGGGTTCACCACCGTCTGGGCAAAGGCAAACAGCGCCTCGCGCGAGCCGTTGATGGGCAGCACCTGCGTGGCTGCGTCCAGCTGCAAGCCATAGCGGCGCTCCAGCCAGCGCACCATCGAATTCCGCAGCTTGGCATCGCCCGCCGTGGCCGGGTAGACCGACAGGCCGCCGTCACTGCTGCGGATGGCATTGCAGTAGGCGTCCTTGATCAGGTCGGGCGTGGGGTGGCGGGGCTCGCCAATGCCCAAACTGATAGGGCGGTAGGCGGGGTTGGGGGTGACGGTGGAGAACAGCTGGCGCAGGCGTTCAAAGGGGTAGGCCTGCAGGCGCGACAAATTCGGGTTCATGGGGCGGCATTATCCCCCGAGTCCCTCGCGACTTTGGGCCGCAGGCGCTGCCTGGCACAGGGATGTGCACCGCATTTTCATGCTGTAACGTTTGCCCAGCGTTGCAGGGCGGGGCGTGCACCTGCTACACAGTATCATCGGGGGCCATTCGTCAGTCATCGCTGACTGATTAATCCAATGAAATCAACTGCTTAGAGCAGACACCATCGATCCGTGCGCCTCAATTCCATCAAGTTATCCGGCTTCAAGTCCTTTGCGGAGCCCACCAACTTCCTGTTGCCAGGGCAACTGGTGGGGGTGGTGGGGCCCAACGGTTGTGGCAAATCCAACATCATGGATGCCGTGCGCTGGGTACTGGGCGAGAGCAAAGCCAGCGAGTTGCGTGGCGAATCCATGCAGGACGTGATCTTCAACGGCACCACCACGCGCAAGCCGGCCAGCCGTTCCAGTGTGGAACTGGTGTTTGACAATGCCGACCACCGGGCCGGCGGCCAGTGGGGCCAGTTTGGCGAGATTGCCGTCAAGCGCGTGCTCACGCGGGACGGCACCAGCAGCTACTTCATCAACAACCAGCCCGTGCGTCGCCGCGACGTGCAGGACGTGTTTTTGGGCACCGGCCTGGGCCCACGTGCTTACGCCATCATTGGCCAGGGCACCATCAGCCGCATCATCGAATCCAAGCCTGAAGAGCTGCGCCTGTTCCTCGAAGAAGCGGCGGGCGTGTCCAAATACAAGGAGCGCCGCCGCGAAACGGAAAACCGCCTCTCCGACACCCGCGAAAACCTGACCCGGGTGGAAGACATCTTGCGCGAGCTGACCAGCAATTTGGAGCGCCTGGAAAAGCAGGCCGAAGTCGCCCAGAAATACAACGCCTTGCAGGCTGACGTGACACAGAAGCAGCACCAGCAGTGGTTCTTGAAGCGTGCCGAAGCGCTGGCCGACCAGGCCAAGGTGCAGTCCGAAGGCTTGGCGGCGGTCAACGCGCTCGAATCGCGCATGGCCGACCTGCGCCACATCGAGGCTGATCTGGAAACCGTGCGCCAGGCCCACTACGCGGCGGGCGACCAGGTGAACCAGGCCCAGGGCCTGCTGTACGAGGCCAGCACCGACGTGGGTCGGCTGGAGGCCGAAATCCGCTTTGTGGTGGAGGGCCGCCAGCGCGTGGAGCAGCGTATGGTGACGCTGAAAGACCAGATTGCCGAATGGGCCGTACGCCGTGACGATGCCCAGGCCGAAATCGAACGCCTGGCCGAACTGGCCGCCTTGGGCGAAGAGCAAACCGAGCTGCTGGCCGCCCAGGTGGAAGAGCAAGCCATGCAGTTGCCCGACATGGAAGAGGCCGTGGCCAGGGCACAGAGCCAGGCTAACGACCAGCGCGGCGGCGTGATGCAGGTGCAGCAGCAGATCCAGGTGTTGGCCGCCGAACAGCGCAATATTGAAGAACAAAGCCGCCAGCTCAGCACCCGACGCGATCGCCTGATGGCCGACCGCAATGCGCTGTCGGCCCCGGACGAAGCGCGCTTGGTGAACCTGCAAGAACAGCTGGAAGCTGCGCAGGAGGCGAACCAGATTGCCGATGCGCGCCTGCAAGACCTGCAGGAATCCGTGCCACAACTTGACGAAGCACGCCGCACCCAGCAGCAGGCTGTGAACGACGAATCCGCCAAGCAGGCCGACTTCTCGGCCCGCCTGGAAGCCCTGAAAGCCTTGCAGGAGAAGGTCAAGACCGACGGCAAGCTGCAACCCTGGCTGGCCAAACACGGCTTGGGCCATTTGCAGGGCCTGTGGACTCGCATCCATATCGAACAAGGCTGGGAAAACGCCCTCGAAGGTGCGTTGCGCGAGCGATTGGGTGCGCTAGAAGTATCACGACTGGAAATGCTGCGCGCCTTCGCGGTGGACGCGCCTCCCGCCAAGCTGGCCTTCTACAGCCCGCCCTTGGCAACCGTACCGGAGCGCGCCAGCAGCTTGCCGCGCCTGTCGGACCTGCTGCGCGTGAACGAGGCCGGCCAAAAGGCCGTGCTGACCGACTGGCTGCAGGGCTGCTACACCGCCAGCAGTTTTGAAGATGCCCTGGCCCAGCGCGACAAGCTGCAGGGCGGCGAGAGCATTTATGTGAAGTCCGGCCATGTGGTGACGGCGCACAGCGTGAGCTTTTACGCACAGGATTCCGAACAAGCCGGTCTGTTGGCCCGCGCACAGGAGATTGAAAATCTTGAAAAGCAGCTGCGTGCCCAGCAGTTGATCGCGGACGAATCCCGTGTGGCCCTGAGCCGCGCCGAGAGCGCCTACGCTGAGAGCGCCCAGCGCCTGGTCGGTGTACGCCGCGAAGCCGCAGAGACGCAAAGTCGCGCGCACGAGTTGCAGGTGGAGACCCTGCGCTTGACCCAAATCCTGGAGCAGACCCGGGCCCGCAGCGCACAGATCGAAGCCGATATGTCCGAGGTGGAAGCCCAACTGGACGACCTGCAGGAGCGCCGCGTGGAAGCCGAAGGCCGCTTTGAGTCCCTGGACATGCAATTGGCCGACAGCCAGGAGCGCCACGCCCAACTGGAAGAACGTGTGATCGAAGGCCAGCGCAAACTGGCCCAGTGCCGGGAGCAGCAACGCAGCCTGGAGCGCCAGGCGCAAGAGGCGGTGTTCGCCCAGCGCAGCCTGCAGGCGCGTAATGCCGAACTCTCCCGGGCCCTTGAAACCGCGGCGCAGCAAACCCAAAGCGTGCTGGCCGAGCAGCAGCGCGCCCAGGACGAGCTGACCCGCCTGACCGATGCTGCTGCCCAGGCTGGTTTGCAAAACGCGCTGGCCCTGAAGCTGGAGCGTGAACAGGCCCTGGGTGCCAAGCGCAGCGAATACGATGACCTGACCGCCAAGCTGCGTGCCAGCGACGAGCGCCGCATGCAGCTGGAGCGTGAGCTGGAACCCTTGCGCCAGCGCATCACCGAATTCCAGCTGAAAGAACAGGCCGCGCGCCTGGGCTTTGAGCAGTTTGAAGCCCAGTTGGTGGATGCCCAGGCAGACCTGGCAGCCATCGAACAAAGCATCAAAGACGGCAATGTGCGCTTGTTTGGCATGCAGGGCGATATCGACCGCCTGCACCGCGAAATTGCGGCCTTGGGCGCCGTCAACCTGGCTGCGCTGGATGAACTGGCCGCCGCGCGCGAGCGCAAGCAGTTCCTGGACATGCAGAACGTGGACCTGACCCAGGCCATGAACACGCTGGAAGACGCAATCCGCAAGATCGACGCGGAAACGCGCGAGCTGCTGTCGGGCACCTTCGATCAGGTGAATATGCACTTCGGCCGCATGTTCCCCGAGCTGTTTGGCGGTGGCAATGCGCGCCTGGTCATCACCGGCGATGAAATTCTGGACTCCGGCGTGCAGGTGATTGCCCAGCCGCCCGGCAAAAAGAACCAGACCATCCACCTGCTGTCGGGTGGCGAAAAGGCGCTGACCGCGATTGCGCTGGTGTTTGCCATCTTCCAGTTGAACCCCGCACCGTTCTGCTTGCTGGACGAGGTGGACGCGCCGCTGGACGATGCCAACACGGAGCGTTATGCCAAGCTGGTCTCCAGCATGAGCAAGGGCACGCAGTTCCTGTTCATCAGCCACAACAAGATTGCCATGGAAATGGCCGAACAACTGATTGGTGTGACCATGCAGGAGCAGGGCGTGTCCCGTATCGTGGCCGTGGACATGGAGTCCGCCGTCACCCTGGCTGAACTGGCCTGACCTGCGGAGCGCATCTCCCGCAAACCACACAAGATTCCAACGATGAGCAACTTACAACTCGGACTGGCCATCGCAGGCGGCATCGTGCTCGCCGGCGTGGTGGCCCACAGTGCCTGGACCTCACGCCGCAACGCCCCGCGCCAGGCCCTGCCCGAACCCAGCACAGACACAGCGGCCCCGGCAGACCAGGAGCCCACGCTGTCCGACAGCGGCTTGGATACGCCAGAGTTTTCGCTCCCACAGCCCCCCCGTCGCCCGGTGATGGACTCGCTGATTGACGTGATCGCCACCGTAGCGCTGGACCCCAGCGTGTCTGCGGTGTCAGGCGAAGCGGCGCTGGCGGCCTTGCCCAGCACACGCCGTGCGGGCACCAAGCCGTTTTCGGTCGAGGGCTACAACCTGCACACCTTGGTGTGGGAAGCGCCCATGCCCGGCCAGCGATATGGTGGATTCCAGGCCGGTGTGCAACTGGCCAACCGCTCGGGGGCGCTCAACGAGATCGAGTACTCCGAGTTCGTGGTCAAAACCCAGGCCTTTGCTGACGCCATCAACGCCACCCCCGAGTTTCCCGAGATGCTGGACGAAGTGGCTCGCGCACGTGAGTTGGACCAATTTGCCAGCGCGCATGACGCGCAGCTGGGTTTCACCATCCGCGCCCGCAATGCCTCGTGGAGCCCCGGCTACATCCACCAGAATGCTGCACGCTTGGGGTTTGTGCCGGGCGTGATTCCGGGTCGGATGGTGTTGCCCGCATCACAGGAAGGCCTGCCGCCGGTGTTGGTGCTGGGCTTTGACTCGCAGGCTGCACTGGCCGACGACCCGGCCCAGTCGGCGATCCGCGACATCAGCCTGCACCTGGACGTGGCGCAGGTAGACCGCGCCGAACATGCCTTCGAGCGCATGCGCGAATCGGCCGCCGCACTGGCCCAGGCCATGGAGGGCGTGGTGACGGACGACAATGGCCAGCCGCTGCCCGCACAGACCATGGACGTGATTGGCACCGAGCTGCAAACCCTGTACGACACGCTGGAACAGCGTGACCTGGCTGCCGGCTCCCCGCTGGCACGGCGCCTCTTCAGTTAACTCCTTCCGCTTTCCATGGCCACGCTGGACTTGTTTTCCCCCGAGCCGGCCACGCCGGACCACGATCGCTTGCTGGCGCTGCATGCCCAGCTGCACCACCATGCCCACCAGTACTACGTGCTGGACGCGCCGCACATCCCCGATGCCGAGTACGACCGCCTGTTTCGCGAGCTGCAGGCCTTGGAAATGGCGCACCCCGAGTGGGTGACACCCGATTCACCCACGCAGCGCGTGGGCGGCAAACCGCTGGATGCGTTTGCCACGGTGCGCCATGTGGTGCCCATGCTCAGCATCCGCACCGAGACCGATACCGAGTCCACCGGGGCCGAAGCCTTTGACGCCCGGGTACGCAAAGAGCTGGAGCTGACGCCGAGCGACGCACCGGTGGAGTACGTGGCCGAACTCAAGTTCGATGGCCTGGCCATGAGCTTGCGCTACGAACAAGGCGTGCTGGTGCAGGCCGCTACACGCGGGGATGGTGAATATGGCGAGGACGTCACGCAAAACATCCGCACCATTGGCCAAATCCCTTTGCGCCTGCCGGAAGGTGTGCCTGCTGTTTTGGAAGTGCGTGGCGAGGTTTATATGCGCCGCGACGACTTTGAAGCCATGAACGAGAAGCAGCGCGAGAAGGGCGAGAAAACCTTTGTCAATCCGCGCAACGCGGCCGCCGGGGCCGTGCGCCAGCTGGACCCCGGCATTGCCGCCCAGCGGCCACTGAGTTTTTTTGCCTACGGCCTAGGTGAGGTCACGCCGGCAGAGCAGGGTGGCCCGGCATTCGCCACGCACTATGCCATGCTGCAAACCCTCAAATCATGGGGTTTTCCGGTCGCAGCCCAGGTGGATATTGCGCGAGGCGCTCCTGAATTAATAGCATACCACCAACACATCGGTGCCTCGCGCGACCAGCTGCCCTACGACATTGACGGCGTGGTCTACAAGGTCAACAGCCTGCCACTGCAGCGGCAGCTCGGTTTTGTCACGCGCGAGCCGCGCTGGGCCGTGGCGCACAAATACCCGGCGCAGGAGCAAATCACCAAGGTCTTGGGTATTGACGTGCAGGTGGGCCGCACCGGCAAGCTCACCCCCGTGGCGCGCCTCGACCCGGTGTTTGTGGGGGGCACCACGGTGTCCAACGCCACGTTACACAACCTGTTTGAACTGCGGCGCAAGAGGGTGCGTGTGGGTGACCAGGCCATCGTTCGCCGCGCAGGGGATGTGATTCCCGAAGTGGTCGGGATTGTCAGCACCAGCCCGCGGACCACTTATGTGCCCAACTTCCGCATGCCCCGCAGCTGCCCCATCTGCGGTAGCGCCGTGGTGCGTGAAAAGACCGAGATGAACCACCGCTGCAGCGGTGGCCTGTTCTGCCCGGCCCAGCGCAAGCAGGCCATCCTGCATTACGCGCAACGCCGCGCCGTGGAGGTGGAAGGCCTGGGCGAAAAGCTGGTGGAGCAGTTGGTGGACATGCAGGTGATCCGCACCCTGCCGGACCTGTACAAGCTGGGGCTGAGCGCACTTGCTGCGCTGGACCGCATGGCCGAGAAATCAGCCCAGAACATCGTTGATGCGCTGGAAAAATCCAAGCAGACCACGCTGCCCCGTTTCCTGTTTGGGCTGGGGATTCGCCATGTGGGCGAGGCCACGGCGAAAGAACTGGCACGCCACTTCGGCACGCTGGACGCGATCATGGATGCCTCCGAGGAGGCACTGACGGGGGTGAGCGACGTAGGCCCCATCGTCGCCAAAAGCCTGCACACCTTTTTCGCCCAGCCACACAACCGCGAAGTGGTGGAGCAACTGCGCGCCTGCGGTGTGCGCTGGGAGGAGGGTGACGCCGCGGCGCAGACTCCCAAGCTGCTGGTCGGCAAGACATTTGTGTTGACGGGGACCTTCCCCACCTTGAGCCGTGACCAAGCCAAGGATCTGCTGGAAGCGGCAGGCGCCAAGGTGGCCGGCTCGGTCAGCAAGAAGACCAGCTATGTGGTGGCGGGGACCGAAGCTGGCAGCAAGCTGGACAAAGCCCAGGAGCTGGGTGTACCCGTGCTGGATGAGGCGGCCATGTTGGCGCTGTTGGCCCCAGGTGCGGAGGCACCAGAGCCATGATACGTCGTCGCTACTTGTTGGGTACGGCGGGCGTCGCGCTCGCAAGCCTGACGCTGGCCTGGCCTGGCGTGTCGCAGGCACAAGGTGCGGGGCGTGAGGCGTCCATCTTGGGCTGGCGCGGGCGTATCCAGCGCATGCTGGACCGGCAACGCCTGCCCCTGATCGATATTGAAGCCACCTATGTCGCAGGCCGTACCAATATTGCCTACCTCATCGAGCGCATGGACGCGCTGGACGTGGCGCAGATTGCGTTTGCACCGGCCAACGCAGCCAACAGCCAACCTGCGCTAGACCTGCACCGGGACTATCCCGAGTACTTCATCCCGACCAGCAACAGCGGCGAATTTCCGCGATGGTGGAACGATCCCGTGGCATTTGTGTCCGGGGTTCGCAAGGAATTGCAGAATGGCCGCTACTACCTGATGGGTGAGCACGAGTTTCGCCATTACCCCTCGCCCGAACAGGTGGCGGCTGGCCAGACATCTCGCGACATCACCATTGCGCTGGACGGCCCTGCGGGCCATGCCCTGTTCCAGCTCAGCGAAGAAACCGGCGTGGCATTTCAGCTGCACTACGAAATCGAGGATCGACTGCTGCCGGTGCTGGAGGCCATGCTTGCACGTTATCCCAAGGCGCGCGTGATCTGGTGCCACGCGGGCATGGTGCGTTATGAACAGCGCGCCACTGGCTACTCTCCCGACTATGTGCGCGGCCTGATCGAACGCTACCCGGGCCTGCATTGGGATCTCGCCGTGCCGGCGCCCGAGCATATCTACCAGCCGTCGGGAGCGCGGGATTCAACCTTGTTTCGCGAGGGCCGACTCGACCCGCGCTGGCAGTCAGTGCTGGAGCAGCATGCCGACCGTTTTCTCGCCGCCAGTGATTACCGGCCACCCGTAGAGCAGGAATACACCCGCAATATCCAGCGCCTGCGCAGCCTGATTCTGGATGCGCTGAGTGAGCGCAGCCGCCACCAGATTGCCTATGGCAATGCCTGGCGCTTGCTGACCGGTGCGCCTTGGCGTGCCGCATCGGCTACGTCCTGACGACTGTCACAGCCAGACCGAGGAAACAACCATGAGCGTTCGTGAAATTTTGAAGATGGGCGACCCGCGCCTGTTGCGCACAGCGCAGCCGGTGACAGACTTTGACAGCGATGCCTTGCATCTGCTGATCACCGACTTGCTGGACACCATGCGCGCGGCCAATGGGGCCGGACTGGCAGCACCGCAGATTGGTGTGGACTTGCAACTGGTGATTTTTGGCTCCAACGAGCGCAACCCGCGCTACCCGGACCGCCCCAGCGTGCCTCCCACCGTATTGTGCAACCCCATCATCACGCCGCTGGGCGAAGCCGAAGAGAGTGACTGGGAAGGCTGCCTCTCGGTACCCGGCTTGCGGGGTATGGTGCCGCGCTGGTCGCACATCCGCTACACGGGTTTTGACCCGTATGGCGACCCGATCGACCGCACGGTGGAGGGCTTCCATGCCCGCGTGGTGCAGCACGAGTGTGACCACCTGTGGGGCAAGCTCTACCCCATGCGGATGCGCGACTTTAGCCAGTTTGGCTACACCGAGGTGCTGTTCCCCGGGATTGCGGCGGCAGAGGACGATTGAAGCCCTTGATTGCTATTGAATTGATAGCTATTCGCGCATATTTCATAAGGGCTGAGGCACTAAAACACCCTAAAACTGCGGGTTTGTATCGGGGTGGCGTGCGGTCGCATTCAGCGCTAAGCTGGAGTTCCATGAAGAACTGTGTGTTCACGCCATGCGCACTCCCATTCGCCTACTGATGGCCGGTCTGGGAATTGGCCCCCGGATCGTGCTGGTTTTTGTCCTCGTGTTTGGGTGCATGGGCAGCGTTGGCTTGCTGCTGATGCGCAACAGCCTCTTGCCCACCTTTGACAGCATGGAGCACAGCTTTGCCCAAGAGGGTGCCAAGCGTGTGGTCAGCCTGTTTGACCAGGAGATGGTCAGCGTCGGCAACCAGAACCGGGACTGGGCCTTCTGGGACGATTTGTACCAGCACATGCAGCGCCCCAACCCGGTGTTTGCACGCAGCAACCTGGGCGCTGAGGCCATGCAGAGCTCCAGCCTGCACGCCATCATGTTGGTGGACCTGCAAGGCCGCGTGGTGGGCTTTGGGCCCCGCGCCTTTAGCGGTGGGGCGCAGGCGCAGGCACCAGACCTGCTGGCCCCCTTGTTGCAGCGCTGGGCCCGCTTTCCGGTGCAACCGGGGGTCACCGAATGTGGGATGGCACGTGTGGCCTACGCCTTGAATGCGGTGTGCTGGACCGGCATTGTGCAGAGCAATGGCAAGGGACCGGCCGTGGGCACGGTCGTGATGGCCCGGGAGCTGGATGCCCACACGCTGAAGCACATGGCCCAGTTTGCCGGGGTCACGTTTACCCTGGAGCAGTTGGGTGCCAACCACACGTCGGCCCCCTTGCCCGGCATGTTGACGTGGGAGCTTCCGGCCCTGCAGTACCTGCCCAAGAGAGAACTCTATGCAGAGTTTTCGAAAGACGCCATGGCCATGCAGTACCTGCTGCGGGACCTGAATGACACCCCGCTCTCGTGGGTGCGCATCCGCATGCACCGCGAGCTGATGGAGCAGGGGCGGCGCGTGGTGGTGAATGTGCTGGTGCAGTTGGCGGTGTTGGCGGTGGCCACCGGGCTGGTGCTCCTGATGACGGTGCACTGGTGGCTGGTGCGGCCGATTGCCCGCTTGCGTTCGGCGGTGGCCGACGTCAGTGCAACACGGCGCTGGGATCAGACCCTGGCCTATGAACGGCCCGATGAAATTGGGGCGCTGACGCAGGGCATCAACAGCCTGCTGGCGGTGCTGCACGAGCAGGTGGGCGTGCTGGAAACGTTGTCCAGCACCGACGCGCTGACGGGCATTGCCAACCGTCGCCAGTTTGACGAGCGACTGGCCCATGAGCTGGTGCGGCTGGGTCGGCACAGTGCACCACTGTCCCTGCTGTTGCTGGATGTGGACCACTTCAAGCTCTACAACGACCACTACGGCCACCCGGCGGGGGATGCGGTGTTGCGCCAGTTGGGCGGGCTGCTGCGGGCGAGTTGCCGCCAACAGGATTTGCCTGCCCGTTTGGGAGGGGAAGAATTTGCCCTGCTGCTGCCCGACACCGCGGCAGCCGGTGCTGCGGCTATGGCCGACAAGGTCATGAAGGCGCTGGCCGCCCTGGCGATTGGCCACGAGCGTTCGCTCACCGCACCCCATGTCACCGTGAGCATTGGCATCGTGACCTGGTCCGAGGTGCTGGACGGGGGCGCCGCCGAGCTGTTTGCCCAGGCCGACAAGGCCCTCTATGCGGCCAAACACAGCGGGCGCCAACGGGCCTGCGTGTACGGAACGCCCGCCGTGCCTAAGCTTTGAGGGCGTCCAGCAGCTCGGTCTCGATGTCGATCTGCGCACGGTTGTGCTGCAGCTGCGGGCCGTGGATCAGGAAGGTGTCTTCCACGCGCTCGCCCAGCGTGGCCACCTTGGCCAACTGCACCACAATGTTGTGGCGCGCCAGCACGCGGGCAATGCTGTAGAGCAGGCCCAAGCGGTCGCTGGTCGAGATGTTGAGCAGCCAGCGCTGGGCTTTTTCATCGGGCTTGAGCGACACACGTGGTGCGATGGGGAAGCTCTTGACCCGGCGTGACACCCGGCCCCGGCTGGGCGCGGGCAGGGGGCCGGCCTCGGCTATGGCTTGGGCCAGACCGGTTTCCAGCAGGCTGGTCATCTCGCGGTAGTGCTCGTCCATGTCCGCTGTGGTGACGACCTGGAAGGTATCCAGGGCGTAACCCTTGTGCGTGGTGTGGATGCGGGCATCCAGAATGCTGAAACCACCCTGGTCAAAGTAGCCGCAAATGCGGGCAAACAGGTCGGGCTGGTCTTGTGTGTAGACCAGCACCTGCAAGCCTTCACCCACGGGAGAGCGGCGGGCCCGCACGATCGGTTGGTCGGTGGCCACATGGCGCGACAGCTGTTTGGTGTGCCAGGCGATATCGGCCGCGTCGTGGCGCATGAAATAACTCACGTCCAGCGTGTCCCACAGCGGCTTGTGGGCCTCAAACGGCATGGCATAGAGCGCCACCATCACCAGCGCTTCGCGTTTGCGCAGCTCCACCTCGGCATCGGCATCGGGGGCACGGCCGCCCAAGGCGCGGGCCGTGTACTTGTACAGGTCTTCCAGCAGCTTGCCCTTCCAGGCATTCCACACTTTCGGGCTGGTGCCGCGGATGTCGGCCACGGTGAGCAGATACAGCGCCGTCAGGTAACGCTCGTTGCCCACGCGTTTGGCAAACCCGGCGATCACCTCCGGGTCGGACAAATCAGACTTCTGCGCAATGCGGCTCATGGTCAGATGTTCGCCCACCAGAAATTCGATGAGCCGGGCGTCTTCGGTGGCAATGTTGTGTTGCTTGCAGAAGCGGCGTGCCTCCACAATGCCCAACTCCGAATGGTCGCCCCCACGGCCCTTGGCAATGTCGTGAAACAGTGCCGCCACGTACAGAATCCAGGGTTTGTCCCAGCCTGAGGCCAGTTGCGAGCAAAACGGGTACTCGTGCGCATGCTCCCCCATGAAGAAGCGCCGCGCATTGCGCAGCACCATGAGGATGTGCTGGTCCACCGTGTACACATGGAACAGGTCGTGCTGCATCTGCCCCACGATCTTGCGGAACACCCACAGGTAGCGGCCCAGCACCGAGGTCTGGTTCATCAGCCGCATGGCGTGGGTGATGCCCTCGGGCGCTTGCATGATCTGCAGGAAGGTGCTGCGGTTGACCGGGTCGCTGCGGAACTTGGCGTCCATCAGGTCGCGTGCGTTGTACAAGGCGCGCAGTGTGCGGGCTGACAGGCCTTTCACGCCCACGGTCGTCTGGTAGACCAGAAAGGTTTCCAGAATCGCATGGGGGTTGCGGCGGTACAGGTCGTCGCTGGCCACCTCGATCATGCCGGCCTTGTCGTTGAAGTGGTCATTGATGCGGCGTGGCGCATGGGTGGAGGGGTTGAGCCGCTCCTCAATGTTCAGCAACAAAATCTGGTTGAGCTGGGTCACCGCTTTGGCCGCCCAGTAGTAACGCTTCATCAGTGCTTCGCTGGCGCGCACCATATTGCGTTTGTTGGGTTCGGAGGCCAGGGTGACGTAGCCAAACGACTCGGCCACGGCGGTCTGCATGTCAAAAATCAGGCGGTCTTCGCGGCGGTTGGCAATCAGGTGCAGGCGCGCGCGGATCAGCAGCAGCAGGGTCTCGTTGCGCTGGATCTGCTTGATCTCGAAATCGGTGGCCAGGCCACAGGCAGCCAGGGCCGCCCAATCATTGCCGTAGCCCGCCGCCTTGGCCACCCACAGAATGACCTGCAGGTCGCGCAGGCCACCGGGCGACTCCTTGCAGTTGGGTTCCAGGGAGTAGGGGGTGTCTTCAAACTTGGTGTGGCGCTGGCGCATCTCCAGCGTCTTGGCCACAAAAAAGGCCTTGGGGTCCATGGCCGCAAAAAAGGCCTGCTGGAACTGGGCCACCAGCGTCTGGTTGCCGGTGATGAGCCGACACTCCAGCAGCGCGGTCTGCACCGTCACGTCCTTTTCGGCCTCGGCCAGGCAGTCGGCCAGGGTGCGCACGCTGGAGCCAATCTCCAGGCCCACGTCCCAGCAACTGCCGATGAAGGCTTCGATCTTCTTCTGCAGCTCGGGGTCGAACTCGGGCGACTGGCCGTTTGGCAACAGCACCAGCACGTCCACATCCGAGTGTGGGAACAGCTCGCCGCGTCCAAAACCGCCCACCGCGAGCAGCGCATAAGGCTCGCCCAGGCCGGCCTGTTGCCACAGGCGCACCAGCACGCTGTCGGTGAGCTGCGACATGCGCTGCAGCACCTTGCGCACGGCGCGGCCGGTGGATTGGGGGGCCGCAATGGTTTGCAGCAACTGCGCTTTGTGCGCGCGGTACTCGGCGCGCAGGGCCTGCAGCTCGGTCATGGGCTTGTAAAAATCAGGCGTTCACAAAGTCTGGTGTGGCGGGGCTGCCGCTGGAGAGCGTCATCACCTCGTAGCCGGTGGGGGTGACCAGCACGGTGTGTTCCCACTGGGCAGAGAGCGAGCGGTCTTTGGTGACGATGCTCCAGCCGTCCTTTTCGGGGCCGTCCTTGATGTCCTTGCCGCCGGCGTTGATCATGGGCTCAATAGTGAATGTCATGCCTTCGACCAGCTTTTCCAGCGTGCCAGGGCGGCCGTAGTGCAGCACCTGGGGCTCTTCGTGGAAGATGCGGCCGATGCCGTGGCCGCAGAACTCGCGCACCACGCTGAAACCATGGCCTTCGGCGAATTTCTGGATTGCATGGCCAATGTCACCCAGGTGAATGCCGGGTTTGACCATCTTGATGCCGTGCCACATGGCGTCGTAGGTGATGGCGCACAGGCGCTTGGCGGCAATCGAGACCTCACCCACCATGAACATGCGGCTGGTGTCGCCGTGCCAGCCGTCTTTGATGACGGTGACATCGATGTTGACGATGTCGCCCTTTTTGAGCTGCTTGTCGTTGGGGATGCCGTGGCAAACCTGGTGGTTGACCGAGGTGCAGACGGACTTGGGGTAGGGGATGTTGCCACCGCCGGTGTAATTGAGCGGGGCGGGGATGGCGCCTTGCACCTGGGTGATGTAGTCGTGCGCCAGCTTGTCGATTTCGTTGGTCGTCACGCCGGGTTTGACGAAGGGGGTCAGGTAGTCCAGAACTTCGGAGGCCAGTTTGCCCGCCACGCGCATGCCTGCAATGCCGTCGGCGTCTTTGTAGGTGATAGTCATGGGGCGAGATTATCCCAGACCCGACGCCGCCTAGCACGGCCAAGGGGTTCCTGCGCCCACTTTGACGCTAGCATTGACCGTTTCCAGGGAGAACACCATGAAACGCTTTTTTCTTGCATCGCTGCTGACACTCTGCGCTTGGTCTACCCACGCAGCGCCCCCGACACCCGAGTCCATCGAGATACTGCTGAGCCTGGTGCAAGCAGACAAAGTCATGGATGGCATCAAGCCGCAGGTTCATGTCGCCATGAAAACCAGCATGGACCAAGCACTGAAGGGCCGCAAACCTACTGCCGAGGAACAAAAGGTGCTCGACGCCTACCTGCTCACGGCGACGCAGATCGTGAATGAAACCTTGACGATGGAACGCATCAAGCCCTTGCATTTGCAGCTCTACGGCCAGCATCTGACCCAGGAAGAGGTCGACGGCATGATCACTTTTTACCAAAGCCCGGTGGGCAGGTCGATGGTGACCAAGATGCCACAGATCATGCAAGGTGTGATGGCGGCCTTGCCGTCCCTGATGGCGCCCATGCAGGAGAAGTTGCGCCTGGCCGGGGAGCTCATGGTGCGCGAGCTGGTCACACTGCAGAGAAAAGCGCCCCAAACCAATCTTTGAGCCTATCCCGCAAGACTCCGCCCCAAGCCCCCCGGGGATCAGGTAGACGACAGCGGCGCGGGCATGGTCATGGGGGTTTTGCGGCGCGGCACGTGCTGTTCGTCCAGCAGGCGCTCAATGCGCTCAAACACCTCCAGCCGTGAGAACGGTTTCTTCATGAAGTCGTCTGCACCGATGGCGCTGCCAAAGAACTGCTCGGTGGCCTGCTCGTTGCCGCTGATCATGATGACCGGGATGGAGCGGGTCAGCGCATTGCGGCGCAACACCCGCAGTGCCGAGAATCCGTTCATCTGCGGCAGCACGATGTCCAAAAAAATCAGGTCGGGCGGATCGGCCATCACCATGGCCAGGCCGTTTTCCGCATCTCCGGCAATGCGCACATTCAGGCCAATACTTTGCAAAATCTTGCGCAGTGCCGCACAGACGGTGGCGGAGTCGTCGATGACAACGATGCGCAAATCGGGGCGGGCATTGAGCCGCGGGCGCCCCCGCCGTTCGGGCAATTGCCCGGTGGGGTCAACAATGGGCAAGGCTGCCACGGGCGTGGGGGGAGCCTGAAAAAGATTGCGAAATTTGCTTAAAAGCGCCACGGGCAATTCTCCGGTTTGCGGTGCGGGCCTGCGCCCGCGGCAAATTGTGCGCCCAAGAAGGACATCCTGTCGCGCCAAAGGCAGCCGCACAGCCAGTTAAAATCGCCGCTCACCCATCCAGCCCTGCCGGGCGACGCTTCATCTTTCCTAGGCCACCACTGTGACCCTGCACCTGACCTCTTTTGAGGGCGGCAACGCCCTGAGCAACTTCCGTGTTCAACAGCTTTTGCCGCAATTGCAGGGCATTCACGACAAAATTTCGGGCATTTCGGCCCGTTTTGTCCATTTGGTGGCCACCGAGACCGCCTTGGACCAGTCACTGGCGGACAAACTGGCCGCCTTGCTGACCTATGGCGATCCCTACGCCGGCCCCACGGACGGCGCCAGCATCGTTGTCAGCCCCCGTTTTGGCACGGTGAGCCCCTGGGCCTCCAAGGCCACCGACATTGCCCACAACTGCGGTTTTGCGGTCAAACGCATCGAGCGCCTGGTCGAGTACCGCCTCACGCTCAAGAGCGGCCTGCTGTCCAAGACAGCCCTGAGCGCGGATGAATTGCAGAAAGTTGCCGCGCTGCTGCACGACCGCATGACCGAAAGCGCCATGCTGGACCGTGCCCAGGCGCAAGAGCTGTTCAATGCGCTGCAGCCCGCACCCATGGACCATGTGGATGTGCTGGGTGGTGGCAAGGACGCACTGGTCAAGGCCAATACCCAGTTTGGCCTGGCCCTGGCCGCTGACGAGATTGACTACCTGGTCAATGCCTTCACCACGCTGGGCCGCAACCCGACCGACGTGGAGCTGATGATGTTCGCCCAGGCCAACAGCGAGCACTGCCGCCACAAAATTTTCAACGCCGAGTTCACCATCGACGGTGTGGCGCAGGACAAGAGCATGTTCGGCATGATCCGCAACACGCACCAGTTGCACCCCCAGTACATGCTGGTGGCCTACTCGGACAATGCCTCCGTGATGGAGGGTGTGGAAGTCGAGCGATTTGTAGCCAAATCGGCCTCTGGCCCCCGTGAAATAAGCGCAACAAGCTATGAAAAACGTAGCGAAACCAACCACATCCTGATGAAGGTGGAGACCCACAACCACCCGACCGCGATCTCCCCGTTCCCCGGCGCCTCCACCGGCGCAGGCGGTGAAATCCGCGATGAAGGCGCCACCGGCCGTGGTTCCAAGCCCAAGGCGGGCCTGACCGGCTTCACCGTCTCCAAGCTCTGGGGCAGCACCATGGGCAAGCCCGAGCACATTGCCAGCCCGCTGCAGATCATGGTCGAAGGCCCATTGGGCGGTGCGGCCTTCAACAACGAATTTGGCCGGCCCAACCTCTTGGGCTACTTCCGCGAATACGAGCAGACCGTGGCGAGTGACGTGGATACCGTGCAGCGCGGCTACCACAAGCCCATCATGATTGCGGGCGGCCTGGGCATCATCGACGCGGGCCAGACCCACAAGATCGAATTCCCCGCTGGCAGCCTGCTGATCCAGCTGGGCGGGCCCGGCATGCGCATCGGCATGGGCGGCAGCGCCGCCAGCTCCATGGCCACCGGCGCGAACGCGGCCGAGCTGGACTTTGACTCCGTGCAGCGCGGCAACCCCGAGATCGAGCGCCGTGCGCAAGAGGTGATTAACCAGTGCTGGATGCAGGGCGACCAAAACCCCATTCTGGCGATCCACGACGTGGGCGCCGGTGGTTTGTCCAACGCCTTCCCCGAGCTGACCAACGACGCAGGCCGCGGTGCACGTTTTGATTTGCGGGCTGTGAAGCTCGAAGAGTCCGGCATGGCACCCAAGGAAATCTGGTGCAACGAGAGCCAGGAACGCTATGTGATGGCCATCGCCCCCGAGTCGCTGGCGCAGTTCACGGCGCTGTGCGAGCGCGAGCGTTGCCCGTTTGCGGTGATTGGCGTGGCGACCGAAGAGCGCCAGTTGCAATTGGTCGATGAAGGCAATGAGTCGCCCGTCGACATGCCCATGAACGTGCTGCTGGGCAAGCCGCCCAAGATGCACCGCGACGTCAAGACGGTTGCGCGCACCTTCGAGCCATTGGACCTGACCGGCGTGGACATCCAGAAGGCGGTCATCGACGTGCTGGCGCACCCCACCGTGGCGTCCAAACGCTTCCTGATCACCATTGGCGACCGCACTGTGGGTGGCCTGACGCACCGCGACCAGATGGTCGGCCCCTGGCAGGTGCCGGTGGCGGACTGTGCCGTCACGCTGGCCGACTTCAAAGGTTTTGCGGGTGAAGCCATGTCCATGGGCGAGCGCACGCCGCTGGCCGCGCTCAACGCACCCGCATCGGGCCGCATGGCGGTGGCGGAGGCCATTACCAACCTGCTGGCTGCGCCCATCGAGCTGCCCCGCGTGAAGCTGTCTGCCAACTGGATGGCCGCCTGCGGCGAAGCCGGGGAAGACGCGGCGCTGTACGCCACGGTCAAGGCCGTGGGCATGGAGCTGTGCCCGGCCTTGGGCATTTCCATCCCCGTGGGCAAGGACTCCTTGTCCATGCGCACGCAGTGGAAGGATGAAGGAGCTGATAAGAAGGTCACGTCTCCTGTGTCCCTGATCGTGAGCGGCTTTGCGACGTTGCAGGATGTGCGCGGCACGCTGACGCCACAGCTCAATGCCACAGAAGATACGACTCTGGTGCTGGTGGACCTGGGCAAGGGCCAGCACCGCATGGCCGCCAGCATCCTGGCGCAAACGCTGGACCAGATCGGCGACACCGTGCCCGATCTGGACGATGCCAAGGACCTGGTGAACCTGGTGAACGCCGTGAACGCGCTGCGTACCAAGGGCCAGGTGCTGGCCTACCACGACCGAGGCGATGGCGGCCTGCTGGCCACAGTGGCCGAAATGGCCTTTGCCGGCCGCGTGGGCGTGGCCTTGAATGTGGACATGCTGGTCACCGAAGGCGACGGCATTAGCGACAGCCGCATGGACGTGGGTGACAGCAAAAACTGGGCTGGGCAGGTGGGCGCACGCCGTGAAGAACTGACGCTCAAGGCCCTGTTCAGCGAAGAGCTGGGCGTGGTGCTGCAGGTGCGCACATCTGAACGCTCCGACGTCATGGCCACCTTGCGCGAGCATGGCCTGTCCAAGTTCAGCCACTTCATCGGCAAGACGCGTCCTGCCACCGATGCCATTGCCGCAGGCAAGGGCGAGCTGCAAATCTGGCGCGATGCCAAGAGCATCTTCAGCGCCAAACTGGCCGACCTGCACCAAGTATGGGACGCCGTGAGCTGGAAGATTGCCCAGCAGCGCGACAACCCTGTGTGTGCCGATGCCGAGCATGCCGCGGCGGGTGCCGAAAACGACCCTGGATTGCATGTTTACATGCCAAATAGTGCTCTAGCCCTCATGGAATCTGCGCAAGCAGCTACTAAAAACGTAGCGCCTGCCATTCTGGGCAGCCGTCCCAAAGTGGCCGTGCTGCGCGAGCAGGGCGTCAACTCGCATGTGGAAATGGCCTACGCCTTCACCGAAGCCGGCTTTGAGGCTTACGACGTGCACATGACGGATTTGCAAACCGGCCGCGCCAAGCTGCAAGACTTCAAGGGCGTCGTGGCCTGCGGCGGTTTCAGCTATGGCGACACACTGGGTGCCGGCATCGGCTGGGCCCGCTCCATCACGTTCAACGACGTGCTGGCTGACCAGTTCAAGGCCTTCTTTGCCCGCCAGGACACCTTTGGCCTGGGCGTGTGCAATGGCTGCCAGATGTTTGCCGAGCTGGCCGACATCATCCCGGGCGCGCAAGACTGGCCACGCTTCACCACCAACCAGAGCGAGCGTTTTGAGGCACGCCTCTCGCTGGTGGAGGTGCTGGAATCCCCATCTTTGTTCTTCAAGGACCTGGCCGGCATGCGCCTGCCCATTGCGGTGGCGCACGGCGAAGGTTTTGCCAACTTCAAGTACCGCGGCAACGCGGACAAGGCAATTGCCGCCATGCGTTATGTGGACAACACTGGTGCGGCCACCGAGGCCTACCCGTTCAACCCCAACGGCAGCCCTGGCGGCCTGACCGCCGTGACCACGGCCGACGGCCGCTTTACGGCCATGATGCCGCACCCCGAGCGCGTTTTCCGCAACGTGCAGATGAGCTGGACCTCGCTCGACAAGAGCGAACTCAGCCCCTGGATGCAACTCTGGCGCAATGCGCGCAAGTGGGTGGCGTAAGCACCACGCCCCCGGCGAAACTGGCCGCAGTTAGCCGCTTTGCCTGCTTGGCGCCCGCTGATAGCACTTTTTGAGCACACGGGCAGGGCGCCCAAGAATGTGGGGTCGCGCGTCCCGTGAATTGGGGGGGCAAGCCTTGCAATTGGGCAAAGTCCCCCAAACTCTGCCCCCTTAGCAACCAATTTATGCGACGCACTATGTCCGACCTGATCAGCAAACTGCAATGGCGCTACGCCACCAAGAAGTTCAACCCCGCCAAAGCGGTGCCCCAAGAGAAGGTGGACCGCATTCTGGAAGCCATTCGCTTGACCGCCACCTCCAGCGGCTTGCAGCCTTACGAGGTGTTTGTGGTGACCAGCAAAGAGGTGCGCGAAAAGATCAAGCCCATTGCCTGGAACCAGGAGCAGATCACTGACGCCTCGCACCTGCTGGTGTTTGCCGCCTGGGACAACTACACCGTTGAGCGTATCAACACCATGTTTGACCTGGTGAACGCTGAGCGCGGCTTCAAGAACGAAGGCTGGGAAAACTACCGCCAGATGCTGCTGGGCACCTACCCCCAGCGCGATGCCGAAGTGAACTACCAGCACACCGCACGCCAGGCCTACATCGGCCTGGGCACCGCACTGATTGCGGCAGCCGAAGAGCAGGTGGATGCCACGCCCATGGAAGGTTTCGATCCCAAGGCGCTGGACGAAATCCTCGACCTGCGCGCCCGTGGCCTGCGTAGCGTGGCGATTCTGCCGCTGGGCTACCGTGCGGATGAAGGCGACTGGCTGCAAAACCTGAAAAAAGTACGCCGTCCCCGCGACCAATTCATCACCGAAGTCGCATGATCCACTGGCGCCGCCTGATCCAGCCACGCAAACTTGCGTTCTGGCTCATGCTGGCGTTGAACGCGCTGTCCACCGCTCTGATGTGGATCGTGCAGCGCTACCCACTCACCCCGCTGGCCAGCCTGGTCATCGGGGTGTTTGCCTTGGGGAATGCCTGGTTGGGCTTGCGATTGGCTTGGCGCTTGTTGTCCACACCGCCGGAACCGCCAAAGCCAAGCGCCTGACGTTCAAACCCGAGCCCCCAAAGCTCAGTGCCCAAACTCCTGCCCTGTGCGAGGCCGGGTTTTGTGAAAGGTCATGGGTACGGCCCGGGCCGCCTCCAGTTCCTGGCGACTCTGGTTGGCCACGCTGGTCTTCATCTTGCCCACCACGTGCATTTCGCAGGGCTTGCAGTCAAAGCGCAGGGTCAGTTTTTCTTTGCCGTTGATGAGCTGCAGTGGCTCGGCCTTGACCTGGCCCTGCACACCGGTCACGCCCTTGGCCTGCTTGGGGCACAGGCTCAGCGAGAAGCGCACACAGTGCTTGGTGATCATCAGGCTGACCTCACCCAGCTCCTCCACCGCCTCGTAGGCCGGGGCAATAACCTTGACACCGTGTTTGGCATAAAAGCCGTGTGCGGCCTGGTTAAACACATTGGCCAGATAACTCAGGGTGTCTTCCGGGTAGGCCACGGGTGGCGACACCGGCACACCAGGTGCCAGCCGCACAAAGCCGGCGGCACGGGCACGCTCCAGCGCTTCTACGGCCTCACGGCGCAAGGGGTTCAGCACCGATGCAGGGACAAACAGGCCGCTAGCCCCCGTCACATCTACGGAGATTGCTTCAAAAATGGTAGCACCTAACTTGCTGATCTGGGTGCGGTTGCTGGCATCGGCCGCCGCGGCGTCGTTGGCACGTTCAGCCGGCAGGTCGGTCTGGGCCGTTCCCACAAACCCGTCTTCGTCCGTGCAGGTGAGGGCAATGCCCCGTGCCGTCTGCTGCAGTGTGGCCCAGACACCGATGCGGCGCTCGCTGCTCTTCTTGTCCAGTACCCGGGTCCAGTTCACATCGCGGTTGCGGTTCACCTCCACGCCCTTGCGCAGGTCTTTCAGGCCCGGCACCGGGTCTTTGGGGAAGACGCGCCACAGGCCCTTGGCGGCGTTGAGGGCTTCGGCACGGTTGATGGCCAAACCCACCAGTTCCTTCTGCAAGTCGTAGTAGCACAGGCCGTCACCGTTGCTCAGCGCCTGGCTGGGGTCATTCAGTTCCAACTCCACGCTGTCAGCGTTGACCTTGCGCACATAAGCAATGGCCTGGCCCGGGTTCTTGGGGCTGTCAAAGGCGCCGATGTCGATCTGCCGACCCTGCACAAAATAGTCCGTGAACTCCCGGTTGAAGTTCTGGTTGGGGTCCGGCTCGAAGCTAAACGTCGTGGTTCCGCTGCTGCTGCGGGCCAGCGGTTGGTCGGAGTCTTGGCGGTCTTCGATCAAGCGGTCCAGCAGCTTGCGGTAATGGGCGGTGATGTTCTTCACATAACCCATGTCCTTGTAGCGCCCCTCGATCTTGAAGCTGCGGATGCCTGCATCCACCAGCGCGGCCAGGTTTTCGCTCTGGTTGTTGTCCTTCATGGACAGCACATGTTTGTCATGCGCCACAAAGCGCCCCTTGTCGTCCACCACCTGGTAGGGCAGGCGGCAGGCTTGGCTGCATTCGCCGCGGTTGGCGCTGCGCCCGGTATGGGCGGCGCTGATGTAGCACTGGCCGCTGTAGGCCACGCACAGCGCGCCGTGGATGAAGAACTCCAAGGTGCATTTTTCAGGGTCGGTGGCGGCACGGATGGCGGCAATTTGCCTGGCCGTCAGCTCGCGTGCCAGCACGATTTGGCTGAGGCCCACGTCCTGCAAAAAGCGCGCCTTTTCGGGCGTGCGGATGTCGGTCTGGGTACTGGCGTGCAGCTGGAGAGGCGGCATGTCGATGGCCAGCAGCCCCATGTCCTGGACGATCAGCGCATCCACCCCGGCCTCATAGAGCTGCCAGGCCTGTTGGCGTGCCGGCTCCAGCTCGTCATCGCGCAGGATGGTGTTCATGGTGACGAAGATGCGGCTGTTGAAGCGGTGGGCATGCTGCACCAGACGGGCAATCTCGGCCACGCTGTTGTCGGCGCTGCTGCGCGCCCCAAAACCGGGGCCTCCGATGTAGACCGCATCGGCGCCGTGGTTCACGGCTTCGATGCCGATCTCTGCCGTGCGCGCAGGGGCCAAAAGTTCGAGTTGAAAATCTTGCAAGGACATGGGCGCAATTATCCCAGCCTCGCACCCCAGGCGGTACACTGCGGCGCTTCCCATGGCCCAAGTTCCCTCTCCCGTTTCCTCTACCCGTTGGCCCCGCGTGGCCGTGCTCTGGTTCAGCGGCATTTTGGCCGCCATGCAGTTCGCCAAGATTGCGGTGGCCTTTGTCGAGCTGCAGCGCCATTACGCGGCCAGCGCCGCCAGCATGGGCTGGGTGCTGTCCACGGTGGGCATGGTGGGGCTGCTGCTGGGCGTGACCATGGGGCTGCTCGCCCCGCGCATCGGCTACCGGCGCCTGCTGGTGGGTGGGCTGGGCTTGGGCGCACTGCTGGCCCTGGCCCAATCTTTCCTGCTGCCTTTGCCCTGGTTTTGGGCCAGTCGCGTGTTCGAAGGGGCTTCGCACCTGGCCGTGGTGGTTGCTGCGCCCACGCTGATGGCGGCCAGCGCCGCGCCGCAGCACCGGGCCATTGCCATGGGCTTGTGGAGCACCTTTGTCGGGGTGGCCTTTGCCATCACGGGGGCCGTGGGCTTGCCTTTTATTGCCAACTTCGGCCTGTCGGCCCTGTTCCAGGTCCACGCGCTGGGTCTGGCGGTTGTGGCCATGGCGGTGCTGCTGCTGTTGCCTGCCGATGTGTTGCGCCAGCGCAGCCCGCACGCCGGGCTGCCGTCCCACCATGGGTACGCACTGTTGCGCCAGCACGTGCACATTTACACGCGTTGGACCACCGCTTTGCCAGGCCTGTGCTTTTTGGGCTACACGGGCATGGCCGTCGCGCTGCTGACATTTTTGCCCCAGCAGGGCGGGGCAGACCGCGCCTGGCTGGCCGCGGCCCTGCCGCTGACCGGCGTGGCGGGCACGTTTTGCGCGGGCTGGATTGCGCAGTACTGGTTGTCGCCACTGCGCCTGGCACGTTGGGCCTTTGTGGCGGTCGGTGTGAGCGGTCTGGCTTGGGGTGTGGGGCTGTGGTTCGGTTGGTGGGTGGCACCGGTGGCACTGGTGCTGATGTTTGCCGCGGGCCTGTCGGGTGGCAGCTCGTTTGCGCTGATTCCTTTTTTGAATGAAGAACCCGCCCAGCAGGCGCGCGCCAACGGTGCCGTGGCCCAGTTGGGCAATCTGGGAGCCACCTTGGGCCCTCCCTCCTTTGCGCTGGCCATCAGCGGATGGGGCGGGGCGGGTCTGGCGCTGTGTGTGTTGCTCTGTGCCAGTTTCGGGCTGTCACTCAGTCTCTGGGGCGCCACCCTGCACAGGCGGGGTGCCGCGTGAAACCGCAGCGCCATGCGGGGGTGGATGTGCTGCGCGGCGCGGCCTTGCTGTGGATGACGGCCTATCACTTCTGCTTCGACCTGAACAACGCGGGCCTGATCCGGCAGGATTTTTACAACGACCCAGTCTGGACCTGGCAGCGTACCGCCATCCTGAGCCTGTTTTTGCTGTGCGCCGGAGCCGGGCAGGCCCTGGCTGCCGAGCGGGGGCAGCCTTGGCTACAGTTCTGGCGTCGCTGGGGGCAGATTGCACTGTGTGCGCTGCTGGTCACGGCGGGGTCTGTGCTCATGTTTCCCAAGAGTTACATCTACTTTGGTGTGCTGCACGGCATGGCCGTCATGCTGCTGCTTGCGCGGCTGACGGTGCATTGGGGCCGCTGGCTCTGGTGGCTGGGAGGGTTGGCCATTGCTATGAAATATGTAGCTGCTTACGCAATGGATGCGGGCGCCATACCCCTTTTTTTCAATGAAAAGGGACTCAACTGGCTGGGCCTTATTACCACCAAGCCGCAGACCGAGGACTACGTTCCCTTGCTTCCCTGGTTGGGCGTGATGTGGTGGGGTCTGGCCGCCATGCAATGGTGGCTGCGCCAACCAACGTCCGGCCCGGCCTGGACGCCGCCGCCAGCCTTGCGTCCGCTGGCCTGGCTGGGCAACTGGAGTTTGAGCTACTACATGCTGCACCAGCCGGTGTTGCTGGGCTTGCTCTGGGTATTGGCCTAGCGCTGCGCGCGGCGCGGCCGCAGCAGCTGTTGGCGTTGCTCGGCGTCCAGCAACTGCGCGCGCAGGCCGGCAATGGCGCTGGTGTGAAGCTGGGAGACGCGGGATTCGCTCAGGCCCATGTGGGTGCCAATCTCGTGCATTTTGTATCCCTCGGCGTAATACAGGCTGAGCACTTCCTGCATCTGTCCGTTGAGTGTGGCTAGGCTGTTGGCCAGTGCCTTGCGAAACACGGAGCGTTCCAGCATGACCAGCGGGTCCGCATCGCTGCCTGCACACTGGTCCAGGTAGCCACGCAAGTCGGCGTTCTCGGTCAAGTCGTCCAGCGACACCAGCCAATAGCCATGGGCCTGCTGCAAGAGCTGGCGATAGTCTTCCAGCGGCATGTCTATGTCCTGTGCCACTTCGCCTTCGACCGGCGCGCGGCCCAGTCTGTGGCCCAGGCGTTGCAGGGCCTGCTCCACCTCGCGCATGCGTCGGCGCACCAGGCGGGTGGCAGGGTCCAGCGCACGCAGGCCGTCCAGCATGGCGCCACGGGCGCGCCGGGCCAGGTAGTGTTCAAACTCGGCGCCCGATGTCTCCCGTGTGGTGCGGATGATGGCGTCGATCAGCCCCAGCATGCCGTCCTGCACCAGATCGTCAGTCAGCACATTGGGTGGCATGCCCTGGGCCACAGAGCGCGCAATACGCCCCACCAGCGGGCTGTGCTGCTGCACAAGTTGCTGCTGTTCCGGGCGGCTGAGGTCAGGTTTGCGGCTCATGAAAAAATGATGGGCAAAGAAAAAGCGCGGCCGGGGCCGCGCTTGGACTGTACTGCTTCGTCGAAAGGCCGGGGATTTATTCGACCTTGGCCTTGGCGCGCAAGTCTTCCTGGAACTTGCTCATCTTCTGCTGCTGCAGTTGCTGGGCAATTTGGGGCTTCACGTCGTCGAGCTTGGGCAGCTGGCTTTCGCGGATGTCTTCCAGGCGGATGATGTGGTAACCGAACTGGGACTTCACCGGGGTGTCGGTGGTCTTGCCCTTGGCCAAGGCCACCAGCGCGTCCGAGAACTCTTTCACGTAGTTGCTGGGGTTGGCCCAATCCAGGTCACCGCCGTTGGCGCCGGAGCCGGGGTCCTTGGATTCTTTCTTGGCGATGTCTTCAAACTTAGCGCCCTTTTTCAGGCGGGCGATGATGGCTTTGGCCTGCTCTTCTTTTTCCACCAAGATGTGGCGGGCACGGTATTCCTTGCCGGCGTTGGCTGCGGCAAACTTGTCGTACTCAGCCTTGACTTCCTCGTCGGTGACGGGGTTCTTTTTCTGGTAGTCGTTGAACAGCTCGCGGATCAGGATGGACTGGCGGGTCAGTTCCAATTGGTTCTTGTAATCGTCGGTTGCGTCCAGACCGCGGGCCTGGGCTTCCTGCACGAAGATTTCGCGGGCGATGATTTCTTCTTTCAGCTGGCCTTGCATTTCGGGCGTCACGGGACGGCCGGAGCGCTTCACCTGTTCGGCCAAGGCATCCACACGGGACTTGGGAACGGCCTTGCCGTTCACGATGGCGATGTTCTGGGCCATGGACACCGACGCGACGCTCAATAGCGCAGCGGCGGCCAGGGCGGACAAAATGTGCTTCTTCATACCGGTTCCTTCAGGGATGCATTAAATGGGGGTGCTGCCAGAGGGCGAGTCTTCGGCCTCAATGGCCAGGGCATGCAGGCCCTGATCAATGAAATCTTGCAGCGCATCATACACAAGGCGATGCCGTGCTACGCGGCTCTGGCTTGTAAACAATGGTGAAGCGATTCGCACCCTGAAATGGGTGCCAAAACCGGTGCCGTTGGCCCCAGCGTGGCCCGCGTGTTGGTGGCTTTCGTCCATCACTTCCAGGTGGGTGGGGGCCAGGCGTTCCTGCAAACGCGCTTGCAGGTGCGCGGCGGTAGGGGCGGTGCTCATGGTGCGGGTTTGTCCTGGGATGCTTCGTCACCCTTGAGGTAGGGCGAGATGTAGAGGCCCTGCCCGATGATGAAAACCAGCGGGAATACATAGCCCCAAAGTTTGAAGTTCACCCAGGTCTCGGTGCTGAAGTACAGCACCACATAGGCGTTGATGGCGGCCATGAACAGGGTGTAGGCAATCCACGCCACGTTGAGCTTGTGCCAGATGCTGTCGGGCAGCTCCAGCTGGCTGCCCAGCAACAGCTTGAGAAAGTTCTTTTTCAGGCCCCACACGGCCACAGCGAGTGCGATGCCCATCACGGTGTAGAGCACGGTGGGCTTCCATTTGATGAAGCGGTCGTCATGCAGGGCCAGTGTCATGGCGCCAAATCCCAAAATCAGCACCAGCGTGATCTTGTGCATCATCTGGAGCTTGCGGTCCATGGCGTAAATCACCGCCATTTGCAGCACGGTGGCCCCCATCAGCACCGCGGTGGCTACATAAATGTCGTAAAACTTGTAGGCGCCGACGAACAGCAGAATGGGAAAGAAGTCGAGAAAGGTTTTCATGCGGGTGTGAAGTGTAGCGAGGCCGAATTCATGCAATAGCGCAGGCCGGTTTCGGTCGGGCCATCGTCAAACACATGGCCCAGGTGCGCGCCGCACTGGCTGCACACGGTCTCTACGCGCACCATGCCGTGGCTGCGGTCGGTGATTTCGGTGATGGCGCCGGGTACGGCCAGCGAGAAGCTGGGCCATCCGCAGTGCGCGTCAAATTTGGTGCCGGAGTCAAACAGCGTGTTGCCACAGCAAATGCAGTGGTAGCTGCCGTCGGCCCATTGGCGTTCGTACTTGCCACTGAAAGGGCGCTCGGTGGCGGCGTGGCGCGTGACCTGGAAGGCCGCGGGCTCAGCGCCCTTTTCAGCCAGCACGGCTTGCCATTCGGCGTCGGTTTTGGTGATGGGGTAGGGCATGGGACGTCTTTCAAAAAGAAGAACAGGCAGGGGGCTAGGAGCTGCAGCTGATGGCAATGCTGCCCGCCCAATCCGGCGGAAAGTCGGCCCAGTCTGCGTGCTCTGGATGTTCGTCGAACGGATGCTCCAGAACTTTCAAGAGATCGGCGACCACGCTGAAATCCTTGCGCTTGGCGGCTTGGATGGCTTCTTCTCCCAAATGGTTCCGCAGCACATATCTGGGGTTGGTTTTCAGCATCAAATCGGCCGCTAGGCCTCGTGGAATATGCGCGAGCAGCTCTGAGTACGATAGCAGCCAGGCATCCAGGCCGGCCCGATCCAGGAACAGGTCGCGCACCGAGGCATCGTCGGCACGCTGCTCACGCGCCCAGTGGCTCAGGCGGCGCCAGAAGATGGTGAAGTCCACCTTGTCGGCCGCCAGCAGTTTCAGGATGTCCTCAATCAATGGGCGGTGCACTTCCTGCAGGTCCACAAAGCCCAGCTTGGCCGCCATGCGCTGGGCAAACGCCAGCGGGTAGATGGCTTTGAAGGTCTCCAGTGCGGCAATGGCCTGCTCCTGCTCCGCAATCAGCGGCATCAGCGCCTGGCCCAAACAGAACAGGTTCCAGTACGCCACGTTGGGCTGTTTGTAGAAGGCGTAGCGGCCCTGGTGGTCCGAGTGGTTGCAGATGTGACCGGGATCGTAGGCGTCCATGAACTGGAAGGGGCCGTAGTCAATCGTCAGCCCCAGGATGCTCATGTTGTCGGTGTTCATCACACCATGACAAAAGCCCACGGCCTGCCACTGCGCCACCATCTGCGCGGTGCGCTCGGTCACCGCGGCCAGCAAGGCCACATAGGGGTTGCCGCCCCAGCGTGCGTCGGTGCGGCAGGCGGGGTAGTGGTGGTCAATCACAAAGTCGGCCAGCACCTTGAGCTGTTCGTGGTGGCCATGGTGGCAAAAATGCTCGAAGTGGCCAAAGCGGATAAAACTGGGCGCCAGGCGGGTGACCACCGCAGCCGTTTCCATTTCCTCACGTCGCACGGGGGCGTCCGAGCCTGTGACGCAGAGGGCACGCGAAGTCGGAATGCCCAGGCCATGCATGGCTTCGCTACCCAAAAATTCGCGGATGCTGCTGCGCAAAACGGCACGGCCATCGCCCATGCGGGAGAAGGGCGTCAGCCCGGCCCCCTTGAGTTGCAGCTCCCAGCCTGGAGTTTCGCCCAACAGGATGGCACGGCCATCACCCAGCTGGCCGGCCCATTGGCCAAACTGGTGGCCGCTGTAGACACTGGCCAACGACAGGCCGCCGGCCAGCGGCCGGTTGCCGGTGAAAGCCTGTAGCGCGTCGTCTGACTGCAGCTTTTGTGAATCCAAACCCAGGGCCCGGGCGGCACTGGCGCTGCGGCCCACCCAATAGGGTGCGGGCAATGGGGTAGGGGAGAGTGCGGCGTAGAAGTCTTCGCCCAAGCTGGCAAAGCGATTGACCCAGGGCAGTCCCACATCCAGCGGGTCACCCAGATGTGACGAAATAGGCATGGATGAATTGTCCCGCATATGACTAATGCTGGCCTTTTTCAGGGGCTTGGTGGGATTACCATGCGGCGACGCGTAGGCGACACCCGGTCGTGGCGCGCAGCAACATTCGAATAATTCCAGAGGTGACCCATGTTAGGTTTGATGCAAAGCCAGCAGCTGCTGATTTCTACCCTGATCGATTTTGCGGAGCGCCACCATGGCGAAGGCGAAGTGGTATCGCGTCGCGTGGAGGGTGACATCCACCGCACCACCTACAAAGACATTGCCGTGCGGGCCCGCAAAGTGGCCAACGCCTTGGACCAGATGGATCTCGCGTTCAGCGACCGCGTGGCCACGCTGGCCTGGAATGGCTATCGCCACCTTGAGCTGTATTTTGGTGTGAGCGGCTCGGGCCGCGTGCTGCACACGCTGAACCCACGCCTGCACCCGGACCAGATTGCCTGGATTGCCAACCACGCAGAAGACCAGGTGCTGTGTTTCGACATGAGCTTCCTGCCCATCATCCAGGCTGTGCACAGCCGCTGCACCACGGTGAAGCACTGGATTGCGCTGTGTGATGCCGACAAGCTGCCTGCCGACACCGGCATCCCGGGTCTGCAAAGCTACGAAGCCTGGATGGGCAAGCAACCCGAGCAATACACCTGGCCCGAGTTTGATGAAAACTCGGCCTCCAGCATGTGCTACACCAGCGGCACCACAGGAAATCCCAAGGCCGCGCTGTACAGCCACCGCTCCACCATCCTGCATGCGTTCTCCGGTGCCTTGCCCGACGCATTGAACATGAGTGCCCGCGATGCTGTGCTGCCCGTGGTGCCCATGTTCCACGTGAATGCCTGGGGCCTGCCGTATTCGGCCGCCATGACGGGCGCCAAGCTGGTGTTTCCCGGCCCCGCCATGGACGGCAAGTCCATCTTTGAGCTCATCGAGTCCGAGAAGGTCAGCTTTGCCGCTGGGGTACCCACTGTGTGGCAAATGATGCTCGCGCACATGCAGTCAGCCAACCTCAAGTTCTCCACCCTCAAGCGCACGGTGATAGGTGGCTCCGCCTGCCCGCCCGCCATGATTACGGCGTTCAACGACGTCTACGGTGTCGAAGTGCTGCACGCCTGGGGCATGACCGAGATGTCGCCCCTGGGAACCGTGTGCACGCTCAAGAACAAACACCTGAGCATGGACTCGGCGGACAAGATGAACGTGCGGCTCAAGCAGGGCCGCGGCATCTACGGCGTGGACATGAAAATCGTGGATGAAATGGGGAAGGAGCTTCCCTGGGATGGCAAGGCCTACGGTGACTTGCTGGTCAAGGGCCCCTGGATCATCAGCGAGTACTTCAAGGGCGAGGGTGGCTCTCCGCTGGTGGATGGCTGGTTCCCCACTGGCGATGTGGCCACCATCGACCCCGATGGCTATATGCAGATCACCGACCGCAGCAAGGATGTGATCAAGTCCGGTGGTGAGTGGATCAGCTCGATTGATGTGGAAAACATTGCCATGGCGCATCCCGCTGTGGCCATGGCCGCGTGCATCGGCATGAAGCATCCCAAGTGGGACGAGCGGCCCATCATTGCTGTGGTGAAGAAGCCCGGCAGCGAGGTGACACGCGATGAACTGCTGGCCTTTTACGAAGGCAAAACGGCCAAGTGGCAGGTGCCTGATGATGTGGTGTTTGTCGACACGATTCCCTTGGGGGGCACCGGCAAGATGCAAAAGAGCAAGTTGCGCGAAATGCTGAAGGACTACCGCCTGCCCATGCTCTAAATATGCGTGCAGTCGCATGGGCGATAGCTCTTGGGGGAAACCCTTGCGCTGCACTGCACAAACAAATGTACGCTGCGCAGGCTTGAGTTTTACAGGAGACAACACCATGAAGAACACGCTCAAATTCATCGCCGCAGCGACCCTGGTGGTCTGCGCCCAGCAGGCCGTCGCACAAAAGGGCGAGACCGTCAAGATTGCCTGGATTGATCCGCTCTCCGGACTGATGGCGCCCGTGGGCACCAACCAGCTCAAGAGCTTCCAGTTCTTCGCTGAAAAGTTCAGCGCCAACAACCCCGCAGGCGTCAAGTTCGAGGTCATTGGCATCGACAACAAGCTCAGCCCCACCGAGAGCCTGAACGCACTCAAGTCGGCGCTGGACCAAGGCGTGCGCTACATCACCCAGGGCAACGGCTCTGCAGTGGCCGGTGCCCTGATTGACGCCGTGGCCAAGCACAACGAACGCAACCCCGGCAAGGAAGTCATCTTCCTCAACCACTCGGCCGTAGACCCCGATTTCACCAACAGCAAGTGCAACTACTGGCACTTCCGGTTTGATGCAGACACCTCCATGAAAATGGAAGCCATGACCACCTTCATGGCGGACAAGAAGGACGTCAAGAAGGTGTACCTGCTGAACCAGAATTACTCGCACGGCCAGCAGGTGTCCCGCTACGCCAAGGAGACCCTGGCCCGCAAGCGCCCCGATGTCCAGATCGTGGGAGACGATCTGCACCCATTGGCCCAGGTGCGGGACTTCTCGCCCTACATCGCCAAAATCAAGGCATCCGGCGCCGACACCGTGATCACCGGCAACTGGGGCTCGGACCTGGCCTTGCTGGTCAAGGCCGCCAACGAGGGCGGCTACACCGGCAACTTCTACACCTACTACACAGGTGTGAGCGGCACGCCCACCGCCCTGGGCACCAACTCGGCCGGCCGCGTGTACCAGATCGCTTACAGCCACTACAACATGGGCGGCCAGATGGACAAATGGACCGCCGACTTCAAGGCCAAATTCAACGACGATTTTTATACCGGCTCGGTCATCCACATCTACACCGCGCTGGGTGAGGCCATGGCCAAGGCCAAATCTACCGACCCGGTGAAAGTGGCCGCGGCGCTGGAAGGCATGAAGTTCAAGAGCTACAACGGCGACGTGGAAATGCGCAAAACCGATCACCAACTGCAGCAGCCCCTGTACCTGACAGTCTGGCAAAAGGCGGACAAAAAGTACCCCTACAGCCCGGAGAACACCGGCATGACCCTGGCTCCGGTCAAGACCTTCGAGTCCTATGTATCCAGCACGCCCACCAGCTGCCAGATGAAGCGCCCCGGCTGAGCGACCATTGGCGCAACGTCAGCAGGCCCGACCCGGTCTTCCTAGTCGGGCCTTTTTTTGGGTGGGTGCCCACTGCACCCGCCTTGCCTTGAAAGGTAGATAGCGGATGGAGTTTTTCATCATTTCGATGCTGAATGGCTTGAGCTACGGGCTCTTGCTGTTCATGCTCAGTGCCGGACTGACCCTGATCCTCAGCATGATGGGGGTGCTCAACTTTGCGCACGCCAGCTTCTATATGGTCGGAGCCTACCTGGGCTACACCGTGTCGGGCTGGGTCGGCTTTTGGCCCGCCTTGGTGGTGGCCCCGCTGGTCGTGGGCGCGCTGGGCGCCGTATTTGAGCGGGTGGCCCTGCGCAAGGTGCACAAGTTTGGCCATGTGCCGGAGCTGCTGGTCACCTTCGGCTTGTCCTACATCCTGCTGGAGCTGGTGCAACTCATCTGGGGCCGAACCGCCCTCGAATTCAAACCACCTGTGTCGCTGCAAGGCCCGGCCTTCACCCTGGTCAACCATGTCGTGAACGGCCTGCAACTGGTCTGGGGTGCCGCGCCGGCCGAGCTGTGTGCGGCCGCGGATGCCGCGGTGCGCGTGGTGTGTTCACCGTTCCCCATGACGCGGGGCTTCATGATGGTGATTGCGCTGCTGATGCTGCTGGCGCTGTGGCTGATGCTCACGCGCACCCGTATTGGGCTGGTGATCCAGGCCGCGTTGACCCATCCCGAGATGGTGGAGTCTCTAGGCCACAACGTGCCGCGTGTTTTCATGCTGGTGTTTGGCGTGGGCACCGGGCTCGCGGGTCTGGCGGGCGTCATTGGTGGCAGCACCTTTGTGACGGAGCCTGCCATGGCCGCCACCGTGGGGTCGGTGATCTTTGTGGTGGTGGTGGTCGGCGGCATGGGTTCACTCTCGGGCGCCTTTCTGGCGTCGGTGCTCATCGGTGTGATCCAGACCTTTGCGGTGGCGTTTGACTACGCGTTGCTTGACGTCCTGCCCCACCTCGGCGTGCCGGTCAGTGACACCTTGCGCGCCAATTCCATCGCCAAACTCACCATCGCCCAGGTCGCGCCCATCTTGCCCTACCTGTTTTTGGTATTGATCCTGATTTTCAGGCCCAAGGGTCTGCTGGGCACCCGGGAAGGCTGAACTGTTTATGCAAACACCTGTGCGTTTGTACGCATCCCAATCCCTCAACCTGGGCCGCATTGTGGTGTGGGGGCTATTTGCCCTCGTGTTGCTGGTGTCGCCGCGGGTATTCACCAGTGGCCTGTCCATCACCATGCTGTCGCAAATGGGCATTGCCATCATTGCCTGCCTGTCCTACAACATGCTGCTGGGGCAGGGCGGCATGCTCAGCTTTGGCCACGCGGTGTATACCGGCCTGGGTTCCTACATGGCCATCCATGCACTCAATGCGGCGGGGGCAGGCACCTGGGCCATTCCAGTGAGCCTGGTTCCGCTGGTCGGGGGCGCTGCCGGCATGGGCTTTGCTGCCCTGCTGGGCTATGTCACCACGCGCAAATCGGGCACCACCTTCGCCATGATCACACTGGGCATGGCCGAGCTGGTGTTTGCCATGTCGCTCATGTTCTCCGAGTTCTTTGGCGGTGAGGCCGGCGTGTCGGCCAACCGCGTGGTCGGACAGCCGTTTTTCGGCATCACCTTTGCCCCTGCGGTGCAGGTGTACTACCTGATTGCGGCCTACACCTTTGTGGCCGTGGCGGCCATGTTCGCCTTCACCGGCACGCCGCTGGGCCGCATACTCAATGCGGTGCGGGACAACCCCGAACGTGTGGAGTTCATTGGCTACAACCCCCAGCGCATCCGTTACACCGCCTTCATCATTGCCGGCTTCTTTGCCGGAATTTCAGGGGGTCTGGCAGCGTTGAACTTTGAAATCGTCACCGCGGAAGTGGTAGGGGCTTCGCGGTCCGGCGCTTACCTGCTGTTCACCTTTCTGGGCGGTGCCACCTTCTTCTTTGGCCCCATTCTGGGCGCCGTGCTCATGGTGCTGGCCTTTGTGCTGCTCAGCGAATTCACCAAGGCCTGGTTGCTGTACCTGGGCTTGATCTTCCTGTTCATGGTGATGTACGCCCCGGGCGGCATTGCCAGCCTCATCATGATGAACCTGCGGGTGGCCAAGTTTGGCAAGCTGGGGCGGTTGTGGGTCAGCTACCTGGGGCTGGCCGCTACCGCGCTGTTGGCACTCGCCGGTGCGGGTGCCATGGTCGAGATGGTCTACCACCAGCAACTCAACGCCGCACTCGGTCCCGAACTGCGCTTTCTGGGCACCACGCTCAATGCCACCAGCCTCAACAGCTGGTTTGGTGCGTTCCTGGTGTTGGTGACCGGGGGAACCCTGTTTGAGCTGGTACGCCGACAGTTCAGCCGCGACTGGAGTCAAATCCAGGAAGAGATAGAAGCAGAAACCCAGCGGAGGGACGCCCAGTGAGCGCCACACCCCAGCATTCCCCTGCGCTGGAGCTGCGCGACCTGCGCAAGAGCTTTGGCAAGTCGGAGATCATTCGCGGCGCCAACCTGGCCGTGCAGCCCGGTGAGCGCGTGGCAATCATCGGCCCCAACGGCGCGGGCAAGTCCACACTGTTCAACCTGATCAGCGGGCGCTTCGAGCCCAGCAGCGGTGACGTGCTGCTCAACGGCCAACGCATCAACGGAAAAAAGCCGTTTGAAATCAACCGCATGGGCCTGTCGCGCAGCTTCCAGATCACCAATATCTTCCCCAAGCTCAGTGTGTTCGAGAACTTGCGCTGCGGCGTGCTCTGGAGCCTGGGCTACAAGTACACCTTCCTCAAATTTCTGGTGAACCTGCACGACGCCAATCACCGTGCCGAAGAACTCATGGCCATGATCAAGCTGGACAAGAAGCGTGATGTGCTGGCCATGAACCTGACCTACGCCGAGCAGCGCGCATTGGAAATTGGCGTGACCATCGGCGGCGGCGCCAATGTGATCCTGCTGGACGAACCCACGGCAGGCATGAGCAAGAGCGAGACGGGGCGATTTGTCGGCCTGATCAAAGAGGTGACCGTGGGCAAAACCCTGCTGACGGTGGAGCATGACATGGGTGTGGTGTTTGGCCTGGCCGACAAGATTGCCGTGGTGGTCTATGGCGAGGTGATTGCCTTTGACACCCCCGAGGCGGTGCGCGCCAACCCGCGCGTGCAGGAGGCGTATTTGGGCTCTGCCGTAGCCGACGCGCAGGCGGGAGGACACTGAGATGGGTTCTGAGATGCTGACGATCAAGCACCTGCACGCCTTTTATGGCAAAAGCCATGTGCTGCATGGCGTAGACATGGCAGTAGGCGAGGGCGAGATTGTGGCCCTGCTGGGCCGCAACGGCTCGGGCCGCTCCACCACGGCCAAGGCCATCATGGGCCTGGTGGAGTGCGAGGGTTCGGTGTTATGGCGCGGACAGGAAACCCGCGGCAAAGAAGCGTTTGAAATTGCCCACCTGGGGATCGGGTATGTGCCCGAAAACCGCGATGTTTTCCCCAAACTCACGGTGCATCAAAACCTGCTGCTGGGCCAAAAGCGCAGCAAAAAGCAGGCACGCTGGAGTTTTGACGACATGTACCGCATGTTCCCGCGCCTGAAAGAACGAGAACATACCGAAGCAGGCGTTCTGTCGGGCGGCGAGCAGCAAATGCTGACGCTGTGCCGCACGCTCATGGGCGACCCCGACCTCATCATCATTGACGAACCCACCGAAGGCTTGGCGCCCAAGATCGTGGAACTGGTGGCCGAGTACCTCAAAGTCTTGCGCAGCCGCGGCATCTCTGTGCTGCTGATTGAGCAAAAACTCACCATCGCGATGGCCATTTCCGATCGCTGCCTGGTCATGGGCCACGGCAGCATTGTGTTTGATGGTACGCCGCAGACACTGCGCGACAACACGGACATCCGCAAGGAGTGGCTGGAGGTCTAAGGGATAACCCTTGGTTTGTCCCACGAGGGACAAAAGCGCTTGGATTGGAATCCAAAGCCCCTACAATCTTAAAAAAGAACGATCGTTCTATTTTCTCTGGCTCCACCTTTTCAAGGAATGAAAGCATGACCGCCCAGTACCAAGTCCATGGCGATATCGCCGTCATCACGCTGAACAACCCGCCGGTCAATGGCTTGGGTTTGTCCACCCGTCAGGGTATTGCAGACGGCATGGCCCAGGCCAATGCCGACGCAGCGGTCAAGGCCATCGTGATCACTGGCGCTGGCAAGGCCTTCTCGGGCGGTGCAGACATCAAAGAATTCGGCAAACCCACGGCCCTGCAAGAGCCCAACCTGATCAGCGTGATTGGCGTACTCGAAGCGTCCAGCAAACCCGTGGTAGCGGCTATCCACACGGTGGCCATGGGCGGTGGCCTGGAACTGGCACTGGGTTGCCACTACCGCGTCGTTGCCCCAGGCACCAGCGTGGCCCTGCCCGAAGTGAAGCTGGGCCTGCTGCCCGGCGCCGGTGGCACGCAGCGCCTGCCGCGCGTGCTGGGTGTGGAGCCCGCATTGAACATGATCGTCAGTGGCGAAACCGTCAAGAGCGACATGCTGGCTATGGCCCCTGGCCAAAAGCTGTTCGACAAAATGGCAGCGTCGGCCGAGAGCGTGCTGGAAGAGGCGATGGCCTTTGCACGTGAAAAGGCTGATGTGCGCCCCCTGCCTCTGGTGCGCGACCTGAAGTGCAAGCACCCCCAGGGCGACGCCTACTTCCAGTTCGCCCGCAACATGGTCAAGGGCATGAGCAAGAACTTCCCCGCACCTGCCAAGTGTGTGGACGTGGTGGAAGCCGCCACCAAGAAGAAGTTTGACGAAGGTATGAAAGTTGAGCGCGAGGCGTTTATCAACCTCATGTTTACCGCCGAGAGCAAATCCCTGCGTCACCTGTTCCTGGCTGAGCGTGCAGCATCAAAAATAGCGGATGTGCCCGCCGACACTGCGCAGCGTGCTATTAATTCTGTAGCGGTTATTGGCGCTGGCACCATGGGTGGCGGCATTGCCATGAACTTCCTGAACGCCGGCATCCCCGTCAAGATGCTGGAAATGAAGCAGGAAGCGCTGGACCGCGGCATCGCCACCATCCGCAAAAACTACGAAGCCCAGGTGGCCAAGAAGAAACTCAAGCAGGACAAGTACGAGCAGCGCATGAGCCTGCTGAGCACCACGCTGAGCTATGACGACCTGAACACTGCCGACATGGTGATCGAAGCCGTGTTTGAAGAAATTGGCGTGAAGGAAGCCGTGTTCAAGGAACTGGACCGCGTCATGAAGCCCGGCGCCATCCTGGCCTCCAACACCTCCACACTGGACGTGAACAAGATCGCCGCCTTCACCAAACGCCCCGAAGACGTGGTGGGCCTGCACTTCTTCAGCCCGGCCAACGTGATGAAGCTGCTGGAAGTGGTGCGCGGCGAGAAAACCGCCAAGGACGTGATGGCGACCGTCATGTCCGTTGCCAAGAAGATCAAGAAGACCGCCGTGGTCTCCGGCGTGTGCGATGGTTTCATCGGCAACCGCATGATCGAACAGTACGGCCGCCAGGGCGGCTTCCTGCTGGACGAAGGCTGCACACCTGCGCAAGTGGACAAGGCCATGGAAAAATTCGGTATGGCCATGGGCCCGTTCCGCATGGGCGATCTGGCCGGCAACGACATTGGCTGGGCCATCCGCAAGCGCCGCTACACCGAGCAGCCCGACATGAAGTACAGCAAAACCGCTGACCTGCTGTGTGAGAAGGGACGCTTTGGCCAGAAGACCGGTGCTGGCTGGTACGACTATGTGCCCGGCAAGCGCGACGCCATCCCCAATGCCGAGGTGGTGGCCATGATTGAAGAGCACCGCAAGAGCCTGGGCATTACGCCGCGCAAGATTTCGGACGAAGAAATCGTGCAACGCCTGGTGTTCAGCCTGGTCAACGAAGCGGCCCACATCCTGGAAGAGGGCATTGCCGCCAAGGCCAGCGATATCGACATCGTCTACATCTTTGGCTACGGCTTCCCCGCGCACCGCGGCGGTCCCATGAACTACGCCGACGAAGTGGGCCTGTTCAATGTCGTGCAAGCGATGAACCGCTTTGCCCAGAACCCGCTGGACGACGCCAAGTTCTGGCAGCCCGCGCCGCTCTTGGCCAAGCTGGCCGCTGAAGGCAAGACCTTCAACTAAGCAGGCTGCACCATGCTCAAGAAAATAGCCTGGGGTGTGCTGGCCTTGCTGCTGGCACTGGTGGCTGTGCTAGCCATCAACACCCTGCGCAAGGGCTCGCGCCAGCTGGATGTGCCGCCGGTGCCAGTGGTGGCGGTGGATGCAGTCGGCGTGGGCCAACGCTTGGCAGAAGCTGTGCGTTTGCGCACCATTTCCTCGCGGGATGACGCCAATCTCAACGCCGACCAGTTCAGGCAACTGCACGCGCTGTTGCAGGCCAAGTTTCCCAAAACCCACGCCGCCCTCAAGCGGGAAGTGGTGGGCGACCTGAGCCTGCTCTACACCTGGCCCGGCAGCAAGCCAGACCTGCAGCCCATCCTGCTGATGGCCCACCAGGACGTGGTGCCCATTGCGCCTGGCACCGAGAAGACCTGGGAGACCGACCCCTTTAGCGGTGACGTAAAAGATGGCTTCGTCTGGGGCCGTGGCGCGTGGGACGACAAGGGCAACCTGATGGCCCAGCTCGAAGCCATCGAGTTGTTGGTGGCCAGTGGCTACCAGCCCGAGCGCACCGTGTACCTGGCCTTTGGTGCCGACGAAGAGGTGGGCGGCCACCGTGGTGCCGAGAAGATTGCGGCGCTGCTGAAAGAGCGCAAGGTACGGCTGGACTTTGTCATTGACGAAGGCCTGCTGATCACCGAAGGCATCATGCCCGGCCTCAAAGCCCCGGCCGCGCTGATTGGTGTGGCTGAAAAAGGCTACCTCTCGGTCGTGCTCAAGATGTCGGCCACACCCGGTCACTCGTCCATGCCGCCGCCCAAGGGCACCAGTGCCATTGCCATGATGAGTGCCGCCCTCAAGCGCATTGACGACGAGCAGCTGCCGGCGGGCATCCGTGGCGTGGCGGCAGACATGTTTGCCACCGTGGCTCCCGAGATGGGCGGCTTCTCCCGCGTGGCTCTGTCCAACCTCTGGTTGTTCGGCCCCATCGTGCAAAAGCAACTGGAGAATGGCGCAGGCACCAACGCCGTGATGCGCACCACCACGGCGCTGACCATCGTCAACGCTGGCAACAAGGAAAACGTGCTGCCTGGCAACGCCGAGGCCACGGTCAACTTCCGCCTGCTGCCCGGCGACACCAAAGACATGGTGGTGGAACGCACCCGCGCCCTGGTGGCGGATGCCACCCGGAGCGACAAATTCGAGCTGTTTGCGCTGCCCGGCGGTGCCGAAGCCTCGAAGGTGGCACCTACCGATTCTGCGCAGTACGCCCTCATCAACCGCACCATCCGCGAAGTGTTTCCGGGCACGCTGGTGGCCCCTGGCTTGATGATTGGCGCTACCGACTCCATCCACTTTGGCGAAATCAGTGAGCACATCTTCAAGTTTTCGCCCGTACGTGCCGGCCCGGAAGACCTGAAACGTTTTCATGGCACCAACGAACGCATTGCGGTCAGCAACTACACCGAACTGATCCGCTTTTACCACCGCCTTTTGACGCAAGGTGCCAAGGCACCCCAACCCTGACCCCATTTAGGAGAGCTTCACCATGACATCAGCAGTAATTGTTTCCACCGCTCGCACCCCCTTGACCAAGGCCTGGAAGGGTGCCTTCAACATGACCCACGGCGCCACCATGGGCGGCCACGTGGTGGAGCATGCCATTCAGCGCGCCGGCATCGAAGCCGGTGAGGTGGACGACGTCATCATGGGCTGTGGCACACCCGAAGGTGCCACGGGCGCCAATATCGCCCGCCAAATCGCGCTGCGCGCAGGCTGCCCCGTCACCGTGTCGGGCATGACCATCAACCGTTTTTGCTCCTCCGGCCTGCAAACCATTGCCAGCGCCGCCCAGCGCATCATGGCCAACGAAGGCGACATTTACGTGGCCGGCGGCGTGGAAGCCATCTCCTGCACCGCGCAAGAGATGAACCAGCACATGCTGCAAGACCCTTGGCTCATGAAGAACAAGCCCGAGGTCTACTGGGCCATGTTGCAAACCGCCGAGCAAGTGGCCAAACGCTACAACATCAGCCGCGAGGCCATGGACGAATACGGCGCCAGCAGCCAGCAAAAAGCCAGCGCTGCCTTGGAAAAAGGCCTGTTCAAGGACGAAATCGCCCCCATCACCGTGACCATGGGTGTGGCCGACAAGGTCATGGGCCTGATGACCAAACAAGTCACCGTGAGCGATGACGAAGGCATCCGCGCTGGCACCACCTATGACAGCATCAAGGACCTGCGCTCTGCCGTGCCCGGCGGTTTGGTGTCAGCCGGCAACGCCAGCCAGCTGTCCGATGGCGCAGGCGCCACGGTAGTGATGCACGAAAAGCTGGCCGAGCAAAAAGGCCTCAAGCCCCTGGGCCGCTTCCTCGGTTTTGCCGTCGCCGGTTGCGAGCCTGACGAAATGGGCATCGGCCCCGTGTTCGCCATCCCCAAAGTGCTCAAGCGTCTGGGCCTGACCATCAATGACATCGACCTGTGGGAGCTGAACGAGGCCTTCGCCGTGCAGGTGATCTACTGCCGCGACAAGCTGGGCATCCCCGCTGACAAGCTCAACGTCAACGGCGGCGCCATTGCCGTGGGCCACCCCTTCGGCATGAGCGGCCAGCGCCTCACCGGCCACGCCCTCATCGAAGGCAAACGCCGCGGCGCCAAAAAGGTCTGCGTCACCATGTGTATTGGTGGTGGCATGGGTGCTGCGGGCGTGTTTGAAGTGCTGTAACACTGTCTCGGCATTTGCCAATCCAAGGGCCACCGTCTACGGTGGCCTTTTTTTTGTTTTCACACAGCCTTCACCCGGCCCGCACCGTGCCATCACATCGGCATCGCACACCCTGCCGACACTGCCAGCACATGCAACAACAAGGGTCGGAAATGATGAAAAACGCACTGTTTTTGAAATGCACGCTGGTGTTTGTGTTGGGCGTATTGCTCTGGGTTCCGCTGCTCATGATTGAAAACACCATCCACGAGCGCACCACCTACCGCGAAGAAGCCGTGCAGGCCATCGCCGCCAGCTCTGCCGGCGAGCAAAAGCTATGGGGCCCGGTGCTGACCATCACCGTGGACGAGGAATACGACGAGCCCGTGAGCGGATGGACCAAGGCCGGTGCCGTGGCGGGCAGCACCCGCGCCACGCGCAGACACACCCTGCAAGTCACACCGTCGGCGGTCGATTTGAAAGGCCAGATGGACGTAGAGCGGCGCAAGCTGGGCTTGTTCAGCACTCCCGTGTTTGAGCTCAACGCCACACTCAGCGGCCACTATGTGGCCCCCACGGCCAAAGACTTGCCCAAGCTGGGGCCCAACGCCCGGCTCAAGTGGGGCGCACCCGTGTTGACCGTGGGCGTGGGCGACACACGAGGCATTGCCGGTGCACCCGTGGTCACCCTGGCAGGTACCACGCTGGCGGTGGAGGGCGGCAGCGATGTCAAAGACTTCACCAGCGGTTTTCATGGTGTGGCCAACAATGTGCCCCTGGATGGAAGCGCCAAGACCTTGCCGTTCTCCGTCACGGTGCGCCTGGTGGGCACCAGCGCCTTCGGCTTTGTGCCGGTAGGTGATGTGGTGACCGCCAACCTGAGCAGCAACTGGCCGCATCCCAGCTTTGGTGGCGACTTCTTGCCCCGCACGCGAACCGTACAAGACACCGGCTTTACAGCCCAGTGGGGCACCACAGCGCTCGCATCCAATGGCGGCGGCACTACAGAAGGGTTCCAGGTGCGCCTGATTGAGCCGGTGGACGTGTACCAGCAAGCCACACGGTCGGTGAAGTACGGCTTCCTGTTCATCGTGCTGAGTTTTGCCGCCTTCTTCGTGTTCGAGCAACTCAAGAACCTGCGCATCCACCCCATCCAATACCTGCTGGTCGGTCTGGCCCAGGCGGTGTTCTTTCTGCTGCTCACCAGCTTGTCGGAGCACATGGCCTTCGCCGTGGCCTACGGCGTGTCCGCTACGGCGTCGGTGGTCTTGGTGGGGGTGTACTTGGCCTCAGTGCTGCGTGGCGCAGCGCGGGCTGTGGGGTTTAGCACTGCCATGGGCACGCTCTACGCAGCTTTGTTTGGCATCTTGCAGTCGGAGCAAAACGCGCTGTTGTTGGGCTCGGTGTTGATCTTCTTGCTGTTGGCAGCGGTGATGCTGGGCACGCGCAAGGTGGATTGGTATGGGCGGGCTGTTTGAGATACGGCCCTGATCGAAGGCAATTGCCCCTTCGATCTACAAATTTTTTCTCGAAAGGGCTGCGAGACGCCGCTAGGCATACAAATGAACAGGATGCATGTTGGGGCATAGCCGTTTTGGCCTATCAGATTCACCCATTCGGGGGATATGCAGTTCAAGAGGTGATAGTCAAAATTGTGGTTGAAGAGGTAATTTTGAAATTACTTTCATTTGATCGACTTCGCACGAGCTTCTCCAAGGGTCCGGAACATTGAATACTCTGCATTACTCACCGGGGGCCTGTTCACTCGCGCCACATATCGTTCTCGAAGAAATCGGCATCCCTTTTCATCTCAACTTGGTATCAACGTCCGACGGATCGCCCCGGAGGCCTGAATACCTAGCGCTCAACCCCAAAGGTCGAATACCCGTACTCTGTTACGAAAATGCCGTTTTGACCGAGGCTCCGGCCATACTGCTCCATTTGGCCACTTCCAATCCTCGTGCGGGTCTGCTGTCCTCAGAGCCGGACGGCTTGGTGAGAACTCTTGAGTGGTTTAACTGGCTTTCGGGTACTGTCCATTCCATCGCCATACGGCAAGTCTGGCGACCTGAGACCTTTACGGTGGACGCCTCACAACATGCTGGCATTGTCGAGAAGGGAAGGGAGAATCTTGCATTCGCCTTTGCCTTGATCGATGCCCAGTTGTCGAATGCAGAGTGGGCCGTAGGGCAAAGCTACTCATGCGTAGACCCATTTATTTTGGTCTTCTATAGGTGGGGGAATCGCATGGGGGTCGAGATGTCTGAGCGCTACAAGGCTTGGACACAGCATACACACCGGGTCATCAAGCGCGATGCCGTAGTGCGAGCCTTGGCAACGGAAAAAATCTCTGTCTGGAAGTAGCCAAAAAATCAACAGAACCACGCTTCTACGTTTCAGTAGGCTGCAACCGGATACTTTCACATGCGACAGCACATAGCCTTTCTTCATACATCACCCGTACACATTGCGACCTTTGAACGCCTTGTGAAGGACGCCGCCCCGACGATAACTGTCGAGCACATCGTATTGGAAAAACTCTTATTGGAGGCCCAGCGCTTGGGACCAACAGAGCCGTCTGTAGTTAAACGCGTCCACTCGGCGATGCACTCTGCTGCCACTAATAGCCCGGCACTCGTCATTTGTACCTGCTCAACCATTGGAGGCGCAGCTGAGCGAACTCCAACGGAAGGTCGCTTTATTGCGTTGAGAATTGACCGAGCCATGGCAGATCGTGCAGTCTCGTTGGGGCCCCGCATACTGGTCGTTGCGGCACTTGAAAGCACACTAAAGCCAACCATTGAACTTCTCCAGGAATCGGCATCCATGCTGCAAGCCGAGGTGGAACTCCAGGTCGTGGTGGCACAGGACGCTTGGCAGCACTTCATCGATGGAAACCACGCTGCCTATATAGCCGCAATATGTCAAACAGTACAAGCTGCGGCCTCAACGGACATCAGCGCCATTGTGTTGGCTCAAGCGTCAATGGCTCCTGCGGCCGAGGTATTGCGCGGCTTCGGAGTAGAGGTACTTTCCAGCCCTCAACTGGGCGTTCAAAGCCTCATTGCGCGCATATACAACGCGGGCTAGTTTTTTTGCATGTAGCCGCGTGGATCGGTAAAGCCAGAACTTGTGCTTGGTCACGCTGTTCTCTAACGGTCACCGACCGGACAACCTCGGTTTTCTGCCGCTGAAAGCTGCGCAACAATGTGCAAATGACCCTACGCACCACCCTCGACTTCCTGCTCAACGACTGGCTGGACGCCACAGCGCTCACGGCGCGCGAACGCTTTGCGGACCACAACCGCGAGACCTTTGACGCGGTGCTGGACACCTGTGAACGCATAGCACGCGAAAAGTACGCGCCGTTCAACCGCCTGGCCGATGTGGAAGAGCCGCGCACGGTGACGGAGCCCGATGGCAGCCTGCGGGTGGTGTTGCCGCAGGCCACGCACGATGCGCAGAAGGCCTATGCAGAATCCGGCATGCTGTCGGCCGCGCAGGACTACGACATGGGCGGCATGCAGCTGCCCTATAGCGTGGAGGCGGCGGCCAATGCCTTCTTTGCTTGCGCGTCTGTCAGCATTGGCACCGGCATGCTGACCACGGGCAATGCCAACCTGCTGATGACACATGGCACGGCGCTGCAAAAAGAGGTGTTTGCCAAGAACGAATTTTCGGGCCGCTGGTCGGGGACCATGTGCCTCTCTGAGCCGCAAGCGGGCTCCAGCCTGTCGGACGTGGCGACCAAGGCCGTGCCCGATGGGGCGGACTTTGCCAACGATCCTCTAGGACCACGCTACCGCCTCAAGGGCAACAAGATGTGGATCTCGTCGGGCGAGCACGAGATCAACGAGAACATCATCCACCTGGTGCTGGCCAAGATTCCCGATGAAAACGGCAAGCCGGTGCCCGGCACACGCGGCATTTCGCTGTTCATCGTGCCCAAGAAGATGGTGAACCCGCAGGGCGAGCTGACCGGTGTGCGCAACGACGTGGCGCTGGCCGGCCTGAACCACAAGCTGGGCTGGCGCGGCACCACCAACACGCTGCTGAACTTTGGCGAAGGCAAGTTCCCCGTGGACGGCCAGCCTGGCGCCGTGGGCTACCTTGTGGGCCAACCCGGCAAGGGCTTGGCCTGCATGTTCCACATGATGAACGAGGCCCGCATTGGCGTAGGCATTGCAGCCACCATGCTGGGCATGGCGGGCTATTACGCGGCATTGGACTACGCCAAGAACCGCCCGCAAGGCCGACCCATCACCGGCGCCGGCAAAGACGCCGCCGCACCACAGACCCGCATCATTGAACACGCCGATGTGAAACGTATGCTGCTGGCGCAAAAATCGTACTGCGAGGGCGCACTGGCGCTGGAGCTGTACTGCGCGCGCCTGGTGGACGAGCACCACACGGCCGGTGGTGCAGAGGCCGAAGAGGCACGCTTGCTGCTGGAGGTGCTGACGCCCATTGCCAAAAGCTGGCCCAGCGAATGGTGCCTGGAGGCCAACAGCCTGGCCATCCAGGTACACGGCGGCTATGGTTACACGCGCGATTTTCCGGTGGAGCAGTACTGGCGCGATAACCGCCTGAACATGATTCACGAAGGCACCCACGGCATCCAGGCCATGGACCTGCTGGGCCGCAAGGTGCTGATGGAGGAGGGCAAGGGCCTCACGTTGCTCAGCCACCGTGTCATGGCCACGGTGCACCGCTGCAGCGGCATTCCCGCGCTGGCGGCACACGCCAAGGCGCTGGGCAAGGCCTTGCAAGAAGTTGGCGGTGCCACCCAAAAAGCCTGGTCCACCGGCGTGCCGGGCGAGGCGCTGGCCAATGCCGTGCCCTACCTGCAGGCCTTTGGACACACGGTGCTGGCCTGGATCTGGCTGGACGTGGCCGCCTGCGCGCTGGACAACGACCCCAAGCAGGAGCAGCTGAGCACCCAGGGCAGGGTGGGGGCAGCGCAGTTTTTCTTCCATTACGAATTGCCAAAAATCGGCGCCTGGCTGGGTGTGGTGCAATCACGGGATCTGACCTGTGCATCATTTCCCGAAGGAGCTTTCTGATGGCCTTTTTCAAAAAATACAACGGCACCACCAACGCCCGCCTGCTGCGGGTGGAGCGCGCGATCTGGGTGTTGATTTACGGCGGCCTGTTGTCCATCGTGCTGGGGGCCTTTATTGACCAGCAAGAGGCGCAGGACGCTGGCCTGTTTTACAACCTGGGCGGCCTCGCCGTGGTGGCGGGCGTGGTGCTGATTTACGTGCGCTCGCGCCTGCGCGAAGAGGACTGAACGGTACCCATATCGCGCGGGAGACATGGTTGTGGCGCGCTGAAACGGACAATCGTTTTCGCCGGGCTGCGCCTACAGGTGTGGCCCCATTTTTTTCTCCATTCCAACAAGGTAGACACGCATGACACGCACCATCCAGACATTGTTTGACCTGACCGGCAAGACCGCTCTGATCACCGGCGGCTCGCGCGGCCTGGGCCTGCAAATGGCGCACGCCTTGGGCGAAGCCGGTGCCAAGGTGATGATCAGCTCACGCAAGGCCGAAGACCTGGAAAAAGCCTGTGCCGAGCTGCAGGCCGCCGGTATCGATGCCCGCTGGATTGCCGCCGATTGCGCCAAGGACAGCGAAATCACCCGCCTGGCCGAAGAAACCCTGCACCGCATGGGTGAGGTGGACATTCTGGTCAACAACGCCGGCGCCTCCTGGGGCGCCCCGGCCGAAGACCACCCCGCCGAGGCCTGGGACAAGGTGATGAACCTCAACGTGCGCGGCTACTTTTTGCTGAGCCAGATCATTGCCAAGAAGAGCATGATTCCACGCAAGACCGGCCGCATCATCAACATCGCCTCGATTGCCGGCCTGAACGGCAACCCCGAAGGCATGATGACGATTGCCTACAACACCTCCAAGGGTGCGGTGGTCAACTTCACCCGCACCCTGGGCGCCGAATGGGGCAAGTACAACATCACCGTCAACGCCATCTGCCCGGGCTTTTTCCCCAGCAAGATGACCTATGGCCTGCTCAAGACCATGGGCGAGGACAAGCTGGCCGCAGGCGCACCGCTCAAGCGCCTGGGCGATGACGAGGACCTGAAAGGCCTGGTGGTGCTGTACGCATCCGACGCCGGCAAACACATCACCGGCCAGTGGCTGGCGGTGGACGGCGGCGTGTCGGTCGTCACAGGCGGCTGACCGGTATGACGCACGCGGTCAGCGGCGGTTTTGGGGTCGAGATTCCCTTTGTCACGCACCTGGGGTTCGACCTCACCCTGTTTGCCGATGGGCACTCCGAGATCCGGTACGCGCCCAAGGTCGAGCACCTCAATTCCTTCAACGTGACCCACGGTGGCGCACTGATGACGCTGCTGGATGTGACCATGGCCACCGCCGCGCGCAGCGTGGCGCCCGAGATGGGCGTGGTCACCATCGAGATGAAAACCAGCTTCATGCAGCCCGCCGTACCCAGTGCCGATGGGCCGCTGGTGGCCAAGGGCGAGTTGATGCACCGCACGGCCACCATGGCCTTCACCCAGGCCACGGTGTTGGACGCGGCAGGCAAACCTTGCGCCCACGCCACGGGCACTTTCAAATACGTCAAACGCCTGGTCACCGGCAGCCGCAGTGTGAACCCGTTGAACCTGAACCCCGGCGGCCTGTCTACCGACTGATTTCAAGATAAATGGGGCGCTAGCCACCGTGGAATATGCGCGAACAGCTATCAAAAGAGTAGCGCTTAACAGGAGCACGGCATGAGCATCACGACACTGCAGTACCTCAACACCCACACGGTGTTCAACCAGGCCGAGCCGCTGGTGGGCCGCAACCTGTTGACTGGCAACCGAGCGCTGCAGAGTGCGCTGAAGTTCAACGCCCCCGCGCTGGACACCGCCAGCCTGCACGCGCTGGGCGCGCAGATGGGCAGTGCCGAGATGCAAACCCACGCCCGCCTGGCCAATGTGCACCCCCCCGTGCTGCACAGCCACGACCGCACGGGCCGCCGTGTGGACCAGGTGGAGTTTCATCCCAGCTACCACGCGCTGATGACCGCCGCGGCGCAAGCAGGCCTGCACGGAACGCCGTGGACTGAAGAGGCCCACGGCCACACCCGCCGTGCAGCGGCCTTCATGCTGTTCACCGAGGCGGAGCCTTCCATCCTGTGCCCCATCTCCATGACCTACGCCGTCATGGCCGCACTGCCGGGCAATGCCGCCATCTTCAAGGACTGGGCACCGGGTTTGACGGCGCGCGCCTACGACCCCGCTTTCAAGCCCTTCAGCCAGAAAGCCGGCCTAACCATGGGCATGGGCATGACGGAGAAGCAGGGCGGCTCTGATGTGCGGGCCAACACCACGCAGGCCTTCCCCGACGGGCAGGACGCCTGGGGCCAGCGCTACACGCTGGTGGGCCACAAGTGGTTTTTCTCGGCGCCCATGTGTGACGCGTTTCTGGTGCTGGCGCAAACACCGGCTGGACTGAGTTGCTTCTTCATCCCGCGTGTGCTGCCGGACGGCAGCACCAACGCCATCCGCATCCAGCGCCTCAAGGACAAGCTGGGCAACAAGGCCAATGCGAGCTCCGAGGTCGAATTCCTCAACGCCACCGCCTGGCTGGTGGGTGAAGAGGCCCGCGGTGTGCCGCAGATTCTGGAAATGGGCACCATGACGCGGCTGGACTGCGCCCTGGGCACCAGCGGCCTGATGCGTCAGGCGCTCAGCATCGCACTGCACCACACCGCGCAGCGCCAGGCCTTTGGCAAGCGCCTGATCGAGCAACCGCTGATGCGCAATGTGCTGGCCGACCTTGCTATCGAAAGCGAAGCTGCTTGCGCACTGTCCATGCGACTTGCACGCTCTTTTGACCATAAAAATGACGCCCATGAGCTGCTCATGGGCCGGCTGCTTACGCCGATTGCCAAGTTCTGGATCTGCAAGCGCGGTGCCGCGTTTGCCCAAGAAGCCATGGAGTGCCTGGGCGGCAACGGCTATGTGGAGGAGGGCGGCGAGGGCACCATGGCCCGCATCTACCGCGAGATGCCGCTCAACTCGATTTGGGAAGGCGCGGGCAACATCATGGCGCTGGACCTGCTGCGCGCGCTGCGCAAGGGCGACGTCGCCGCCGCGCTGGTGCGCGAGCTGGCCCCGGCCCAGGGTGCCCACCCCGCACTGGACCGCCTGGCCACGGCGCTGCCCAGCCGGGTGGAGCATATGGCCACCGAGATGGAAGCGCGCCGCCTGGCGCAAGACGTGGCGCTGGCCGTGCAGGCCGCGCTGCTGTTCCAGAGCGCACCCGCCGCCGTATTTACCGCATTTTGTGATTCCCGCCTTGCGGGCAACTGGGGCCACACCTTTGGCACCCTGGGCGCCGCGGTGGACTTTGACAGCATTATTGAAAGGGCCATGCCATGAGCGCTACGTCGACCGACCTCATCCTCCACCACTACCCCACCTCGCCGTTTTCGGAAAAGGTGCGCCTGGTGCTGGGCTACAAACAACTGGCCTGGAAGTCCGTCCTCATCCCCGCCATCCTGCCCAAGCCCGATGTGCAGGCACTGACCGGCGGCTACCGCAAGACGCCGTTCCTGCAAATTGGCAACGACATCTACTGCGACAGCGCGCTGATCTGCGATGTGCTGGAGCACATCCAGCCCACCCCGACGCTGTACCCCGAAAGCCACAAGGGCGTGGCCCGCGTGCTGGCCCAGTGGGCCGACACCACGCTGTTCTGGGCCGCCATGGCCTACAACCTGCAACCCAAGGGTGCTGCCAGCATGTTTGAAGGCGCGCCGCCCGAGGCCGCCAAAGCCTTTGGTGCCGACCGCGCCGCCATGTCCGCCGGCATGACACGCCTGCGCCCGGCCGATGCCACCGCCGCCTACAAGAGCTACCTGCGCCGCCTGGCCAATATGCTCGAAGGCCAAGACTTCTTGCTGGGCAGCACGCCCTGCGTGGCCGACTTTGCGGCCTACCACCCACTGTGGTTCAGCCGCAAACGCGTGCCGGTGATGGCCGATATCCTGAACGCCACCCCGGCCGTGCTGGCCTGGATGGACCGCATGGCCGCGCTGGGCCATGGCAGCTTCGAGAAACTGACCGCTACAGAATCGATAGCTGCTTGCGCAGCATCCACGAGCGCCAGCGCCCCATTTGCCCATGATGCAGACACCACCTTCCAGGACGAGCACGGCATTGCGCTGGGCAGCGAGGTGACGATTGCCGCCGAACTGTTTGGCCAGGAACCCACTGCCGGAACGCTCATTGCCGCCACGCGCACGCGCTTCACGCTGCAGCGCACCGACGAGCGCGCCGGCACCGTGCGCGTGCACTTCCCGCGCATCGGCTACGTACTCAAGGCCGCCGCATGAGCGAAGGGTTGCAATGGCAGTGGCTGCGCTTTGACCAACTAAGCCGGGAACAGCTCTATGCGCTGCTGCGCCTGCGCAGCGAGGTGTTTGTGGTGGAGCAGAACTGCATCTTCCAGGACATGGATGGCCTGGACGCCCAGGCCATGCATCTACTGGGAGTTCGGGTGGCAGTGGGCTCTGCGCAGGTCCCCGAACTGGTGGCCTATGTACGCTGCTTCCCCAAGGGCGTCACGTTTGACGAAGCCAGCATCGGCCGCGTGGTCACGCGCCAGAGTGCGCGGGGCGGTGGCCTGGGCCATGTGCTGATGGCCGAGGCGATTCGCGCGTTGCAGCAGCAGTGGGGCGCGCAGCCGATTCGCATTGGCGCGCAAGCGCACCTCCAGGCCTTTTACGAGCGCCATGGCTTTGCCGATATGGGCAAGCCCTATGTAGAAGACGGCATCACCCACATCGAGATGGTCCGCCAGCCCGGCTGACCCCACAACAACTTGGAGACACCCCCGTGATCACTGATTTCAAAGGCAAAACTGCCGTCCTCACCGGCGCCGGCTCGGGCTTTGGCCTGGAATGCGCACGCCTGGGCGCCAAGCTGGGCATGAACCTGGTGCTGGCCGATGTACAGCAGGATGCGCTGGACACGGCCGCCGCCGAAATGCAGGCCGCCGGCGCGCCGGTGCTGGCGATGAAGGTGGATGTGTCCCAGGCCGCGCAGGTGGAGGCCTTGGGTGCCGCCACGCTGGCGCGCTTTGGTGCGCCGCACTTTGTCTTCAACAACGCGGGCGTGGGCGCCGGTGGTCTGGTGTGGGAAAACTCCGCCAAAGACTGGGAATGGGTGCTGGGCGTCAACGTCATGGGGGTGGTCCACGGCGTGCGTGTGTTCACCCCCATGATGCTGGAAGCCGCCGCCAAAGACCCGGCCTGGACAGGCCACATCGTCAACACCGCCAGCATGGCCGGCCTGCTGAATGCGCCCAATATGGGCGTGTACAACGTCAGCAAACATGCGGTGGTGGCGCTGAGCGAAACCCTGTACCAGGACCTGGCGCTGGTGACCGACCAAATCAGCGCCAGCGTGCTGTGCCCCTTCTTTGTGCCTACCGGCATCAGCCAGAGCCAGCGCAACCGCCCCGAGGGCGAAGCCGCCCCCGCCACGCGCAGCCAGCGCATCGGCCAGGCCATGACCGACAAAGCGGTCACCCACAGCAAGGTGACAGCGGCCGAGGTAGCGCAGAAGGTGTTCGACGCCATCGCCGCCAACCAGTTCTATATCTACAGCCACCCCCAGGCCATTGCCTCGGTGCAAACGCGCATGGAAGACGTGCTGATGGCGCGCAACCCGACCGACCCGTTTGCCCACAAACCTGCGCTGGGCGCGGAGCTGAAAAAGGCGCTGCGCGGCTGACCCGGCAGGGCCGCAGAACCTCTGGCTTGGGTTAGAGTCGTATCCCAGTGCCCCAAACGTTGGGCACCCGACGCTTTTTCATCTGGAGTGCCGCATGCGTTTTCAACCAAGCTTGCACCGGCTGGCCGCTGTCGTTGGCGCCATCGGACTGTTGCAGCCTGCCGGGGCCGGCACGCTGCAGTTGCAAGTGCAAGACAAAAACGGAAAGCCCCTCCCTGAGGCCATCGTGTTTCTGGAGTCCCCCGAGGCCAAGGCTGCCGCCAAGCCGCTCAAGGGCGTGGAAGTGGCGCAGGTGGCCCGGCAGTTCAAGCCCGCCGTCACCGTGGTCACGCCCGGCACCGCGGTGCTGTTCCCCAACCAGGACACGGTGCGCCACCACGTCTACTCGTTCTCACCCGCCAAGACCTTCGAGCTCAAGCTCTACACCGGGGTGCCGGCCAACCCGGTCACCTTTGACAAGGTGGGCGTAGCGGTGCTGGGCTGCAATATTCACGACACCATGGTGGCCTGGGTGCTGGTGGTGGACACGCCGTATTTCGGCCGCACCGATGCCAGCGGCAAGCTCACCCTGGACAACGTACCCCATGGCAACTACAAGCTGCGCACCTGGCACACTTCGCTGCCCACTGGTGCGCCCGCGGCCGAGCAGGCACAGGCGGTGGGCGCTGCCGCTGCGCCCGTGCTGGTGAAGCTGGCGGGGAGCAGCATTTGAAGCCCAGCCTGTTTCGCCTGTATGCCCACTGGGGCATAGGCACCAAGTTTGTGGTCTTCTCGGTGGCCTTGCTGCTGCTGGTGCAAATTGCGGTGTACAGCGTGGTGCGCAGCAGCATCAGCAGCAATGTGCGCGCCCAGTTGGCCCAGGAGCTAGCGATTGGGGACAAGGTCTGGTGGCGCCTGCTGGACCAGAATGCCCAAAAATTGCGCCTGGGTGCGGCCGTACTGGCGGCCGACTTCGGGTTTCGTTCCGCCCTGAGCAGCGGTGACACCGAAACCCTGCGCTCCGCACTGGAGAACAGCGGCGCGCGTATTGGCGCCCCTATCACCGCGCTGCTGGACACCGGGTTTGCCCTGCAGGCGGCGGGCTATGAGATGGGCGGGCAGGAAGCCCTGACACCGGTGCTGCAGCAGGTGGCCGCCCAGCTCAGCCAGACAGAGCAAAGCTCGCAGCTGCAACTGATCAACGCCACGCTCTACCAGTTCGTCATGGTGCCGCTGAAGGCGCCACTCACCATTGGCTGGGTACTGATGGGCTTTCCCATCGAACAATCCCAGGCCAACGACATGTTTGGGCTCTCGGGCATCCACGTGGCGCTTGTCAAACCGCAGGGCGGCGTGGTGTTGACCAGCCTGGCGCCCAAAGAGCAGGCCGCACTCAGCCAACTGGGGCAGGGCACAGAACTGCAGCTACCCGAGGACACGCTGGTGGTGCGCCGCAGTACCGAGCGTACGGACGTGCAAGCGGTTGAGACCTACCTGCTGCGTTCGCTGGACGAGGTGGTCGCTCCGTATCTGCAGGTGCAAATTGCCCTGTTGGGCATCACGGCGCTGGGCCTGGCCCTGTTTGTGGCGGGCAGTGCAGCGCTGGCGCGCCGTATCACCACGCCCTTGCGGTCGTTGGTGGGCGCGGCAGAGCAGCTCAGCCGGGGCGAGTACGACCACCAGCTGCCCGCGCTGCGCCACAAGGACGAGATTGGTGACCTGGCGCGTGCGTTTGACCAGATGCGCAGCAGCATCCGCAAGCAGCAGGGCGAGATCCTGCAACTCGCCTACTGGGACCGCCTCACCGAATTGCCCAACCGCACCCAGTTCCGCGACCTGCTGCAGCAGTCCATCCGCGCCAGCATTGCGCTGGAGGGCGCGGCGCCCCCGGTGGCCGTGGTGCTGCTGAATCTGGACCGTTTCAAACACGTGAACGATGTGCTGGGCTACGCCTTTGGCGACGGCCTGCTGGTGGCTGTGGCGCAGCGGCTCAGTGCCTTGATTGGGGCGGAATTGGGTGTGGTGGCCCGCATGGGCGGCGACGAGTTTGCGGTATTGATTGAAGGCAGCACCGCCGAGGAAGCGGTGGCCGTTGCCCAGAAGATCGCCGCCTCGTTTGACCAGCCCTTGACGCTGGAAGACCAGACGGTGGACTTCAGCGCAGGCATTGGGGTGGCATCCTGGCCGGCCCACGCGCAAGACGCCGATACCTTGCTCAGCCGCGCCGAAATTGCCATGTACGTGGCCAAACAGAAAACCACCGGCATCCAGGTCTACGACCCGGCGCTGGACTCGTCGAGCACACAAACCCTGTCGCTCCTGACCGAGTTGCGCCATGCGGTGGAGCAGGGCCAACTGCGCCTGTACTTGCAGCCCAAGCTCAACCTGGCCGACAACACCGTGCGGGCTGCCGAAGCGTTGGTGCGCTGGCAGCATCCCACACGCGGCCTGGTGCCGCCCATGCAGTTCATTCCGTTTGCCGAGCAAACCGGCTTTGTGCGCCAGCTCACGCTGTGGATGTTTGAGGAAGTGGCGCGCGAACTGCCCACGCTATGCGCCGACGGTCGGCCCCTGCGCGTAGCCATCAACCTCTCGACCCGCGACCTGCTGGACCAGGACTTTCCGGCCAAGCTGGACGCGATGATGGCCAAGTACAACGCCCCCACCGACGCGTTTTGCCTGGAGATCACCGAAAGCGCCATCATGGACGACCCGCAGCGCGCCGAGGCCACGCTGAACCGCCTGGCCGAGCGCGGCTTCAAGCTCTCGATCGACGACTTTGGCACCGGCTACTCGTCGCTGGCCTACCTCAAGCGCCTGCCGGTCAACGAACTCAAGATCGACAAGTCGTTTGTGATGGGCATGGAAACCGACGAGAGCGACGCCAAAATCGTGCGCTCCACCATCGACCTGGCGCACAACCTGGGCCTGAGTGTGGTGGCCGAGGGGGTGGAGAACCAGGCCATTCTGGACAAGCTGCGCGAACTGCACTGCGACGAAGCCCAGGGCTACTACATGAGCAAGCCCGTTCCGCTGCCCGAGTTCATGGCCTGGCGCGCCAGGCACCTGGCTGCGGCCTGACGGCCTTCAGGCCGCCCGCGCGGCATCCGCCTGCCAGCGCCGCCAATAGTCCAGTGCCACGGCATAGGTCGTGCGTTGCACCTGCACGGTGTCTTCGATGTTCACCCCGTAGCCGCCCGCCATGGTGAACACCAGCGGAATGCGGCGCTGCCAGCACCACGCCATCACACGCCGGTCGCGCGCCTCCAGGCCATCGGCCGTGATCTTGAGGCGCCCCAGGCGGTCGCCCTCGTGCGGGTCGGCGCCGGCCAGGTAAAACACCACACCGGGCTGGCACTGGCCGTCCAGCGTGAGCAGGGCTTGCTCCAGGGCGGCCAGGTAGTCGGCGTCCCCACAGCCATCGGGCAGCGGCACATCCAGGTCACCCGCCTCTTTGCGAAACGGGAAGTTCTTGTCCCCATGCAGCGACAGCGTGAACACGCTGGCGTCGTTGCGAAAGATATGCGCGGTGCCATTGCCCTGGTGCACGTCCAGGTCAATCACCGCCACCTGCAGGGCAGGGCGGTGGCGGCCGTCGGCCAGGCGGGTACGGCCCCATTCGGCCTGCAGCACACGGGCGGCCACGGCCACGTCGTTGAACACACAAAAGCCGCCCCCCTTGTCGGCATAGGCGTGGTGGGTTCCGCCGGCCAGGTTGGCCGCCAAACCTTCGTTCAACGCCACGCGGGCTGCGGCCACGGTGGCGCCCACGCTGCGGCGGGCGCGCTCTGCCATGGCCGGGCTCCAGGGGAAACCAATCTCGCGCAGCACCGCGGGCGCGGCCGTACCCTCCAGAATCGCGTCGATGTAGGCCTGTGTGTGCACCAGCGCCAGTTCGCCACGCGTGGCGGCCGGCGCCTCGGTCAAGCGCACGGCGGGCAGGTGCGCCGCCAACTGGTCGCGCAGCATGCGGTACTTGGCCATGGGGAAGCGATGGCCTTCGGGCAAGGGGAGTACAAACTGGTCGGAATAGAAGGCCTGCATGCGGGGATTGTGGCAAACGGAAAAGGCCTTCAAAAAAAGTGAGAAAATACGCGTTTTCACACCAACCAACAGGATAGTTCCATGGGCAACAAAATCGTTACCGAAGCCGACCGCAAAGCCACTCCCGCCCCCAAGCCCCTGCCTGGCTACACCCTGCCCACCGGCGGCCGCGGCCAACGCATCAGCCTGGAGCGTGGTGTTGCTACCCGCAGCAAAAAGAACCCCGGCAAGCGTCACAGCTAAGCCCTGACACCCCTCACCGGGTGTCCCCATGCAAAAGGCCCTCAAACGAGGGCCTTTTTGCTTTTTTGGCATCAAAAGTGGCTGCAGCCCGCATGGATGCTGCGTGAGCAGCTACTGAATGCATAGCATTATTTGACACCCATGTAGTCTTTCTTGCCCACTTCCACACCGTTGTGGCGCAGCAGCGCGTAGGCGGTGGTCACGTGGAAGAAGAACTGGGGAATGGCGTAGTGCAGCAGGTAGGTGGAGGCGTCAAAGCGGCGCTCGCGCGGGGTGCCGGCCTGGATCACGATTTCGCGGCTGTGGGCTTGCTCAAACAGCTGGGCATCCAGGCCATCGATAAAGCTCACCACCGTGGCAATGCGGGTTTGCAGCTCGGCAAAGGTGAGTTCGGTGTCGGGCATCACCGGCACGTCCACACCGGCCAGGCGCGCTGCGGCACCTTTGGCAAAGTCGCTGGCAATCATGACCTGGCGCAGCAGCGGGAACATGTCGGGGTACAGGCGCGCCTGCAGCAGGGCGTTGGGGTCAATCTTTTTGGCGGTGGCATGTTCCTCGGCCTTGTGCAGCACGCCGCTCAGGGCTTGCAGTATCTGCTTGAAAACGGGGATGGAGGCGGTGTAGAGGGCGTCGGTCACGGGAAAAATTCTCAAACATGAAGGGAGGCCGAGCCTAACAAGCTTTGCGTTTTTCTGCCCGCTGGTGGGCTTTCGTGCTTGTCAGACCCGGTGTTTCTCTGCATCATGGGCCGCACGACAACTCCCCAGCTGACGCGATGAATACTCCACGGCTTCAGCAACTCTCTGCACACGCAGGCTTTTCTGCCGGCAACCTGACCGAACAATTACGCACCGTGCACGCAGTCGTGTGCTCACGCTATCCCGCCATAGACCGTGTGGCCTTGGCAACTTACTCCCCAGATACCGACGAATTGCAAACCTTTGTGAGCAGCAACCTGGACGGGGTCAAACTCTCCCATTACCAGGCGAAGCTGGCGGAGGTTCCATCGCTGATGGTGCTGGCACAAAACCGCCAGTGCCGGGTGGTGGATGACATAGCCGATAACTTTCAGTCACACCGCGCACACACCGATTGGCTCAAGGAGCGCGACTACCACTCCAGCTTCACGGTGCCGGTGTTCCACGGCGATCACCTGGCCGCCTTTTTGTTCTTTGACTCCAAAATCCCCCAGGCTTTTGATGCAGACACCACGGCATTTCTGGAGGTGTTTGCCAACCTGATTTCGCAGCTCTACCTGTTGCAGCTGCAAGTGGTGCACAGTTTGGTGGGCACGGTGAACTTGGCCAGCGGCTTGGCCCGTATTCGCGACCTGGAGACGGGGCAACACCTGGAGCGCATGGCGGCTTATTCCCAGTTGATGGCGCGCAGTTTGGCGCCACAACACGGTCTGGACGACGAGTTTGTGGAATACGTGCATTTGTTTGCCCCTTTGCACGACATTGGCAAAGTGGGAATTCCAGACAAGGTCTTGCTCAAACCCGGCAAGCTTGATGCCGACGAGTGGGTGACCATGCGCCGCCATGTGGAGATTGGCGAATCGATCATCGCCCAAATGGCGCAAGAGATGAACCTGGGCACCAGCCTAGCCACCGAAGTCATGCGCAACATTGTTGCCGGCCACCATGAACGGGGCGACGGTTCTGGCTACCCGCGCGGCCTGCACATGGCAGACATCCCAATGGAGGCCCGGATTGTGGCGGTGGCCGATGTCTACGATGCCTTGTCCAACCGCAGACCGTACAAAGAGCCCTGGACCGAAGAGGCCATTGCCACCGAGTTGTCCAAAGAGGTGGCGCTGGGCCGCCTCGATGGCGATTGTGTGCACGCGCTCATGTCTGCGGCCACGGAGCGCCACGCCATCCAGGTGCGCCTGGCAGACCGACCCGCAGCTTAGTGCAGGGCGCCCAAGCGCCACAAGGAGGTGACCTCTGCCGCACGCGCTGCGTGCAAGGCGTCAGTGCCCTCCGTGGCCTTGGGGTGCAGGGGCTTGGCATCATGCCGGCCCAGCACCTGCAGCCCGGCTGCGGCAAAGGCGGCCAGCAGTTCCTCGCGGCTGCGCAGACCCAGGTGCTCGGCCAGGTCCGACAGGATCAACCAGCCTTCGCCCCCCGGCGCCAGGTGGGCCACCAGGCCATTCAGAAAACCCAGCAGCATCTGGCTGTTTTCGTCGTACACCGCGTATTCAATGGGCGAGCTGGGCCGCGCCGGCAGCCAGGGCGGGTTGCACACCACCAGCGAGGCCAGCCCTTCGGGGAACAGGTTGGCCTGCAACAGGGTGACCTGGGCGGCCACGCCCAGCTGGTCCAGATTGGCCCGGGCGCAGGCCAGGGCGCGCGGGTCCTGGTCGGTGGCCACCACGGTGGCCACATCGCGCCGCGCCAGCACGGCTGACAACACGCCAGTGCCGGTGCCGATGTCAAACGCCACCAGAGTGGCCCCCAGTGCCAGTGCGGCGGGCAGCAGCACCGGCAGCGGGGTGGTGGCTACCAGGTCCACATACTCGCCACGCACGGGGGAGAACACGCCATAGTGGGGATGGATGCGGTTGTTGGGCGCCGCGCCCAGTGCGGGTATCTCCACGCCCTTTTTGCGCCACTCGTGTGCGCTGGTCATGCCCAGCAGGTCGCGCAGCGTGGCCACACAGGCGCCATCGGCGGCCACCACCGGGCCCCAGGCCTCGGTGCAGGCCTGGCGTGCATCGGGCGCACGGCGCAGCGGAATGCTGTAGTCGGCATTAAAAGGCAGCAGCACCATGGCCAGCACGCGGGCCCGCTGCGACTGGGCCTGGCGGTGCAGGTTGAAGCCCTCGGCCGCCGAGGCGGGCGGTTTGTGGAGGGCCGCGCCCTTGGCCGCGCGTTGTTTGCGCTGCGGGGTCTTGTCAATGCGCCGGGCCAGCGCCTGCAGCAGCTGGCGGGCATTTTGAAAATCACCGCGCCAGAGCAGGGCGGTGCCTTCGCAGGCCAGGTGGTAGGCGTCATCGGCCGTGGTGGTGTCGTCGGCCAGCACCACGCGTTTGGGGGGCGCGGCGCCGCGCTCGGAGCGCCACAGCGCAGAACAGGCCTGGCCCGCTTCGGTCCAGTGGATATGGGAGGGCTGCATGGGGAGAGGAGGCCTTAGAGGTTGTGGCGCACGGCCGGCGTGCGCATGGTGACCAGCTCTTCAGCGGCCGTGGGGTGGACCGCGAGCGTAGCATCCAGCGCGGTCTTGGTCGCCTGCAGTTGCAGGGCCACGCCCACTAACTGCGCCATTTCACCGGTATCTGGCCCCACGGCGTGGAAACCCAGCACACGGTCCGTGTCGCGGTCCACCAGCAGTTTGAGCAGCATCTTGCCCGTGTGGCCGGACAACGTGGCCTTAAGCGGGCGAAACACGGCACGGTACACGTCCAGTCGCGGGTGACTTTTCAAGGCTTGCTCCTCGGTCAGCCCCACCACGCCAACCTCGGGTGTGGTGAACACAGCCGTGGGTACCAGCGTGTGGTCCACACGGCGCGGGGTGCTGCCAAACACGGTGTCGGCAAAGGCATGGCCCTCGCGGATGGCCATAGGCGTAAGGTTGACGCGGTTGGTCACATCGCCCACGGCATAGATGTTGGGCACCGTGGTCTGGCTGAAGTCGTCGACGGGGATGGCACCCTGGGCGTCCAGCGTGATGCCCACGCCCTCCAGGCCCAGGCCCTGGGTGTTGGGCCCTCGGCCCAGTGCGCGCAGCACGCAGTCGGTGGCCAGGGTGTCGCCGTTGTCCAGGTGCACCTGCAACGCATCGCCTACGCGGGCAATGGCCTGCACTTCGCGGCCAAAGCGGAACTGCAGGCCGCTGTGGGCCATTTCTGTCGCCAAGTGCTGGCGCAGATCGTCATCAAAGCCGCGCAGGATCTGCTCACCGCGCACCACCACCGTCACGTCTGCCCCCAGCAAATGCAGCACACAGGCCAGCTCCAGCGCGATATAGCCCGCACCTTGCACCACCACACGCCGGGGCAGGGTGGGCAGGTCAAAGAAGCCATTGGAGTCAATCGCCAATTCATGGCCCGGAATGTCGGGGCCCCGCGCCGGCTGTGCGCCGCTTGCTATCAAAATGTGTTTGGCCTGAAAGCGCTGGCCATTCGGCAGGATCACCGTGTGGCGATCCAGCAGGGTCGCCCGGCCTTCCAGAATCTGCACACCGGCGTTCAGCAGGTTGCTGCGGTAAATGCCTTCCAGACGCGCCACCTCGGCGTCACGCCGGGTCTTGAGCGTGGCCCAGTCAAAGCGGGGCGCATCCACCAGCCAGCCAAAACCGGCGGCCTCTTCAAACTCCTGCGCAAAGCGCGAGGCATAGACCATCAGCTTTTTGGGTACGCAGCCGCGAATGACGCAGGTGCCGCCCATGCGGTATCCCTCGGCTAGTGCCACCCGGGCACCGTGGTTGGCAGCAATGCGCGCTGCGCGCACGCCGCCGGAGCCGCCCCCGATGACGATCAGATCAAACTGCTCCATAGGTTCCCTCGTGTGGGCCGCGGTGCCGATGCTGGATTACAACTGACCCGCGTACTTCTTCAGAATGGCGTCGTACACGCCGTTGGCCTGGATGGTTTTGAGGCCCGCGTTGAAACGGTCGCGGATGACCGAGTCCTTGAACACCGCCTTGCGCGGGTTGGGCGGGAAAATGGGGTGGATGGTGACGGGTTGACTCACATCCACCTTGGGGCCCAGCTGGGTGCTGAAATAGCGGAAGATGCGCCGGTCGCCTACCACCACATCCACACGTTGGGTGTAGAGCAGGTTGTTCTGGATGATTTGCTGCGGATACTCTTTGTACTGGGAGTGGTTGAGCACCAGGGTCTTGAAACGCTCACCCAAAATCACTTCGGCATTCTGGAAAGCTGCCACCGAATGGTTGGCCAAGTCTTCGACCCGTTTGATCTGCAGATTGCGCGAACTCAGCGTGATGGCCACGTTCTGGTAGACGATGTAGGGGTCGGAAAAGTAGTCGTTGCCGCCTATGCCCTCGTCAACGGTCAGCAGCACGTCCAGCTGACCGGCCCGGTGCATGGCCAAGGCCCGTGCCGGTGGAAACTGCAGCCCCACCATCCGGTAGCCCCCAGCGGCCAGGGCCTGCTCGGCAATCTCCACCTCCAGGCCTTCCTTGCCAGACTCCAGCACGTAGGGCGGTTTGGTCAGGCCAAAACCCACCCGCAATTCCACGGCACCCGCGCTCCCCAGTGCCAACAAGTAGCAACAGGCACTGACGATCAGGGTGTGGAACCAAGGCATGGTCTGCAGTTTACGCGCCTCCGCAGAAAGACTAGTCCGAACGGGCTATTGAGAAATCCGGACCGCAGCCCAGAATGAACCAAGAGTTGTAAGCGTATGTAAACCACCCCTAGGAGAATGGCATGAACATGAGGTACACGCTGCTGGCCGCAGCAGGGCTGATGCTGGCAAACGCCGCACATGCCGGCCTGTCTTTTGTGCAGATTGCATCGAACCCGGTCGTTGCCAGAACTGAGGTTTTTGACGGTATTGCAGGCCTCAACGCCATGGCTGTCGGCACATCGGTGACGCTGGGCAAGCTGGTGTCAGACCAAGCGGGTACCGTCACTTTCACCTATTTGGGGCAAGAATCCAGCTATCTGGACAGTTTCAGCATGTACCTGGGCGGCCCTGGGCAGACTTTGCTGGAAAGCCAAGCCGTGGGCAGCGCGGTGTCCGCCTCCATCGGCCCTGGCGACCTGAACTTCTGGTTCGAAGGCATCAGCGGGAAATTTGCCTACAACGGCGGAAGCTGGGACTCCGGAACCTCGATCGGCCTGATCACGGGGGCCACGGGCGCCAAGTCCGGCAACTACCAGTTCATCCTGGGCTACAACGACTCTGCGGGCTCCTCTAAGCTGGGCGACTGGGACGATTTTGTGGTGGGCGTCACCTTTGTCTCCGCCGTGCCAGAGCCAGAGACCTACGCCATGATGCTGCTGGGCCTGGGGGCTGTGGGGGCCTTGGCGCGCCGTCGCAAAGCAGCCCAAACCAGCGCATCCCGGGCGTCCCAGGCATAAGTCCTGCGGGCCCTCGCACCCAAGGCCCCGGGGGACGGGGGCGGCTTGGTCGCCAAATACAAGGCGGGGCAATGGCTGTGGCAAACTCTCGCCCTTAATTCAGCAGCCTGCTGCCCCGCGCAGCCGTCCCATCTCTGTCAGCGTTAGCCCGTCCCCATGCAGAAAATCATCGCGCAGATCGCGCAAGAAATCCAGGTTCGTCCCCAGCAAGTCGAGGCCGCCGTGGCCCTGCTGGACGAAGGTGCCACCGTCCCGTTTATTGCCCGCTACCGCAAGGAAGTGACCGGCGGGCTGGACGACATCCAGCTTCGCGAGCTGGAAACCCGCCTCTCTTACCTGCGCGAGCTGGCCGACCGCAAGGAAGCGGTGTGCAAAGCCATTGACGAGCAGGGCAAGCTCACACCCGTGTTGATGGCCGCCATCCACAACGCTGCCACCAAGCAGGAAGTGGAAGACATCTACCTGCCCTTCAAGCTCAAGCGCCGTACCAAGGGCCAGTTGGCCCGGGAAGCCGGACTGGAGCCGCTGGCCGACGCCTTGTTTGCCGACCCCACGCTGGTGCCCGCCGAGGCAGCACTGGCCTACCTCAAGCCGCCACTGACGCCGGAGCAGATTGCCGACAAGCAGCCCGATTTCTCCACCGTGTTTGCCGTGCTGGACGGTGTGCGCGATCTGCTCTCCGAGCGCTGGGCCGAAGACCCGGTGCTGGTGCAGGACCTGCGCGCCTGGCTGTGGAACGAGGGCCTGCTGCAAAGCAAGCTGGCCGAAGGCAAGGACGAGAACAACGCCGACGTGTCCAAGTTCCGCGACTACTTCGACTACGACGAACCGATTGGCCGGGTACCGAGCCACCGTGCGCTGGCCGTGTTCCGGGGCCGTGCGCTGGACATTCTGGATGCCAAACTGGTACTTCCCGAGTCAAATGTGCCTCCAGCCCCCGTGGCTTCTGCGCCAGAAGCTCCTAAAAAGATAGCACCCCCCGCAGTCTCCCTGGCCGAAGGCCGCATCGCCCTGAAGCTGGGCTGGAGCCACCAGGGCCGCGCGGCGGACGACCTGATCCGCAAATGCGTGGGCTGGACCTGGAAAGTGAAGCTCAGCCTGTCCACCGAACGCGACCTGTTTGCCCGCCTGCGCGAAGACGCCGAAAAGGTCGCCATCAAGGTGTTCGCCGACAACCTGCGCGACCTGTTGCTGGCCGCCCCGGCCGGCCCGCGCGTGGTGCTGGGCCTGGACCCTGGCATCCGCACCGGGGTGAAGGTGGCCGTGGTGGATGCCACTGGCAAACTGGTCGATACCACCACCGTATTCCCCCACGAGCCGCGCAAAGACTGGGAAGGCTCGCTGCACACCTTGGGCAAGCTGTGCGCCAAGCACGGCGTCAACCTCATCGCCATTGGCAACGGCACGGCCAGCCGCGAGACTGACAAGCTGGCGGGCGACCTGATCAAGTTGCTCGGCAAAATGAGCGCGCAGGCCGGGGCCCCCGAGCTGAAGATTGAAAAGGTGGTGGTGTCCGAAGCTGGGGCTTCGGTCTACTCCGCCAGCGAATTTGCGTCGCAAGAGATGCCCGATGTGGACGTCAGCCTGCGCGGTGCGGCATCGATTGCCCGCCGCCTGCAAGACCCGCTGGCCGAGCTGGTGAAGATCGACCCCAAGAGCATTGGCGTGGGCCAGTACCAGCACGATGTGAACCAGAGCGAGCTGGCCAAGACGCTGGACGCGGTGGTGGAAGACTGCGTGAACTCGGTGGGCGTGGACCTGAACACGGCCAGCGTGCCGCTGCTCTCCCGCGTGTCTGGCCTGTCCGGCACCGTGGCCAAGGCGGTGGTGCGCTGGCGCGAGGCCAATGGCGCCTTTGGCAGCCGCCAGGACCTGATGAAGGTCACCGGCCTGGGCGCCAAGACATTCGAGCAGAGCGCGGGCTTCCTGCGCATCCGCGGCGGTAGCAACCCGCTGGACATGACCGGTGTGCACCCCGAAACCTACCCCGTGATCGAACAGATCATCGCCAAGACCGGCAAGCCGGTGGCCGAGATCATGGGCCGCGCCGACATGCTCAAGACCTTGCGCCCCGAGCTGTTTGCCAACGAGCAGTTCGGTGTCATCACCGTCAAGGACATCTTCACCGAGCTGGAGAAACCCGGCCGCGACCCGCGCCCGGACTTCAAGGTGGCACGCTTCAATGACGGCGTGGAAGACATCGCCGACCTGAAGGAAGGCATGATTTTGGAAGGCACCGTGAGCAACGTGGCCCAGTTCGGCGCCTTCATTGACTTGGGCGTGCACCAGGACGGTCTGGTCCATGTGAGCCAGTTGGCGCACAAGTTTGTCAACGACGCGCGCGAGGTGGTGAAGACCGGCGACATCGTCAAGGTGCAGGTGCAAGAGGTGGACGTGGCGCGCAAGCGCATCAGCCTGACCATGAAGATTGGTGCCGCACCCGCGGGCAGCAAAGACCGGGCAGGGGACAACCGCTACCAGGGGCCAGCACGGGGTGAGCGCCAGCAAGGCAGCTACCGCGACAACGCCCCCTCGGGCAACTCCGCCATGGCCTCGGCGTTTGCCAAGCTCAAGCGCTAGACCGGCCCCGCCAGGGCCCAGTGGCCTCCATTGCGAAACCCCGCGGCTGCGGGGTTTCGCTTTTGTGACGCAGGCGGCCGCGCAGGGATAGATAATCGGCACATCCCCAAAAGTTGGTTGAGGAGACCGTGGCCATGAAACTCAGTGCATTGCTGGAGCAGCAGTTCAATCTGCCCAGCATCCCCAAAGTGGTGGCACTGCTGCTCAGTGAGCTGGAACGTCCGGAAATTGACCTCAAGAAGGTGACCCAACTCATCAGCACCGACCCGGCGCTGACCACCCGGCTGCTGCAACTGGGCAACTCCCCGTCTTTTCAACTCTCGGGCCGCATCAGCAGCGTCTCGGAGGCACTGGCCCTGCTGGACTTGAACCAGGTGCGCACCATGGCGCAGGCCGCGGCCACCGGAGCGTCGCTCAAGGCGGTGCCAGGCATCCAGCTACAGCAGTTCTGGGACTACAGCCTGAATGTGGCGCGGGTCTCGCGCTCGCTGGCAGGGGTGGTACGGCTGAACCAGCAGGCCGCCTTTACCTGCGGGCTGATCCATGCCGTGGGCGAACTGGCCATGCACCTGGCCATGCCCGACATCACCGCGGCGCTGGACGAAGACGTGCACCCGCTAGGCATGAACCGGGCCACGCAGGAGCGCAAGCTGCTGGGCTACTGCTACGCCAGTGTGGGCGCAGGCTACGCCCGCATGTGGCATTTTCCGCAGCCCATGGTGGATGCGCTGGAGCACCAGTACGCCCCTTTTGAGAACCATGTCTACGAGCCGCTGGCCGGGGTGATTCACCTGGCAGCCTGGCGCGCCCGCGGCAAAGAAGCCAAGCTCACCCAGCGTGGCCTGGCAGTCACCTTTCCCGGCTCCGTGGGTCTGGCCCTCGGGCTGGATATCGACATGGCGCTGCAACAAGACCCGTTTGACTGGGCAGCGTATACATGAGGCCCTCGCGCCTTGGGGCGGCCCGGCGGCACTCAAGCCTGGTCCACCGGTCAACAGGTGTTTTTCGTTTGAATTCTTAGATGCAGGCACTTCACATATACGCGGGCCCCAAAGCCCGGGCGGCGCTGGCTGCCCACGGGCTGCAGCCCGAACACATTCGCACCATCCCCGGCGCAGCCGGTGGGCCCAAGGGCCTGATCCTCGGGCCGCTGGATCGCTTTATTTTTGGCGACTGGCTCACGCGCTCGCAGCAACCGGTGGATCTGGTGGGCGCCTCCATTGGCGCATGGCGCATGGCCAGCGCCTGCCTGAACGACCCGGCCGCCGCATTTGCGCGGCTGGAGCATGACTACATCCACCAGCACTACGAATTGGCGCCAGGCCAAAAGCGCGTGCGTGCAGAGCAGGTGAGTGAAACCTTTGGCCAAAGCCTGCAAGCCTTTTATGGTGGCCGGGTGCCCGAGGTGCTGCAACACCCGCGTTACCGGCTGCACATCGTGACCTCGCGCGGGCGCCACCTGCTGCACACCGAGCACAGCCTGCGCACGCCGCTGGGCTATTTGGGCGCCTTTTTGACCAACACCGTGCACCGCCGGGCCATGGGCGCCTGGCTGGAGCGGGTGGTGTTTTCCAGCCCACATGCAGCCTCGGGCGGCTTGTGTGCCCCCTTGCCCTTTGCCACAGGGGACTACCGCACGCGCCAGGTGGCGCTGAGCGAAACCAACTTCAAGCCCGCCCTGCAGGCGAGCTGCTCGATCCCCTTTGTGCTCAAAGCCATCCACAACATCCCCGGCGCCCCCCAGGGCGCCTACTGGGACGGCGGCATCACCGATTACCACCTGCACCTGAACTACCCTGGCGCCAGGGATGCTATAAAAACAGGAGCTACTCGCACAGAATCCACGGGGGCCAGAGGCAAATTTAATGCAAAAGGACTGGTCCTGTACCCCCACTTCCAGAAAAGCGTGGTGCCGGGGTGGCTGGACAAGGGACTGAAGTGGCGCCACGGCTCCACCGCATTTCTGGACACCATGGTGCTGCTGGCGCCCAACCCCGAATGGGTGAAAACTTTACCGAACAGCAAACTTCCAGACCGCACAGACTTTACGCACTATGGCAATGATCTGGCAGGACGGGTGAAGGCGTGGACAGCCGCCACCCGCGCGAGCCAGCAGATGGTGGACGAGTTCATCGCCTGGCTGGACAAGCCCGACATGAACCTGGTACGCCCTCTATGAACCCTCCTGCTACGAGTCACTTTGCCTTTGCCCTGATAGCTGCGCTGGTACTGACCGGCAGTGCGGCCTCGGCCGGCCCCTTGCTGGAACGCCTCAAGGAGCGACGGGCGGCCCAGGCGGAACCCCGCCCCGGCGAACCGGGCCCCGCAGGCAGGGAGCAAGCGCTGGACAACCCCTATGGGGACCACCATGCGACCCAGCAGACCGCACACCGCAAGGTACTGCGTGACGTGCCCTACGGCAGCGATGCGAAGCAGCGCATGGACGTCTACCTGCCTGCCCAGGCGCCGGTGCCGGGCCTGGCCCCCGTCATCTTCATGGTGCACGGCGGCGCGTGGCGCGTGGGGGACAAGCGCATGGGCAATGTGGTGGACAACAAAACGGCGCGCTGGTTGCCCAAGGGCATTGTGTTTGTCTCCATCAACAACCGTTTGCTGCCCGACGCCGATCCGCTGGACCAGGTGCACGACGTGGCCCAGGCTCTGGCCTTCGCCCAAACCCGGGCAGCCAGTTGGGGCGCGGATCCGCAGCAGTTTGTCCTCATGGGGCATTCAGCGGGCGCGCATTTGGTGGCCTTGCTGGCGGCTTCTTCCACGCTGGGCAACGAGGCGGGTACCAAACCCTGGCTGGGCACCGTGGCGCTGGACAGTGCGGCACTGGACGTCGCACCCATCATGCAAGGCAAACACTACAAACTTTACGACCCCGCGTTTGGCACCGACCCCGCCTTCTGGCGGGCAGTCTCCCCGCTGCAGCAGTTGCAAGCAGGGGCCAAACCGTTGCTGGCGGTGTGCTCCAGCCGTCGCACCGAGTCCTGCGACCAGGCGCGCGCTTTTGCCGCCCATGCCAGCCAGCTGCAAGTGCGGGCCCAGGTGCTGCCGCAAGACCTGAGCCACGGGGATATCAACGAACAGTTGGGACTGCCCGGCGACTACACCGCCGCGGTGGAAGGATTTTTGTCCAGCCTGTCACCCGCGCTGGCCAGTCGGCTGCGCTAGGCCAGAACGCCAAGACCTGTGTACGCAGCCGCCCAGCTGGCCATGGCCTGCGCGGGCATGGGTTTGGCAATGCCATAGCCCTGCCCAAGCTCACAGCCCAGCGCCAGCAGCTTACGCGCCTGGGCTGGGGTTTCCACGCCCTCGGCAATGACGGAGCGCTCAAAGGCCTTGGCCAAGGCCACAATCGCGCTGACCAGGGTGCTGTCCTCGGGGTCATCCAGAATGCCGTCGACAAACATGCGGTCAATCTTGATGGTCTCGGCCGGCAAGCGCTTGAGGTAGGACAGCGAGGAGAAGCCGGTGCCGAAGTCATCGAGTGCGAAGCACACGCCCAGGGTCTGGCAGCCCTGCATGACCTCGCGCATGTGCTGGATGTCCTGCAACACAGCAGACTCCAGAATCTCCAGTTCCAGCAAATGCGCCGGTGCCCCAGGGTACTGCGCCAACAGCACGCGCAGGCGGTCGACAAAGTCCTTGCGGTGGAAATGGCGCGCCGCAATATTGACGCTGACCACCCAAGGCTGTCCCTGCAGCACCCAGGCCTGCAGTTGCGCCAACGCCTGGTGCAGCACCCACTCACCGGTGTCCACAATCAGGTCGGTATGCTCCATCAGTGGCAAGAAGTTGCCCGGCCCAAGCAGGCCCTGCTCAGGATGTTGCCAGCGCAGCAGTGCCTCCACACCCACCACAGCGCCCGTACGCAGGTGGACCTTGGGTTGGTAATGCAGGCGAAACTCGTCCTGCTGCAGGGCCAGGGACAGCCGGGTCAGGCGGTTGTAGTGGGTTTGCACCTCCTGGTCCTGCTGTGCATCAAACAGATGCAACCCGCCGCGCCCGGCCTGCTTGGCGCTGTACATGGCTTGGTCGGCATGGCGCAGCAGGGTGTCGGGGCTGGCCTGGTCCTGGGGGAACACGGCCACTCCCGCACTGGCAGTGCAATGGATCAGCAAGTCGTCAATCGCATATGGCTGGGCCAGGCGCTGCAGCAACGCCTGCGCCCCGGCCTCAATCGCGCCCACTTCACGTTGCCCGCGCAGCAACACCACAAACTCATCCCCGCCCAGCCGTGCGGCATCCCCCAGATCGGACACACAGCCCTGGAGGCGCTGTGCCACCTCTTTGAGGAGGCGATCGCCCACCCAGTCGCCATGGAGCTCGTTGATCGCCTGGAAATGGTCCAGATCGAGCAGACAAATGCCCAGCAGCTGGTGCGCCTCGCGCGCCTGGAACACTGCATGGGTCAGGCGCTCGGCCAGGGCGGTCCGGTTGTTCAGTCCGGTCAGCGCATCGTGGCGGGCTTGCCAAGATATTTTTTTCTCCAGTTCGCGGGTCTCCGTCACATCGCGAAACACCAGCACACACCCCATGGCCGGGCCCTGGGCCCGGCGGATGGGCGCTGCGGTGAACTCGATGGCGTAACGCTCGCCCGACCGGTGTTGCAAGAACTGGTGTACGGCATGTACCGGCGCGTCTACCAAGTGCAGTTGGGCCACCAGCATGTCCTGCGGCAGTGGATGGGATGCCGAATCGCGCAGGAATACCGCCGCCAGGGGCTTGCCCAGCGCCTGCGGGGCGGAATAGCCGGTCAAGAACTGCGCTGCTTCGTTGATGGTTTCGATGCGGCCGCATGCGTCAGTGGTGATGACGCCATCGGCAATCGAGGACAAGGTGATCACGGCCCGTTCTTTTTCGGCCAGCAGGGCTTCTTGGGCGAGCTTGCGTTCGGTGATGTCGACCAGGGCACCAATGGTGCCGCCTTGGCTGCCATCGGTCAGGGTAAAGGGGGCCTTGAAATACGCCATCTCCCGCACCTCCTGCGCGCCCACCTTGACCACAATTTCATTGTCCTGCTGCGGCCTGGCACGCCGCTGGCGGGTCGCCCGCTCCTGTGGCATGGCCACAAAATCGCTGCGCAGCGGTGCGCCCACCACATCGCTGGCAGGCAGGTGGAAAAAGTCTTCCCAGGCTTTGTTGACGCCCAGGCAGGTGCCGTCGTGGCCCCGCACAAACACGGGCAAGGGCAGGGCGTTGATGAACTGGTGGGTGAAGTGGCGCTGCTCACTTTGTTCGGACTGCGTGGCCCGCAAGGAGCCCACCAAGGTCTGGATTTGTTCGGCCATGGCGTTGAATGCTTGGGCCACGGCCCGCATCTCCAACGTGCCTTTTTCCACCATGCGGGTGTCCAAGGCCCCAGAACGCAAATTTTCTGTCGCCTGGTTCAGGCGGGCCAGCATACGGGCGTTGGCACGCAGCAGCAGGGTCAGCAGGAACAGGACTGTCGCCACGTTCAGAACGGTGATGGGAATCTGCGTACCCACGGTGCCCCAAGCCTGCTCCACCGAAGCCTTGGGGCTGAGCACAACGGACAGGACGGCGGGGGAGCCATCAGGCAGCGTGGCATGAAATTCCCGTTGCAAGGGCTGCAAGGCAGCCAAGGACTCAAACCAGCGAGGCACCGCAGGCATGGTTTGGGTGCGTGGTTGGGCCTGCACCTGCTGGCCGTTCACCGCCCAGGCCAGGTCTTGCAGCTCGGGGTGGAAAGCCATCGCGGTATCCAGTGCTTGCTGCAATTGCGCCGGGCTGCCATGCAAGCTGGTCTGCAGCAGGGTCGGGGGCAGGTAGTGGCCCAGCAGGGCGATCTGGGCTTGCCGCTGTCCTGCGGCCTCTTGTAACTCGGCACGCAGCATGAGGTGGTAACGCACCATCACCACCGACACGATGATGCCGAGTATGGGCAGGAACAGGCGTGGGTAGGTGCCTTGGCTAAGCCATGTCTGGAAAGAAAATGCGCGCATTGTTATTGTGACTCGCCCTGTGGTGCCGGTGCCGGCCCCGTAAGAAATCGGTTTCAAACTCCGAGGGCGTTTATATACCGATTGGGGCAGCAAGGTCACGCATGCGCGCGCTGCGGCCCCCCTCAGAGTGAGGCGTACAACAGACCGCGGTACTCGTCCGCCGTGGCAATGCGTGGATTGGTCTTGTGGCAATGGTCGGCCAGGGCGCCCGTGATGATCTGGTCGAATTGCGAAGCATCCACGCCCATGGCAGCCAGGCCGGTCGGCAGCCCCAGGCGGGCGTTCATGTCCTTGATGGCTTCTCCCATGTCGCTGGCGGAACCCAGGCCCATGGCGTGGGCCATGCGCTGCAGGCGCTTGTCCCTCTGGACCGACTCCGCCTGCGCGTTGAAGGCCACCACGGCAGGCAAAAACATGGCGTTGAGCGTGCCGTGGTGCAGGCGCGGGTCCACACCACCCAGGCTATGGCTCAGCGAATGCACGCACCCCAGCCCTTTCTGGAATGCCATGGCACCCTGCATGCTGGCGCTCATGAGTTGGGTGCGGGCTTCCACGTCGCTGCCGGTCTGGGTAGCGCGGGCAATATGGGCCCAGGCGCGCTCCAGGCCATCCAGCGCAATGCCATCGGCCGGCGGGTTGAACGCGGGGGCCATGAAGGTCTCCATGCAGTGCGCAATCGCATCCATGCCGGTGGCAGCGGTCAGCTTGGGTGGCAGGCCCAGGGTGAGCTCGGGGTCACAAATGGCGGTCTTGGGTACCAGGTGCCAGCTGTGAAAGCCCAGCTTGCGGTGGTCGTCCACGATGAGGATGGCGCCGCGTGCTACCTCGCTGCCGGTGCCGCTGGTGGTGGGCACGGCGATGATCGGGGCCACGCGATCCGTGATGCGCACCGAGCCGCCTTCAATGGTGGCGTAGTGGGTGAGGGGGCCTTCGTGCGTGGCGGCGATGGCCACGCCTTTGGCGCAGTCGATGGCTGAGCCGCCGCCCACGGCAATGAGCCCGTCGCAGCCCTTGGCCACGTACATCGCTGCTGCAGCGCGCACGGCAGCTTCGGTGGGGTTAGAGGGCGTCTGGTCAAAGACTTCGACGGTCAGGCCGGGCAGGGCGTCGAGAGCTTTTTGCACAATGCCGGCGGCCTTCACGCCCTGGTCCGTCACGATCAGGGGGCGGGTGATGCCCACACGCTCGCACTCTTGCCGGAGCAGGCGCACGGCACCACACTCAAACTGGATCTGGGTTACGTAGTAGATGAAGGCCATACTGCTCCACGTGTAGGATTGAAAAAAACACTGTAGCAAGAAGCCACGTTCCCATGAGTCACCACCATGACCGCCACGCCAACCCGCGTGCCCTGTTGACCCCCGCCATGCGCAGCGTGGTGGACCGCATCGCCCGCGCCGGCCACGTACCCATGCATGCCCTGAGCCCCGACCAGGCGCGCGCCGCCTACGCTGCCGGTGCCCATGTGCTGGAGCTTCCCACCCAGAAACTGCCACGAGTGGAGGACTTTACGGTCACTGCGCGCGATGGTTTTGCCATTCCGGTGCGCCACTACGCGCCTGCCGCGGGCATGTTACCTGTGTTGCTGTATTTTCACGGCGGCGGCTTTACCGTGGGCAGTGTCACCACCCACGACGGCCTGTGCCGACGCCTGGCCCACCTGGGCCATTGCGCGGTGCTCTCGGTGGACTACCGGCTGGCGCCCGACAGCAAATTCCCCACTGCCCACAACGATGCCTGGGACGTGGTGCAGTGGGTTGCACGTGAAGGTGCTTCACGTCAGCTGGAGGCCACCCGCATGGCCCTGGGAGGTGACAGCGCGGGCGGTACCCTGGCCGCGGCCTGCGCCATCGAGGCACGCAACGTGGGAATGCCGCTGGCCTTGCAGCTGCTGTTCTACCCCGGCTGTGCCGGCCACCAGGACACGACCTCGCACCGCACCTTTGCTGCGGGTTTTGTGATTGAGGAGCCGCATATCACCTACTTCTTCGAGCAATACATCCGTACCCCGGACGACCGCAACGACTGGCGCTTTGCCCCCCTGGATGGCAAGGGGCCGGACGGATACGAGGTCGATCTGGGCGGCGTAGCGCCCGCCTGGGTGGGCCTGGCGGAATGTGATCCACTGGTCGACGAGGGCGTGGCCTACGCCGACCGCCTGCGCATGGCCGGCGTACCGGTGGACCTGGAGATCTACCGCGGCATGGTCCACGAATTCATCAAGATGGGCCGTGCCATTCCCGAAGCTGCCACCGCACATGCCGATGCTGCGCGGGCACTGCGCCAAGCTTTTTCCATTTCCTGAACGACACACCACCATGCACCTGCAACGCTCTGATTTCCGTTTCTTCCACCCCCTGCGCGTGCGCTGGGCCGAGGTGGACATGCAACACATCGTGTTCAACGCCCATTACCTGATGTATCTGGACACTGCCATGGGCGACTACTGGCGCGCGCTGGCCATGCCTTACCAGGAGAGCATGGCGCTGCTGGGCGGTGACATGTATGTGAAGAAGTCCACGCTGGAGTACCACGCCTCAGCCCGCTACGACGACATGCTGCACATTGGCCTGCGCTGCGCGCGCGTGGGCAACTCGTCCATGGTGTTTGAAGGCGGCATTTTTCGGGGCGATACGCTGCTGGTGTCTGGCGAGCTGCTGTATGTGTTTGCCGACCCTGTCAGCCAGACCTCGCGCCCCGTGCCCGAGGCCTTGCGCCAGGCGTTTGCCGCGCAGACGGCTGGGCAGGCCTTAACCCACACAGCCGTCGGGGACTGGCACACCTGGGGTGCTCGCATTGCACCTTTGCGCCGCGCGGTGTTTGTGGAAGAGCAGGCTATTTCCGAGCAGTTGGTGTGGGATGAAGCCGACGCCGACGCGGTCCACGCGCTGGTGCACAACGCACTGGGCCAGGTGGTTGCCAGTGGCCGCATGCTGGTGCATGCACCAGGGGTGGCCCGCATTGGGCGCATGGCAAGCCACCGGATGCTGCGGGGTTCGGGACTGGGCTTGCAGGTGCTGCGCGCCCTGATGGCGGCAGCGCGCGCGCGTGGTGACACCGAGGTGATGCTGCATGCCCAATGCAGCGCAGAGGGCTTTTATGCCCGGGAGGGTTTTGTGCCGTGCGGCCCGGTATTTGTGGAAGCCGGCATCGCGCACCAAGAGATGGTGCGGACTTTGGCGTGAAGACTAAAAGCCCAGCGAAGCCAACAAGTCGTCCACATCGTCCTGCTTGAGGGCGCTGTCGGCCGTTTGGGGGCCTTCAAGCACATGGTTGTCCACAGTCACCGGCTCGGTGCCGCTGCTCCGGGCAGCACTGGAAGGCGCGGCGGGTGAGCTGTCGACCAGCAGTTGCACCAACTGCATTTCGGTGCGGGTGATGATGTCTATGACCTTCTTGATCACCTGGCCCGAAAGGTCCTGAAAATCCTGCGCCATCATGATGTCGCTGAGCACCGCGCCCTGGCCATCGGCAAACTTTGCGGTGCTTTGGGCAAACTTGCCGCAGACCACCATCAGGCCGCGGGCCTTGTCCACACTCATGTCGGAGGAGGCCGCCAAGCGGGCCAGCGATTCGCCCAGCTCCACGCCACGGGTGGCCAAGTCATCGCACTCGGGTTTGGCAGTTTCCACCAAGGTCAGAACCTTGTTGGCCGCGTCTTCGGTCATCTTGCCAACATAGGCCAATCGGTCACGGGCATTCGGGATTTCCTCGACGATGGCGCTCAACTGGTTTCCGCCTAGCACCGTCAATGCCTCATGCATTTCGCGGGTGATAGCGCCCAGTCGGGCAAATGCTTCTTCTTTGCTAAGCGGCGTTGACATAAAAAAACAATCCCTTCCCGACGCGTTATATGGCGTGTTTATTATGAGTCCAGCCGCCGGCCCCGTGGCGTCAACTCGCAGAAAAACAGCGCTTTATATGTCTTCGAGCAAAAGATAGGGCAGGGGAAGCAGCTGTAACTCGGAATCTGCGGCAAGCAGAGGCCCAGTTTCCAGAGCAGCCAGTTGCAAGGACACGATGGCATCCATGCCGCCACCAGGGGCCCTGGCCGCCTGTACCACCGTGCCCACGGGTTGGCTCGTGTCGGCCGGGGTGAAAATTTCTTGGCCGACTTGCAGCTCTCCGGCGCTGTGTACTACAAACGCTCGGCGCTTGAGCGTGCCGCGGAACTGGCTGCGTGCCACCACTTCCTGGCCGGGGTAGCAGCCTTTCTTGAAGCTCACGCCCCCCACCGATTCGTAATTCAGCATCTGCGGCACAAAGGCCTCGAACACCGGTTGGCTCAGGGTCGCAACGCCGCTGCGTACCTCGCTCCACAGCCAGGTCTCCAGCGCCAAGGCCTCGCCCTGCGGTACTGCGGTACCCACTGGCGCCACCCAGAGCTGCCGTGGTGTGCCATCCGCCGGGTACAGCTGGACCACGGATTCAGCATCAAAATCAGCCTTAGCCCATGCCACACCTGCGTTAGCAGCTACATTTTTTGTAGCATTCCCAAGCAATCCGTAGATAGAAAAACGTTCGCTGGCATCGCTGAGTTTGGCCTTGGCACGCATCACGAACATGGACAGGCGCTTGAGCGTGGGGGCCAACAAATCTCTGCTGCACACCAACAGGATGTCACCGGCCGGGCGTTTGAACCCAATGAAGCTGGCCTGCATGCGGCCCTTGGCCGAGCAAAACGCGGCCAACCGTGCGCTGCCCAGGTCCAACAGCGCAAAGTCGTGCGTCAGCTGGCCGTGGATGAATTTGGCGGCGTCTTCGCCTTCGATCTGGATCACGCCCAAGTGGTCCAGGCGGGCCACACCATTGAGGGTGGCAAGAGGTGAGGTGGAGGAGGGCTGCATGCTCATGGCTGAATTATCATTCCGCTTTTGATGACTGACGGGAAGTAGGGCTGTGCGCTTGTTTTTTGCTGCGGTGCTACTCACCGCTTTGGGGTTGCTGGGGGCGGGCTATGTCTGGGTACAGTCGCCGCTGGCGCTCAGCGCGCCGGTTGTGGATGTGTCCATTGCACCGGGGGCCAGCGCTCGCCAGGTGGCCAATGCGCTGACACAGGCCGGCGTGCAGGCCAACCCCAGCCTGCTGTACGGGTGGTTCCGGCTTTCAGGCCAGTCCCGCGCGATCCAGGCCGGTAGCTATGAAATAGAAGCAGGCAGCACGCCCCACAGCCTGCTGCGCAAGCTGGTTGAGGGCGACCAGGCCCTGCGCACGGTGACGCTGGTCGAGGGCTGGAACTTCAGGCAAGTGCGCGAGGCCTTGCGCAAAGCTGCGCATTTGCAATCCGAAACTACCAGCCTGTCCAGCCAGGCACTTATGGCCCAGTTGGGCCGCCCCGGGGTGCACCCGGAAGGCCGCTTTTTCCCTGATACCTATACCTATGCCAAAGGCTCCAGCGACTTGGCGGTCCTGCAGCGCGCACTGCGCGCCATGGACCAGCAGTTGGAGGCGGCATGGTCGTTACGCAACCCGCAGGTCCCACTCAAAACGCCGGAGGATGCCTTGGTACTGGCCAGCATCATCGAGAAGGAAACCGGCAAAACCAGCGACCAGCCTCTGATTTCGGCGGTGTTTAATAACCGCCTCCTGATTGGCATGCGCCTGCAGACTGACCCTACCGTCATCTACGGGCTGGGTGAGTCGTTTGATGGCAATTTGCGCCGCGCTGATCTGCTGGCGGACACGGCATACAACACCTACACCCGTGAGGGGCTACCCCCAAGCCCAATTTCCATGCCGGGCAAAGCGGCGCTACTGGCAGCCGTGCAGCCCGCAGCCAGCAAGGCTTTGTACTTCGTGGCGCGCGGCGACGGCAGCAGCGAGTTCAGCGAGTCGCTGGACGCGCACAATAGGGCAGTCAACAAATACCAGCGCGGCCAGTAGCGCCAGACGCAAGCACAGGGACGGCATGAGCGGACTTTTCATCAGTTTTGAAGGCATCGACGGCGCGGGCAAATCCACCCATATTCAAGCACTCGCTGACGCCTTGCGCGCCCAAGGCAGGGCACTGACCCTGACCCGCGAGCCGGGCGGAACACCACTGGCTGAGCAGCTGCGCCATATGGTGTTGAACGACAGCATGGACCCGATGACAGAGGCGCTGCTGGTATTTGCCGCACGGCGCGACCATGTGCAGCGCGTGATCATGCCGGCGCTGGCGCGGGGGGAGGTGGTGCTGTGCGACCGCTTCACCGACGCCACCTTTGCCTACCAGGGTGGCGGGCGCGGGTTTGACTGGCAGGTGCTGCGACAGCTGGAACAGTGGGTGCAAGGCCCGGACCAGGCCGGTTTGCTACAGCCCCACACCACGGTCTGGTTTGACCTGCCGCCGGCGGTGGCTGCGGAGCGGCTGGCGGGTGCCCGGGTGCCCGACAAATTCGAATCACAACCGATTGCTTTTTTCGAGAGCGTAGCAACGGGCTATGCGCGCCGTCAGGCGGAAGACCCCGCCCGTTTTGCCCGCATCAACGCACACCAGACGCCTGCGGCGGTGTGGCTGGATGTGCAAGCCGCCTTGCGTGAACGCGGAGTCCTGCAACCATGAGCGAGCCTGGCAAAAACAACGCCCTGGCCCCCTGGATTCAGGCCCAGGTGCACACCCTGCTGGAGCAGCGTGGCCACGCCTGGTTATTGCAGGGGCCTTCCGGTCTGGGACAGTACCCCTTGGCACTTGCATTGGCCCGTGCCTGGCTGTGTGAAAACCCGAGTCCACGAGGTGCGTGTGGCGAATGCGGCAGCTGCCATGCCATTGAGGTGCGCACCCATGCCGACCTGTGCATGCTGATGCCCGAAACCACCATGATGGAGTTGGGCTGGCCACTGAGCGAGAAGGCGCAGGGTGAGATTGACGACAAAAAACGCAAGGCCAGCAAGGAGATCCGCGTGGACGCCATGCGCGACGCGGTGGAGTTTGCCCAGCGCACGAGCGCACGCGGTCGTGGCAAGGTGGTGGTCGTTTTTCCAGCCGAGAACATGAACGCCATCACCGCCAACGCCTTGCTCAAAACTCTGGAAGAGCCTGCTGGTGATGTGCGGTTTGTGCTGGCCAGCGAATCGGCCCACCAGCTGCTGCCTACGATCCGAAGTCGCTGCATAGGTCACACCATGCTTTGGCCCGATGCAGAGGAGGGCCTGCAATGGTTGCAAACCCAGGGGTTGGACGCGGCGCGCGCGCGGTTATTGCTACAGGCTACCGGGGGCCGACCTGCCGATGCTCTGCTCTTTGCCGAGTCCGGTCGCGATCCTTTGGCCTGGGCGGCCTTTCCCCGTGCCATGGCCCTCGGCGACACAGCTGCAGTGAAAGACTGGACCGCATCGCAGATCATCGATGCCCAGCACAAGCTCTGCCACGACCTGATGGCCAAGTTGTGCGGCGCAACACCCCGCTTCTTTGAACCCAAGGATTTGGGCGCACTGTGCATTCCCATGCCGGTGCTGGGGCGCTGGAGCAAGGCCCTTTCCCATGCCATGAAAACCATGGACCACCCCTTCAACGCGGGCCTGATGGTCGAGGCGCTTGTCGGCCAAGCCCAATCGGCCCTAAACTCAGGGCATTAAGTCGCGACCATGAGCACCAACCCCGCCACCGCCCGCCCCAGTGTCATCCAGCTCTCCATCAAGGAGAAAGCTGCCTTGTATGCCGCCTACATCCCCATGTTTACCGAAGGCGGTGTATTCATTCCGACTACCCGGGAATACACCTTGGGCGATGATGTGTATGTGCTGCTGTCCTTGCCGGAAGACGTTCAGCGCTACCCGGTAGCCGGCAAGGTAGCTTGGGTCACACCGCCCAAGGCCTCGGGCGGCCGCACCCAGGGCGTGGGCATTTTGTTTCCCAAAGACGAAAAGTCACGCCAGCTCAAGCTAAAAATTGAAGAGATTCTGGGTGCCCATATGGCGTCTGACCGCCCCACACAAACCGTGTAACACCGGGCCCGTTCAACGGGCCAGCTGCAGCGCAGCTGCAGTTTTGAGAGATGGATTCCCATGTTTACCGATTCCCACTGCCACCTGACATTTCCGGAGTTGGTAGCTGATTGGCCTGCTATTCAGATAGCCATGGCCCAAGCCCAGGTGAACCGCGCCCTGTGCATCTGCACCACACTCGAAGAGTTTTCAACAGTCCATGCCTTGGCTTTGGCACACGCACACATCTGGGCGAGCGCAGGTGTTCATCCGGACAACGAAGGGGTGACCGAGCCCAGTGTGGCGGAGCTGGTGCGCCTGGGCTCTCTGCCCAAAGTGATCGCCATTGGAGAGACCGGTTTGGATTACTACCGACTGGGCGAGCGCACGGTTGCCGATATGGAGTGGCAACGCGAGCGCTTTCGCCGCCATATCCAGGCGGCACGTACAGTGCAAAAACCCCTGGTCATCCACACCCGCAGTGCGTCGGACGATACGCTGGCCCTGCTCCGCGAGCAGGGTGAAACCGGTGGAGCAGGGTGCGCGGGTGGGGTGTTCCACTGCTTTACCGAAGACATGGTGGTGGCCAAGGCAGCACTGGACCTGGGTTTTTACATCTCCTTTTCCGGCATCTTGACGTTCAAGAGTGCACAGGCCATTCGGGATGTAGCTGCCTTGGTCCCCATGGACCGCTTGCTAATCGAGACTGACAGCCCCTACTTGGCACCGGTTCCCTACCGTGGCAAGACCAATAATCCGTCCTACGTGCCGTACGTAGCGCAAACACTGGCAGCCCTCAAGGGCTGCGATGTGCAGACCATCGCCCAGATCAGTAGTGCCAATTTCGATGCTTTGTTTCATCCAAATGATCATGAGAAACCAGTTTAAGAATCTCATTTATCTATTTGTTTTCATTGGGTTTAGCTCAGCAAGAGCAGGATCATACGAAGACTTTTTTCTGGCATTGGAAGCTGACAACCCCATCGTGATTGACCAGCTTCTGGAGCGCGGGTTCGACCCCAACACCCCCAATCCCAATGGGGTTCCCGCACTGATGGCCGCGCTGAAAGTGCCTGCACCCAACGTCGCCGCCTTACTCGTGCGCCACCCGGACCTCAAAGTTGAGGTCCGCAATGCGCAGGATGAAAGTCCGTTGATGTTGGCCGCATTGCGCGGGTACGCTGAATTGTGCGCGCTGTTGATCGAACGCGATGCCGATGTGAACAAGTCGGGATGGGCGCCTTTGCACTACGCCGCCACTGCAAGCCATATTGCGGTGATGCAGTTGCTTCTAGATCAACACGCCTATATCGACGCAGCCTCGCCCAACGGATCAACTCCATTGATGATGGCCGCCATGTACGGCAACGCCTCCGCCGTCAAATTGCTGCTGGAAGCTGGCGCAGACCCCACCATCAAAAACGACCTAGGTTTGACGGCCATCGACTTTGCAGAGCGCGTTAAAAAGACAGATTCCACCACGATCATCGCGGCCTTCATCCGGGCCAGACGACCCAAGGGGGCTTGGTAGAAGACTTCATATGTACTTGATACGATGTATATTATGTAAAATTACGATGCCAAACATAAACCCCTTCATTAGCGAATCGTAAATGCCACGGTTGGAACGGTCGGATCTGCAAAAGATGCGCCCAAGGCCAATTCACCCTTGCCGTGCAACACACACTCTTCTCTGCGCAGCAGCATGTTTGCACCGCCAGCTTCGGAGAAACGCACCCAGCTTCCGTAGCTACTCACGTCCACCAACATTACGCAACCATTTCGCCATTCCAAACGTGCATGTGTGCGTGAAACTCTGGGGTCGTTGACAACAAATTCCACAGTTTTCACGCGACCAATGTGGATAGGCAATTCAAAGGACTTGAAACTTTTCACGGTATCCATCCACTGCAATACAACTTCCCGACCCAACGCATCCCCCAAGCTAAGCAAATCTGATGGGCTGAGTTGGGCCTGCATCGTCAGGAAGTCTGAGGGTTCTTCCTCCCGCCACTCAATCTGAAACACATTGCAGGGCTCAGCCCGTCCGCGAATATGGATGGGGCCCAACATTCGAAAATTGCTGCCGCGTATCTCTTGGACTGTTTCCAAAGTGCTGGCACTGGCCCAGATTTGGTGCGGGCCGCACAAATCACACAAACGGGATGCCACATTCACGGCATCCCCATAACAGTCGTCTGCAACCATCTCCACCTCGCCCGATGCCAATCCGATACGAATCGGTAATCGCGAGTCAGACTGCGGGCGCATACGCTTCTTGTGGTGCAATCTTTGGATATCGACCGCCGCAGCAACGGCCTGCCCGGGGTTGAAGAACACGACCATTACGCCATCGCCCAGTGTCTTGACGAGGCGTCCACCATGTCGTTCACATTGCTCAGTAATCCAGGTCGTGATTTGGGTAACGGATTCGGTGGCGCGCGCATTCCCCAACGTTTCAAACACCGCAGTGCTGCCGTGCAAGTCGGTGAAAACTACGGTCGCTTGAACACCCATTCCCAATTGATCCTGCTCTTGTATAGAACTCTGAGTTTAGGGCATACAGCTGGAAATAGAGTGCGTGAAATCACACCAGTGCAGCAAAAAGAAATAGCTCTGCAATGCTGGCTTATTCACTGTTTACCCAGATCTTTAAAGATCTACCCTTCGCATTGATAGCGTTCCAGCCAATAGGCACATAGTCATGTTCGCAATACTTTAGAGGGAGTCTTCTTCCATGCGCAGTGTTGTATATCTCGCAAAGCCGGTATCAGCCCCTATTGCCCATGGCATCAGGTTTGCTTATGGTGCACGGCGAGTCACTTGAGAATAAACAGATATGCGTTGGACCCCCTCGAATCTTATGAACAGCCTGCTAAAAGGCAGCAGCATGGCTAAACCCAAGCTTTTGAATGCCCCCACACTCAACGACATCCGGCACGCTATGCTGGACATCCTTGGGGACAATGGCGCCCAAACCTACCCGATAGTTCAATTACGCGTAACGTATGCCGAAGACGTGCAAGATCTCTGGTACCTGCGGGGAGACGTCATGGCCGCGGTAGCTGCACTGAATGGTGAGGTAAGCGCAAGGCAGCAGTTGGCCGATATCAGTGCGATGTTTAAAGGTTTGCTGCCCAGTGGACTCAGCGCGCGTCCCAGCCCTCTGGGGCACTAATCACTTAGTGGCCCCAGACCAACATGACATCCCTGCCTTCAGCGGCCAAGTCCGCAGCTTTTCCTACCGGCAATAGCACCTTGGTCTGAACGTGCCCATAGGGCAAGTTGGTCAAGACCGGTACTTTCAGTTGTGCCTGAAGCCAAGCGACCACGGTGTTGAGTTTGAAACCTTTATCGTGTGGGCTCAATTTGAAACCGGTGAACTGTCCCAACACGACAGCCTTCTGACTTGCCAGAACGCCTGCATGCAGGAGTTGGGTCAACATGCGCTCAATCTGGTAAGGATGCTCCCCAACATCTTCCAGAAATAAAATGCCACCCTTGATGATGGGAAGGTAGGGCGTTCCCACCATCGAGACCAGCACACTGAGATTCCCACCCCACACTGTTGCGTGGTGAATGCTCAACGGAGAGGTTCCGGCCCAAGCCTGGTTTTGACGCCATCCAGTGCCCTCACCCTGCCCTCCTGCCATGTCATGGAAACAATCCTCCATGATGTCATCAGGCTGCAGGTCGGGTGTTCCGCCCACGCCAAAACCCTCGCACAAAGCCGGGCCAGCCCAAGTAACCGCGCCCGTTTTGGCAAGCACGGCCAATTGGAAAGCAGTGAAGTCACTAATGCCTACGAACTGGGTGCCTCGCTCGATCGCCTTCGCAATCGCTTTGTAGCGAATACCACCCACAATGCGCGTAAGTCCGTAGCCACCCCGGGAGATCATGGCGATATCGGCCCCACTTGCCGCCGCGCGGTGAATGGCAGCCAATCGGGTGTCGTCATCGCCCGCAAAACGCATATGGCTGCTTAGTACATCCGCATCCAATTCAACGTCGTAGCCCAGAGCGCCAAGGCGCTTCACGCCGCGTCTGAATGCAGCCTTGTCGCGCACGGCGCCCGAGGGGGAGTAAATGTAAACGTGTTTTTTCGCCATGGGTGATTATCCGTTGCAACAGATGGCCTCAATCTGCTCAGCCATCGTGTCTGGACTCCCGTCGAGCACGTTTACATCAAGATTCCAGTCCCCGTCGCGGGATGCTTGCTCCAGTTGCTGAACAAGTCCGGCCGCAGCCCTCCAGGCCGCTTGGTAGCCCTTGTCCGGATAAGGACGCGCATCCGATGCGACATGGGGGTCAGGCGGGATCTGAAGCACATCGACCACGCATACGACCTTGCTTTCCACCAGCATCTGGGCCAGGTGAATTGCCTTGCCCTCTGCCAAGACCAGCACTTTGGGAGCTCCCAGTGACATCAGGAGGCGCTGCAAGCTGTGCAAATGCAGGTATGGCGTGTGCGCCACCACCTTCTTCGGCTTGTCACTGATGCCAAAACCAATCAGGTCTGGGGAGAGGACACGAATTCCCTTGGCACTTAATGCAGGAATCAGCGCCCTAAATCGATAGCTCCATCCCGGCACATCGTGCAAGCAAAGCACAGTGTGCATAGCATCGACGGGGCCCTCGTCCAGGTAATGCATGCGCCAGCCATGCAAATTTTCAGCATCGCGGAAGAAATGGGAGACAAAGGGATAGTCCTGCATTCCCACAAACACGGATTGCGGTGTCCGCAGCGCGTCCTCCATCAGTGTTTGTGCTTGTGAAGCGTGTGCTTGGCGCCGAAGTTGAAAAAATGTGCGCAGGGTGTTGGAGCATTCGTCGGCTAACACGCCGGCTGAAACTTGGGTGTGATGGTTGAGTTGTTGGTAGGCGAAAAGATTCAGTACCGATCCCGCGGCCCCTGTTTTAGGGTCTGTGGCGCCATAAATCACCCGCTTGAGGCGTGCATGCAGCAAGGCGCCAGCACACATGGCGCAAGGCTCCAACGTAACGTAGAGCTCACACCCCTCCATTCGGTAGTTGCCCAGCACCCGCGCGGCTGCGCGCAAAGCGATGATCTCGGCATGCGCGGAAGGGTCGTGCGTGCCAATCGGCATATTGCGACCTACGCCCAGCACCCGCCCGTCTTTCACAACAATGGCCCCTACCGGAATTTCCCCTGCTTCGTGGGCAGCTTGGGCCTGTGCCAACGCCAAGCGCATAAAGCCTGTGTCTTGTGTCATCCTCAGATCCTAGCCTGCATGAGGGTATGTCTGCCCATTGGCAGAAGCGGAATTCAGGAGATACTGCCCCTCGACACCAGCCAGTCTTTCAAAAGTGGAGGAGTCATGGGCTTGGCATACAAATAACCCTGCCCCTCATGACAACCCAAGTCGCGCAGGGCTTGGGCCTGTGCCTCCTCTTCGATGCCTTCCGCAATGACCGTCAAATTGAGATTGCGGCCCAGCTCAATCACCATGGAAGCAATGTGCCCCCCACACATATCTTTTTGCAATTCAGACACAAATGCACGGTCAATCTTGAGGCGATCGATGGGTAACTGGCGCAACTGGCTGAGTGATGAATAGCCAGTGCCGAAGTCGTCAATGGCAATGGAGATACCCAATTCGCGCACCAAATTCAGGGTTTCCAACATGAAATCGGCATCCTCCATGGCCACCGATTCCGTGATTTCCAACTCCAGACAGCTAGGTCGTATACCCGTATCCAGCAGTGCTGCATTGAGTTTTTCCAAAAACTCGGGGTGCCGGAACTGGATTTGTGACACGTTGACCGACATCCGCAAGTCCGTCAGCCCCAGCGCTTGCAGCCGCACCAGCTCATGGCAAGACATGCGCAACACCCAGTCGCCAATGGCAACGATCATTCCAGAAGCTTCAGCAAGGGGAATAAAACGATCAGGGGGCACAAAGGTTCCATCCTCATTGCGCCAACGGATCAACGCCTCCATGCCCACCACTTTGCCGCTGTTAAGGTTGATCTGCGGCTGGTAGACGATGAACAGGCGCTCGCTCTCCACAGCGCTGCGCAGGCTTTGCAGCAAACGAACGCGCTCACGAATGTCTGATCCCATCTCGCTGGAGAACATGACAAAACTGCCGCGGCGGCTCTTTTTTGCACGCTTCAGGGCGATGTTGGCATCCTTGAGCGCATCGCGCCCAGAAACACCCTCCGACAGCAGCTTGGTCAATCCCATGGTGGCGGTCACCACCATGGAGTCATCCTGCACCTGGAAAGGCTCCCGAAACATGGCCAAAACCCGCAAGGGATTGACCACCGACTGCCCGCCCATCAAACCAAAGGTATCACTGCCAATGCGGGCCAGGATGACCTCACTGCCCAACTCTGCTTTGAGCCGATCCGCAACCGACTGCAGTAGACGGTCACCTTGCTGGTGGCCCAGGGCATCGTTGATTTCGGAAAAGTCGTCAATATCCAGAATGGCAATGACATCGTCAGCCGCCGACTGGCTCTTGAGCCGCTCTTCGCTCAAGTCAATGAACTTGTTGCGGTTGGGCAAACAAGACAGGCGGTCATAAAAGGCCAGCTCGTCCAGCTTGCGAATCTGTTCATAGGCCCGCAATGCCGCAGTCACTGTGGCATAGAGCTTGGTGCGTGTCAGTTCTGATTTGGTTTTGTAATCGTTGATATCGAAATCATGGATGGTTTCGATCTCTGGCGCATAGCCGGGTTGACCGGTACGCAAGATGATTCGCAGCTCATTGAGGTGCAAGTCCTGGCGAATAGTCTTGACCAGTGCCAAGCCGGCATCCTCTCGCTCCATCACGACATCGAGCAAAACCACAGCCACATCGCGCTCGGTATTCAGGATTTGGGTGGCTTCGCTTGCAGAATAGGCATGCAAAAACTGCAGCGCTCGCCCCAGAATCCGCACGCCAGCCAAGGCAAAGGTTGTCGCGCGATGAACATCCGGCTCGTCATCTACCACCAACAAGCGCCAGACAAGCTCCTTGGCAGATCCACTCACGGCCTCATCTTCCAAAAAATGCAGCGTGTCGGAGTCTGTGTGGCGGCCCATCAGATTCTCGGTATTCATAAAAACATTGTGCACCAAGCTTGCACAAAAAGTCAGCGCCCCGAAGGGCGCTGCATAAACTTTTTATGAGGAATCTGCAGAAAACTCCATGGCTCTCGGGATTTCCCTTAGGCCATCCGCTACTCCCACTCTATGGTGGCCGGTGGCTTGCTACTGACGTCGTAGGTTACGCGGTTGATACCGCGAACCTCATTAATGATCCGGCCAGACACCGTTTTCAGCAGGCTGTATGGCAACTCGGCCCAATCAGCGGTCATGAAGTCACTGGTCTGCACTGCACGCAAGGCCACCACGTAATCATAGGTGCGACCATCGCCCATCACGCCCACACTCTTCACGGGCAAAAATACGGTAAATGCCTGTGACACGGCGTCGTACCAGGTCTTGGGTGCATGGCGTGGATTAGAGCCCAGCGCGTTGCCACCTTGGTACGGCGTCTTGCGCAATTCTTCAATAAAAATGGCGTCGGCCCGGCGCAGCAGGTCCGCGTATTCTTTTTTGACTTCACCCAGGATGCGCACGCCCAGGCCGGGGCCGGGGAAAGGATGGCGGTACACCATGTCGGCTGGAAGGCCCAAGGCCACACCCAATTCACGTACCTCGTCCTTGAACAACTCGCGCAATGGCTCCAGCAACTTGAGGCCCAATTGCTCAGGCAAGCCGCCCACGTTGTGGTGGCTCTTGATGGTGACGGCCTTTTTGGTCTTGGCGCCGCCGGACTCGATCACGTCGGGGTAAATGGTGCCTTGTGCCAGCCACTTGGCGCCAGCCTTGGAGGCACCCGAAGCCGTCAGCTTGGCGGCTTCCGCCTTGAAGACTTCCACAAACTCGCGGCCAATGATCTTGCGCTTGGCTTCGGGTTCGCTCACCCCGCTCAAGTGCCCCAGGAATTGGGCAGAAGCATCCACCCGGATCACTTTGGCATGCAGTTGGCCCACAAACATGTCCATCACCATGTCGCCTTCGTTCAGGCGCAACAAGCCATGGTCTACAAACACGCAGGTCAACTGATCCCCAATGGCGCGATGAATCAGCGCGGCGGCCACGGAAGAGTCCACACCACCGGACAAGCCCAGAATCACCTCCTCATTTCCTACCTGGGCACGAATGCGTTCCACGGCTTCGGCAATGTAATCACCCATGATCCAGTCGGCACGCGTGCCACAGATACCGAGCACAAAGCGTTCCAGAATGGCCTGGCCTTTGACCGTGTGGGTTACTTCGGGGTGAAACTGCACCGCATAGAACTTGCGGGATTCATCCGCCATGCCTGCAATTGGGCAGGCGGCGTTGCTGGCCATGAGCGTAAAGCCCGGAGGAAGCTCGGTGACCTTGTCACCGTGGCTCATCCAGACGTCCAGTAAGCCATGGCCTTGCTCGTTGACAACATCCTGGATGCCCTTGAGCAATTCGGTGTGGCCATGGGCACGAATCTGGGCAGAACCAAACTCACGCGTATGGCCAGCCTCTACCTTGCCACCAAGCTGCTGCGCCATCGTTTGCATGCCGTAGCAGATACCCAGCACCGGGATACCCAGTTCAAACACCGCTTGGGGCGCCTTGTCCGTCGCCTCTTCGTAGACGCTGGCATGGCTGCCAGACAGAATCACCCCTTTGAGCTGGCCGTCTGCAGCGTAAGCACGAATCCATTCATTGCTGACATCGCAGGGATGTACTTCGCAAAACACATGGGCTTCGCGCACGCGGCGTGCAATCAGTTGGGTGACTTGAGAACCGAAGTCAAGAATGAGAATTTTCTGGTGCATGGGCAAGGGTCCGGTCAATCCGCGCGGTAGTTGGGGGCTTCTTTGGTGATTTGCACGTCATGGACGTGGCTTTCACGGATGCCCGCCGTGGTGATCTCCACAAACTCGGCCTTGTTTTGCATGTCCTCGATCGTGGCACAGCCACAGTAGCCCATGCTGGCGCGAATACCGCCTGCCATCTGGAACACGATGGCCACCATGGACCCCTTGTAGGGCACACGGCCTTCAATGCCCTCAGGCACCAGCTTGTCAGCATTGGGGTTGCCCGTGCTGGATTCCTGGAAGTAGCGGTCCGCGCTGCCCTGCTGCATGGCGCCAATGCTGCCCATGCCGCGGTAGCTCTTGTAGCTGCGCCCTTGGTACAGAATGACTTCGCCTGGTGCCTCTTCGGTGCCGGCAAACATACCGCCCATCATCACGGTGCCAGCGCCCGCCGCAATGGCCTTGGCAATGTCACCGCTGTAGCGAATGCCGCCGTCGGCAATCAATGGAACACCAGTGCCGCGTAAAGCGGTGGCCACACTGTCCACCGCCATGATCTGCGGAACGCCCACGCCCGCAACAATGCGTGTGGTGCAGATGGAGCCGGGGCCAATGCCGACCTTGACCGCATCGGCACCCGCTTCAACCAAAGCCAGTGCCGCAGCACCGGTGGCGATGTTGCCGCCTACCACGTCCACTTGGGGAAAGTTTTGCTTGACCCAACGTACGCGGTCGATCACACCCTTGCTGTGGCCGTGTGCCGTGTCCACCACGATGGCGTCTACACCCGCGGCCACCAGCGCTTCCACGCGCGCCTCGGTGCCCTCACCCACGCCAACGGCAGCACCAACACGCAAACGGCCCGTGGCGTCGCGCGCAGCGTTGGGAAAGTTGAGTTGTTTGGTAATGTCTTTGACAGTGATCAGGCCCTTGAGTTCAAAGGCTTCGTTGACCACGAGCAGGCGTTCCAGCTTGTGTTTATTCAGCAAGGCCTTGGCGGCCTCTGGCGTGGTGCCATCTGGAACGGTGATCAGGCGCTCACGGGGCGTCATGATTTCGCGTACGGCCTGGTCGTAACGGGTTTCAAAGCGCAAGTCGCGCCCAGTCACAATGCCGACCACTTTGCCGCCGTCGCACACCGGGAAGCCGGACACGCCGAGCTGTTCTGACAGCGCAATCACCTGCCGCACCGTGGTGTCGGGCGTGATGACCACAGGGTCGCGCAGCAGGCCGGACTCGTAGCGTTTGACCTTGGACACATGCGCAGCTTGCTCCGCAGCGGTCAGGTTCTTATGAACAATCCCCATGCCGCCCTCTTGCGCGATGGCGATGGCCAAGCGGGCTTCAGTCACTGTGTCCATGGCCGCTGAGACCAGCGGCAAGTTCAAGGCGATGTTGCGGGAGAAACGGGTGGCGAGGCTGGTGTCCTTGGGAAGGACTTGGGAGAACGCTGGCACCAACAACACATCGTCGAAGGTGAGCGCTTTGCCGAGAAGGCGCATGTCAAAGCTCCAAAAATCGGATTGTACCCGTGTCAATTTGGTCTTGCCCCATCCCGCGCGCTACACTTGTCGGCATGAAACCGTCGCATGCATTCTTGGCCGCCATTTTGGCCCTCTCCGTCACAGGCACCTGGGCCCAATGGCAGTGGGTGGACAAGGATGGACGCAAGGTCTTCAGTGACCGCGCACCAGGATCAGATATCCCGGAAAAAAATATTTTGAAACGCCCCAGTGGACAACGGTCGACGCCGTCGGTACCCGCCGTGAGCGCAGAGGCCTCGGCACCACAAACAACAGCCCCCGCACCGGCCTTGTCCAGCAGCGCCGCCCATGGTTCTGGTGTTGACAAGGAGCTGGAAGCCAAAAAGAAGCAGACCGCGGATACCGAAGCTGCGAAACGCAAGGCGGAAGAAGAGCGTGTGGCGAAGGCCAAGGCAGAAAATTGCGCCCGTGCCAAACAGGCCAAAGCGGCATTTGATTCCGGCGTCCGTGTGTCTCGCACCAACGCGGCCGGTGAGCGGGAAGTCATGGACGACAGCGCACGCGCAGCGGAAGCCCAACGCATCCAGGGCATCATCAACGCCGATTGCAAATAAGCAACAACGCCGAAGCGGTTAATACCCAGCCTTGGCCCCTGCACGGCGCTTGGCAAACAGACCAGCAGATTTAGCGCCTTGTTTGGCAAACCGCTCCCGGCGTGCGACTTTGGGGTCGACCTGGAGCGCGCGGTAGAGCTCCACCCTGTCATCAGGCCGCAACAGTTGCTGGCCGCTGGCCTTGCGCCCCCACACCCCCAAAGTCAGATGCGCAATATCGGACTCTGGCAGTGGCAAGAGCAAACCGCTTTGCTGCACGGCCCTGGCTGCTGTGCAGCCAGGCGGTACTTGCAGATGGCGGATCTGTACCTGCCGGGGGCCCGCGGCCAACACCACCGTCACGGCAAACGTGACTTCAGTCGCCATAGACTTGTTGCGCACGTTTGACAAACGCGTCTACCAAGCTGGCCGCAATTTTGTCGAACACGGGCCCGACCAACTTGCCCAGCGTGGCATTGTCAAACCCGTAGTTCAGCACCAGCTCGACCTTGCACGCACGCTGCGAGCCATCGCCCAGCGGATGAAAGTTCCACACACCATCGAGCTTGGAGAACGGACCCTTCACCAACTGCATCCCCACCTGGCTGGGCTGGGTGTGGCTATTGCGGGTGGTGAAGGTTTGGCGGATACCACTGAACGAAATACCCACCTCTGCGGTCATTCCCTGGGCGTCGTGTTCCAAAATTCGGGCATGGTCACACCACGGCAGAAACTGCGGATACTGGGCCACATCGGTCACCAGGGCATACATCTCTTGCGGGCTGTACCAGATCAGAACGGACTTGTGAACAGTTTTCATAGAATGGTGGTCTGCGCGGGATTGTAGACAAGCCCAACAGCGTCTTCCCTTTCAATCCTGTCTGTCATCCCCACCTGAGTGCAATGGCCAAAAAACCCGAAACCGCTTCCCGCATCGCCGATAACAAAAAGGCCGCGTTCAACTACTTTTTCGAGGAGCGCTTTGAGGCGGGCCTGGTGCTGGAGGGGTGGGAGGTCAAATCCCTGCGCGAAGGCAAAGTGCAGCTCACCGATGGCTATGTGGTGATTCGCAACGGCGAGTTGTTCATCATCGGCCTGCAAATCAACCCGCTGCACACAGCATCCAGCCATGTGAGCCCGGACAAGGTGCGCACCAAAAAGCTGCTGATGCACAAGAAGGAAATCAAACGCCTGATTGGCAAGGTGGAGCAAAAGGGCTACACCCTGGTACCCATCAACCTGCACTGGAAAAGCGGCAAGGTGAAATGTGACATCGCCCTGGCCAAAGGCAAGGCCGAACACGACAAGCGCGACACCATCAAGGACCGCGAAGGGAAACGCGAGGTAGAGCGCGCGATGAAAGACAGAAACCGTTAGTCCGTCCCCGCGCTGCGCTGCTTAGACCAGCCCGCGCAGGGGGTGTGCTTGGGTCGGCCACGGGCTGGCGAAGAACGGCGCCACCATGTCGGTCGTCACCTCTTCGATGCACGCTGGGTTCCAACGCGGTGCGTGGTCCTTGTCCACCGCCAGGGCGCGGATGCCCTCTACCGTCTCGCTGGCCGCACCAGAGCGGCCCAGATGCTGGGTATAAAAACAATGGCGCACCAAGTCGCGCTCCATGCGCAAATCGTCAGCCAGTGTCATACCGCGTGCCCGGCGTACCTGCTCCAGCACCACATGCAGCATCAGCGGCGAACGTTTGCGCAAAGTAGCGGCCGTCTGCCGCGCCCAATCGCTGCCGTCGGCTTCCAGCGCTTGCACGATGGCGGCTACGGTCTCCAGCCCAAAATAGTGGTCAATTTGGCCTATAACCCGCATGGATTCTGCGCAAGCAGCTCCTGAAAACATAGCAACCCAGGTATCCAGTGGGGCTTTTTCCGTCCAATCCAGGGCCGTCAATGCCTCCCAGGCCTCTGGCAAGCGGGCAGATTCGACCCACTGGTCAGCCAGGCCCAGAGCCACCGCCGTGGGGCCATCGATCACATCCCCCGTCAGTGCCAGCCATTCACCCGTACGGCCCGGGCAGCGGCTGAGGAAATACCCTCCGCCGACGTCGGGAAACAGGCCGATGTTCGTTTCCGGCATCGCCATCTTGGTGTGCTCCGTCACCAAGCGGTGCGACGCCCCCTGACTGATCCCCATGCCACCGCCCATGACGATGCCATCCATGAAGGCGATGTAGGGCTTCGGGTAGTGGTGGATTAGGTGGTTGAGCGCGTATTCTTCTGTGAAGAAGTCTTCCAGCGCGGGGTTACCGGCCAGCGCCGCCTGGTGGAAGAAGCGGATATCCCCACCGGCGCAAAAACCACCAAACACCCCCGTCTTGGTGCTTCCGCGGATCGCCACCGCCTTCACTGCCGCATCGTCTTTCCAGGTCTGCAGCGTGGCCGTCAGGCTGCGCACCATGCCCAGGCTCAGGGCATTGAGCGCCTTGGCACGGTTCAGGGTGATCAGGCCCACTTGGCCGCGGAATTCGGTGATCACATCGTCGTTAGGGGTCATCGGGGTCATGCGCGTTCTCTCCATCCAATCACTTCGTTCACCACCAGGGCGCCAATCACCAGCGCCCCACCCCACAGCACTGCGCTGCTGGGTACTTCGTTTGCGCCCAGCCAGGCCAGCAGAATGCCAAAGATCACTTCCAGCAGCTGCAACAGGGAAATTTCCGGGGCCTTGAGAATCTGGGCGCAGCGCACGCTGAGCACACAGGGCACTGCCAGCTGGAACACGCCCAGAAAACCCAGCAAGGCGACGTCGTGCGCACTGGCCTGCAATGGGAAGGCCAGTGGCAGCGTCACCACGGTAGAGATGACGGCACCGACCCAGACTGCGGGCATCAGGTCCACATCGTGGCCCTGGTCGTGCGAATGCTGGGTCACGGTCCAGTTGGTGGCGCCGGCAATCGGTACGCACAAGGCCACCAGGGTGCCCAGCAAGGTGACCGAGTCCAGCTGGGACGCATACATGTAAACGATGCCCGCCCCGGCCACCACGATGGCAACCCAGGTACGCAGCGGCACCCGGTGGCCAATGAAGATGCGTGCAATCAGCGCAGTGAGCAGCGGCCCCAGGGACATGGTGACCAGCACATTGCCCACGCTGGTGAGCGTGAGCGCCACCATGAAGGCGGTGAACATCACGCTCCAGCACAGGCCAGACAACCAGAACGGCAGGCCCGCGTGGCGGATTTTGTAAAACACATCGCGCCCGCGCACGAATGGCAGGATCACCATCAAGCTGAGCACCGTGAAGAACGCCCGCCAGAAGGTGACTTCAAAGCTACGTGCGAATTCCAGATGGCGTGTGATGACGCCAGCGGTGGACCACATCAGGGTCACCGCCACCATCAAAAACACGGCCCGTGTGTGGGTGAGTTTCATGCACAAAGCTTCATCGGTATGCGTATTTGCGAATCAAAAAAACCGCGGCCCCGACTATGCCGGTCCGCGGTCTCGCCCCTCACAGGGGAAGGCGGCAAAGCCGCCACGGGGGCTAGCCGATCAAGAGCGACCTGCGCGCTTGCGGTCGCTTTCAGACAGGTGGCGCTTGCGCAGACGCACCGACTTGGGCGTGATTTCGACCAGCTCGTCGTCCTCAATGAATTCCACACCGTATTCCAGCGTCAATTCGATCGGGGGCGTGATCTTGATCGCGTCTTCCTTGCCGGACACGCGGAAGTTGGTCAGCTGCTTGGTACGGGTGGCGTTCACCACCAGATCGTTGTCACGACTGTGGATACCCACAATCATGCCTTCGTACACGGGATCGTTAGGCTTCACGAACATACGGCCACGGTCATCCAGCTTGCCCAGGGCGTAGGTGAAGATTTCACCGGCATCCATGGAGATCAGCACGCCGTTCTTGCGGCCACCGATGTCACCCTTGTGCGGCTCGTAGCTGTCAAAGATGTTCGAAATCAAGCCAGAACCACGGGTCAAGTTCAGGAATTCGTTGGAGAAACCAATCAGACCACGGGCAGGAATGCGGTACTCCAGGCGCACACGGCCGCGGCCGTCCGGCTCCATGTTCACCAGCTCGCCCTTGCGCTCGCCCAGGGCTTGCATCACGCCGCCTTGGTGCTGCTCTTCCACGTCAGCGGTGACGAGCTCGATAGGTTCGTGCTTCTCGCCGTTGATCTCGCGGAACATCACGCGGGGCTTGGACACCGCCATCTCATAGCCTTCGCGGCGCATGTTTTCCAGCAGGATGGTCAAGTGCAATTCACCACGGCCCAGCACTTCGAAGATACCTTCTTCGTCGGTCTCGTTGACGCGCAGCGCCACGTTGTGTTGCAGTTCCTTTTGCAGACGGTCCCAGATCTGGCGGCTGGTCACGTACTTGCCTTCGCGGCCAGCCAGCGGGCTGGTGTTCACGCAGAAGTTCATGGTCAGCGTGGGCTCGTCCACCTTCAGCATGGGCAGCGGTGCGGGGTTCAGGGGGTCGGTCACCGTCACGCCGATACCGACGTCGGCAATACCGTTGATCAGCACAATTTCGCCAGGACCGGCTTCGAGTGTCTGTACGCGGTCCAGACCCTGGAATGTCAACACCTGGTTGATACGACCCTTGACGGATTTTCCGTCCGGACCTTCCATGACCACCACGTCCATGTTGGGCTTGATGGTGCCTTGGCTGATACGGCCCACGCCGATGCGGCCCACAAACGTGGAGAAGTCGAGCGCAGAAATTTGCAGTTGCAGCGGTGCGGCAGGATCACCCTTTTGCGAAGGCACATGCTTGAGCACAGTGTTGAACAGGGCCGACATGTCGGGGCCCCACTGCTCACCAGGCGCGCCCTCTTCCAGCGAAGTCCAGCCATTGATACCCGAGGCGTACACCACGGGGAAATCCAGTTGCTCGTCAGTCGCGCCCAGCTTGTCGAACAGGTCGAAAGCCGCGTTCACCACGTGCTGGGGACGCGCACCGGGCTTGTCCACTTTGTTCACCACCAGAATCGGCTTCAGACCCAAGGCCAAGGCCTTTTTGGTCACGAAGCGGGTCTGGGGCATGGGGCCTTCCTGGGCGTCAATCAGCAACACCACGCCGTCCACCATGGACAAGGCGCGCTCCACTTCGCCGCCGAAGTCCGCGTGTCCGGGAGTGTCAACGATGTTGATGTGGGTACCTTCCCAGCTCACTGCGCAGTTCTTGGCCAGAATCGTAATGCCACGCTCTTTTTCAATGGCGTTGTTGTCCATCACGGTGTCGACCACTTTTTCGTGCTCGGCAAAGGTGCCAGACTGGCGCAGCAGTTGGTCCACCATGGTGGTCTTGCCATGGTCCACGTGGGCAATGATGGCGATATTTCGGATTTGTTTACTCATGGTTCACTTTCTGCTTACGCCCCAAGGGCCAAGGTTTCATTAACGCGTTTCAAACTCTGTTCCAAGGCCACTTGCTGGGCCTGCGATTCACCGATTTCCAGCGGGCTCAGCAAGCGCACCGGAATCAACTCACCCGCCAACACGCGCGCCGTACCCAGCAACGCCTTGGGGCTTGCCGCATACACCGCTACATGCTCCGCATCGGGCCAGGGGCCGCGCCTGCGCATTCCACTCAAAAAACGTGCCGCATTTTCGCTGTCCAGTGTGACAGGCACATGCTCTGGCAGCAGCGCATCCACTGGCAACAAGCAGGCCAGCCGCTCAGCCTCGCTCATGGCCTCCAGCGCTTCCAGCGTGATGCACTGGCCCTCGCTGAACCCACCCGTACGGATACGCCGCAGGGCGCTGAGATGGGCACCACAGCCGAGGGCTTCGCCAATATCTTCGCCCAGCGTGCGGATGTAAGTCCCCTTGCTGCAATCCACTATCAATTTGATAGCTGGCTGCGCAGCATCCACGAGGGCTTGCACCACTTTTAATGCATAAATCGTCACATGGCGCGCTTCGCGCTCCACTTCAATCCCGGCCCTGGCGTATTCATAGAGGGCCTTACCGTCCTTCTTCAAGGCGCTGTGCATGGGGGGCACTTGGGCAATCGGCCCGGTGAACTGCTGTACCACCGCCTCCAGTTGCGCGGGCGTCACCGACACCGGGCGCTCGCTGATCACCTCACCCTCTGCATCCGCCGTGCTGGTCTTCACACCCAGGCGCACCACTGTTTCATAGGCCTTGTCGGCGTCCAGGTGCATCTGGCTGAACTTGGTCGCCGCGCCAAAACACAGCGGCAAGACACCCGTAGCCAGCGGGTCCAACGTGCCGGTATGGCCCGCCTTCTCCGCCCGCAGCAGCCATTTGGCTTTTTGCAAAGCCTGGTTGCTGGACAAGCCAATCGGTTTATCCAGCAAGAGCACCCCATGCACGGGGCGCCTTGCAACCCGTGCACGTGGCGCGTTCATCGTGTCAGTCCTCTTTTGCGCGGGAAGACACGGCACGCGCAATCAGCGCATTCATATCGGCCGCACGCTCGGTGGTCTGGTCAAAGATGAAGTGCAAGGTGGGCACGGTATGGATGTGCAGACGCTTGAACAGACCGGCACGCAAAAAGCCCGCCGCCTGATTCAGGCCTTCGGCCGTTTCCACCGGATCACCCACCAGCAGGCTGAAAAACACCTTGGCGTGGGCGTAGTCCGGCGTCACCTCGACGCCCTGGATCGTCACCATGCCCACCCGCGGGTCTTTCAGCTCGCGCGCGATCAGCTCGGCCAGATCCCTCTGGATCTGGTCGGCCACCTGAAAGCTGCGGTTGGGGGTGGAAGATTTTTTGCGCACCATGGACTCTTTCGCTTACAGCGTACGGGCGATTTCCTTGACCTCGAAGAACTCCAGCTGATCACCTTCCTTGATGTCGTTGTAGTTCTTGAGCTTGATACCGCACTCGAAGCCTTCCTTGACTTCGCGCACATCGTCTTTCATGCGCTTCAACGAATCCAGCTCGCCGGTATAAATCACCACGTTGTCGCGCAACAAGCGGAAATGCGCGTTGCGGTTGACGAAACCTGCAGTGACCATACAACCGGCGACCGTACCAATCTTGGACGCCACGAACACGGTGCGGATTTCGGCCATACCGATGATCTCTTCGCGTTTCTCGGGCGCCAGCATGCCGGACATCGCCGCCTTCAACTCATCCACGGCGTCGTAAATGATGTTGTAGTAACGAATGTCAACGCCGTTGCCTTCGGCCAACTTGCGCGCACCGGAGTCGGCACGGGTGTTGAAGCCGATCACGATGGCCTTGGAGGCGATGGCCAGGTTGATGTCAGACTCACTGATACCACCCACGGCGGAGTACACCATTTGCACTTTGACTTCGTCGGTCGACAGCTTGAGCAGCGACTGCGCCAGCGCTTCTTGCGAACCTTGCACGTCAGCCTTGACGATGATGGGCAACATCTTGACGTCGCCCGCACCGATGTCGGAGAACATATTCTCCAGCTTGGCGGCTTGTTGTTTGGCTAGCTTGGTGTTGCGGAACTTGCCAGCACGGTAGGTGGCGATTTCACGGGCACGGCGCTCGTCCGACATCACCATGAACTCATCGCCGGCCTGGGGAACTTCGGTCAAGCCCTGGATTTCCACCGGGATGGAAGGACCCGCGGTTTCGATCTTCTGGCCGTTCTCGTCCAGCATGGCGCGCACGCGTCCATAGGTCTGTCCCGCCAGCACCACGTCACCTGCTTTCAAGGTACCGGACTGCACCAGTACCGTGGCCACCGGGCCGCGGCCCTTGTCCAACTTGGCTTCGATGACCAGACCCTTGGCCATGGCATCCACCGGGGCCTTGAGTTCCAGCACTTCGGCTTGCAGCAACACTTGCTCGAGCAGGGCGTCAATACCCATGCCTGTTTTGGAGGACACCGGCACGAAAGGAGAATCTCCACCGTACTCTTCCGGCACCACCTCCTCCACCACCAGCTCTTGCTTCACGCGCTCGGGGTTGGCATCAGGCTTGTCGGACTTGGTAATGGCCACCACCAGTGGGACCCCAGCCGCTTTCGCGTGCTTGATGGCTTCCTTGGTCTGGGGCATCACGCCGTCGTCTGCCGCCACCACCAGAATCACGATGTCGGTCGCCTGCGCACCGCGGGCACGCATGGCGGTGAACGCCTCGTGACCCGGGGTGTCCAGGAAGGACACCATGCCGCGTGGAGTTTCCACATGGTAGGCACCAATGTGCTGGGTAATGCCACCGGCTTCACCAGCCGCCACTTTGGCGCGGCGAATGTAGTCCAGCAGCGAGGTCTTGCCGTGGTCCACGTGGCCCATCACGGTCACCACAGGCGCGCGCGGCAGCGATACTGCCTCCTGGCCTTGCACATCGTCGTCGGTAAAGGCCTCAGGATCATCCAGGGCAGCCACAATCGCTTTGTGGCCCATTTCTTCCACCACGATCATGGCGGTGTCCTGGTCCAGTGGCTGGTTGATGGTGACCATCTGGCCCATCTTCATCAGCGACTTGATCACCTCAGATGCCTTGATGGCCATCTTGTGGGCCAGTTCGGCCACGGTGATGGTTTCCGGCACGTGCACTTCAATGACGCGTGCCTCTACAGGCGCTGCCTGGCTGTGCTGGTCATCGCGGTCACGGTCGTTGCCACGGCGGCCACGCGGACCACTGCGCCAGTTGCTGGAGCGTCCAGCACCAGCACCGGTGTCGCCACGGGTCTTGAGTTCCTTCTTCTTGGCAGGGTCGCCAGCCCAGCTGCTGGACAGCTTGGCGGACTTGACCTCTTTATTACCGGCGCCTGCGCCTGCATTGCCAGCGGGTGCACCAGCACCCGGTTTGGCGGGCTTGGCAACCGTAGAGCCTGCAGCGGGCTTGTGCAAGGTGCCCTTCATGCCAGCCTTGGCATCCACTGCGGGCTTGGCCTCTTCTGGCTTCTTGGCCACCAGCACCTTCTTGGGTGCCGACATCATCAGGCGAATGGCCGCGGCTTCTGCCTCGGCCTTGCGGCGGCGGTCACCCAAGTCCACGGCGCGGGCAGATTCCTCTTCCGCACGGACCTTGGATTCGGCGGCGGCGGTTTCGCGCGCCTCCACTTGCGCCGCGGCACGCGCTGCGGCCGCTTGTGCAGCCTCTTCCGAGGCTTCCGCTTCGGTCGCGCTCAACTGGCTCTTTTTCAGTGCTTCGGCGGCCGCGTAATTGGCGGCACGCTCTTCCGCTTCACGCTCGCGCTTTTCGGCGTCTTCACGCACACGGCGTTTTTCGGCCAGATCTTCTTCCTGGCGGCGGATCAGCTCCGCCTGACGGCGGGCTTCTTCTTCGCGGCGTGTCAGCTCGGCGTGGTCAATCGCAGGCGCAGCAGACTCAGGCACTTCCGACTCCAGCTCAGGCGCATCGGACGGCACATCCACGCCATCATCGCGGCGCACAAACGTACGTTTCTTGCGCACTTCGACCTGGATGGTCCGGGCCTTGCCGGTGGCATCGGCCTGCTTGATTTCGGTGGTCTGCTTCTTCACCAGCGTAATTTTTTTACGCTCTGGACTGGCAGTGCCATGGCTGTTTTGCAAGTAGTTCAACAAGCTGTGTTTGTCACCATCGGTCAGGACGTCCGTGGCCGAGGCCTTGGGGACGCCTGAAGCCCTCAGTTGTTCAAGCAATGTATCGGTGGATTTTTTGAGTTCATTGGCAAACTCGGCAACGGTCGTACTGGACATATTCTGTGTAACCTTTCATGACCGTTACTCTTGAGAAGCGGCGTCATTGGTAAACCAATGTTCGCGCGCCTTCATGATCAGGGCCTTGGCTTCGTCCGCAGACTGGCCAGTGATATCTGTAAGTTCGTCAACGGCAAGATCAGCCAGGTCATCAAGGGTGTGCACACCACCATCTGCCAGTTTGCCGATCAGCTCGGGGGTCAGGCCTTCGAGGTCACGCAGGTCTTGCGAGACTTCTTCGACGCTTTCTTCATGGGCAATTTCCATGGTCAACAGGGCATCTTTGGCGCGGTTGCGCAACTCGTGCACCGTGTCTTCGTCAAAGCTCTCGATTTCCAGCATTTCCTGCAGCGGCACGTAAGCCACTTCTTCCAGGCTGGTGAAACCCTCTGCAATCAGGATGTCGGCGATTTCCTCGTCCACATCCAGCTTTTCCATGAACAGCTTGCGACCCGAGTCCGTCTCGTTGGCCTGCTTCTGGGCACTTTCTGCCGCGTCCATGATATTGATCTTCCAGCCGGTCAGCTCGGAGGCCAGGCGCACGTTCTGACCGCCACGGCCAATCGCGATTGCCAGGTTTTCCTCGTCCACCACCACATCCATGGCGTGACGCTCTTCGTCCACCACAATGGAAGACACATTGGCCGGAGCCAGGGCGCCAATCACGAACTGGGCAGGGTCTTCGCTCCACAGCACGATGTCCACGCGCTCGCCAGCGAGCTCGTTGGTCACGCCGTTGACGCGGGTCCCGCGAACACCCACGCAGGTGCCAATGGGGTCCACGCGCTTGTCGTGCGAGAGCACAGCAATCTTGGCGCGGGAGCCGGCATCACGGGCGCAGGACTTGATCTCCAGCAGGCCTTGTTCAATTTCAGGCACTTCCTGGCGGAACAACTCGATCATGAACTCCGGGGCCGAGCGCGACAACAAGATGGGGGCGCCACGCAGCGTCAGGTCCACTTCCATGATCATGGCACGCACGCGGTCACCGGTGCGCAGGTTTTCCTTGGGGATCATCTCGCTGCGGCGCAGACGGCCTTCAACGCGGCCGCTCTCCACAATGATGTCACCCTTGTCCAAGCGCTTGACAGTGCCGACAAAGATTTTTTCGCCACGCGACATGAAGTCGTTGAGCAGCATCTCACGCTCTGCATCACGAATCTTTTGCAGAATGACCTGCTTGGCCGCCATGGCACCAATACGGCCGATGGGCACCGAGGCCACGGGTTCCTCGATGTACTCGTCGACTTCGATGTCGGCGATCTGCTCTTTGGCTTCAAACAGCAGAATTTCCTGGTCAGGCAATTGCAGGCCGGCTTCATCGGGAACCACGTGCCAGCGGCGGAAGGTTTCGTAGTTGCCGCTATCACGGTCCAGCGCGACGCGGATATCCACTTCGCCGGGGTACAGCTTTTTGGTGGCCTGGGCCAGGGCTGCTTCCACAGCGCCCAACACCACGTCACGTTCCACGTTTTTCTCTCGGGAAATTGCTTCCACCAGCATTAACAGTTCGCGATTCATGCCATGACTCTCCTGAACACTCTGATCAATACAAACAAACTTGGGGGACACGCCAGCTGGAATCCAGCCGTACGACTTACTCCGCAGAGCCAGCGTTTCCGCGGCCCTTGAAACTCACAATCGGTGCCAGCCGTGCGTCGCGCAGCTCGTCCAACGTAAAACCCAGCGCCTGCAGCGGCGGGAGCACACGTTTTTTGCTGACTTTTTGTCCGGGCTTGGGCTCGGGCGCATCGCTCCAGACGATTTGCCAACCCACGGCGCCGTCAGCCGCCACCACACGCTCCAACGTGCCACGAAATTTCTTGCGGTTGGCATTGACCTGGCCGTTGGCCGCTGCCCCCATGGGCGCTTTGAGGGTGATGTCGATGATCTGACCCGCAAAACGCTCAAAATCCTGGGTGTGACGCAAGGGACGGTCAATACCGGGCGAGGACACCTCGAGCCGCTTGTATTCCGCGCCGTCCACCTCCAGTGCAAACTGCAGCTGGCGTGTCACTTTTTCACAGTCTTCCACATTCACAAACTGCTCAACGGAAGCCTGCCCTTCCACGGGTGCGGTCCAGGGCAAATCGATGGTGATGCGCAGCAAGCCTCCGGCGGAGCGCTCAATCTCCACCAGGTCATATCCCAGTCCTGCTACGGTTTGTTCAACGATTTCCTGTAATGCCACGTCGGTAAAGCCTGCCTGAATGCGTGAGTGAAAAACAATCGACCAAAAAAAACGGGCGGTAGTTACCCGCCCGTTTGGTCGTGAGCTTTGGATTGTACTCCAAAACTGTGCTAAGACCCTTGATTCGTAAGGAACTATTCGGCTGCCGCCAACAGGGTTCGGGTGTAGCCGTGCTGCGGCGCATCCAGTACCCGCTCCACAGGGCCACTTTCCACCACATGCCCGGCTTGCATAACCACCACATGGTGCGCCATGGCCCGGATCACGGCCACATCGTGGGTGATCAGCAGGTAGGCCAGCCCTCTTTCGGCCTGCAGACGTTGCAGCAACTGCAGGATTTGCTGGGCCATGGTCACGTCCAGCGCGCTGGTGGGCTCATCCAGCACCAGCAGGCGTGGCTGCACGATCAGCGCCCGGGCAATGGCCAGGCGCTGGCGCTGGCCACCGGAAAATTGATGTGGGTAGCGCTCCAGCAGGCCGGGAAACTGGGCATCCGTCAGCCCCACCACCTCCAGCGCTTCCTGCACCTGGCGGCGACGGGCCGCAGTGTCCAGCTGCGGCGCATGCACCAGCAGGCCCTCGCCCACAATTTCTTCTACCGTCAGCCGCGGCGACAGGGACGAGAACGGGTCCTGAAACACCACCTGCAGCCCCTGGCGCAGGGCTTTGTCGACAGTAGCGCCCTGCCCCCAGGCCTGGCCCAGCACCGACAAACGGCCCGAACAGCGCTGCAACCCCAGGGCCGCCAGCGCCAGAGTGGATTTGCCGGAGCCCGACTCGCCCACCACCCCCAGCGTCTGGCCGGCGGGCACGGCAAAGTCGGCGCCCTGCACGGCCACAAACTCGCCAGACCGAAACCAACCCTTCACGCCGCCCAGCGGCACCGGGTAGCCCACGCGCAGACCTTCACCCTGCAGCAGCACTTCGGCATCTGGCTGGGCCGGCAGCACGTGGCGGACAGGTCGGCTGTCCAGCAGGCGCCGGGTGTAGGCGTGCTGTGGCTGGGCAAACACATCGGCCACGGCACCGTGCTCCACGATGTGCCCGGCCTCCATCACCGCCACACGGTCGGCAAACTGGTGCACCAGGTTCAGGTCGTGGGTGATTAGCAGCACGGCCATGCCGTGTTGGTGCTGCAGCTGGTCCAGCAAATCGAGGATCTGGCGGCGCACCGTCACGTCCAACGCGGTGGTGGGCTCGTCGGCCAGCAACAGCTTGGGTTTGCAGGCCAGCGCCATGGCGATCATGGCGCGCTGGCGCTGGCCACCTGACAGCTGGTGCGGATAGGCCTTGTACCGGCGCGCAGGCTCGGCAATGCCGGTATCTGCTATCAATTGAATAGCTGCTTGCGAAGACTCCACGCGGTCTAGGCCTTGTTTTAGCTGCAAAATCTCGGCAATCTGCTCGCCTATGGTCAACACCGGGTTCAGGGCCGTCATGGGCTCTTGAAAGATCATGGCGATCTCTTGCCCGCGGATGGCCCGTAACTGGCGCTCCGGCAGGCCCAGCAGATTGACCGGCGCAGCCTGACCAAAGCGTGCACTGCCCTGCACCTGTGCACCGTGGGCCAGGCCTAGCAAGCTCAGCGCGGTGACGGTTTTCCCGGAGCCTGACTCGCCCACCAGCGCCAGCTTTTCACCGGGCCGAACAAGGAAGTCCACGCCATGAACCACCTCCCGGCCGTCAAAAGCCACGCGCAGACCACGCACATCCAACAATGAGGTGGAGGCGTTCATGTGTCCTGCTTCCGGGGGTCCAGCGCATCACGCAGGGCGTCGCCCATCAGGGTCAACAGCAACAGCGTGACCACCAGCACGGCAAAGGTGGAGAGAGAAATCCACCATGCATCAATATTGTTTTTGCCCTGCGACAGCAGCTCGCCCAGCGACGGCGTACCAGGCGGCACACCCAGGCCCAGAAAGTCCAGCGAGGTGAGCGCCAAGATGGCACCGCTCATGCGGAAGGGCAAAAAGGTGACCACGGGTGTCAGGCTGTTGGGCAGCACATGGCGGGTGATGATTTTCCAATTGGACACGCCCAGGGCCCGTGCGGCGCGCACGTAGTCCAGCTGGCGGTTGCGCAGGAATTCGGCGCGCACATAGTCGGACAGGCCCATCCAGCCAAACAGGCTCAGCAGCACCAGCAGCAGCGCAATGCTGGGCGCAAACACGGCACTGAAGATGATGAGCAGGTACAGCTCGGGCATGGCGCCCCAGACTTCGATAAAACGCTGAAAGGCCAGATCGGTCTTGCCCCCAAAAAATCCCTGGATGGCGCCGGTGACCACACCCAGCACCACACCGGTGAAGGTCAGCGCCAGCGCAAACAGCACGCTCACACGAAAACCATAGATCAGTTGCGCCAGCAGATCGCGCCCCCGGTCGTCGGTGCCGAACCAGTTGGCACGGCTGGGCGGCGCCGGGTTGGGCGCGGGGGCAAAGTAGTTCAGCGTCTTGGGGCCGTAGGTATTGGGTGCGAACAGTGCCCAGTTGCCGGGCTCGGCCAGGCGCTGCTGAATGAAGGGGTCCAGGTAGTCGGTGGGCGTGGCAAAGTCGCCGCCAAAGGTGGTCTCGGGGTAGTCACGCACCATGGGCCAGTAGATCTGCCCCTGGTAGACCACCACCAGCGGCCGGTCGTTGGACACCAGTTCTGCCACCAGGCTGACCAGCACCAACGTACAAAAAACCACCAGGCTGGCGAAACCCAGGCGGTTGCGCCGAAAGCGCTGCCAGGCGCGGCGGCTGGGGCTTTGGCTGTGGGCGGGGTTGGGTGGCATGGGTTCAGTCAAAGGTGACACGGGGGTCCACCCAGGCGTAGCACAGGTCGGAAATCAGCTTGGTGACCAGGCCGATCAGCGTGAAGAGGTAGAGCGTGCCCATGACGACCGGGTAGTCGCGACGGATCACGCTCTCGTAGCTCAGCAGGCCCAGGCCATCGAGCGAAAACAAGGTTTCGATCAACAGGGAGCCGGTAAAGAATGCGCCTACAAACGCGGCCGGAAACCCGGTGATGATGGGAATCAAGGCGTTGCGCATGACATGTTTCCACAGCACCTGCCGCTCAGACAAACCTTTGGCCCGGGCGGTCACCACATACTGTTTGCGAATTTCTTCGAGAAAGGCGTTTTTGGTCAGCATGGCCGTCACCGCGAAGCTGCCCAGCACCATGGCGGTAATGGGCATGGCGATGTGCCACAGGTAGTCCACCACGCGCGCGCCCCAACCCATCGCCTCCCAGTTGGCCGAAGTCAGGCCGCGCAAGGGAAACCATTGGAGCTGCCCACCAAAAATGACCAGCAAGGCCACCCCCAGGACAAAACCGGGGATGGCATAACCCACCAGCACCAGCATGGTGGTGAGCAGGTCAAAGCGCGACCCGGCACGCACGGCCTTGGCCACGCCCAGGGGTACCGCAATCAGGTAACTGATAAAGAAAGTCCACAGGCCCAGACTCATGGAGACAGGCAGCTTCTCCCAGATCAGGGTCGCCACGTCTTTGTTCTGAAAAAAGCTCTTTCCCAAATCAAACTGCGCAAACTGCACCAGCATCTGCCAAAAGCGCTCAGGCGCCGGCTTGTCAAAGCCGTACAAGGCTTTGGCTTGTTCAATACGCTTGGGGTCCACCCCCTGGGAGCCCCGGTAGCTCAATCCGCCTTCAGCACCGGTGCCCGACGCAGCCCGGGCTTCCGCCAGGTACTGCTCCACCGGGCCACCGGGCACAAACTGGATCACCGCAAAGGTCAGCAGCAACACGCCCAGCAGCGTGGGCAGCATAAGCGCCAAGCGTTTGAGGGAATAAAGAAACATGCGGCGATTATGGAGACGGGCGAGCGCCGCCGGGCCGCCCCAAGGCGCGGGGGCCCCCTTGGGGGGCAGCGACCCGCGCAGCGGTGGCGCGTGGGGGCATCATTGCTTTGCCCACCAGGTGTCAATGGCCCAGCCCTCACCCGCTGCGTAAGGCGGCATGCGGGCGGGCTTGTCCAGGCGCCAGGCGTTGTAAGCCAGCCGGTGGGTGCTGGCCGACCACTGAGGCACCAGCACATGGCTGTGACCAATCACCCGGTCGAGTGCGCGGCAGGCGGGCAGCAAGTCCTGCTGGCGTTTGGCGCTGCTCAGGCTGCGCACCAGGGCGTCGACCACCGGGCTGGCGACACCGGCCAAATTGCCGGAGTCCTCGGTGGTGGCGGCCTGGCTGCCGAACAGGTCGGCGTATTCCTGGCCGGGGTTGTGGGTGCCGCCGTAGGCGATGGAGGTGATGTCAAAGTCAAACTTTTGCAGGCGCTGCTGGTAGAGCGCAAAGTCCACCGGCCTGAAATTGAGTTTGACGCCAATTTTCTCCAGATTGCGGGCCCATGGCGTTACCACGCGTGCACCGGATTCATTGCTGTCCAGGTACTCCAGTTCAAAGGACTCGCCCTTGGCGTTGCGCAAGGCACCGTTGCGGTAGGTCCAGCCCGCGTCCTTGAGCAGCTGCTGGGCTTGCCGCAGGTTGGCACGCAAAGAGCCCTCGCCGTCGGTGCGAGGCGCCAGGGCCATGGGGCCAAACACGGGGGCCGGGAGCTGCTGTCGCCAGGGGTTCAACAGCAGCAGCTCTTCTGCCGACGGGGCCCCCACGGCCTGGCACGCCGTGTTGCCAAACAGGCCCTGCACACGCTGGTAGGCTCCGTAAAACATCTGGCGATTCATCCACTCATAGTCCAGCGCCAGCCCCAACGCCTGGCGAACCCGCACATCCTGCAGCTTGCTGCGCCGGGTGTTCAGCACATAGCTTTGAAACCCGGTCGGCAGGCGGTGCGTGAACTCGGCTTTCACCAACTCGCCGCTGTCGAATTTGCGGCCATTCACGCGGCGCGCCCAGTCGCCAGCCGAGAAGAAGCGCATCAGGTCAAACTCCCCGGCTTTGAGGGCTTCGAGGCGGGCCGTGTTGTCTTTGTAGATCTTGACAGTGATGCGGTCGAAATTGCCGCTTCCCCGGCGCACGTTCAGGTCCTGGGCCCAGTAGCTGCCATCGCGCACGTAGGTGATGTCTTTGCCAAAGTTCACCGGGCCAATCCGGTAGGGCCCGCTGCCAATGGGGATGTCCGTGACAACCTGGTCAAACGGCTTGGTCTTGCTGCCCTCTTCGCCCCAGCGTTGGCTGAACACGGGCAGACCCCCGACGGTCAGCGGCAGCTCGCGGTTGGCCTGCTTGAAACGGTAACGCACCGTGGTGACATCGACTACATCCACCCCCGCGACGTCAGCCAACAGGCTTTTGTAGGCCGGTGAGGTGAAGGGCCCCACCAGGGTGTCAAAGCTGTGCTTCACATCCCGGGCCAGCACCGGGTCGCCGTTGTGAAAGCGCGCCTGCTTGCGCAGGCGAAAGGTCGCGCTCATGCCATCGCTCGCCACAGCCACATCCTCGGCCAACAGGCCGTAGCCTGCCGCGGTTTCATCCAGCGAGCCCGCCAACAATGAATCGAACATCAGGCTGCTGAGGTAGGCCGGTGCGGTGCCCTTGATGGTGAACGGGTTGTACTTGTCGAAAGTGGAGACGCGCAGATTGCTTACCAGCCGCAGCTCGCCGCCTTTGGGCGCCTGCGGGTTCACGTAGTCAAACTGGGCAAAGCCCGCGGGGTACTTGAGCTCGCCCCACAGGGCATAGCCATGGGCACCCCAAGCAGGCAGCACCGCACTGATCGACAGCGCAAGACAAACAGACACCCAAATTCGCATGCGACAATTCTGCATCAGACCAAGCATTTTTCATGAGGACGATATGGGCTTTTTAGCAGGCAAGAAGTTGTTGATCACGGGCGTGTTGTCGAACCGCTCCATTGCGTACGGCATCGCCAAAGCCTGCAAAGAGCAAGGCGCTGAGCTGGCTTTCAGCTACGTGGGCGAGCGCTTCAAGGAGCGCATCACCGAGTTTGCGGCCGACTTTGACTCCAAGCTGGTGTTTGACTGCGATGTAGGCAACGACGCGCAGATCGAGCAGCTTTTCAAGGACCTCTCGGTGCACTGGCCCACCTTTGACGGTTTTGTCCACAGCATTGGTTTTGCGCCCCGTGAAGCAATCGCGGGCAATTTCCTGGATGGTCTGACGCGCGAGAATTTCAAGATCGCGCACGACATCAGTGCCTACAGCTTCCCCGCCATGGCCAAGGCCGCCCTGCCCTTTCTGAATGACAAGGCCGCCCTGTTGACCCTGACCTACCTGGGCGCCGAGCGCATCATCCCCAACTACAACACCATGGGCCTGGCCAAAGCCAGCCTGGAAGCCAGCGTGCGCTACTTGGCCGAGGCCGTAGGCTGCACACCGGATGGCCGCAGCATCCGCGTCAACGGCGTCAGCGCCGGCCCCATCAAGACCTTGGCTGCCAGCGGCATCAAGGACTTTGGCAAGCTGCTGAACATGGTGGCCGGTGCCTCACCGATTCGCCGCAACGTCACCATTGAAGATGTTGGCAATGTGGCGGCCTTCCTGCTGAGCGACCTGGCCAGTGGCGTGACCGCCGAGATCACCTATGTGGACGGCGGTTACAGCCAGACCATGGGCGTGACCACCCCCGAGCCTGCAGCGGGTTAAATTTAAGCGGAATCGGGCTGTAGCCCGCATGGGTGCTGCGCGAGCAGCTCCTAAAAATATAGCGCCACTGCAATCTGCACTGGCGCTATATTTCATGGCAAGCCCCATTCGGGGCGACGGTCAGGACTTGACGCAGTCAGCGTAATAGCACAACCGGCCATCCTCGCCCACTTCGCTCACCAGACCGTGCACATCGGTCTCGAAGCCAGGGCACTGCGCGTTGAACTCGCGTGAGAACTTCAGGTAATCCACCACTTTCTTGTTGAACACCTCGCCGGGGATCAGCAGCGGAATGCCCGGTGGGTAGGGTGTGACCATGCCGACCGACACGCGGCCTTCCAGGTGGTCAATCTCCACGCGCTCCGTCTTGCGCAGCGCAATGTGGGCGTAGGCGTCGCTGGGCTTCATGGCGGGGGTCAGGTCGCTCAGGTAGACCTCGGTGGTCAGGCGGGCGATGTCGAACTTGGCGTAGAGCTGGTGGATGTGGTGGCACAGGTCGGCCAGTCCCATCTTCTCGTAGCGCGGGTACTTCTGCACAAATTCGGGCAGCACGCGCCACATCGGCTGGTTCTTGGCGTAGTCATCCTTAAACTGCTGCAGCGCAGTCAACATGCTGTTCCAGCGGCCCTTGGTGATGCCGATGGTGAACATGATGAAGAAGCTGTACAGGCCGGTCTTCTCCACCACCACACCGTGCTCGGCCAGGAACTTGGTCACGATGGAGGCCGGAATGCCGGTCTTGGCAAACTTGCCGTTCAGGTCCAGGCCGGGGGTCACGATGGTGGACTTGATCGGGTCCAGCATGTTGAACCCACTGGCCAGTTTGCCAAAGCCATGCCAATTCGCCTTGGCGCTCTTGCTCTCACCCTTGATGATCCAGTCCGCAGCCTTGCCAATGCCTTCGTCGGCCAGGTGGTCGGGCCCCCAGACCTTGAACCACCAGTCATCGCCGTACTCCTGGTCCACCTTGCGCATGGCGCGGCGGAAGTCCAGTGCCTCGGCAATGCTCTCTTCCACCAGCGCAGTGCCACCGGGTGGCTCCATCATCGCGGCGGCCACATCGCAGCTGGCAATGATGCTGTACTGCGGGCTGGTGCTGGTGTGCATCAGGTAGGCCTCGTTGAAGAGGTGCTTGTCCAGCTTGACGGTTTGCGAGTCCTGCACCAGCACGTGGCTGGCCTGGCTGATGCCGGCCAACAGCTTGTGGATGGACTGGGTGCTGTAGACCACGGCCTCCTTGGGGCGCGCGCGGTTCTTGCCCATGGCATGGTAGGTGCCATAGAACGGGTGGAAGGCGGCGTGTGGCAACCAGGCCTCGTCGAAGTGGATGTTCTCCACATAACCATCGAGCATGCTCTTGATGGTTTCGGTGTTGTAGAGCACACCGTCGTAGGTACTTTGCGTCAGCGTCAGGATGCGCGGCTTCACCGTCTTGGCGTTCACGCCTTTGAGCAGCGGATTGGCCTTGATCTTGGCCTGGATAGTGGCGGGCTCAAACTCGCTTTGCGGGATCGGGCCAATGATGCCGAAGTGGTTGCGCGTGGGCTTCAAAAACACGGGGATGGCCCCGGTCATGATGATGGCGTGCAGGTTGCTCTTGTGGCAGTTGCGGTCCACAACCACGATGTCGCCGGGTGCCACGGTGTGGTGCCAGACCATCTTGTTGCTGGTACTGGTGCCGTTGGTCACAAAGAAGCAGTGGTCGGCATTAAAAATACGCGCTGCGTTGCGTTCGGAAGCGCCAATCGCACCGTTGTGGTCCAGCAGTTGGCCCAACTCTTCCACCGCATTGCACACGTCAGCGCGCAGCATGTTTTCACCATAGAACTGGTGGTACATCTGTCCCACCGGGCTCTTCAGGAAGGCCACGCCGCCTGAGTGACCGGGGCAGTGCCAGCTGTAGGAGCCATCTTCGGCATAGTCCAGCAGCGCCTTGAAAAATGGCGGTTGCACGCCTTCCAGATAGCCCTTGGCCTCGCGGATGATGTGGCGCGCCACGAACTCGGGCGTGTCTTCAAACATGTGGATGAAGCCGTGCAGCTCGCGCAGGATGTCGTTGGGGATGTGGCGGCTGGTCTTGGTCTCGCCGTACACATAAATCGGCACATCCAGATTCTTGCGGCGCACTTCTTCAATGAAGTGGCGCAGGTTCAGCACCGCAGGGTCCAGGTCCGGGCCGGGGGTGAATTCCTCGTCGTCGATGGACAAGATAAAGGCACTGGCGCGCGACTGCTGCTGGGCAAACTGGCTCAGGTCGCCATAGCTGGTAACGCCCAGCACCTCAAAACCCTCAGACTCGATGGCCTGGGCCAGGGCGCGGATGCCCAGGCCGGACGTGTTTTCCGAGCGGAAATCTTCGTCAATGATGATGATGGGAAAGCGAAACTTCATCGAAAGGCTCCAACGGGCGGGCTAAAAATGGCAAAACAGGCGCGAAGTGTAAGGACTTCTGGCAACAACATCATGGCGCTGCCCTGCATTTGAACCACAATGTGGCGTCATCAATACAAAGGAGGCCTCCCCCATGTCGCAACCCACCCTGTGGTGGCTGGTCACTGGTGCCATTGTGGCGGTAGAGCTGCTCACCGGCACGTTCTACCTGCTGATGCTGGGCTTGGGCGCGGTTGCCGCCGCCCTGGCCGCCCACCTCGGAGCCAACCTGACCGTTCAACTGGTACTTGCCTCGCTGGTTGGCGGTGGCGCAGTGGTGGTCTGGCACCTCAAGCGGGCCGCAAGCCGTACCGAAGCACCGGCCCAGGCCAATGCCAACGTCAACCTGGACATTGGTGAAACCGTGCAGGTGGGCAGCTGGAACGCCGATGGCACGGCCAGCGTGCACTACCGCGGCACACAATGGACAGTCATGCACCGTGCCGGCATCAACCCAACCCCGGGCGCTCACCGGGTAGCAGAGATGGTGGGCAACCGCCTTTTGGTCGACAAAGCTTAAACAGGAAACGCTATGGAAATCGCAATCATTCTTCTGGTCATCGCCGTCCTATTCATTACCCGCTCGGTCAAAGTCGTGCCACAACAGCATGCGTGGGTGATTGAGCGCCTGGGCAAGTACCACGGCACGCTAACCCCAGGCCTGAACTTTCTGGTGCCCTTTATTGACCGCGTGGCCTACAAACACGTGTTGAAAGAAATTCCGCTCGACATTGCCAGCCAGGTCTGCATCACCAAAGACAACACCCAACTGCAGGTCGACGGCATTCTGTACTTTCAAGTCACCGACGCCATGCGCGCCAGTTACGGATCGAGCAACTACATCGTGGCCATCTCGCAGTTGGCACAGACCTCCCTGCGCTCGGTCATCGGCAAACTGGAGCTGGACAAGACTTTCGAGGAGCGTGACATCATCAACGCCCAGGTGGTAGCCGCCATTGACGAAGCGGCGCTCAACTGGGGCGTGAAGGTGCTGCGCTACGAGATCAAAGATTTGACGCCGCCGAAGGAAATCCTGCACGCCATGCAGGCCCAGATCACGGCTGAGCGCGAAAAACGCGCACTGATTGCAGCATCCGAAGGCCGCCGCCAAGAACAAATCAACATCGCCACCGGCGAACGCGAAGCCTTTATTGCCCGCTCCGAGGGCGAAAAACAAGCCGCCATCAACAGTGCACAAGGTGAGGCCGCATCGATCACCGCAGTGGCCGAAGCTACCGCCAACGCAATTGAACGGATCGCCGCAGCCATTCGCCAACCAGGTGGCGAACAGGCCGTCCAGTTGAAAGTGGCCGAACGTGCCGTCGACGCCTATGGCAAGGTGGCTGCGGATGCCACCACCACACTGATCATTCCCGGCAACATGAGTGAAGTCTCCGGTCTGATTGCAACCGCCATGAAAATGGTGCAGTCCAGCAAGTAAGCGGGACATACGGGCAACAAAAAAGCCCGTAGTGCATTGCACTACGGGCTATCTGTTTCTGGCGGAGCAGGCGTCCGTATTTAGTGATTCCTAGCTAGTCCCAACAAGTCCGAATTCCTAAATAAAATCAACTAGTTAGATCCTACACCCGTCCCAAGGCGTACTACCCAGTTTCATCGAATCCGACTACACTTTGATAGTCAGATCGATAGTGAAAAAACAGGGGGATTCGAACTCATGGCGAGGCAGTTGCACAAGCTCAGCGCGCTTCAAGTCACCAAGCTCAACAAGCCTGGTTTATATGGTGACGGCGGCGGATTAACCCTTCAAATCACCCCCAGCGGATCCAAGAGCTGGCTGTTTCGGTACATGCTTGCCGGCAAAGCGCACGGCATGGGATTGGGGCCAACGCACACTATTTCACTGGCCGAGGCACGACAGAAAGCCTTGGAAGCTCGCAAACTTCTGCTCGATGGCCTCAACCCCTTGGAAGTTAAAAAGGAAGCACGTCAGGCTCGGGCCTTAGAGCGGGCAAAACGCATGACCTTCGATCAGTGTGCCAAAGCATACATCGATGCTCACAAAGCAGGCTGGAAAAATGAAAAGCACATCCAACAATGGACCAATACCATTGAAGCTTATGCGAGCCCATTTTTTGGACACCTCCCAGTAGCTGACGTAGACACAGCCCTGGTAGTGAAAAGCCTTTCCTTGATCTGGCAAACCCGACCAGAAACAGCAAGCCGACTTCGCGGCCGTATTGAGTCTGTCCTAGGCTGGGCCACTACCAGCGGCTACCGTGTCGGTGAGAACCCAGCACGTTGGAAAGGTCACCTTGAGAATCTTTTGGCCAACGTCAGCAAGACTGCAAGAATTCAGAATCACCCTTCCCTGCCTTGGCAGAAGATCTCTGACTTCATGTCAGCCCTGCACAAACGTGAAGGATCAGCTGCACGCGCTGTGGAATTTGCCATATTGACGGCATGCAGGTCAGGGGAAGTACGCGGCGCCCAATGGTCAGAGTTTGACTTCACCAACAAGGTTTGGACCATCCCTGCCGAACGCATGAAAGCTGGACGTGAGCATCAAGTACCACTGTCAGATGCAACACTAGCCATTCTTGCGACCATGAAGGCTGACTCTGACTCTGATGTCCGGCGAGCAACAAGCCCGAACCCAAGTCCCTACGTGTTTCCCGGCAGCAAAGGACAAATCCTGTCCGATATGTCCCTTACGGCCGTTGTACGCAGAATGAACACTGAGGAAGAAAAGCCCATATGGGTAGACCCCACTGGGAAGGGCATCACAGTGCACGGCTTTAGGGCAACATTCCGTATGTGGACCGCTGAAACGACCTCTTATCCGAGAGAGGTGGCCGAACACGCCCTGGCCCACCAGTTGCCCGATGCCGTTGAGCGGGCCTACCAGCGCGGAACGCAGTTTGCAAAACGTAAGGCACTGATGGCGGACTGGGCACGTCAGTGCACGGCAAACAAATCGCAAATAACCAATACGGCCTCGTGATCATTCTCAGCTGCATTACATTGCAGAAGACCTAGCTCACCCCCTCCCTAAGCTCAAGATCCCTTGCATATGACCAGTCGCATTCTCCGGCTCAAAGCACTGATAGAACACACGGGACTGTCGCGTAGCGCGATCTATGACCGCCTGGATGCCAAATCCCCGCGCCATGACCCAAGTTTTCCGAAATCATTTCAACTCGGTGGTCAGGCCGTTGGTTGGTATGAAGCGGAGGTGAATGCGTGGCTAGCGAAATGCGCTGACCCAGCCCATAAAGTCCCTGCACCTGTTCGGAAAAAACCAATAACTCGAACCCGTACAAGAACTGCACCAGCTCACCATGCTTTGCACTCATCGCAATCCAGTGAACAACGAGACACGCATAAGACATTAGGTGACCTGATTGTCGAGGGGGGCAAAATCAACAGCGTCGTAGAAAAGTACCTGGCTATGCCGACTTGGACGCCCGCCATGGGTGCTCTCCTAGCCAATGGGGTTGTACCCGAGGACCGCTGCACTTCAGTTCCCAGCCATGCACGGGGGCTAGACAATGTGAAGCTGGAGGAAAGACACCCACGCCTGATAGCTGCGCAGAAACTACTGGACCTGTTTTTTGCAGACGAAGAGGATGGGGAATCTGTGCCGTCAGAGTTAACACCATTGGATTTTTACATTTGGTGTGACGAATCCAAGGTTGACACAGTTTGGTTACGCCATTTCAACGCTGTGGCCCGAATTACAAAAAATGAAGAAGATCTCAGTGGCGCGGTATTTGAACTTCACACCCGTCGATGAAGCCATGATCTGTTAGGCAACTACATGTCAACTACATTTACGTAGATCGGAAGAGGATCTCCAACTTTAGATATACGGTATAGGAATTTCTTACCTTGAATAGTCGCCTTTGAAAGTGCGCCCGACACAAATGGAATTGTCTTTAACGGCGCCTTTTTCAGCAACGAATGCGGCTGAATGCCCTTTGGGACTTTTAAGGACTCAGAGTCACAGAATTCAATTTCGTAACCAGTATCAGTAAGATTATCCGGATTGCCCACGGCTTGTTTCGTTGTTAAAAATATACCCGGCTTACCTTCTATTTTAAATCTTGGATCGATAAGATCACTAGATAAAATAATTGCAATTAATTCTAATTTTAATGTAAATCCATATTCATCAAACGAATACACCGGAAGCTTATCAAGCGATCGCATAGTACGACTCGGAAGATACTTAATCGCACCATTTAATACCGGATTAGGAGAGGAGATGTCATAGATCGGCCGTGCGATTTCTATGTTGTACTTATTACTAGTTTTCTCACTTACATAAGCCTTCAGACCAAAACTTGTATTGGCTAGCATACCTACGTAATCATTTCCGATCTTTGTATCAAACCCCGAAGTAGGGCCTTGCTGCTGATTATTAATCTGCTTGGGCTTTGAAAATGGAGAATCAAATGGATAGATTAGTGAGCGATCTACAACACCCCACCACTTCTCTAAAACCATCTTGACAAAAATCACATCCTCAGTGCTGGGCATTTTTTCGAAGAATGATGAACTAAACACTTTATCCAGAAAGCTCTCTGAAAAGTGCGATACCTTCACTAGCTCCCGCTTCCAAAATAAACCAATATCACGCAATTCAAGGCGATACCCACCCCATTCCCTGTTGAGTTCTTCCCCAAGATAGCTGAGGCGTTTGGGCGACCTACTCTTTTCCAGCAAGTCCATAAAAATATACTCTTGTGACGATCGATAATGGAAGGAATACCATTGCCTCAGTAAATTTGAAATATCTTTACCGATAGGAAGCCTGAGGGTGTTAGCAACCTCGCCTTCAATAAAATATTGGATCCGCAAAAGATTTTTATCAAGATCCAAATCACCCCATCGCAATCGATCAATATGCGATCCCAAAATTGGAAAAAGGATAGCCAATTGCCAATATACAGCAAGGTAAGTCATGCCTTTTTTATGCTGAATTCTCAGGAAGGCCAGAGCATCGTCAACAGACTTGAAGGTATATGCCGACTTACTTTTGGTTTTGACTACCTTGTTGACAAGGGGTCGGTTGAGCTGGAGATTGAGCCGCTTTTCATTTACCTTTTCGCGCAACTCTTTAGCGCTTTTGAGGGCCTGATCAAAGCTAACTTGGTCAGAGCGTCCCAAATTCACAGTTGAAGATCTGCCATTCAGGCTATATCGCGTCTGGTATGAGAAAACGCTCTCGCCTGACGCCTCAGTATCACCTTCAGACTTCTTCACATATTCATAGCGAACAATCCGCAAGACCCCATCGTAGGTCAATACGCGCCATGGTTTTGCACCACGACCTCGGGACGTTCTCACACTCTGAAGCTCTTCGATTGCAGCGTTGAGCCGCCCATCTGTAGAGAAAGGCGCTGATCCCACTTTGCCACTGTTCGTGCTTTTAGTGGGCACAAAGAGTCCGTCTTCAGGGGGGCGGGAATCATCCGAAGTATCACGTATGGCCATGTATTTGCCCTAATTTCAGCCACATTTATACCTTTTTATCACTAATTTTTCACCTTTTTTATCCTCAATAAAACCACACTTGTACTCATATAATCCTTATTTATACCAAAGTAAGAATACTGCAAGCCATTGATTTATAACGTTTTCATTGGATTTTTTCTGTATTTCTTGGCAGAGGTTAGAAAGACGCTTGGTTTGTAGCGCTGTCACCACTTCCACGCCTTGTGTGCTGACATGGGATGCGACACCTTAGTTGGAAGCACAGCCAGACAATCAGGATGAAGTCGCTTTAGACACTGATCATCAACAATCCCGCGACGAATCCATATCGGCAAGCAGACGCTGGCCAGCCATTTCGGAATGGCTGGCACCATTGGCTGATCGTTTATGCGCGGATGGGATAAATGGATTGCAAGTCAACAACATCACAGGCTGACTTTTATTCAGACCACAAAAAGCCACTCCCGCCGAAATGCGGGAGTGGCTTTTTTTTATTGTTATTTTTTTACCGTTCCCCCAATGGTATGAGGAACTAACTTCATCACGTTGAAATGATTAGTTACCTCAGGCAATCCAGTCAAAAGCCACTAATCGCTCCTTGGTTTTCAGTACTTCACAAGTCCAGTGGATTACGTCTCTGAATATATAAGCACCAATCAAAGACTTACCAACTGTATTTACCAGCTGAATCCGCAGTTAACCAAGGCTTTATCTCAATTCATCACTCGGGGGATTTAAACAAGTAGACATTACACCCACATACCTAGGATTCTCATCCATGTTATTTCCAACCCAAGTATCGAGCCACAGTTGCTTGAGGGCAGTCCTTTGCCTATTCATTCACCGACTTGCCCTCTTACTACAGGGTAAGTCTATTTACTGAAAGTATTCCATGAACTCACTAGACATGATTAGCAGCACACCAGACACCACTGCCTTGCTAATTTCTTCCATTGACCATATTCCGAATCCTGCAGATGATTCAACAACCCTAGTAGTTGACTATGACGGGTTTGCGGTTCTGCAAGCCGTGGTCCGTGCCCAGCGACATATTGGCGCTATTGCGGCGTCTTACGGACCGCTTTTTACGCTTCAGAATGTTCGCCGTGCCGGTGCACTAATGCCCAGCGTGCGCCCCACCCGGTGTGGGACGAAGCTCCTCAAATTACTCTTTAGCCGAGTTTGCAATATTCCTGTACAGTATCCCAGCCATACCTTTCCACAGGAAGTTAATCTGCTGGCAACGGTCGCAGACCGCTTTCACCTCGGTGAACTTACCCAGGCAGACTTAATTGGGGATAGCGCCGTCAATGTATGTCAATGTCTGAATGCGGCTGTGGACCATTTACGTCTCTCGGCAGTTGATTTGAGTGACAAACGCCTGCGTAGCACCAAAGCCTCACGGAAAAATCTAAAAGGCGGTTGGCGATGGCTTGACCGCATTTTTTCTCGCATTGGCCGTCTGTGTGTTCTACGGTTGGATTTACATATTGCCAAGGAGTACGAGTGGGGCGCCGCAAATATGCACGCCTTGTCCTTGGAAGAACTATTTGCCCAGCGCGCAGAGTTCATCCGGCGACTGTCCAGTATTCCTGGTTTTAATGGAGCACCACTGGGCTATATTATTAAAAGCGAGTACCAGCTGCGACGTTCACTGCACCATCACGTTTTACTAATAATCGATGGAAACGCGCATTGGCAACATATTGAACTGGCAAAAGCAGTTGGTGAATTCTGGGTCAATGTTATTACTAAGGGAATGGGCACTTACTACAACGTAAATATGCACACAGACCTAGATTCTCCAGACTGTGGCATCGGGATAGTGAGCGCATATGACATACCGAAAGTAGAAGCGCTGAAGACCAAGGTCATTGCATACCTCTGCAAGCCGGACTACCTCGCTCGCCTAGTGATTCCCCGTCGTCACCGGCTGTTCGTGAAGTCTGTAGCAGTTCCTCTCAGAGGACCCAAGCTCGGTCGGCCTCGTAAACAGCTCGCAGCTGAGGATCTCTTACCGCCCGGCGAAATAGCACTGCCCTCCCCTGTCTCTATCGCCTGCGACGCGGGCAACGTTTTGGAGAAATAAAATGAACAAAGAAATTGCGACAAGCCAAGAAGTTGATTCGTTTGCAGCCGAGCTGCTGTGGGCGATTCGTCAAGAGCGCCAGGTGACCCCAAATTCCGTGGAGTTGCGGGTAGTGGAGGTCATGCCACACAACCTAGGCGTTCAGGTGCGTTTGGAGTCCATTCACGGAAACTCCGACGATGTGGTCGTCGATGAACGGTTCAGAAATGCCCATGTGCATGCGGAGGGCCTGCGATCCGTTAATGGCAAGAAGGTGCTAGCTTTGCTGGACCCGGAGTTGGACGATGTGGTCGTTCTCTCAGGAGCTGACCCCCACTCGGTGTACCCGGGTCAGGTCATTGAAATTCGGGCCTACGATTTCTTCATTCCGCTCATTCAAGCATGGGACAGCAAAAACCACGGATCGGTTGATTGGAACAGAAAGGCCTACGAAAAGTTCTTGGAGCTATCCAACCCACGCAAGGTCGGTGAATTGGATTTACGGGCCACTCCGATTGCCACACACGTATCGCCGACCCAGGCGGGCGTTCTGCAATTAGTGCAAATGTCTGCAGCCTACTCTGTGGGGCCGCCTGGTAGCGGAAAGACCGAAACGAATGCAGTGGTCCTTGCCGCGTTCTTGATGGCCAATCCTCAGGCCAAGATTCTCCTGGTGGGCGTGGCCAATTTTGCCCTGGACCAGTTGCTGGAGCGCTTGGACTACCTGCTTAAAGAGTATGGGCGCAATGACCTCCGGCAGCAGATCACCCGCTACGGGAACGGGGTGGGTAGTCTTGTACGCGTGACTTGTCCACATTTTCTGCCAGGTGCTACCGATCCGTTTCAGGCTGGGTATGCACATGCGGCGGGGAGTCAGTTCGACCTGGAGTTGGGTCACTTTGATCCTGAACACAAACAGACGCGCTTGTTCGCGATGACTGTGGCGTCTGCCCTGCAAAGGGTCGACAGTCTTCGGGAGATGGGGACATTTGACTTTTGCTTGGTGGAAGAGGCGTCCCAGGCCTCGCTAGCGCAGATATTGCCCCTGGCCGCGATCTCAACTTCGATCTTTCTGGCGGGTGATCCTGCTCAACTCTCTCCTGTGGCCAAGCACCATGACCCCAAGGTTCGCAAGTGGATGGCAGCATCACCTTTTAGTCAAATGCCGGAGATTTCCTCCCCTGCGGTATGGGTCTTAACGGAGCAGAGGCGCATGGCGGACTCTATCTGTCGGCTGGTGAGTGACATGGCCTATGTGGAGAGTGGCTTGGTGACGGCTGCCGATGTACTGAATAGCAGGTCCTGGAATACTGCCCGTTACAAGGCATTTGGTCCGTATTCGCCTGATCGCCATCTGATCGTGCACCCCATCCGCGAGCGGGTGGAGGTTCATGGGCCTGTTCGGCTACGTGAGGAATCCATTGAAGAGATTCTGGGCATGCTGTCGCAATGCCGCACGGACGGGTTTCAGGCCAAGGACGTGTTGGTGATTACGCCGTTCAGAGATCAGGCTCGGCTGATTCGAAAGAGGCTGGCGCACGCTGGTTTCAGGGAAGTGATGGTTAGCACAGTTCACCGTACGCAAGGGTCAGCCAAGAAGGTGGTGATTTTTGATGTGGTGGATGGGCGGCATCCGTTCTTACAGACCGAAGAGGCGAAACGGTTGTTGACCGTAGCATTCAGTCGGGCTGAAGCTAAGTTGTTGGTGTTGGCTTCACAGCGGGATTTGGCGCATCCGATACTGCAGATGGCGGAGGGTGCGGCGAATTTGGAGGCGGTGAAGTTGCTGGCGGCTCGGGGCTCAAACCTCTCGGTGAATCGCCCCGGGTATCGTGGAGGCCCGTTGGGTTAAGTCATTCCACTGTGGCGGTTTGACTGGCTAATTGCCGATAGTAGTTTTCTTCAGCTTCGGCAGGGGGAATATATCCAATCGGTTCAAGCAGCCTGTGGTGGTTGAACCAGGACACCCATTCCAGCGTAGCCAGTTCAAGCGATTCCTTGGTTTTCCATGGTGCTCGGCGGTGGATCAATTCGGCCTTGTACAAGCCGTTAATTGTTTCGGCTAGGGCGTTGTCATAGCTGTCGCCACGACTGCCTACAGACGGCTCTATTCCAGCCTCTGCCAGGCGCTCGCTGTACCGAATAGACACGTACTGTGAACCCCTGTCGCTGTGGTGGATCGGGGCATCGGTGCGCTCTGGTTGCCGGTCGTACAAAGCCTGCTCCAACGCATCCAACACAAAGTCTGTTCGCATGGAGCTGCTTTGCCTCCAACCCACAATTCGACGGGCATAGACATCAATCACGAAGGCCACGTATTGCCAGCCCTGCCAGGTCGATACATACGTGAAGTCCGACACCCACAGCTGGTTGGGTAGGTCTGCCTTGAATTGTCTATTTACGCGATCCAGCGGGCATGGGGCATTGGCGTCCCCGATGGTGGTGCGCACGACCTTGCCACGGCGAACACCGCGCAAGCCCAATCGTTTCATCAATCGCTCCACCGTACAGCGGGCCACCGCAACACCTTCGCGTCTCATTTACTTCCAGACCTTGTCAGCACCATAGACCTGCATGTTGGCGAGCCAGACTCGCTGGATTTGCGGGATCAGTTCGTCATCGCGCTGTGCCCGCGCGCAGCACAGCGAAGGGTTGCGAAGGCGCGCTGCATGGCGCCGATAGCACGACGGGGCAATCTGCAAAACCTTGCAGATCGGCTCGACCCCGTAGGTGTCACGGTGCTGGTCGATGTAAGCCTTCAACTCTTCAAACGGCGGTCGAGCTCCGCCTGGGCGAAAAACGCGCTGGCTGTCTTGAGGATGTCATTGGCACGGCGCAGCTCCTTGACTTCGCGCTGCAATGCTTTGAGCTGCTCGCGTTCGCTGGTGCTCAGGCCTTCACGCTGGCCGTTGTCAACTTCATCGCGTTTGACCCAGTCGTTGAGTGTTTGCGGTACACAACCGATCTTGGGTGCTATGGATTCAATGGCGGCCCACAACGAGGGGTATTCGCCTCGGTGCTCTTGCACCATGCGAACAGCACGTTCGCGTACTTCGGGGGAAAATTTGTTTGACTTCTTCATGGCTCCATCTTCTCAAAGGTCGGAGCCTCCTCAAAACCCAGGGCGATTCACTTTCTGCACCGGACCACAGTAAAGGCGATTCGCCATGACTTCTTCTAGTTCCCCGTGTGAGGCAGTTATCCAAGCCATCATGTCGTCCCATGATGGCTGTTGAATCATGGTCAACACGGATCAATCATCTCCAACATTGGCTTGGAACTTGGCAATAGCTTGCATCACGTCACGACTCATCTTCCCTAGACTCGATAGCGTCTGCCCTCGATCTGGAATTGGTTGCGTGCTGTCTTTCAGGTACTGCTGCAGTGCACCACAGTAATTCGATAGTTCATCCTCCATGGCCTCCAGGAGCACTTCCACCTCTTTATGCAGGTCTCTGGATATCAACTCAAGGTTGAAAAAGGAGGCACTGAATTCACCAAAACTGGCGGCACCCGCAGTCCAGAACCTCTCGGTGTCTTCGGTAGAAGTTTTGTTTGAGGGAAGCGAACTGGATAAGGAGATGACGAACTTCACAAAGGGCTCAATGGCCACCGGTGAGACTACTTTGCGCAGCCAGAAATCGTCGCTAATTGACTGTTTTCGTGCACGTTGGTCCTTAGCCCGGTTGTATTTGTAGGCCAAGAAGCTCAATATCAACGCCGCCATGCTGGTGAAGAATGACGGTAGTGTCAGCAGGCCTTTCTCCCACAAAGACGCATCCGACTTGCAAATCACCACAGCGGCCGAAGTGGGGCCACCAACTACTTCGCAGGGGACTCCAACCACCAGCGTAGTGGTTGCGAGTTGCTGGACGGATTTTGGAGCAGAACTGGCAGTGGACGGCGCGCTGGCAACCGCAGAAGCGACTTGCTTTGGAGCACCTGCCTGGGGCGATGTCACCAACCAGACCTATGCAAACAGATTTCTTGTCTGCAAAGCGCGTGCAACGTAGCCATCCATCACTTCCTGGAGAAAGGCTGGTGCCTGGAAGTCGTAGCGCTTATAAAAAGCTTCCTTGCTTCCTGCTCTGACAACGCTAGGGCCAAACAACCCCAGGAAGAAGGAACTGCTGACAGTGTAGGTTTCCGTGGGAACCACGACGCTCACGGTAGCGCCTTCGGCATCCATGGCATCCAGATGCAGAGTCTCCCGTAGCAGTTCGCCACGTTGGCGGCCTGTATAGACGGGACCGTTGTACTTTGCGAGATCAATCACAGTGCTGACTTTTTCATTCATTTGCCGTCCCCCTCGCTAGTGCTGAGTTTGGCAGTCGAAAGTGGAAATTTGATGCTCAGTATAGTCCCAGGGAAGTAAACCCCCTTCAACTCATGGACAAACCTACTATCGGGTCTTTGATGCAGATCATTAGCCTTATTGAAGGCGATGATCCTTACACCGTTCTGATTCGGCTCCATTTTGTAAGTTCCATCGAACTGGACGTGGGTTGATCCAGAGACCAAGGCCATACGGGCTTTGGAGTCGGGAAACTCTTTGGCACATTCCGCATGCACCTTCTGAAAAAACTCAATCAAGTCCACACTGCCGTTACCTCTGGTGTCCGTAGTACTGTTATTTTTGGTGCTCACATGACCTTGCAACGCAATCAGTGTGTACAAATCATCTGGGCGCCACCCCGCAGTAAACAAGCCCCCTTGCTGGTGTAAATCAATGTAATTCTGAACCTGATCGCGTGTGTAGTGGCCGGCAGGTAATGCCTCAAAAGTCTGGGCAATCGTCTGCCCAAAGCTAAAAATCACGATTTCACAAAGTGGAACCGCCAAGTGCGTATCCAGATACCCCTGGATAGACCAGTCAAGCATGCCCGCATGCTCTTCTGCGTTGTCAATAACTTCTCCGATGTACTGGCAAAGTCGATGGCGAGCAGGTGGTGTCAGCATCTTAGAAACACGCTTGAGGCAGCCATTGATGTGATCCGCGAATTTTTGGGTAACTCGTGATTTCAGGTCCGATTCGTTGGGCCGTACAGCACGGATGTAGTGCTTGCATCGCCAATCGAAGACTTCCAGACCTGCGGCCTCTTCGGGAAGGGGGTACTCGTGTTTAACCTCCAACTTTTTGATGACACCCATGGCCCGCACGAACCGACGTAGCCCTGGGTCGGATGGATAGCTTCCACTCCAGTTAAGGCGGCGCCCGGTTCGACGGGCCTGCACCCGCAACTCATCCACCAGTACATCCAGAATGGCGTTAGCACCAAGGTCGTAGCTCTTTGCCTCGCTCAAATTGATTGCGATACGCCTGAAACGACGCACCAGGAGCTGGCGGGCCAACGGGATCAGCGCATGCAAAGTCCCTTCGGGGTTCTCAATCAAGGAAAAAACTACGGGTGCCTTGAATGTCACCTTGCCTTTGAGAATTTCTTTGGCAACGGTATTGCCTGCAACCATCTCTATGATTCGGGAGCGCGATCCAAAGTGCTTTCCGATAGTTTCCTGGTGGGATTCCTTGCGGCGCTTGTCGCGCCAAATGCGGTTGGCACGCCTACCGAGCTTGGCCTGATTTTTGTTGCGCAAATACAGCGGTACGTCGATTTTCGCTAAATGCTTCATTGGCGGTTTTGGTGTTTTGAGCCTGGACGCGTAAGCATTTGCCACAACGTCCTCCCTAGGGAAGCATTCTGCATCCCAATTCGTCCATTCAAACTTTCGCCGCGCCTAGCCCATGAACTTCCGATGATTGGAGGCGTGCCAGAGAGGACGCGATGAGTGCCGTAGCCGTCGCAAGGAGCATGTTCGCGTCGTCTCGGCTGTAGTATTCCGCGGCACCGTAGTCATCATCATGGTGCTTCTCCCTAATTCGGTGTGGGCGACAATGTCCTGAATGACGATAGAGATCAATGCTGCGCAGTTCAATATCGCTTTTTCCGCTTGGAACGAGGTCGATTTCTGACATTCGGCTTGCGTTGACCAAATCGTTTTCGATCACGCCAGTACATGTTGCCGATCCAAAGCAACAGAGCCAAAGAAGCCAATCCACCACAGACCAATATGATGCTCAGCGTTTCATGCGACGCCTTGGGCAAATTGATGAGTTCGTGTGTCATTTATACGCCTACGGGAATTGCGCCTCTTATTTACAAGCCTACTGCAAGTGCAAGGAGGGGCGACCACGGCGCCAACAAAAATCCCAGACAACGGTCTGGGATTTTCTGGTATCGGCAACTACCGGGTCCGCCTGTCGGCTGAGCTTGTCAAGCTGACTGGGAAAGTCAGACTTACTTGGTAGTGCGACCGTAGTGGTCGCGAATTACCGAAGAGAGCAACGCGACTTCGTCACTGTTAGCCGTAATCGTCGTTCCATCAGCGGCAGCCATGGTTTCGCCCACATTCATTCGAGTGGGACGTCCATACTTGTCTTCCATAGCCATCTTGCCGTTCTTGAATTGGTGAACGACGGAGCCGTCCTTCAGTGGAATCGACTTGGCAATTGCCAGATCCATCGAGAAAGCAGATGCGAAAGGCACGGCCAGAGCCAGAGCGATGACAGACTTGCGGATAGACATGATTGAAATTCCTTCAAAGTGAGTGCAACCCCACGAGGGATTTCGTGGGAACGATGCGATCACTGCACCGTTGACTCCAATGTAGAAAGTTGCCCCCTACGGGAGCATGACCCACTCGTTACAAAGACGTCATGTCTCCACATGCGCTCTAGGTTTACTCTTGGACAAGACTTTCGGATTTGGGGAATTTGAGGGTAAAGCGCGTCACGCCGGACGTAGACGTCACGGAAATCCCACCTCCATGAGCCGCCATGATGGCGCGGGTGATCGCCAATCCCAGTCCTGCACCGTCACTTTCTGGATGGGTCCGCGATTTGTCAACGCGAAAGAACCGATCAAACAGGCGAGGCAGCATTTCCGGGCTGATGCTTGGGCCATGGTTGGACACGGTGACCTCAACGCCTTCTCCCGATTGAATTTCAATGGACACAACCGTACCAGGAGAGGCATGGCGAAGCGCATTGGAGAGCAGATTGCTCAATGCCCGTCGCAGCATCAAGCGATCACCGCCAACCGTACCGCTGCCAACCAACTTCAGGAGAATATCCTTGTCTGAGGCCAGTGCCTCGTAGAAGTCGAACAGGGCCCGGGCCTCCACCTCCACAGCGATACTCTCTCGACTTGGAAGTGCTAGCCCATGCTCCGTTTTAGCCAAAAAAAGCATATCTGACACCATCCTGGCCAAGCGCTGTAGCTCCTCGGAGTTGGAAGCTAAAACGTCCTGATAGTCTTCATTGCTTCTTTTGGCAGACAGCGTGACTTGGGTTTCGGTGAGCAAATTGCTGATCGGGGTTCTGAGCTCGTGCGCCAGATCAGAAGAGAATTCAGAAAGTCGACGAAAGTCTTCCTGCAGGCGGTCCAGCATGTCGTTCAAGGTACCAGCGAGATCCGCCATTTCTACTGGGACTGCTTCTACCGGCATGCGCTCCTCAAGTTGGTTGGAGGTCACGGCTTGGGCACGTGTTCGCATAATCCGAAGCGGAGCCAATCCTCGATTGGCTGCCATCCACCCCAACACGCCACTGAACAAAGTCGCCAGAGTCACGTAAAGCATGAGAGTGGTCTGGAAATGCGTCTGAAAATGATCATGCAATTTTGTATCCAGGGCAACCCACACAGCTAGAGGTCCGTCACTTTGCAATTCGGAGCTGATCAACATACCCAGGGCGCGGTACTGATGCCCCGCACTTTGCCAACTCTGCATTTTTTGTGACTTCAGGTCCGTACCCACCTCACCTGCATATCCGTCGGGGATTTCAAACTTTGCAGTCTCATACAGCGTCTTTCCGCTGATTTGAACGTTCACGATTAATCCTTCATGGCTGTGAAGGACCTCGTTTAAGCGGGTTTGCAGATCCTGCGATGAAGTGGCCTTCGTTGCGACCTCTTGAATCAGGTGGATTTTGTCCTCCAGAAGGCTACGGTCCAGATCTTCAAAGTGCTGATTCATTGCCAATGAAGTCACACCTCCCAGGCCCAGCAGGACGGTGGCTGATGCCAGTGTGTAAAACAGGGTAAGGCGGGTGGTGAGTGAGAAGCGCTGCGTCATGGCGTGGATAGCGGGTTTTCCAGAACATAGCCCATGCCGCGCACAGTCTGGAGCAGCTTGGGCTCGAACGCGTCGTCAATCTTGCTGCGCAGACGCCGTACCGCTACTTCAATGACATTGGTGTCACTGTCAAAATTCATATCCCAGACTTGAGATGCGATCAGGGATCGAGGCAACACTTCCCCCTGTCGGCGCATCAAAAGCTCCAGCAAACCGAATTCCTTGGAGGTCAAATCGATGCGTTTGCCTGCACGTGTTACACGGCGACGCAGCAAATCCAGCTCCAGGTCAGCTACTTTCAGTGAGGTTGCCTCGACACCGGACTTGCCGCGCCGCAAGATAGTACGGACACGGGCCAGCAGCTCCGCAAATGAAAAAGGCTTGACCAGGTAGTCGTCTGCGCCCAGTTCCAAACCCTTGATTCGGTCCTCCACCTGATCTTTGGCGGTCAGGAACAAAACCGGAACTTCATTACCCTTGCGGCGCAGGTTACGCATCACCTCCCAGCCATCCATGCCTGGAAGCATCACATCCAAGATGATGAGATCGTGCTCACCCTCAAGGGCAGTGTGCAGGCCATCATTGCCGTTGTGGACCAGATCCACAATAAAACTGGCCTCTTTCAGGCCTTGTCGCAGGTATTCGCCCGTCTTGGGTTCGTCTTCAATGATCAGTATCTTCACAGTCGGTGTCCTTTTCTCAAGTGTGCACCGGTTGACGCTGGCGTCGCCGAAGATTACAAATTTGTAATCAAAGCGACAGCTTGGTGTTGGGACCGTCTCGATAAAGTTCAGTCAGTTTTACACAAAGCCAAAGGACTCCTATGCATCGTGTTCCGATCCTGCGACGCAAACCACTGTGGTTAGCAACGCTCGCCCTGTGTACCCTTGTGGGTACAGCATCAGCCCAACAGGCCGTGCAAGAGCCTGTGGAACAAGGCACCATCGATTGGCGTAAAGCCAATGATGAGGTCTCTCAGTTCAAGCGGGGTCATGCGGATGTCCTCAAGTGGGAACAGGCCAATGACGCGGCAACCAAAGAAGCTCCCGTTGTTGCGCCCGACTTATGGCTAAAAACAGCGGATGCAGCAGTTCGGCAGGCATGGCGTGCACGCCCTGAATTGACTTCTTCTTTGTCCCAACTGGGTACAGCCAATCAAGAGCGTATTGCCCAAGGACGGTGGTTGGAGGTCGATCCCAGCGTGCGTCGCCATGTGGATGACTTTGACTCCGTTCTTGACGTCGCGGTGGACACTCGTAAGGCTTGGTGGAATGCGGTGGCCGCCCAGGCTGGACTGAAACTTCAACAGGATATGCAAGAGGCTTCGTCAGCTGCAGCCGAACTGGCCCGTCGCATGGCTCGCGTCGGCAATTGGAGCCGCATGGAGCAGGCCCAGTCCCAGTCGAAACTGGGTAACGTCAAGCTCCAAACCCTGAAATCAGCGGCAGAAGCCAAGCAGGCACAGATAGCGTTGCTCAAGACACTCAAGTTGTGGGGCATTTCCTCTAGCGTAGGACTACCAGACTCACTGCCAGAGGTCCCTGACCAGCCTATTGCCGCGGAGGCCGTCCAAAAAGGTCTGAAAGCCGTGCGTGCGGTACTTCCACGTTCCGAAGGTCTGCGTGTCCAGGGAACGGCGCAACAGGCATTCGACATCTACAACGCGAGCTACGCGGCTGCCCGTTTGTCACAGGACGAACAGAAGCTGCGTCAGTTCATCTATGACGAAACCGTGCTTCGGTACAACGGAATGCTGCTGAGCGTCTGGGATCTGCTGACAGAGACAGCGACCCAACTGCAATCAAGCGTCACTTCTATCAACACCAAACGCGACCTCCTCATTGCGGAAGCTGATTTGCACTGGGTACTGCAGGGCGGTGAACCCGCCAACTTTGTAAGCATTGGTGCGGGTGGCGGTGCTTCGGCTGAGTAACAAATAGGAAAAACCATGGATCAATCCAATTCTCGTCGTCGATTCTTCGCAGGTGCTGCAACCGCCGTTGCTGGCATCACGGTCGCTCGTTCCGCATTGGCCACTTTGCCTGAACCCGTCATTCAGACATCCGTCAACACCGCACCACCGCTGGTCCCCACCAATGGCCGTCCCTACAACCCCGTGGTAACACTCAATGGTTGGACCCTGCCATGGCGTATGAACAACGGTGTCAAGGAGTTTCACCTGGTGGCAGAGCCGGTTGAGCGAGAAGTCTCCCCTGGCTTCAAAGTCAATATGTGGGGCTACAACGGCCAAAGTCCCGGCCCCACCATTGAGGTGGTGGAAGGTGACCGGGTGCGAATCTTCGTCACCAACAAACTTCCCGAGCACACAACAATTCATTGGCATGGACAACGTTTGCCCAGTGGCATGGATGGTGTGGGTGGCCTGAACCAGAAGGCTATACCCGTTGGCAAGACCTATATGTACGAGTTTGTAGCGCGTCGGCCTGGGACATTCATGTACCACCCGCATGCGGACGAAATGGTCCAGATGGCCATGGGCTTGATGGGCTTCTGGGTCACACACCCCAAGGAAAAGCACCCACATATCAGTGATGTGGATCGGGACTTCTGTTTCTTGCTGAACGCCTTTGACGTAGAGCCTGGAACCAAAACGCCCAAGATCAACACCATGTTGGATTTCAACATCTGGTCTTGGAACAGTCGTGTCTTCCCGGGCATCGATACGCTCAATGTGCGCCACAACGACCGGGTTCGCATCCGTGTGGGCAACCTGACAATGACCAACCACCCCATTCACATCCACGGCCACGAATTCTTGGTCACAGGGACTGACGGGGGTCCGACACCGCCCACCACGCGCTGGTATGAGGTCACGACCGATGTGGCCGTGGGGCAAATGCGCCAGATTGAGTTCGTTGCCGACGAAGAAGGTGACTGGGCCATGCATTGCCACAAGAGCCACCACACCATGAACGCCATGGGACACACGGTTCCCACCATGGTCGGAGTGGATCACCGGGGTCTGGTTAAAAAAATCCAGAAAGTCTCCCCAGACTACATGCTCATGGGCGAGCGCGGCATGGCAGACATGGGTGAAATGGAAATGCCCATTCCTGAAAACACCGCTCCGATGATGACTGGCCAGGCCCAGTTTGGGCCGGTTGAAATGGGCGGCATGTTCAGTGTGCTCAAAGTGCGCAAGGATCAAAAACCCGGCGACTACAGCGACCCAGGCCCTTACAAGTACCCACCAGGGACTGTTGCTCAGGAATACACAGGCCCACTGTCGGAACCCGCCCGTTTGCGCTCGGAAATCAGTTCAGGTAAGGCTGCAAACGATAAACCATCGCCCGCTACCGTAATGAATGCGAAGAAACCCAATGCGCATTCTGGCCACTAATTTTTAACGCCCCTATTTTTAACCCAAGGACCCACCATGAAATTTGCAAAAACCTTTTCCACCATCCTCGTAGCCGCCAGCTTTGCGGCAATTTCCACCGGCGCACTGGCAAGTGGAAGCCACGGAGGTGGTCATAGTGAGGAGACTGCTATTGGAAAAGCTGGCGTCGCCACAAAAAACACACGCACGGTAACAGTGGAGATGGCCGACAACATGCGCTATACCCCCTCTGAGATCCAGGTCAAGAAGGGCGAGACCGTTCGCTTTGTTGTGAAGAATGTGGGAAAGGTCCGTCACGAACTGAGTCTGGGGACAGAAAAAGAACTGTTGGAGCACCTGGAGCAGATGAAAAAGAACCCCGGCATGGAACATGACGAACCCAGCAAGATCACGCTGGATGCGGGCAAGCAAGGTGAAATCGTTTGGCAGTTCACGAAGGCCGGAACAGTCAACTTTGCTTGTTTGATGCCGGGCCACTTTGAGGCCGGCATGAAGGGGCAAGTGAAGGTCGGAGCCAAGTAAACGGCACGCATGTGTCGAGAAGCAATTCGTTTTCAACCCACAAAGGATCATTCCACATGACACGTATCAAACACGCACTCGTCGCTGCGGCAGCAGCTATGGCAACGCTCATCGGCGTGCCCGGTATTGCCAATGCGCAAATGGATCACAACAAAATGGATGCAACACAAATGGCATCCATGACCGATGGAGAAATCCGCAAAGTCGACAAGGAAGCCGGCAAGGTCACCATTAAGCATGGAGAGATCAAGAACCTGGACATGCCGGGAATGACCATGATCTTCACCGCCAAGGAAAAATCGTTGCTGGACAAGGTGCAAGCTGGCGACAAGGTCAAATTCGCAGTCATCAACGACGGCGGAAAAATGGTGGTCACGGACATCCTGACCGTCAAATAGAAGCACCAATGCGCAAGTGAGGCTTGCAGGAATTTTCCGGAAATAACAGGGCGCCGCAACGGCGCCTTGTTATTTGTCAAAGCGGGATTGGTGCTTTGTCGTCAAACTACAAAGGAGAAAACCATGAGCACTCAATTTAAGACCCAACTGCAACGCCGAATGCTGCTCGCATCCGTCTTGATACTGGCTTTGCCATGCGCACATGCAGCCAGCCACGGCACATCCGTCGAGGTCTGGAAAGACCCTAACTGTGGGTGCTGTAAAGACTGGGTCGCTCATCTGGAGAAGTCTGGCTTCAAAGTGAAGGTCAACCAAACCGGCAACGATGTGGTCCGCGAAAGGTTGGGCATGCCCAGGAAGTTGGGTTCCTGCCACACTGCCGTGGTCGGTGGTTATGTCATTGAGGGGCATGTGCCAGCGAATGACATCAAACGGCTGCTGAAAGAGAAGCCTGCCGCAATCGGTTTATCTGTGCCAGGTATGCCAGTGGGCTCACCCGGTATGGACGGATCGATATACGCCGGACGCAAAGATCCCTATGACGTTCTGCTGGTGTCCAAGGATGGCAGCTCCCGCGTCTATCAGGGCTATCGCTGAGTAATAAGTTCTGGGCTCATAGTGGCCTTGGTGGGTTTTCAGGGGGAAAGAAGCATGGACCATTCGACGCACATCGGACACCACGGTACTGATCATCAACAAGCGGGAGCTTCCAACGAGATGAATCCGCTCAAAGACCCCGTGTGTGGGATGAAGGTCACTGCCCAATCGCCTCAACACTCCGAGCACATGGGACACAACTTCTTCTTTTGCGGACCCAAGTGCAAGGTGAAGTTCGACGCCAATCCCATGCAATACATGGGAGGGTTTCAAGAAAAGGCGGCCTCACAGCCTGCTGCGGCGGGAACGGTCTACACCTGCCCCATGCACCCGGAGATACGGCAGGACCACCCCGGAAGTTGCCCCAAGTGCGGAATGGCATTGGAGCCGGTCATGCCCTCGCTGGACAACGAAGAGAACCCGGAATTGTTGGACTTTGAACACCGCTTCTGGTGGACGCTGCCACTCACCGCTGTAGTTTTCGTGCTGGCCATGTTTGGACACCGGCTGCAGTGGATGGACATGGCAGTACAGAGCTGGGTGGAGTTCGCACTGGCTACCCCCATCGTGCTGTGGGCGGGGTGGCCATTCTTTGTTCGTGCGGCGCAATCCTTTGTCAATCGCAGTCCCAATATGTGGACGCTCATCGGCCTTGGCACGGGGGCGGCCTATCTCTACAGCGTGGTGGCCACCCTCGCTCCGGGCGTTTTTCCTGATTCCTTTGTCTCGATGGGGCGGGTTGCTGTGTACTTTGAGGCTGCAGCAGTCATCATTTCATTGACCCTGTTGGGCCAGATGCTGGAGCTCAAGGCCCGCTCCCAGACCTCCGCAGCGATCAAATCCCTACTGGGCTTGGCTCCTAAGACTGCGCGGCGTATCAAGACAGATGGGACAGAAGAGGACATTGAACTGACCCACGTCCATCTGGGTGACCTTTTGCGTGTGCGACCTGGCGAGAAGGTGCCAGTGGATGGCGTGGTCACAGAAGGTAGCAGCGCAGTCGATGAATCCATGCTGACAGGAGAACCCCTGCCAGTTACCAAGCGGCTGGGAGACAAGGTCATAGGCGCGACCATCAACACCAGCGGCGCCCTGGTCATGAAGTCTGAAAAAGTGGGATCTGACACTGTGCTGTCCCAAATCGTACAAATGGTGGCCTTGGCCCAGCGCTCCAGAGCGCCCATGCAACGCATGGCCGATGTGGTGGCAGGCTACTTTGTGGTCGCCGTGGTCAGCATTGCCGTACTGACCTTTCTAGGCTGGGGCCTGTTGGGCCCCGAACCGAGCTGGGTGTACGGCCTGATCAATGCAGTTGCCGTCCTGATAATTGCCTGCCCATGCGCGCTGGGGCTCGCGACCCCCATGTCCATCATGGTGGCCACCGGCAAAGGCGCAACCAATGGCGTATTGTTCCGTGACGCAGCAGCCATCGAGAACCTGCGCAAGGTGGACACCCTCATCATCGACAAAACCGGGACTTTGACCGAAGGTCGTCCGACCTTTGAGAAGGCTGTTCCCAGCGAGGGATATGAGGCCGATGAAGTTCTACGTTTGGCGGCCAGCCTGGATCAGGGCAGCGAGCACCCCTTGGCTGCGGCCATTGTGGCGGCAGCGCGTGAGCGCAAGCTGGTGCTGGACAAACCCGAGAACTTTGAATCAGGATCCGGCATTGGCGTTCAAGGCCAGGTGGGTGGACGCCACCTGGTGCTGGGCAACACGGCGCTGATGCAGCAGATCAACATCTCCGTGGACGCCCTGACAACCCAAGCCGAATCTTTGCGTGCCCAAGGTGCCAGCGTGATGCATTTGGCCATTGACGGCAAATTGGCTGGGCTGCTGGCGGTGTCTGATCCGATCAAGGCCAGCACCATGGAGGCGCTGACAGCCCTCAAAGCCTCCGGCCTGCGCATCGTGATGGCGACGGGTGATGGCATCACCACGGCCAAGGCCGTGGGCGTCAAGCTCGGAATCGAAGAGGTGCATGGCGAAGTCAAACCCCAGGACAAACTGATCCTGGTCGAGCGACTGCAGAAGGAAGGTCGCATCGTGGCTATGGCCGGTGACGGTATCAACGATGCGCCAGCGCTGGCGAGAGCCAATGTGGGTATTGCCATGGGAACCGGAACGGATGTTGCGATGAACAGTGCCCAGGTCACTCTGGTAAAGGGTGACTTGCGTGGTATTTCCATTGCGCTTGCGCTGTCCAACGCCACCGTGGGCAACATGAAGCAAAACCTGATGTTTGCCTTCCTGTACAACGCCTTGGGAATTCCAGTGGCGGCTGGTTTGCTCTACCCATTCACGGGCTGGCTTCTGTCGCCCATGATCGCTGCCCTGGCCATGAGCTTCAGTTCGGCATCCGTCATTGGAAATGCCCTGCGTTTGCGTGGCAAATCGCTATAGCTGACGACTTGTTTGGCGTTGGACTTTCACTTCGGGTTTAATCAGATCGTGCGCACCGTCCGCTTTCTACTTCTGATGCTACTGAGCCTGGCAATCCCTCTGGCGGGATATGCGGGCTTGGGCGTGCCGAAGATGCCATGCCCCATGGAAATGGCCGCAATGGCAGAGCAGCAGCTCAGTGGCGATATGGAAGATGCATCAGCCACCCCAATGGGCGAGTGCTGCAATGACATGGAAACCTTGCTCAAAACGGGCAAGACCTGCAAGGTAGGCCAGGACTGCAAGATCGGCAGCTTGGGACTGTCTGTCCATTTCCCCGCAATACCCGAAGTCTTCAGCAAAGACACGTTCTTAGGACGTCTGAACGACCGAGCTATAGAGCCTCGCCCCATCCCAATCTGGCGGCCGCCAGCCTGACCCCAACCCCTTGAATCCGTGCCTTGCCGTCTTTGTATGGCCAGGTCATCGCGCGTAAGCGCAGCATTTCAGGAGTTGGGACATGCCTTGTTCCGTTCACCCCATTGGGCGCCGCCTCAGCCGTACGCTGATTGCGAGTGTCTTTCCGCTTGCCGTGGCTCTGCCACTGTGGGCTTCTCCGCTGTCTTTTGAGCAGGCGCTGTCCCTGTCCACCCAAGAAGCGCCAACTTTGTTGGCGTCCCAGGCCAGGGTGGATTCGGCTCGCGCAGCTGCTATTCCCGCCGGGGAACTTCCTGATCCGAAGTTGGCGGTCGGTGTAGAGAATTTCCCCATTGCCGGGCCAGACCGCTATAGCCTGACCGGCGATTTCATGACGATGCAACGCATCGCCTATATGCAGGACATTCCCAATCGCAGCAAGCGGGACGCCCGCGTTGCTGTGGCTCAGGCCAGAGTCCAGCAGGCCGAATCCGCGCAGCAGCTCTCCAAGCTGTCTCTGCGCCGGGAAACTGCCGTGGCCTGGATTCGCCGCTACACCCTGGAGCAGCAAATATCACTGTTCGACGGTCTCTTCAAACAAAACAAGCTTCTGGAATCTGCCGTCCAGGCACAACTGGCTGGCGGGCGCGGCTCTATCACCGATGTGTTGATGCCCAGGCAGGAGGTAGCCATGTTGTCGGAGCGTCTGGATGAACTGCGGGCTCTGCGCGCACAGGCCATTGCCGCACTGCAGCGCTGGATTGGAACTGCCGCCAGTGAAGCACTGGAAGGAGAGCCTCCCAGTTGGCCTCTGGACCGTGAGGCCCTGGCTCACCGTATTCAAGACCACCCCGATGTCAACCTGCTCAGCAGCTCCAGTCGCGTGCTGGATGCTGAACTGCAGGAGGCACAGGCCGCTAAAAAGCCCGATTGGGGTGTGGAGCTGGCCTATCAGCGCCGCGGGGAGCAGTTTGGTGACATGGTCTCGGTAAAAGTAACTTTTGACCTGCCCACTGCGCTGGCCAAACGCCAGGATCCGCAAATCGCCGCCAAACAACTGGAGCGACTGGGACTGGATGCCGAACTGGAGCTTTTGCGGCGCGAACACCTACAGGAACTCGATACCCAATGGGCCGAGTTGGAGCGCCTGAACCTCGCGTTAGACCGCAACCAGACCTTCCTGCAACCCCTGATGCGCGACAAGGTTGCCTTGACCCTCGCCGCGTACCAATCCGGCAAAGGCACCTTGCTGGAGCACTTGGCCGCGCGCCGGGAATCCCTGGAAACCCAACTGCGCTTTCTGACCCTGCGGGGAGAACGCCAAGCGATCAGCGCACGCCTGCACTTCACCAACGATGCCTCATTGACCGGAGGTTCGCAATGAACACCCAAAATCTTCAAAAGAATCTGACCCTCACCGCAATTGGCCTGCTGATCTTGGGCCTGGGTGTTGCCGGAGGTGTTTGGTGGGCTAAGCGCAGTTCCAGCATGGCTTCTGCGGTCACCGAATCTGCCAAGTCTGAACGCAAAGTGCTGTACTGGTACGACCCCATGAAACCAGATGCCAAGTTCGACAAGCCTGGTCCATCCCCGTTCATGGACATGCAGCTCGTGGCGCGCTACGCGGACGAAGGCGCTGCTGACACTGGCGCTCTGACGATTTCCACACGCGCCAGCCAAAGCCTGGGAATGCGCCTGGCCACCGTTACGCAACAAGATCTCTCCAGCACGGTGGAGGTCGCGGGTACGCTCCAACTCAGTGAACGGGACGTCAGCATCGTCCAGGCCCGTACCAGTGGTTTTGTGGAGCGGGTCTACGCCCGCGCGCCGGGCGATGTCGTCCCAGCAGGCAGCCCTCTGGCCGACGTCCTCAACCCGGATTGGGTAGGTGCACAACAAGAGTTTCTGGCCGTCAAGGCCATGGGCGATGCCGCGTTGACCCAGGCTGCCCGCCAGCGCCTGACGCTGCTGGGTATGCCTCCCACCCTGATCCAGCGTGTTAACGATAGCAATCGCACCTTGCCAGTGACCACCATCACGGCGCCCACTGCGGGCGTGCTCTCGGAGTTGATGGTGCGCCAAGGTATGAGCCTGAGCCCCGGCATGACCCTAGCCCGCATCACAGGACTGGGCACGGTCTGGCTGGAGCTGGCCCTGCCGCAGGCCCAGGCCTCCAACCTAGAGATTGGTCAAGTGGTGGAGGCCCGCCTGACCGCAGCTCCTGAAACGGTTCTTAAAGGCAGGGTCGCATCCGTTTTGGCAGAAACCAACTCAGACACACGGACCCTGCGCGTTCGGGTCGAATTACCCAACCCGGGCCAAAAGCTGCGTGCGGGCATGCTAGCCACGGCCACCTTGTACGGCTCCTCCGAATCTGTCCTGCTGGTGCCCTCGGACGCCGTGATTCGCACCGGCAAGCGCGCCTTGGTTTACTTGGCCGAAGAAGGCGGCCAGTTCAAACCGGTCGATGTGCAAATAGGTGCTGAACACGATGGGCAGTTGGTCATACGCCAAGGCCTCAGTGCAGGTCAAAAAGTGGTGGCGTCCGGTCAGTTTTTATTGGACTCGGAGGCCAGCATGCGGGGAATCGCCACGCAGTCAAGCCCGCCAGCTGAATCCATGGCCGCTCCTGCGGCCTCTATGGACAAGGGCGCTGTATTTGAAACCAGTGGCGTGATCGAAGAGCTGGACGCGTCCAATATCAAACTGCGGCACCAAGCCGTACCAGCCCTCAAATGGCCTGCCATGACCATGGGCTTCAAGCGCGCCAAAGATCTGCAGTCATCCGGCTTCAAGGTCGGAGACACCGTGCAGTTCCAGTTCAAGGCCACCGGTGATGAATACGAGGTGGTAACGCTCAAAGGAGCAAAGCCATGATCGCCAGCGTCATCCGCTGGTCGGTCTCCAATCGCTTTCTGGTGCTGCTGGCTACGTTGTTTCTGGCGGGCGCTGGCTTGTGGGCCGTACGGTCCACGCCCATCGATGCCTTGCCGGACCTGTCCGACGTGCAGGTCATCATCCGCACCAGCTACCCAGGCCAGGCCCCGCAGATTGTGGAAAACCAGGTCACCTACCCGCTGGCCACCACCATGCTGTCTGTGCCGGGTGCCAAAACAGTGCGGGGTTTTTCCTTCTTCGGCGACTCCTTCGTCTACATCCTGTTTGACGACTCCACCGATCTCTATTGGGCGCGCTCTCGCGTCCTGGAGTACCTCAACCAGGTACAGGGACGGCTGCCCGCAGGTGCCAAGTCGGCCCTGGGGCCCGATGCCACCGGTGTGGGTTGGATTTACCAATACGCGCTAGTGGACCGCACGGGCGGGCATGACCTGTCACAGTTGCGCGCATTGCAAGACTGGTTTTTGAAGTTCGAGCTCAAGACCCTGCCCAATGTCGCTGAAGTTGCCAGCGTGGGTGGCATGGTCAAGCAGTACCAGGTCGTGCTGGACCCGCTCAAACTCAATGGCTATGGCATCACCTACGAGCAGGTACGCCAAGCTCTGATGAACGGGAATCAGGAAACGGGCGGATCAGTGCTGGAACTGGCCGAGGCCGAGTACATGGTGCGGGTCAATGGCTACCTGCGAACCCTTGACGATTTCCGGGCCATCCCACTATCCAGCCGCGGCGGCATAGCGGTTCGGCTTGGGGACGTGGCGACGGTGCAAGTCGGACCAGAAATGCGCCGTGGCGTAGCTGAGCTCGATGGAGAAGGAGAAGTGGCGGGTGGTGTCGTCTTGCTGCGTTCCGGCAAGAATGCCCAGGAAACCATACGCGCCGTTAAAGCCAAGCTGGCCGACTTGCAGAAAAGCCTGCCACCCGGAGTGGAGGTCGTCACCACCTACGATCGCAGCGCCCTGATCGAGCGGGCCATCGACAACCTCTCCGTCAAGCTGCTGGAAGAGTTCGTCGTGGTGGCGCTGGTATGCGTGCTATTTCTGGGCCACCTGCGATCTGCGCTGGTTGCCATCATCTCTTTACCCTTGGGCATCGTGGCGGCCTTTGTGGTGATGCATGTCCAGGGCATCAACGCCAACATCATGTCGCTGGGCGGCATTGCCATTGCCATCGGTGCAATGGTGGATGCGGCCGTCGTCATGATTGAGAACGCGCACAAGAAGCTGGAGGCTTGGCAGCATGCCCATCCCGAGCAGGCCTTGGAAGGTCAGGAACGGTGGAGCGTCATCACCGAAGCTGCCGTTGAGGTCGGGCCGGCTCTGTTTTTCTCCCTGCTGATCATCACCTTGTCTTTCATTCCCGTGTTCACGCTGGAAGCCCAGGAAGGTCGCCTGTTTGGCCCTCTGGCTTTCACCAAGACCTACGCCATGGCTGCCGCAGCGGGACTCTCGGTGACGTTGATCCCCATCCTGATGGGGTACTGGATCCGTGGGCGTATCCCGGATGAACAGCGCAACCCGATCACTCGGGCCTTGATCACGGTGTACCGCCCCGCGCTGGAGTGGGTGCTGCAACGCCCCAAGGCTACGTTGATCATTGCCGTTTTAGTCTCTGCCACCACGCTGTGGCCCGTGAGCCAGTTGGGTGGGGAGTTCCTGCCACCTCTAGACGAAGGGGATCTGCTCTACATGCCTTCGGCGTTGCCAGGGCTGTCGGCGCAGAAAGCATCGGAACTGCTGCAAATCACCAACCGCATGATCAAGACCGTTCCTGAGGTGGAGCGTGTCTTTGGCAAAGCTGGGCGTGCTGAGACCGCCACTGACCCGGCGCCTATGGAGATGTTCGAGACCACCGTGCAGCTCAAACCACGTGACCAATGGCGTACCGGCATGACGCCGGAGAAACTGATCGAGGCATTGGACCAGGCCGTCAAAGTACCCGGACTGTCCAACATCTGGATCCCACCGATCCGCAACCGCATCGACATGCTCGCCACCGGTGTCAAAAGCCCCATCGGTGTCAAAGTCAACGGGACTGACCTTGCCACCATCGACCGCATCGCCAGCCAGATCGAACAGGTGGCCAAAGGCGTGCCTGGTGTGTCGAGTGCTTTGGCCGAACGCTTGACGGGAGGTCGTTACGTGGATGTTCAGATCGACCGAGTGGCGGCCGGGCGCTATGGCTTAAATATCAATGATGTGCAGGCACTGGTCTCAGGCGCCATTGGCGGGGAGAATGTTGCGGAAACCGTCGAGGGATTGGCTCGCTTCCCCATCAATTTGCGCTATCCCAGAGAGTGGAGAGACACCCCCGAGAAACTGGTTCAGCTCCCGATCCTGACGCCCTCGGGACAGCAGATCACCCTGGGCACGGTCGCAAAGGTGAGGATCACTGATGGTCCGCCCATGCTCAAGACTGAGAATGCGCGCCCCTCCAACTGGGTCTACGTGGATGTGCGCGGGCGAGATCTGGCTTCCGTCGCCAACGACCTCCGTCAGGCGGTGAGTCAGCAGGTAACGCTGGAGCCTGGCGTCAGCATCACTTATTCAGGGCAGTTCGAGTTCCTGGAACGGGCCAATGCGAGACTCAAAGTGGTGGTGCCTGCCACTTTGCTCATCATCTTCGTATTGCTGTACCTCACCTTCAACCGGTTGGATGAGGCCGCATTGATCATGGCCACACTGCCATTTGCGCTGACGGGTGGTGTCTGGTTTCTGTACCTGATGGGCTACCACCTGTCGGTCGCCACCGGCGTCGGGTTTATCGCGCTTGCCGGTGTGGCGGCCGAGTTTGGGGTGGTCATGCTGCTCTACCTCAAGCAAGCTTTGGCGGAACGGGAGCGTCGAGGCGAGGAGCTGGGAGTTGCCATGGTTCTGGATGCTATTCGCGAAGGTGCCGTGCTTCGGGTGCGTCCCAAGGCCATGACGGTGGCTGTGATCCTGGCAGGCCTGATTCCCATTGTCTGGGGCAGTGGCACTGGCTCGGAGGTGATGAGCCGGATTGCGGCACCCATGCTGGGAGGCATGATTACTGCACCTTTGCTATCGCTTTTTATCATTCCAGCCGCATATCGCTTGATGTGGACACGCCAAATCACATCAATAGCGCCATGACGATACCTTCTGCTGTGATTTTCGGTACATGGCTGGGGGATTCCGTGCACGCTGCGCCAGATGATCACTTTCGCACAACTGAGCCTGAACTTTGCGGTCATATCCAACGCTGGCTGGCCACCGAGCGGGCTTGACCTTATAGCGACTACAAGGTGTATCTTTGTTTTATCGAAATGAATGGAGAGTCGCGGAATGGATTCCAGCAATACAAAATCGTGCGGTACGGCCGCATGCGAATCGCTGGCTCGCCAGCCTTTGGTGGGCTCGGGACGGCCAGCGACCGACACCGTCTTCTACATCGAGAAGATGGACTGCCCGAGCGAAGAGCGCCAGATCCGCCAGCGCGTGGGTCAGATCGCCGGTGTCGAAGCGCTCGGCTTCGACCTGAAGCAGCATCGCCTCACCGTGACGCACCGGCTTGACGACATGGCGCCGGTGACGGCGGCATTGACGGAGCTCGGGTTGCCACCCGCCCCGCTGCAAGAGGTGCGGACGGACTCGTTCCATGTGCCGCGCATGGACTGCAAGAACGAGGTCGCGCAGATTCGCGCGCGACTGAGCGACATGCCCGGTATCGAGGACTTGCGGTTCGACCTGGCCGAGCGCGTCCTGACGGTAGACCACAGCCTGGCGGACACCGGGTCGGTGACCGACGCCCTGGCCGAACTCGGCATGCCTGCCGCGCCGCGCCAGGCCGCTGCCCCTGAAACCCGAACGATCTTCCATGTGCCGAAGATGGATTGCCGCAACGAAGAGCGCCAAGTCCGCGAGCGCCTGCAAGGCATGGCGGGCATCGATGACCTGGAGTTCGATCTTCCGCAACGCCGACTCACGGTGGTCCACCGGCTCCCCGACGCGGCGGTGCTGGCCAAGGCTTTGGCAGAGATCGGCATGCCGCCGGCTGACGCGCTGCCGCCCGCGCAGGCGCCGACACTCTCCGAAAGCCCGGTCGCATCGCTGCGCACTGACACCTTCCGTATCGAGAAGATGGACTGTCCCACGGAAGAAGGGATGATCCGCAAGCGGCTGGGCTCCCTGGCGGGTGTCGATGCCCTCGACTTCAACCTGATGCAGCGCAAGCTGACCGTGCGGCACAGCTTGCCGTCCACCGATGGCATCGTCGCGGCGCTCAAGGACATTGGCCTGCCCCCAGCAGAAGCCGCCGCCACTGTCGCCGGCGCGGTAAACCGCAGCGTGTTTCGCATTGAGAACATGGATTGCCCCACCGAAGAGGGCTTGATCCGCGACAAGCTCCAGCACATGCCGGGAGTGCAGGCTCTGGATTTCAATCTGATGCAGCGCAAGCTGACCGTCGCCCACACTGCAGCGATTGCCGAGGTGGAAGGAGCGCTGCTCGCCATTGGCATGAAGGCCGTGCGTGACGCAGCGGACGGGGCCGACATCGATGAGGCGCCTAAGCCCTCCGTGAGTCGGCGCCAATGGGTGTTGATGGGGATCGCGGGCGTCAGTGCGGCCGTGGCCGAGGCCATCGCGTTCGGCACGGGGAACGATACGGCCTGGCCCGTCATCGCCCTCGCGCTGCTGTCCATCGCGACCGGCGGCTGGCCCACCTACAAGAAGGGCTGGCTGGCGCTCAAGAACGGTGTCCTGAACATGAACGCGCTGATGTCGATCGCGGTGACCGGCGCGGTCCTCATCGGGCAATGGCCCGAGGCGGCCATGGTCATGTTCCTGTTCGCGCTGGCGGAAGTGATCGAGGTGCTGTCGCTCGACCGCGCCCGCAATGCGATCCGCGGATTGCTCGCGATGGCGCCGGAGCAAGCCACGGTGCAGCAGCCCGATGGCAACTGGCTGGACGTGCCGGCCAAGACCGTGGCTGTCGGCGACCTGGTGCGAATCCGGCCGGGCGAGCGCATCCCGCTGGATGGTGTGCTGGAAGGCGGCCAGTCCGCCGTCAACCAGGCGCCCATCACCGGTGAAAGCATTCCCGTGGCCAAGGCGGCGGGCGACACGGTGTTCGCGGGCACCATCAACGAAACCGGTTCGTTCACCTACCGGGTGACCGCGGAGGCCACGCACTCCACACTGGCCCGCATCATCAAGGCGGTCGAGGAGGCACAAGGCAGCCGCGCCCCCACCCAACGCTTCGTCGACCAGTTCGCCAAGGTGTACACGCCAGCGGTGTTCGCGGTGGCGCTCGCGGTCATGCTGGTGCCGCCGCTGTTCCTGGGCGGCGCATGGATGGACTGGATTTACAAGGCGTTGGTCTTGCTGGTAATCGCCTGCCCTTGCGCGCTGGTCATCTCGACGCCGGTCACCGTGGTGAGCGGCCTGGCCGCCGCCGCACGTCGCGGCATCCTCGTCAAGGGTGGCGCCTATCTCGAGCAGGGGCGGCTTCTGAAGGCGCTCGCCCTGGACAAGACGGGCACCATCACGCAGGGAAAGCCGGTGGTCACGGACATCGTGGCCCTGGGTGCGGACGAAATGGAAACTCTCCGGCTGGCTGCCAGCCTGGCTGGCCGTTCGGACCATCCGGTGTCCGGCGCTGTCGCCAGCCACTGGCGTGAGAAGCAGGGCACCGACTTGCTGGAGGTCGATGACTTCGAGGCCATCACCGGGCGCGGCGTCAAGGGGCGCGTCAATGGCGAGTGGCACTACCTCGGCAATCACCGGCTGCTGCAGGAACTGGGCATTCGCAGCGAGGCGGCGGAAGCTGCCTTGAAGAAGATCGAAGGCGAAGGCAAGACGGCCATCGCCATCGCCACGGCGACGCAAGCCCTGGCCGTTATCGGTGTCGCAGACACGGTGCGCGAGACCAGCCGCGAGGCGATTGGCGAGCTGCACGCTCTGGGCGTGCGCACCGTCATGCTCACCGGCGACAACCAACAAACCGCCAGCGTGATCGCTCGCGATGTCGGCATCGACGACGCCCGCGGTGGACTGCTGCCGGAGGACAAGCTCAAAGCCATCGACGCCGAACTGTCCGCGCATGGCACCGTGGGCATGGTGGGCGACGGGATCAACGACGCGCCCGCATTGGCCAAGTCCAGCATCGGCTTCGCCATGGGCGCGGCCGGCACCGACACGGCCATCGAAACGGCCGATGTGGCACTGATGGACGATGACTTGCGCAAGATCCCGCAGTTCATCCGCTTGAGCCGCCGCACCGGGGCGATCCTGAGACAGAACATCGTGCTGGCGCTGGGCATCAAGGTAGTGTTTCTGGTGCTGGCACTCACGGCGACGGCGACACTGTGGATGGCAGTGTTCGCCGACATGGGTGCCAGCCTCCTGGTGGTGTTCAACGGCATGCGACTCTTGAAGTCGACAAGCCGTTGACCCCGATGGGCGCCGGTGACATGGGACTGCTGCGGCACTGGGTATACGACTGGGGCGGCCTCAATACCCAACTGATGCTGTGGATCAACCGGTCCATGTCGGCGGAATGGCGTGACGTGGCTCGTTTGCTCTCCGCACTCGGCAGCTATTGGGGTGCGCCTGTCATGGGACTGCTTCTGCTGGGCTGGCGGACCGTCAAGCGCTCCGAACCTACAGCGCTGGCACCGTTCTGTTTCGGGGTTGGCGTCCTGGTCGCAATGCTTCTTGCCTGGACAGCAAAATCCGCGTTCGCGCTCCCGCGACCGTCGGACCTGTATGCCAACGTTATGGCATGGGTGCTCGTCGAACCCGATAGCCTCTATGGGTTTCCCAGCGGTCATGCGGTTTACATCGCTGTCGTCGTCACCTGCCTCTGGTCCTTGGGGCCCTGGCCGTTTCGGTTGCTCTTGCTCGCAGTCGCTGCGGCCGTCGGCTGGTCCCGCGTGGCACTGGGCGCGCATTTCCCGGCGGATGTTGTTGCTGGCTACCTGCTCGGCGGCGCTTGCGTTACCGCGACCCGTGGATGGGCCGTGTCGTTGAAGCGAGTAGCTGACGAGAGACTGGCGACGCGATGACGTTCGGATTTGCCGCCGCGCTGCGGCTTGCTGTCCGCATCGACACAGTGAATCGCCAGATGGCGTTTGCGGTGCGCTGGGGCTTGCTGGCCAATGCCATCCTCATCGCTGGCAATGCGTTTAGCCGCAAGCTGCTGGGCGTGGCGTCTTCATCCATGTACGACGTGCAGCCTCACTTCTTTGCGGCGGCGGTGCTGCTGATGGCGGCCTATACGTTGCAGCGCGATGAGCATGTGCGCATCGATATCTTCTCGGGCTCGCTTGGGCTGCGGGGCATGGCCTGGCTGGATCTTGTGGGGATTCTCATCGTGCTACTGCCGCTCTGTGTGGTCGCCGTCTGGGTGACCGCTCCGGAGTTTGCGCAGTCCTTCGCCAGCGGCGAAACGCGCGGCAGCCGCGAAAGCCTGAGCACTTTTCCCGCGTGGATCATGAAGGGAATGATTCCCCTGGGATTCCTCTCCCTGGGGGCGCAGGGCGTCGCCGAAGCCTCGCGCTGTATCGCCTTCCTCGCCGGCGCTGCGCCGGCCCGACGCATCGCGCAAACCGTGCAACAGGGCGACCGTCCATGAGTCCCGAACTCATCGCGCCCATCATGTTCGGCACGCTGGTAGTCGTGCTGCTGGCCGGGTTCCCCGTAGCTTTTTCCCTAGCGGCGGTCGCTGCAGTGTTTGGCATCACAGGCGTTCTCGTCGGTCAGTTCACTGCGCCGTTTCTGCTGAACATGCCACTGCGGGTGCAGGGCGTCTTCAACAGTGACAACTTCCTTGCAATACCCATGTTCGTACTGATGGGGCTGATCCTGGAGCGCACCGGGATCGCCGAGGACACGCTCATAGCCCTCGGACGCTTGTTCCGCAAGCAGCCTGGCGGCTTGCTGGTAGCCACACTTGCCCTGGGCTCCATGCTGTCGGCCATCACTGGGTTCGTATCCGCCTCGGTCATCACCATGGGGCTGATCGCACTTCCGACGATGCTCAAGGCGGGTTATGACCCCAAGTTGGCCACCGGTTCGATTGCGGCTGCCGGCACACTGGCGCAGATGCTGCCACCGAGTCTGGTACTCATCGTACTGGCCGAACAGGTGGAGGTACCCCTGGTGGAGATCTTTCACGCTGCCCTGCTGCCCAGCGCGATGCTGGTCGGGCTATACCTGGTGTACGTCGTCTCAATAGCGCGCTGGCGCCCGGGTTTTGCACCGCCTATGGCGGAGGTCGCCGCCGTATCCTCGAACGCATGGAAAGAGGCTGCAGTGGCGGCCGGCGTGCCGATGTTGCTCATCCTGACGATATTGACGGCAATCTTTTTCGGCGTCGCCACCCCGACCGAAGGCGGTGCGGTTGGCGTCTGCGCGTCGCTGCTGATCGGGTTGGCTAAACGCCGGTTAGGCCGCCAGCAGCTGGCCGACGCACTCACCAACACCGGCGTCCTTTGTTCCAGTGTGATCTTCCTGCTGCTGGGTGCATCGTTTTTTACGCTGGTGTTTCGTGGCTTCGACGGCCAAGTTTGGATCGAACAACTCTTCGGCCACCTGCCGCAGGGACAGCTGCCATTTCTGCTGTTCGTGTGCATCGGCATCTTCCTGCTCGGATTCTTCCTCGACTTCTTCGAGATCGCCTTCATCGTCGTACCCCTGATCGCGCCGGTGGCGCGCAAGCTCGGTGTCGATATGGTCTGGTTCACTGTCGTTGTGGCGGTGATCCTGCAGACCTCGTTCATGCACCCGCCCTTCGGCATCGCGCTGTACAACCTGCGCAGTGTGGCCCCCCCCGAAGTTCGTACCTCCGACATCTACCTCGGCGCAATCCCTTTCCTGTTGTTGCAGATGGTCATGGTGGGCATCCTCGTGGCGTTTCCCGGTATTGCCAGCACGCCGCCACCGCCGGCCACCTTGACTGACAAGCAGGTAGAGGATGCGCTACGCATGCCATCGGATCAATTTCCCGAGCCCTCAGTCGACATGATTCCCAAACAATGAACATGCAAACTCACCGTCCTTGGCCTTTCTTTTGCCTCGCCTTCGCCGTCTTCGTGGCAGATCAGACCGCCAAAAGCACCATCGACTCCATCACGTCCTTGGGATGGTCCTATTCGCTCGGCCCCTTTTTCAACCTGGTCCATGTACTGAACCCGGGTGCGGCCTTCAGTTTTCTGGCGGGCGCCGGCGGGTGGCAGCGCAGGTTCTTCCTGACCATCGCGATCGCTGCTTCCGTCTGGTTGATATGGATGTTGCGGCAATCTCGCCCGCGCAGCGAATCGTTGGCATTCAGCCTGATCTTGGGAGGTGCCCTGGGTAATGCCTTTGATCGTGCCGTTCGTGGCCATGTCATCGACTACTTGGATTTCCACCTCGCCGGATGGCACTGGCCCGCGTTCAATGTGGCAGATATCGCCATTACCTTTGGGGCAGCTTGCCTGGTGCTTGCATCGGTCACCGCTTCGAGGCACCCGCAAGCTCGGGAGAAAGCTTGAGCAACCTCCACCGAATCTGCAAGACACGAAATTGGAAGGCCTGCGCGTCACGTTGGTTTGGGTATCCTGGCTACTCCCCGCACCGACCACACTGTGCTGTCTGAGACCTATAGGAATACCCGCGTGAGCAATTAAGTTCATCGAAAGCACTGGTAACACCAAACTCTGTAAGAGCTTTAAGGTTGCGCGATACACTTCGCGCTTGGAAAGGCCTTCCCATGAAGATTGGCGAACTCGCAAAAGTAACCCAGACCCAAGCGGAAACCATCCGTTTCTACGAGCGCGAAGGCTTGTTGACGGAGCCGCCTCGCAGTAACGGAAACTACCGGCTCTATGGGCAAGAGCACCTGGAGCGGCTCGCCTTCATCCGGCACTGCCGATCGCTCGACATGACGCTCGATGAGATCCGCGCGCTGCTGCTATTCCAGGATGCACCCCGCGAGAATTGCCATGCTGTCAACGAGGTTCTGGATAAGCGTATCGAGCATGTGGCTCAACGCATCCGCGATCTGAAGGAACTGCAAAGGGAACTCAAGTCGCTTCGACAGCAATGCGATGGAGTGGCTGCCGAATGCGGCGTTCTGGATGGTCTGAAGCAGGTCAACGTCAGCAAGCCCAAGGGCCACGAGGTTCACTCGGTCGGACACCGCAGACCTCCAAAGGGAACGCGTAATCCGAAGCTTGCGCATTGAAGCAGTTTGCCCCGTTGGGCGAGCCCAACCATCACTAGCAGTGGGCCAGCTATGTTGGCGCCGAGCGAAATTTGACAGTCGGGGACTCGACGTAAAACTTGGACTGGTTATGCCGCGATCCCAAGGCTCGCCCGGTATTTCAGGGGACTGAGTGAGCCCAAAGAGAGGCACCTGGAGTTGCCATGGTTCTGGATGCCATCCGTGAAGGTGCGATGCTGCGGGTACGTCCCAAGGCCATGACGGTGGCTGTGATCCTAGCGGGTTTGATTCCCATCGTGTGGGGCAGTGGTACTGGTTCGGAAGTGATGAGCAGGATTGCGGCACCCATGCTGGGAGGGATGATTACGGCGCCGTTGCTGTCGCTGTTCATCATCCCCGCGGCCTACCGATTGATGCGGGTTCGATCGACTGGATAGACCACCTCCACCCACATTAGCGGTGCGCGTGGCGGTGGTGAATATCCGGAAAATGCCCGTGACTGTGCTGGATTTCAGTGTGTTGATGCGCATGTGAATGGGGCTCCACGCCATCCCACTCGAAATCGTGACTGTGCTGGTGGTGTTCATCGTGCCGATGCTTGTGCCCATGGTTCAGCGCGGTGTGCTGATGCTCATGGACATGGCGTTCGGTGAGGTGCAACCAGACCCCCGCGGCCATCAGTCCTGTTGCCAGCCAAAACGCAAAGCTGGTGGGCTCCCCAAGCATCGCAATAGAGAGCGCTGCGCCCACAAAAGGTGCCGTCGAAAAATAGGCGCCTGTGCGAGCGGTTCCCAACCCGCGCAGGGCCAAGACGAATAGCACCAGGCTCAGGCCATAGCCAAAAAAGCCGATCACCATGGCCGCTGAAATATGGCCTGCTGAGGGAAACTCTGCTCCCAACGACACGCCCAGGACGATGTTGACGCAGCCTGCTACCAGGCCTTTGCTGCCCGCAATAAAGAGCGCGTCGGACGCCGAGACTTTGCGCGTGAGGTTGTTGTCAATCGCCCATGCCATGCAGGCACCGACCAAGGCCAGCGGTCCAATGACAGAGGTAAGGGTTTCGATGCCGGACCACGCCAGTACCGCACCACCTAGAACGATCAGCAGCATGCCAAACACAATGCGACGATCTGTTTGCTCCCGAAACACCACCCACGCGAGTACTGCGGTGAGCACGGATTCCAGATTTAAGAAGAGTGAGGATGTTGCTGCGGCAGTGCGCGCGAGCCCCACCATCAGTAGCAGTGGGCCAACTACACCTCCAAATGCGATTGCACCCAACAACCAAGGCCACTCCTGTCTAGGTAGACCGCTGGATTTCCATCCACGATCGCGAATCAAGCGGATCATGGCCAGACCCAATCCACTTCCCAAATAAAGCAGTCCAGCCAATAGAAACGGCGAGAAAGCGGAAAATCCCTCGCCGATCAGCTGTTTTGCGAATGGTGTGCTGGCCCCGAACAAAATTGCGGCACCCAAAGCGGGTAGCGCGGCACGGTGTAGAAGGTTCATTCGTGTATTTTTCGATGCGTGTGATTCGACCTTCTTCGGAAGGCGTCGTCTCAACCGAGATGGGTGTGACGTTCGACTTTGGCTTCCGTCTCCATGGTAGCCAGACCGTGCATGATCCCGCAGGCATCGACCGCTTGCTCCGATACACACCTCTCTCGAAGCGCTCCCAGTTGCTTTTTGAGATGAATGAGTTCTCGAATACGTTCATCGACGTGCGCAATGTGTTGGTCGAAGACCGCATTGATGGCGCCACAACCGTCTGCAGGTTGGTCCGCCAGATCAAGCAGCGTATGGATTTCTTCCTGGCTCATGTCCAGTGCCCGGCAATTGCGTATGAAACGCAGGCGTTCAACGTGTTCGGGCCCATACACCCGGAAATTTCCCGGCGTGCGCGCAGGCTCAGGAAGGAGCCCGGCCTTCTCGTAATAGCGCACCGTTTCCACCGTGCACTGCGCTACCAAGGCTAATTCACCGATTTTCATGACCGACTCCAGAAATGTCTTGACTCTATAGTAACTTCAGGTTGTGTAATTGGGCAACTTCATTGGAAAAGCCTATGTCAGACGCCCACAAACACGATTCACATGGTCACGACCACGACCATTCCCATAGCCACGCGCATGCAAGTGATTCCTGCTGTGCGCCCGCTGAACCCGCGCAATCGGCAGCCCCTGCCGCAGCTTGTTGCGGCACGCATACTGCGCCGGACATTCAACCTGCGGCGCAACTCGGTAAACCATCGATTAGTGCTGATGGTGTTCAGACGCCCATTCGCATCATGCAAATGGACTGCCCCACAGAAGAGGGACTTTTGCGCAAGAAGCTGGGGGGCATGCCAGGTGTGACAGGGCTGGAGTTCAACCTGATGCAACGCGTACTGACGGTGACCCATGCTCCCAAGGAAATTGAACCGATTCTGGCCGCCGTGCGCTCGTTGGGTTTCACTCCCGAGATAGCCAACAGCGCATCCTCTCAGGAGGAGCCCACGCCTGAACCCGTCAAACCTTGGTGGCCCTTGGCATTTGCCGGGGCAGCAGCAATTGCCTCGGAAGTAGTTGAATGGACTGGCTTGCCCACGTGGATGGCGGCAGTTTTGGCTCTGGTGGCTGTATTGGCCTGCGGAATCACCACTTATAAGAAAGGCTGGATTGCCATTCGCAATGGCAACCTCAACATCAATGCCTTGATGAGCATCGCTGTAACAGGTGCGCTTTTCCTGGGGCAGTGGCCCGAAGCGGCTATGGTGATGGTGTTGTTCACAATTGCGGAACTAATCGAGGCCAAGTCGCTGGATCGAGCCCGAAATGCCATTCGCGGATTGATGCAATTGACGCCGGAACGCGCGACAGTCTTGCAGGCAGACGGCAATTGGCAGGACGTGGCTGCCAAATCGGTTGCAGTGGACGCACGCGTCCGTGTCAAACCGGGGGAGCGCATCGCACTGGACGGAAAAATCGTCAGTGGTCGCTCGGCTATCAACCAAGCACCCATTACCGGTGAAAGCCTCCCTGTAGAAAAAGCCGAGGGTGACCCGGTGTTTGCCGGCACTATCAACGAATCGGGTTCGTTTGAGTACACAGTGACTGCTGCTGCCAATGACAGCACGCTGGCCCGCATCATCCACGCAGTGGAAGAAGCACAAGGCGCCCGTGCACCGACCCAGCGCTTTGTCGACCAATTCGCCCGAATCTACACACCAGTGGTATTCGCCATTGCCTTGGCGGTCGCCATCTTGCCGCCATTGCTGATGGGGGGAGATTGGTTCACCTGGATTTATAAGGCGCTGGTTTTGCTGGTGATTGCCTGCCCCTGTGCCCTGGTCATCTCCACCCCGGTGACCATCGTCAGTGGACTGGCTGCTGCGGCACGCCAGGGCATTCTTGTGAAAGGTGGCGTCTATCTGGAAGAAGGACGCAAGCTGAAGTGGCTGGCACTCGACAAGACTGGAACCATCACGCACGGCAAGCCTGCGCAGACGGATTTTGTGGTGCTCAGTGGGATGAATGAGACCGAGTTGCGCAGTCTGGCAGCCAGTCTGGCCGGTCGCTCGGATCACCCCGTGTCCAAGGCGCTGACAGAGGCTGCCAAGCGCGACAACGTTGCCCTGCGCAATGTTGATGCATTTGAAGCCCTGCCTGGACGTGGCACCAAGGGCGTCATCGACGGAAAGCCCTTCTATTTGGGCAATCACCGCCTGATTCACGAGCAAGGTCGCTGCTCCGACGCCCTGGAAGCCCGTTTGTCTGCGCTGGAAGAGCAAGGCAAGACTGTCATTCTGTTGGCCGACGACCAGGAAGTGCATTGCATGTTTGCTGTGGCCGATACGGTCAAAGACAGCAGCCGGCAAGCCATTGCCGAATTGCATGACTTGGGCATCAAGACGGTCATGCTGACTGGAGACAACGCCCACACCGCCAAAGCCATTGCCGCCCAAGTCGGAATCGATGAAGCACGTGGCGATCTACTGCCTGAAGACAAACTCAAAGCCATAGAAAGCAAGGTCGGTCTGGGTGGTTCCATCGGGATGGTGGGAGATGGCATCAACGATGCGCCAGCTTTGGCAAGAGCAGACATAGGTTTTGCGATGGGCGCAGCTGGTACTGGTACGGCCATTGAAACCGCTGACGTGGCTCTGATGGACGATGACCTGCGCAAACTTCCTCGTTTTATTCGCCTGTCGCGACACACCCATGCAGTGCTCGTACAGAACATTGTTTTGGCACTGGGAATCAAGGCTGTTTTCCTGGTGTTGACGCTTACGGGTGCAGGCACGATGTGGATGGCCGTATTCGCCGATGTCGGCGCCAGTTTGCTTGTCGTCGGCAACGGCCTACGCTTACTGCGTAAATAGAAGAAAAGGAGCGCAAGTCATGTCCATGAACAGAAGAACAGCGCTGATAGCGCCTTTGGCTACGGCCGTTGGTTTCAGCGGTCTATCAGGATGCGCTCTGAGCGATAACGCACCAGATTCCAGCTTTTTGTTGTTGGACGGCAGCTACACCAATATGGGCAAGCTCAGAGGCAAAGTCCTATTGATCAACTTTTGGGCCACAACCTGCACGACGTGCGTGAAGGAAATGCCTGAAATTGTGAACACATACACAAAGTTCCAAAGCAAAGGATTTGAAACGGTCGCAGTTGCCATGCAATACGACCCCGTGAACTGGGTCGTCAACTTCACCAATACCCGCCAGCTGCCATTCAAAGTCGCACTGGACAACACGGGTGAAAACGCGAAGCAATGGGGGGATATCAAGATCACTCCAACGACCTTTATTGTGGACAAGCAAGGCAAGATCGTGAAGAAGTATGTCGGTGCACCAGATTTTGTTGCACTCCATGCATTGTTGGAAAACTTGTTGTCTGAAGGATGAAGGCGGCAAGCGCTGGCTCAGATATTGATCATCAAACCTACATTCCCACATAGAGGTTCAACATGGAAACGCCTAAACCAGAGACCACCAGAAACAGTATTGACGTGTTCGAGCATTTGTTGACCAGAGCACGAAACACGCCAATGGACCAACTTGAGCAGCGTTGGCATCTGCTGGAAGCTGCGCATATTGTTGGACAAACCCGCTTTGAACCTCATTTGAGGGTGCACGTTGCGATGCTGAATCTGGCTTGGCAATCGAAAGACCTCCCGGAGGTGGCAGGTCAATTGCTCAGAATCGCGCTGGTTCCTTTGGGGCATTTAATCGGGCGCCTACCGATTGGGAATCCCGGTCGCGCAAATGTCAGTGCATTTGAGCCGATGCAACCCTCTTCCAAAATGTTGCAGACGATCGCAGAATCACGCCAGTCGTTGTGAGACTAGAAACTCAAATGAGCCCATCCTCAAGGACTTCTATCAAGCTTCGTGTTTTTGTTGCATTGTTGGCTTTCCAGATGTTCGGAGCTACGTCGATTCGAGCACAGGTTATGGTCGATGACGCTTGGGTAAGAGCGACAGTACGCGGCCAACAAGCAACAGGCGCATTTATGCGTATTTCGACGAAAAAGGATGTGAAGCTAGTTGAAGCACGAACGCCAAACGCAGGGTTTGTGGAGGTTCATCAGATGCTTTTGGAGCAAGGGGTCATGTCCATGCGACCCGTGAAGGGGCTCTTGATTCGTGCTGGCGAACCTGTGGAGTTCAAGTCAGGCGGTTATCACTTGATGCTCATGGATCTCAAGCAACCAGTACGAGCTGGCTTTGAGTCACAAATAACTCTGGTGTTTGAAAGCAGCGACGGAAAACGTGAGTCCGTCTACGTTCATGCACCGATAGCAAACTCATCCCCGCACGAAAAGAAATAGCCGCAAAAAACCCCGCTGCAGATTTGCTCTCCCATTCCTTTAGTAAGCAAGAAATGCCACCAAGTGGGCACAAAGGCACTGGCACCCAAGATCCTCAAAGGAAATTGGCTATCCCAGTACACCCTCGTAAATGATCTTCCATGCTTCTGAGCGTTTCTGCCAGTACTGCCTGACCGTGCGTCCAGTTCGCTCACCCTGCACCAGTTCTCCGAAGGTAGCCACCAAAATCTCAGCCTCATCCGTCCAGCGGATCAGCGACACGTCGTTGAGTTGAATCGGTTTTCGGCCAAGCTTGACCATTTCAGCGTGCACACCCTTGCCAAATGCATTCAGATCTTTGCCATCCGCACTAAAGTCGCTGGCGTAGTACTTCAGAATCTCACTCACATTGCCAGAGCTTTTGGCAGAGGCCCAGCTCAGCAAAGTACCTTCCAACTGTTGGCGTTCAGACTGGAGATCAGTGGGCCGAACCCACTTAAAGTTTTTGCCAATCAAGACCGGGGTAGTTCGAATTTCCACAGTGCTAATAATGCGATCCAGATCAGGATTGGCCATCGCTACGCAGCCCTCAGTTGCCTGGGGCTCTCGTGTGAACTGGCTCGATGGATTTCCATGAAGCCAAATGCCACTGCCAGTCTTCCCTCTTCGCATATCCAATACGTTGGGATAGCTGACGGGCAGTGCTCCCGTCCCATACAGATCGGGAAGGCTTTTGGGATCTAGGCTGCTGGTAATGAAATAAACCCCCAGTGGGGTGCGCAAATCGCCCTCAACATTTTTACCTACACCCGCCTTACCAACGGAGATGTAGTAGTCGGCCAGCAAACGGGTTCTGTTGCCAGCGTTCTCAAAAAGATACAGACGTGCCTTGGCGGTATCTACTGCAATGGCATGCTTATTTCTTTTGGACAATCCCACAAACTGGGCAGGTATGGCGTCGACGGGAGGACGCTGTTGCAATGCCGCTATGCGCAACTGAGACTCCGCCCTCAAAGCTCGCAGGTTGTTTGCTGCGGTCTGCTCTAGGTCACTGGGAACATCACCAATCTGGCGAATCGGACGCGACAGGGTAGTGAGCAGATCCCCGTACACCAGTTGCGCCAACTGAAAATGTGGATACGCTTTCACAAGCGCTTCGGCTTTCCCAAGGGCCTCACGAGTGTCCGCTGTCCCGATCAGGCGATAGATTTCAATAAGCCGGGCTTCCGCTATTCCGTCCGAACTTGCGGGACTGGTTGATTTTTCAACCTTGGGCTTGGATCGTGGTTGTGTATATGCAGGCACTGCCATCGCTGCACAGACCATCACAACAATGACACGTTTAAGAGAAATACCAGTACGCATACCAAGCCCTATCAGCTGACTTTTAGCAGCTTCTGAATATCGTCCTTGAGCACGCTTGCCTCGGTCCCATACTGGGAAAACAACCGTACCTGCCCCTGAGTGTCAAAAATGAACTTTCCTGCCGAGTGGTCCATGCTGTAAGAGGTCGGTGTCTTTCCCTCGACTTTCTTGTAATAAAGCTTGAACTCCGCGGCCAAAGAAGGTAGCTCAGCCGGCTCGGGCCGCAGTGCCAGAAAAGTCGGATCGAAATTTGACATGTACTCTTTAAGGAGCGGCAGGGTGTCGCGCTCAGGGTCCACCGTGATGAACACTACTTGCAGCGCATCACCTTGCTCGCCAAGAAGTCGCTTCACTTCCGCCATCGTGGTCATGGACGTCGGGCAAACATCCGGGCATTGGGTGAATCCAAAAAATACGACCGTAACCTTGCCCCGAAACTCCGCGAGTCCCCTCACTTTGCCATTGTGGTCTTTCAGGTGAAAGTCCTGTGCGTATTTCGCCCCTGTGATGTCCGTGTTTTTGAAGGTCTGTGCTTCGGGGGAGCAAGCAATTAATGCAGGCGATACCAAGCCCACAAACAGCCCTCCCAACATCATTCGTCGTGCAATGTCGGTGTGCTCATGTCCATTGTGAGTGTTCATCATCGCTGGCTCACTTCTTAGTTTTGGCCAGCTCTTCAGCCACCAATGCCTGCAATTGCTCAGGACCAAAACTGGGCAGGCCTCGACCGTTCACAAAAAACGTTGGTGTCTTCGTGACCTCCAATGCGGTCAAGTCCTGTATGTCCTGTGCCAACAAAGCCTCAATTTCGCTGGACTTTGCATCAATCAGGGCTTTTTGAATGTCCAATCCGGCTTTTTCAGCAGCTTGGTAGGCCACTTCCAGATTGGGCTTTCCGTGATCCGCCCACATGGGTTGCGCTGCCAGGACCATTTCCAAAACAGGTAAGTATTTGTCCTGCTTCTTGGCCGCTTCTAAAAGCTTGACGACTTGATCGGATCCTTGATGAAACGGCGCATACCGCAGCACCAAACGAATGTCGCTGGGGTGTTTGCGCATCAGGTCTTTCACCAGTGGGTAAAAAGCTCTGCATGTCTCACACGCGGGATCAAAGAATTCGACGATCGTCACGGGAGCGTTCACAGGCCCAAGCACCGTAGAGTTGGGACGAATCAGCCTACTTGCCGCTTGGCTCACTTTGTCCATTTGGGAGTTCTGGACACGCTGCTGGTAGACGTACATACCGAACGCAAAGAAGGCTGCAACGATACCCACGAGAATTGCAACGGTTAGTTTTTTTGATTTCATTTGGAAGTTTTCTTGAGATAAAAGGCGAGCAAAACGGTGATGAGAAGAAAGGCAACCAAGGAGAGCCAAGGGATTTGGAGACCGTTCAGGATGTCAAGCTTTTGATTTGCGCACGAGACTCCAGCACCGCAGGGAATCCAAGCCTTTGGAATCCAACCGGCCACGAGCAGCGTGTGATAGGCGGATATCAGGGTCCCGGCCAATGCCAAAGGAAAGGCATAAACGGCACCCTGGCGATCGTTGCTGTAACTAGCAATGCCCAGAACCACAGCCAAGGGGAACATCGCGATACGCTGATACCAACACAAAGTACAGGGCGTCATCAGCATCACTTCGCCAATGAAAAGAGCCCCGGCTGTCGACAACATTGCGAGCAGCCATGCGGTCAAAAGTAGTAGCCAAGTGGACTTCATTGGCTCTCCTCACGTAGACCTGTAGCTTTGCGCTTTGAAATGGCGATTGACAGCCCAACCCAAGCGATCATGGCGCAGAAAATAAATACGTCCGCCAAGTTAAACGCTGGCCAGTGGAGCGATCTCCAATGGACATCCAGAAAATCGACGACGGCGCCTGTCTGGACACGATCAATCAGGTTCCCACCACCACCTGCGACAACTCCAGCACCTATCCAACGCTCAGCGGGGTCGATTTTTTTGAGTAGACATAGCACCGTTATTGGCACCACCACCAGCACACTGAGAGAGATGAAAAACCAACGCTGCCAGCCACCTGCATCGGCGAGGATGGAAAACGCCGCCCCAGTATTGAGAAGATGTACGAAGTTAAACCACGAAGTGACTTCAATCGATTCCCCTAACGGGATGATTGAAGCAAAGAAATCTTTGGTGATTTGATCTAACAAGATCAACATCAGAACAACTACGACCCAGACCCAACGCGGGTATACGCGCCAAAAAGCTTGCGCCACAAACAACTCCTCCAACAGGCTTCAATCACAATCGGCGAAATCGCCGGATCAAGAATCCAGGGGAAGAAAAGTTACGTTACGCGGACCGGTAAGGAACCGATCTGTGCTTCAACTGAGACGCCCCTGGTTAAACCAGGGAAACCCATTGCGGGCGTTCGGGTAAGTCTTGGTAGTGGGCTAAGTACGAAGCGGCTTTGACAACGATCCGCACGGGTTCTGCAATTAGTCGCAAAGTTTGCGACGAGCTTTGAAACGCTACGGAACAATTCGCATGGCAAACGCCGCAGTCGTTTTCAAGAGATCCAACTTCGGAGGAAACAACACCATCACCACCCGAGATAGAACCGGAGTGTTTGTGAGTGTGATGACCAATATGTCGGATTGAAGACTTGCTCTCGTGCTGGCAATAGGTACTCACTGCAGCCCATGTCAGCTGCATAGGCATAAGCACCAATAGAAAGACCAGAAGCCAGCGTCGCATGCCTGTGAGTTTAGCAGCTACAGAAGCAAGTAAACAACGCAGAAAGCCACCAGAGGGCCTATGGTTACCGCGTGTGCTTGGTAGAAAAAACATCACGTTTTAAAAGAAGTGACGTACAACACGAGCATCAAACAGACTTGCAGAACATCGACTTCAACAGCCGGCGACGGGTACGCTCAATACTTTAGCGCCGTACTCTTGCCCCAGAACACCCGATACGCAAATACCGTGTAACCGATGATGACCGGCAACACCACCACCGTGCCGTAAAAGATGACCAGCAAGGCCTCGGGCGCGCTGGCGGCATTCCAGATGGTCAGCTTATCCACCACCAACCACGGAAACAGGCTGTATGCGAGGCCGTAGAAGGCCAACAAAAAAATCCCGACGGTGCTGGCAAAAGGCACGGCCGCACCGTACTGGTTGTTTTGCGCCAGGCGCGTAGGCAGGCGTTTGAGGCTGCGCGCAATCACCACAAACAGTGCGACCGTCATGCCGGGAATCGGCAGCAACATCACCACATTGGGAAAGCTGAACCATTTGTCAAAAATGCGCTGGCTGACCCACGGTGTGGCCAGCGAAATGGCAGCCACGCCAGCGGCTGTGAGCCACAGGCTGGCCTGCGCCCAGCGCACGGCCTTGAGTTGCAGTGCACCCTCGGTCTTCATGATCAGCCAACCCGCGCCCAGCAGGCAGTAGGCCGCCACCAGGCACAGGCCAATCAGCGCATTGAAGAGTTGACTGCCCCAATCGCCGCCGAAGCCGGTGACCAGGCCACCCAGCATGAAGCCCTGCGACCAGCCCGCCAACAGGGAACCGGCATAAAACGCACGATCCCACCAAGGCTTGTGTTCAGCCCGCGCCTTGACTCTGAAGTCAAATGCCACACCTCGCAGCGTCAGCCCCACCAGCATCAATGCCACCGGCAGGTACAAGGCCCCAAGGATGACGCCGTGCGCCATTGGAAACGCCACCAACAGCACGCCCACACCCAGAACCAGCCAGGTTTCGTTGGCATCCCAAAACGGGCCGATGCTGGCAATCATGGTGTCTTTTTGCGCTTCATCATCGGCTCGGCGCAGCAGTACACCCACCCCTAGGTCGTAGCCATCCAGAATCACATAGGCCAACATAGCCAGCGCCATCACCAGCGCAAACACCAGAGGCAGCCAGCCTGCGGCTTGGCTCAGGTCGGGCAGGGTCAGCAGGTTGTTGGTTTCAAGCATGGGCGACCTCAATTTCGGTTTTGGCCGCTTTGCGCGCCAGATAAAACACCACCCGCACATAGGCGAACAGCAAGGCTGTGTACAGCGTAAGGTACATGGCCAGCGTAAGCGCAATATTGCCGGCGGGCACCGTGGACGCCGCCTGCGCTGTGGTCAACACGCCGTAAACCAGCCAGGGCTGACGGCCAATCTCCGTCACATACCAGCCCGCCAACAACGCCACCCAGCCCGAGAAGGTCATGGCCACCAGTACACGGGCCAGCCAGGGCTGCAAGCCACGCTGGCGCACCTGCCACACCGCCAGCCAGCTCACGCCCAACATCAGCAGGCCCACCCCCACCATCACGCGAAACGCCCAGAACACCGGGGCCACGGGCGGGTGTTTGTCACCAAACTCTTTAATGCCCTTGATCTCGCCATTCCAGTCGTGTGTGAGGTAGAGCGACGCCAGCTTGGGGATAGCTACCTCAAACTTGTTGGTCTGAGTGGCCTGGTCAGGCAAGGCAAACAGCACCGCGGGTGCGCCCTGCTGGGTTTCCCAAATGCCTTCCATGGCGGCCAACTTGGCGGGCTGGTGTTTGAGGGTGTTGAGACCATGCATATCACCCACCACAATTTGCAGCGGTATCAACAATGCCGCAACGGTGAGCCCAGTGCGCAAAGACGCCTGCACAGTAGCGCCTTTGTCTCCCAGCAACCAGCGGTAGGCACTCAAGCCCGCTAGCAAGAAAGCCACCGTCAGACCGGAGGCGATCAGCATGTGCGCCATGCGGTAGGGGAAGGACGGATTGAAGATGACTTCCACCCAGCTGGTGACATGCGCCTGACCGTTAATCATTTCAAAACCTGCCGGGGTGTGCATCCAGGAGTTCAGAGCCAGAATCCAGAATGCCGAGGCCGTAGTGCCAGCCGCTACCAAAAATGTGGCGATGGTATGCACCCGCTCGCTCACCCGCCCCCGGCCAAAAAGCATGATGCCGAGCATGGTGGCCTCCAGGAAGAAGGCGGTCAGCACCTCGTAGGCCAAGAGCGGCCCGGCCACATTTCCTACCGTGTTCATGAAGCCCGGCCAGTTGGTCCCAAACTGGAAACTCATGGTGATGCCACTGACCACACCCAGCGCAAAGGTTAGGGCAAACACCTTCACCCAGAACTGGTACGCATCCATCCAATGCTGCTGTCCAGTTGTATTAAAGCGGGTTTTAAAGAACAGCAGCACCCAGCCCATGCCGATGCTGATGCTGGGAAACAGAATGTGGAAACTGATGTTGGCCGCAAATTGAATGCGGGCCAGCACGACGGGGTCAAAGCTGTCCATGACCTGCTCCTCTCTCTGACTGAACAGGGTGTGCTTCGTTTTGCAGCCCCTGGGGATCTGCTGCTGGCTTGCCGGTGAACGCCTGCTTGACCCGGTCCTTCATTTCCAGCAGCTTTTGTACCTGAGCCCCCATCTTCATCAGACTTGCCAGCGTTTCGGAGTCCATCTTTTGCACATCGTCCAGCCAGTCGGTCATCAATTCGATGAAACTGTGCATTTGCTTCATGCGCGCTTGGGCGTGGATGTCATCCGCTCCGCTGGGCTGCTCCATCAGCGCGTCGCGCAGCATGGAAAGCGTCGGGTCGATTTCGCGTTTGCGCCGCTCGTTGGCTAGCGTGCGAAAGATGGCCCACACATCTTCGGGCGCCTGGAAATACTCGCGTCGGTCGTTAGGCTGGTGAATCAGCCTGACTAGGTTCCACGACTGCAGTTCTTTGAGCCCCATGCTGACGTTAGAGCGGGAGAAACCTAGTGCCTCTCCTACTTCGTCCGCATTCAGCGGTTTGGCCGAGACGTAAAGCAGCGCGTAAATCTGCCCCACGGTGCGGTTGATGCCCCAGCGGCTGCCCATTTCGCCAAAGTGCAGCACGAAGCGCTGTGTGAGTGGAGGTAAGTTCATGATTCTTCGTTTTCTGAATTTTCAGTATTTTCTGAAAACTCAGGAACTTTAGGACATGGACACTGTTAACCTTGACTTGGTTTAAGGGTTATTCAGCTTGTTTTGTTCTATGAATATCAGCTACAGCCAGGTATGAACCCAAAGAGCGGTGATAAATTGTCAGCCCAAATGGGTATCAAAAGAGGTTGTCCAGTGCACGCCCCTTACAGTCACCGACTGATCGGAAGATTCCGCGATCTTCTCAATGGCTAATTTCAATTTATGGACTTCCTAAAAGTCGCTCTACTATTTTTGGCAACCGCAATTGCAGAGATTGTGGGCTGTTACTTGCCGTGGCTCGTGTTCAAACAGGACAAAACAGCCTGGCTGTTGATCCCTGCAGCCTTGTCGCTGGGCATATTCGCCTGGCTGCTGACGCTCCACCCCAGTGCGGCCGGCAGAACCTATGCCGCCTACGGTGGTGTCTACATTGCCGTGGCCCTGGCGTGGCTCTACCTGGTTGACGGCGTGGCATTGACCCGATGGGATATGGCTGGAGCCGGCATCGCTCTGGCTGGGATGGCGGTTATTGTTTTGCAACCGACCAGCCTTTGAAGACTGCATTGACCGATTGGGATGAGTAGCTATTTAGCAGCAGCCCTTGGCTGCAACTGGCTGAGCGCTACTGGAACCAATGTTCTCAAGAATGTTGCATTGGGGCGCGGGGCCACCAATGCAGTTCTCTGTGCAAGATTGAATGAACTTGGTCAGGTTCTTCTCCAACTGGCGGAGTTCCATGAGTTTTGCCTTAACGGCGTTGAGGTGAGTCTGGGCGACCTCACGGGTCTCGTCGCAAGGGAGTTGGGCGTTCGTTGAGAGTGACACGAGTTCTCGGACTTGCTCGACGGAAAACCCAAATTCCCGGCAACTGCGTATGACCGCCATTACCTCGCGTGCCTTTGGCCCGTACACCCTGTGTCCACTGGGCCGCCGGTGGGCCTTTGAAATCAGGCCGATTTCTTCGTAGTACCGGATGGCGGACACGCTCACCCCGGTGCTCTGGGCTAACGCGCCAATCGTTATGTACTCAGCGACAGGAAGGTCTTTCACCGAAACTCCTTGCATCTCAAGTTACTTGAGGTTCTACATTGCAGTTTAAGGGAATCGTCCCGAGACTGCTTTGTGAGGATGGACTATGACTATGAAAAAAGTAGGGTTGACCACGTTGGGTGTCGTGGGTGCGTGCGCAGCATGTTGTGCGATTCCCCTGGCGATCCCGATCATTGGTGCGTTGTCGGTCTCCGGCCTGTCTATCCTGGCCATTGACCAATTTTTCCAAGGGCCGACCGGAATCGCCGTTGCAGTAGCCATCAGCTTGGCGGCTGCTGCTGGGGTGAGTGTTTGGTATGTGGGGCAGCGCCGCAAGCAGGCAGCAACTGCCCAAAGCCGGGCTGCTTGCTCCATCCCAGACAGCAATGGTGATGGTGGCTGCGGTTGTTCCAAAGGGGCGGTATGAAGCGCCGAGAGATACTGCTAACAATGAGCGGCATCATACCCAAGGCTGGCACTCTCGATCGAAGGTGAACGCTGGGCATTTCAAGCAATCACAAAAAATACCCTTGTCAGGCTAAGCTCTTTTGGAGCCGGGATACAGGCCACTATGGAAAAGTACATCCCAATATGTTTTCGATTTAGTGGGTTTGTCAATGTGCAAATCCACTAACTTGGTTGCTTGGCGTGCGCACGCAAAACTCTTAGTAAAACTAAGATCAGATCAAATTCTTCATGTTGCCTTGCATGCTCTCAAAAGACTGTTTATGAAACACAAAAAAAATACGGCCCCAAATAGGGTGACACCTGCGGTCACTGAGCTAAACACAATTCTTGAAGAAGTGAAAAAGCTAGACTGGGTGGCACTTGATCGGCAAATCAACAAAGACACTGGTACTTGGAAGCGTGTTCAGGAAATATCTGGCATTCCTCTTTCCCCTGAAACTAAGCAGAAGATCAGTCACGCCCTCACAGGGCATAGTGTGTCTCTCAGCACAAGGATAAAGATATCTACATCGCTACGGAAGTATCACGTGAAACGAAACCAAGACAAATTGGCGGCTGGTGCAACGCCTCCCAACTCGGTTGACGATTCAGCTGGCATCATGGCTCGATCAATAGAATCGCTATCCGCTCCACTTGACCACTTGGAGCCTGAAGGAGCGCCGAACCGACGTGCGAGCGGCCGGCGCAGGTAGACCTCGAAGGGATTCAATAACAACACGACAAACCTGCATCATCCGTATACAAAACAGGCTGATGCGAAGAGCGACCTAGTTGGCGCTGGCAGGCTAACATGCGATCATTGGGGACTGTTTGAGATCACAACAACAGCAAGAAGCACTGGGTACTTATGCCCCTCCCCCTCTCAATTCCTAGCGCTTGTAATCAATCGTCAAAGTCCCCGTGACCGCGTTTTTTGCGATCTCGTAGTCCGGATTCCAGGTCGCCAAGTTATGAATACCCATCGCGATTCCCGCAGCCCATCCCCCAATCACCGTTGGTGAAATCGGGATCGCCGCCGCAGCCATCGTGGCCATACGCCCTTTGGTATAGACCCGGCACTTCAGGCCTTTTGACTCAATGACCTTCTCCAAGGTCGCAACCGCCTCAGTCATGTTCAGCCTCCCCACGTCCTCCAATACAAAGGACTTGCGCTGATCAATGAGCTCAGCGACTTTTTCGTTAGAGACGCTGTTGATCGAGTACACAGAGTAGTCCATGGTTTTCAGTTCCTTTAGGTTGAAGCGCGATCCCGCGTGTGATCACTCAAACTCACTTTAGCATGAATGCTACTTAGATTCTGTAGACCTAAAATCATCTAAACAGGACGCTCTTGGGGTGCCAGCAACCAAGCCCCCTGTTCCCAAATCTTTACCCGCTAAAGCCTTGTTTGGCCAGCGCCTTCGCGCAGCCAGGGTGGAAATAGCCTTGTCTCAAGAAGAGCTGGCAGACCAAGCCGATCTGCACCGAACCTACATCGGCCAGGTTGAGCGTGGGGAGCGCAACATCTCCGTCGACAATATGGAAAAACTGGCTGAAGCCGTAGGCCAGGATCTCTGGCGCATGCTCCAGCCCGAGGAGCGAGTGGTCAAAAAGCCTAAGTAAGCGACTTCGCAGGGCGAACCCTGACACTGTTCTGCGCTTTGTGATCCAACTTCTGGCTCAAAGAAGGCTCACCAGACCGCACTGTCGTACCCTGCGCCCCCTCTGCACCTTCTCCCCCTTCTGTGTCCGCCGGTGGATAGAACTCCTCCACCACCGCCCCACCCTCCTCCGCAGACTCTTCAAACGCACCAGCTGCAAAGCCTAGGCGCGCCGCATCATCTAAGCCTTGTTGGTCTATCCCCGCAGCCTGGCGAGCTTCATCCAACCGCCTGGCCTCTGTCACTGCCTCAGCCATGCCCATCCCCGCCCGGATCGTCAGATCCACGTAGTAGATCGGCGCCCGGTGTGATTGGGTAGTGGACTTCCCCCGCAGCTTGAGCTCCATAGGGAGCGTTGCCAGCCTTCCACCGGAGATGGCATGGAAGTACTTCAGCCTCGCAGCCAAGGTACGAATGGAGTTGTGCCCCGTGGTGCGGAAGATGAACGAACCCAGCTCATCCTCATCCCCAATGAGCACGTTCAAACGTCCATAGGGCTTGCACAGTCCTCCCTGCCCCATTTGACAACCATCCGGCCCGGGGCATGGCAGTTCCTGGATACCGTCCACCGTAGAGCGTTTGCAATGTTCACCATTGCCTACACACAGCGGCCGCCCAGTCTGCCGATCAAAGTAGTGGTAGCTGGCCCGCAGGTTCAGGTCTGGGTCATTGAACATCACACGCACCGGAATGGATCGCAGTTTGTTACTGGCATTGCCATCTTTGCGCAGACTAAGGTTGAGGGGGTGCAGCATCCAGCCGTCTTTGGTCTGGACTTGGGTGGTGATGGTGAACTCATCGTCTTTTTCAGGGAGTCGACGTCCGCCTTTCTCGACAACTTTGCCGATGGAGATGCGTCCCACGATGGGGGGTGTAATGGCCAATCCTTTGAGCATGATCGTTTCTTCCTTGTAGATGAGCAAAAAAATGAGCCCCACTCCGGTCCATCCGGGGTGGGGCTTGTGGGGTTGAAGTAAAAGGGTAGCTGTCGGACTATGTTGCCTGGATTGTCTGGATGGCTCCATCAATCCTTGGCCACATTGACCAGAAACCGTCTGCTGCCGGGTCTGGGTATGGCGTAGGTCTCTTGGTAGTCCGGGTGGTCGGTGAGGATCTTGGTGAGGTCGATCTCCACCCCGTCCTTGCAACGTCTCCAAGTGACATCGCCGGTTTCAAACACCGCTTTGGAGGCCTCTCCCATCCGTTGCTGGATACGCTGTTTGAGCAGCGCTTCCAGCTTGGTTTGGGTATCCAGGGTCTGTCGAACTGCCACCAGGTCAGAGAAGGCGGCTGACATTTCCAGGTCCTGGCTGAAGTCCACGGTTGATCCGACATCGTTGGGGTACAGACGCCGAAGCGCTTGGTCCGCAGAGTCAGATCCATCAACCGGTGGTGCTACATCCGACTGGACATAGCCCCAGAACACTTCTTCCAGCTGGATCAGGCGTTCGATCAACAGGTCGTCCCGTTTGATGCGGTGGATCTGCAGTTCCTGGCCGCCGATAAGGACAGCGACGTCGGCTGCCCGTTTGCCGGTGACAGCAAGCTGGTGTTGTACCTGCAGAACGACGTATTCCGGCACACCGTCTTTCCAGAGACGGGCACCTTGGACTCCGGCTGTTTTGCACTCCAGAATCTGGACTTCGGGAACCCCAATGATTTCTCGGTCCAGGTTGGCCAGCAAAAAAGGATGGTCTGGGTGCTGCAGGACAGCATTGACCTTGCGGACACGGTTGCCTGTGCGTTTGACGTAGGACGCGGCCACGATGGGCTCCAACAGAGTGCCCCAATAGACCGGGGTGGACTCATCGTTGACGTCGATGGGGGCAAAGAGGTCATCACGACCGGTTTTCTCCATCCAGAGGGCGAGCTGTGACTTGTAGGGGTTCAGACCCACGGCAGCGGCGGCATCGGAGCTACCGATGCCGTTTCTACGAACCGAGAGCCAGTCTTCTCGGCTGAGGTCATTTGTTTTCACCAGCTTGAGGGCTGGGCGTGGCCGGGCCTCCCGGTCCAGGGCTAGGGCTTTGGACATGAGCTTCCTTTAGGTTGTGGGAATGAAGGAGGTTTGGAGCTACGGTCAGGCCACCAGCTGCATGGCGTGGTCCAGGGCGCGTGCTTTGAGAGCAGCACCTTGGCCAAACCAGGCGGAGTCCAGGCGGTAGTCCGTGCTTCTTGCGCGGCGTTCGTGGTCCACGTACTCGGTGACCGCATTGAGCAGTCCCCAAGCAGTACCAGCAGCAGAGTCCAGGGTTGCGCCCTTCCCTGCCCCGTCGTAAAGCTCCTGCACCCGCTTCAATGCACGTTCATTGACCAAGCCCGACTTGTTGGAGCTGGGCTGTTGGTCGGTATGGCACAGGACGTTGAGGAAGTAGTTCAAGCTTTCGTGAGACTTCACTTTCCGCTCGGAGAGGGTCTTCATGCGGTACATGAAACCATCCCAGTGCGACACGGCGATACCGAGTTGCTTCTTGACGGCCTGTCCATCGAAGCTGGTGCTGTGGGGGACTTTGACGGCACTGGCGGCACCGTTGAGGGCGACCGTCAGGGTGTTGTTGCAGACGACGCGGATAGAGGTAAGGGTTGCGGTGGTGGCCAGAGTGCCATCGCAGCTGGTAGCCAGGAGGATGTAGCCGTTGACCTTGTCTTTGCCTTTGAGGGTGCTTTCTTTACCGGTCTTGGCCAAGGCCCAGAACTTTTTACCAGCCTTCAAAACACCTGCTGTTTCCAGCTCGAAGCCAGAGATTTCTGTCAGGTCTCGGTAGAACTCCAGGACTTCGCGGGGCTGCACCACCTGGTAGCGGTCGGACACTACGGACAGAGGGGCTTTGGTGTCGCTGCGGTAGAGGACTTTCTGGTCATCGAAGCTCATGATCGAGCCCAGAGAACCGGCTTGCTCTGTCATGTAGCGGACGGGGCTGGAACAGATCTGCCAATCCATGCCGGCTTCTTTGGCCCAGACATCAATCGACTGCTTGGGTGGGAGTGCGTTGCCGAGGGAATGCCAGGGCGTTTGGCCGACGTAAGCCATGGTTTGAACTTGGTGTGCCATGAGGGGCTCCTTGTGAATGGGGGGAATGGGGATGGCCGCATAAATGAGGCCGGGGAATCAAAGACGCAGACGGATCAATCGACTGCTATGGCGGGAATGCGCTGAGGTCGGGTTATTGGTGGCTTATTCGGGGGCGCTGAAGACGTGCTCGCAAACCACACACTCCAGGTTGTCCAACACTCGCTGGTCCAGTACCGAGCCGATCTTGGCGCCAGCGACGCCGCCCGTAGCGGCACCGACAAGGCCGCCAACCAAAGCGCCGGCCACGCAACCCAATGCAATAACTGCAGGGCCACCCATCAAACCAACGGTCGTACCGATACGGGCGCCAGTAACTGCACTGGTCCAGCCGGTAACGCCGCCTGCAATGACACCAGTGGCGCCACCGACTTTTTTACCGAGGTCTCGGGTGGTGATTCGGGTGGAACCACATTGAGGGCATTGAATACACATTGGGATGCTTTCGTGAAAAGAGGAAAGGACAGACGCACGCCTCCCTGCCATCCCAAAAGGGACAGGCATGGAAAAGTGCGGCACAAAGCCCAGAACCGCTCAACGAGGTGTTGAGCGGTCTGGTGTGACTACAGCGGGGAATGGAGCGAAGGATCAGGCCTGCAGAACGCAGGCCTGGATGTCATGTGCTGAATCGACATGACGGAACGAGAACAGTTGGACCAGGGGACTTTGGAGCAATTCCCTGCTATCAGTCAGGAAAGGTATATGTGACTGAGATTTTTTAGGAACAGCCGTCGTGATTTCAGTTCACGGTTTCCGTGTGCTAAAGTTATGACAAGGTTACCTCACCGAAGTTTTGGACGACTTAAAGAAGGTTTGTTTTCGTTTGCTTTATTTCAACGTTTCTTGGATCCATGCGGTGATTCTTGATGCGAGCCAATAAGCGTCCAAGGCTCGTTTCTTTTCAAAGAGCACACCATGTCACGATTCAAAAAATGCGCCAAGGTCGCACACGCTAAGCTGTTGACCTTTTTCCCAGAGATATCACTAGGTCAGACTCAGCAGTTACTTGCTGCTGCTTTGGGGCACAAGACCTACTCTTCTTTCTCGATGTCCGATGCCTCGGCATTTGACGGCCAGGCAGCCTACGCTGTGATGGTGCCGGAAGCCGCCATGCTTCGTGCTCAGACATTTGGCATAGAGATGAACAGAAAGCACTGGGATCTTCTCATCAGCGAGATCTCAGAGAAGCAGGTTGTGGGCGACTTGGAAATTTGTCAGCACCTTCAAAATGTTTACTGGAGGGCAAGGTACGAGTTTTTCGATGGTCAGCACCACCAGATTGACGCGCTTTCGAGGCCTTACGGTACTGTGGAAGTGTTCCGGCAACTCCTCAGCGAAGCAAACCATGTTGAGCCAGCATTCGTCGATGTTGGAGAGCAACTTCCGCAAGATATTTATGTCACCTTGCAGGGGGAAATCTGCGTTGCTAAGGATTCGACCTCTCCTGTCGGATGGGGTGTGCCTGTCAAGGTCGAGTTTGGCTTTAATCGAATCGGAAGACGACTCCTGACCCAATCCGAGCTGACCTCTATCCAACAAATTGCCCCTCCGCGCCAGTGCAATCCATATGATGAACTCGATTCATCTGGCGGCATGAACTTCGATTAAACATCGGATCGGCAAAGTACCCTGTAGCGTCGGCCTAGCCAGGTTTCTGATCGGCTTCTAGTCACATATGTGAACTGGTCATCACCCCTGGTTTTGCTGACGCGTTCAAAACGCTCGGAAAGTTTCCATTAGCCCGTACGCACGCTTTCTGCTTCACTAACCTAATCTGCGAACTCCATAAGTTGTGGCCCTGACCTGTCTCAGGAGTCGACCCAAAGCAGTCTTCCGGCAACTCGTATTCGTGGCCGGCCAGCGGACATTCAGGACTGGACTGCCAACAGAGTACGGTCACCAGCCGAAATGTGGCGGGAGCAGAAACTTACAAGTTCACCCGAGGTGGGTTTACCTGACCCCCCAGTGGGTGCTGGTACTTGGATTAGAAACTCCTGCCAAGAAGTAGTTCTTTCTCAGACTTATCGCTGAGGACAATTACGATGTCGTCCTCCGCAACGGACTCCGGCAAATCGTCACTTATGGCAGTCATGATGTATTGGAAGTCGAATTGGTTGGACCTCTTCTTCATCGCCTCGATGAACTTCTTCTTGATGTTCCTATCCGCATTGTCAATAACGCCGTCATGAATGATGAACCCTGAGTCGTTGTTGTTCACAATACGCAACGCAACATCAAAGGCTGCGCATGAGATCTTCTTTGCCATTTCCCCCTTAAGTTCTTGCGATAGGCTTTGGTCGCGCCACGAAATCGTTCTGAAGTCTAGATTGCCCGTTGAGTTTTTCTCAATGACGATCTCTGAGTCTATGTCCATGACTTCGGCCATGATCTGCCGATAATGCTCCTTGATTTTTCGAAAGGTGGAGTCATTCTCGTCAATCTCTGCAGCAACTTTGGCGGCGAGCGTTAGTTGCTGCGTTTTCAGAAGCGTGCGTTCGGCAGATGCTGTTTGAATTGACTCCTTGTACACGTCCTGTTTCAGAAGCGACAGCTCAGTTTCTGTTTCTGCGAGTTGAGTGGAAAGTTGACGGTAAATCTCAATGGATCCGCGGGTCACGATCAGTTGAAGGTACTGCGCACGCTTCTCGTTTAGACTCGAAATCTCTTCCTCCAGAGAAGATACACGTTCGAGCAACCTTCTCTTCATTGCGCTTAAAGCGGTGGTGCGATTCTCGGTCACTTGCTGAAAGAATGCCTGGACATCTGATAGATCTCGCTTTACTTGGTCGCCGAAGTAGATGCTTAGGTCGGCGTAGATTAGCTCTATCCGCTCAGATGAAAACTCGACAAAAGCGGTATGGCGAATAGCCTCTGTGACCGCTGACAACTCCTTGCGCTGGACAAACAACGCACGCTTAGCGACCAGGATTCGCGCATCGATTTCAGATGCGAGGTGTACTGACGTTGAGTCCTCTATGTTGCCAAAGTTGAGATCACCGATGGCACGAAGTAACTCTGCTCGGCGGCCTTCAAGTCGCTCAATCTCCTCCGTTCTGCCTTCGCGCTTCATCCCGCTACTGGCTGCCATTTCAATGAACTTATCGTAGTCCTGAATCGTCGACTCGATCTCATACTTTTCAACAAGAGGACGTTCGTTGAAACCCATGAGCTTCAGTAGCAGTGGCTTCCAACTGAGGTCTTTTCCTCTGATAGAAACCTTTCTGAATTCATCCTTGTAGTCGTCTTGAAATCGTATGAAGTACTCATAGGCCTGCTTGATTTCAGTTGGGAATGCCGCCTTTTTCTTCTTTGAGTAATCCGCAACAATCAGTCGTTTCTCGCTATCGACGCTTAGCTCAACCGTAAAGACTGGGTTCTGAAAATTGCTTTTGATTGCTTTGATTCGATCCGAATCCCGGGAGCCAAACAATATATGGTCAACGAGCTCAATGAGCGTGGTCTTCCCAAGGTTATGACTCTTGCCTTCACCTTTGGTCTTGGCAACTCCCAGAACAATCGAGAAATTATTATTGAACTCGACCGTTCTAAATGACGGAATGTCGGAGAAGATTTTACGGATTTTCATCGTAGACCACTTGATCTGTTTGAGGGTCGAATGACACTTTACCCAGCGCAAATAGAAGAATCAGGCTTTCGGTAAAAGTGGTCCGAATTCCGGGTGTGGCATCGGAACAGAATCTCTTCTGAAGCGTCAGCAGCGAATCTGACTTCTGATTTCTCAGATGGAGACCGATTCGACCAGCCAAGAGCAGAGAGCTGTTCTGAGGTGTACTAAATTGACCGATGCGGATCATGGGGTTAGGCCTATCTGGCAACTGAGATACATGTAGTGCATCAGATGAATTAGCACGTGCGCTTCATCAAGATCCGCACCTGTGTTTTCACAGTAAATGCCTATCGCATGAAGCTTGAACCCCGGAAAATCTCCCTGAAATCTCGCCAAATAGAGTTGGTTCAGAATGTATGCTGCCTTTGTATAGTCCGATGCGATGCCGCCTTCGGCATCAGATCGTATCGAGTCTGTTATCTCGTCCCACAGGGCGTACGATTGCTCAATTTGCAACGAGTTTGCGGTATCGATTGCATTGACCTGGTTCTTGGCCGAGATGTTTGGTGGCCGCAGACGGCTATCTGAAACTGTTAAAAAATCAAGGTGCGCAATCTTTTTGAGGATCTGCGATATGTTGCTAGCGCAGATGTCTACGGGGTCAAATGGACGGTTAAAAACCTTTGTGACCTGCGAGTTGTAGCTTCCGATCGCGGTTTGCTTGACCCCCGTCATTGCTTAATGTTCTGACTGTTGTTCTTGCCGCTCGCACGCTGCGCTGCGTTCTTGCTTGAGTTGTTATTCAGGTGAACATTAATCCGTACTAGGATTCCGGTAGCGCACAAAGCCGTGACGATTGTCGCGATGTCAGCAAGGATCGAAAGGAGTTCTCGCATTGTGATCTGAGGTTGGTTGAGCAGACAGTAAATTGATTGGGGCTAACGTGATGGATAGAGCGAAACCTGCTCGATGCTCAACTTTATGGTCACCTGCCATCCACGTAAAAATAAAGTTTTTTGTACTTCATGTCGTTTCAAAAAGGAGACAAAAATGCAGAGAACCCCATAGCACGAACGAAGGTCTTTTATGTAGCGAATATCGAGCACCATATTTCTTTTGAGCAAACTCATGTAATTCCGCTTCCATTGCTAATTCTGACCTAGCGAGAAAGGTCACGCCATCCCCCATTCGGGTGAATTTCAGGCAATTTTGATCAATAGGCTCTATTCAAAGCAGTCGTTCGTCAAATGCCGTATTTGGCCCATTCCGGGCGCACTCAATCGAGTTTCTGTCTGAGCTTCTTTCGCTTTGGCAGCCCCTTGATCTCGAAGGCCGCGACCTCCTGGCCTCCGCTCGATTGATGGGTTGGGTGTCATTTGATTGCCGTCAGACTGTCGTATGCAGCCCTAAGCACCGAACGTTGATTGCGAGGAATGAGGCTTACATCTGCACCGATTGCCATGCAGGCATGCAGCAGACTTGCGAAAACTTTCGCCCATATCGGGGAAAAGTAGCGTTCTTCCCCATCGTCGACAAAAGCTGCCGCATCATCAATCTCGGCCGCGCGCCGAGAAAGAACCGTACAAAGAACGGTGAAGGCGGAGCCGAGTGGTGAGCGCTCTTCTCCTGTGCTAATCGCAAGCGTATTCCTATGATCGTCACCATAATAGACGCTGGTCGGGTCTGATTCAATTAGCCATCGATTCCATGCCTGTGAATAGGCATCGTCACCAGCTTCATTGTGCATGCGGGCCAGTTGATCTCGTTGGTCCATTGTTAACTGGGCTGCGACACTGAGAATTGAGGCAACTGCCTCACCGCTGGCACCAAACAGCATTGCAGATGGCAGTTCTCTGACCACTCGAACAGCGGTGGCACGAATATAGCCAGCACTAGCCACAGGTTGCTCTGAGGCTTGATTGATGATTTGAACCTCCCAGAGTCGCCCTGGCCAGGAGGCAACAATAGTTTTGGCAAGTGAAAGGTCTACCACGATCCATGGTGGTGCATCTCGAAAGGTACCGACTGTCAGGCCCGGTGCGGCTTCAGCGAATTGCGATGCGCGATCCAGCGGCTCATAGTGAAACCCAGTAACGTCCTGCGGACTATCGAATAGCTTTGCACGAAGCCAAGTGAGCTGTGAGTTCATGACGGCCAACGTCCGACTTGACCGGCGAACAGGTGACATGTGGGCGAAGCGCACAGAGCCGCCTGTGCGTCCGTGTCGAAGAAGCTGTTAACCCTCACTTGCGGTTCCTTTACTAAGCGTATGAAGATGCGCCCGGGCGGTCGCGGTCGACGGCTACCTAGCCCTTGGAGCTGCGAACATGTTGAAAAGCGCTTTCTGATCGCTACGCTGCGAATCAGAATACAAAGTCTTGATGCCTGTTGCCGCTACTGCACATTGGTTCGCGCCATCGTCGGCAAGAACGTACAGTGCGGTCCTCTGGGCAACGGACAGTTGCAGGTTCACCAGGTGAGTGCTGGCGAAGGATCTGATGGTGGCAAGCAAAGTCTCCCTCATTTCGAATGCGTCTATATAGGCCATCGCGGCGTCTGGTATGGCACTAGCGAGGTGCAAGAGATTCTCATTGGTTGGGCTCTCTGCATTATTGAGCCATGTGACGTAGTCACTGGTAATGAACGTGCGGTCGCTTTCGACTGATGTGAATTCCTTGATGGATTTGCAGGCAGCATTGAGCGTCGCCAGCTGGGCAACCATTGCGCGTGCCACAACAGCAGCAGATGCACGCTCACGCTTTGCCTGCTCTTGCCGTTGAGTGTTCGACTGGCTGTTGGCAATAGAGAAGGCCGCAACAATCGCAATCACTGACCCCACAGCCTGAACCCAAGCTGGAGCGTTTGTATTGGAAAGCCAGTTCCACACAGTTTCGCTGTACAAAGCCAGAAGACCAACGTAGAGCGCGCAGAGGAACGTGCCAGACCATACCCAATAATGGTTGATCAGGTGCCGACCCTTCGTCCAAACACCTCGGACGAAATTAATCATCGCTTTCATGTTGCTCTCCCCACCTTCTGGCATGAAGCATACATGCCATATGAGGGCAACCTATGACGTTCAGTACATTCTCCAACGACTGCTCCTGGCCCAAAAGAGACGGCTAACGACTAGCTAATTGATAGTTGAATTGATAGTCAAAACATACAGACAAAAAAAAGCCCATGATTTACATGGGCTTTTTTCATTTTCTGGCGGAGCAGGCGGGATTCGAACCCGCGGTGGGTTTTACCCCACGCACGCTTTCCAGGCGTGTGACTTAAACCGCTCATCCACCGCTCCAGAGCCTCGTATTCTAGCCTGTCTTTAGGGGCAGATTGGGCTGAGGGCCGGCAAACTGCACAAAAAAATATGGGTGCTGGCCTAGCGGCTTGGGGGCACCGGCATTTCTGCCACAGCACCCTCCACCGCGGCACGCACCATTTGCGCCAAGTCGTGCTGGATACGCGGAGAGAGTTCACGCAACTGTTCCTGCACCAGATCAGCAACCAGTTCGCGGAGCTGGTTCTCGATATGGGGCGCCACGGCCTGCATCACTCTGGCCACCATGACGTCGGTATCGATAGGGGACTGCGGCGGCGGCTCAGGGGCATGGGGCGGCTGCACCACCTCGGTCAGCGTAGGTAAAAAACGCGGCGTGGGTTTGGAGGTGCGCATCACGCGGCTCCTTTGAGATTCAGGTCGTGTTTTTGGATGGCAATTCCCCGCTGGGCGTAATGTTTCCATCGCCCACGGGCCGCCAAACGGTCTTCCTCGTCGTGGCTCACCACCTCAATCACCCGGTCAAACCGGTCAAAACCGTCTGGCACGGCGTCTGACAGATTCAGCAACACACGGTCGGCGGGCAAGCCCGCATGCAGCGCACTGGCCAACACCACCGGACTGCGCGATGTCGACGGATCCCCATCCACACAATGTGCCAAAAACTCGGTCGGCGATTGCGCCCATAAATGGGCGTCGAGGCGGCGCACCATGTCGTGCGAACCCAGTACGACCAAACGTGCGCCGCGCCCGACGGCCTTGCGCAGCAGGCGTCCGGCGTATTCCAGCTTGTTGGGTGCACCAAAATGGAAGGCCACTTCCGTCACTTGTTCTCCGCCCGGGCCATCAGGAATTCAACGAGCAGCCCTACAGGGCGCCCAGTAGCGCCCTTCGCCGCACCACTTTTCCAGGCGGTACCGGCGATGTCCAGGTGCGCCCAGGGGTACTGGCTGGTGAAACGCTGCAAGAATTTGGCGGCTGTAATTGCGCCGCCCATGCGTCCTGCCACGTTGGCCACATCCGCAAAATTGGTTTTGAGGCCATCCGCGTAGTCGTCGTCCAGGGGCATACGCCAGGCCAGGTCGGCACTGCACTCACCCGCCTCCAGCAAAGCATCTCCCAGAGCATCGTCACTGGTAAACAAACCACTGCGCACGCTGCCCAGGGCCACTACGCACGCGCCAGTGAGTGTGGCGATATCCACCACGGCGGTAGGTTTGAAGCGTTCGGCATAACTGAGTGCATCACACAGCACCAGCCGGCCTTCGGCGTCGGTGTTCAAAATCTCAATGGTCTGCCCGCTCATGCTGGTCACCACATCACCAGGCTTGACGGCACGGCCATTGATCAGGTTTTCGCAAGCCGGAATCAGGCCCACGACATTGAGGTGGGGTTTGAGTTCGGCCAGTGCCCGGAACACCCCCAACACGCTGGCAGCCCCCGACATGTCGAACTTCATCTCGTCCATCTCGGCAGCGGGTTTGATGGAAATGCCGCCGCTGTCAAAGGTAATGCCCTTGCCCACCAGCACGGTGGGCGCTTTGGTCTTGGCTGCGCCGTCATAGCGCAAGACGATGAAGCGCAAGGGCTCGTCTGAACCTTGGGCCACGGCCATGAAAGAGCCCATGCCCAGCTTGGCCACTTCCTTGGGGCCCAGCACTTCGCACGACACCTTGGGCAGCTTGGCCAGGGCCTGAGCCGCTTGCCCCAGAAGCGTTGGTGTGGCGTGGTTGGCGGGACGATTGGCCCACTCCTTGGCCAGCTCCATGCCCAACACCGTGGCAGTGGCACGCGCAAAGCTGGCGGATACCTCGGTCGCGTTGCTGGCCGCGACCAGGCATTTCTGCAGGGTGCGTGGCTCAGGCTTGCTTTTGGCATGGGTGTAGCTGTACGTGGCATCCGCCGCAGCCAATACCGCAGCCCGCACGGCGTCCTCATGGGCTGCCGCCGCGAAGGCCAGCACCACTTTTTTGCCCAGGGCGGCCTTGACCGAGCCCAGTGCCGACGCCACCGCAGCCCGCACTTGCTTGGCCCGCCCCTCGCCAATCCCCACCAGCAGCAAGCGCGGCGCATTGGCCTGCGATGCCCGGTACAGCGAGACCAGTTGCCCGGGCTTGGCCCCCAAGTCACCGGCTTTCACGGCTTGGGCCACCAACAGCGACAGCTCGTCCTTGCCTGGCTTGAAATCCTGCGGCACCAGCAGCACCAGGACATCACATTTTTCGTTGGCAAGGCCCACCAAGGTCAAAGGCTTGAGTTCAAAGTTCATAATTCGTGCTTTCTTTCACCACCATGTTATTCCATTCCTCCATCCGCAAAGAGTTGGCACGCAGTTTCGGCGCCACCTTGGTGGTGCTGGTCACCGTGGTCATGACCATGACGCTGATCCGCACCCTGGGAGAGGCCTCGCGCGGCACCTTCAACCCGGCCGATGTGATGATCATCATGGGCTACACGGTGCTTTCCGACATGCCCACCATCCTGTCCATGAGTCTGTTCATTGCAGTGCTCAGCGTACTGACCCGCATGTACCAGGACAGCGAAATGGTGATCTGGTTTGGCAGCGGGCGCGGACTGGCGTCCCTGCTCAAACCCCTGTTTCGCTTTGCCTGGCCGATTTTGGTGGTGATCCTGGCGCTGGCTTTTTTGATCCTGCCCTGGGCCTTTGGCCGCATTGAAGACCTGCGCTACAAGTACGACAAGCGCGGCGACATCGCCCGCATCGAGCCCGGCCAGTTTCAGGAGTCGGCCAATGGTGACCGCGTGTTTTTCATCGAAAAAGACGCACGTGGCCAGCAAACCGGTAATAACGTCTTTATCGCCACCCAGGAACAGGGCAAAGAAACCATCACCTCTGCACGTACCGGACGGGTCGAGGTGATGGGTGATGACAAGTTTTTGGTGCTGGACCATGGCCAACGGCTGGAGCGCACACCAGGAAAAGCCGACATGACAGTAAGCGTGTTTGAGCGCTACGGCGCACGCGTGGGGGCAGACGACCAGTCCACCCGCGACTACGCGCCCACCCATGCCAAGACCACCCTGGAGCTGGTGCAGTCCCCCACGCCTCTGCACCTGGCCGAGCTGGCCTGGCGCATCGGGCTCACCTTTGCAGCGATGAATTTCATCGTGATCGGCCTCGCCTCTGCCGGGGTCAACCCGCGTGCCGGACGGGCGGGCAACCTGGGCTTTGCCTTCCTCACTTTCGTGGTGTATTTCAACTTGCTGGTGCTGGGCAAAAGCTGGATCCAGTCCGGGCAGGTCGAATTCGGCATATTTTTGCTGGCCTTGCATGGTGGTGCCCTGGTGCTGGGCCTGCTGTGGCTGACCAAGCGCCACCACAACTGGACACCTCGCCTGCGCCGACGCCGCACCACCGCACCGGAGGCCCGCCCATGAAAACCCTGCGGCGTTTGTTGTACGGCGAGGTCATCGCCGCCGTGTTTCTGGTTACGCTGGGCTTCATCGCCCTGTTCTTCTTCTTTGATGTGGTGGAAGAGCTGCAGGCCGTGGGCAAGATCAAATCGGTGGGTTACCAAATTCCCCAAGCGCTGATCTATGTAGCGTTGATGATTCCCAGCCACGTTTACGAACTGTTCCCCATCACCGTGTTGATTGGTACCATTTTTGTCATGGCACGCTTGGCGCGCAGCTCGGAGTTCACCATCTTGCGCACCAGCGGCCTGGGCCCCTGGCGTGCCCTGCGCACGCTGATGGCACTGGGCCTGGGTTTTGTGTTGTTCACCTTTGCCGTAGGCGACTATGTAGCGCCCCTGGCCGACAAAACCGCGCAGTTGCTCAAGTCGCGCTTCCAGGGCAGCATGTCGGTCGGCAAGACTGGCGCCTGGCTGAAGGAAAAACAGGCCTATGGCCACTATGCCGTTAACGTGGGCTCGCTGGCACCGGATGCCAGCATGGAAGACGTGCGCATCTTCGAGTTTGACAACCAGGGTTATCTGGTGTCCCTGACGCAGGGCAAAACCGGGCAGTTTGGCGAAGACGAATCCTGGTTGCTGCAGGACGTGGAGCGCACCGAGTTCACCGCCCCCGAAAGCGCCACACCCCGTGCCGACCGGGCCCAGTTCGAGAGCTTTCGCTGGCCCACCAAGGTGAGCGCCGAAATGGTCTCGGCTGCTGTGCTGCGCCCCGAGCGCATGGGCACCATCGACCTGTTCCAGTACATGCGCCACCTCAATGCCAACGGCCAATCGGCGCAGAAATACGAAATCCAGTTCTGGAAAAAAGTGTTCTACCCCATGAGTTGCCTGGTGATGGTGGTGCTGGCCCTGCCCTTTGCCTACCTGCATTTCCGATCCGGCGGCATTGCCAGCTACACCTTTGGCGGCGTCATGGCGGGCATCAGCTTTGTGCTGCTCAACAACGTGATGAACGACCTGGGCAACCTGCAGGGCTGGCAGCCCTGGTTTACCGCGGCGCTGCCGGGGCTGATTTATTCGGTGATTTCTCTCACTGCCTTCTCTTGGCTGGTACTACGACGATGAGCCTTCCCCATCCCACCGGTGTGGTGCTGTTTGCCCACGGCTCGCGCGACCCGCTCTGGCACCGGCCCATCGAGGCGGTGGCGGCGCAAATCCGCCAGTCCTCGCCAGACACGCTGGTGGTCTGCGCCTATCTGGAGCTGAGCCAGCCCGACCTGCCTACTGCTGTGGCCGACCTGATCGCCCAGGGTGCGCGCGCCGTGCGCATTGTTCCGATGTTTTTGGGCGTGGGCCGCCACGCTCGCGAAGACCTGCCGGCGTTGGTGCACAACCTGCGCGTGCAGTACCACCTGGTTCCCATCCTGCTGCAAGACGCCGTGGGGGAAGACCCGCGCATGGTGCAATTGCTGGCGCAGATCGCCCTGGACAGCGCTTAGCAATAGATGTTTTGATGCATAATGAATTTCATCTTTAGGTGAAATTTGATATGAACTTACACCAATTTCGCTTCGTTCAGGAAGCCGCGCGCCGCAACCTCAACCTGACCGAAGCCGCCAAAGCCCTGCACACCTCGCAGCCCGGTGTGTCCAAGGCCATCATCGAACTCGAAGAGGAACTGGGCATCGACATCTTTGCGCGCCATGGCAAACGCCTCAAGCGCATCACCGAACCCGGCCAGCATGTGCTCAAAAGCATTGAGCTGATCCTGCGCGAAGTGAACAACCTCAAGCGCATCGGTGAGCAATACAGCTCGCAGGACAGTGGCACCCTCTCCATCGCCACCACCCACACCCAGGCCCGTTATGTACTGCCCGAAAAAGTGGCCCAGCTGCGCACCGCCTTCCCCAAAGTCAACGTGAGCCTGCACCAGGGCGCGCCCGACCAGGTGGCCCGCATGCTGATCGACGACGTGGCTGAAATCGGCATCGCCACCGAGTCGCTGGCCAACTACTCCGAGCTGGTGACCCTGCCCTGCTACGAATGGCAGCACGTACTGGTGCTGCCCACCGACCACCCGCTGGCGAAGAAGGAGCGCGTGACCTTGGAAGAAGTGGCCGCCGAGCCACTGATCACCTACCACCCCTCCTTCACCGGCCGCACCAAGATCGACCAGGCTTTTGCCGCGCGCAAGCTCGAACCCCGCATATCGCTGGAAGCCATCGACTCTGACGTGATCAAGACCTATGTACGCCTGGGGCTGGGCATTGGCATTGCGGCCGAAATGGCGGTCACCGACGTGGTGGAAGACATGGAGAAAAATGACGCCAAGGGCGGCCTGGTGGTGCGATCGGCTGGCTACCTGTTTGGCCAGAACATCACCCGCGTAGCCTTCAAGCGCAGCGCCTATCTGCGCAACTTCGTCTTTACCTTTGCCGAACTGCTGAGCAGCCGCCTGGACCGCACCCTGATTGCCAAGGCCATGGAAGGCCATGTGAACGACTATGAGCTTTGAGCCCCCTGAAGCAGCCTTCGGCCGCTTCCCCCCTCAGGGGGGCGCCACCAGCGGCCCGGCAAAGCCGGTTCCGCGGTGGCACTGACCAAAACATTTCATTCCTGCATCGTGTGATTTCATGAACGACCCACGCACCCCAAGCATTACCTCCCGCCTGCCCAAGGTGGGCACCACCATCTTTACCGTGATGTCGGCCCTGGCTGCCGAGCACAAGGCGGTGAACCTGGGCCAGGGCTTTCCCGACTTTGCCTGCGATCCCGCGCTGGTGGATGCGGTGACCACCGCCATGCAGGCCGGCCACAACCAGTACCCGCCCATGACCGGCGTGCCGGTGCTGCGCCAGGCCGTGGCGGCCAAGATCGCCGCCTTGCACGGCATGCAATACCACCCAGACAGCGAGATCACCATCACCGCCGGCGCCACCCAGGCCATCATCACCGCCATCCTGGCCGTGGTGCACCCGGGCGATGAAGTCATTGTGCTGGAGCCCTGCTACGACAGCTATGTGCCCAATATCGAGCTGGCCGGCGGTGTGGTGGTGCGCGTGCCGCTCACACCCGGCACCTTCCGGCCCGACTTTGCCAAGATCAGCGCGGCCATCACGCCCAAAACGCGCGCCCTGCTGATCAACACCCCGCACAACCCCAGCGCCACGGTGTGGAGCAAAACCGACATGCTTGCCCTGCAAGACCTGCTGGCCCCCACCGATGTGCTGCTGATCAGCGATGAGGTGTACGAACACATGGTGTTTGACGACCAGCCGCACGAAAGCGTGTCGCGCTACCCCGGTCTGGCAGCACGCGCCTTTGCGGTGTCCAGCTTTGGCAAAACTTTCCATGTCACGGGCTGGAAAGTAGGCACCGTCGCCGCCCCAGCGCCGCTCATGGCCGAGTTCCGCAAGGTGCACCAGTTCAATGTGTTCACCGTAAACACGCCGGTGCAACACGCACTGGCCGCCTATCTGAGCAACCCCGCGCCCTACCTGGAGCTGCCCGCGTTCTACCAGCGCAAGCGTGACCTGTTCCGTGCCGGACTGGCCCACACCAAGTTCAAGCTGTTGCCCAGCCAGGGCAGCTACTTCCAGTGTGTGGACATCTCGGAGGTGAGCGACCTGGGCGAGGCCGACTTCTGCCAGTGGCTCACGCGCGAGGTGGGTGTGGCGGCGATTCCCCTGTCTGCCTTTTATGGCGACGGCTTTGACCAACGCGTGGTGCGCTTCTGCTTTGCCAAACAAGACGCCACCCTGAACGCGGCGCTGGAGCGCTTGCAAAAACTCTGATTTGCTATCATTTCAGGAGCTATTTGCGCATATTCCACGTGGACTATAGGCCAATTTGTCTTAAAAGTGGAGGGCAGCCATGGTTCTGAAGCACCTTGTCTGGCGTGGCCTTGGCCTGTGCCTGGCGGCCCTGTGCGCTAGCACCGCGCTGGCGCAGACCGCATCCCCGTTGCGGGTGGAAATCGTCGCCACCCAATTGCAAAGTCCCTGGGCCCTGGCCTTTCTGCCAGACGGCCGTTTTCTGGTCACCGAACGCCCCGGCACGCTGCGCGTGGTGGAGGCCACCGGGGCCGTATCTGCACCCTTGCCTGGTGTGCCGGCCGTAGCCGCTGGCGGCCAGGGCGGGCTGCTCGACGTGCTGCTGGACAGCGACTACGCCAACAACCGCACCCTCTACCTCTGCTACGCCGAACCCGGCGCTGGCGGCAACAGCACGGCCTTGGCACGTGCCCAACTCTCCCAAGACCGCAGCCAACTGCAAAACGTGCAGGTGCTCTTCAGCCAACAGCCCAAGGTGGCCAGCAGCGCCCACTTTGGCTGCCGCATCGCCGAAGGCCGCAAGGATGGGCGCCCTGACGGCACCTTGTTTTTGACACTGGGCGAGCGCTTCAGCCGCAAAGACGATGCCCAGCGCCTGGACAACCACAACGGCAAAGTCGTGCGCGTGGGCAAGGACGGCAGCATCCCCGCCGACAACCCCTTCAACACACCCGCCGCACGGCGCGACGGCGCCCTGCCCGAGATCTGGAGCTACGGCCACCGCAACCCCCAGGGCCTGGTGCTGGCCCCTGACGGCGCGCTGTGGGAGCACGAGCACGGCCCGCAAGGTGGTGATGAGCTCAACCGCATCACCCGTGGCCGCAACTACGGCTGGCCCATCATCACTTATGGCGAAAACTACGGTGGTGGCCGCATTGGCAGCGGTATCACTGCGCAGGCCGGCATGGAGCAGCCGCTGCACTATTGGGTGCCATCCATCGCGCCGTCGGGCATGGCCTTCATCACCAGCGAGCGCTACGGCAAGGCCTGGATGGGCAACTTGGTGGTGGGTTCGCTCAAGTTTGGTTACCTGGCGCGACTGGAACTTGCTGCACCGTTTAGCGGCAAGGTACTGCGTGAAAGCAAGCTGCTGCCCGAGTTGGGCGAACGTGTGCGCGATGTACGCCAGGGCCCCGATGGCCTGCTCTACCTGCTGACCGACAGCCCCAACGGGCGGCTGCTGCGCGTGTTGCCGCGCTAAGCCGGGCGGCGGGCGCCGCTGCGATGCCTGCCCTTCACGCATTTGTCATGTTCCAACGCTGTAATGCGGGCTTCGTTGGAGGCGAGCCATGCAACTTCAAAAAACTGACAAGGCACGTGCGGAATTGCAAAGCGGAAGCCGCACGCTGGGCCAGCGCGAGCGCGCCCTGCTGATCCTGGCCGATGGCAAAACCACGGTAGGCGCGGTGAACCATCTGTTCAATGGCCAGGCCCAAATTCTGGCCCACCAGCTCATTGCAACGGGCTACCTGGTCGGCATCAACCTGGAGCGCCCCAGCACCCTGCGCGCAGAAGCCGCCCCCACAGCGCTAGTGCCCGCCTCCACGGCGGCACCCGCGCACGCCGCAGACAACTTTGAGGGGAAACGTTCGCTGGCCACCACGCGCATGTTTTTGTTCGACATCTGCGAACGCATGTTTGTACGCCGTGCCCCCGGGCAGGCCGAAGCCTTCCGCGAGGCGCTGCGCAACGCCAAGGACCGCGAATCGATGCTGGCCGCAGCACGCGACATGATTGCGGCCGTGGAAACCATTGCCGGCGCCGAGCGGGCCGACTCCATCAGCGAGCGCATCGCCATGCTCCTGCCGCCCGAGTCCTGAGCAGGCAGGGCTGTCGTTGCTCACCCTGCGTGCTTGCGCAGCAAGTAGGTGTCCATGATCCAGCCGTGTGCCGCGCGTGCCACCTCGCGTTGCGCCACGATCTGTGCGCCCACCTCGGCCAGGGGGCCGCTGATGCAGAGCTGGTTGGGCATGCCCAGATAAGCCCCCCACCAGATGTGGATGCCCGCGGGCGCCAACTGCTGAAACGCGCATTGGCCGTCCAGCATCACGGCCACGGTGCTGGCATCCGCGGGCCAACCATGGTCGCGCAGCCTGCGGCCGGTGGTGATGGTGACCGGGGCATTGATCTCATTCAAGGCCATGGCATGGGCGGCGGTGAGCGCCTGCAGCGCCGTGATGCCCGGCACCACCGATACCCGCAACGGCAGTTGCGCCGCCAGACGCTCGGCAATACGCAAAGTGCTGTCGTACAAGGATGGGTCGCCCCACACCAGCAGCGCCAAGCGCCCGCCCTGGGGCAGATGGGCCCGGATATGCGCCAGCCACACCTGTGCAATGGCATCGTGCCAGCGGTTCACGCCGCCCTGGTAGTCGGGGTCGGCACTGTCGCGCACCGGCATGTCAAAGTCCAGCACGCGTGTGGCCGGGTTGGTGATCAGCTGCGCGCACAGGCTGGCGCGCACATCGGCCAGGTCGGCCTTGTCCGCGCCCTTGTGGGGCAGCAGGACCAAGTCCGCCGCGTTCAGTGCGGCCACGCCCTGACGGGTGATGTGATCCGGGTTGCCGGTGCCCATGCCCACCAGGCAAAGTTCGATCATGGCGTGTCGCCCTCTGGAAAACGGGGAGTGGTGCCCACGGGGCGGTAGCGCCGGTCGTAATCACCGGCGTACAGGCGGCTGGTGGCAAAGTCCTGCGCGCCCAGGGTACGGCCCACCAGAATGATCGCGGTGCGCTCCATGCCCTCACCCACCGCAGCTTCCACGGTGGCCAAGGTAGCGCGCACCACGCGCTCGTCGGGCCAGCTGGCGCGCCAGACCACGGCCACCGGGCAATCCGCGCCGTAGTGGGGGGTGAGCTCTTGCACCACGCGGGCCAGCACATGGATGGACAGGTGGATCGCCAGCACCGCCCCGGTCTGCGCGAAGTTGTGCAGGGACTCACTGTCCGGCATGGCCGAGGCGCGCCCCGAGGTGCGGGTCAGCACCACCGACTGGCACAGGCCCGGCAAGGTCAGCTCGGCCTCCAGCGTGGCGGCCGCCGCTGCAAACGCAGGCACGCCCGGTGTGACGGTGTACGGAATGCCCTCCTCCCGCAAGCAGCGCAGCTGCTCGCCCATGGCGGACCAGACCGACAGATCGCCCGAATGCAGGCGCGCCACGTCCTGCCCCGCGGCATGCGCAGCGCGGATCTCGTCGATGATCTGCTCCAGCGACAGCGGCGCCGTATTGACGATGCGGGCACCGGCCGGGCAATGTGCCAAAACGCCCTCGGGCACCAGAGAGCCCGCATACAAACACACGGGGCTGGCAGCAATCAGGTCGCGGCCGCGCAGGGTCAGCAGGTCGGGGGCGCCGGGACCGGCGCCAATAAAGTGAACAGTCATGGGAAGGTATTTTCAGGGAGGACAAACGCGATAGCCGCAGTGGCCAGGCGATCCGGGGACACACAGCGCGGCCCCCGCAGTTGCGCACCGCGGCCTGCGGCCGCCAATGCAGAAGATTCGGCCAGGCTGCCCTGGCCATAACGTGTAGGCACATGGGCACTGCCGTGGGACGGCTGTGCGTGCAAAGCCTCGGCAGAAATGGCCAGCACCGGCAACCCCCACTCGGCGGCAAACTGCACAAACGCCGGCGCGGCCACCTTGTCCCAGGCCGTGGCCAGCGCAGTCAGAGTGATGGGCGCATCCGATTGCGCCAACGCTGCTTGCAAGGCGCCCCGCAAAGAGTCTGCCGTTGCGGCTTCACGAAATCCGAAGCCCGCCACGCTCATGCCCAACCCTTCACAGCCGGATGCTCCACTGCACCACAGGGCGGCTGGGCTGCCAGCCGCGCATGCGCCCCAGCGGCGCGGCATGTGCCAGCTCGATGCGCAGCAGCGCACCGCCGTGCAGCGCGTGCAGTTGCAGCAGTGCCGACTCGGTCTCCAGCGTCACGGCATTGACCACCAGGCGGCAGCCTTGGGGAGCGGCCGCGCGCAGTACGTCAAACAGCGGCAGGTCAAATCCGCCACCCACAAACACCGCATCGGGCCGTGGCAGGTTCTGCAAGGCCTGCATGGCAGCCCCGTGCACCACCGCCAGCGCTGCGGCCACGCCAAAGTGCTGGGCATTGGCCTGGACATGGGCCACCCGCTCCGCATGCTGCTCCACGGCGCTGGCTGTGCCACCGGCCAGGCACCATTCCACGGCAATCGAGCCGGAGCCCGCGCCCAGGTCCCACAGGTGTTCACCCTGGCGTGGCGCCAGCGCGGCCAGCGTGATGGCGCGCACGGGTGATTTGGTGATCTGGCCATCGTGGGCAAAGTCGGCGTCGGGCCGCCCGGGCGTGCGCGCCATGCCGCTCAGGCCAGCCACTTCTACGGCGATGGCCACCGGTGCGACGACGTCTGCGAAGTCGCAAGACCGTGCCCTAGCCTCACGCACACGCTCACGCGGGCCACCCAAAGCCTCCAGCACCCAGACGCGGGAATCGCCCGCGCCCTGCGCTGTCAGCCACTGCGCATAACCTGCGACCGCCGCGCCATCGCGCAGCAGGCACAGCAGCCGCTGACCCGTATGGAGCGTCTGCCGGGTGGTCGCAAAGGGCGTGGCGTGCAACCCAAAACAATGCGTGGTTTCCAGCGCCCAGCCCAAGCGAGCCGCCGCCCAGGCAAAACTGCTGGGCGCGGGAAACGCCTGCCATTCGCCGGGGCCCAGGTGCTTGGCCAGGCTGCCACCAGCGCCAAACCAAAACGGGTCGCCCGAGGCCAGCACCACCGTGGGCTGGCCGCGCAGCGCCAGCACGGGCGCGATGTCAAACGGCACCGGCCAGGCAATGCCACGCGCTCCCGCTTGCGCCAAGGCCAGATGCCTGGGGCCGCCGACCACATGCCGTGCGTTCGCCAGGGCCAAGCGGCTACCATCCGACAGACCATGCAGCCCATCTTCCCCCATGCCAATGATTGAAAGCCAAGGTTCAGCCATACCGCGGGTTCTCGTGTTGGGCGGCACCACCGAAGCCAGCCGCCTGGCCCAGGCCTTGGCCGATGCGCAGGTGGACGCCATTTTTTCGTACGCAGGCCGCACCGAATCGCCGCTGCCCCAGCCGCTGCCCCTGCGGGTCGGCGGCTTTGGTGGTGTAGACGGTTTGTGTGCCTGGTTGCAGGATCAGCACATCAGCCATGTGGTGGACGCCACCCACCCTTTCGCAGCCCAGATGAGCCGCAACGCCGCGACCGCCTGTGCGGTTACGGGCATTCCGCTGTTGGCGCTGGAGCGCCCCGCTTGGCAGGCCCAGGTGGGTGACCATTGGCAACACGTGCCCGATATCGCGTCCGCCGCACAGGCTTTGCCCCATACGCCGTCCCGCATCTTCCTGGCGATTGGCCGACAGCATGTAGAGCCATTTCTGGCCCTTCAACAACACTGGTTTTTGCTGCGCCTGGTGGACGCCGCGGTGGCGTTGCCGCCCGAGCGCGGGCACATCGTGCTGGCACGGGGCCCCTTCACCGTAGCCGCCGACACGGCGTTGTTGCAGCAGCACCGCATCACCCATGTGGTGGCCAAAAATTCGGGCGGCAGTGGCGCCGAGGCCAAGCTCAGCGCCGCCCGTGCCCTGGGCCTGCCCGTCATCCTGATCGACCGCCCGGCCATTCCGCCACGCCCCACCACAGGCCGCGTGGACGAGGTGCTGCAGTGGATTGCGGCCCCTCATGGCAGCACCGGCGTGGCCACTGAACGCGGCGTGTAAACAAAGCGGCCGACCTGCCGGGTCGCACTATTGCCCACGATGACAACCGTGCGCATGTCCGCCATGTCGGCTCGCGCCTGCGCCAGGGTGACGGTGGTCATGCGCTCCTCGGGCGTACTCACCGCCCGGGCAAAGGTAATGAGCCGGTCCGGGCCACACATCTCCAGCAACACGGCGAGGATGCGCACAAACGTATCCGGGCGGCTGGCGGAGCGCGGGTTGTAGAAGGCCATCGCAAAGTCGGCACCGGCCGCCGCGCGCACGCGGGCTTCGATCAGGCTGGCGGGCTTCAGGTTGTCGCTGAGGTTGATGGCACAAAAGTCGTGGCCCAGTGGCGCACCGGCCTTGGCCGCAGCAGCCAGCATGGCGGTAATGCCAGGCAACACCCGGATATCCAGCGCCTGCCAGTGCGCCTGGCCTTCCAGTGCTTCAAACACGGCCGCCGCCATGGCAAACACACCGGGGTCGCCCGACGACACCACCACCACCTTATGGCCCGCGGCCGCCATCTGCAGGGCCGCACGGGCCCGGTCCATCTCCACCCGGTTGTCCGAGGCATGCAAGGCGAGCCCCGGCCGCGGCGCAATACGCGCCACGTAGGGGATGTAGCCCACGATATCGGTCGCTTCGGCCAGCGCATCGCGCACTTCGGGCGTCACCAACTGCTCGTCACCCGGCCCCAGGCCAGCAATACACAGCCAGCCGCTCATTCCTGCACCTCCGGGCGCCGGCCCTGGCCGTGCACCAGCACGATGGCGAAGTACGGGCAGTCATTGCCATCCACCTCGGCCAGCGGCAGCACACGCTGGCCGGGCATGGTGCCGCGCTCCACCAGCCAGGCTTGCTGCAGCCGACCGGTGGCCTGCAGTGCCCGGCGCACGCGGGGCAGGTTGCGCCCGGTTTTCATGATGACCAGCGCGTCGGCCGATTGCATGTGCCGCTCCAGCTCGGCGTCGGGCAAGGTGCCCATGAGCACGGTCATCACGTCATCACCCCAGGTCATGGGGGTTTGCGTGGCCGACCAGCAACCCACCATGCCGGGAATGCCGGGGATGACATCGACCTGGGCGCGGCCCTGCAAGCGGGTGTAGAGGTGCATGAAAGAGCCGTAGAAAAACGGATCCCCCTCGCACAGCACCAGCACGTCCTGCGTCTGCGCCAGCGTGGCCAGGCGCTCGGCCCAGTCGTCGTAAAAGGTGGCCAGGCAGTGGATGTACTCCGGGCTGTCAAAGGGCAGCTCGGTGGTCACCGGGTACTCCATGGGGTACTCCACGGCGTGTGGTGCCAGCATGCCTTCCACCATGCGCCGGGCCTGGCCGGGGCGCCCTTTTTTGCGGAAATACGCCACATGCCCGGCGCTGCGGATGGCGCGGTCCGAGCGCACGCTCATCAGATCGGGGTCGCCAGGCCCCAGGCCGGCACAGACAATGCGGCTCATCAAATCTCCCTCCGGCTGGCCAGCGCATTGATAGCTGCCACGGTGATGGCCGAACCGCCCAGCCGGCCGCTCACCACCATGGAGGGCACGGGTGGCGCCGCCATCAGCGCCGCCTTGGATTCGGCGGCGCCCACAAAACCCACCGGGCAGGCAATGATGGCCGCAGGCTTGGGACAGTCGGGGTCTTGCAGCAGGTTCAGCAGGTGAAACAGCGCGGTAGGCGCATTACCAATCGCCACCACGGCCCCGGCCAGATGCGGGCGCCACAGCTCCACCGCGGCAGCGCTGCGGGTGGTACCCAGGGTCTGCGCCAGTGCACGCACCTCGGGCGCCTGCAAGGAGCAGATCACCGCGTTGTCCGCAGGCAGGCGACTGCGGGTAATGCCTTCGCTCACCATGCGCACGTCACACAAAATGGGGGCGCCAGCCTCCAGTGCGGCCCGGGTAGCCAAGGCCATACCGGGGGTGAAGTGGATGTGCGACTCCAGACCCACCATGCCCGCCGCGTGCACCATGCGCACCGCGGCCATTTCTTCCACGGCGTCAAAGCGGGCCAAATCGGCTTCGGCGCGGATGATGGCAAAGGACTGCCGGTAGATGGCCTCGCCATCGGTTTCATAAAGGTGTCGCATGCGCTCGTTCTTGTAGCTGGGTGGCCAGTGCCGCCGGGGTCAGCCCCACCGAGTCGGGAGGAGACGCGGCGTTGCCGTGGTGAATCAGGTTGTACCCGGTGGCGGTGGCCACCACGGTCAGTGTTGGTGCGGGGTGGGCGCAGCCCTTGCTGCAGCCCGATACATGGAGCGTCTGGCCGGCCGGCAGGACGTCTGCCAGCCTGCGGGCCAAGACACGGGTGACGCCCGCCGCCTGCCCGCAGCCCGGCGCACCGGTGCAGGCGCTGATGCGCAAACGGGTGTCGTCGCTGCGGGTGATGAGTTCTGGCTGCGCAGGCAGGCTCTGCACGCCTTCCAGCAGCAGGCTGCGCCAGGGTGTCAGGCGCAGTGGGGCCATTTCCGCCAAGGCGGCCAGCGTGGCCACAGGCAACTGCCCAAACTCCAGCGCGACCAGATAACCCAGGGGAACGCGCCCCAGTGGCGGCTGGTAAACGGCAACCGGTGGCACGGGCGTGGTGGTGAAGCACGCGGGCAGCGCGCGGCTGGCGAGCAGCGCCGCCATGCGCCGATGTGGGCCTGCCCGCCCGCCCGCCTGCACAAACCATTGCGCCAGTTCCATGGCCAGGGCTACGGCCTCCCCCGCTGGCGCCCACGCACCGGCAGCGCTGCCGTCGGCATAGACCAAAAAACCGGAGCCATGGCGCTCAATGCGAATATCAGCCGAGTTAGCACGCAGCACAGGCGTCGCACCGCTGTCCAGTGCAAAACCAAATTTGCCGGGCAAGTCCGGGGCCTGCGGGCTGGCCAGCGCCTGGGCCAAGGCTTCGGCCAATTCGGTGCTGCCGTCGCCCGCCTGCCAGAACGGCGCCAGCAACAGGTTGCGGCGCGACTCCGTGTGTACATCGGCGTCCACCAGGCCCAACGCCTGCAGGCCGGCCAGCAGCGGCGGGTAGTTGGCCTCCGTGATGCCGCGCAGTTGCAGGTTCGCCCGGCTGGTCAGCTCCACGGTGTGCAGCGCGTAGCGGGCTGCCAGTGCCGCAATGCCCGCCGCCTGCGCCTGCGTGAGCCGCCCCAAGGGCGGCCGCACGCGCAGCACCCAGCCGTCCTCGGCCCGCATGGGCCGCAGGGCACCGGGGCACCAGCCCTGGATGCGCGGAGACGGGGATGGCAGTTCAGGCGTCATGGCTTAGCCAATCTGGGCCCAGGCCTTGTCCAGCCGCTTCACGCTGACCGGCTGCGGCGTGCGCAGCTCCTGGGCAAAAAAGCTCACGCGCAACTCTTCCAGCAACCAGCGGAATTCGGCCATGCGCTCGTCCACCGCACCCTTGCGCTCGGCCACCAGGCGCCAGTAGCGTTGTTCCTGCGGGCGCAACTCGCTCAGACGGGCTGTGTCACGGGCCGGGTCGGCGCGGTACTTGTCTAGCCGCAGTGTGATGGCCTTGAGATAACGGGCCAGGTGCTGCAAGCGGTCCCAGGGTGTGGCCTGCAAAAACTTCTTGGGGATCAGGCGGTTGAGCTGCTGCTGGGCATCGCCAGTAGCATCCGGCGCGTTCTTGGTGTCCTTGATCTTGCGCGCCGCAGCCGCATACTCCAACAAGATGACCGCCGCCATGCGCGCCACCTCATTGGCAATCAAGGTCAGGCGCCCGCGCCCTTCTTCGATGCGGCGCTTGAAGGCAAACTCGTCGGTCGGCAACGGGTCCAGCAAAAAGGCGCGGTCCAGCGCCACAGCGATGATTTGCTCGCGCAGTTCCTCGATCGTTCCGCCGCCGGTGTTGTTCTCGGCCTTGCCCACGTTCATGTAGCTCACCGCCATCTTCTGCAGGTCGGGGATGTTCTTTTCCAGGTACTTGAGTGCGTCCTTGATCTGGATGGCAAACAGGCGGCGCAGGCCGGCGCGGTGTTTGGCGGCGGCCACCTCGGGTTCGTCAAACACTTCCACCGTGACTGCATCGCCTGCATCAATGAGTGCGGGGAAGCCAATTAGCGTTTGGCCGCCCTTGCGGATTTCCAGCAGCTCGGGCAGCTCGCCAAAGGTCCAGGCGGTAAAGCGGCCGTCCAAAATGCTGGGCTTTGCTACATTTTCGGTAGCTGCTCGCGCAGATTTGGCGGGGGCTGGGAGCCGATTCGGCAGCACATTCTGCTCCGTGTCCTCCGCCCGCTGTGCGGGCTCCCCCTTTACCTGCGCAGAACGCACTGCCGAACCAGCTCCCGGCAACGCGTTTTGCGCCAGCTTGAGCGAGGCCAGCGCCTGAAACGCCCCACGCGCCTGGCTACCCAGCTCCGCCTTCAGCGCACCCAGATTACGCCCTTGCCCCATCTGCCGCCCATGCTCGTCCACCACGCGGAAGTTCATGAAGAAGTGCGGGCTCAGCATGTCAACCTTGATGTCCGCCTTCACGATGTCCAGCGAGGTGGCATCGCGCACCAGCTTCAATATGGCGTCCACCAAACCGCCGGCACCGAACTTCTCGGGCGCATTCAGCGCTTCGGCAAACTTGGTCGCCGTGTCGGGCAGCGGCACCAAGCGCGAACGCGGGCGCTGATGCAGGGTTTTGAGCAGCGCCTGCACCTTGTCTTTCAGCATGCCGGGCACCAGCCATTCACAACGCTCGTCGTTCACCTGGTTCAGCACAAAGAGCGGCACGGTCACGGTCAGGCCATCGCGCGCATCGCCGGGTTCGTGCAGATAGGTGGCCGCGCAGTCCACACCGCCCAGGCGGATCGTCTTGGGGAAGGACGCGGTGGTGATGCCCGCCGCCTCATGGCGCATTAGCTCTTCGCGCGTCAGCTTCAGCAGGTCGGGCTGCTTCTTCACTTCTTCGCGGTACCAGCGCTCAAAGCTGTAGCCGCTGCATACGTCGGCGGGCAATTGCTGGTCGTAAAAGGCGTAGATCAGCTCATCGTCCACCAGCACGTCCTGCCTGCGCGCCTTGTGCTCCAGGTCTTCCACCTGTTTGATGAGTTTCTGGTTCGCGGCCAGGAAGGGCAGTGCGGTTTCCCACTCCTTGCCCACCAGCGCCTCGCGGATAAAGATGTCACGCGCACCGTGCAGGTCCACGCGGCCGTAGTTCACCTTGCGCCCGCTGTAGACCACGATGCCATACAAGGTGGCCCGCTCCAGTGCCACCACCTCGGCGGCCTTCTTTTCCCAATGCGGGTCCAGCAGCTGCTTTTTGAGCAAATGCCCGCCCACGTTTTCAAGCCACTGCGGTTCGATGTGCGCAATACCGCGGCCAAACAGGCGCGTGGTTTCCACCAACTCAGACGCCACGATCCACTTACCTGGTTTCTTGGTCAGGTGCGCGCCAGGATGGGCAAAAAACTTGATACTGCGCGCGCCCAGGTACTCGCCGTTCTGGCCTTCTTCGAGCTTGCAGCCGATGTTGCCCAGCAGGCCGGACAGCATGGACAGATGCAACTGCTCGTAGCTGGCGGGCTTGGTATTCAGGCGCCACTTGTGCTCGGCCACCACGGTGTGCAGCTGGCTGTGGATGTCCTTCCACTCCCGCACGCGGCGGATGTTGACGAAGTTCTGGCGCAGCAGCTGTTCGTATTGGCGGTTGGACAACTTGTGCGTATTGGTGGTCGCTGGGAGTTGGGGTCGGCGGGCGCCCTGCTCCGTGTCCCCCGCCCGCTTTGCGGGCTCCTCCTTGACCTGCGCAGAACGCCCACCGCTCCCAACTCCCGGGTGTACCGGCGCGCTACCACCCCGCGCGTCGTGGATCCACTTCCACAACTTCAGGTAGCCGGTGAACTCGCTCTTTTCGTCGTCAAACTTCACATGTGCCGCATCCGCCTGCTGCTGCGCCTCCATGGGCCGGTCGCGCACATCCTGCACGCTCAACGCCGACGCAATCACCAGCGCCTCATCCAGCGCCTCGCGTGAACGGGCCTCCAGCAACATACGCCCCACGCGCGGGTCCAGCGGCAGGCGACTCAGCTCCTGCCCCAGCGGCGTCAGCTCATTGGCATCGTCCACCGCACCCAGCTCGTTGAGCAACTGGTAGCCATCGGCAATCGCGCGGCCACTGGGTCGCTCCAGAAACGGAAAGTCTTCCACGATGCCCAGATGCAGTGACTTCATCCGCAAGATGACGCCCGCCAAAGAGCTGCGCAAGATTTCAGGATCGGTAAAACGCGGCCTGCCGTCAAAGTCTTTCTGGTCGTACAGGCGAATACAGATGCCGTTCGCCACGCGGCCGCAACGCCCCGCGCGCTGGTTGGCCGAGCTTTGGCTGATGGGCTCCACCAGCAGCTGCTCCACTTTGCTACGGAAACTGTAGCGCTTGATGCGCGCGGTACCTGCGTCAATGACGTATCTTGTGCCAGGCACGGTCAGCGAGGTTTCGGCCACGTTGGTGGCCAACACAATGCGCCGGCCCGTGTGGCCATCAAAAATGCGGTCCTGCTCGGCGGGACTCAGGCGCGCAAACAGGGGCAACACCTCGGCGTTGCGCATCACCGGCTGGTGGCTCAGGTGCTTGCGCAGGTGGTCGGCGGCCTCGCGGATTTCGCGCTCGCCGGGCAGGAACACCAAGATGTCGCCCTGGTTGTGTGGGTCGCGCCAGAGCTCGTCCACGCCATCGGCAATGGCGTTGTTCATGTCGTACTCGCGCGACTCTTCAAACGGCCGGTAGCGCTGCTCCACCGGGAACATGCGGCCAGACACCATGATGACGGGCGCTGGGCCCTTGCTGGACTTGAAATGGTCCGCAAAGCGCTGCGCGTCGATCGTGGCGGAGGTGACGATGATTTTCAGGTCCGGGCGGCGCGGCAGAATCTGGCGCAGGTAGCCCAGCAGAAAGTCGATGTTCAGCGAACGCTCGTGCGCCTCGTCAATGATGAGGGTGTCGTAGGCGTTGAGCAGCGGGTCGGTCTGCGTCTCGGCCAGCAAGATACCGTCGGTCATCAGCTTCACAGAGGCGTCTTTGCTCAAACGGTCCTGGAACCGCACCTTGAAGCCCACCACATCGCCCAGTGGCGTCTTCAATTCCTCGGCAATGCGCTTGGCCACGCTGGAGGCGGCGATACGCCTTGGCTGGGTGTGCCCAATCAGCTTGCCACGCTGGCCTTCAGGGTAGTTGAGCTTGCCCCGGCCCATGGCCAGCGCGATTTTTGGGAGCTGCGTGGTCTTGCCCGAACCGGTTTCCCCGCAGACGATGACGACCTGGTGCGCCGCAATGGCGTCCATGATTTCGTCGCGTTTGCCCGACACCGGGAGCGACTCTGGGAATTCGATTTGCAAGGGGCTGGCAGTCAAGGGCAGGTCTTCGTAGAGAATTGCGGATTATCCCTGCCCCGCCCCCCATTTATCTGACTGCCACCGCCCCGCAATGACCTCTGTCTTCAACTTCACCTTCGTTCCCTGGTTCCGGTCGGTCGCGCCCTACATTCACAAGTTCCGCAACCAGACCTTTGTGGTGGGCATTGCGGGCGAGGCGATTGCCGCTGGCAAGCTACACAGCCTGGCACAAGACCTGGCCATGATCCAGAGCATGGGGGTGAAGATTGTGCTGGTGCACGGCTTTCGCCCGCAGGTGAACGAACAACTCAAGGCCAAGGGCCACACGCCGAAATACAGCCACGGTATCCGTATTACCGACGAGGTGGCGCTGGACTGCGCCCAAGAGGCCGCAGGCCAGCTGCGTTACGAGATTGAAGCCGCGTTCAGCCAGGGCCTGCCCAACACCCCCATGGCCGACTCCACAGTGCGCGTGATTTCTGGCAATTTCATCACCGCGCGCCCGGTCGGCATCGTCGATGGTGTGGACTTCCAGCACAGCGGCCTGGTGCGCAAGGTGGACATTGCCGGCATCACCAAGACGCTGGACATGGGCGCCATGGTGCTGCTGTCGCCGTTTGGCTTCTCGCCCACCGGTGAGGCGTTTAACCTGGCCATGGAAGAAGTTGCGACCAGCGTCGCCACGGCGCTGCAGGCCGACAAGCTGATCTTTTTGACCGAAGTGCCCGGCGTGCGCATGGACCCGACCCTGCCCGCCAGCGAAGACAACCCCATTGATACCGAGCTGCCCCTGGCCGCGGCCGAAAAGTTGCTCAAAGCCCTGCCCGCCGCCAACCAGCCGACTGACGTGGCCTTTTACCTGCAGCACTGCGTGAAGGCCTGCAAGGCCGGCGTGGAACGCAGCCACATCATCCCGTTTGCGGTGGATGGCGCGATATTGCTAGAGGTGTATGTGCACGACGGCATTGGCACCATGGTGGTGGACGAAAAGCTAGAGAGCCTGCGCGAAGCCACCGAAGAGGATGTGGGCGGCATCCTGCAACTCATTGAGCCGTTTGAGCGCGACGGCACGCTGGTCAAGCGCAGCCGCACCGAGATCGAGCGCGACGCGGGCAACTACACCATCATCGAGCACGACGGCGTGATCTTCGCCTGCGCGGCGCTCTACCCCTACCCCGAAGCCAAAACTGCCGAGATGGCGGCGCTGACGGTGTCGCCCGACGTACAGGGTCAGGGCGATGGCGAGCGTGTGTTGAAACGTGTGGAGCAGCGTGCCAAGGCCGCCGGGCTGGACAGCATTTTTGTGCTGACCACGCGCACCATGCACTGGTTCATCAAGCGCGGTTTTGTGCAGGTGGACCCGGACTGGTTGCCCGAAGCCCGCAAGCGCAAGTACAACTGGGACCGCAAGAGCCAGGTGCTGGTGAAGAAGCTCTAGGCGTTTGTTTTTTGGGCTCTTTTGCCCGGCTGCACCGCTTTTTTGAACACCCACTCCCCCATCCCCTCGCCCCGTCGGCGAGGGGAGCCTTGAACAGCCGATTTGATGGCTGTGCTCCAAATACGGAATCAATTCAGTGAGGTTGCCACCGCGACTTCGCGCCACGGCCAGTGCCAACGGTTGTGGGACTTCGAACATGTTGGCGCTCCCCCACTGGCGGGCGCTGCCGCCAGCATTGAACAACCCATCTCTGCGAGGTCACCCCCAACGCAGGCGCGGGCCGTGGTGCGCCAGCACAGTTCTAAAGCACCGCCAGTAGCCGCTTAGCCGGCGACAAAAACAAAATATGGCTGTTAAAAGCTCCCCTCGCCGACGGGGCGAGGGGCCGGGGGAGTGGGTGTTAAAAAAGCGGTGCCGCCCAACAAGCCAATGAGGCAAAAAAGCGTGCCCCAACCTAGAGCTTGAACACCGCCACTGTCTTCACCAAATCTTCCGCCTGAGACCGCAGGCTGGAGGCCGCCGCCGCCATTTCCTCCACCAGCGCCGCGTTTTGCTGCGTGGCCTGGTCCATCTGCGAAACAGCCTCACCCACCTGCGCCACCCCGGCACTCTGCTCGGAGCTGGCCGCGCTGATCTCGCCCATGATGTCAGTGACTCGGCGGATGCTGCTAACCACCTCGGTCATCGTGCTGCCAGCCTGATCCACCAGCACAGAGCCCTGCTCCACGCGCTGCACGCTGTCGCTGATGAGGTTCTTGATTTCTTTGGCGGCATCGGCGCTGCGACCGGCCAAGGACCGCACCTCACTGGCTACCACGGCAAAGCCCCGGCCCTGCTCGCCGGCGCGTGCAGCCTCTACGGCAGCATTCAACGCAAGGATATTGGTCTGGAAGGCAATGCCGTCGATCACACTGATGATGTCGGCAATCTTGCGCGAGCTGTCGTTGATGCCTTTCATGGTGTTGACCACCTGGGCCACCACCTCGCCCCCCTGCATCGCCACCACCGAGGCACTCTGTGCCAGTTGGTTGGCTTGGCTGGCATTGTCGGCGTTTTGCCGTACCGTGGAACCCAGTTCTTCCATGGAAGCGGCCGTCTCTTCCAGCGCACTGGCCTGCGACTCCGTTCGAGAAGACAAATCCTGGTTACCCTGGGCGATCTCGGCACTGGCCGTCGCCACCGACTCGCTACCCTCGCGCACCTGGGCCACGATGCGGGCCATGTTGTCGCGCATACCCTTAATGCCGTGCATGACGCTGGAGTCATCATCAGGTTTGAGCGGAATCTCCACGTTCAGTTCGCCCTGAGCCATGCGGTGGGTGATGGCATTGGCCACACCAGGCTCACCACCCAGCTGCTTGGCAATGCTGCGCGTGATGATTACCCCGACCCCCAGCAGTACCGCGGCCAGCACCAGTGCGGCAACACCAGACTGCACGGCCCGACTCATGATGGCCGCGTCCACCGTGTCCACATACACCCCGGAGCCCACAATCCATCCCCAAGGGGCAAACCCCTTGACGTGGGACACCTTGAGCACAGGTTTGTCACTACCCGGCTTGGGCCAGAGGTAGGGTACATCGCCAGCGCCCTTGGCCTTGACCACGTCCACAAAAGCCACGAAGAGGGGTTTGCCCGTGGGATCCTTGTTTTCTGCCAGGTCTTTGCCATCCAGCTCGGGGCGGATCGGGTGCATCACCATCTTGGGCTGCATGTCGTTGATCCAGAAATATTCGGAGCCGCCGTAGCGCAGGGCCTTGAGGGCGGCAATGGCGGCTGTCTTGGCCTCGTCTTCGCTCAACTTACCCTTGGTGGACAGGTCATGGAAATGCGCTACCACTCCATGCGCCACCTCGACCGCATGTCGCACGCTGGTTTGGCGCTCCTGCAACAACATGTTGCGCTCTGAGACCATGAAATAGGTCAGCAAAATGACCAGACCCAGAAGCGCACTGACGGTCAGTAAGCCAAGTCGCCGGGCGACTGAATACGACGCGAGCTGGAACATGGCGGGTCTCCTGTATTTCTTCTGCAAAAGCCCGCCCTGAGCGGACTAGAAAGATACTAGTCACTTTGCGCAGGCAAGTGCAGAGGAAAACCCGAAGTGAAAACCCGCAGCGTTCAGCGTCGGCGGGCGATGCGCCAGGTCATCAGGCTGCCAAAAACCGCAAAGCCGACAAAACACAGGAAAGACCAGTTGGCGATGGAGCCGCCCAGAAAGGTCCAGTCGATCTTGCTGCAATCGCCACCGCCACGGAAGATCATGGGCAGTGCGCGTTTGAGCGGAAAGGTTTCGATCATGCCGTAGAGGTCGCGCCCACAGGACACCACCTCAGGCGGGTACCACTGCAACCAGCTTTGGCGGGCCGCCACATACGCCCCGGCCACCGCAAACACCGCCAACAGCAACGCACCAGTGATTTGCAAGCCTTTTCGGCCACTAGCCCCCGCCAATGCTGCGCTAACAGCTACCAATATGAGAGCATATCGCTGCACGATGCACATCGGGCAAGGCTCCAGGCCCACCACATGCTGCAGGTACATGCCAAACGCCAGCATGGCCACGCAGGCCAACACCACCCCACCAAACACGCGTCGCGGCGCGTTGTCCATCCAGTTGAAAACCAAATTCAAAATCAATTCCTCGTTCTGTTGCGCAGCCGACGGGCCGGCGTTACGGGTTGGTGCCATGCACATCGCCGAAGTTCCCCGGTCTGCAGGGGCTTGGGCCAAAGCGAATAAGATGCGGCCTTCGTTTTCACACCATCGACTAAAAGGTTTTCCCCATGGCACGCACCGTCAACTGTATCAAGCTGGGCAAAGAGGCTGAAGGCCTGGATTTTGCGCCCTACCCTGGTGAGCTGGGCAAGCGCATCTGGGAGAGCGTGAGCAAGGAAGCCTGGGCCGCCTGGCTCAAGCACCAGACCATGCTGGTCAACGAAAACCGCCTGAACCTGGCCGACGCGCGCGCGCGCCAGTACCTGGCCCGCCAGATGGAAAACCACTTTTTCGGCGACGGCGCTGACGCCGCCCAGGGCTACGTTCCCCCCAGCGCCTGAGGCCAGGCATGGACGACGCAGGCACCCTGCCCCAACGCCTGCTTGCGTCTTGCGCACTCCCCCAGGCCTGGGCCGACCGCCCGGCCTGGACGGTGTTGGACACCGACTTTGCGACCCTCACCCCATTTTTGCACTGCTGGCACACCTGGCAGACTGACACGCAGCGCCCGCGCATGCTGCATTACGTGGGCCTGCTGGCGCCCGCCCAGGCGCAGCAGCTGTCTGTGCTCGCCCGGCAAGCCACCCAAAACACGCCCCAATGGCGCCCCCTGGCCGATGCACTGGGTGCCGCCTGCGCGGATCTGGGACCAGGCCAACACCGCATCCTGCTCGCACAAGGCCAGCTCTCGCTTACCCTGTGCGTAGGGGACGCCGCTGCGCTTCTGGCCGAGCAGCAATTCCTGGCCCACACCCTGTGGGGGTGCGGCGCCAACATCGCCTGGGACAAGTGGAGCATCAAGGCCCTGGCGCGCTGCAGCCAACGTGGTGCGCGGTTGGTGCTGGACAACGCAGCACCAGAGACCCACGCATGGCTGGCAGAGGCAGGGTATGTGGACGTGCGGCCGGATGGCCATGGCCTGCAAGGACGTTTTGAACCGCGCTGGTCTTTGGGTGCACGCGACCAGAGCCCCCCCACCATCGCCCCACAGCGTTGCACGGTGCTGGGTGCCGGCATCTCCGGTGCCAGTGTGGCTTACGCACTGGCAAGGCGCGGCTGGCAGGTCACGGTGTTGGACCAACATGCGGCGGCGGCGGGCGGCGCCTCCGGACTGCCAGCGGGCTTGGTCGTGCCCCATGTATCGGCGGACGACAGCCCCCGCTCCCGCATGTCACGTGTAGGCGCGCGACTCATGCTGCAACATGCAGCGGCCCTGTTGCAGGATGGCACCGACTGGCACGCCAGTGGGGTGCTGGAGCAAGACCTGGAACACAGCACCACCCGCTGGCACCCGCAAGGCGCCTGGATACGCCCCACCCGCCTGGTAGAGGCCTGGCTGCGCCACCCCGGCATTCGCTGCCTGTTTGAAGCCCGTATTACCGGTTTGCAACAGCACCACGGTGTGTGGCAGTTGATCGGCCCGGAGGGCGATATCCGGGCGGAATCCGAGCTGCTCGTGTTGGCCAATGCCTCCGGCTGCGTGCCTCTGATGATGGACCCTGCGCATGTGCATTTTTTGGGCGAGGGATTGGCACAACGGCTGGAGTTTCTGCACGCGGTGCACGGCACGGTGAGTTACGCCATGCACGCCACCCTGCCCCTGGCTGCCCATTGGCCCCAACATCCGGTCAACGGCCATGGCAACTTTTTGCCACAAGTGCCGCTGGACGGCGGTTCGGCGTGGCTGGCTGGCTCCACATTTGAGCCAGACCGTATTCCCGAAGTGGCGGGCCACCGTCTGGCGCCGCTGGCAGAGCAGCACCGGACCAATGCCCAGCGCCTGGGCGAATTGCTGCCGACCGTGGGGGCGGATGTGGCACCTGCATTTGCACGCCATGAAGTCCTCCATTGGTCCGCCACCCGGTGCGTGACCCACGATCGATTGCCGTGGGTCGGCGCACTCAGCGATGCACCCGATGGGGGGACACCTTCGCTCTGGATTCACGCCGGCATGGGAGCACGGGGGTTGACGTTTTCGGCACTCGGGGCCGAGTTGCTGGTCGCCCGCTTGTGTGGTGAGCCCTGGCCCCTGGAAAGCAGCCTGGCGCGCAGCCTGGATGTGCGCCGCCCCAAGCGCAAGCGCAGTTAGACTTTCTGTAGCAGGCCAATCACTTGCATGGGATTGAACGGAATCTCCAGCAGGCCCATGCAGCCCATGCGCTCGGCCAGATTGGCGGTTTTCCAGCTCGCATTGGTGGACACGCCCACCACGCTGCGCACCGGCTTTTCCAGATCCTGCAAATGTTTCACCAGCATCCAGGGGTCGATGGCATCGTCGTTCACGTACACCAGCACCAGATCGTAGGGGCGGGCCTTCACGCTGTCATCCAGCTGGGCCGCAGTTTGTACTTCGTCCACCGCGGTAATGCCGGCCAGCGCCAAACGTGCACGCAGGTACAGACGCGCCTCCAGGGGCAGACCCGCCAACAGGGCCAGCTTGACCCCCGGCGGCAAAGGCGCAGCCGGTGGGTCCTCCTGGCTGATGTCGATATCCACATCCACCGCAGACACAAACAGCTCATCCAAGAGCCCCACCATGGCGGCCCAATCGACCGGTCGCGGCACGGTGCGCCACGCCAGCGTAGGAGCCTCTGCGCCCACACAGATCATTTTCAAGTTGGGGTTGAAACTGGGTGACACGAGCTCCAGGCCAGCCTCGTAACTGTCAACATCGATCAGGGCGACCTGGGCCGGACCGGCGGCATCCGGCGTCCAAAGGTGGTAATTGGGCCCTTCCCGTCCGGAAAGACGAAACAGGGTGTTGAGCGAATGTCGCTCAACATCACTGAACCCCACCACCTTGACCAATACCGTTGCTGCCATGTTGCCCCGAGTCTAGCGCTCCTTGGTATAGGGCTTGCCCAAGGCCTGGGGCGCTACCGCCTTGCCGATAAAACCCGCCAACAGGATGACCGTGAGCAGGTAAGGCAGTGCCTGGATGAACTGCACCGGCACCTCACCCATCCCCGGCACCCGCACGCCTTGCAGGCGAATGGCAGCGGCATCCAGAAAACCAAACAACAGGCAGGCCCAGAATGCCCCCACAGGATGCCAGCGCCCGAAAATCAGCGCAGCCAGTGCCATGAAGCCACGGCCCGCGGTCATATTGGCCGAGAAGTTGGCACTTTGCGCCAGCACCAAGTAACCACCCGCCAAGCCACACAAAATGCCATTGAGCGTCAGCGCGCTGTAGCGCAAGCGCGCCACAGACACACCCGCGGCATCGACCATCTGGGGATTCTCTCCCACAGCCCGCAGACGCAAACCAAAGCGGGTGCGGAACAGCAGCCACCACGTAGCAGGCACCAGCGCGAACGCCAGGTACACCAGCGCGTTATGGCTCAGCAAGCCCACACCAATGAAGTTGCCCACCACAGGAATGGTTTGCACTGACGCTTGCAAGGCCGGGAACAGCGGCTGGATGCGCACCACATCGCTCACCGGCGGGGTTTGCCCCCCCTGCTCAAACCAGGCAATCCCCAGCACCACCGTCATGCCCGCTGCAATGATGTTGATGGCCACGCCAGACACCACCTGGTCGCCCTTGTGGCTCACACAGGCCAAGCCGTGCATCCACGACAAGGCCGTAGACACCAGAATACCAACCAGCAAGGCCAGCGCCGTAGATTGGTACACCGCCCCACACGCACCAGCCGCAAAGGCTGCAAACAGCATCTTGCCTTCCAGACCAATGTCCACCACGCCCGAGCGCTCGGACAACAAACCGGCCAAGGCGCACAGCACCAGCGGGGTCGACACCCGCAGCGTGGATGCCAGCATGGCGTAAATCAGGGAATCATCCATGGCGCACTCCCACCTTGAACACACGCACCAGCACCCACCCCAGGCGCGGCGCAATCACATAGGCCATGGCCCCGGAAAACAGCACGATAAAACCTTGCACCATCACCACCATTTCCCGGCTAAAGCCGGTCACCTCAAATGCCACTTCAGCACCGCCCTGGAACAAGGCACCAAACAGCACGCTGGCAAACACAATGCCCACCGGATGGTTGCGCCCCATCAGCGCCACCGCGATGCCAGTGAAGCCCGCACCACTCACAAACTCCAGCAGCAAACGACCGTTCACCCCGGCAATTTCGTTCATGCCCACCAGGCCCGCCAATCCGCCCGAAATGGCCATGGCAATCATGACCTGGTGGCGTGAACGGATACCTGCATATTCGGCCGCGCTGGCACTGGACCCCACGGCCCGCAGGTGGTAGCCGGCGCGTGTGCGCCACAAAAACAGATAAATGAGCAACGCTGCGCCCAAGGCCAGAAACAGGCTCACGTTCAAGGGCGAAGCAGACCATTCAATACCCAGCCACGCCAAGACTTCGTGCATGGACGGCAGCTTGGCCGAGTCGGCAAAGGCCGCACTCTCTACCGACATGGAGCCCGAGGGCCGCAGGTGATTCACCAACAGGTAGACCAACACACTGCTGGCAATGAAGTTGAACATGATGGTGGTGATCACCACATGGCTGCCGCGGTAGGCCTGTAAATACGCGGGCACCGCCGCCCAGGCTGCTCCAAACAAGGCGCCAGACAGCACCATGAGTGGCAGCATGATCCACGCTGGCAGTGCGTGCGACAACCACAACGCGACCAGGCCCACACCCAGGCCCCCCAGAATGGCCTGCCCCTCACCACCGATGTTGAACAGCCCGCCATGGAAAGCCACGGCCACCGCCAGCCCGGTGAAGATGAAGGTGGTGGCGTAATACAAGGTGTAGCTGATGCCGCGCTGGGTGCCAAAAGCGCCGTGGATCAGCACTGAAATGACCTCCGCCGGGTCTTGCCCCACCAAGGCCACGACACCGGCAGCAGCCAGCAATGCCACCATGAGGCACACGGCCGGCAATAGCACCAGATCGGCCCAGCGCGGCAAGGAGTAAGACGCGCTCATTGCCCACCTCCGGTCATCAGCAAGCCCAAACCAGCCTCGGTGCAGTCGGCGATCGCCAACTCCCCGGTGACCCGCCCTTGGTTCATCACAATCACCCTGTCCGACAACGCCAAAATTTCATCCAGTTCGCTGGACACCACCAGCACCGCACAGCCCGCATCGCGCATGGCGCGCAACTGGCTGTAAATAAATTCAATCGCTCCAATGTCCACGCCGCGCGTGGGTTGCCCCACCAGCAGCACCTTGGGCACCTGTCCAATCTCGCGCGCCAGCACCAGCTTTTGCTGGTTGCCGCCCGAGAACTTGCTGCTGACCAACTCCGGGTCGCGCGGGCGCACATCGAAGCGCTCCATCATGCGGGCCGTGGCCTGGCGCATGCGGCCATGCGCCATCCAGCCGTGGGAGGCATATTCGGGCAGGCTGTCGTAGCCCAGCACGGCCGACTCCCAGGCCACAAAGTCCATCACCATGGCGCGTGCATGCCGATCTTCGGGCACATGGGCCAGGCCCAGGGCCCGTGCGGTGCGCGGGTCCAGCCAGCGAGCAACACTGAATGTGCGTCCCCCCAATTGCAGGCTGCCTTCTTGCGGTGCCAGCAAACCCGACAACACGTCGAGCAGCTCGCTTTGGCCATTGCCGGATACACCCGCCACACCCACTATCTCTCCAGCGCGCAACTGCAGGTTCAGGCCATGCAGGCGCACCACCTGCATCCCATCGCACACCTTCACATTTTGGGCATCCAGCAGCACCTCGCCCACGGGGCGTGCCTGCTGGTCCAAGCGGCCCATCTGCACTTTGCGGCCCACCATGGCTTCGGCCAGCGTTTCAATCGAAGCTTGTGCAATCGGCAGCTCCTGCACCACGCGGCCGCCACGCATCACGGTCACCTGGTCACACAGGCCCATGACTTCTTTCAGTTTGTGGGTGATCAGCAAAATGGTGGTGCCCTGCTCACGCAGCACGCGCAGCACCTTGAACAAATGTTCGGTTTCCTGGGGCGTCAGCACGGCCGTAGGTTCGTCCAGGATCAGCACCTTGGCACCGCGATACAGCGCCTTCAATATCTCCAGGCGTTGGCGGTCACCCACCGGCAAATCGCTCACCAAGGCGTCCAGCTTGACCAGCAGACCGGTGGCCTGCATCAGGCTTTCCAGTTTGCTGCGCACCGTGGCATCGGCCTTTTGCAGCAGCCAATGGGGCTCGGCACCCAGCATCACATTCTCCAGGGCGGTCAAGGTGTCGACCAGCATAAAGTGCTGGTGCACCATGCCAATACCCTGTGCAATGGCATCGTCTGCATTGCGAATTGTCACGCGGCGGCCAGCCACATCCACCGTACCGCTATCGGCCTGGTAGAAGCCATACAAAATCGACATCAAGGTGCTTTTTCCTGCACCGTTTTCGCCCACGATGCCATGCACCGTTCCCATGGCGACGCGCAACTCGACATCGGCATTGGCGGCCACCGCACCAAAGCGTTTGTTGATGCCTTGCATGTGAATGGCCCAGGGTCCATCACGGGGGCTCAAGCTATCTGCACTCAAATCCTGCTCCTCTTGGGGGCTCTTGCAATGAAGTGAAAAGCCCACGGCGCTGTGCAGCACCGCGGGCTTTCAGGGTTCTGGTCAGCGCTGGGCCATATCTGCCCTGCTCCAACCTGGTTTACATCAGAACTTGCAGGCGTTGTCAGCCATGAAGTCGGCAACCTTGATCTTGCCGCTGATGATGTCGGCCTTGGCAGCTTCCACCTTCTTCTTCATGTCCGCAGTCACCAGCTTGGCATTGTTGGCATCCACTGCGTAGTCCACGCCGCCTTCTTTCAGGCCCAATACCGAGATGCCAGCCTTGTGGCCTTTGGCCACGTTGTACACCGCCACGTCCACGCGCTTGAGCATGGAAGTCAACATGGTGCCGGGCTGGATGTGGTTCTGGTTGCTGTCCACACCGATGGCGAACTTGCCGCTGTCTTTGGCGGCCTGGTACACACCAATGCCGGTACCGCCAGCGGCGGCAAACACCACGTCCACGCCTTGCGAGAACTGGGCCTTGGCCAACTCACCGCCGCGGGCGGGGTCGTTCCAGGCAGCGCCGGTAGTGCCAGTCATGTTGCCAATCATTTCGGCCTTGGGGTTGGCCCACATGGCGCCTTGCTTGTAGCCGCACTCAAACTTGCGGATCAAGGGAATGTCCATGCCTCCCACAAAACCGACCTTGCCAGTCTTGCTGGCCATGGCGGCCATGGCGCCCACCAAGAAGCTGCCCTCTTGCTCCTTGAACACCACGGACTGCACGTTAGGCAGGTCCACCACCATGTCGATGATGGCGAATTGCAGCTTGGGGAATTCCTTGGCCACTTTTTCAATGCTGGAGGCTTGGCCAAAACCAATACCGATGATGGGGCTGGCACCGCGCTCAGCCATGCGGCGGATCGCTTGCTCGCGCTGGGACTCGTTGGTGATTTCGAAAGACAGGTACTTTTTGCCCGTTTCCTTCTTCCACTTTTCAATACCGGTGTACGCCGCTTCGTTGAAAGACTTGTCGAACTTGCCACCCATGTCGAACACCACGGCGGGGTCGGCAGCAATTGCCTGGAAGCTCGCGGCCAATGTAGCGGCCAACAGGCTCATGTGGACAGTAGATTTAACGTTCATAACTTCTCTCAGTTCTCTATCAGGTTAAAAAAAACAAACCAGTTTTACCAAAATCAGAGGGCATTGCGGCTCCCTGCAAACTTTTATGCTGTCTACGGGGCAAGCATCCCGCACTGTAGACCAAGAATACCGACCGCCCCGAGTGTGACCATCAGGGCTTATCCGTATATAACGCCGACGTTATACACCTCTTCCACCCCAAACCATCCCGCGGCTCATGCCGCGCTGTTGCGATCCAGCCGCACCAACTCGGCCCCAATGGCAGAGGCCAGACGCGCGTTATTGAGTACCAACTGGATATTGGAGGCCAGGCTGTCTCCACCGGTCAGCTCGCAGACACGAGCCAGCAAAAACGGTGTGGACTCCTTGCCACCAATACCCTGCGTCTGGGCCTCTTGCAAGGCCTGCTCAATCGCGGACTCAATCGCGTCACGCGGCATCGCATACGTTTCGGGAATGGGATTTGCAATTACCATGCCACCGGCCAGCGCCATGCGCCACTTCACATGCAGGACATGGGCAATCGCCTCAGGCGTATCCAGGCGGTAGTCCACCGAAAACGCGCTGTCACGGGTGAAAAACGCCGGCAAAGACGAAGTTTGATAGCCCACCACGGGCACCCCATGGGTCTCCAGGTACTCCAGCGTCAGGCGCAGGTCCAGAATCGACTTGGCCCCCGCGCAGACCACCGCCACCGGGGTCTGTGCCAGTTCCTGCAAATCGGCCGACACGTCAAAACTTTGCGGGGCCCCGCGGTGCACACCACCAATGCCGCCGGTAGCAAACACGCGAATGCCGGCCATGGCCGCAATGATCATGGTGGAGGCCACCGTGGTGGCCCCGGTGGCCCCGGCCGCGACGATGAAGGGGATGTCACGGCGGCTGACCTTCACCACCTCGCGTCCGCTGCGTCCCAGCTGTTCAATGTCCTGGCCCGACAGGCCGGCCTTGAGCCGCCCGTTGACGATGGCGATGGTGGCCGGTACGGCGCCATGGGCACGCACCTCGGCTTCGACCTGCAAAGCCGTCTGCACGTTCTGCGGGTACGGCATGCCGTGCGAAATGATGGTGGACTCCAGCGCCACCACGGGCTGCTGGTTGGCCAGTGCGTGCTGCACCTCGGGGGCGATATCCAGATAAGGCAATGCGTTCATAAGAGGCTCGGTGTGTGCCGCACTGCGGCGGCGTGGCTCAATTCGGAAGAGTTGGCGAATGTACTGGAAAGTGTGATCTCTGCGCAGGCCATGCCGTAGGCCATGGCGCGCGGCAAGGACATTTGGCGCTGCAAGCCAGCCACCACACCGGCCAACAATGCGTCACCGGCCCCCGTCGTGTTAACAACGGGCACCGGCCGGGCGGCCAGAAAATCGGTGCGGCCATCGGTGTCGCACCAGCCAACGCCATCCCCCCCCAGACTCACCAGAACGCGCGGCACACCCAAGGCATGCAAGGCCTGCGCCGCACGCATCCCGTCGGTCGGCGAGTGCACCGCGATACCGGTCAGCGCTTCCGCCTCCAGCCGGTTGACCTTGAGCAGGTGCACCTGGTGCAAATGGTCCTGCACCCGGCGGCACTTGGCCACCGACACGGCATCGACAACCACCGTGCGCCCCAGCGACAACAAATGCGCCAGTGTGGTCGCCTGCAGATTGCAGTCCAGCAGCAGCCACTCACCCGGTGTGGCCGCTGGCAAATGCTGCACGCAACAGGCCGGTGTGAGCTGCTCCAGGATGGCCATGTCGTTCACGGCCAGCGCCATGTCGCCATCGGGCCCGTGCATGGACAGGTAGGTGGCGGTGCGCTGTCCCGCCAGACGCAGCATGGAGTCCACGTTCACCCCGCTGGCGGCGGTAGAGGTGATCAGCTGTGTGCCGAAGGCATCGTCGCCAACCACGGTGAGCAGGGCTACGGGCACACCCAGTCGGGCCAGGTTCTCGGCAATGTTCCGCCCCACCCCACCCGGTGCGTAATGGATATGCCCGGGTGTGGAATCGCCCGGCAGCAAGGGGGTATCCGTCTGCGCGCCCACATCCATGTTGGCGCCGCCCACAACGGTCACCGCAGCAGGCGGCACGGGCGTTTCAGCCACATCGGAGGGAGAGCAGGCAACAGACATGGGCGAATGCATTGGGGTCTATACAACGGGGCTTATTGGGGGCTTGCATTTTCGGCGTCAAAATAGACGCTCTTTGTGCACAGAAAGTAGAACTGATGATACTGGTGGCTGGCTCTGCAAATCTGGACTTTGTGGTCCGCGCCTCTCACATTCCCAGCCCGGGTGAGACGGTGCTGGGCCGCGATTTCAAAACTTTTCCCGGCGGCAAAGGCGCCAACCAGGCCGTGGCCAGCGCCCGCGCCGGTGCGGCCCCCACACACATGCTGCTGGGCCTGGGCGACGACGCCTTTGCCGTACCACTGGAAGCCTCGCTGCATGGCGCCGGTGTGCAACTGCACACCATCCGCACCCCCGACCACCCCACCGGCACCGCCTTCATTTGCGTGTCTGACGACGCAGAGAACGCCATCACCGTCGCCCCCGGTGCCAATGGCCAGTTGCGCCCCGAGCACCTGCCCAGCCTGCAAGGCTTTACACACCTGTTGTTGCAGCTCGAAACACCGATGGAAACGGTGACCGCCTATGCCCAGGCCGCCCGCGCCCAGGGCGTGACCGTGGTGCTGAACGCCGCCCCCGCCCAAAGCCTGCCGGCAGAATTGCTGGCGCACACCGATGTGCTGGTGGTGAACGAGGGCGAGCTGGCCACCGTATCCGGCCATAAAGGCAGCATTGCCGAATGCCTGGCACGCATCGACGTGCCCACGGTTGTTGTCACCTTGGGGCACCACGGCAGCTGCGCGCGCCAGCACGGCGCCCTCACCCTGCAAGGCGCCTACCCCATCACGCCAGTGGACACCACGGGTGCGGGTGACACCTTCTGCGGCAGCCTGGTGGCTGCGCTGAGCCAAGGCAAGTCCTTGCAAGGCGCATTGGAATTTGCCAGCGCTGCCAGCGCCATCGCCTGCACCCGCTGGGGCGCCCAGTCCAGCATTCCCGAAGCAGCGGAGGTCACGGCCTTCATTGCCCAACACCCCAAGACATCCCCTGAAGCCGAGCAGGCACTGCGCGCCTTCTGTGGTCTGGGCTGATTTTTCCAACCGATTACCAACTGAGATATTTGTATGAGCAACACCCCCGCACGCAAAGTAATTTATGACACAGACCCGGGCGTGGATGACGCCATGGCGCTGTACTACGCGCTGGCCCATCCCGGCATTGACGTGGTGGGCATCACCACCACCTTTGGCAACGTGACGGTAGAGCAGGCCGCGATCAACGGTCTGTACCTGACCGAAATCGCCGGCAAAAAAATCCCCGTGACCCTGGGTGTGAAAACCCCCTGGCTCAAAGCCCCTGGCACGCCGCCCGACTTCATCCACGGTGCCGATGGCCTGGGCAACCTGCCCAGCCGCGTCCCCACCACCAGTGTGCTGGATCCCCGCCCCTCGGCACAATTCATCGTCGACATGGCACGCGCCCACCCGGGAGAAATCACACTGGTCGCCGTTGGCCCGCTGGGCAACCTGGCCACCGCGCTGAAGCTGGAACCCAAGCTGCCCCAGCTCCTGCAAGAAGTCATCATCATGGGCGGCACCGTGATGGAACCCGGTAACGTCTCTCCCGTTGCAGAAGCCAATATCTGGAACGACCCGCATTCGGCCGACTTCGTCTTCACCGCCGGCTGGAAACTCACCATGGTAGGCCTGGATGTGACGCACCAGTTGATCGTGCCACTGGCCCTGTTCAACCGCGTGGCAGAGCACCACAAGCATGTCGCCACCGACGTGCTCCACCACGCGGTGAGCTTTTACGCCGACTTCTACAGCGGGATTTACCCCCACGTGGCCAAAATCCACGGCTGCTTCGGGCACGATGTGCTTGCCTTTGTGGCGCTGACCAATCCTGAGCTGTTTGACATCCAGGCCGGTCGTGTCCGTGTTGCACTGGATGGCCCGGCCAACGGCCAAACCATGATGCGCCGCCGCGACATTTTCTACCCCCAACCCGGCTGGGGTGACGAGGTGCCCGACACCCAGGTCTGCCTGAACCTGAAGGCCGACGCGGCGCTGCAGCTGATTGACAGCACCCTGATGTCGAACTGGCTCTAATTTTTGGAACGCTGCGAGGACCGCCATGCACTTACCCGTTGTTGACTTCACCAGCCCCACCGCTCCAGAGGAATTTTGCAAGAGCCTGCACGAAACCGGCTTTGGCGTGCTGAAGAACCACCCCCTGAAACAGGACCTGGTGGAAGGCATTTACGCTGAGTGGCTGGGTTTCTTCCAATCCGAGGCCAAAAACCAGTATCCGAACGACCCGGCCAAGCATGACGGCTACTTCTCGCCCAGCGTGTCCGAGACGGCCAAGAACAACACCAAAAAAGACCTCAAAGAGTTCTTCCACATCTACCCCTGGGGCCGCTACCCCGCCGAGGTGAGCGATGCCGCCAAGCGCTATTACGCGCAAGGCGCCAGCCTGGCCGCCACGCTGCTGGGTTGGGTGGAAGACAACTCCCCCCCCGAGGTGAAGGCGCGCTACTCCCTGCCACTGCCCCAGATGATCGAGGGCAGCGACCACACGCTCTTGCGCGTGCTGCATTACCCGCCCCTGCGCGGCGACGAAGAGCCCGGCGCCGTCCGCGCTGCGGCGCATGGTGACATCAACCTGCTGACCATCCTGCCCGCAGCCACCGAGCCCGGCCTGCAGGTGCTGGGCAAAGACCAGGCCTGGCACGATGTGCCTTGCGACTTCGGCCTCTTGATCGTGAACATTGGCGACATGCTGCAGGAAGCCTCGGGTCACTACTACCCCAGCACCGTGCACCGCGTGCTCAACCCCACGGGCGAAGGCGCCAAAAAGTCGCGCATTTCTTTGCCATTGTTTTTGCACCCCCGCCGCGAGGTGGTGCTGTCGGAGCGCTACACGGTGGAGAGCTACTTCAACGAGCGCATGGAAGAACTGCGCGGCAAGAAGTACTGAGCCTTTGAGGCGCCGCCAACAGCCCCTGCTTTGCTATCAAAACAGGAGCTGTTGGCGCAGCATCCACCGGGGCTAGAGCCCTATTTGCCTTGTATTTCAGCCCTGTATCTGTGCTGTCTGCAGGTAGGCGACCTTCTTGTCCAGATCGGCATCGGTGTCCGAAAACGCGATGGCAATCGCGTGGAAGGTGTCTTTCACCGCCATGAAGGCGTCCACCACATCCGGGTCGAAATGGCGTCCCCGCGTCTGGGCAATGATGGCCACCGCGTCCTCATGCGACATGGCGGCCTTATAAACCCGCCGGCTGATCAGGGCGTCATACACATCGGCCACCGCCATCAGGCGGGCTGACACCGGGATCTGCGCCCCCGCCAGCCCTTGCGGGTAGCCGGAGCCGTCCCACTTCTCCTGGTGGGAATAGGCAATTTCCTTGGCAAAGGTGAAGAAGTCCAGCTCCACCCCCACCGCATGCTCCGCCTGCACAATGGCATCGCGGCCCAGGGTGGTGTGGGTCTTCATGATTTCGAACTCCTCTTCCGTCAGCTTGCCGGGCTTGAGCAGCACCCGGTCGGGCAGGCCCACTTTGCCGATGTCATGCAGGGGCACCGATTTGAAGATCATGCCAATGTTTTTGGGCGTGAGGACGGCACTGAAACGCGGATGCGACGAGAGCTTGCGGGCCAGGGCCCGCACATAGTGCTGGGTGCGGCGCAGGTGGTTGCCAGTGTCCGAATCGCGGGTTTCGGCCAAGGCGGCCATGGCCAAAATCGTCACATCCTGGATCGCCGCGGCCTGCGGGTCCACCGCCGTGATGGTCTGTACATCCAGCTCCATCACCACCAGCTGCGATGGCGCGGCCGCTGTGGCCAGGCTCAGCGCCTGGGCCTGGCTGGTGGCCACCTGCAGGCGGTACTCCGCAGCCAAAATGTCCCGCACCCGCGCCAAAACATCGGCAGACGCCACCACCACGAGGCCCGTGGGGGCTTCGGCAAGTGGTGCTGTGTCTAGATCCATGGTGTTCTCCTTCTCGTGCGGGGCGCTCGCGCCCGATGGTAAAGCGTCCGCCCACCGCATCCAAGCAATCCGGGCTTCATATTCTCAATTGGTATATAGGCATAGCTAAAAAATAGTTTTAAAGCTAAGCCAGCCCGCCTACATTCGCTGCCATGCATGATCTGGCGTTTGTATTTGCGGGCTTCTTTGTGGGCTTGGTCGTAGGGCTCACCGGGGTAGGCGGCGGCTCGCTGATGACGCCTATTCTGATCTTCTTCTTTGGCGTGAAACCCTATATGGCCGTGGGCACCGACCTGCTGTTTGCGGCGTTCACCAAAATGGGCGGCACGGTCAAGCTGGCGCGCTCCAAACACATCGACTGGCGCGTGGTGCTCAACCTCTCGGCCGGCAGCATTCCGGCCGCGCTCATCACCCTGTACGTGCTGCACACCTTGGGCGCCACCAGCCCTGAGGTGCAGCGCCTGATGACCAACACCCTGGGCGGCGCGCTGCTGATGACGGCCGCGGCCACACTCTACAAAGCTTTGCGCGGCAAGGCCGCCCCGGTGAGCGTGGCCTCCGGCCAGGAAGCTGCAGCCGCCCGCCCCCGCCACTGGAGCCTGCCCCTGTTGTTCGGCGCCCTCATTGGCACGCTGGTTACACTCACGTCCGTCGGTGCGGGCGCCATTGGCGTCACCGTGTTGATGCTGCTGTACCCCTTGCTGCCCCTGCCGCGCATTGTGGCGGCGGACATTGCGTATGCGGTGCCGCTGACGCTGGTGGCCGGTATGGGCCATGCCTCGCTGGGTTCGGTGGACTGGCCGCTGCTGGCCAAGCTGCTGATGGGCTCCATCCCCGGCATCTGGGTGGGTTCGCACCTGATGTTCAAAACGCCCGAACGCGTGATTCGCTCTTTGCTTTCTATTCTTCTTGCCTATGCCGGCATGAAACTCATTGCCCTCTAAGACCTTCTTAGCACCATGTACCAATACACCGAATTTGACCGCCAGTTTGTCCGTGCCCGTGCCGCCCAGCACCGCGACCAACTGGAACGCAACCTGGCCGGCACGCTGAGCGACGACGAGTTTCGCCCCCTGCGTCTGCAAAACGGCTGGTACATCCAGCGCTACGCCCCCATGTTGCGCGTGGCCGTGCCCTACGGCGAGCTCTCCAGCGCCCAGCTGCGCGTGCTGGCCCGCATCGCCCGCGAGTACGACCACCCCAGCAAAGAGGTGTTTGACAAGGCCATCGGCACCCAGGCCACCTGGGGCACCACCCACCTGCCGGTGGGCTACGGCCACTTCACCACCCGCCAGAACGTGCAGTTCAACTGGATTCCCCTGACCAAGAGCGCCGATGTGATGGACTTGCTGGCCACCGTGAACATGCACGGCATCCAGACCAGCGGCAACTGCATCCGCAACATCACCAGCGACGAGCTGGCCGGCGTGGCACCCGACGAGATTGCCGACCCCCGCCCGTTTGCCGAAATCATGCGCCAGTGGAGCACGCTGCACCCCGAGTTCGCCTTCCTGCCGCGCAAGTTCAAGATCGCCATCACCGGCGCCACGGAAGACCGCGCCGCCGTGCGCTGGCACGACGTGGGCCTGCACCTCATCAAGAATGAGGCGGGTGAACTGGGCTTTCGCGTGTTTGTGGGCGGCGGCATGGGCCGCACCCCGGTGATCAGCACCGAGATCCGCGCGTTCCTGCCCTGGAACCAAATCATGAATTACCTGGAAGCCGTGGTGCGCGTCTACAACCGCTGGGGCCGCCGCGACAACCTCTACAAGGCGCGCATCAAGATCCTGGTGAAGGCCGAAGGCCAGCGTTACATCGACGAGGTCGAGGCCGAGTACGAACAGATCCTCACCCGCGACGGCGCCCCGCACACCATCAGCCAGGCCGAGCTGGACCGCGTTACAGCCTGTTTTGTGCCTCCAGCCCTTGTGGATCGTGCGCCAGCAGCTATCAAAACCGCAGCAATCCCGGCCGAGCGCCAGAAGGACTATGAGCGCTGGTTGCAGCAAAACGTGGCGGCACACCAGAACCCTGCGCTGCGCTGCGTCACCCTGTCGTACAAACGCCTGGGCCAAGCCCCCGGCGATGCCGATGCAGACCAGCTCGACACCGCCGCCGCATTGGCCGACGAGTTTTCCGCCGGTGAAGTGCGCGTGACGCACGACCAGAACCTGCTGCTGCCCTGGGTGCGTGCGGAAGACCTGCCTGCCCTGTGGGTAGCGGCCAGCCACGCGGGCCTGGCGCGCAGCAACATCCGCCTGCTGACCGACATGATTGCCTGCCCCGGCGGCGACTTCTGCGCACTGGCCAATGCCCGCTCCATCCCCGTGGCCGCCAGCATCACCGAGCGTTACCAGGACATGGACGAGCTGCACGACCTGGGTGAGATCGACCTGCACATCAGCGGCTGCATCAACAGCTGCGGCCACCACCACAGCGGCCACATCGGCATCCTGGGCGTGGACAAGGATGGCAAGGAGTGGTACCAGGTATCCCTGGGCGGCTCCGATGGTTCGGCCCTGAGCGGCGACGCCGTGGCCGGCAAGGTGGTGGGCCCGTCCTTCACCGCACTTGAAGTACCCGGTGTGATCGAAGCCCTGCTGGAAGCCTTCCGCCTGCACCGCAGCGGCCGCGAGACCTTTATCGACTGCGTCAAGCGCGTGGGCTTCGACACCTTCAAAACCGCAGCCAACAGTGCCCGCTTGGCCGACAAGCACGAAGCGCTGCACGCCATGCCCAAGGCCGCTGGGTACGCCAAAGACGCCCAGGAAGCCTGAGCGGCCCGTTGACAGAGAGAACTCACTATGAAATTGATAGCTGCTTCCGCACACTCCACGGGCTCCGAGGGCATAAAAGTGCTTGAAATCGCCAATACCGAAGACCCACGCGTGCTGGATCTGGCAGGTGTTGCCCGCATCGACCTGCATTTCCCCAAGTTCACCGACGGCCGCGCCTACAGCCAGGCTTTCCTGCTGCGCCGCCGCCTGGGCTTTACCGGCGAAATCCGCGCCACCGGCGATGTGCTGATCGACCAACTGGTACAGATGGAACGCACGGGCTTTGACGTGGCCGTGCTGCGCGAAGACCAGAATGTGGACTTTGCTAAAGCGCAATTCGACCGCTACCGCGGCTTCTACCAGGGTGATGCAGTCACCGTGAAGCCCGTGTTTGCGCGTGAAGGAGCCACCGCATGAGCGCAGAAACATCCAGCCTGGCCGGCCGCTTTGCGCCCCAGGCCCAGCCCGCAGGCAGCGCCATCACACGCAACGCCGCCCCCAGCGGCGAGTACATCATCAAACTGGCCGAAGCCCAGGCCGTGCTGGCCCAGGCCGCAGCCCAGTTTGCCGGTGAAGACGGTGGCCCCGCCAAAGTCACCCAGGCCTCCAGCCTGGGCGCGGAAGACGTGGTCATCAGCCACCTGATCAACAGCCTGAAGCTGGACATCGGCATCTTCGTGCTCGAAACCGGCCGCCTGCACCAGGAAACGCTGGACCTGCTGGAGCGCTTCAAGGCGTCCAGCCGCGCCGCCGTCACCGTCTATACGCCCGTGCAAGAGTCCGTCATCCAGTTTGTCGGCCGCGAAGGCCAAGACGCGATGTACAAGAGCATCGAGCTGCGCAAGGCCTGCTGCGGCATCCGCAAGATGGAACCGCTGGACCGCGCCCTGAAGGGCAAGGATGCCTGGATCACCGGCCTGCGCCGCGAGCAATCCGGCGCGCGCGCCGACGTGCCGTTGGTGGACACCAGCGAGAAACGCACCAAGATCAACCCCCTGGCCAACTGGACCTGGGGCGACGTGTGGCACTACATCCAGGCCAACAAGCTGGACTACAACCCGCTGCACGACCAGTTTTTCCCCAGCATTGGCTGCGAGCCCTGCACCCGCGCCATCAGCCTGGGCGAGGATTTCCGCTCCGGCCGCTGGTGGTGGGAAGACGAAGCCGCCAAGGAATGCGGCCTGCACGTGAAACACGAAGAAGCAAAAGCATGAACGCCATGACAGATACCTCCCATTTCGACCGCCTCTCCAACCAGCACCTCGATGCGCTGGAAGAAGAAACCATCTTCATCCTGCGCGAAGTGGCGGCCGCCTTTGAGCGCCCCGCCCTGTTGTTCTCGGGCGGCAAGGACTCGCTGGTCATGCTCAAGTGCGCCGAAAAGGCCTTTGGCGTAGGCCGCATCCCCTACCCGCTCTTGATGATCGACACCGGCCACAACTTCCATGAAGTGACCGATTTCCGCGACTTCCGCGCCAAAGAGCTTGGCGCTGAGTTGATCGTGCGCAGCGTCGAAGATTCCATGGCCCGCGGCACCGTGCGCCTGGCCCACCCGGGTGAAAGCCGCAATGTGCACCAGTCCGTGACACTGCTCGAAGCCATCGACGAGTTCCGCTTTGACGCGCTGATCGGCGGCGCCCGCCGCGACGAGGAAAAGGCCCGTGCCAAGGAGCGCATCTTTTCGCACCGCGACAGCTTCGGCCAGTGGCAGCCCAAGGCACAGCGTCCCGAGCTGTGGACGCTGTTCAACACCCGCCTGCAGCCCGGCGAACACTTCCGCGTGTTCCCCATCAGCAACTGGACCGAGCTGGACGTGTGGCAATACATCGAGCGCGAAAAGATCGCGTTGCCAAGCCTGTACTACACGCACAAACGTGATGTGGTGGAGCGCAAGGGCCTGCTGGTGCCGGTGACGGACCTGACCCCCGCCAAGGACGGCGAGCAGATTGAAAGCCGCGACGTGCGCTTCCGCACCGTGGGTGACATCACCTGCACCTGCCCGGTGGAAAGCACGGCAGCAACGGCCGCCGACATCGTGATCGAAACCCTGGCCGCCGACGTGAGCGAACGCGGCGCCACCCGCATGGACGACAAAACTTCTGAGGCTTCCATGGAGAAGCGCAAAAAGGACGGATACTTCTGATGACCGCTACTGTTTCTATAGCTACTCCCGCAACATCGACGGGCACTAGCGGCATAAATGACACCTCTTCCGCCCTGCGCTTCATCACCTGCGGCAGCGTGGACGACGGCAAGAGCACATTGATTGGCCGCCTGCTGGTGGACAGCCGCTCGGTGCTGCAAGACCAGCTGGCCAACGTCTCCAAGAGCGGCGAGGCCGACCTGGCCCTGTTCACCGATGGATTGAGCGCTGAGCGCGAGCAAGGCATCACCATCGACGTGGCCTACCGCTACTTCGCCACCCCCACGCGCAAGTTCATCATTGGCGATGCACCCGGCCATGAGCAGTACACCCGCAACATGGTCACCGCCGCCAGCAGCGCCCACGCCGCCGTGGTGCTGGTGGACGCCACCAAACTCAAGTGGAATGTGGACGGTCTGGTGGAGCTGCTGCCCCAGACCCGCCGCCACAGCCTGCTGGTGAACCTGCTGCGTGTGCCCGGCATCATCTTCGCCGTGAACAAGCTCGACGCGCTGGGCGACGATGCGGCCAAGGCCTTTGCCAAGATCACCGAAGCACTGCAGGCTTTTGCCGCACAAGCGGACATTGCCATCACCGCCACCATCCCCATGTCCGCCCTCAAGGGCCACAACGTGGTGACGGCCAACCCCGGCTGGTGCGGCTACACCGGCCCCAGCCTGCTGGCGCTGCTGGAAACCCTGCCCGTGACCGCCGCCGAGACTGACGTGCCCTTCGCTTTCCCGGTGCAGTGGGTCGAGAAGTTCCACGACTCGGCGGACACCAGCAAGGGCCGCCGCGTGTTCTGGGGCCGTGTGGCCACCGGCACCGTGCAGCCCGGCGATACCGTCTCCATCCTGCCCAGCGGCAAGACCGCTGTGGTGGCCCAGGTGCTGAACCACGCCCGCGTGGCCAAAAATGTGGGCGCAGGCCATGGTGCCGGCCTGGTGCTGGACCGAGAGGTGGACGTGTCGCGCGGCGACTGGATTCTGGCCTCCAACGACGCCCCCAGCCATTTTGAGACCACGCGCGAGATCAAGGCCACCGTGGCCTGGATGGACGATGAGCCCCTGGTGGCTGGCCGCGTGTATCTGGCGCTGCATGGCCACCGCTGGATCAAGGCCAAGGTCAAGCGTATCGTGCACAGCCTGGACATCAACACGCTGGAAGAACACGATGCCAAGGAAATCCTGCCCAACGCCATTGGCCACATTGAAGTGTCCCTGCAAGAGCCAATTGCGGCCCTGCCCTATGCGCAAAGCCGGGTGCTGGGCTCGCTGATTCTGGTGGACACGGCCAGCCACAAAACCTCGGGTGCGTTGCTGCTGGGTTGATACAACGCAAAGGAGTCGCCCCTGTTTTCAGGGGCAACTTCAAAACCCAATAAAATCAAGGGCTTGGCACTTTGATGCCACATTTACTACTACTAGCCGCCAAATAACATGACACACATCGTCACCGAAGCCTGTATCAAGTGCAAATACACCGACTGCGTGGACGTGTGCCCCGTGGACTGCTTCCGCGAAGGCCCCAACTTTCTGACCATCGACCCCGATGAGTGCATCGACTGCGCCGTCTGCATCCCTGAGTGCCCGGTCAACGCGATTTACGCCGAAGAGGACGCACCCAAGGACCAACAGCACATGATCCAGCTCAACGCCGACCTGGCCAAGCTGCCCGGCTGGAAGAGCATCACCAAGCGCAAAGCCCCGCTGGACGACGCCGAGGAATGGAAAGACAAAACTGGCAAGTTGTCGCAGTTGATCCGCTGACGCGGTACAGGGCATGGCTACACCCGCCATTGAAGCCGATGCCGTCGTGATAGGCGCAGGCCCGGTGGGCCTGTTCCAGGTTTTCCAGCTCGGCCTGCTCGAAGTCCAAGCCCATGTGATCGATGCCCTGCCCTACGCGGGCGGCCAGTGCGTCGAGCTCTACCCCGACAAACCCATTTACGACATCCCCGCCGTGCCGGTCACCACCGGCCGCGGTTTGACTGAGCGCTTGTTGCAGCAAATCGCACCATTTGGTGCACACCTGCATTTCAGCCAACAAGTCGCCTCCGTGCAGCGCCAGGACGATGGCCGCATTCACCTGACCACCACGACGGGTCAGCAGTTCTGCACCAAAGCCCTGTTTGTGGCCGCCGGCGTCGGGGCCTTTGTCGCCCGCAGCCTGCAGCTGGAAGGCATTGCCGCTTTTGAACACACCCAACTGCACTACCGCACCCCCGACCTGCATACGCTGGCCAAACGCCATGTAGTGATCCACGGTGGTGGCGATGCCGCACTGGAGTGCGCCTTGGAGGTGCTGGCCCCCGGCAACACCCACCGCCCGGCCTCGGTCACCCTGCTGCACCGGCGCGATGTGTTCACCGCGGCACCCGATACCCAGGCGCGTGTGCAGGCTTTGCGTGCCAGCGGCGCGTTGCGCTTTGCGGCGGCACAGATCACCGGCTTTGAGGCCCCAGGTGGCAACCTCAAGGCCCTGCAGATTCTGGACGGCGAAGGCGAAAGCCATGCACTGCCCACCGACCAGTTGCTGGTCTTCCTCGGTATCTCGCCCAAGATGGGGCCGATTGCCGAATGGGGCTTGGCCATGGAGCGCAAACAGGTGCAGGTGAATACTGAAGACTTTGGCACCAATGTGCCGGGTGTGTTTGCCGTGGGTGACATCAACCACTACCCCGGCAAGAGGAAATTGATTGTGTGCGGCTTCCATGAAGCTACACTCGCTGCCTACGGCGCCATGCCATTCATCTTTCCCGAGAAGAATGTCATGCTGCAGTACACCACCACCAGTCCGCGTCTGCATGCACTGCTGGGTGTGCAGACGCCGCAAAAAAAATCGTGACTTTTTCGAAAAAATTGGACACTTTCCAAAACACCGAAAAAACCACGCTATAATTCGAGGCTCAATTCCTCAATAGCTCAGTTGGTAGAGCGCCGGACTGTTAATCCGTAGGTCCCTGGTTCGAGCCCAGGTTGAGGAGCCAAATTAACCCGCAAGGGTGCAAGAAACCCTGCTACTTTTTCGGTAGCGGGGTTTTTTCTTTGTCCGCCACAATGCGCTTCGCTGAAAGCCGCTGCATGAAAGACCATTACGCCGCCCTCGGGCTCAACAGCGCAGCCACGCTGGCCGATATCAAGAAGGCATTCCGCCAAAAAGCTGCGCTCTACCACCCAGACCGCAACCCGGCCGCGGACGCGGCACAACGCTTTCGTGAAGTACAGGAAGCCTATGACACCCTGTCTGATGACAGCAAACGCCAGGCCTACGACGACAACCGCCGCCGTGGCCTGCTGGACAGCCCGATCGACACCGCCCGCGAGATCTGGAACACCTATTTCGCCCGCATTCTGTGAGTAACACCCCTTCATGAGCATTTCCCCGTTTTTCCAGCACCTGCGCAGCGCCTACGAGGCCGAGATCGACGACCTGGCCTCTGACTCCGAGGGCAAACACATGTTGCCCAAAAAGCTGGCCGAGCGCCGCAAGGAACTGGGCTTCCTGCTCAGCATGCTGGAGCTCAGCCCCGAGATGGTGGCCGTGGTTTTCCACCAATCGTTCCGCTTCAAGTCCACCACCGCCATGAACCATCTGATCTCGCACGAGTCAGAGGATTTGCCGGACTGGGACAGCGTGAGCGACACCGTGGAAGTGCTGCCTGCTGCCCGCCCCCTGGTGAGCCAGGTGCTGCAGCAACCTGCCGGTGCCTGGTTCATGTCGGTGGCAGCAGCCCTGGAGTACATGTATGGCCGCCCCGACAGCCGTGCCGCTGCGCACAGCGACGAAGACGACGAGGACCGTGAAGACGCTGACGATGACACCCGCGAAGGTGAGGACGAGGGCCTGGACGAAGACGAACGTGCAGCCCGCGTAAGCGAAAAAGAAGGCGCCGCCTGGATGGTGGAACAAGGCTTTGACCACAAAGACTGATTGAGCTGAGAACACGATGTCCCAACTTGCCCTGATTGAAAAAACCCAAGCCCTCATCGCCGCTGGCGACATCGTGGGAGCGGAATCCGTGCTGACCGAGCTGGCCGACAGCGAGGGCGATGGTGCCCTGCTGGTGGTACTGGAGCAGCTGCCAGCCAAAGACATTCTGGCCGTGATCCGCGAGTACGACGACTCCAAGGAGTCCATCGTCAACCTGCTGATCACCCCGCCGCAATTTGCCCACGCCGTGGTCATTGAAAAGCAATACAAAGACCTCACCCGCACCCACCTGCGCGGCATGATGAACTCGGTCATCTTCCGCGACGAGTCGGCAGAGGCCATCGAGTTTCTGACCGCCATTGGTGACCTGGAAGGCGGCAGCGAGGCCCTGGCCGACTATTTCACCGAAAAGTGGAGCCGTATCGAAGCCTTTGCCCGCACCGGCGTGTTTGACACGGTGGAAGACGATGGCGAGATGCTGTCGGAACAGGCCTTGTACCAGTCCGCCTATGTGCGCCCGCGCGTGGAGCTGGACGAGGTCGCCGACCAGGACTGGATGCAGATGGCCTGGCTGTTGCGCCACGAGCTGCCCGACCTGTTCATTGAAATGTTGCTGGTACTGCGTGCCAAGGCCCGCGCCCACGACCTGGGACTGGACGACGAGGAAGAGGCAGAAGAAGACGACGGCAAGGTCGAAACCGGCGACACCGACCGCGGCAAGGCCACACCCGCCGCCCGTGACGATGACGAAGAATCTGCCATCTGACCATGTCTGTGCAGCCGCAAGCCGTCTCCCTGTTTGATGCCCGCCCCTTCTTCGAGAAGGCGCTGGCATTTGGCGCGCAACACGGCCTGATTGACCAGGCCCGGCTGGACACCATCTGCACCGATGCGCCCAAGGGCATGGTGCAAATTGCGCGCTACTTTGGCACCGAATTTTTGCGCCCCGAGCTGGAGCAGGCCAAAGACCGCATGGTCAACCTGGTGAGCCTGTACCTGGAGCACGGCAGCGGTGGCGACCTGCACCGCGCCGCCGAAGCCCTGCGTGACCACAGCTTTCTCTCGCGCTCCAAGGGGGGCTCCGACATGCTCAAGGCGCTGATCGCCATGCCACAGACCACCCACTTCGGCATGAACGAACGCCGAGGCTTTCGCGACGAGCACATTCCGCTGCTGGCCAAATGGACGCTGCGCAGCCTGCCCGACTACCAGGCTGAACTGGCCAGCCGCAGCCGCGTGGCGGCCGTGGTGGACGCAGCCATCTGGATGGCGCAGCAGCTGGGTGTGGACGAAGACGCACTGGAAGAGGCAGGCAAAGATGCAGAGGCTGTGATCCGCACGGGCCTGCTCGCTATGGCACTCAAACGCACCGAGATGCCTGACTGGGTGTTGTTCGAAAAAATGGTGCTGGCGCTGCGCAAGAAGTTTGCGGGCCAGACCGAGAAGTTCAAGATACCGCTGCCCAAAGAACTACCGGACGAATACACTGAAGTGGTGGACACCGTGCGCCAGTCCCTCATGCAAGACGCCCCCAAATGGCTGGAGTCCACCGTCCCCGCGCGCAAGCTGTTTGACCAGACGCCCGCTTTCATGGGTCGCTATTTCTGGCAGGAAGACATGCTGGCCGAGGTGGACCACTTTGAACGCACCAGCAACAAGGTCTGGGACAAGGCCACTGGCGGCAACGACGACGAGAGCTCGCTGCTGACCCTGTTCCTGTGCATGGCGGCGGGCAGCACGCCCAAAACCCTGCTGACCGAAAAAGCTGCAGGCACCCTGGTGCGCAAGATCCGCAAATCAGGCCTGCAGCCCGCGTTGGCCAGCGCCTTCATTGCAGAGCACGCGCCTGCCCAGCACCTGGACGACTACACCAGCCTGTGGGACAACTTCATCGAAGACGCCCGCCCCACGCTGGAAAGCGACCACGACTACACCTTCAACGATGCGGTCGCGCTCTTGCGGCGTGAATGCAATATCTCGGCTTAGAAGCCGGGCGCGTGCCTACTGTGCGGCCAGGTCAAAAATCCTCGCCATAGGCACCCACTTCTCACCTGATGGTGTCCACGGTGTGGGTGCCTGGTAGGTCCACATCAGCGTTTCCCAGCGGACTATGGCCGGGTTGTCCAGCGAAGCTTGGGCCATGCGCTCTGCGCTATACACCGCAGGGTCCACCTCCATCACCATGAAGAGGCGTGTGCCGAGCCGGAAAATCTCCATCTGCAGCACCCCCTGCCCGCGCAGGTGTTCACGGACCTCGGGCCAGATTCTTTCGTGGGCTTTTTCGTAGTCCGCAATGCGTTGGGCATCGTCCACCAGGTCCAGTGCCAGCGCGTAACGGGTGATTCCGGGGTGCACCCCGCTCATGACAGGGCCCGGTCCAGGTGGGTGTAACCACCGTCCACAAACACCCACTGCCCCGTGGTGTGCGAGGAGGCATCCGACAGCAGGAAGACACACATGCGCGCCATCTCCTCAGAGGTGGTCATGCGGTGGCCCAGGGGAATCTTGGCGGTGATGGCGGCCAATTTTTCCTCCGGTTTGTCAAAGGTCTGGATCCAGCGCTCGTACAAGGGCGTCATCACTTCCGCCGGAATCAGGGCGTTCACACGCACGCCGTCGTTCAGCAGCGCGGCGGCCCATTCCCGGGTCAGAGAGAGTTGCGCCCCCTTGGAGGCACAGTACCCGCTGGTGTTGCCCTGGCCCGTCAACGCGGTTTTCGAAGACACGTTGACGATGGCGCCCTTCGCGGCCTTGAGGTGGGGCACGCAGTAGTGCGCCATCACGTAATAATGAATCAGGTTGCGCTCCAGCGAACCGATGAAGGCGTCACGCCCCGCCTCCAACCCAATGCTGTCGTTCACACCGGCGTTGTTCACCAAGCCATCGATGCGCCCGAATCGGGCCACGGTCTGCTCGACGGCAGCACGGCATGCGGCATCGTCGGACAGCTCGACCTGGACAAACAGGTGCTGTGCTGTTTTGGCTTGCAACTGCTGCGCAAACTCCGGGGACATGGGGCTTTTGCCCAGAATGACTGGAATGGCCCCCTCTTCGGCCAACGTGAGCGAAATGGCCGCGCCAATACCGCTGGCGCCGCCGGTCACGATGACCACCTTGTCTTTCAAATGCAGATCCATGGAAACTCTCGGTTAAAAAAGGTCAATCGGTCAGTGCCTGCACATTCAGGCCATAACAGCGCACGGCGTTGCCGCTCCAGAAGGCATCTTGCTCACGCACGGTCAGGCGGGAGCTGGCCCATTTGTGCGCCAGGCCGTGTACTGCTTCGTAAGGAGCCGCAAGCTGGCACACCGGCCAGTCCGAACCGAACATCAGCCGTTGCGGTCCAAAAGCCTCCAGCGCCTGGTCAAAGCAGGACAAGATGATTTTGGCGTCCTCGGGCGTGATGCCGCGGTGCGTACCCCAGTCCGCTTCGGTCACCGCCCCCGACAGTTTGCACATCACATGCGGCAAGGTGGCCAGTTCGCGGATGCAAGTGCTCCAGCGGCGGGACACCTCGGCGTTGCGCATCCAGTCCCGCACCGCAGGTTTGCCCACATGGTCCAACACCAGCCAATGTTTGTCATGGCGGGCACAAAACTCGGTCACCGCGGGCAACTGGTGGTCAAACACCAGCACGTCATAGACCAGGCCCCGCTGCTGCAAAGCGCGCAGGCCCTGGTTGATGGCCGGCGCATTCACCCAGGCCCCCACGTCTGGCTCATCCTGCAGGATGTGGCGCAGGCCCTTGAAGGCCGTATGCGCGCCCCATTGGTCCAGCCGATGATCCAGGTCTGCCCCCGCCAGGTCGGCCCAACCCACCACACCAATCACCTCAGGGTTGTGGTCGGCCACCCGCAGCAAAAAATCGGTTTCTGCTGCCAGCGTGCGCGCCTGCACCGCCACCACGGCATCCACGCCCGTGGCCCGCATGGCCGCCTCGCAGTCCACCGGCATGCAGTCCCGCTGCAAGGCGGGCATGGCTTCGCTGATCCACGGAAACTCCTCGGCACGGTAACGCCAGTAGTGCTGGTGGGTGTCGATTTTCATGCCGCTTTGGCTTGGGGTTGGAAGGTGTAGTGCTGGAGCGATTCGGGTTTCATCTCAATCGAGAAGCCCGGTGCCTTGGGCGGCATATACGCCGCATTCTCAATCACACACGGCTCCTTGAAGTGCTCGTGCAGATGGTCCACGTACTCGATCACACGCCCCTCGCGGGTACCAGCGATACACAGGTAGTCGATCATGGACAAATGCTGCACGTATTCACACAGGCCCACGCCCCCGGCGTGCGGGCACACCGGCAAGTTGTATTTGGCAGCCATCAACATCACCGCCAAAATTTCGTTCACTCCCCCCAGACGGCAGGAGTCGATCTGCACTACGTCAATGGCACCGCGCATGATGAGCTGCTTGAAGATGATGCGGTTCTGGCACATCTCGCCGGTTGCCACCTTCACGGGGGCCACGCCTTCGCGGATCACGCGGTGACCTTCGATGTCGTCCGGGCTGGTGGGCTCTTCAATGAACCAGGGCTTGCAGAAGGCCAGGTCCTTGACCCATTCCACCGCCTGTTGCACGTCCCACACCTGGTTGGCGTCGATCATGAGCTGGCGGTTCGGGCCCAGCACTTCGCGGGCGATGGTCAGGCGGCGGATGTCGTCGGCCTTGTCACGGCCCACCTTCATCTTCACGTGGTTGAAGCCCGCGTCAATGGCCTCCTGGCACAGGCGGCGCAGCTTGTCGTCGTCGTAGCCCAGCCAGCCGGCGGACGTGGTGTAGCAAGGGTAGCCCTCGCGCTCCAGCGTGGCCCAGCGTTCGGCCTTGCCCACAGCCTGCTTTTGCAACAGGGCCAAGGCTTCTTCGGGCGTGATGCAGTCGGAGATGTAACGAAAGTCGATCAGCTTGACGAGCTCTTCGGGGCTCATGCGCGCCACCAGGGCCCACACCGGCACCCCCTCCTGCTTGGCCCACAGGTCCCACACCGCGTTGACCACCGCGCCCGTGGCCAGGTGGATCGCGCCCTTGTCCGGGCCAATCCAGCGCAGTTGGCTGTCGGACGTGATGTAGCGCCAGAAGCGGCCCATGTCTTCGGCCACCCAGGCCATGTCCAGGCCCACCACCAGGTGGCGCATGGCTTCGATGGCGGCGCAGCAGATCTCGTTGCCACGGCCAATCGTGAATGTGAGGCCATGGCCTTCCAGGCCGGGCTGGTCAGTTTCCAGGATCACATACGCCGCAGAATAGTCCGGATCCGGGTTCATGGCATCCGAGCCATCCAGGTGTTGGGACGTGGGAAAGCGCACGTCCACGACGCGCATATGGGTGATCTTGCTCATGTCAGGCCTGGATGGTCTTCTGGGTTTGGGTGCCCAGGCCGTCAATGCCCAGGTGAATCACTTGGCCGGCGCGCAGGTACTGCGGCGGCTTCTGGCCCATGCCCACGCCGGGCGGGGTGCCAGTGGAAATCACGTCGCCCGGTTGCAGGCTCATGAATTTGCTCAGGTAGGCAATGAGGAACTTCACGCCGTACACCATGGTGGAGGTGCTGCCGTTCTGAAAGCGTTTGCCATCCACCTCCAGCCACATCTTCAGGGCCTGCGGATCAGGTACTTCATCCGCCGTCACCAGCCAAGGGCCGGTGGGGCCAAAGGTGTCGCAGCCCTTGCCCTTGTCCCAGGTACCACTGCGGTCCAGTTGGTATTCGCGCTCGGACACATCGTTGACCACACAGTAGCCCGCTACATGGGACAGTGCATCGGCTTCCTCGATGTAACGACCGCCCTTGCCAATCACCACGCCCAGTTCCACTTCCCAGTCGGTCTTGACTGAGCCACGCGGAATTTCCACCTGGTCATCGGGGCCGACGATGGCGCTGGTCCACTTGTTGAAGACCACGGGCTCGGGCGGCACCTGCATGCCGCTCTCCGCCGCATGGTCGGAGTAATTCAGTCCGATGCAAATGAACTTGCCCACCTGGCCTACACAGGCTCCGAGGCGCAAATCTTTCTGCGGAGTGCCTGCCACCAGGGGCAAGCTCTCGATGTTCACGCCACGCAAACGCGCCAGGCTCTCGGGCAGCAGCGCGGCACCGGCCACATCGGCAATCTGTCCCGACAGGTCGCGCACGCGGCCTTGGGCATCCAACACACCGGGCTTTTCCTGACCTGGCAATCCGTAGCGTAAAAGTTTCACAGTCTTATCCTCAAAGTAACAACAAACGGGGCAAGCCAACGCTACGCAGCGGGCTCGCCCCCCGGGAAAAATCAATCGTAAAGAACGGCCGCGATCTTGGGATCGTTCATGTTGCTCTTGTCGTAGTAGTAGAAACCGGTGTCGATGATCTTGGGCAGTTTTTCACCCTTGAGTGTCTTCACAGCGGCTTCCACGGTCTTGTAGCCAATGCCCACGGGGTTCTGGGTGATCGAGCCGGCAATGGTGCCGTCGTTGATCATGTCCTTCTGTGCCTTGCCCGAGTCAAAGCCGATGATGGTCACACCGGTCTTCTTGGCTTCCTTGATGCCTTTGCCAGCGCCGATGGCACCCGGCTCATTGGTACCAAAAATGCCCTTCAGCTTGGGGTGGGCCTGCACCAGGGCCTTGGCGATTTCCGCAGACTTCAGCTGGTCACCGCCGTACTGCACGTCCACCACCTTGATCTTGGGGTACTTGGCCTTGATCTGGTTCAGGAAACCGTCGCGGCGGTCCACACCGGTGCGGCTGGTCTGGTCATGGGCAATCACGGCCACTTCGCCTTCGCCACCGATCTTCTCGGCCATCTTGTCAGCTGCCAGTGCAGCGGCAGACACGTTGTTGGTGGTGGCGGTGGTCACCGGGATGTCGCTGTCCACACCCGAGTCAAAGGCGATAACGGGAACTTTGGCGGCCTGTGCCTTCTTCAGCAACGGAATGGCGGCCTTGCTGTCCAGCGCGGCAAATCCGATGGCAGCGGGCTTCTTGGCCATGGCCGCCGACAGCATGTCGATCTGCTTGTCCACTTGCTGCTCGGTTTCCGGGCCTTCAAAGGTGACCTTCACCTTGTAGTCCTTGGCGGCCTGGTCAGCGCCCTGCTTCACGGCTTGCCAGAACTGGTGCTGGAAGCCTTTGGACACCAGGGGGATGTAAATCTCCTGGGCGGTGGCGAAGCTGGAAAAACCAGCCAGTGCCAAGCCGGCAGTCAAAGCCAGCAGTTGTCGTTTTGCGTTCATGGGTTGTCTCCTGTTAGAAAAAGTTATGTCACACGGAATCACAAGGGGGAAAAGAATCAAAAAGCCAGGGGCTGTGCATGGGGTGTCGTTCGGTCTCCTTACTTCTTGTTGCGGCGCAGGTTGTCGGTGTAAACCGCCAGGATGATGATGAGACCGGTGAGCACCATCTGCCACTCCTGGGCCACCGACATGATGCGCAGGCCGTTGATCAGCACACTCATGATGAAAGCGCCGATGATGGTGCCCAGAATGGTGCCCACACCGCCACTGAGCGAGGTCCCGCCAATCACCACGGCGGCGATGGCGTCGAGTTCATAACCCTGCCCCAGCGCAGGCTGGGCCGAGTTCAGGCGGGAGGCAATCAACAAACCCGAGATGCCGCAAATCCCGCCGGAAAAGGTGTAAATGATGACTTTCCAGCGGTCCACATTCACACCCGAGAGTCGCACCGCTTCTTCATTGCTGCCCAGCGCAAAGGTGTAGCGCCCCAGGGCAGTCTTGTTCAGCACCACGGCGCAGACGATGGCCACCAGAAACAGGATCAGCACCCCATTGGGAATCGGCAGCGACGGGAACACGTCGCCGATCAGGGACCCCAGGGAGATCTGGTCAAAGCCCTCCACATCGCTAAAGTAAATCGGGCGGGTCTGGGTGATCAGCAAGGACAGGCCCTTGAGCAACATCATCATGCCCAGCGTGGCAATAAAGGGTGGCACCTTGAGCTTGGTGATGGCCAGGCCGGACACACAGCCCGACAAGGCCCCCATGCCCAGCGCACACACCACGCCCAGTGGCATGGGCATCCCCAGGTTCACCATGAACACGCCCGCCATCACGGCACTGAACGTCATCAAAACCCCCACCGAGAGGTCAATACCCGAGGTGATGATGATGAAGGTACTGGCAATGGCCAGCACCCCAATCACGGTGGTGGACTGCAGGATGCCGATGATGTTGTCCTGCGTCATGAAAGCATCGGGCTTGAGCACGGTGAACACCAGGATCAAGGCAATCAGGCTGGCAAAGGCCAAGAGTTTTTGTTTGGCCTGGCCACCCGACAGGCGAGCCAACCAGGAAGAAGAGGAAGTCGTTTGTGTCATTGCTAAACCTTGTATTTTTCTAGTCAGTCGCGCCGGGTTGCCAGGGCCATCAGGCTTTCCTGCGTGGCTTCGTCACCGCGCACCTCACCGGTGATGCGGCCTTCGCACATCACCACAATGCGGTGGCTCAGCAGCAGCACCTCGGGCAGTTCGCTGGAGATCACGATGATGGCGCGCCCCTGCGCGGCCAGGTCGTTCAGGAGTTTGTAAATCTCGCTCTTGGCCCCCACGTCAATACCGCGGGTAGGCTCGTCAAAAATCAGCACTTCGCAGTCCTGCACCAGCCACTTGGCAATCACCACCTTCTGCTGGTTGCCACCCGACAGCAGCTTGGCCGTCTGCGTCAGCGATGGTGTCTTGATGCGCAGCTTCTCCACCATCTGCTGCGAGACGGCCTGGATCGCCGGCCGGTTCAGGAACATCCCCCATTTGAGCCAACGCTTCAAGCTGGGCAAAGTGATGTTGGATTCCACATCCATGCCGGTGGCCAGGCCAAAATGCTTGCGGTCTTCCGACAGGTAGCCAATGCCCGCCTCCACCGCATCGGTGGGGGAGGTCAGACGAACCACCTGCCCCCGCACCCGCACTTCGCCGGAGTCAATAGGGTCGGCGCCAAACACCGCACGCGCCACCTCGGTACGGCCAGCACCCATAAGACCGGCAAAACCCAAAATTTCGCCACGGCGCACAGTGAAACTCACATCGCGGATGGCGCGCCCGCGGTTCACCCCCCGCACATCCAGCAGCACCTCGTTGGCGGAGGTGTCGGGAATCGTCTTCTGCACATGGTCCAGCTTGCGCCCCACCATCATCGCAATCACCTCCGACATGGGCGTGGCAGATGGCACGGTGGCGATGTAGGCACCATCGCGCATCACGGTGATACGGTCGGCAATGCGCTGGATCTCATCCATCTTGTGCGAGATGTAGACAATGCCCACCCCCTCGCTCTTGAGCTGGCGAATGATGCGAAACAGCTCCTCGATCTCGGCGTTGTTCAGCGCAGCCGTGGGCTCGTCCATGATCAGCACACGCGACTTGTGGGACAGGGCCTTGGCAATCTCCACCATCTGCTGGCGTGCCACGGTCAAGTCACCAATCGTCGTGGTGGGCGACAACTGCAGGTTCAAGCGGTCAAACAGGGCCTGGGCATCGCGGTTGAGCTGCGCTTCGTCCAGCAGCAGGCCCGCGGCCTTGCGCGGCTCACGGCCCAGAAAGATGTTTTGTGCCGCCGTCAGGTGGCCCATCAGATGCAGCTCCTGGTGGATGATGCCGATGGCCAGTGACTGTGCATGGGCCGGGCTCTCGATCTCCACGGGCTTGCCATCCAGCAACACTTCGCCGCTGTCTTTGCGGTACACGCCCGCCAGGATTTTCATCAGCGTGGACTTGCCCGCGCCGTTTTCGCCCATCAGGGCATGCACCTCACCGGGCATCAGGTCAAAGCGCACGCCATCGAGCGCACGCACACCCGGAAACGATTTGCTGAGGTTTTGTACGGAAACCAGTGCGGTCACAGTCAGGCCTTTGTCGCAGTGGGCATCATCAGATGGTGACACCACCGTCCACCAGCAGCGTCTGCCCGGTGACAAAACGGGACTCGTCGCTGGCCAAAAACACCACCATGGGCGTGATGTCGTCCACCGAAGCCAGGCGCCCCATGGGCTGGCGCGCAATAAAGTCTCTTTCGGCCTGCACCGGGTCGGCGGCGCTGGCAATGCGTCCGCGCAGGGACGGTGTATCCACCGTGCCGGGGCACAGTGCGTTGGCGCGCACGCCCGCCTTCACGTAGTCAGCTGCGATGGATTTGGTCAGGCCAATGACGGCGGCCTTGGTGGTGCCATAGGCGCAACGGTTGGCAAACCCTTTGATGCTGGACGCCATGGACGCCATATTGATGATGGACACGCTGCCGCCCTGGGTTTGCACCTTGGCCAGCATGGCCGGCAGAAAGGCCCGCGTCATGCGGAACATGCTTTTCACGTTGAGGTCAAAGCTCAGGTCCCAGTCGGCCTCGGTGCCATCGAGCACGCTGCCATTGGCCACCATGCCGGCGCAATTGAACAAGGCATCCAGCGCAGGCGTGCGCGCTGCCAATGCCGCCACCGCCGCGTCGCTGCGCACATCCAGCAGTTCCACCTGAATGCTGCTGTGCTCTGCGGCCAGGCTGTCCAGAAATGCCTGGTTGATATCGGTGGCGATCACACGTGCACCTTCTGCCGCACAGGCCAGTGCACTGGCCCGGCCAATGCCCTGGGCCGCTGCGGTGATGAGCACTGTTTTACCTTGCAAACGCCCTTGACCCATGCTGCTGACTCCGGTTTAATAATTTAAATATGAACAAACTATTCACGTATGAAGCAGAATGATAGGCAGCTTTGCGCGACCAACGCCTAGTACTTACCCTAGCGCTGCAGGGCTCTGCTATAAAAACCTTCCTCGAAAGTGCCCACCATGACCACGCCCCCTCCCAAAGCCCGCGGCCGCAGCCCCAAGACCAAAGAGCAGGACGAATCCACGCTGCCCCCCGAAGACCGCTACCGCGCACCTGCACTCGACAAAGGCCTGGACATTCTGGAATTGCTGGCCACCCAGCCGCATGGGCTGACACGCGCCGAGATCGTGAAAGAAATGGACCGCAGCGCCAGCGAGATCTACCGCATGCTGGAGCGCCTGGTGGCACGCCAATACGTCATGCGCAACCCGTCAGGCGACCGCTATGCGCTGAGCCTCAAATTGTTTGCGCTGGCCAATATGCATCCGCCCCTGAGCCGGCTCATCAACCAGGCCTTGCCGGTGATGGACGAGTTTGCCCGCAAGGCCGAACAGTCCTGCCACATGGGGGTGTATGACCGCGGCAACGTGCTCATCAGCGCCCAGATCAACAGCCCCAGCGGCTGGAGCTTTGCGGTGCAGCGCGGAGCACGTGTGGGCCTGCTGGACACCGCCTCGGGCCACCTGCTGCTGGCCTATGCCGACGAAGGCAGCTACCGCCGCATGCTGGCTGAACACACGCCGCTGGACGGTGAGGTGCCCATCACCGAGGCCGAGCTGCAAGCCACCCTGGCCAGCATCCGCAAACGCGGCTACCTGGAGCGGGACAGTGCACAGACGCTGGGGGTGGTGGATATCTCCTTCCCCATCCTGGGGCCCGACAACACCGCCCTGGCCACCCTCACCTGCCCCTACATCCGCCGTATCGACCGGCACGTGGGCCCGCAAATGGAAGAGGTACGTGAATCCCTGCGCCACGCGGCGCGGGCCCTGTCGCTGACGCAGGGCATGGGCCGAGACATCCCCTGAAAAGCCTTTACTGAGGCAGCAAAAGCACGATCCTGCCTTCCCCGCCACTCATTTGCCGGGTGCTGAACTTTTTAGGATGCCCGGCAGCACCAGCGATGCGGGGGCCAAGCTGGAGGCGTGACGCTGCGGGGCAAAACCGCTACACTGATTGCATCGCAACTGCAACGCAATACCCAGCACCATGAAAACCGCCACACTGCCCTCGCTCCGTGTTGAGCCCCAGTTGCGCGCCGCCGCCGAAAGCGTGCTGCGCGAGGGCGAGACGCTCACCAGCCTGATAGAAACCGCCATGCGCGAGACGATTGCGCGGCGGCGCACGCAAGACGAGTTTGTGGCGCGCGGGCTGCGCGCTGCGCAAGACGCCCAGCAGACCGGTATCTACTATGCCGCTGGGGCTGTGCATGACGAACTGGCCCAGCGGCTGGATGCCCGGCGCAAGCAGGTGCTGGGTTGACGGGGCCGTTTGAAGTCCGCTACACCGCAGCGGCGCGTGAAGATGTGCTGCGCTTGTTCGACTTTTTGCTGGAGCGGGCGCAAACCCTTGAAGACTTTGACGCTGCGCAGGCCGCCATTGACGCGCTGCGCAACGCAGTGCAAAACCACCTCAGCCGCACCCCGTTTATTTACCGCAAGGCGGGCGACAGCGCGTTTGTGCGGGAGCTGATTATTCCGTTTGGCAACGCAGGCTATGTGGCCTTGTTTGGGATTGAGGGGGCTGACACAGTCAACATACTGGCCGTACGGCACCAGCGGGAAGACGATTACCACTGAGCCAAAAACAAAAACGGGGAGAAAACCATGGGCACCGACACTACTGAAAAAAGGGCTTGAGACCCTGCTCGTGCGCTACATGAGCCGGATGCTTGACCAAGCAGAATCCCATACCGGATGGACTCAACGCTCAAACCGCTATCTTTTTAATAGCTATTCGCGCAGCATCTGCAAGGGTTAGCGGCCTATTTCACTTAAAAAATGGCCACCAAGCCCGTTACACCGCCACCACTGACACGCCACGCTCGGCCAGCTGCAGGGTCACAGCGTCGCCACGGCCCCAACTGCCCTGCGCATCTGACGACACCACAAAGATCTCCCCCAGGCTCGTATCCACGGTGAGCTCCTGAAAGCTGCCCAGGTAGGCCGCCTTGGACACGGTACCCAGCAGCCCCTGTCCGTGGCCGTCGTGCACAGCCCAGGCCTCCGGGCGAATGGCCACCTTCACCGGGCCGGTGACCACGCGCTGCGCCGTGGCAAGGGTCAGCGGCCCCAGGCGCACCGAACCCTGGGCTTCGCACACCCCGTCCAGCAGCACCGCCTCGCCCATGAAGCCGGCCACAAACTCGGTCTTCGGGTTCTCGTACAGCTCACGCGGACTGCCCGCTTGGGCAATCAAGCCACCGTCCATCACGATGATCTGGTCACTCACGGCCAGGGCCTCGCTCTGGTCGTGGGTGACATAGGCCACCGTGAGCTTGAGGCGCTGCTGCAGGCTGCGAATCTCTTCGCGCATGGAGCGGCGCAGGCGCGCGTCCAGGTTGGACAGTGGTTCATCAAACAACAGCACCGAAGGTTCCAGCACCAACGCACGGGCCAGCGCCACGCGCTGCTGCTGGCCACCCGACAGCTCAGCCGGGTAGCGCACTTCATAGCCGCCCAGCCCCACCAGGGCCATCGCCGCGCGGGCACGGTCTTGCACCTCGGGCTTGGGCACACCACTCACGGTGAGGCCATAGGCCACGTTCTCCAGCACCGACATGTGTGGAAACAGCGCATAGCTCTGGAACACCATGCTCACATTGCGCTCGGCCGGCCCCAGATTTGTCACGTCGCGGCCGTCGATGAATATCTGTCCGCCCGAGGGCGTCTCCAGCCCGGCGATCATGCGCAGCGTGGTGGTTTTGCCGCAACCCGATGGGCCCAGGATGGTGGTCAGTGTGCCCTTGGGCACATCGAAGTCGATGCCGCGCACGACCAGTGGGCTGTTGGCGCCGCCATAACGTTTGATGACCTGGCGGAAAGAAATACCTGTGTTTGTCATAGGAATATCCATTCAAAAAAAGTTCAATGCGCGGCTGGGCTCGCCCGGCGGCCCAGCTTGCGTTCGCCCACCAGGGCCTGCACCAGCAGCGTGCTGAGCGACATCAGCACAATGAGCACCGTGCAGTACGCCAGCGCCACGCCGTAGTCGCCGTTGCCTACGCGGCCGATGATGTAAGTGGTGGACAGCTCGTACTGCGCGGTGACCAGAAAGATCACCGCTGACACGGTGGTGATGGAGCGCACAAAGGAATACACCAGTGCCGCCACCAGCGCCGGCTTGATGAGGGGCAGCACCACCCGACGCAGCGTGGTGAGCGTGTTGGCGCGCAGCATCAGTGAGGCCTCGTCCAGCGAACGGTCCAATTGCTTGAAGGCCGCCGTTCCGGCCCGCACGCCCACCGGCAGGTTGCGGAACACAAAACACAACACGATGATGAGCCCGGTACCGGTCAGCTCCACCGGTGGCACGTTGAAGGCCAGGATGTAGCTCACCCCCAGCACCGTGCCCGGCACCGCAAAGGTCAGCAGCGCCGAGAACTCGAAGGTCGCCTTGCCGCGGAATTCGGTGCGCGCCAGCAGCCAGGCAATCAGTAGCCCCATGCCGGCGCAGATGGGGGCCGCCATGGCCGCCAGCGACAGCGTGGTGAACAGCGAGTTCCAGGCCGTGCCTGCCCAGACCCAGCCGTATTCGCCCCACTGCACGTCAAACGCGGTGCGGAAGTGGTTCAGCGTGGGCGTGTAGTCGCGCCCCCAGGTTTGCACAAAGCCGCCCGCAAAGGCAAACAGGTAGACCACCAGCGTGAACATCAACCAGGGCCCGGCCACGCCCAAGCAGAGCTTGCGCACACCCGCGGGCAGCGGCATGGGCAGGCCCGCATCGCCCTTGCCCGCCACAGTGGTGAAGCTGCCTTTGCCCAGCACACGGCGCTGGATGAAGAACACCGCCAGCGCAAACAGCGTAAGAATCAGCGAGAGTGCTGCGGCCATGCCGGGATCCAATGAGGAGCCAACGATGGCGAAGAAGATTTCGGTGGAAAGCACGGCAAACTGCCCGCCCACCACGATGGGGTTGCCGAAGTCGGCCATGCTCTCGATGAAACCCACCAAAAAGGCATTCGCCAGGCCGGGCTTGAGCAGTGGCAGCGTTACGCTCCAGAAGGTCTGCATGCGGTTGGCGCGCAGGGTCTGCGCGGCTTCTTCCATGGACGGACTCACTCCCTGCACCACCCCGCGCATGATCATGAAGGCGATGGGTGTGAAGGCGAACAGCTGCGCCAGCCAGACCCCAAAGAAACCATAGAACCAGCGCGTGGGCTCGATATTGAAGGCCCACTCCATGAACTGGTTGTAGAGCCCGGCGCGGCCGAACAGCAAAATCAGGCCTAGCCCCACCACAAAGGGTGGCGTGATGATGGGCAACATGGCCAGGATGTTGAGCGGGCGCGCCAGCCGCTTGGCCTCGCGTTCAGCCCACAGGGCAATCAAGGTGCCCAAAAACGTGGTGCCCGCCGCTGTCAGCAAGGCCAGTCCCAGCGTGTTCCAGGCCACGCCGCAACGGCTTTGCGACACCACACAGCCCAGGCCCCAAATGCGTGCCGTGCCAATACGCTCCCACAACGCTGCCGCGGCAAACTGCCCCTCGTCGTTGAGCACACTGCCCATCAGCGACTTGAGCACCGGGTACACCACAAACAGCGCCAGCAGCGCCGCACAGCCCAGCACCGCACCAGCCACAAAGGCATCACCCTTGAAGCCGCCCAGCCGCGTCACGCCAAGGGACAACAGCGCCAGCAGACACACCACCACCACAAAGCCGCCCCAGCCCATGCCAGGCTGGGTCCACTCCGTGGGGCCCATCAGCGCGTTAAGCCAGTCCCAGGACCAGCCCACCATGCCAATGGCAAAGCCGCTGAGCAGCAAGCCGCCAAGCCCCAGCACCGCACCGCCGCACAGCAGCAGCCCCTGCCAGCGGGGCTGTGGGCTCAGCAGCGCAGTACCCGCCAGCAACAGGCCGCCCAGGCCCGATGCCAGCCAGACGCGTTGGTGGCTCCAGGCTTGCGTCCAGCCACTGGCCGTGGATGGGCCACCCCAGACGCCCGACAGGGCGCCCCCCAACCCGCCGCTTTGCAGAAAATACCAGGGCAGCAGCACAAAGGCCGCCAGGCCCAGGACGAGCCACAGGGCAATGGCGCGGCGCAGGCGCCACGGATGTTCGTGTGTCATGTAGATCGAGAAAAAAACGGTGCAAACCCGCCGCGGTGCGCGGCGGGGCGGATGACCAGGTAGCGGGGCTTAACGGCCCTGGCCGTTGACGTCGCGCTCCCAGCGCTGGATCAGGCGTTTGCGCTCGGCCGACTGGCCGTACTTGGCGTAGTCGTAGTCAATCATCTTGATCTTGCGGAAATCAGGCACACGTGGGTCCACTTTGGTTTCACGGTTGGACGGCAGCTGGAACTGCAGCGTGGCCGCACCCAGAGCCTGCGCCCCCGGTGTTAGCGCCCAGTCGTAAAACTTTTTGGCAGCTTCCAGGTTGCGCGCGCCGCGCACGATGGACATGGAACCGATCTCGGCGCCCGTGCCGTCGGTGGGCGTGATGGTCTCCAACGGAAAGCCTTGGGCCTTTTCACCCGGGCCATCGTGCACAAAGCTGATGGAGATGGCCGCCTCACCACGTGCCACAGCCTTGATGGGGCCCACGCCCGAGCGCTGGTAGGTGGCAATGTTTTTGTGCAGCTTGGCCAGGTAGTCATAGGCCTTGTCTTCGCCCATCAACTGCACCAGTGTGGCAATCATGGTGTAAGCCGTGCCACTGGAAGACGGGTTGGCCGACTGGATTTCGCCCTTGTACTCCGGCTTGACCAGGTCTGCCCAGGTTTTGGGCACCGCCAGCTTCTTCTTGGCCAGCAGCTCGGTGTTGTAGCCAAAACCCAGCGGGCCGGAATAAATGCCCACCGTTTTGTAGCCCGACTGCGCGGCCTGCTTTTGCGCCCAGTCGTAGAGTTTGGGCAGCATGGGGGATTTGTATTCCTGCGTGAGGTTTTGCTCGGCCGCCACCAGGTGCGGATCGCCAGTGCCCCCAAAAAAGATGTCGGTCTTGGGGTTGGCGCGTTCAGCCATGAGCTGAGCCACCGCCTCGCCTGAACCCTTGAGCGTCATGTTGACCTTGATGCCCTGGCTTTTCTCAAATGTGACGGCCACCATGCTGCACCAGGGCGCCTGGCCCGAGCAGATGATGTTGACCTCGCCGCCCGACTGGGCGGAGGCCTGCATTCCCGCAGCGGCCGTGAGGGCCAGCACCAACAGTTGATTTTTTTTCATGCTTGTCTCCTAGATTGAATGACCGGAATGGTCTGGGGGGTCGAAACAGTTGCGGGCGAAAGGACACTGACACCTTGGCGCGACAAAAACAAACTCACGGGGGCGCCCGGCTCATGGCGGCGGCCAGTCAGGTCCGAGATAACGAGCACGCTGCCCAGCGCGGTCTGCACCCACACCTCGGCCGTGCGGCCGAGGTAGGCGCTGCGCTGCACTTTGCCGGCCAGCCCTTGGGTGCCTGCGGGCTCCATGCGCCAGGCCTGCGGGCGCACCACCACCTGTACCGGCCCCTGGCGCAGGCCCTGGCCAGAGTCAATGGTGAGCGGCCCGAGGGTGATCTGCCCGGCGCCGTCGCAATGCGCCTCAAATACGGTCGAATCACCCATGAAGCCGGCCACAAACTCGGTCTGCGGTTGTTCATAGATCTCGCGCGGCGAGCCAATCTGCACCACCCGCCCTTCTTGCATCACCACCACCTGGTCGCTGACCGACATGGCCTCGGCATGGTCGTGGGTGACGTAGAGCACGGTCAGCCCCAGACGCTGCTGCAGCTGGCGAATGTCCTCGCGGATATGGCGGCGCAGGTTGGCGTCCAGGTTAGAGAGTGGCTCGTCCAGCAGCACCAGGGCCGGCTGCAGCGCCAGCGCGCGTGCCAGCGCCGTGCGCTGCTGCTGCCCGCCCGAAAGCTCGTGAGGCAGCCGGTCTTCCAAGCCGCCCAGACCCAGCAGGCCAATCACCTGGGCGCTGCGCTCGGCCTGCACGGCCAGTGGCAAGCCCTGCACCTGCAGGCCATAGCGCACGTTGTCTTGCACCGACAGGTAGGGGAACAGCGCGTAACTTTGGAACACCAGGCTGATGTCGCGCTGGTCTGCCGGGCGGTGCGTCAGGTCTTCCCCCCGGAAAAAGATCTGGCCCGCATCCGGGACTTCCAGCCCGGCCACCAGGCGCAGCAGTGTGCTCTTGCCGCAGCCTGAAGGGCCCAGCAGCGTGGTGAGGCGGCGCTCGGGCACGCGCAAGTGCACACCACGCAGGGCACGGTAGCCATTGGCATAGGTTTTTTCGATGCCGTGCAAGTGCAACCCCTGGCTCATGCGGGCACCCGCAGCGTGGCGTGCGAGAGGGGTTGGGCCAGCGGCGCGGCAGCCGGCGCTTGTGCCGGAGTCGGAGCCTGTCCTTCTGGCAGCGGCCAGCGCACCACCGCATCCACGCCCACCACCACACCGCTGTGCAGGCGGTTGTACAGGTCCAGGCTGGCCTGCATGGACACTGCAATCTGCTTGCAGATCGACAGCCCCAGGCCCACACCAGTGCCGCCGCTGGCGGACTCAAAGGGCAGAAACAGGCGCTCGCGCACCTCTTCGTCAATACCGCCTGCGTTGTCCCAGACCAGCAGCTCCACCTCGGTCGGCAGGTAGCGGATCACCACGCCCAGGCTGCCACCCGCGCGACTCTGGTGAATGGCGTTGGCCACCAGGTTGCGCAACAGCTCCCCCACCAGCCAGCCATCGGTGTGCAGGCGCACCGGCAGTGCTTCGAGCGACACGTCCAGCCGCTTGCGCGCAATCAGCGGTGCGCACTCCACCAGCACCTCGCTGGCGATGTGCTGCAGGTCAATGTCCGTCCACTGCGCGTTCTGCAGCTTCTGGTCCACCTTGGCCTTGGACAGCAGCTGGTTGGCCAGGTGCGAGGCCCGGTCCACGGTACGCAGCATCTTGGGCAATGTTTCCGCCGTTTGCAGCTCGCCCGCGATCGCGCCTTGCAATTGGGTCTTGAGCACCGCCAGCGGCGTGCGCAGTTGGTGTGAGGCCTCGGCAATAAAGTGCTGTTGCTGGTCCAACGCAGCCTGTTGCTGCAGCCACTGGTTATTGAGGCCGCGCACAATGGCTTGCAGCTCGGGGGCCGGGGCATGTGGCAGCAAGGCTGTCTCCTGCGGACGGCGTGCCGCTACCGTGGCCGCCAGCCGGTGCAAGGGGGCCAAGCTGCGGCCAGCGCCCCACCAGGCCAGCAAACCCAGCAACACCAACGCCATCATCACCAGGCCCCACCATTCAGCATCGCGCCACGACAGCCCCAACCCTGCCAGTCCCAGCAGCACCCCGGTGGTAAGCACCGACAAGGCCATGCACCACAGCGCAATCTGCAGGCGCATGGACTGGCTGCCGGACGCCGCACTTGGGCTCATGCGGACACCTGCGCGTCATTGGCCAGTTCGTCCACCAGCAGGTAACCCACGCCGCGCATGGTCAGCACACTGGTGCCAGTGCCGGCCAGGCGTTTACGCAGCCGATGGGCCAGCACATCCACCGCGTCGGGCTGGTGGTCGGCCTCGCCACCAAAGACGGCGCGGAACAGCTCATCGCGCGACACCGGACGCCCCGGGCGCATGATCAGCGTGCGCAGCATGGCCGCTTCGCGTGGCGCAATCTCCAGCGGCCGGCCGGAGCGCATCAGGGCGCCGCTGGCCATGTCCAGGTGCAGATGGCCGCAGCGGAACTCTTCGAGCCCCTGGCTGCGTCGCACCAGCGCCTTGATGCGCGCCACCAGCTCTTCGGTGTCAAAGGGTTTGGTCAGGTAGTCATCGGCCCCGGCGGTGAGCCCTTCCACGCGCTCACCAATCGAGCCACGGGCCGTGACCACCAGCACCGGGATACGCATGCCGGCATCGCGGATGCGCTGCAAAAAATCCAGCCCATCCATGCCCGGCAAGCTCAGGTCCAGCACGATCACGTCAAAGCTGCGTTTGCGCACCAGGGCCAGGGCTTCCTGCCCGTCGGCGCAGCACACGGGTGCCAAACCGCGCGAGGCCAGTACACGGCTCAGCGCATCCACTAGGTCCAGATCGTCTTCTACCAATAACAACTGCATGGGGGCAATGGTGCTCTGCGCTAGGTGCTCCCGCAATAGGGAAACCAAGGTGAAGCAATGAAAGGAAGTTGAAACCCTTTCACCAGGCACTCCGCAGTGGCACCACGCCCCCTGCATGCATCAATTTGCTACAAATTCAATAGCTGCTTGCGCATATTCCACGGTGGATAGAGGCTAGTTTGGCACTTATTTTCGGGCTAGCCACACCCCAAACACCGTCAGCGCCATGCCCAACAGCGCCAGCCCGGTCAGCGTCTCGCCAAACAGGGCCCAGGCGATCAGCGCGGTGCATGGTGGCACCAGGTAAAACAGGCTGGCCACATTGACCGCGCTGCCACTGCGGATCAGCACATTGAGCAGGCTCACCGCGCCCAGCGAGAGCACCAGCACGAGCCACGCCAGCGCAAACACAAACGACCCCGTCCAGTGGATCTGCAGGGTCTCGGTCTGGCTGGCCACCAGCAGCGTGGCCAGCAAGCTGGGCAGGAACTGAATGACCGAACCGCTGCGCAGGTCAAACGCGTGGCAGTAGCGCTTCTGGTACAGCGTGCCTGCCGTAATGGCCAGCAGCGCCACCACCACAGGCAGCAGCATGCCAAGCAGCGCACCACCGCTCGCACCAGTCACCACCTTGTGCGCCACCACCAGGCCCACGCCCACAAAACCCAGCGCCAGACCCAGCCACTGCGCAGGCCGCACGCGCTCGCCCAGGAACACACCGGCCCCCAGCGCGGTCAACACGGGCTGCAGCCCCACCACCAGCGCCGTCACCCCCGCGGGCAGCCCCTTGCCAATGGCGATGAACACACCGCCCAGGTAGACCGCATGCACCAGCAGACCTGATACGCCGATGTGCAGCCACTCCTGCACCGTGCGCGGCCAGGGCGCACGTGTGGCCCAGGCCAGCGCCCCCATCAGCACCAGCACGATGGCGTAGCGCAGGCTCAAAAAGGTCAGCGGCCCCGCATCGGGCAGGCCAAACTTGGCGCCAATGAAGCCGGTGCTCCACAGCGCCACAAACAACAAGGGAGTGAGAGAGGTAAAGGTGCTGACGGCCTGGGGATGCGGGGAAGAACTCATCCCCGGATCTTATCGGGCCAGCCCCTCAGGCCAGCTCGTCTGCCGTAGCAGAAAACGACAGCGTGTACAGCCCGCTGAACGCACCCGGCTGCGCACCCAGCGCCACCAAAGCGTCCGGGCTCAGCGTGCTGGCCGCCAACGCCGTCAAGGCGCCCAGGTCGTAGCCCATCACCAGCAGCACCCAATCGGCATACCGGTCGCCACCGCGGATTTTTTGCTCCGTGGTCTGGGCGATGACCGGCGCCTCGTGGCGCAGCAGGTGCCCGCCCACACAGCCGGGCTGGTCTGCCAGCCGGGCCAACACCGCTTTCAAAGACGCCTGCAGCGCTGCATCGGCACCGGACGCTGGCGAGATGCGCAGGGCCAGCGCATGGCGGGCCACCGCGCCACCGCTGGACTCCAGCACATGGCACTGGCTGCGCACCATGTTGCGGTGGTGCGGCATCATCTTGGTGGACCAGGGCGACGGCGCATTCAGGTGCGCCAGGTAGGCGGGTGACGACAGCGTGCGGTGGGCATCCAGCTCGTAGACCTGGAGCACGCCCTCCCCGCCGTCGGCGCTGCTCCAGCGGGTGGCGCGGCTGAAACCCGGAATGCCCAAACGCTCCCGGAAATGCTCGTGCGAGTGCCAGTCCTGAAACTCGGCATTCATGTCGGGAGCCATGTCCCACCACATCGCCAATGCTGCGCTGCCCAGAAGTGCCATATAGGTTCCTAAAGTTGCTGGTGTACCGTCACGCCGCTGCGGGCCGAGTACTTGGCCAGCGCATCCAGCGTCTCGATCTGCACTGCAGCGTGGCGGTTGTTGTAGACCTGCTCTTTGAGCCAGGCAAACTCGGCATGCAGCGCGGCGTCGTCAGAGAGGCGGGTGGCCCAGACGCGCTGGTCGGCGTTCCAGCGGTAGCCGCGCGCCTTGAGCAAATCCTTGGCCTCAAACGGGGCGTTGGTCGCGCTCAGGCGGTAGCTGGGGTTGCGCGCCGCCTGCAGCAGGTGGGCCAGCGCAGTGCCCGTGCCCTGGGGCAGCGGTGCCGCCAGCACGGCCAAAAGTGCATGGCAGTCCATTTCGGCGCGGTGCGCGTCGTAGAACAGGCCCAGCGCCTGCGCCAGGCTCTCCAGCTTGGCGGAGCCGCGGCCCTGGGCTTTCCAGTCGATATCGGCAAACGAACAGGCCCAGGCCACCTTGGCAAACGCGGGCAAGCGGCTCTCCACAAACGGGCGGTCAAAGCCGGCGTTGTGGGCAATCACCACGTCCACACCCTGCAGCAGCTCCGCCACGCGGGCCTCGTCCAGCGCTTGGCCCTGCACGTCGGCGTCCGTAATGCCGGTGATCTTCACCACCTCGGCCGGAATCGGCTTGCGCGGGTCTTCCAGCCCGTCGTACACCTGCACCGGGCCCACCGGCAAGCCGGTGGCCGTATCCACGTCCACGCGCAGCAGCGCGAGCTCAATGATTTTTTCCCGGGCCTGGTCCAGGCCGGTGGTTTCGGTGTCCAGCACCAGGATGCGTTGGACGGCGCCCTGCGCCGTGCCGGGCCAGTCCAGCCGGGGCACCAGGCGGCGCTGCACACGGTAGTCGGGATGGGCTTCCAGCGCCTGGGCCATGGCTTCGGCGTCCAGCGTGGCGGTGGGTGCGGCGGCAGGTGTGGGCGCCTGCGGCGGGGTGGGCTTGGCGGTTGCAGACTTGGCGGCGGCCTTGGGCGCGCGGGCCGCGCGCTTGGGCGGCGCGAGGTCCAGGGTGGGCAGCTCGGCCAAAAAGGCAAAGCCCAGCTGCGAATCGAGGGGTTGGGTCACGGGGGCACCTGCAAATGACGGGAATCCCGTTGCCGGGTAGGCCGCCATTATTGCCGCTACCATCGGCGCCAATTCCCATTTCCCCCTCTACGTATGCAGATCACCATCCTCGTGGGCACCATGCACGGCAATGCCAGCAGTGTCGCCCAAGCCCTGCAGTTCAGCGCCGACGACATCCAGGCCACCATAGACGTGCTGCCGATGGACGGCCTGGACATCACCGTGTTCGACCAGCCCGGCGCCTTCATCATTTGCACCAGCACCACTGGTAGTGGCGATGTGCCGGACAACGCGCAGGCCCTGTTCCACTCGCTGGACGCGCAAGCCAAGTACCTGGGCCATGTGCGCTTTGGCCTGGTGGCGCTGGGCGACAGCAGCTATGGCGACAGCTTCATGGGCGGTGGCAAACAGTTTGACGAACGCCTGCGCGACCTGGGCGCCCAGCGCGTGGGCGAGATCTGCGTGCTGGACGCCATGGAAACCAGCCAGCCCGAAGAAGACGCCGTGGCCTGGCTCCAGGCCTGGGCAGTCCAACTGGCGACAGCGGCCTAGCCGTTTGGCATCAAAATAGCCTCTAGCCCCCGTAGCCCCTGCGCAAGCAGCTTCTATTTTGATAGCAAACCCATGAGCACCACGCCCCCTGCCCTTGTCGCCAAACCGCTGCGTCCGCTCAAAGGCGTGCGCATCCTCAGCCTGGCGCTGAACCTGCCGGGGCCGGCCGCTTTGATGCGCTGCCGCGACATGGGCGCCACCTGCGTGAAGCTGGAGCCGCCCCCCCACCCCAGCGCGCCCAAGGGCAGCAGCGGCGACCCCATGGGCCTGTACAACCGCGCGGCCTACGAGGTGATGCACGCGGGCATGAAGATCAGCAGCGCCGACCTCAAGACCGAAGCCGGGCAAAAGGTTCTGCACAAGGCCCTGGCCAGCACCGACATCCTGCTGACCTCCTTTCGCCCCTCCGCGCTCAAAAAGCTCGGGCTCGAATGGAAGGCGCTGCACAAGCGCTACCCCCAGCTCAGCGTGGTGGCCATCGTGGGGGCACCCGGCGCCCGTGCCGAAGAGCCCGGCCACGACCTGACCTACCTGGCCGAGAACGCGCTGGTGACCGGCCTGGACCTGCCGCCCACGCTGTATGCCGACATGGCCGGCTCGCTGATGACCTCTGAGGCCGTGCTGCAGGCCCGCCTGCTGCAGTTGCAAAAGGGCAAGGGCGTGTACCAGGAAGTGGCCTTGTCGGTGGCCGCCGGCTACCTGGCCCTGCCGCGCACCTGGGGCCTGACGGCACCCGGCGCTGCCGTGGGTGGCGGCCATGCGGGTTACCGCGTCTACCCCTGCCAAGACGGCCGTGTGGCCCTGGCTGCGCTGGAGCCGCACTTTGCGGCCGCGCTGGCGGCCGAGGTGGGTCTGCGACAATCGCATATCTTGGCCATGTTCGCCCCTGAGACGCACACGGCCATTGCTGCCTATCTGGCTGGAAAAACCCGCCAACAACTGGACGCCCTGGCCACGGCCAAGGACATCCCCCTGTACACCCTGGCCTAGCCCGCCACGGCGCCTGCCACAGCGCAGGCGCGCGCCCTTTGCTATTGAATTGATGCTGCCGCAACGCCCTGCCTACCGCCTGATCGACCTGCTCAAGATTGTTGCTGCCCAGTGCATCGTCCTGCACCACTTCGCACTCTACGGCCCCCTGTCTGACGCCACCGCCCAAGCCGCCCCCGAATTGGCGGCCTGGTTTTACGACTACGCCCGCATGGCGGTGCAGGTGTTTCTGGTGGTGGCCGGCTACCTGGCCGCGCGCAGCCTGGGCCAGACGGACTGGAACCGGCAGGGCCTGCTGCGCACGCTGTGGCAGCGCTACGAGCGGCTGGTGCTGCCCTTTGCCGCTGCCTTGCTGATCACCATGTTGTGCTCGGCCCTGGCCCGCCCGCACCTGGATGGTGACCTGGTGCCCGCCTCGCCCCAGCTTGGCCAGTGGCTGGCCCACGCCAGCCTGTTGCACAGCGTGCTGGGGGTGGATTCGCTGTCGGCCGGGGTCTGGTACGTGGCCATCGACTTCCAGCTTTACGCCCTGATGGCGCTGCTCTTGTGGCTGTCCCGCGGCAACCGCTGGGTGGCCGGTGCACTGGTGGCGGCCATGGCCGTGGCCTCGCTCACCTGGTTCAACCTGGATGCGGACTACGACGTCTGGGCCCTGTACTTCTTTGGCGCCTACGGCTTGGGCGCGCTGGCCTGGTGGGCGGGCCTGCGCGCGCGCCACAGCGGTTATGTGCTGGCGTTGTACCTGGGCACCGTATCCGTCGGACTGGGCGCGCTGGCGCTGGAATTTCGCGAACGTATTGCGCTGGCCATGGGCGTGTCCACCGTGCTGGCCAGCTTTGGCAGCACGCCGCTGCACCTGCCGCGCCGTGTGGACGCCTGGGTGCGCCGCCTGAGCAACAGCTCGTATGCGCTGTTTCTGGTGCATTTCTCGGTGCTGCTGCTGGCCAATGCACTGTGGGCAGTGCTGGACATTGCCGACGCCGACTGGGCCCTGCCCTTCACCGCTTCGGCCTGGTCGCTGAGCCTCTTGGCCAGCTACGCCTTTCACACCCAGGTGGAGCTGCGTATTGCCCAGTGGCGCAATGGCAGCGCGGCGCTGCCGGCACAAGCCGCCAAGTAAAATCCCCTCGAACAACTCAGAAAGAATCGCTATGGGCGCGCAATGGAAAGCAAAGGGCAAAGCCCTGGTGGCCGATGCCAAGGGCCGGCTGTTTACCAAACTGGTGAAAGAAATTACCGTGGCCGCACGCGGCGGTGCCGACCCGGCCGCCAACGCCAAGCTGCGCCTGGTGGTAGAACAGGCCCGCAAGGTCTCCATGCCCAAGGACACACTGGACCGCGCCATCAAAAAAGGCGCTGGCCTGACCGGTGAAGTGGTGAACTACGAACACGTCATCTACGAAGGTTTTGCCCCGCACCAGGTGGCCGTGATGGTGGAATGCCTGACCGACAACGTGAAGCGGACCGCCCCTGAAATGCGCGTGTTGTTCCGCAAGGGCCAGCTGGGCACCAGCGGCTCGGTGGCCTGGGACTTCAACCACCTCGGCATGATCGAAGCCGCGCCCACCGCGCCCGATGCCGACCCCGAAATGGCCGCCATTGAAGCGGGTGCGCAGGACTTTGAACCCGGCGACGAAGAAGGCAACACCGTCTTCTACACCGACCCCACCGACCTGGACCTGGTCAGCCGCGCCCTGCCCAACTTCGGCTTCAACGTGCTGTCCGCCAAGCTGGGCTACAAGGCCAAGAACCCCGTGGACCCCAGCAGCCTGAGCGCCGAAGCGCTGGAAGAAGTCGAAGCCTTCCTGGCCGCCATCGACGGCAACGACGACGTGCAGAACGTGTACGTGGCGCTGGCGGGTTAACACACGGTATTGAAAGCACTACGCCGCAACATAGCGGCGAGTGCTGACAGGGAGGCGCATGAAAAAACAAGGCACCGTCGTCCGCTGGGACGACCAGCGAGGATTCGGCTTCATCCGATGTAACGCGAGCAGCCAAGACATTTTTTTCCATATTCGCGATTGCGCGGGTGGCATCCAGCCGCCCTTGAATACCGCTGTCGACTTCGAAGAAATCCATGTGGGCGGCAAAGGCCCCAGAGCCATGGCCGTGCGCACGATTCAGCGAAACGCGCCCGTACCTGCAAACCGCAGTACTGCGCAACGCGCCCCCGTCAGCCCACGGGCACCCCGTGCCGCCCAAGGAAAAACGGCCTCTCGGGAAGCTCCAGCTCCATCGTTGGTGGGTATCGGAGGCTTGTCTTTAGTCTGGGCGGTTTTGCTGGTGTGGGGAGTTCTGCAGCACCGCTTGCCAACCATCACACTGGCAGCCGCCTTTGCCATCAACGCCACCACCTTCTTCGCCTACTGGCTGGACAAACATGCTGCCCGCAAAGGCCAGTGGCGCACCAAGGAAGACACCCTGCACTTGTTCGGCCTGGCGGGTGGCTGGCCCGCTGCGCGTTTGGCACAGCAGGTGCTGCGGCACAAAACCATCAAGCCCAGTTTTCAGACGACGTATTGGGTGACGGTGTGGGTGCACCTGGGTGCCCTGTGCGGCTACTTGTTCTGGGAACGGCTCAAACCGCTACTGAATTTATAGCTACTCGCGCAATATCCACGAGGGCTAGAGGCCAATTTCATTAGAAACTGGCCTCTTCCGTCAGCCTAGCTAGCCAGTTCCAGCGGCGTGCTTTTCCAAATCTTGTCGGCGTACTCACCAATCGTGCGGTCGGCCGAGAACGGGCCCATGGCGGCCACGTTGCGCAGGGCCTTGATGGCCCAGGCTTCGCGGTTTTGGTAGGCCGCGTCCACCTGCTCTTGCGCGGCAATGTAGGCGGCGTAGTCGGCCAGCAAGAGGTAATGGTCGCCCCAGTTCACCAGCAGGTCGTAAATGGCCTGGAAGCGGCCGGGCTCGTCGGGGCTGAAGACGCCGTCACGGATGGACTCCAGCACCGCGGTCAGCTCGGCATTGCCCTCGGCAATGGCGCGCGGCTGGTAGCCGGCGGCGCGGGTGGCGGCCACCTGCGGCGTGGTCATGCCGAAGATGAAGATGTTGTCGGCACCCACGTTCTCCAGAATTTCGACGTTGGCACCGTCCAGCGTGCCGATGGTGAGCGCGCCATTCAGCGCGAACTTCATGTTGCCGGTGCCCGAAGCCTCGGTGCCCGCGGTGGAGATTTGCTCGGACAAATCGGCCGCGGGGATGATGCGCTCGGCCAGACTCACGCTGTAGTTGGGGATGAACACCACCTTGAGCAGATGGCCCACGCGCGGGTCATTGTTGACTACGCTGGCCACGTTGTTGATGAGGTGGATGATCTGCTTGGCCATGTGGTAAGCCGATGCGGCCTTGCCCGCAAACACCACCACGCGGGGCACCGTGACGCTGCCGGGGTTGTTGACGATGCGCAGGTAGCGCGTAACCACGTGCAGCACATTGAGCAACTGGCGCTTGTATTCGTGGATGCGCTTGACTTGCACGTCGTACAGCGCATCGGTGGGAATGGTGAGGCCCATATTGGCCTGCACCCAGGCGGCCAAGCGCTCCTTGTTGGCACGCTTGGCGCCTTGGAATGCCTCGATCACCTTCGGCTGGGTCAGCACGCCGTTCAGGCCGCTGAGCTGGGTCAGGTCACGGCGCCAGCCGGTGCCCACCTGCTTGTCCAGCACGGCAGACAAGGCCGGGTTGGCCTGCGCCAGCCAGCGGCGCGGGGTGATGCCGTTGGTTTTGTTGTTGAAGCGCTCGGGCCAGAGCTTGGCAAAGTCCAGAAAAATGCTTTCCTTCATGAGCTCGGAGTGCAAGGCCGACACGCCGTTCACCGAGTGGCTGGTGACCACGGCCAGGTAGGCCATACGCACGCGGCGCTCGCCGCCCTCGTCGACCAGGCTGACCTTGCGCAGCAGTTCGGCACTGCCGCCGCGCTGCGAAATTTGCGCCAAAAACTGGGCGTTGATGTCGTAAATGATTTGCAGGTGGCGCGGCAGGATGCGGCCCATCATCTCCACCGGCCAGGTCTCCAGCGCCTCGTGCATGAGGGTGTGGTTGGTGTAGCTGAACACGCCCTGGCACAGGCGCCAGGCGTCGGCCCACGGCAGGTGGTGCTCGTCCAGCAACAGGCGCATCAGCTCAGGAATAGCCAGCACCGGGTGCGTGTCGTTGAGGTGGATGCTGACCTTGTTGGGCAGGTTCTCAAAGTTGTCGTGGGTGCGCAGGTAGCGGCGCAGCAAGTCTTGCACGCTGGCGCTGCAGAAAAAGTACTCCTGGTGCAGACGCAGCTCACGGCCCGAAGGCGTGGAGTCATCCGGGTACAGCACGCGCGACACGTTTTCGGAGTGGTTTTTGGTCTCCACCGCCGCAAAGTAATTGCCGCGGTTGAAGGCGCCCAGGTCAATCTCCTGCGTGGCCTTGGCCGACCACAGGCGCAAGGTGTTGGTGGCCTTGGTGGCGTAGCCGGGGATGATGGTGTCATAGGCCATGGCCTGCACGTCGTGGCTGTCCACCCATTGGTAGGCGTCACCCTCTTTCACCACATGGCCGCCGAACTGCACCCGGTAGGTCACCTCGGGACGCGGAAACTCCCAGGGGTTGCCGTGCGTCAGCCAGTAGTCGGGCACCTCCACCTGCCGGCCGTCCACAATGGTTTGCTTGAACATGCCGTAGTCGTAGCGGATGCCGTAGCCGAAGCCGGGAATGTTGAGCGTGGCCATGGAATCGAGAAAACAGGCGGCCAAGCGGCCCAGGCCCCCGTTGCCCAGGGCGGCGTCGGGCTCCAGCTCGGTCACGGCATCGATGTCCACGCCAAACTCGGCCAGGGCCTGCTTCACGCGCTCGCGCAGGCCCACGGCCAGCATGGCGTTGCTGAAAGTGCGACCGATCAAAAACTCCATGCTGAGGTAGTACACACGCTTGGCGTCTTGCGCATATTGGGCGCGGGTGGTGGTCATCCAGCGCTCCACCAGTTGGTCACGCACGGCGTAGGCTGCCGCATGCAGCCAGTCTTCGGGGCGGGCGGCTTCGGGGTCTTTGCCGACCACAAACATCAGCTTGTTGGCAATGGAACGCTTGAGCGATTCCAGGTCGCGCCCGGGGGCGTCAAATTCAAAATTGGAAGCGGTGGCAGTGGCTGTCGTTGGGGTCATGGTGTGGGCGTGTGGCGATAAGGGCCATCAGGCCTGGGCAATCAGGTTTTGGTACAGCGCGACATAGTGCTGGGCAGCACTGGCCCAGTCGAAGGCAAGCTTCATGCCCGTCTGGCGCACGCGGTTCCATTCGGCCTTGCGGTGGTACAGCGCAAAGGCGCGGCGCACCGCACGGCGGTATTGGGTTTCGTCCATGTCGTCGAAGACGAAACCGGTGGCGGTGCGGTCGTCCAGGGTTTCGAGGTCACTGTCGACCACGGTGTCTGCCAGACCGCCAACGCGGCGCACCAGCGGCAGGCTGCCGTACTTCAGGCCGTACATCTGGGTCAGGCCACAGGGCTCGAAGCGCGAGGGCACCAGCGTCACATCACTGCCCGCAAAAATGCGGTGGGCAAAGGCCTCGTCGTAGCCCAACTTGACCGCCACGCGGCCCGCATGGGCTTTGGCCTGGGCCACAAAAGCCTGTTCCAGCCCGGTCTCGCCACTGCCCAGCACCAGCAGCTGACCACCGCGCGACACGATCTCGTCCACCGCGGCCAGCACCAGGGGCAGGCCTTTTTGCTCGGTCAGGCGGCTCACCACGGCAAACAGCGGAGCATCGGGCTCCAGCGCCAAGCCCATCTCGGCCTGTAGCGCCGCCTTGTTCTGCGCCTTGCCGGCCATGTGGCGGGCGTCATAGGCATGGGCAATCAGCGCATCGGTGGACGGGTTCCACACGCTGTCGTCCACAGCGTTCAGGATGCCGCTGAGGTGCTGGTGACGCGCGCGCAGCAGGCCGTCCAGCCCACAGCCCTGCTCTGGCCCCTGAATCTCTTGGGCATAGGTGGGGCTCACGGTGGTGATGTGGTTGGCGTAGAACAGCCCGGCTTTCATGAACGAAAGCTGGCCGTGGAACTCCATGCCATGCACGTGGAAGGCACGCCCCGGCAGGCCCAGGTCACCAAAGTGTTCGGGGCCGAACACGCCCTGGTAGGCCAGGTTGTGCACGGTGTAAACCGAGGGCACACGCGGGCCCTGCCCTTCATTCCACAGCGCCAGGCTGGCGGGGGCCAGCGCGGCATGCCAGTCATGGCTGTGCACCAACTGGGGGCGCCACTGCCCATCCAGGCCATGTGCCACATGGGCAGCTGCCAGACCCAGCGCCGCAAAGCGCCGGTGGTTGTCGCCATAGGGCTGCTTGTTGCTGTCTTCGTAGGGGTTGCCAGGCCGGTCGTACAGGCCAGGCGCTTTCAGCACATAGGCACCTTGCGTGTGCCCCTCGCGGGCCAGCGCGGGCAAGGTGCCGTAGACCACCTCCACCCGCTCGCCCCAGGGCATGGCAAAGCTGCCCACAGACGCAGCCCCTTCCAGCCCCGCGCAGATGGCTGGGAAGCCCGGCAGCATCACACGCACATCGCAGCCCGCCTCCTGCAGGGCGGCCGGCAGCGCACCGGCAATGTCGGCCAGCCCCCCGGTTTTGAGCAGCGGAAAAATCTCGGCACTGACTTGCAGGATGCGCATGGAAGCAGGCATTTTTTGGCTTGAATACGGTAGTGAGGGATTACGGTGCTGGCAGGCGGTTCAGCATGTCCTTGGTGACCAAGACCACGCCATTGTCGGTGCGCTCAAAACGCGCAGCGTCGGCCACCGGGTCTTCACCAATCACCAGGCCTTCGGGCACCGTGCAACCACGGTCTACCACCACACGGCTCAGGCGGCAGCCGCGGCCAATCGTGACCTCGGGCAGCAACACGGCCTGGTCGATCACGCAGAAGGAGTGCACCCGCACGCTGCTGAACAGCACCGAGTTGCTGACGATGGAGCCCGACACAATGCAACCGCCCGACACCATGGTGTTGATGGCCTGGCCATGCTTGCCCTCGGCGTCCTGCACAAACTTGGCCGGTGGCAGCTGGCGCTGGCTGGTCCAGATGGGCCAGTTGGTGTCGTAAATATCCAGCTCGGGGGTCACGGACGCCAAGTCCAGATTGGCCTCCCAGAATGCGTCGATGGTTCCCACATCGCGCCAGTAGGGCACGGCGTCGGGCGTGGACGATACGCAGGACATGGAGAAGGGGTGGGCAATCGCCCGGCCCTCGCGCACCACGCGCGGAATCACGTCCTTGCCAAAGTCATGGCTGGACTCTGGGTTGGCAATGTCGTCTTCGAGCAGGTCGTACAGGTACTTGGAATCGAAGATGTAAATACCCATGCTGGCGAGCGACACGGCGTCATTGCCAGGCATAGGGGGTGGGTCAGCCGGTTTTTCCACAAATTCGGTGATCTTGCGCGTGCCATCCACCGCCATGACACCAAAGGCACTGGCTTCGGCGCGTGGCACTTCAATACAGCCCACCGTGCAACCGGCGCCGCTGTCCACGTGGTCCTTGAGCATCAGCGAGTAGTCCATCTTGTAGACGTGGTCGCCTGCCAGCACCACCACGTACTCGGGCTTGCTGCTCTGGATGATGTCCAGGTTTTGGTAGATCGCATCGGCCGTGCCGCGGTACCAGTGCTCTTCGTCCACGCGCTGCTGCGCAGGCAGCAGGTCCACCATCTCGTTCAGCTCGGCGCGCAAGAAGCTCCAGCCGCGCTGCAGGTGGCGCAGCAGCGAGTGCGATTTGTACTGCGTGATCACGCCGATGCGGCGAATGCCCGAGTTCACGCAGTTGGACAGCGCAAAGTCAACGATGCGGAACTTGCCGCCAAAGTACACCGCGGGTTTGGCACGGCGGTCGGTCAGCTGCTTGAGGCGTGAACCGCGGCCTCCGGCCAGCACCAGGGCGATGGTGCGGCGTACCAGCATGTGGGGCTGCATATGGCGTTCTTGCTGCACAAGGCTGCGTGGGGTCTCTGTCGTGCTCATGCTTGTCTCCTGTTCATTTTTAGTGGTGTCGTTCTGCAAAGAAATCTCGAAATGGATGCTGTCAGGTCATCACCGTGGGCTGGTCCATGCCGGTAAAGGCGCGCACCTTGGCCACGGCCTCGGCCAGCGCTACCAGCGGCTGCAAAGCCTCTTGTGCGGGCAGGTCCTGACGGGCAGGATCGGGTTCGTGGCGTTCCAGGTAAACACGCAGCGTGGCGCCCTCGGTACCAGTGCCGGAGAGGCGGAACACCACGCGCGAACCGTCAGTCAGCACCACACGCACACCCTGCTTCTGGCTCACGCTGCCATCCACGGGGTCGGTGTAGGCAAAGTCGTCGGCCAACGCAATGGGCAAACCCGCCACCGTGGTGCCGCCCAGCGTGGGCAGGGACGCACGCAACTCGCGCATCAGAGCATCGGCTTTATCGGTGGGAATGGCCTCGTAGTCATGGCGCGAGTAGACACAGCGCCCATGCGCCTTCCACAGCGCGCGCACCAGTTGTTCCACCGTCTGGCCCGTGGTGGCCACCAGGTTGAGCCAGAACAGCACGGCCCACAGGCCGTCCTTCTCGCGCACATGGCTGGAACCCGTGCCGTAGCTTTCTTCACCACACAGGGTGACTTTGCCAGCGTCCATCAGGTTGCCAAAAAACTTCCAGCCCGTGGGCGTCTCGAAACACGGAATGCCCAGCACCTTGGCGACGCGGTCCACCGCGGTGCTGGTGGGCATGGAGCGCGCCACACCGGCCAGGCCAGCTTTGTAGCCCGGCACCCGTGTGGCATGCGCCGCCAACACGGCCAAGCTGTCGGACGGCGACACCACAAACTTGCGGCCCACCACCATGTTGCGGTCTGCATCGCCGTCACTCGCCGCGCCCATGTCGGGCGCATCGTCGGCAAACAGGTGGGCGATCAGGTCTTCGGCGTTCACCGGGTTGGGGTCGGGGTGCAGACCCCCAAAGTCTTCCAGCGGCTCGGCATTCACCACGGTGCCCGCGGGCGCCCCCAGCTCGCCTTCGAGCAGGGCCTTGGCGTAGGGCCCACCCACGGCGCACATGGCGTCGTAGCGCAAGCGGAAACCGCCAGCAAACAGGGTGCGAATGGCCGCAAAGTCAAACAGGCCACGCATCACTTCGGCGTAGTCACTCACCGGGTCAATCACCACAATCTCCGTGCCTTCCAGCCGGCTGCTGCCCAGCGCGTCCAGCGCCACATCGGGCGTGTCGGTGGTGTGCAGTTGGCTGAGCTGCAGGGTGCGTGCGTAGACCGCATCGGTCACCTTCTCCGGCGCAGGGCCACCATTGGCCACGTTGTACTTGATGCCGAAGTCTCCATCGGGCCCACCGGGGTTGTGGCTGGCCGACAGCACAATGCCGCCGCTGGCGCCGTGCTTGCGGATCACCGCGCTGACCGCAGGCGTGGACAGGATGCCGCCCTGCCCCACCAGCACGCGGGCATAACCTTTGGCCGCCGCCATGCGCAGAATGGTCTGGATGGCCACACGGTTGTGGAAGCGGCCGTCGCCCCCCACCACCAGGGTCTGGTCTGCCGCGTCGGGCAGCACATCGAACAGTGCTTGCACAAAATTCTCCAAATAGCGCGGCTGCTGGAATACGGTGACTTTTTTGCGCAAGCCAGAGGTACCGGGGCGCTGGCCGTCAAACGGCGTGGTGGGCAGAGTGAGGATGGGCATGGTCGGCTCGTTGAGAAAAACTAAAGGGGAGCAATGCTGGCAAGCAGCAGGCTCTGGCCCGGCATCCACAGGCGCATGGTCAAAGTTTGGGGATGGATGTTGCCGCCATCGGTCTCCAGACGTTGCAACCACTGGGTGCCCGGCGGTGGCGCAGGCAACACAAATTCCAGCGTGTGCGGCCTGGGGTTGAGCAGCAACAGACAGCCCGGCGCAGGCTGCGCAGCCTGGGCACCAGAGCTGAGTTGCAGCATCAAGGCGTTGTCCTGTGGGTGATGCCAGTCTGTGTGCGCCAAGGTCTGGCCCTGCGGCCCCCACCACTGCGAGATGGGGCCACGCGCGCTGCCCATGGCGTCCATGCCACGCCACCAGGCACCGCTTTGCAACAGCGGCAACTCGGCACGCAGCGCAATCGCGTGCGCCACAAAGGCTGTGAGTGTGGTGTCGGCCTGCTCCCAGTGCAGCCAGGTGGTCGCGTTGTCCTGGCAATAGGCATTGTTGTTGCCGCCTTGGCTCTGCCCAAACTCGTCGCCCGCCAAGAGCATGGGCGTGCCCAGTGACCAGAGCAGGCTGGCCAGAAGTACCCGCTTTTGCCGAAGACGCCGTGCCAGCACATCCGGATCACCACTCGCACCCTCAACGCCGTTATTCACGCTCAGATTGTGGCCATGGCCATCGCGGTTGTTCTCGCCATTGGCCTCGTTGTGGCGCTGGGCGTAGCTCACCAGGTCGGTCAGCGTGAAGCCATCGTGTGCCGTGATGAGGTTCACACTGCTGTGTGGTGCGCGCCTGGCTGGCGCAAAAGACTCGGCCGAACCGGCCAGGCGCTGCGCCAGATCGGCACGCGTGGCATGGTGCTGCAGCCAGGCACTGCGTTGGGTGTCACGGAAGCGGTCGTTCCACTCCAGCCATCCCGGCGGAAAACTGCCCAACTGGTAGCCCCCCGGCCCAATGTCCCAGGGCTCGGCCACCATGGTGCAATCGCGCAGCACCGGGTCTTGCGCCACTGCGAGCAAAAAAGGCGCCTGGATCTCAAAGCGGTTGTGCTGTTCGGCACCTGCACGCGCCAGCACTGGTGCCAAGTCGAAGCGGAAGCCGTCCACACCGAACTCGCGCATCCAACCGCGCAGGCTGTCCATCACCGTGCGCAGCACCAGCGGGTGGGTCAGGTTCACGCAGTTGCCGCAGCCCGTCCAGTTGGCATACAGCGCAGGATTGGCGGCATCCAGGTGGTAGTACATGGCGTTGTCAATGCCGCGCAGGCTCAGCGTGGGGCCCAACTCGTCGGTTTCGCCCGTGTGGTTGTAGACCACATCCAAAATCACTTCCAGCCCTGCTGCATGCAACGCATCCACCAGTGCACGTAATTCGCTGCGCGGGCTGGTGGCTGGGGTGCCGCTCCAATAGCGGTGTTCGGGCGCGTTCCAGGCAATCGGGCTGTAGCCCCAGTAGTTGGACAAGCCCATGCGCAACAGGCGCACCTCATCGGCCCGGTGGGCCACGGGCATCAGGCTCACCGTGGTGATGCCCAGCTTGCGCAAATGTGCGATGGCGGCCGGGTGCGCCAGACCCGCGTAGGTGCCGCGCAAGGTTTCGGGTACTTCGGGGTGTAAGGCGGTAAAGCCCTTGAGGTGCAGTTCGTAGAGCACCCGCTGAGCCGGGTCCACCCGTACCCGCGCCATTGGCGGCAGCAAGTCCTGTACCACGCGGGCCTTGAGGGCCGTGGCAAGGTTGTCGCGTGTATCACGCTGCCCGGGATTACCGGGTTCATGGCCGTTATGGATATCGTCACCGTCGTAGCACCCCACCACCTCACGCGCTGCCGGGTCCAGCAGCAGCTTGGCCGGATTGAAGCGGTGACCCTGCGCGGGGTCCCAGGGACCATGCACGCGCCAGCCGTACACCAGACCGACCTGGGCACCTGGCAGAAACCCATGCCAGAGGCCATCCACCGGGCCCTGCATGGCCAGTCGTTGCACTTCCTGCGTGGCGCTGGCGTCAAACAGGCACAGCTCGACCGCCTGCGCATTCGGCGCGGCCAGGCAAAAGTTCACGCCCTGGTCGCACAGCTGCGCGCCCAAGGTGTGCGTTTGGCCGGGTTGCAAGGTCATGCCGACTGAATCCGCTAGATTGATGAGGGGGTTACGTGGGTGAGCACAAGGCATGCCAATGGCGGCAATGTCAGTACCACGGACTGTGCGCGGTGGTGGGCGGCCACCGCATCGGTGTTCAATTCGCCATTGCCCACACCGCTGCCACCGTACACCACGTTGTCGGTGTTGATGAGCTCGCGCCAGGTGCCGGCGCTTGGCATGCCAATGCGGTACCCATAACGTGGCAAAGGCGTGAAGTTGCACACCACCACGGCGCATTCACCACCCCTGCCATGGCGCACAAAGGCCACCACTGACTGGGCTGCATCTTCATGGGCAATCCAGTCAAACCCGCCACTTTGCACATCCTGCTGGTGCAACGCAGGGAAGGCCTTGTACACGCGGTTCAGGTCACGCACCAGGCGCTGCACGCCTTGGTGGGCAGGTTGCTGTTCCAGCGACCAGGACAACTCCGAGCCATCGGCCCATTCGGTGGGCTGGGCCAGTTCGCCGCCCATGAACAGCAGCTTCTTGCCCGGGTAGGTCCACATGAAACCGTAAAGCGCGCGCAGGTTGGCAAAGCGCTGCCACGCGTCGCCCGGCATCTTGCCCAAGAGCGAGCCCTTGCCGTGCACCACTTCGTCGTGCGAGAGCGGCAGCACAAAGTTTTCGGTAAAGGCATACATCAGCCCGAAGGTGAGCTGGTTGTGGTGGTGGCGCCGGTGCACCGGGTCCAGTGATGCGTATTTCAACGTGTCATGCATCCAGCCCATATTCCACTTGTAGTGAAAACCCAGGCCACCACTTTGCAGGTCCGGGCTGGGCGGGCGGCTCACGCCCGGGAAGGCGGTGGACTCTTCGGCCAGTGTGATGGCGCCGGGCCGCTCCGTGCCCACGGTGTGGTTCATTCGGCGCAGGAATTCGATGGCCTCCAGGTTCTCGCGGCCGCCGTGTTTGTTGGGGATCCACTGGCCTTCTTCTCGGCTGTAATCGCGGTACAGCATGGAGGCCACGGCGTCCACGCGCAGGCCGTCGATGCCGTAGCGCTCCAGCCAGTAGAGCGCGTTGCCGACCAAAAAATTGCGCACCTCGGTACGGCCAAAGTTGTAGATCAGCGTGTTCCAGTCCTGGTGAAAGCCTTCCTTGGGGTCGGCGTATTCGTACAGGTGGGTGCCGTCGAACTCGGCCAGGCCATGCGCGTCGCTCGGAAAGTGTGCGGGCACCCAATCCAGAATCACCCCCAGGCCGGCGGCATGCGCAGCATCGACAAAGAACTTGAAGTCTTCTGGCGAACCAAAACGCGAGGTGGGGGCAAACAAACCCAGCGGCTGGTAACCCCAGGAGCCGTCAAACGGGTGCTCGCTGACGGGCAATAACTCCAGGTGGGTGAAGCCCAACTCCTTGGCGTAAGGCACCAGGTTGTCGGCCAGCTCGCGGTAGCTGAGCCAGCGCCAGCCATCGGCCTTGCGCCAGGAACCCAGGTGCACTTCGTAGATGCTGATGGGCTTGTCAAACGCGTTGGCGGCGCCGCGGTCGGCGCGCATGGGCAGACGCGGCGGCAGCGGGTAGACCACGCTGGCGGTGTCAGGCCGCAGCTGGGCATGAAAGGCAAACGGATCGGCCTTGACAGCAATCTGGCCTTGCGCGCCCAGAATCTCGAACTTGTAGAGATCGCCCTGGGCGACGTCGGGGATGAAGATCTCCCACACGCCGCACTCCCGCCGAAAGCGCATGGGGTGGCGCCGGCCATCCCACTGGTTAAACGCCCCCACCACCGAGACGCGGCGGGCGTTGGGCGCCCAGACCGCAAAGCTGGCACCGGACACGCCGTTGATGCACACCAGGTGGGCCCCCAGGCATTCAAATGGACGCTGGTGCGTGCCTTCGGCCAACAGCCACAGGTCCAGGTCTTGCAGCACCAGGGGGAAGCTGTAGGGGTCTTCGATGACTTGCTCGGGGCCGTCGGCCCACTGCACGCGCAATCGGTAGGAAAACGCTTGGGACTCCGCCAGCACGGCACCAAACACATCGGTCCCCACAAGGCGCACCAGCGTAGCGCGCACCTGGCCCGTGACCTTGTCGATCAGCTCGACCTGCCCGGCCCCCGGCAGTAGCACGTGCACCGCCAAACCGTCGGGGCGGATATGCATGCCCAGCACGCTAAACGGATCGGTGTGCTCTGCCCGCATCAATGCGGATAGATCGTGGTCTTGAAGCGTCATGGTATGGGTGCGCCAACATCCGGGATGCCAGCGCGTGTCTCTTGTTGACGAACAGCTTAGTACATTATCAAGGGAATTTATTTAATCAAAACCCTTGGGCAAACCTTGCAGGCCAATTTGTAACCCGTTTTGTCGGGGGATGAGGACTTCATCACAAGAAGGTATGTGCAATTGCGGCGTGCGTATCAGCGCTCATGGACCTTGCGCACCAGTTTGCGCATGCGCTCATGCAGTGCCAACTGGGCCTCCTGGCAGCTGGCCGGTGTTTGTGGCTTGCCCTCCGCCCACACACGACCGGCCAACTTGGCGTCCTGACAGGCAGGGGGCTGCGGCGTGGCTTGTACCGAGGTGGCCAGGTCCTGCGACTCCTTGCGCAGGCGCTGCATGCGCTGCGCGTCCGATACATAGTTGCGCTCCAAATGCACCACTTCGAGGCGTTCCACGCCCTGCGCATCGCGCACCAGGCGGCAACGGCCGTAGTCACGCGGCAGGGCCAGGCGCAACAACAAACGTCCATTGGGTTTCAGCACCTGCCCGTCCACCAGCGTGAAGCTGCGCTTGTCCTGGTCAAACACAAAAATGGAATACAGGCCGGTTTGCGGGTTCTGCTCAGCCACATCCACATAGCCGTTGCGCAGAGACCGCACTTCTTCAGGCGACTGGTACTGCTCGGTCTTGGTGGCCGTGCAGCGCTCAGTCAGGCTCTCCAGCGTGCTGGCTTCGTACTGTTGCAGCGCCTGCTGGCTGTTATTGAACTGCACCGGTGGCTGCGCCAGCACTGCGCCATGGGCCAAAACAAAGACTGCAAATCGCGTGATTACCCTGATCATTTTTGTAATAAAGCCGTGCAATTTGTTGAGAGAATGGCGACGGCAATTTTTGCCTCCCATAACAATAGCTTAGCGCCTTCCGAGGCAGCGGCAGCCTCGGCTCTTTGTCCATTGCACCCAACTGTCACACCATCACCATGAAAACATCTATCCAGTTTCCACAATCCTCTTCGGGCGCTTACGTGGGCGCCACCTTCGCCTGCCTGGGCCTGGGCACTGCCGGCTTTCTGCTGGGTTTGTGGAATGCTGAAATGCAGCTGAACGAAAAAGGCTATTACTTCACCCTGCTGGCCTTTGGTTTGTTTGCCGCAGTCTCGCTACAGAAATGTGTGCGCGACAAGCTTGAAGGCATCCCGGTGTCCGGGGCTTACTACGGCATTTGCTACGGCGCGGTGGGCCTGTCGCTGCTCTTGCTTGCCACCGGACTGTGGAACGCCACCCTGCTGCTGTCAGAGAAAGGCTACTACGCCATGTCCTTTGTGCTGGCGCTGTATGCCGCCGTCACCGTGCAAAAGAATGTGCGCGACAAGAAGGGCCAGGGCGCCAACGAAAGCAGCGCACTGGAATAAGCAGATCACCTAGGCCGCGCTCAGCGCGGCTTACGGGCCAACCGTGCGGAGGGCTTGACGGCAGCGCCGGTCACGCGCGGTGGCAAGCCGGTGTGCTGGGTCAGCATGCGGCCTTTGACCGGCTTCGCAGGCATAGCGGCCTTGACCGGCGCAGCCGTCGAATTCTTCTTGCGTGCGCTCTGATAACCCCCATCACCCAGCGGCTGGAAGGTGGGAATCAGGTGGTGTTTGCCATTGCCCACCAAATCGGCTCGACCCATGGCCTTCAGTGCCTCGCGCAGCAGCGGCCAGTTGTTGGGGTCGTGGTAACGCAAGAAGGCTTTGTGCAGGCGGCGGCGCTTCTCGCCACGCACGATGTCCACCGTCTCGTCATCGCTCTCAGCCGTACGGTGGATCTTGCGCAGCGGGTTGCGGCCGCTGTGGTACATGGCCGTAGCCGTGGCCATGGGGCTGGGGTAGAAGGTCTGCACCTGGTCGGCCCTGAAGCCATTCTTCTTCAGCCAGATGGCCAAGTTCATCATGTCTTCATCGCTGGTACCCGGGTGGGCCGCAATAAAATACGGGATGAGAAACTGCTTCTTGCCGGCTTCGGCGCTGAACTTCTCGAACAGGGTCTTGAATTTGTCGTAGGAGCCGATGCCGGGCTTCATCATCTTGGTGAGCGGGCCCTGCTCGGTGTGCTCGGGCGCAATCTTCAGGTAGCCGCCCACGTGGTGCTGCACCAACTCTTTGACGTACTCCGGGCTCTTGACCGCCAGGTCGTAGCGCAGGCCGGAGCCGATCAGGATCTTCTTGATGCCCTTGAGCGCCCGCGCACGGCGGTAGATCTTGATCAGCGGATCGTGGTTGGTGGTCAGGTTCTGGCAGATGCCGGGGTAAACGCAGCTGGGCTTGCGGCAGGCCGCCTCAATCTCGGGGCTGCGACAGCCCAGGCGGTACATATTGGCCGTGGGGCCACCCAGGTCGGAAATGGTGCCGGTAAAGCCCTTCACCTTGTCACGGATGTCTTCCACTTCCTTGATGATGGATTCTTCCGAGCGACTCTGGATGATGCGGCCCTCATGCTCGGTGATCGAGCAGAAGGTGCAGCCGCCAAAGCAGCCGCGCATGATGTTGATCGAGAAGCGGATCATCTCCCACGCCGGGATCTTGGTAGCGTGGTCGTGGCTGCCGTTTTCGTCGGCATAGCTGGGGTGCGGGCTGCGCGCGTACGGCAGGTCAAACACCATATCCATCTCGGCTGTGGTCAGCGGAATGGGGGGCGGGTTGATCCATACATCGCGCGCCGTGGTGCCCTCCCCGTGCGCCTGCACCAGTGCACGGGCGTTGCCGGGGTTGGTTTCCAGGTGCAGCACGCGGTTGGCGTGTGCATACAGAATGGGGTCGGAGCGCACCTGCTCATAGCTGGGCAGGCGGATCACCGAGCGCTCGCGCGGCGGCACCTTGACCTTGCCCTTGGTACTGGCCAGCGCCGGGTTGGCGAAGAAGGTCAGCGGTGCAATTGCGGCATTCACCTCGGGTTTTGAGACTTTTTGGCCTGCAGCCCCCGTGGAATCTGCGCGAACAGCTCCTGAATTCATAGCACCACCAGCCTCGGCAGCTTGGGCAACGGCCTTGGCCTCGTCCTCCTTGGCGCAGGTGGCGCCGTTCTCGGCGGCCTGCTCGCTGGTCGTCATGTAGGGGTTGACGTGGGCCTCCACACGGCCCGGCTCATCGACCGAGGTCGAGGTGATCTCAAACCATCCCTTGCCGGTTTCATCGTCCGGGCGGCGCACAAAGGCCGTGCCGCGCACATCAGTGATCTGCTCGACCGGCTCTTTGGTGGCCAGGCGGTGGGCAATTTCGACAATCGCACGCTCGGCGTTACCGTACAGCAGCAGGTCGCACTTGGCGTCCACCACGATGCTGCGGCGCACCTTGTCGCTCCAGTAGTCATAGTGGGCAATGCGGCGCAGCGAGCCCTCGATGCCCCCCAGGATGATGGGGGTGTCTTTGAACGCCTCACGGCAGCGCTGGCTATAAACGATGGCCGCGCGGTCGGGGCGCTTGCCGCCCACATCGCCCGGCGTGTAGGCGTCATCGCTGCGAATCTTGCGGTCCGCGGTGTAGCGGTTAATCATGGAATCCATGTTGCCCGCGGTCACACCCCAAAACAGGTTGGGCTTGCCCAGGGCCCTGAAGGCCTCGGCGCTGGTCCAGTCGGGCTGGGCAATGATGCCAACCCGAAAACCTTGCGCCTCCAGCATGCGGCCGATCACTGCCATGCCAAAACTGGGGTGATCCACATAGGCATCGCCCGTCACCAGCACGATGTCGCAGCTGTCCCAGCCCAGCTTCTCCATTTCGGCACGGCTCATGGGCAGCACGGGGGCCGTGCCAAAACGGGCCGCCCAGTACTTGCGGTAGCTGGACAGCGGCTTGGCAGCGCGCGCGAAAAAGGAGACGTCGACTGGGGCGTTCATGGGGAATCCGGGGGTAACCCTAGAGTGTAAGGTTTTGCGCTTGCACGCACACGGCCAAGGGACAAGCGGCTTGCCAAGCCCAAAGCGCAATCGGAACTTTGCGAGCGGATCGCCAGCCGAAAGCGCCAAATACCCACATTTCCACGGTAAAAACCCCAATGCACTGGTGTGGGGCGGCATCAAATTTGCTGTAGTTAGCCCGTAGAATGATTTTTCTTACATTTTCAAACCGCCGGAGTACCACCTCCGGTATTTCAAAGGAACTATCCATGAAGAAACTCCTGCTGGCACTGGCAGTGACCTCGGTTTTGGCCGCCTGTGGCAAAAAAGAAGAAGCCGCTCCCGCAGCACCTGCTGCCCCCGCATCGGCTCCCGCTGCTGCCGCACCTGCCCCCGAAGTGGGCCCCCTCAAGGTCGCCATCGACCCGACTTACGAGCCCTTCACCTTCAAGTCCGCCGACGGCCAGCCCACTGGCTTTGACGTGGACATTGCCAACGCCCTGTGCGAACAAATCAAGCGCAAGTGCGAGTTCGTGGAGCAAGTTTGGGACAGCATGATCCCCGGCCTGAACGCCAAGAAGTACGACGTCATCATCTCCTCCATGTCCGCTACGGACGAGCGCAAGAAGGAAATCGACTTCACTGACAAGTACTACCAAACCCCCAGCCGCATCGTGCTGAAGAAGGGCACCAAGTTCACAGACTTGGCATCCTTGAAGGGCAAAAAAATTGGTGTTCTGAAGGGCTCTACCCAAGAAAAATACGCCATGGACACCCTGAAGCCCGTCGGCGTAGTAGTGAACTCCTACGAAGCCCAAGACCAGGTCTACCTGGACATCAAGTCCGGCCGTCTGGACGGTACCGTGGCAGACTTCTTGGAGGTGACTGGTGGCTTCCTGTCCAAGCCTGAAGGAGCCAAGTACGAGTTCGTCGGCCCCGTGCTGAGCGATGTCAAGTATTTCGCTGGTGCTGCAGTTGCGCTGCGCCAAGGTGAAGACAAGCTCAAGGCTGAGTTGAACGAAGCCATCAAGACCATCCGCTCCAACGGCACCTACAAGACCCTGAACGATAAGTACTTTGCCAAGTACAGCATCGACGTTTACGGCGAGTAATCTTGTAACAGCTCAACGCAACGGGGCGCATGTTTGCGCCCCGTTGCGTTAATTGCCTTAGTCCCCCATGAATGCTTATTACGTCGCCATCCTGCAAGGCTCAGTCCTGACAGTCGGCGTATCGCTTTGCGCGCTGCTGGTTGCCATTGTTTTGGGCCTGCTGGGCGCTGCCGCCAAACTCTCGGGACGCCCGGTGCTGGCGTCGATTGCTGCGGTCTACACCACCGTCATCCGCGGCGTGCCAGACCTGGTGGTCATGTTGCTGGTGTTTTACGGTGGCACCATTGGCCTGAACCACCTGCTGGAACTGGCTGGCAGCAAAGCCACCATTGACATCAATCCCTTTGCCGCGGGTGTGCTCACCATCGGTTTCATCTACGGCGCCTACATGACGGAAACCTTCCGCGGCGCTATCCTCTCCATCCCCAAAGGCCAGATGGAGGCTGCCCTGGCGTTCGGCATGGGCCCGGTGCAAGCCTTTTTGCGCATCACCACCCCACAGATGGTGCGTTACGCCCTGCCCGGCTTTACCAACAACTGGCTGGTGTTGATCAAATCCACCGCGCTGGTCAGCCTGATTGGCTTAAAGGAAATGACCTACCTCTCCAAGCAAGCCAGTGCCGCTACACGCTCACCGTTTGCTTTTTTCCTGTTCACTGCAGCCCTCTTTTTGATCTACACCACCATCTCGCTGTACGCACTGCGCAAACTCAATGCGCGCTACAGCCTGGGCGCCAAGCGGGGTGAGCTATGAAATGGCATGTGATTTTTGAGCCCCAAAACCTGGAGCTCTATGCCACTGGCATCCTGACCACGCTGGGGCTGCTGTTCTCGTCACTGGGCATTGGTGCCGTGCTCGCGCTGGTATTCGCCTTGCTGCTGACTGGCCCCTGGGCACCGTTGCGCTGGATCGTCGGGGCCTACACCTATGTGATCCGTGGCACACCGCTGCTGATTCAGGTTTACCTGATTTACTACGGCCTGGGCCAACTGGAGTGGATCCAGGCACGCTGGGACGATGTCTGGCCCTGGACCCATTTCAAGGAGCCGTTTTTCTGCGCACTGCTGGCTTTCAGCCTCAACACGGCAGGCTACACGGCAGAAATGCTGGCCGGCGCCATCCGCGAGACCTCGGCCGGTGAAATCGAGTCGGCCCAGGCCTTTGGCATGAGCCGCTTTCAGGTCATGCGCCATGTCGTGCTGCCCAGTGCGCTGCGCCGCACCCTGCCGGCCTACAGCAACGAGGTGGTCATGATGCTGCAAAGCACCAGTCTCGCCAGCGCCGTGCCCAGCATGCTGGACGTGACTGCCGCAGCCAGCCGCGTCTACTCGGACTACTACCTGCCGTTTGAGGCCTACATTGCCGCCGCCGCCATTTACTTGGTGGCCTCGTTCTGCCTGATCGGCATCTTCCGCCTGGCAGAAAAACAATTCCTGGCCTACCTCGCGCCCCGCAAGCACTGAACCGCCATGCAACGCATTGACCACCCCCTGCTCTCCAACAGCCTGGGCAGCCACCGCAGCCTCAGCAGTTTTCACTACGGCACGCCCGGCCATGGCCCCAAGGTCTATATCCAGGCCAGCCTGCACGCCGAAGAACTGCCCGGCATGCTGGTGGCCCACCACTTGCGCGCCCTGCTGGATGCCGCCGATGCTGAAAGCCAGATCCGGGGCGAAATCATCCTGGTTCCTGTGGCTAACCCGATTGGTCTGGCCCAGCGCGTGGACCAAAAACCCATGGGCCGCTTTGAGCTGGCCAGCAGCGAAAACTTCAACCGCCACTACCCGGACCTGGCTAAGGCGGTGCTGCCCACCATCAAAACCCAGATGGGCCCGGACGCTGCCGCCAACGTGGCCACGGTACGCCGCGCCATGGGCGACTACCTGCGCCAATGGCAGCCCGACACCGAGCTGCAAAGCCTGCGCCGCACCCTGCTGACGCTGGCCCATGATGCCGACTATGTGCTGGACCTGCACTGCGACTGCGAAGGCGTGCTGCACTTCTACACCGAGGAACCCTGCTGGCCCCAGCTGGCGCCCCTGGCCCACCTGCTCAAAGCCCGCGCGGTGCTGCTGGCCAAGAATTCGGGCAGCGGTCCGTTTGACGAATGCCTTTCCGGTGCCTGGTGGCAGCTGGCCGAGGCGCTGCAGGCGGCGGGCATTGCCGCCCCCCTGCTGCAAGGCTGCAACAGCACCACCGTAGAGCTGCGCGGCGAAGCCGACGTCACCCACGCCCTAGCGCAAGAAGACACGCAGGCGGTGTGGACTTTCTTGCAGCACATCCAGGCCCTGGCCTGTGCCCAGCCACCAGCCATCCCGGCAGCGCTGTGCGCAGCCACGCCTCTGGCGGGGTCTGAAACCCTGCACACCCCGGAGCCCGGCGTGGTGGTCTACACCGCCGACGTTGGCCAGACCCTGCGTGTGGGCGATGTGGTGGCCGAAGTGATTGACCCGATCGCCAACCGTGTCCACCGCGTGGTGGCGGGCGTAGACGGTGTTTTCTACGCCCGGGTCCGTGACCGCTACGCCCTGTCCGGCGCCGAAATCGGCAAAATTGCCGGTGCCACCCCTTTCCGAACCGGCGAACTGCTGGGCGCCTGAGCCCGCACAGCCCCCTCCCCTTACGTGCCCGACTGTCCGCACCATGACTACCAAGCCCCTCAAACTCCAGGTCGACAACATCCACAAGCGCTTTGGCAGCAACGAAGTGCTCAAAGGCGTTTCGCTCTCGGCCCACGCGGGTGATGTGATCAGCATCATCGGCAGCTCCGGCTCCGGCAAGAGCACCTTTCTGCGCTGCATCAACATGCTGGAGAAACCCCACCAGGGCCGTATCCAGGTGGCCGGCGAAGAGCTCAAGCTGGTAGCCGCCCCCAATGGCGAACTGTCCGCCCAAGACCCCAAACAGCTGCAACGCCTGCGCACCAAACTGGCCATGGTGTTCCAGCACTTCAACCTCTGGGCCCACATGACGGTGCTGCAAAACATCATCGAAGTGCCTGTACATGTGCTGGGCATTCCCAAGGACCAGGCGGTAGAGACCGCACGCAAATACCTCACCAAGGTGGGCCTCTCCGGCGTGGAAGACCGCTACCCCGCCCACATGAGTGGCGGCCAGCAGCAGCGCGTGGCGATTGCACGCGCGCTGGCCGTGGAGCCCGAGGTGATGCTGTTTGACGAACCCACCAGCGCACTGGATCCAGAACTGGTGTCCGAAGTGCTCAAGGTCATGAAGAACCTGGCTTTGGAGGGGCGCACCATGGTAGTGGTAACCCACGAAATGGGCTTTGCCCGCGAGGTGGCCAACCATCTGGTGTTTCTGCACAAGGGGCTGGTGGAAGAAGAGGGCCGCCCCGCCGACGTGCTGGCAAACCCCAAAAGTGAACGCTTGGCCCAGTTTTTGTCTGGCAGCCTGAAGTAATCCCCAGGGCCACCGCCCATGCCCACCCGCGCAACGTCCAGCCTGTTTGAGCAGTTGCCCATTGGGGCCTACCGCACCAGCTTGGACGGGCAGCTGCTGCAGGTCAACACTGCGTTCCTGCGGATCCATGGCTACCAAAGCCAAGCGGAAATGAAGGCCGACCCGGCGGCCCACCGCAATCCCTACGTGCAGCCGCAGCGGCGCGTACGATTTGCCGAGCTGATGCGCGAGCATGGACAGGTCACCGACTTTGTGTCTGAGATGGTGCGCCTCAAAACAGGCCAGACCATGTGGGTGCGCGAGCATGCCCATGCAGTGCGCGACGAGCAAGGCAAGCTGCAGTTCTACGAAGGCACGGTGGAAGACATCACGCCCGAGCGCGCCTCACGTGCGGCCTTGCGCAAAAGCGAGGCCCTGTTACGCAACCTGCTGCAAACCATTCCCTACCAGGTGTGGCTCAAGGACATTGACGGTGTTTACCTGACCTGCAACGAGGCCTTTGCCGCGACCCTGGGCGTGCCGCCTGAAGACATCGTTGGAACGCGCGATGCACATTGGCTGGAAGACCGCGTTGTCGAGATTTTCTCCATGTCGGACCGCTGGGCCATCCAGGCCGGCAAGGCCGTGACCTTTGAGGAAAACACGCCCACCCTGGTCAACCCGCATGGTGATCTGTTCGAGGTCACCAAAACCCCCATGCGCGACGCCGACGGCAACATCATTGGGGTGCTGGGGGTGGCACGCAACATCCAGGAGCGCAAGGTGGCCGAAGCCCTGCTGCGCGACACCACCGAGCAGTTGGAGCTGGCCATCATGGGCGCCGATCTGGGCCGCTGGGACCATGATCTGACCAGCGAACGCGGCTACTACCTGGACGAGCGCGCCTGCCAGATGCTGGGGCGCGACCCGCAAGAGAGCGAACTGGCTCGCGCCTGGGGGCACCTGGTGCACCCCGACGACCTGGCCTCCGCCATGCAGGCCATGCGCGCCCACCTCACGGGTGTCTCTCCGGCCTACCAAGCCGAGTACCGTGCGCGCCACACCGATGGCCGCTGGATGTGGCTCAGCAGCCGCGGCAAGGTGGTGCAGTTCAGCAAGGAGGGCGCGCCCCAGCGCATGGTGGGCACGCTAATGGACATCTCGGGGCGCAAGCAGGCCGAGGCGCAACTGCACGCCACCCAGGCTGAGCTGGAGGCCACCCTCAAGGCCCTGCCCGACCTGTTGTTTGAGTTCAGCACCGAAGGCCACTACCGTGCCGTGCACAGCCAGAACACCGACCTGCTGGACCGCCCGCCGCAAGTGCTGCTGGGCCGCTTGATCACCGAAGTGCTGCCCAAAGATGCAGCCGACACCTTCGTGGCGGCACTGCACGAGGCACGGGCCACGGGGCGCTCCCACGGCAAACAGTACAGCCTGGAACTGCCGACGGGCAAGCTGTGGTTTGAGCTGTCGGTGGTGCGCAAACCCACCGTGCCGGGGGAAGAGGAGCGCCTGATTGCGATCGCCCGCGACATCACCGAACGCAAGACTGCCGAAGAGGCGATTCGCCACCTGGCCTTCCACGACACCCTGACCGGCCTGCCCAACCGCCGCCTGCTGACCGACCGCCTGCAACAGGCCATGGGCACCAGCCATCGCAAGGGCGAACACGGCGCGCTGATGTTCCTGGACCTGGACCAGTTCAAGCAACTGAATGACTCCTATGGCCACGATGTGGGCGACCTGCTGCTTCAAGAGGTGGCACGACGCCTGCAGCAAAGTATTCGCGCGGTGGACACCGTGGCCCGCCTGGGTGGTGATGAATTTGTGGTGCTGATCCAGGACCTGAGCGCCGACGTTGTGGAAGCCCGCCTGCACGCCACCACGGTGGGCCACAAAATTCTGGCCAGCCTGAATGAGCCCTATGTACTCAAACAGACCCAGCACACCACCACCCCCAGCATCGGCATTACACTGTTCAAAGGCGAAAACGCTGCCCCCAGTGAGCTCCTGAAACAAGCCGACACCGCCATGTACCGAGCCAAGGCCAATGGCAGAAACACGCTGTGTTTCTTTAACCCCTAAACACCCATGCTGAACTTCCTGCCTGCGCCCTTGCTGGGGGCCCTTGCATTTGCCCTGCTGCTGCTCAACATCCTGTTCTGGGTGCCGTTGCTGTTTGTCTTTGCCGCCATCAAGCTGGTGCTGCCATTCAAGGCCGTTCGCCTGCGCCTTGATCCGGTGGTGTTGTCCATCGCGGAGGGCTGGATTAGCTGCAACAGCGCCTGGATGCGGCTGACCCAGCGTACCGAGTGGGATGTGCAAGGGGTTGAAGGCCTGGACCCGCACAGCTGGTACATGGTCAGCAGCAATCACCAGTCGTGGGTGGACATTTTTGCGCTGCAGCACTTGCTGAACCGGCGCATTCCTCTGCTCAAGTTTTTCCTCAAACAGCAGCTCATCTGGGTCCCCATCATGGGGCTGGCCTGGTGGGCGCTCGAATTCCCGTTCATGCGCCGCCACAGCGAGGCCTACCTCAAGAAGCACCCTGAGATGCGTGGCAAAGACCAGGAAACCACACGCAAGGCCTGCGAAAAGTTCTCCTTGATTCCCACCAGCGTGATGAACTTCCTGGAAGGCACCCGTTTCACCGCGGCCAAACACGCTAAACAACAATCGCCCTACCAGTACCTGCTCAAGCCCAAGGCTGGCGGCTTGGCGCTAGCCCTGCAGGCCATGGGCGACAAGTTCCAGTCGATTCTCGACGTGACGATTTATTACCCCGAAGGGGTGCCCACTTTCTGGGGCTTTTTGTGCGGCAAGGTGCACCGCGTGGTGGTGCGCATCCACCCCATTCCGGTTCCACAGGCTTTGCTGGGCGGCGACTACGGGCAAGACCCCGAGTTCCGCGCCGCCTTTTCGGCCTGGGTGGCAGAACTCTGGCGTGCCAAAGATGCCCAACTGGCCGAATTGCACCGGGGGATGGCCCCCACCTCTGCTTCTGACGCGCCCTCCACATCCGTTCGCGGCTAAGCCGCGCACCCACCCTCGCCCTCTGTCGTGTCTTTTTTCACCCGTCCACGTACTGTTTTTTTTCTCGCGGGCCTGTGCTGCCTGCTCTGGGGCAGTGCCTACCCCGCCATCAAACAGGGCTACGCCCTGCTGGAGATCGGGCGCAACGACATTGCGGCACAAATGCTGTTCGCCGGGTACCGCTTTGTCGGCGCCGGGTTGCTGTTGATGGTGTTCGCCAAACTTTCGGGCAAATCGCTCGCACTGCACCGCGCCCAAACCGGGCAGATAGCACTGCTGGGGGTTTTGCAAACCACGCTGCAGTACATCTTTTTCTACATCGGCCTGGCCCACACCACAGGGGTCAAGGCGTCCATCCTCAACGCATCGGGCGTGTTCTTCAGTGTGCTCTTGGCGCATTTTGTCTACCACAACGACACCCTCACCTGGCGCAAGCTCTTGGGTTGCGCGCTGGGCTTTGCCGGGGTGCTGGCAGTGAATATTGGCGGGCTGCTGGGGGGTGCTGCCACTGACGGCGAGTTCACTCTCTTGGGTGAAGGCTTCATTGTGCTGGCGGCGCTGGTGCTGTCGTCCGCCTCACTGTATGGCAAACGCCTCTCCCAGGGCATGGATTCGGTGGTCATGACCGGCTACCAACTTGGCATTGGCGGCGTGGTACTGGTGCTGATTGGCTGGATCGCAGGCGGTCACATTGCGTCGTTCACGCTGGCGCCCAGCCTGCTGCTGGTCTACATGGCGCTGTTGTCAGCCGTCGCCTTTGCGCTGTGGGGGGTGCTGCTCAAGTACAACCGGGTCAGCACCGTGGCGGTTTACAGTTTTTTGATCCCCGTGTTTGGCGCCTGCCTGTCGGCACTCTTCCTGGGGGAATCGCTGCTGGAGTGGAAATACTTGGTGGCCTTGCTGTTGGTCAGCGTGGGCATCTGGTGGGTTACACAAGAAAAGTAGCCACTGCGCCCGTGAATATTGCGCCAGCAGCTACTAAATTAATAGCAACCCAACTCAGCGCTGCTGGGTCTTTCCGGTTTCGTCCGACAGGACAATCTCCACCCGGCGGTTCAGCTGGCGGTTGGCCGCCGTGTCATTGGCCGCTACCGGGTACGACTCCCCGTAGCCGCGCACGCTGATGCGCTCGCTACCAATCCCCATCTGCAACAGTGCCTCGCGCACCGTCATGCCGCGGCGCTCCGAGAGCTGCTGGTTGTAGGCGTCTGCGCCCGTGCTGTCGGTGAAGCCTTCTACCAGCACATTGCGGCTGGGGTTTTGCTGCAGCACGTCGGCCAGCTTTTGTGCGCTGCGCGTGCCGCCCGCGGTCAGGCTGGCCTTGTCGCTGCCAAACAGCACATCGCCCAGGGTGATCACCATGCCACGCTCGGTTTTCTTGGCAGACAGATCGGCCAGCTGGCTTTCCAGCAGCGCGGCGCGGGTGTTGGCGTCGGTCGTGGCCTGGCGGGCTGCATCGGCCGCACGCTGGGCATCGGCGGCTTGGCGCTGTGACGCATCGGCACTGGCCTGCGCCTGCTGCGCGTTGGCATTGGCCTGGTTGGCCTCGTTGGTACGTTGGGTCAATTGCATCTGGTCGCGCTCCCGGGCAGCGCGGGCCACATCGGCCTGCGCGGTTTTTTGTTTCACCACCTCTTGGGTGAGGGCAATTTTTTGCTGGGCCACATAGGCCAGCTGGTCCACCTTCTCGGGGCTGGCGCTCTGTACGGCGGCAATATTGGCCTGTTGCATGGCATCGCTGGCCAGCTTCATCTCCAGCGCGGCATAGTTGCTCACGTCGGGGTTGCTTTGGGCTTGGGCGTAGTCGTTGCGGGCGCTTTCCAGCAGGGTGGTGCTGGTCGGGGCCGAGGCGCACGCACCTAGCAGCACGGCAATGGCCAGTGCGGCGGGGGTCAGGTAGAGGTTTTTCATGGGGTGTTCCTTAAGCGGGTGGAAAAAATTGTTGGGTGGTGTGAAGCAGCGCGTTACTTGACCGCGTTGGCGCGGTCCAGCTCTTCGCGCAGCACGCGGATGTCGTCTTGCAGCGCATCGGCGACCGCCTGCGCCTTGGCCGACTTGGCTTTGCTCTGGGCCAACTTGGCGTCGGCTTGGGCCTGGGTGGCCAGTTCGGTGGCGGCCTTGTAGTCGCGGGCAGCCATGGCCTTGTTGGCCAGGCTCAGCTTCTCGCGGGCAGCGGCCATCTCCACCGGGGCGAACTGCAGGCCGTCGGCACCGGCAGCGTTGTCCAGCGCCTCTTTGGATACGGCCACGTTGGCGGTGGCGTCGGTTTGCGTGCGAGTGGCACAGCCCGCACTGGCCAGAACGGCCAGGGTGCAGGCCAGCAACAGGCGGGGCTTGGGGATTTTCTTCATCTTCTTCTCTCCGGTGAACCAGGGACCGGTGGTCCCTTTATTGGTAACTTGCAAGGCCGTCGGTCGACAGGGCGTGGGATACGTGCTGCGGCACCACCAGCACGCCCTGGGCGTTGGGGATGGCCTGGATCTGCATGACCGGGGCCGTGCCCTGCACGCCCCCAAACATGGTGGCAAACGCGGCGTCGGCCGCATCGCGCCCGGTGGCAAAACGCACAAAGCCCATGGGGATGGCGGTGCCCGAAGGGTCGAACAGGTACCAGCGGTTGCCCACAAAGGCCTCCACGTAGGCATGAAAGTCCGTCGGGCCCAGTGCCGGGTCGGCACCGTAGTCAATGCCAGTGGCAAAACGTGCCGGGATGTTGACCCCACGGCACAGCGCAATCATCAGGTGGGCAAAGTCACGGCACACGCCCACTTCATCCACCAGGGTGTCCAGCGCCGTGGTGTTGCCGTTGGAGGTGTTGGAGCGAAACACCACCCGCTGGGTCACCCAGTTGCTGATGGCCTGCACCCGGGTGTAGCCCTGCGGCAGGTGGCCAAACTCTTTCACCGCCAGACGGTGCAGGCGGTCGGACTCGCAGTAGCGGCTGGGGTAGATGTAGGGCAGCACGGGGCCAGGCAGCTGGGCCACCGTCATCTCGGGCACCTCCAGCGGCGGGGCCACATGGTGGTCCAGGTCCACCACGGCCTCGTAGCGCACGGTCAGCGGGCCCGCCAGGGCCTTGAGGCGCAGGTAGCGGTTGTGCGTCACCGTGTCGGTGTACATCTTGGGCACCACCTGCTGACTGGTGGTGAGCAACTCGTTGACGACTGTCTGGTGCGCCGTTTGCGCGGCGTGGATGTTGAAGATGAAGTCACACCCGGGCGCAGTGATGTTGTAGTTCAACACGATAGAAAAACTCAGTCGCAGCATGGTGGTTCCAGTGGGTCGCAAGAGGCCGTTGCCATACGGGGGGGCATGTGCAGCGGGAGTGTGGTTCGAGCATGGGGCTGCCCCACCGTGCTGCGAAGCGGCGCAGACCGCTACTTGCCGTAGTCGCTGTCCTACGCCCGCCCCCGGTGTCAGCGCCCTCCTACGCCGCCCTGGCGTGCGGGCCGACGCGCCCACGGCCCACTGACCGATTCCGGCAGCGCACACGCTTGCACACAATGAATTCAGGCCCCGCTCAATCGCGGTTTTATCCATTCACCGCAAGGAATCCCACATGAAAACCGAAGCCATCACTACCCCCATCAACAACGCCGCCAACCAGATCGCCCCCCTGCTGGACCGCGCCACGGACCAAGCCAGCGCGCTGGCCCAGCGCGGCCTGCATGCCGTGCAAGACAGCGCCCTGCAACTGCGCGAGAAAGCCGCCAACACCGGCGACGTGACCGTGCGCTACATCCAGAACGAGCCTGTCAAGGCGGTGCTGATTGCAGCGGCCACCGGCGCAGCGCTGATGGGTCTGGTCAGCCTGCTGAGCCGTTCACGCGCCCATTAACCCAAGCCCCCTGCAGGACCACCGCACCATGCTGCACCCGCTTTTTCACCTGATCGCCACGCAGCCGCAACTGCTGGGGGACCATGCACAGGCCTATGGCGAACTGATCGGGACCGAACTGGCCACGCAGGCAGCGGCCCTGAAACGCCGCACTCTGCTGGGTGCACTGGCGCTGTGCCTGCTGGGTGTGGCCACCGTACTGGCCGGCGTGGCGCTGATGCTGTGGGTCACACTGGTGCCCGCACCACCGCAGACCACTCTCTGGGTGCTGGCGCTGGTGCCCGGCATTCCTGCGCTGCTGGCCCTGGTGTGCGGCCTGCTGGCGCGCGCGCCCAGCAACGCTACCGACCCCGCTTTTGCCGAACTGCGCCGCCAGGTGCAGGCCGACATGGCCCTGCTGCGCGGACTGGGCGCATGAGCGCGCCCCCACCGCTCACCCCGGCAGAGCGCCTGGCCCTGTCGCGCGAACGTTTGCGTATCGCTCTGAGCCACAGCGGGGCACGCGCTGGGGTCCGTTCTGCCACGTCGGCCCCCGGCCTGCTCGACATTCTGAAAACCGCCCTGCCCGGCGCCAGCGTGCTGATTGACACACTGAGTCAATGGTGGGCGCGCCACCCCCTGCATTCCAGTGGTGTGTTGGCCGGCAGCGTGGTGCAGACTTTTTTGCGCCCGGCGGCGCAGCGCCACCCCGTAGCCCTGGTGGCAGGCGCCATGGTGCTGGGCGCTGCGCTGGCCTTCAGCCGCCCATGGCGCTGGGCACTCAAACCCCACCTGCTCAGCGCCCTGGGCCCAGCCCTGCTGTCCAGTGTGCTGGCCTCTGCCGCCGTGCAGTCGTGGATTGCAGCCGCCCTGGCCAAAGAGGAACCCGCATCTGACACGGCGAGCAACAGCGCCCGAACCAACTGAGCATGCACCACGGCGCCCTCTGGATAGCGCCGTGCCGTGTGCAGTTCCGCTATTTAATTGATAGCTGCTTACGCAAACTTCACGGGGGCTACAGGCATTTTTTACACTGAAGTAAGGGGGCTTGGTTTGCTGGTCGTTGGGGCGTCAGGGGCACTGGGCAGATTTCGACGGCGGACTCAACCGGTCGATGCAACACATTCGCTGAACTTTAAAGGTGTGCCAGCGGAATGCTGCCAGCGTCCTCGTCCGCTGCAAGCAGCAGCACCAGTTTTTCCAGGTCACGGTTCAGGTTGGATAGGGTTGCTTCGTCCAACTGCCGCAGCGCGTCGGGCAGCACGCCCTCAAACGGGCCAGGCATCTTCTTGAGCGCCTTCTTGCCTTCGGGCGTCACACGCAGCTCCACCACACGTTTGTCGTGCTCGGACTTGAGCATGGTGATCAGCTCTTTCTTGAGCAAGACCTTGATCAGATTGCTGGCGGTGGACTGGTGAATGTCCATGCGTGTGGCAATCTCCCCCACCCCCAGACCCGGGTGTTTGTGGATCAGGCTCATCGCCCACACCTGAGCGCCCCCCAGGCCCGTGTCTTTCTCCACTTGCCGAAAGTGCGTGCGCACCGCGTTGAACACCACCCGAAACTGCCGCAAGGCCAGCGCGGCAGGTTCGGCGGAGTTGGCAGATGGTTTGGAGACTTGCATGGACACACCGGACTGTGGAAGGTGCCCGGATCATAAATCGCCCCGGCGCGTCGGCCGCTGACTAGCCCTCAGCCCCGGCCAGCAATTGCGCGCGCACGCGCTTCATCAACAAATCGTCGAAAGTGTAGAAACCAAGCGGGCCATGGCGTAGCTCGTTCAACGCAAACGCCGCCCCGGTACCAAAGGCCTCGCGCTTGATGGAGTCGTGGATCAGGCGCACCGTCTGGTAGGGGAACCCAAAAATCACCTCGTGGTGCCCCACGATGCCACCCAGGCGCATGGAAGTGATCTTGTCGCCGCCCACGTCCAGGCTCTCGGCAATCTTCTTGGCCGTGCCGGACACCTCGGGCTTATCCCTGAAGTGCTGCTCCAAAATCTCCACATCGGCAAACGGCGCAATCTCGCGCAGCAAGCGCGCGGCCATGATGAGGAAATTGATGCCTACCGTGATGTTGGGTGAGCACAGCACCCGCGCCTGCGCCCCCAGCGACCGGATGTAGGCCAGCTGTGCTTCGTCATACGACGAAATCGCCGTCACCAGCGTCAGCCCGCGGCGCTTCACCTCCTCCCCATACACCGCTGCCGACGCCGCGTTCGAAAAATCCACCAGTGCATCCACCGGGTGTTGGTCCAGCCAATGGGCCAGGCTGGCTTTGGTGAGCGCAGTCACGGGAATGCGGGTACCACCCAGCACCACCGATGCGGGCTGGCCACTGCGTGTGGCCACCCACGCCAGCGTATAGCGCGGGTCCTCGCTCAGCACCTGCGCCACCGCACTGCCCGCCTTGCCGTATCCAATCAGTCCTACTTTCATCGGTGTCTCCTCGGGTTGTTGGCCTTGCAAATACATTTGTTCAAATATAACAAAATACATTTGTATCAATGTATGATTTGCAAAACACACCCATGGGCAGCCAGACAATGCGACCCCACCCCCACATCTATTCGGCCTTCCGCAACGAGCTGTACGACACGCACCTCTGGCGGGGCCGCGCCCTCTTCATTGCCTTTGCCGCGCTGGCCGGGCTCACCGTGGTGGCCTTCACCTGGCTCAGCGAACACGCGCTGGCCCTGTTCTTCCGGGTACAAGCTAGCCATTGGTGGGCGCCCCTGCTGTGGACGCCCCTCAGCGCCGCCGCCATCGTGTGGGTGACGCGGCGCTACGCGCCGGGCGCTGCGGGCTCTGGCATTCCCCAGGTGATGGCGGCACAAGATGCGTCCATCACCGAAGGCACGCGTGGCCTGTTTGTGTCGCTGCGCCTGGCGCTGGCCAAGATGCTGCTCACGGCCTGGGGCCTGCTGGGCGGCCTGTCACTGGGGCGTGAGGGGCCCTCGGTGCAAATTGCGGCCGGTGTCATGCACAGCGTGCGCCGCTGGCTGCCCAAGCGCTCGCAGATCAGCGAACACAGTCTGCTGGTGGCGGGCGGCGCGGCGGGCATTGCGGCGGCCTTCAACACCCCGCTGGGCGGCGTGATGTTTGCCATCGAGGAGCTGACCCGCAAGCCCGAGCAACGCAACCACGGCCTCACGATCGCCGCCATCGTGCTGGCCGGGCTGATGGGCGTCTCGGCCTATGGCAACGGCAGCTACTTTGGCATCATCCGGGTGGAAGGGTTTGGCTGGGCCACGCTGTTGCCCGGTGTGTTCGTCTCGCTGGCCTGCGGCCTGCTCGGTGGCATGTTCGCGCGCCTGCTGGTGGTGTCACTGGCTGGCCATTCACCAGACTGGTTCAGCGCACAGCGCAAGGCGCGACCCGTGGCCTTTGCCGCAGCATGCGGCTTCAGCATTGCCATCATCGGCGTGGTAACGGCGGGTGACACCTTTGGCAGCGGCTACACGCACACCAAGGCATCACTGGAGAACTCCGGCGACACCAGCTCCCTGTATGTGTTGCTCAAGTTCGTTACCACCTGGCTCACCACCTGGGCCGGTGTGCCGGGCGGCATCTTCGCGCCCTCGCTGGCCCTTGGCGGTGCCGTGGGTGGTGACGTGGCGCAGTGGATGGCCTACACCAACCCACCCACCCTTATCGCCCTGGGCATGGCCGCCTTTCTAGCTGCCGTCACCCAGGCCCCGCTCACCGCCTTCATCATCGTGATGGAGATGGTGGACGGCCATGCCCTGGTGCTGAGCCTCATGGCCAGCGCCCTGCTGGCCAGCGCCGTCTCGCGCCTCATCAGCGCGCCCTTGTATGCATCGCTGGCCGAGCTGCAGCTCTTGCGCCTGCCTAAAGCCTGAGGTTTCGCCATGATCCGCAAAATCCTTGTCGTGGTGGACGACAGATCCGTCACCCAATCCGCCATCGACCAAGCCATCGAAATGGCACAGCTTCACCGCGCTGACATTTTTTTCTTGGGTGTGCTGCCCCACTACGACTACCCGGCGGTGGACATGCTCCCTGTGACCAATATGCCGACCGAAGCCTTTCAGGCCAAGGCCGCCGAAGAGGCATCACGTCGGCTGGCTGCCGCCAGCGCCTGGGCCGAGCGCTGCGGGGTCCACAGCCACCGGGCTACGTCCACCGCGCCCGACGCGGCCCACGCGGCAGCCGACGCCGCGGTCAAACGCCACTGCGATTTGATCGTGGTGGGCACCGAAGAACACAACGCGGTGGTGCGCTTGCTCAGTGGCAGCATAGTTCCGGGGCTGATATCCAAGGCCACCGTGCCCGTGCTGGTCTGCCGGGAACGCCCCCTGCGCGCCAAACGCAACAGCCACCTGCGTCGCCCCTTTGCCAGTCGCCCGTTGATCCGGGAAGTGGGCACCCGTCAGGATGAGGAACCCAATGACTGAGCCCCGGCGTTGGCCCGGCACGTCTTGACGCCACCAAGCCCTGCGCGGCTTGTGGTGTGCCTTGCTGGTCTTCTCGTGTGGATGGGCTGCGGCACAGACACAAAGCTGCGGCAGCCTGTGCGAACGGTATGGCGGGTTAACGCGACGTGCGCGAGCCCTTCAATGCAGTCTTGGCTTCTGCGATGGCCTGATTGGCGTTGCCAATGCTTTTTTGCGCAGAACCTTCCAGCTGCTTGCCAAATCCCTTCATCTGCTGGTCTTTGCTACCTACTAGCTTGCCAGTAGCCTCTTGGACTTTTCCAACTGCCTGCTTGGCGCCGCCTTTGATCTGATCTTTGTTCATGGTGCGTATTCCTTGGGTTGGGGTTGTTCTTCAAAACACACAGGCCAAGAACTGGTCTGCCAATACAGCTTAGGAGTTGGCAAACTTTTCATCTGTGGGGTAACAGACCCAGGTTCCGTGTAAATAAGAAATAAACCCCAGGCGCACCGTCATTCGCCCCTAGACTGCGCCTGCGGCAATCCACTGCGCAACCTATTCATTCCCAAGGAACGCACGACATGCCCAGCGACTCGGAGAGCCTTATTTTTGTCAAGCTAGGCCAGCTTGAAGCGGAGATCGCAACGCTGCGCAACGGTTATCTGGTCGTCAACCAACGCTACTCAGAGGTGCTCTCGACGATGAAGGGGCTGACGGCCAATTCGTTGGAAGCTGCCGTGCGTGCGGCTGTCGCTGCAGAAAGAGCAACGATGGCGTGCAAAAACGCCATGACCGCAGCCATGGCGGCTGCCTCTTTGTATGTGTTCAACCAGGCCGATGCAGGCATACAGGGCTCCTCCCAGTACGTCATTGAGGCGACGGAAGCCGCAGCGGAGGCCGCTAGCCTGGCGGCGCTGGCCGCTTCGGAGTCGGCTGCCGCAGCGTCCGCTGCCGCATCGGCGGCGGCATCGGCGGCAGCACTGCTGGCAGAAGAAACCGCCATTCAGGCTTCCGCCGAAGCCGCCCGCGCAACTGTGCGTGCCACCGCCGCCGCCGCACAGGCAGCGCAAATGGCCTCTGATGCGGCTGCGGTGGCCAAGTCCATCCGAAAATAATCCGCTACAACGGCCACCAATGCTACAAATTCAGTAGCTGCTTGCGCAATATCTACGCGGGCTAGGGGCCTATACTAGCAAGCGGCTCCATGAGCCATAGCGCTCAGTGATTGGCCCGCTGCGAATGCTCAGCAACATCCGCCGGTACCGCGCTGCCCTCGGGTCACGTTCGTAAATGCGCGCCATTTGCTGCGCCATGGCCATCAACGCCTTGGCCACTGATTGGCCCAAGGTGCCGCTGGCACCGGTAATCAGGACGATGGGCTTGCCAGGGGTCATGCGACCTCAGGGTCCAGGGTGGCCTCCAACGTGATCTCGGGCACGCCCGCCAATGCCTTAGAGAGCGGGCAGTCGCGTTTGGCAGACGCAGCGATCTCCTGGAACTGGGCCTCACTCACGCCCGGCACAACAGCCCGCATGTGCAATGCGACCCGGTCGATCACACAACCATCCCCTTGCTCCGACAGTCGCACGTGGGCTTGGGTGTCAATCGTGCTGGTCGGAAAACCCGCCTTTTCACACGCGAACGAGAAAGCCATGGTGAAACAGGCCGCGTGTGCCGCCCCCAAAATCTCTTCCGGGTTCGTGCTGCGGCGATCGTCGCCAAACCGGCTCTCAAAACCATACGGGTAGTCCAACAGCGCCCCAGACCCGGTACTGACCTGGCCTTTGCCCTGCTTGCCGGAACCATTCCACAGAACACTGGCAGATTTTTCAGTCATGGTGAATTCCTTAGAAGCGTGAAGTGCCGTCCAGTTCTGGACGGCGCTGGGCTGCCCGGTGCGAATCTTGGTCCCGTCGTCGCGTGCGGTGCTCATGCCTTCAACGCCAATTTCAACTTTGCCTTGTTCATGAGGCCTGTTCCTCGATGGAAAGTTGATTCGCCGAAAGAAGGACGTTTCACAGGCTGATTTCTGTGCCAGCGGGTTTGGCGCGGGCCCAAAGGGAGAAGCTGTTTTCTTCCTTTGCATGTGAGTTGCTGCAGGCGCTCAGTGAGCGTTCGTGCGCGCGTCTACTCACGGCCAGCGCACTCATGGCACTGAGCTGTGCCGCATTCGACCGGTTTTGGTCATGGCATTCCGCCGCATCGCGGTGCAGTTGCGCCGCCTCCTCGTGGTCTCGTGCGGCATGGCTGTGGAGGTGTTTGGAGCTGAGTGCGGATTGCATGAAGTCTGGCCTTTCCTGGTTGGTAACGCATAAAGGATGTTGCGCTGGACGCGAAACTCTTTATCTGGCAATCGGCGACAAGTCACCGTGCGCTAGCGAACCTAAAGAGAAGGCTGACCAAAAAACTACGCAAACGCCGCCAAGCAGGCTGCCGACTCAACCCTGCCGCTTGGCCAATTTACCTTGCGGATTGCCGAGTGCGCCCCCCCTCCCCCGCGTTTGAAGCTGGGGCCTCGGGTGAAATTGCTACGCTATTGGTAGCTGCTCGCGCAATATCCACGGGCTGTCCACCTGGTCCGGTGATGCGTGTTGACCGTGGGCACCATGCGGTCATGGTCAAGCCCGGAGGGTTGGGTAGTCGGTATAGCCCTGGGGGCCGGGCGTGTAGCAGGTGGACATGTCCACAGCGTTCAGCTCCGCTCTGGCCTGCAGCCGCTCCACCAAATCGGGGTTCGCAATAAATGGGCGGGCAAAGGCGATCAGGTCCGCGTGGCCAGCACCCAGTGCAGTCTGGGCCGTGGATTTGTCAAAGCCCCCCGCAAGGATGAACAAGCCGTTGAACGCGACGCGAAGCCGGAACTTGAACTCGGCAGGCACCGCCGGAGCGCCCATGGCGGAATGGTCCAAAAGGTGCACATACAAAATGCCCAGCTCCGCCAATTGTTCCGTCAGCGCCAGGTACTGCGCCTCGAGCTCCGGATAGGCACCGGTACTGTTGACCACTCCGTAAGGCGACAAGCGGATGCCCACGCGGTGGGCACCGATGGCCGCGACCGTGGCGCGAACGACCTCCAGCGCAAAACGGTTGCGCCCCTGGATGCTGCCCCCATACCCGTCTACCCGCTGGTTCACCTGGGCGTTCAGAAACTGCTCCATCAAATACCCGTTGGCGGCATGCAGCTCAACGCCGTCAAATCCGGCCTCGATAGCGAGCTGGGCCGATCGTGCGTACTCGGCGACCGCAAGGGCGATGTCGTCGGCCATCATGGCACGTGGGGTGCTGTGCGCTTGCATGCCCTGGGTGTCGGTGTACATCTCACCGGGGCAGGCAACGGCCATGGGCCCCATCACCTCTGCGCCTGCGGGCAGGTTGGCTGCGTGGCTCACGCGCCCGGTGTGCATGAGCTGGACGAAAATCTTGCCGCCTTTGGCATGCACGGCATCGGTGACCTGCCTCCATCCTGCCACATGCGCCTGGTTGAAGAGCCCCGGAATGCGGGCATAGCCCAGGCCATTGGGCGACGGCGAGGTGCCCTCGGTGATGATCAAGCCGGCGGAGGCACGCTGGGCGTAGTACTCGGCCATCAGGGCATTGGGCGTGTTGGAATCCACCGCGCGGCTGCGCGTCATGGGCGCCATGACGACGCGGTTGCCGAGCTCCAGGGCCAGTGTGGAGAGTGAGGTGAACAACATGGCGATCTTCCTGCGGTGGCTTATTGGGCTTGGGGCAGGTAGACCGGGCGTGGTGCTGTCAGGCCCTGGCGAACCTGCTGCGTCAGCACGTCGGCCAATACCTCGTCGGCACCCTCCTCCAGCCCGTCCAGCGCACGCTGGACGATGTCTTCGGCACTGCTCTTGGGAACCTCGAAGCCCCGCGTGAGATCGGTGTCCACGTAGGCCATGTGCAGACCCACCACCTGGGTTTGCTGCGCTGCCAGCTCGTGGCGCAAGGCATTGGTCAACGACCAGGCCGCGGACTTGCTGGCCGAGTAGGCGGCCAACTCGCCCCCGTTCACCCACGACGCAATCGACAACACATTGAGCAAGGCGCCGCCGCCATTGGCCTTGAGCACCGGCGCAAAGGCCTTGCTCATGTTCAGCACGCCAAAGACATTGGTTTCAAAGATGCGGCGTGTCACAGCGTCGCTGTCAGCAGCCAAAAACCCGCCAGGCTGCGCGATGCCTGCGTTGTTGATGACCAGCGTCACGTCCGAAGCGCGCTGAACAGCAGCGGCGATTTCCTGCGGGTTGGTAACGTCGAGCTGCAAGGCCTGGACACCCGGCAGCGTCACGGTGGCGGGATTGCGCGCGGCAGCGTAGACCTTGCGTGCGCCACGGGCGAGCAAGGCTTGCGCAAAAGCCAGACCGATGCCACGGTTAGCGCCAGTGACAAGAACAACAGAATTTTCAATTTTCATAAGGACTCCAGAGGGTTAACTAGGAAATACGCATGACGAACGTCATACAAAAAGACACGCCTTGGCGTGCAAGGCAATGTCACGACTCAACGCACCTTGATCACCACCTTGCCCTTGGCACGTCCGCTTTCGACGTAGGCCAAGGCCTCGTTGGTGGCATCAAACGGGAATACTTTGTCAATGACCGGGCGTATGGCACCCGACTCGATCAGCGCGGTGATTTGCCGCAACTGGCTGCCACTGGCTTTCATGAAGAGAAATGAGTAGCCCACATGGAGGCGTTTGGCTTTTCTTTGGGTGCCAAAGCTCAGGGCACGCAAGACCTGCTTCACCAACCACGGCGCTTTTATTTCTTCTGCAAATGCTAGGTCAGGAGGGCCAGAGATGGAGATGAGTTGGCCACCCGGTTTGAGCACACCCAGCGACTTCTCCAGCGTCTTGCCGTCCTGGCTATTCAGTACCGCGTCGTAGTCACTCAAGATCGTTTCAAACGCATCTTTTTTGTAGTCCACCACCACATCCGCGCCCAGGTCTTTGACCCACGCCACATTGCCCGTGCCGGTGGTGGTGGCCACGCTGGCGCCCAGGTGCTTGGCCAACTGGATGGCAAACGTGCCCACACCACCGGAACCAGCCTGGATGAAAACCTTCTGTCCTTTTTTGAGCTTGGCCTTCTCGACCAGAGCCTGCCACGCCGTCAGGCCTACCAACGGAATGGAGGCGGCCTCCTCCATGCTGAGGTTGCGTGGTTTGAGCGCCACCGAGTCTTCTTTGACAGCGACAAACTCCGCGAAGGTACCGATGCGGAAATCATCCGGTCGGGAGTACACCTCGTCGCCGGGTTTGAAGTGGCGCACGCGCGGGCCGACACGCACCACCACGCCGGCGACGTCATGCCCCAGCACAAAGGGTGTGCGGTACGGAAGGATGAGTTTGAACTCACCGCTGCGAATTTTGGAGTCCAGCAGATTGACGCCCGTGGCATGCACCTCAATCAGGACCTCGTCATCGCGCAGTACAGGCTCTGGCACATCGGTGGCCCGCAAGCTCTCTTTTTTTCCGTAGCGATCCACGGTGAATGCTTTCATGGCTTTCCTCTTTTCAAACGGTCAGTGGTTGGAGAGCAAGAGTTCGATTGACAAAACAATTTGGCATGACGATCATCATATTTAAAGACAAAAAAAGGCCGAGCGGCTTAGGCCCCGGCAGGGGCTAGGCTTGTCAAGGTGGCGCTGCAAAACGCGTCAGACAAGGCGGAGTCATCGACCGCGCGCGCCAGCATCAGGGTGCCCACCATCGTGGCCACCGTCACCAGTGCGCGCTCGTGCGCACTGGGTTGGCCCCAATCTGGAAACTGGCGGGCGACCAGGTCAATCATTTCTTTGATACGCAGTGTGGCAGCACGCCGCACCTCGGGCGTCTGGCGCGGCATTTCAGAGCCCAAGGCGGAAATGGGACACCCCGTCTCGATGCTTGCGAGATGCTCTTTCGAGAGATAAACCTGCATCAGCGCTTGCAGAGACTGCTCGGGCGGTACGGCGGCAATCACACGCGCCGCGATGGCATTGGATTCAGCACCCGCACGGTCGGCCGCCTCGGCCAACATGGCTTCACGGGACGCGAAATGGGCGTAGAACGCACCATGCGTGAGGCCCGCTTCTTTCATGATGTCGGCAACGCCCGTGCCGTCATACCCACTACGCCGGATAGCCCGTGCAGCGGCGCTCACGATGCGCTCGTGGGAGGCCTCTTTGGCAGCGGTTCGAATATTGACGGGCGATTTTCGCATGATGTGCATCATACAACATATTTCCCGATACACAAACTTGATGGCGGCCGCCACCTGCTGCACGTGCTGGACAAAAAACTCGAGAAAGGCGCGCGTGCGCAACGGCAGAAACCGCCTGCCGGGAAAGGATCCATCTTCCTCTTCAAAAAGCCACCCAATGACCATCCACCAGACCGGAAGACCCTGTATCAACTACAGTGTCTAACCCTGCATGGAAGAGGAGCTGGCAATGAAAATCGGTGAACTGGCCAAGGCCACCGGCACACAGGTAGAGACCGTGCGTTACTACGAACGCGAGGGCCTGCTGCCCACGCCGCTGCGCACCGAAGGCAACTACCGCATTTACGGTGCCAACCACATCGAGCGGCTGTCCTTCATCCGCCATTGCCGCTCGCTGGACATGACGCTGGACGAAATCCGCACGCTGCTGGGCTTCAAAGATGCGCCCGAAGACAACTGCGCACAGGTCAACGCGCTGCTGGACGAACACATCGGCCATGTGGCCCAGCGCATCCAGGAATTGCGCGCACTGGAGCAGCAGCTCAAAACCCTGCGCGAACAGTGTCTGGTGACACAGGAAGCCGCGCACTGCGGCATCTTGAATGAGCTGTCGGCAACGGCCCGTGCCCAACCGGCGCAGGCACCCCGTGCGCCGGGCCATGTGCACGGCAGCCACGCCCGGGGGCAGCGGGCGCGCTAACTACTCAATCCCCACCATGCCCGCATCCGGGTAGCGTGCCCCGGCCACCTTGTCGGGGGAGAACATCTGGTCCAGCTCGGCCACCTCGTTGGCACTCAGCCTGAGCTCAGTGGCCGCTGCGTTTTGCTCCAGGTAGGCAATGCGCCGTGTGCCGGGGATGGGCAGCACATGCGGGTGTTTGTGCAACAGCCAGGCCAGCGCGATCTGCGCATTGCTGGCCCCACGTGCCGCGGCAAAGCGTCCCAGGGCGTCCACCAGCAGGCGGTTGGCTGCTTCGGCATCACCGTTGATGCGCGGCAGGATTTTGCGAAAGTCGTTGTTGGCCAATGCCGTGGTGTCCAGCGTGCCGGTAAGGAAGGCGCGGCCCAGCGGGCTGTAGGCCACAAAGCTGGTGCCCAGCTCGGCGCAGGTCTGCAGCAGCTCTTGCTCGGGTTCACGCGCCCACAGCGAATATTCACTCTGCACCGCCGCAATCGGGTGCACCGCATGGGCCCGGCGCAAGCTGCTGGCCGACACCTCGGACAGGCCAATCTGCCGCACCTTGCCGGCCTGCACCAGCTCGGCCATGGCACCCACCATGTCTTCCATCGGCACCTCCGGGTTACGCCGGTGGCAGTAGTACAGGTCGATGGTGTCTACCTGCAGGCGGCGCAACGAGGCCTCGCAGGCGCTGCGGATGTAGGCCGGCGTGTTGTCGATGCGGCGCTCGTATTGCCCCTCCTGGCGCACGATGCCAAATTTGGTAGCAATGACCAGTTGCTGGCGCAGCGCTGACCCGCCTTGGGCGATGAAGCGGCCCAGCAAACTTTCGTTGTGGCCGAAGCCGTAGGTGTCTGCCGTGTCCCAGAAGTTGATGCCCAGTTCCAGCGCGCGCTGCAAGGTTTGCAGCGACTGTGTGTCATCACTGGCGCCATAGAACTCGCTCATGCCCATGCAACCCAGCCCCAGGGCGGCTACGGGGGTGTGGGCCTGGCCCAGGGTGCGATGTTTCATGCGGATGTCCTGTCAATAGTGGAACTGGGGACGGCACCAATGGCTTGCAGCACTTGCGCCGGTATGCGTCGGGGCTTGAGGGTGTCGGCCTGCACGCAGCCAATGCGAATGCGGCCCTGGGCCAGCAGCGTGTCGCCACGCCAGGCCTCTTGCACCAGCACCATGCTGGCAGCGCCCTGCTCGGCCACTTGCACCCCCACAGCGATCAGGTCGTCCAGCTTGGCCGGGGCCAGGTAGCGCATCTGCACCTCGGCCACCACAAACATGGCGCCGGTTTCGTCGCGCAGGGACTGCTGGCCCACGCCGGCTGCGCGCAGCCACTCGGTGCGGGCACGCTCAAAGAACTTCAGGTAGTTGGCATAGAACACCACACCGCCGGCGTCGGTGTCTTCCCAGTAGATGCGAATGGGAAAGGCGTTGGGGAGTTGGGGCCCGGCACCCGGGTTGGCAAGAGCACTCACAGCGTCTGCGCCAGCGCCAGCAGTTGGTCGGTGGCCGCGCCCCAACCCACATGAAAGCCCATGGCCTCATGCTGGGCCTTGTCATCGGCGCTCCAGTGCAGCGCACGTGCGATGTAGCGCGTGTGGCCCTCAGCGGTATCTTGCAGCGTGATTTCACCCACCATAAACGGCTTGGCCGGCACCCAGCCCGCCTGGAAAGCATCGGTAAACACCAATTTATGCTCCGCTACCAGCTCCAGAAACACGCCTTCGTTGGGTACCTGCTCGCCGTTGGGGCCCGCCATGTGGGTGAAAAAGCGCCCGCCACTGCGCAGTTCCATGACCGCTTCGCTCACGCCCCAGGGTTTGGGGCAAAACCACTGCACCAAGAGCGCTGGCTCGGTCCAGCAGCGCCAGACTTTGGAACGCGAGACAGGAAGGGTGCGCTCCAGCGTGAGGGCGTGTTCGGCAGTGGCAATGGGCATGGCGGGGCTCCTGGGTTTTGGCCGCAGTGTAGCGGACCCCGCCGCCCGGGCCGGGCATAAAAAAAGCGGGCCGCCAAGCCCGCTTTTTAGGGGAAAGAAAACCCGCAGGTTTACTTCTTTTTCTCCATCATCTTCTTGCATTCCGCCTTCATCTTGTCGTCCGCTTTTTTCTCGTCCATCTTTTTGCACTCTTCCATTTTCTTGTCGTCCATCGCCCCCCCGTGGGAGGCAGCGAATGCACTGAAAGACAGGGTGGCAAAGGCGGCGGCAATTACAACTGACAGTAGCTTGTTCATGGGTAAACTCCAATGACTCGATGGTTAGCTGCCACCACAATAGGTGACAACTCACTCTACAACACCCATGGAAATCGTTTGGTTGACAGGTTCATACCGCACTAGGGTTTTCACGGGTGCCGCCGCCAGCCTACTGCTTGCGCTGGCCGGCGCAGCTCTGGCAGAACCCTACACCCCGCGCAGCGACACCCAGGTGCTGGAGAAACTGCCCACACGCCCCACCGATACCACGGCCCGCGAGCTGGCCGCGCTGCGTGCCGCCTTGGCCCAGTCCCCCAACGAGGCACAAGGGGTAAGCGACTTGGCCCGGCGCTACTTTGCACTGGCCGCCGCCCGGGGAGATCCGCGTTACGTCGGTTACGCCGAGGCGGTGGTAGGCCGTTTTGTCGGCCCCCTGACACCCGATCTGCTCACCTTGCGCGGCATGCTGCGCCAGTACCGCCACGACTTTGCCGGAGCGCTACAGGACTTTGCCAGTGCGCTGCAACGGGACCCGGACTACGCGGTGGCCCACGCCTGGCGCGGTGCCATTTTTTTGGTGCAGGCAGACTACCAGGCCGCACGCCAGGAATGCACAGCCCTGCAGCGCCTGGGGCGGGAGGCACTGGCCGGTGGCTGCCTGGGCTTGGCCCAGGCCTACGGCGGGCAACTGGAGGCCGGGTACGCCACCTTGCAAAACGCACTGCAGCTCAGCCGTGATGCGGGCAACCGCCTGTGGCTGCTGACCCGCCTGGGCGAAGTAGCTGCCTGGCAAGGCCATACGGCCAAGGCCCGCGCACACTACCAAGAAGCCCTGGCGCTAGGTCGGGACGATGTGTACCTGCTGGCGGCGTGGTCCGACTTTCTGCTGGACAACGGACAGACCGCCGACGTGGTGAAGTTGCTGGCCAACTGGGAGTCTGCCGACAGCCTGCTGCTGCGCCTGGCCGAGGCTGAAGCGGCCCTCCACTTGCCTGCAGCGAAACGCCACCAAGACATGCTGCGCGACCGGTTTAGCGCAGCCCGCGCGCGCGGTGACACCACCCACCGCGCCGAAGAAGCCCGTTTTGAGCTGGTGCTGCGCAAAGCCCCACGCACCGCACTGCGCCTGGCACAAGAGAACTACGCCATCCAACGCGAACCCCGCGACGCCCGCGTGCTGCTGGAAGCAGCCCAGGCAGCCCAAGACCCGGCTGGCGCCCAAGCCGCGCGCGACTGGTTGGCGCGCAGCGGCTTTGAAGACAGGCGCCTGCTCCGTCTGGCGGAAGGAAAGCCATGAACTGGCGAGCCCTTTGGCACGTTGGCCTGAGCGCCCTGTTGCTGTGCGCCCTGTTGCTGTGCGCCCTGCCCGCCTGGGCCCACAAGGCCAGTGACAGCTACCTGGTGCTCCAGGTCAGCGGCGCAGAGGTGTCGGGCCAGTGGGACATTGCCTTGCGCGATATCGACTTTGCTTTGGGGTTGGATGCCGACGGCAACGGCGACATCACCTGGGGCGAGCTGCGTGCCCGCCACGCTGACATTGCGGCCTGGGCCACCAGCGCGCTCACACTGGAGCGCGGTGGTACCTGCCCGCTGCAGGTCACCCAACACCAGGTGGACACCCACACCGATGGCGCCTATGCCGTGCTCACCCTGCAAGGCCAGTGCCCCGCAGCTAAGGGCGATCTGGCCCTGCACTACCGCCTGCTGTTTGAGCAGGACGCGTTGCACCGCGGCCTGCTGCGGCTGGAGCTGGACGGATTGACCCACTCCGCCGTGCTGGCCCCGGACACCGCACAACAGCGCTTTGCCGTGGGCGATGCATCGCGCCTGACACAGTTTGGCCAGTTTCTGGTGCAAGGCGTCTGGCACATCTGGATCGGGTTTGACCACATCCTGTTCTTGCTCTCGCTGCTACTGCCCGTGGTGCTGGTGCGCCGGGCGGGTGTGTGGCAGGGTGTGGGCCGCTTTCGCGATGCACTGCGTGAGGTGCTGTGGGTGGTCACCGCGTTCACGGCAGCCCACTCCATCACGCTGTCGCTGGCGGCGCTGCGTGTGGTGGAGCTGCCTTCGCGCTGGGTGGAGTCGGCGATTGCGCTCTCCGTCCTACTGGCGGCGGCCAACAACCTGTGGCCGGTGGTGGGTGAGCGGCGCTGGATGGTGGCCTTTGGTTTTGGCCTGATTCATGGCTTTGGCTTCGCCAGCGTGCTGGCCGAGCTGGGCCTGCCGCAAGAGACGCTGGTGCTAAGCCTGGTGGGCTTCAACCTGGGTGTGGAGGTGGGGCAACTGGCCATCGTGGCGGTGTTTTTGCCCCTGATCTTTTGGCTGCGCAACACCCCCGCGTACCGCCGTGGCATCTTTGTGGGCGGCTCGCTGCTCACCATGGCGATTGCCCTGGTCTGGCTGGCAGAGCGGACGCTGGACCTGCGACTGATCAGCGCCTCGTGAACCAGGGGGCAGTACAACTGCCCTGCTTGGACAACGCCCCCTGGCGATGCACTGCCCCAAGCCCTACTTGCCGCCCAGGCCCATGGACCGCGTGATCACCTCTTTCATGATCTCGTTGGTGCCGCCGTAGATGCGCTGCACGCGCGCATCGGCATAGGCGCGGGCAATCGGGTATTCCCACATGTAGCCGTAGCCGCCAAACAACTGCACACATTCATCCATCACTTTGCACTGCAGGTCGGTGGTCCAGTACTTGGCCATGCTGGCGGTGGCGGTGTCCAGCTTGTCCTGGCAGACCAGCTCACAGCACTTGTCCACAAACACGCGCGCCACCTGCACCTCGGTCTGCAGCTCGGCCAAGGTAAAGCGGGTGTTCTGGAAGCTGGCCACTGGCTGGCCAAACACCTTGCGTTCCTTCACGTAGTCCACCGTCCAGTCAATGGCGGCCTGCGCAGAAGCCACCGCACCCACGGCGATCTGCAGGCGCTCCCAGGGCAGCTGCTCCATGAGGCAGATAAAGCCCCGGTTCTCATGGGCCTTGCCGCCCAGCAAGTGCTCGGGGCCCAGCTTCACGTTGTCAAAGAACAGCTCCGAAGTGTCTTGCGCCTTCATGCCCACCTTCTTGAGCCGCTTGCCCACGCTAAAGCCCGGCATGCCGCGCTCCACCAGCATCAGGCTGGTGCCTTTGCCGCCCGCGGCCGGGTTGGTCTTGGCCACCACGACCACCAGGTCCGCGTGCCAGCCATTGGTAATGAAGGTTTTGCTGCCGTTGAGCAGGTAGCTGCCGTCGGCCTGCTGGATGGCCGTGGCCTTGATGCCCTGCAGGTCGGAGCCTGCGGCGGGCTCGCTCATGGCGATGGCGCCCACCATCTCGCCGGTCGCCAGCTTGGGCAAGTACTTGGCCTTCTGCTCGGGCGTGCCGTAGTGCAGGATGTAAGGCGCCACGATCTCGCTGTGCAGCCCAAAACCTATGCCAGTAAAGCCACCCCGCGCCAGCTCTTCCATCTGGATCACCGAGTACAGCTTGTCCGCCTCGGAGCCGCCAAATTCTTCGGGCATGGACATGCACAGGTAGCCGTTCTCTCCGGCCTTGTTCCACACCTCGCGCGCCACATAGCCCTGCTCTTCCCAATCGGCGTGGAAAGGGGCTATCTCTTTCTCCATAAAGCGGCGAAAGCTGTCGCGAAAGGATTCGTGTTCGGGGGAAAACAGGGTGCGTTCAATCATGGGGTTTCCTCGGGTCATGTGCATATTTTTACAAAGCATTTGCTTGGTAAAAAGAATATACTGCATTCCAGCCGAAACCGACAGGCCCCGCCCTGCGCACAAACCACCCGAGGAGACACCCCATGAGCGAAGCATTTGTGTTTGACGCCATCCGCACCCCACGCGGCAAAGGCAAAAAAGACGGCAGCCTGCACGAGGTCAAGCCCGTCACCCTGCTGGCCGGTCTGCTCACCGAGCTGCAGCAGCGCAACGGCTTTGACACCGCGCTGGTAGACGATGTGGTGATGGGTGTGGTGTCGCCCGTGGGCGACCAGGGCGCTGTGCTGCCCAAGGTGGCCGCGCTCAAGGCGGGCTGGGACTTCCAGGCCGCGGGTGTGCAGATCAACCGCTTCTGTGCCTCCGGCTTGGAGGCCGTGAACATGGCCGCGCAAAAGGTGCGCTCGGGCTGGGAAGACCTGGTGGTGGCGGGTGGCGTGGAGAGCATGAGCCGCGTGCCGATTGGCTCCGACGGCGGTGCCTGGGCCATGGACCCCGAAACCAATTCGCAAACCCTGTTTGTGCCCCAAGGCATAGGCGCGGATTTGATTGCCACGCTGGAAGGCTTTACCCGTGCCGATGTGGATGCCTACGCGCTGGAGTCGCAGCGCCGCGCCACCAAGGCGCAGGCAGCGGGCTACTTTGATGCGTCAGTGCGCCCGGTGAAAGACACGCTGGGCCTGACGATTCTGGCGCGCGACGAGTTCATCAAGCCCGGCACCACGCTGGAAGGCCTGGCCGGGCTCAAGCCCGCGTTTGCCGACATGGGCGGTATGGGCTTTGACGCCGTGGCGCTGACCCGCTACCCGCAGGTGGAGCGCATCCACCACGTGCACCACGCGGGCAACTCATCGGGCATTGTGGATGGCGCAGCCGCCGTGCTGGTGGGCAACGAAGCCGCCGCCAAGGCACACAAGCTCACGCCGCGCGCCCGCATCGTGGCCACCGCGCTGAGCGGGGCCGACCCCACCATCATGCTCACCGGCCCCATGCCCGCCACGCGCAAGGCGCTGGCCAAGGCGGGGCTGACGGTGGACGACATCGATCTGTTTGAAGTGAACGAAGCCTTCGCCGCCGTGGTGATGCGCTTCATGAAGGAGATGAAGGTGCCGCACGAGAAGGTGAACGTGAACGGCGGCGCCATCGCCTTGGGCCACCCGCTGGGCGCCACGGGCGCGATGATTCTGGGCACCCTGATTGACGAGCTGCACCGCCGCAAGCTGCGCTACGGCCTGGCCACGCTGTGTGTGGGCGGCGGCATGGGCATTGCCACCATTGTCGAGCGAATTTGAAGCCTTTTAGGCCTCTAGCCCCCGTACTTATTGCGCGAACAGCTCCTTATTTCATAGCAGGTTAACCCCATGAAAACCATTCGTTATTCCCTGGAAACCATCGACGGCAAAGGCATTGCCACCATCACCTTCGACGAGCCGGACTCCCCCGTCAACACCATGTGCCTGCAGTGGCAGGAAGACATGGACGCCGTGGCCGCGCGCGTGCTGCAGGACAAGGACGCCATCTCCGGCATCCTGCTGGCGTCGGCCAAGACCACCTTCTTCGCTGGCGCCGACCTCAAGGCCGCCATGCGCCTGACGCCGGCTGACGCGCCGCGCATCTTTGAAGAGATCGAGCGCGTCAAAAAGAACTTCCGCACCATCGAGACCCTGGGCAAGCCTGTGGTCAGCCTGCTCAATGGCACAGCACTGGGCGGTGGCTGGGAGGTGGCGCTGGTGGGCCACTACCGCATTGCCGTTGACGACAAGAAAACCCAGTTCGGCCTGCCCGAAGTGACCCTGGGCCTGCTGCCCGGCGCCAGCGGCGTGACCAAAATGACACGCCACCTGGGCCTGATGGGTGCGCAGCCCTATTTGGTGGAAGGCAAAACCTTCAACCCCACCGAGGCCAAAGGCCTGGGCCTGGTGCACGAGCTGGTAGCGCCCGGACCCGATGCCGCCGCCACCATGAAAGCCAAGGCCCTGGCCTGGATTTCCGCCAACCCCACGGCCCAGCACCCTTGGGAGGCCAAGGGCTACAAGGTGCCGGGTGGCCTGCCCTCCTCGCCTGCCGTGGCGGGCATGCTGCCCGTGGCGCCCGCCGTCATCAAGAAGCAGACGCGCGGCCTCTACCCCGCGCCCGAGGCCATCATCGCCTGCATGGTCGAAGGCCTGCAGGTGGACCTGGAGACTGCGCTGCGCATCGAGAGCCGCTACCTGGCCAAGCTCATGTCCGGCCCGCAGGCCAAGGCCATGATCAACACCTTCTTTTTCAACCTCAACGCCATCAAGAGCGGCCAGAGCCGCCCGACCGGCGTGCCACGCTACAAGCCGGCCAAGATAGGCCTGCTGGGCGCCGGCATGATGGGTGCCGGCATTGCCTACAGCCAAGCCAGCAAGGGCATTGCCACCGTACTGAAGGACGTGAGCCAGGAGAAGGCCGACCAGGGCAAGGGCTACAGCGCCAAAATCACGCAAGGCCGTGTGGACAAGGGCCGCATGAAGCCCGAGGCACAGCAAGCCATGCTCGACCTGATCCACCCCACCGGCAGCGTGGCCGACCTGCAAGGCTGCGACCTGATCATCGAAGCCGTGTTTGAAAACCGCGAACTCAAGGCCAAGGTCACGCAAGAAGCCGAACCGCTGCTCGCACCCGGCGGCTTCTTCGCCTCCAACACGTCCACCCTGCCCATCACCGGCTTAGCAACGGCCAGCCGCGATGCCAAGAAATTTATCGGCATCCACTTCTTCAGCCCCGTGGACAAGATGAAGCTGGTGGAAATCATCAAGGGCAAAGCAACCGACGACGAGACCGTGGCGCGCGCATACGACTATGTGCAGGCCCTGGGCAAGTTCCCCATCGTGGTGAACGACTCGCGCGGCTTCTTCACCAGCCGCGTGTTTGGCACTTTTGTGATGGAGGGGGCCGCCATGCTGGGCGAAGGCATTCCCGCTGCGGCCATTGAGAACGCCGGCATCCAGTGCGGCATGCCCGTGGGCCCGCTGGCCGTGCTGGACGAAACCGCCCTCACGCTGAGCCTGCACGTGATGGACCAGACCAAAAAAGACTTGGAGGCCGAAGGCAAGACGTATGTGGCCACGCCGGGTGAACGGGTGGTGGAGCAGATGGTGCGACAACACGAGCGCCCCGGCCGCGCCGGCGGTGCGGGCTTCTACGAATACCCCACGGAGAAAGGCGCCAAGAAATTCCTCTGGCCCCAGCTCAAACCGCTGTTTGAGAAGGCCGACACGCCCTGGACCATCACCGACCTGAAAGATCGCCTGCTGTACCGCCAAGCCGTGGAAACCGCGCGCTGCCTGGCCGAGGGTGTGCTCACCAGCGTGCACGACGCCAACATCGGCTCCATCTTCGGTATTGGCTTTCCGGCCTGGACCGGCGGTGCCCTGCAGTTCATCTACGGCATGGGCATTGAGGCCTTTGAGGCTCGCGCGGCCGCATTGGCGTCTCAGTTTGGCCCGGGTTTTGCTGTGAGCGATGATGTCAAGGCGGCCATCCGCCGCCATCAACCCCAGTACTAAGGCCCCTACCCCATGCTTGCCCAACTGCTGCGCCGTCTTTTGCTGGTCCAAACCCTGGCCGGTGCAGCGCTGGGGTACTGGCTGTGGGGCTCGGTGCTGGGTGCCTTGGCGCTGGCGTTGCTGGTGCCCGTGGTCACCATGTTGCTGGCCGATGTGCTGACCGCCCTGATCACCCGCGCCCCCGAGCCCTGGCACGACTGGTGGCGCGCATTGGGCGGCGAAATGGTGGCCGGCGTGGTGGTGTTTTTGCTGCGCCAGCCCTGGGAGCGCCGCGCACCACGCTACCAGGCGGCCACCAGCAACACGCCGCGCGTGCCGGTGGTGCTGGTGCATGGCTACCTGTGCAACCACCGCATTTGGGATACCACGGCAACCCAGCTGCGCGCCCAAGGCCATGCCGTATTTGCGGTGGACCTGGAGCCGGTGTTTGCCTCCATTGACGACTACGCACCCATCCTCGAATCCGCCGTAACCAGCGCACTGCTCAACAGCGGGCAAACCCAGGTGGCACTGGTCGGCCACAGCATGGGCGGCCTGGCCATTCGCGCCTGGATGCGCAAGCATGGCACCGCCCGCGTGGCCCGGGTGCTCACACTGGGCACCCCGCATGCGGGCACCCAGCTGGCCAAGGGCAGCCGCACGCCCAATGGCCTGCAAATGCGGTGGGGCAGCCCTTGGCTGGCCACGCTGGCCGCGGGGGAAGACGATGCCTTGCGCAACCTGCTGCGGGTGGCCATTACCCCGCAAGACAACATCGTGTACCCGCAGCGGCCGCAGACACTGCCCGGCATCACGCCCACGGTGTTCCCCGGTATCGGCCATTTGCAGATGTGCCTGGACCCGGACGTGAACGCCTGGGTGCGGCGCGAGCTGGCCGACCTGCCACCCACCCTGGATGGAGCCACCCCATGACCGACCTTGTCGTGCGCAAGCTGCTGATCGACCTGAACACGCCCTTTGCGGTGCGCTGGAACGGCGGCGACGCGTTCCGCTCCGCCTTCTTCAACGCGCTGTCCATGAGTTTCCCGCTGGGCGAGCAGTACTTTATGGATTCGGTGCGCGCCGGGCTCAAGTCCCTGCCCGAGGACCAGCGGGCACGCTTTGCCGCCGAGGTGCAGGGTTTTGTGGGCCAAGAGGCCACCCACCGTCGCATCCACAGCCTGTTCAACGGCCACCTGGAAACGCAGGGCTTTACCAACGCGCTGGAGCGCCGCGCCGCCAAACGCATGCAGGCCAGCGCCCACATGGATGTGCGTGTACACGTGGGTGCCACCGCCGCCACCGAACACCTCACCGCCATCTTTGCCGACTGGATGCTGGCCCACCCCGAGGCGCTGGAGGGCAGCGAAGAGCGACTCCAAACCCTGTGGCTTTGGCACAGCGCCGAAGAGAGCGAGCACCGCAGCACCGCGTTTGACGTGTACCAGGCCATTGGCGGCAACCACGAATGGCGCTTGCGCCTGTTCCGCTACATCACCTTCACGTTCTTCAGCGACGTGACGCGCCAGACCATCCGCAACCTTTGGCACGACAAGGCACTGTTCCGCTGGAGCACCTGGCGCAGTGCGGGCCACTTCTTGTTTGGCAAAGACGGCTTTATCTCCAGCAACCGGGCGCAGTGGCGCGCCTACCTGCGCGAAGATTTTCATCCGCGCCAGCAAGACGGCGCACGGTCGGAACAGTGGCTGCGCGACAATAGCGCCCAGTTCACTGTGGTGGGGCAACCCACCTAAACCGCCTGCATGTCTCCCAGCACCCCACCCGCCATTCCCCCTGCCCCGCGCCCGGCGCCCCGCTCCAAGACCGACCTGTTTTTCTCGTTTTCGCTGCTGGCCCTGCAGGGCTTTGGCGGCGTACTGGCTGTGGCCCAGCGGGAGCTGGTGGAGCGCAAACAGTGGCTCACCGCCGAAGAGTTTGTCGAAGACTGGGCCGTGGCCCAAATCCTGCCCGGCCCCAATGTGGTCAACCTCTCGCTCATGCTGGGTGACCGCTACTTTGGCTGGCGCGGTGCGCTGGCCGGTGTGGCCGGCATGCTGAGCTTCCCGCTCATCCTCGTGCTGCTGTTGGCGGCGGCGTTTGCCGGTGTGGCAGACAACCCGCAAGCCCAGGGCGCGCTGCGCGGCATGGGCGCCGTGGCGGCCGGCCTCATCATCGCGGCCGGCCTGCGCCTGGTACCGGCGCTTAAAAGCAATGTGATGGGCTTGGGCGCCTGCCTGGCGCTGATGGCGTCCACCTTTGGCACCGTGGCCCTGCTGCGCGTGCCCTTGCTCTGGGTGCTGCTGGGCATAGGCGGGATGGGCTGTGCCTGGGCCTATGTGTGCCTGGGCCGCCTGGCGGCCAAAAAGGAGGCGTCATGAGCATCACCCTGACTGCGGCCCAGTGGCTGGAACTGTTCATGCACTTTGCGTCGCTGTCGCTGCTGGCAGTGGGCGGCGCCATCACCACTGCGCCTGACATGCAGCGCTTTTTGGTGGTGGAGCAAGGCTGGCTGGACGCCGAACAGTTCAGCAACAGCATTGCACTGGCGCAGGCCGCACCCGGCCCCAACATTTTGTTTGTGCCCTTGCTGGGCTGGACCATAGGCCTCAACGCTGCAGGTGGCCTGGGCGCGGGTTGGTATGGCCTGGCGCTGGCCATGTTGGGCGTGTTTTTGTCCATGCTGGGCATCATGCTGCCCAGCAGCATCCTCACCTTCACCGCATCACGCTGGGGCCACCGCAACCGCGAGCTGCGCGCCGTGCGCGCCTTCAAACAAGGCATGGCCCCGCTGGTGATCGCCCTGCTGGTCGCCACCGGCTGGATCCTGGCCGCCAACCACAAAGCGGACACCCACCACCTGGCCCTGTGGGCCGTGACCGCGGTGAGCACCCTGCTGGTCTGGAAGACCCGCATTCATTTGCTATGGCTGCTGGGCGCGGGGGCGATTGCGGGATGGATGGGATGGATTTAGGCGGGCGCCAGACAGTTTTTGGCGACGGCGCGAAAGATCATTAAAAATCGCGCCTCTTGAACGGAGGACACCATGGGACTCTTGACCTTCAGTATCAACGTCACCCTGGATGGCTGCATCGACCACCAGGAAGGCATTGCCGACGACGAGACACATGCTTTTTTTACCCAGCTCATGGACGAGAGCGGGGCGATGCTGTGGGGGCGCATCACTTACGAGATGATGGAGAGCTACTGGCCCGCTGTCGCCCGCTGTGATACGGACGCACCATTAGCCATGCGCGAATGGGCGGTCAAGCTGGAGGCCAAACCAAAATACGTGGTGTCCTCGACGCGAAGGGACTTCCCCTGGAACAACAGCCACCACATCGCCGGTGACCTGCGCGGGAGCATAGAAAAACTCAAAGACGCGACCCCTGGCGGCGTGCTCCTCGGCAGTGGCAAGCTTGCGACCGAGCTGGAGAGGCTGGATTTGATCGACGAGTACCAGCTCCTCGTCCACCCCAGGATTGCCGGCCACGGCCCTACCCTGTATGAGAGCGGGCTGCCCAGCACCCGGAAGCTCGAGCTGATTACGGCGAAGCCGCTGCGCTGCGGCGCGGTCGCCATGCACTACCGACGTGCGCGCTGACTCGGAGATTGGTTATTTCGCCTAACGCGGGCGTTGAGCGGCCACTTTTCCGTTCTATGGATTTTCTCTTTCGACCGACGGCAGCTTGGGGCCAGTTGCCGACAGTCACGAATGTCCGGTATCTGGCGGCTGAAATATGTCTACCGAAGCGGGAGAAGTCCAGATTGTGTGTTTGGTGAAGGTCTGAAAATACTTCTTCCCGTTGACAGCCAGGCAACAACGCCCCAACAAGAAATTCGAATATCCAATTTCATCGGCGGCAAATTCAACTGCAATTTCATCAACGCACCCGAAGATCATTTCTATGCCTCAAGTGCTTTCAACGCGGTATTGAAGCGTCCAGCTAGGCGTCATTCGCTTATTCCGGGTTTGCTTGGCTTAGCCAATAGTTCCCCGCCAGAATGAACAGCGCTTTCATCGGCAGATAACGCTGATAGCTCGCTTAGGATACGTGGCGAGAGTCTTTGTATGGTGTCGTACTCATCTTTCGTGATCATGTCATGCAACAAACAGCGCGTTGCGCTTTCGTAACTTGTCTTCACGAGCTTGATGAGTGCGAAAAGTGACAAAGGATATACGTCGCGTTGAGTCAGACTTTTGAGGTGAGCCTGGACTTCTGGCGACATCTTGTTCGCAACACCCATGACAAACTCTTCTGACGCACGACTGAGCCTGACCTTCTCCAGCCATTCAGGTGAGGCTGGCGCGTCCGGAAGTCTTTGCTGTGAATCGTCTGATAGGTTTTCCCCGATCTCGCGAAATCTTTGGCGCAATGCTCTCACCAGCGTGCCGATTGTGCTCATGACACCCAACGTTGGAGGCCACCGACTCACAGCATGCGCCGCGCAGCGGAAAAGTGCTGCTGTGTGTCCGAGTGGGCCGACATGTTAAGCGGCGTATCACGGATCATTGGCGCTTTCCCTCGGGCCATCTAGCTGCAGCAAGTGCCTCATTTAGGGCGTTTTCAGTAGGCATTAGGGCACCAGCCTCACTTACGCATTCCGCCGACTTTCTACACTCGATAAGCGTAGAGGCTTTCAAAGCGCCATAGTTGCGCAGGACCATATCAGCTTGCACGAGCTTCCCTTCTTGCAACGCTGCGCGCGCCCCAGAGGTAACCATGAATGATGCCGCGGCGTCCTGAACTGAAACTGCTTGAATTGCTCCTAGCGTGATCTTCTCAGCGTCATGCCGCGCGATGAAATGCCCCGCCCAAAAGGCGCCAGCGATACCGAAGGCCACTATGACCAGCAGCAGGGAGCTTGGATTACGCATGATTGGGTTAAAGCGGTTTAACGTGTTGTAGACATCAAACAGGTCTTATGAACAGAGCCACATACACCCATGATTCCCTCCCGTGGATTCTTTAAGTGCTTGATTTATATCCGATTAGTCAGACCCGATGCCGCGTGACCATCGATGAAAATGAGGCCAAACCCTGCAACCCTGCTTATGAACAAGGCGGCTTGCTTATGAACACCGTTAACGCCAGCTCAGGAACTCTTTGATTTCATTACGCATTTTTACGTGGGATGCAATTTGATGGTGATAACAGAATTGCGGAACCCTGCAACAACCCAGAGCGCGGTGTCTTCATTGACAGTCCGCTTCCGCGGCGAAGCCGAGGCATCTACAGACTGAAAGAGGTCGTTCGCACGACTCCAAAGCACTCGTTACTCCGCTTTGATTTTTCCGCGCTTGCGAATTGCATTGTCTTTTTTGATGATCGTTACGCATTCCTCTGCTGATGGAATCGTTGTGTCAGTCTTGACGGTATGCCAGCCTCCACAGTTGGGGTCTGGGCAGCCACAAACAGTAAACCTGACAGGGTGAGCTGTTAGGCCTTCGCGTTTTTGAATAGCGTTTGTGCGTTCTTGGCTCTTGATGACATCAACGATGGCTGAACGGCTGAGAAATGGACGTGACATATTGCTATTTTGATGGTCGAAACAGGACTTGCCTATCCCCCATTCAGGTGATTCTGCTGAGGTCCGCTTTCGCCGCATATCGGCTGTCCATCGTACCTGCCTGGCGTTCCATTCCTGAATGTCTGCTACTGAGCAATCAAACTGAGATTACCGAGGACCGCTTTGGGTCGCAATCAGCCAATGGAGATTGGCTCACCCAAAGTCCAACTAGCGCTGCAAACGCGCGATCAATGCGGCCAATGCAAACACCCCAATACCCACCCATTTGAACGCCGCGCAAAGCCCCGCTGCCAAGCACCAAGCGGCGGCCGCAGGCGCAGCCAACGCGTCGCTACCCGTCAGCTCCCAGTGCAGCAGGTTCTCCCCCGCATCACACAGCGCCGCCACTGGCAACAGCAAAGCTACCCAGCGCAGGGGTAGCCTATTCGCCAGGGGTTCAAAAAAATGGGTGCGTACCACGGCCAAATAACCTGCTGCGCCGTAACTCAGCATCAGGAGCCCGTCCACGACCAAGTGGTTGCGAAAGCGCTGCACGCCTTCGGGGCCCCAGGCTTGCAGCACCTGGGCAAAGGCGTCGGGGGTGAAGGTGAGCTGCAGCGCCACCACGCTGGGTTGCAGCGGTGCCAGGTACACGCCCAGCCCTATGAACAAGAGTACGCAGGCCACGGCGGCCAGCTTCAGGGGCGCGGTGGATGCGGGCATGGCGGTGGCGTTTAGCGTGGGTTCTCGAAGAACAGGTAGTTGGAGCCGAAGTCGCTGATCTCGAAGTAGACCTTCTTCTCGCCGGAGTCGGCCTGCATGTTCAGGTTTTCGTCCAGCACGCCGTAGCCAAATCGGTAGTTGCGGGGCTTGCCGTCGTCGGTGCCCATGGCGGTGCTGAGTTTGTCGATCTTGAGGAAGCGGCGCACTAGCTTGTCGCCGGCATAAAACTCCAGCACGCCGTCGGTGCCGGTCCAGTTCTGGATGTCGCGGCTGATCTTGTTTTGCTGCTCCTGGGTGCAGCCCATCAAGACGAAAGTGGCCACCAAGCCCACCAATCCTGCGCGAACAGCTCCTGATTTAATAGCAATCATGGGCACTCCCTGGGCTTCAAGTTATTTGGCGACGGCCGTGCGCTGGCGCAATGCCTCGTACAGGCAGACGCCGCTGGCCACGGACACGTTCAGGCTTTCCACCGCACCCTGCATGGGGATGCTGACGAGCTGGTCGCAGGTCTTGGCAGTGAGCTGGCGCATGCCGTCGCCCTCGGCGCCCAGTACCAGGGCTACGGGACCCTTCAGGTCGGCCTGGTAGAGGTTGCTGGTGGCTTGGTCGCTGGTGCCGATGATCCAGATGTTGCGCTCTTTCAACTCGTTGAGCGTGCGCGCCAGGTTGGTCACCATGAAGTAGGGCACGGTCTCGGCCGCGCCGCTGGCCACCTTGGCCACGGTGGCGTTGATGCCGGCGGCGTGGTCTTTGGGGGCGATGACACAGTGGGCGCCCGCGCCATCGGCCACACGCAGGCAGGCGCCCAGGTTGTGCGGGTCGGTCACACCGTCCAGCACCAGGATCAGCGGGTTGGTGCGTTCCGCCACCGGCAGCTCGGCGTTGGCGGCTTCCAGGTTTTCCAGCAGCTCGTCCAGCGAATGGACTTGTTTGATCTCTTGCACGCGGGCAGCCACGCCTTGGTGGCCGTGGCTGCCGGCAATCTTGGCCAGGCGCATGCCGTCGGCTTCGACCACGCGAATGCCCGCTTCTGCGACCTTCTCCAGAAACTGGCGCATGCGCGCATCACGGCGCGTGGGCTCGTAGAAGATCTCGATGATGGATTTGGGGGCGGTCTTCAGGCGCACGCCCACGGCGTGAAAGCCGAATAGCACTTTGGGGGATGACATGCCCCGATTATCGGGCCAACGCCTTGCGCACCCAGCCCAGCGACAGCACATAACGGCTGCCACCCACCACCCGGGTCACGCTGTGCTCGCAAGCGTCAGGGCGAAACAGCTTGATGCGGCGGCTGGCATAGATGGGCGTGGCACAGACAAACTCGCCCCCCGCTGGGGACGACTTGAGCACGATGTTGAGCCGGTAGTGGCGCCCGGCCTGCACCGGGTCGGTGTGCGGCGGAATCTCCGAGCCCTCGGGGTAACGGATCAAGTAACTGTCAAAGGGCAGCGGCCAGCGTGCGGTGAGCAGCAGCATCTTGTCGTAACCCGTGCCTTGGCGGCCACGCTGCCAGCGAAAGGCGGTTTGCAAGTACTTGCGCACGCTATCCCAGGTCACAAAAGCACCATGTTTGCTACTTTTTCAGGAGCTGCTCGCGCAATATCCACGGGGGCTAGAGGCCGAAATGGCTTAAATTTCAGCCACCGGCTCTGCCACCACCCTGCCCGCCTCGATGGTGATGCGGCGGTCGCAGCGGGCGGCAATGCCGCGGTCGTGGGTGACCAGCACCAGGGTCGTGCCCTGTTCACGGTTCAGGTCAAACATCAGCTCCATGATTTTTTCGCCGGTGGCGAAGTCCAGGCTGCCGGTGGGCTCGTCGGCCAGCAGCACGGCAGGTTTGACCACAAAGGCACGCGCCAGCGCCACGCGCTGCTGCTCGCCACCACTGAGCACCTTGGGGTACGAATTGAGCCGCTGCGACAAGCCCACGCGGGCCAGCATTTCGGTGGCGGCACTGCGGGCGTCTTTGCGGCCATCCAGCTCCAGCGGCAACATCACGTTTTCCAGCGCCGTGAGGTTGCCCAACAGCTGAAAACTCTGGAACACAAAACCCACCTGCTTGGCGCGCAGTGCGGCGCGGGCGTCTTCGTCGATGGCAAATATGTCGTGCCCGCCCAGGCGCACGGTGCCACTGGTGGGCGTGTCCAGCCCGGCGATGATGGAGAGCAATGTGCTCTTGCCCGACCCGGATGCTCCGACGATGGCCGCGGTCTCGCGGGCTTTGAGTGCAAAATCGATGTCGCGCAGGATCTCCAGCGTGCCGGTGGAATCAGTCACCGCCTTGAAAACATGGTCAACCGAAATGATGGAATCAGACATGGGGCTCTCTGTAGTTCGACGACACTGTATCGCGCTGCTTATTTTGGCGGGATTTGCAGGGGCTTCTCTGGCGCAAGCCAAGCCACACACCCTATTGGTAGTGGGCGACTCGCTGAGTGCCGAATACGGCCTCAAACGCGGCACCGGCTGGGTGGCGCTGATGGAGCAGCGTCTGGCCAAAGAGAGCCCGCAAACCAGGGTGGTGAATGCCAGCATCAGTGGCGACACCACCTCGGGCGGCCGCTCCCGCCTGCCCGCGCTGCTGGCCCAGCACAAGCCCACGGTGGTGGTGATTGAGCTGGGTGGCAACGACGCCCTGCGCGGACTGCCCTTGGCCATGACCCAGGACAACCTGCAAGCCATGACCCAGGCCGCACAGGCCACTGGCGCCAAGGTGCTGCTGGCAGGCATGCAGGTGCCGCCCAACTACGGGCAGGACTACACCAAGCGCTTCAGCGACACCTTTGCCTCTGTGGCCAGGGCCCACAAGGCGGCACTGGTCCCGTTTTTGCTCAAAGGGGTTGCCGATGGGCCCAATGCAGCCAAGTGGTTCCAAGCCGACCGGATTCACCCCAATGAAGCGGCCCACCCCACCATCCTCAACACCATGTGGCCCGCCGTGCGCGCGCTACTACGCTAAGCCCCTATGAGTTTGAAACTGATGGCCGCTGCCCAGGCCCTGGCCCAACTGGACCAGTTTGATGCGGTGATTGACGCACGCAGCGAGGGTGAATTCGCGCTGGACCACCTGCCTGGCGCACAGAACTGGCCCACGCTGCACGATGAGGAGCGCGTGACCGTGGGCACCATGTACAAGCAGGTCAGCCCATTTGAGGCGCGCAAGCTGGGGGGCGTGCTGGCGGCGCGCAACATTGCCAGCAACATTGAGGCCCACGCGATGGACAAACCCAAACACTGGGCCCCGTTGGCGTATTGCTGGCGCGGCGGCCAGCGCAGCGGCTCGCTCAGCCTGGTGCTGGACCAGATTGGCTTCAAGGTCACATTGGTGCAAGGCGGCTACAAAGCCTTTCGCGCCGCCATGCTGGAAGACACCGTGCTACAGGTCCAACGCCTGCAGTTTGAGGTGGTGTGCGGCACCACAGGCTGTGGCAAAACACGGCTGCTGCATGCCCTGGCTGCCGAAGGCGCGCAGGTGCTGGACCTGGAAGGCCTGGCCAACCACCGCAGCTCGCTCTTGGGTGCGGTGCCAGGCCTGCCCCAGCCGACCCAAAAGCGTTTTGACACCCTGGTGTGGGAAACACTGCGCACATTCGACACCGCACGCCCCGTGTACGTGGAGAGTGAAAGCAAAAAGATTGGCAACCTGACACTGCCTACGGCCCTGGTGGAACGCATGCACGCGAGTCCCTGCCTACAGCTGAGCCTGCCCACGGAAGAGCGCATCGCCCTGCTGCTGGAGGACTACAACCATCTGGTGCAGGACACGGCCTACTTCTGCCACCGGCTGGATGTGATGGCCGAGTTTCGTGGCAAGGTGGTGGTACAGGGCTGGAAAGACCTGGTGGCGGCTGGCGACTTCCGCCCCGTGGTGCAAGACCTGCTGACGCAGCACTACGACCCGAGTTACCTCAAGTCCATGCAGAACAACTTCCGTCAATTCGGCACGGCACGCGGCATCACCGCCAGCGATCGATCGGTAGACGCGATGCGCGAGCTGGCGCGGGCGCTCTTGGCGCCCTAACAAATCAGGAGGTTGGGTGGAGCGGCGCTAAAGGCCGTAGCCGCTCAATGCACGCGGCTCAGGAGGCTTCACCTGCGGCGTCGCCTTCTGCGGGCGTGCCGGGTTCTGCATCTGTCTCGTCATTTTCGGGAGCGTCACCCGTCAGTTTGCGCTCGGCCTTGCTCTTGAGCTTTTCTTCTTTTTTCTTTCGCTTGGCCAGTTCTTTCTGACGCTTTTCGTAACCGTAATTGGGTGTTGCCAAGATGTGCTTTCAATGTATGGGGGCCACTGTAACATCTCCGGGCCACTGCACGGCGCCACGGTAGGCGTGCCAGCTGGCGTGCCCCAGCCAGGGCCCCACCACCAACAGGCCCAGACTCCAGGGCAGCAGCATGCCAAGCACCACCAGCGCGGTCAGCAGCAGGCCCCACAGCACCATCACCCCGGTGTTGTGAAACACCACCTCCAGGCTGGTGATGGCGGCAGAAATGGCGTCGGTGTCGCGGTCCAGAATCATGGGAATGGACACCACGGCGGTAGAAAACACCAGCATGGCAAACGCGCCGCCCACCGCGGCATAGGCGGCCACAAACTCCCAGTTCTGCGGGTTGAACACCGCTTGCAGCACCCCGGTGGTCGATGGCATGCCGGTGTTGAAGAACACCGCAAACACCACCAGTGACGCCCTGCCCCACAACAACTCCAGCACCACCAGCACCAAAACCAGCAAGCCCATGCTGCCAAGGTGGCGGTCCCAGCAGGTGACCGACGCCCCTAGTTCGGGCGCAATGCCCAGCTCCCGCCGACGGCTCACTTCATACAGACCCATGGCCAAAAACGGCCCCACCAGCAGACAGCCGGAGGCAATCGACATGGTGTATTCGGGTTTGGAACGGAACACCGCGGCCAGCACCACCGCCATAAGGCAAAACGCGAGCCCGTAAAAGGCAGCAATGCCGGGATGGGCCAGCATGTCGGCCGCACCTTTGCGCAGCCAAACAATGGGCTGCCCCCATCCAAGGGGAACAATGGTTTTGCGCGGTGCTTCCGAAGGCGGGGGCACGTAGGGCTCGGCCATCACTGGGAGGGCTTGCTCCGGGGACTCTTGCGGGTTTGAGGACTGCATGGCCACAGCTTAAAGTGGCTGCCTCCCCTTGCCTACTGAGGAAAACACGCAGATGCCAGGCCAACACCCGGCATCTGCGTCTGGTTGGCTCAGCGCAGCGCGTTCAGCGCTTGCGCAATGTCGGCCTGCAGGTCGGCCACATCCTCCAGCCCAATGGAGAAACGCACCAATGTGCCAGGCAGCAAATGTGCGGGCCAGCCGGAGCGCATGGTTTCCAGCTCGTAGGGCACCACCAGGCTGACGGGGCCGCCCCAGCTATAGCCCAGCCGGAAGAGCCTGAGCGCGTCACAGAAGGCATCGGTCTGCGCCTGGGTGAAGCGCTTGTCCAAAATCACGCTGAACAGACCGGCGGCCGTGCCTTCGGCACCACCACACAGGGCTTTCCAGTGCGCATGTCCTGGCGATTCTTCCAGCGCCGGGTGCAGCACCTGCACAAACTCGGGCTGGGTCTGCGCCCAAGCCGCCAAGGTGCGCGTGGCCGCATCATGGGCCCGGTAGCGCAGAGCGATGCTGGGCAGGGAGCGCAGCACCAGCTCTACATCGTTCATGCCCACGCCAATGCCAAAGCGCATGTGGGTGAGCTTGAGCTTGAGGTGCAGGCCCGCGTCGCGCGTGATGACGCTGCCCATGAGCACATCACCACCACCGCTGGGGTATTTGGTCAGCGCATGGGCCGACACATCCACACCCACCGCCGGGCTGGCGCCGGGCACCAGGTCAAACGGGCCAAAGGCCAGGCCTGCGCCCCAGGTGTTGTCCAGTGCGGTGAGCACCTTGCGGCGCTGGCAGATGCGCACCATTTCCACCAGGTTGGGGAATTCCAGCGAGACCGAACCCGCGGCTTCGAGCCAGACCAGCTTGGTGCGGCTGGAGATTTGCGCCTCCAGGTCCTCGGGGTCCATGGGGTTGTAGTACTGGTGGGTAATGCCCCAGCCCATGAGCTCGCCTTCGACCAGGGACTTGTTGGGGCCGTACACGTTGTCGGGCAGCAGCACTTCGTCGCCACTCTTGAGCAGGGACAAGGCCACCAAACCCAGTGCCGCCAGGCCACTGGGCACCAACAGGCATTGTTTGCCACCTTCCAGCGTGGCCAGGCGCTCTTCCAGCGCATAGCTGGTGGGTGTGCCGTGCAGGCCGTAGGTGTACGCCGTCTTGTCCTTCCATTCGCGGCTGCGCATGGCGGCCACGGTGGGGAAAAAGACGGTCGAAGCCTTGAAAACACCGAGCTGCGGTGCCTCAAAGCCTTCTGGCGGAACGTAGGGGTGGTGGATGAGGCCGGTGATGGGATGCGTCATCAAAGCGACCTCACACCGACCATTTCTGGATCAGTTGTTGCGGGCGCAGCGAGTCATAGCCCTCAAAAGGCTGGTGAATCCAGGGATTGGTGGGCAGGAATTCGACCGAGTAGTCAGGGGTGAAAACGGAAACTGCCTTGGTCCAGATGACGGCGCTGCGCAGCTCGGTGATCGGCTTGTAATTGTTTTTCAGTTGGTGGATCACGGCCTGGAGCGTGTGGCCCGAATCCGCCAGGTCGTCCACCAGCAGCACGCGCCCGGCAATCTCGCCCTTGGGAGTGGTGATGAAACGGGCAATATCCAGGTTGCCCTGCTGCGTGCCGGCTTCGGCACGGTAGGAGCTGGTGGACATGATGGCCAGCGGCTTGTCAAACACGCGCGACAGAATGTCACCGGGGCGCATGCCGCCGCGTGCCAGACACAGGATGGTGTCGAACTCCCAACCCGATTGGAAGATCTTGATCGCCAGTTTTTCGATCAGGTTGTGGTACTCGTCGTAGCTCACGTAGAGGTGTTTTCCGTCTTCTGTCAACATCAGAATACTCCTAAATTTATAGCTGCTTGCGCAATATTCACGGGGGCTAGAGGGCTATTTGACTTAAAAACGGCGCATCACTCGGCCAGGTAGGGGTGGCGCATCATGATGGTGTGGTCACGGTCCGGGCTGGTGGAAACCATGTGAATAGGCACGCCGGTAACCTGCTCAATACGTTGCAGGTAGAGGCGCGCAGCCACGGGCAGCTTGTCGTATTGCGTCACGCCCACGGTGCTGTCGCTCCAGCCTTCCATGGTTTCGTAGATGGGCTTGCAGCGCGAAATGTCATCGGCGCCCATGGGCAGAATGTCAACCACTTCACCGTCCAGTTCGTAGCCGGTGCACAGCAACAATTCCTTCAGACCGTCGAGCACGTCGAGCTTGGTGATGCACAGGCCGGACAGGCCATTGACCTGGGCCGAGCGCTTGAGCAGCGCGGCGTCAAACCAGCCACAGCGGCGTGAGCGGCCGGTGGTCACCCCCTTTTCGGCGCCCACAGTGCTCATGTGGTAGCCGGGTGTGCCTTCCACTTCCCAATCCAATTCAGTGGGGAATGGACCGCCACCGACGCGGGTGCAGTAGGCCTTGGTAATGCCCAGGATGTAGTGCAGCATACCGGGGCCCACGCCCGAACCCGCGGCGGCATTGCCAGCCACGCAGTTGCTCGATGTCACATAGGGGTAGGTGCCATGGTCCACATCCAGCAGCGTGCCTTGTGCGCCTTCAAACAGCAGGTTGGCACCATGCAGGTTGGCTTCGTTCAGCTCGCGCGACACGTCAGCCATCATGGGCTTGAGCAGCTCGGCGTGGCGCATGGCTTCGGCGTACACGGCCTCGAACTGGACCTGGCCGTCCTTCATGTAGGGCGCCAGTGTGGGGCCGAAGTCAAACGCAGCAGAACCCAGGTAGCTGGTCAGCACGTGGTTGTGCAGGTCCAGCAGCTCACGCAGCTTGGCGGCAAAACGCTCAGGGTATTTCAGGTCCTGCACACGCAGTGCGCGGCGGGCAATCTTGTCTTCGTAGGCCGGGCCAATGCCGCGGCCGGTGGTGCCGATCTTGGCGGTGCCGCCTTTTTCGCGGAAGGCCTCGCGGGCGACGTCGAGCGCGGCGTGGAACGGCAGGATCAGGGGGCACGCTTCGCTGATGCGCAGGCGCGAGCGCAGCTCCACACCGACTTTTTCGAGGCCTTCGATTTCTTCGAACAGCTTGGCAGCCGACAGCACCACACCGTTGCCGATGTAGCACTTCACACCAGGGCGCATGATGCCGCTGGGAATCAGGTGCAAGGCGGTTTTGACGCCATTGATGACCAAGGTGTGGCCCGCGTTGTGGCCGCCCTGGAAGCGCACCACGCCCTGCGCGCTTTCGGTGAGCCAATCGACCAGTTTGCCCTTGCCCTCGTCGCCCCACTGGGTGCCCACGACCACTACATTTCGACCTTTGGTTGTATTCATTTCGCTCTGCTTTAAATTGCTGTTACGACCCACTGACCGGCGGCTTGCACCAATTCGCGGTCGCACTGAAACTCATCGACTTCACTCTCATGCCCTGGCAGCACACACACCACGGTTTCGCCCTGCTGGCGCAACTGCGCAATGGCAGCGCGCAAGGCGGGTACCTCTCCCCAAGGCGCACGCACCGCCGCCCGCAGAGGGCGCACCGCCGCGGCGGTGGCCAGTACCTTCACATCGAGGCTGAAACCCACGGCCGGACGCTTGCGGCCAAACACCGAGCCCACCTCGTCGTAACGGCCACCGCGCGCCAACGCATCGCTGGCGCCAGCCGCAAACACCGAAAAGCGCGCGCCTGTGTAGTAGGCATAGCCACGCAAATCAGCCAGGTCAAAGGAAACGTGCACGCCATCCAGATGACCAGCCAGCCATTCCAGGTTCGCCAGCGCCTCCCGAATTTGAGGCACATCCGGCAAAGCCTGTTTGGCTAGCGCCAACACCGAGACGTCGCCATACAAATCCACCAATGCCAGCAAACCTTGGGCGGTAGCCGGGGGACAGTTTTGTACAAGCTGGGCCAGTTCACTGCGATCCTTGGCAGCCAGTGCAGCATGCACCAGCACCTGCTGGGCCGCACTCAGGCCCGACGGAGCCAGCAAGGCGTCCACGATGCGGGCGTCGGCCAAGTCTACGGTGATTGCACCGACTTGGGCCGACTTCAAGGCGTCCAGCGCGAGGGTCAGGATTTCGAGATCAGCCTCCAGCCCGGAGTGGCCGTAAATTTCGGCGCCGAACTGCAAAGGCTCACGCGTGGCGTGCGGGACGGCGGGCCGCGTGTGCAGCACAGGGCCGCAGTAACACAGGCGGGTCACCCCACGGCGGTTGAGCAAATGGGCGTCGATGCGAGCAACCTGGGGTGTGCTGTCGGCCCGCAGGCCCATCATGCGGCCCGAGAGCTGGTCCACCAATTTAAAGGTTTGCAAATCGAGCGCCTCACCGGTACCCGAGAGCAAAGACTCCAGGTGTTCCAGCAAGGGCGGCATGACCAACTCGTAGCCATAGCAGCGCGCCATGTCCAGCAGGTCTCGACGTATTTCTTCGATGTGGCGCGCTTCAGACGGCAGCACATCGGCAATGTGATCCGGCAGGACCCAAGCAGACATGGAATTGGAGGGGGCTGTTAAAACAGCGATTTTACCGGGCTTGGGGCCCGGTTTTCAGGGCAGCAGCCACCAAATCGACAACAAGCCCAACAAGATGCTGGCCAAACCGAAAAAGCGGATCTGGCCATCTTGGAGTTGCAGCAGCTGGGTGAACATGCGCCGCCACCCGGTGGGCGAGAGAAAGGGGAAAAGCCCTTCCACCACCAACACCAGGGCTAGCGCCACCCACAGGGTATCGGCGCTCAAAGTTTACTTCTTGGCAGCACCGGCACCGCTGCCACCGTTGCGAAACACCTTGAAGAATTCCGAGGACGAAGGGTCCAGCACCATCACATCACTCTTGTTGGCAAAGCTGGATTTGTAGGCTTCCAGGCTGCGGTAGAACTGGGCAAACTGGGGGTCCTTGCCAAAGGCTTCAGCGTAAATACGCGCAGCTTCGGCATCCCCCTCGCCTTTGATCTTCTGGGCATCACGGTAGGCATTGGCAATGGTAATTTCACGCTGACGGTCCGCATCGGCACGGATTTTTTCGCCTTCAGCACCGCCGGTAGAGCGCAGTTCGTTGGCAACGCGTTTGCGTTCGGCCTCCATGCGGCGGTAGACCGATTCGGTGATCGCCTCCACATAGTCAACACGGGTGATGCGCACATCCACCACATCCACACCCCAAGGCTTGGCACCGCGCACCTTATCCAACACCTCGGCCTTCACATCGGCCATCAGCGCCTCACGTTTGAGCGAGAGCAGTTCCTTCACGGTACGTTTGTTGATCTCTTCCTGGAAGGCATTTCGCACGACACGGTTTAACTGCTGGGCACCCGCACTCTCGTTCAATCCCACGTTGCGGATGTACTCGCTGGGCTCGGAGATGCGCCAACGCACATACCAGTCAATCACCACGCGCTGCTTCTCGGCCGTCAGCATGGGTTCGGCATCGGTGCTGTCGAGGGTCAACAGGCGCTTGTCAATGTAGGAAACGTTTTGAAATGGTGGCGGCAGTTTGAAGTTCAAACCAGGCTCGGTGATCACTTCCTTGATCTGACCCAAGGCATAGACCACACCAAACTGGCGCTGGTCCACCACAAACAAGGTGGAGCTGGCCAATGCCAGCAGCACCAACAGTGAAGAGAGAATAAATCCAATGCGGTTCATGGTCGGGTCCTAGCGGGAATCGCGCTCGCGCGAGCGGGCAGCGTCACGGCTGCGGGCATCGTTGTTCATGAGAGGGGCCGCAGGTGCTGCCGGCGGGATGGCGGCGGAAGGCGCTGGTGCGTCTGCAGCAGGGGCTGCATTCATCTGAAGAATCTTGTCCAGCGGCAAATACAACATGCTGTTGCCCTGTCGGGACTCCACCAGCACCTTGGTCACGTTGCCATAAATTTGCTGCATGGTGTCCAGGTACATGCGGTCGCGAGTAACCTGGGGGGCCTTCTGGTACTCGGCAAACACCGATCGGAAACGTTGCGCATCACCCTGGGCTTGCGCAACCACACGCGCCTTGTAGGCGTCGGCCTCTTCCTTCAGGCGAGAAGCGGAACCCACAGCGCGCGGCACCACGTCGTTGGCGTAGGCCTCGGCCTCGTTCTTGGCGCGCTCACGCTCTTGACCGGCCTTGAGCACGTCATCAAACGAAGATTGCACTTGCTCGGGCGGACGTACACCGCCCTGCTGCAGGTTGATTCCCACGATTTCCACACCTACCTTGTAGCGGTCCAGGATGGTCTGCATGAGGACTCGCACGCGCGGTGCAATCTGGTCGCGCTCTTCCGACAGGGCCGCATCCATTTTCATCTTGCCGAGCACCTCGCGCACGGCGGTCTCGGCAGCTTGGACCACCGCGTCGTTGGGGTTCTTGCTTTCAAACAAGAAAGCACGCGCATCGCTCAGGCGGTATTGCACGGCAAACTTGATATCGAGGATGTTTTCATCCTCCGTCAACATGGCGGACTCTTTCAGGCCCGTGGCCTTGAGCACCGTGTCGCGGCCCACGTCGACGGAGCGGATCTGGCTCACAAACACCAGCTCGTGCTTCTCGATAGGGTAAGGCAGGCGCCAATTGAAACCCGCATTGACCGTAGACTTGTATTTGCCAAACTGGGTGATCACCGCTTGTTGGCCTTCTTGCACGATGAAGAAGCCCGTGCCCAGCCAAATCAGGGCGAGGACGCCCAGAATCAATCCCACGCCGATGCCGGCGCTCTTCATGTCGGGCTGAAAGCCGCCACCGGAACCATTGCCATTACCACCACGGGGGCTGGAGCCGCCCCCAAACAAGCCACCCAACTTGCGGCTGAAATCGCGCCAAAGCTCATCCAGGTCGGGCGGGCCCGATTGCGCAGCACCGCGGCGGTCCGGTTGTGCGTGGGGAGGGTTCGCTGGCTTGGGAGGATCGTTCTCTGGCGCAGCGCCTTCGGGTCGCTCAGAGGGCGCAGAGGAATCGTCTCCCCGGCCCCATCGGGAGTCATTCAGGTTGAACATATTGCGCATCCACTGGGGCCACGTGACCTTGGGAGGATTCGGCAGGGATAGTTTCATGGTTTTGTCTCGCGTACAACAGCTCGGGATTGTGCCCAATTACGAACCGGCCCCATGGGGCTCAGGGGAATACTCATCAACCGGGTTTGCGCCGGGAGCCTGACTGGCCACAAGCGCCAAATGTTGGCGCAAAAGCGGCAAGCCCAAGTTTTCACGGGCGCTCACAAACACACGGGGGGTTTGCACCCCATGCAAATCGTAGGTATCTTCCATGCGCAGCGGCTGCAACTCAGGCGGCAAGGCATCCACCTTGTTGAACACCAACAACTGTGGAATTTGATCGGCCCCAATTTCTGCCAACACCGCCTGCACTTGCTCAATCTGTTCGGTGAAATTCGGATTGGATGCATCTACCACATGCAGCAACAGGTCGGCATCGATGGCCTCCTGCAGGGTGGCCTGGAAGGCATCCACGAGGCCATGTGGCAAATCGCGGATGAAGCCCACCGTATCCGACAAGGACACCGTACGCTGCGCGTCACCCAAGTAGAGCTGGCGCGTCGTAGTGTCCAAGGTGGCAAATAACTGATCGGCTGCATACGCACGGGCCTTGACCAGTGCATTGAACAAGGTGGACTTGCCCGCGTTGGTATACCCAATCAGCGAAATATTGAAAGCATCGCGCCGCTCGCGCTGACGGCGTTGGGTCTGACGTTGCCGCTTGACCTTGGAGAGCCGCTCCTTGGTGCGCTTGATGGTCTCGTCGATCATTCGACGGTCCAACTCAATTTGTTTTTCACCCGGGCCACCACGCACCCCAGCACCACCCGTCTGGCGTTCCAAGTGCGACCAACGGCGAACCAGGCGGGTACTAAGGTATTGCAAACGTGCCAGCTCGACCTGCAACTTGCCCTCGTGGCTGCGCGCACGCTGGGCAAAAATTTCCAGAATCAGATAGGTGCGGTCATTGACCGGCAACTCCAGGTGCCGCTCCAAATTGCGTTGCTGACCGGGGCTCAAACTCTGGTCAAACAGAATTTCCGTCGCACCGTGCTGCTGTGCCAGTAGCTTGATCTCATCGGCCTTGCCCGACCCTACAAACAAGGCAGCATCGGGCGCACGCCGTTTGCACGTGATACGGGCAACCGGCGTCAAACCAGCCGTTTGGGCCAACAAGCCCAACTCTTCAAGCTCGGCATCAAAGTTGGGAACACCCAAGTCGACTCCGACCAGAATGGTGGGAGCAACAATCGATGGCGTTTTGGATGTCAAATGGGGAAAGGCGTCTGGCCAAAGGCGCGTGGGTGGGGCGCAAGCCCCACCACATCACGCAGCGGCGTTGTCTTCGGGGGCCGTGGCCAAGTTCACCGCACGTCCGGGGACGATGGTGGAAATGGCATGTTTGTAAACCATCTGAGTCACGGTGTTGCGCAAGAGCACCACGTACTGGTCAAACGATTCAATCTGGCCCTGAAGTTTGATGCCATTGACCAAGTAAATGGACACTGGCACATGTTCCCTGCGCAAAGCATTGAGGAACGGGTCTTGCAAAAGTTGGCCTTTGTTGCTCACGATATTCTCCGTGTTCAAGAGTGAATGAAGCTGGACGATACCACAGCCGCGTAAGCCCGGATCTGACCCAGGCCCATTGCCACGTGCTTAGCGGTCATCCTTGTCGGCATAGGGGTTGGTGGAGGATTTCATTTCGATCCGCAAGGGGGTACCGATCAGGTTGAACTCCTTGCGGAAACGCCCTTCCAGAAAGCGCTTGTAGGCCTCGGTCACATGCTCCAGCGAGTTGCCGTGGATGACGATGATGGGCGGATTCATGCCCCCCTGGTGGGCGTAGCGCAGCTTGGGACGGTAGGCACCGTTTTTCTTGGGGGTCTGGAACTGCACCGCTTCCAACAACAAGCGGGTCAGGACGGGCGTCGGCATTTTGCAATTGGCTGCGCGATGCGCCTGGGCAATCGAATCCCAGACCGGCCCCAGACCTTGGCGCTTCTGCGCCGAGATCATGTGCAAGGCAGCAAACTTGAGAAAGCCCAGTCGGGTTTCCAACGATCGGCGTACCAGCTCACGCTGGTAGTCATCCACAGCATCCCATTTGTTGACGGCCACGACCACGGCACGCCCAGACTCCAGGATGTAGCCCGCGATATGGGCATCCTGGTCGGTGACGCCCTGGGTGGCATCGATGAGCAACAGCACCACACTGGCCGACTCAATGGCCTGCAATGTCTTGACGACGGAAAATTTCTCGATGGCCTCAAACACTTGGCCCTTGCGCCGCAGACCGGCAGTGTCGATCAGTTCAAAGCGCTGACCACCACGCTCAAAAGGCACAGAAATGGCATCCCGGGTCGTGCCAGGCATGTCAAAAGCCACCAGGCGTTCTTCGCCCAGCCAGGTATTGATCAACGTGGATTTGCCCACATTCGGACGGCCCGCGACGGCCAGTTTGATGATCGACGGGTCTTCGACGGTATCGGGCTCATCCGGCAGGGTCCAACCCAAACGATCCAGCGCCATGTCCACCAACGAGCGAATGCCTTGGCCATGCGCAGCCGACACAGGGAACACCTCACCCAAGCCCAGTTCAAAGAACTCGACCAGTTGTGCGCCCTCTTTCATGCCTTCGGCTTTATTGGCAATTACCAGACAGGGTTTGCCCAATTTACGGAGGTATTTGCCAATGTCATGGTCTTGCGCCGACAAACCACCACGCGCATCCACAACGAACACCACGACGTCCGCCTCGGCCACTGCCTGGCGTGTCTGTTTGGCCATTTCGCGGTAGATACCACTGCTGGCGTCGGGCTCAAAGCCGCCGGTATCAATCACGATAAATTCGTGCTTGCCCTGCTTGCCGTTGCCGTAATGACGGTCCCGCGTCAAGCCCGCATAGTCCGCGACAATCGCATCCCGCGTCTTGGTCAATCGATTAAAAAGCGTGGACTTGCCCACATTGGGGCGGCCTACCAAGGCAATAACTGGTTTCATGGTTCAGGACCCTTCAAACTTATTCGGGTCGGAACGCAAAAACGCCGCCCTTTTGCGTAACGGCAATCAATGTCTTACCAACAAGCACAGGGGCACCCACAATGGCAGAGCCGTCCGTACTGGCTCGGTCCATAGGTGCGCCATCGGTGCGCGAGAGGAAATGCAGCAGACCCGAGCTGTCACCGACCACCACGGTCTGCCCCACAGCAAGCGGGGTACCCAGGTCGCGCCAGCGCAATGCCTCAGACACCCAGAGGCGCTCCCCTGAGCTGCGACTCCAGGCCATCAGCTTGCTATCGGCTTCGGTACCGAACACAAACTCGGCATCTCCGGCCAAACCGGTTGTCCCGGCGGCGGCCTTATTCCAGAGCACAGCGCCCTTGCTGGCGTCCACACAGGCAACGGCGGCCCGGTACGAGCGCACACAGACATTGCTCTGTATACGGCTCACGCCGGCCACCAGGTCAACCAGGCGCTCCACTTCATTCGTTCCGCGGCTGACTGCCACAGGGACTTCCCACCGGGAAGCTCCGTTCAAAGGGTTCAGACCCAACAGACGGCCCGCCACGCCCACCACCAAGGTGTCTCCCACAGCCAGCAGAACACCGGCCTGTCCCAGGACCAAAGGATCTGAAGACCGCTGCAATTGCCAAAGGCGTTGACCGCTCGCGGCATCAAACGCAGTGACCGTTCGATCTGCCGACAAGGTAAAAATGCGCGCGCCGGCAACCAAGGGCGTTGTGAGACTTACGGCCCCCAACCGCTGCCGCCACAGCACCTTGCCAGAAGACAAGGCAAGCAACTCGCCAGACTCAGACACCACAGCTGCGGTCTGACCGTCGCTACCCACACCAGAAACCAAGGGTGCACCAACACCCAACTGCCAGGCCACACGGCCGGTCTCACCTTGCAATGCGGTCACCGTTCCACTGGCCGAAGCCAACAGCACCTGAGTCCCCACCACATTCGCCTGCACCGCGCCGTCCAAGGGTCCCACCTGGGTGGACCATACCGCCTTGACTCCAATCAGCCCAATATTGGCACCCAGATCTTTGGGAACCGGTTTACTCGGACCGGAGCAAGCAACGATCGCTAACGCGAGCGAGACAACGCAGGCTCCACGAGACATTTGGCGCAACAAAGTCAACACCATGGTCAATTGGCCGCCGTTTCAGAGGCCCCCAAGGCGCCCAGTTTCACAGACACCAAGCGGCGATACTCTGCACGGGCATCCAGACCTGCCCAAGCTTTTCGGTACTCGACAATCGCTTCCGCTCCCTTACCCTGGGCCATCAGCAAATCGCCCTTCTTGTCCGACACCAAAGCAGAGAACGAGGCAGGATAGCTCTCGCCCAGCACTTTGGAAGCAAGATCAAACTCCTTGGCTTCGATATGAATCCCGGCAAGACGTAGCTTGGCGATCGCCGCATAGGCGGCATCTGCTGGGCTGGTGCCTACCCACGTCAAGGTACCTCTGGCCAGATCGGCCTTGCCACCCTGGTAAGCCAACTTGGCGAGTGACAACCCTGCTTGCTGGGCATACACCGTCGATCCAAAACGCTCTTTCATGTCGCCAAACACACGCTCGGCCAGCACCAAATCGCCGCTGCGCAGCACTTTGTCAACTTCTTCGAACATGGCAGAGGCCTGGACTGCGGTCCGTTTTTGCCAATACTGATAGCCGTTCCAAGCGGCAAATGCTCCCAACACCACAATCAGCAACCCCGTAATCAGATTGCCATACTGATTCCAGAAATGCTTGAGTTGATCGAGTTGTTCTTGTTCTTCGAGGTCGAGGTGATTGGCCATAAAAGGTATCCGTTTAAGCGTTGAATTGTAGGTTGGGCGCCCATTGCGCGACGTCGGCCAGCGGCTGCGTGGTCTGAGCCCCCACGCCATCACGCAGATGCTTCACCGTGACCTGCCCCAGCGCCAACTCGTCGGCGCCAAACACCAAGGCAAATGCAGCACCGCTGGCATCCGCTTTCTTGAACTGTGACTTGAAACTACCCATGCCCTCTGGGCCAGCGGCGTGCATTTGCACACACACGCCCACATCACGCAGTTGCTGCAATGTGCGTAGCACATAAGGCATGGCAGAAGCATCGGGCACCACAGCATAGGCATGTGGCACCTGCAGGGGCACTTGCACACCCTGCTCCTTCAAGAGTTCGAGCACGCGCTCGATACCCAATGCCCAACCCACGGCGGGCGTTGGTTTGCCGCCGATCTGCACAATCAGATCGTCATAGCGGCCACCAGCGCACACCGTACCTTGAGAGCCCAGGCGGTCGGTGACAAACTCAAAGACGGTCAGGTTGTAGTAGTCCAGTCCACGCACCAGGCGCGGATTGATACTGTAAGCAATACCGTTGAGATCCAGGATCGCCTTGAGCCCCTCAAAGTGCGCAAGAGACTCGGCACCAAGGAAGTCCAACAGACGTGGCGCGGCAGCGACCAAGTCCTGCATGGCCGGATTTTTGGTATCGAGGATGCGCAAGGGGTTGCTGTGTAATCTGCGCTTGGCGTCTTCGTCGAGCCGATCCACGTGTTTTTCGAAATAGGCGATCAGTTGCGTGCGGTGTTGTGCCCGCTCCGCGGGTTGTCCCAAACTGTTTAACTCCAGGCGCACATCCGTCAGGCCAATCATTTTCCACAAGGAAGTGGCCAACAAAATCACTTCCGCATCGGTATCCGGGCCGGCAAAACCCAGGGTTTCGACACCTACTTGGTGGAACTGGCGGTAACGCCCACGTTGCGGCTTCTCGCGCCGAAACATCGGCCCCATATAAAACAAACGTTTGCCGCCGTCATAGAGCAAATTGCTCTCCACCACTGCACGCACCACGGCAGCGGTTCCTTCAGGGCGCATGCTCAGATGTTCTGCTTGCCCGTGCTTGTCGGAGCGGTCTTCGAAGGAGTACATCTCCTTCTCCACGATATCCGTCACCTCACCGATACCACGCACAAACAGCGCCGTGTGCTCCAAAATCGGTGTGCGAATATTGCGGAAGGCATAACGCGCCATGCAGGTACGCACCATGGATTCGAACCATTCCCAACGCACCGACTCCGGTGGCAGGATGTCATTCATCCCCTTCACGCCCACCAACTTTTCCGCCTTGCGCGGAACTGCCTTCTCATCCATATGCAATCAAATCAAGTGTTGTGGGAAGACGGCGCAAAGCGTTGTCGAATGTAGTCTTCGACCACCGTCTGGAACTCAGCGGCAATCGCATCGCCGCGAAGCGTCATGCGCTTTTCACCATCAATAAAAACCGGGGCGGCGGGGGCCTCTCCCGTACCGGGCAAACTGATCCCGATATCTGCGTGCTTACTTTCACCAGGACCGTTCACGATACAGCCCATCACCGCGACCTTGAGGCCTTCCACACCTGGATAGGTTGAGCGCCAAACCGGCATTTTTTCGCGCAGGAAGTCATCAATCTGCTTGGTGAGCTCCTGAAAGGTTGTGCTCGTCGTGCGCCCACACCCCGGACAGGCGGTCACACTGGGTACAAACTTGCGCAAACCCAAGGACTGCAAGATTTCGGAGGCAACGACGACTTCCTGTGTCCGTGCTTCACCAGGGGCTGGTGTCAGGGAAACACGGATGGTGTCGCCTATACCGTCTTGCAAAAGCACAGCCAATGCGGCAGTGGATGCCACTGTGCCTTTGGTACCCATGCCTGCCTCAGTCAGCCCCAAGTGCAAGGCATAGCGTGAACGCTGTGCCAAAGCCCGGTAGACCGCAATCAGGTCCTGCACGCCGCTGACCTTACAAGAGAGAATGATTTGCGCTGCAGACAGGCCGATCTCTTGGGCACGTTCGGCGGACTCCAAGGCCGAGAGAATCAGAGCCTCATACATCACCTGCTTGGCATCCCAAGGGGCGGTGCGCTTGCTGTTGTCATCCATCAGAGACGCCAACAACTCCTGGTCCAAACTGCCCCAGTTCACACCAATGCGTACCGCCTTGTCCCACTTCACAGCGGCCTCAATCATTTGGCCAAACTGCTTGTCACGCTTGTCGCCCTTCCCCACATTGCCTGGGTTGATGCGGTATTTCGACAGTGCCTGTGCGCAATCAGGAAACTCGCTGAGCAGCCGATGGCCGTTGTAGTGAAAATCACCCACAAGCGGCACCTCTATACCCATGCGATCCAACTGCTCACGGATGTAAGGCACGGCCTGCGCCGCCTCGGGGGTATTCACGGTAATGCGCACCATTTCAGAGCCCGCCAATGCCAATTCCTTGACCTGGATCGCTGTACCAATCGCATCCACCGTATCTGTGTTGGTCATGGATTGGATGCGAACTGGCGCACCACCGCCCACGGTCACCACGTTACCGCCCCACACCACCCGGGCCTGCAAAGAGTCCCGCAATTGGGGGCTGACGATTGGAATAGGAGAAACGTTTTGCACTACTTCACCTCAAATCGCGCGACATTGTCTTTGGCAATCGCAGCAAGACTGAAGGGCTTGCCCTTCACATCAACATCGGTAACGTCAGCACGCCCGACGACTACCGACAGGGGCAGTGCCCCAGAAACGCCGGTCTCATCACCCTGCGTCAAATTTCTGCGCATCAACACCTGGCCTTTGGCATCGGTAACCTCTACCCACGAAGGGCCCCTCACACGGAACACCACTTGCTGCCCGACAACAGACACAGATAAAGGCGCACTCGCAACTCTGATCGCAGGCGCGGACGCCACTGGTACCACTACAGCGAGCGGAGGTGCCAGCGATACAACTGGCTCCGAGGCAGCCACCGCGACTGTCGGCGCAACCGGCTCTACAACAAGCGATGGCGCAGGATCAGGTGCCGTGTTTGGAGCAACTGGCATCACTTGCACAGCCTCTGAAGGAAGAGAGACCTCATCGGGCGTCACGTCGGCCTGCCACTCCGGGAATAAAAGAACGGCCAATGCGGCAACCAACAAGAGCATGACGACCAAGACTGCCGGTTGCCTGAGCGCAGCAGGCACTGACAGGGCACGACCTTCTCCTGCTGCATGAAAGGGTGCATTGATGCCTCCTTCGCTGGCACCCAAGCGTGGCACATGCTGGTGTGGCAATTTGGATAACACAGGCGCCGGGTCTACCTTAAGGGCACGGCACACACTGGATGCAAGCGCTCGAACAAAAACGGCATCTGGCAGCAAATCAAAACGATCCGCCTCCAGTGCTTCGAGTTTCTTGACCGGCACCTTCATAGACACAGCCAACGCAGCCACATGCAGACCGGCAGCCTCACGTGCAGCGCGCAACAACGCTCCAGCCGTGGCAGGAACTGGCGACTCGTCTGGCGCAGCCGAATCAATTACAGGCAAAGAACTGACTTCACTCATCGAATGCCCCACGTTCAAACAGGCCTAGCTCTTTGGACTGTGGAAACCGCTTGCGCAGCTGCGCACCCAACTGCGCAACGGCATCACGATTACCTAGCCGCTGTTCCACCTTAATCCCCAACCACAAAGACTCTGCGTTGGCCAAATCGCCGTTATTGATACGGCGGATATAGAACTGTGAGCGCACATATTCAGCACGCTGAAACAACACGAGTGCCAAGTTGTAACCCGTCACGGGGCTGCTTGCGTCCAGCTCATACGCTCGTTGCAAACTGGCCTCCGCTTCCGCAGCTTGCCCAGCTTTGGCCTGACAAACACCCATGGTCATCCAGGATTTAGCCTTGTCCACATAACTCGGTTCCGCGATAGCGGCGAGGAATTGGCGATTCGACTCGACCATTCGACCCTGTTGACACAACATCCAACCCAAGTTGTGCTGTACCGAAGATGCCTGTGGATTGATTTGCAGAGCTTTGCGAAAACTCTCCTCCGCCAAAGAGGCATCATTCAAACGCATGTAAATAAGCCCGCGTAAATTGTGCGCCTCAAGCAGCGTAGGATCTGCAGCAATCGATTGCTTCAATTCGTCCAACGCGATGGTCGTCTGCCCATTGTTGTAATAACCCACCGCCAACTCCAGGCGGATACGCGCGCGCTTGCGGGCCAACGTCTCATCCGACTCAGTCAGTAAATCACTTCCAGGCGCTGCGGGCGACGCGCTGGAGGCACAGCCCGCCACCACCGACACCAAGACGCCGAGCACCACGGAGCCGACCAGGCAGCGCCACAGCGATCGGGCAGAAAAAAGCAAATCAGGCATCGGTCCCCTTTGTCGGCTCAGTGCGAGCAATGTCCATTACCGGCTGGAGCATAACGGTTCGCTGCTTGGAAATGCGCTTCGCAACGTCAGTACGGTCTTTAACATCACCAGCTAACTGACCACAGGCCGCGTCAATGTCGTCACCCCGTGTTTTACGCACCGTTGTCACGATGCCGGCGTCACTCAAAATCTTAGAGAAGGCTTGCACCTGTGCTGCACTGGAGCGCTTGAGACCGGAGGCCGGGAACGGATTGAAAGGAATCAGGTTGAACTTGCAGGAAACAGCAGCCCCATCCACGGGGCGCACCAGCGCAACCAGCTCTCGCGCATGCGCAGGCGTGTCGTTGACACCATCGAGCATGCAGTATTCAAAGGTAATGAAGTCCCGGGGTGCAAATGCCAAATAGCGACGGCATGCATCCAGCAACTCTGCCAAGGGGTACTTGCGGTTCAGGGGAACCAAGTTGTCCCGTAAAACATCATTGGGGGCATGAAGAGACACGGCCAAAGCCACCGGGCAATCTGCCCCCAGGCGATCCATCATGGGAACCACGCCCGAAGTGGAAACTGTGACCCGACGACGTGAGAGCCCATAGGCGTTGTCATTGAGCATGACTTGCAGCGCGGGGACCAAGGCTGCATAGTTCTGCAATGGCTCTCCCATGCCCATCATCACCACATTGGAAATGACACGCTGGTTGACACCTAGGTGCTTACGCAAAAAATGCTCGGCAAACCACAACTGCGCAATGATTTCACCCGTGGTCAGGTTCCGGCTAAAGCCCTGGTGCCCGGTAGAGCAAAAACGGCATCCAACGGCGCAACCGGCTTGCGAAGAAATGCACAAGGTGCCACGATCATCTTCAGGGATGAAGACTGCTTCCACCGCATCACCGGCACCAACATCGAATAGCCACTTGATGGTGCCATCCCCCGACAGGTGCTGGGTGATCACAGCCAGCGGCTTCATTTCTGCACAAGTCTTCAGCTTTTCACGCAAAGACTTGGCAAGGTCGCTCATGTCATCAAAGGATGAGGCGCCTCTCTGGTGAATCCAGCGAAACAACTGGGTGGCCCGAAAACGCTTTTCTCCGAGCCGTTCACAAAAGGCGGCCAATCCCTCAAGATCGAATTCAAGAAGATTGGCCGTCATTGCATGTCTTAGCGAGAGTAAACGTTCATGCCAGCGAAGAAGAACGCGATTTCGACGGCAGCGGTTTCAGCAGCGTCAGAACCGTGCACAGCATTGGCATCGATGCTATCGGCGAAGTCAGCGCGAATGGTGCCGGGAGCGGCCTTCTTGGGATCGGTTGCACCCATCAGGTCACGGTTCTTCAGGATGGCGTTTTCACCTTCCAGGGCTTGGATCATCACAGGACCGGAGATCATGAAATCCACCAGATCCTTGAAAAAAGGACGTGCTTTGTGCACTGCGTAGAACGCCTCTGCCTCACCACGGGACAGGTGTGCCATGCGTGCAGCCACGACCTTCAGGCCAGCCGCTTCAAAGCGGGCGTAGATTTGACCGACTACGTTTTTGGCAACTGCGTCGGGCTTGATGATGGAGAGTGTGCGTTCGATAGCCATAGGATTCCTGTTATGAATGAAGAGACATTTACCCCAGCAGAGGCAAAGCGCTGGATTTTACACTGTGATTAGCGGTTTCGACCGCCTCGACGCTGCCCACCTTGCCCGCCGCGGGGGCGGCCTGCGCCGTCTTGGCGCTGACGCGAAAAGCTGTCTGCACCGATATAGCCGAATGCCGTTTTCATGGGGTCGGGCTGGGCGCCTGCCTGGCGATCTGCTGGTTTGTCCTTGCGACCACCGGCACCACGCCCGGCATTCGTACCTGGAGCAGCACTGGCTTTGGGATAAGAAGGTCCCCGACCACCCGCAGACCGGCCGCGGGCAGGATTACGGTTACCAGGTGCCTTGGCAGGACGCCCCGCCCCCTCGGCAAGGCCGTCGGCACGGGGACGCGCGGTACCCGCCGCTTGCGCCAGGGCACGGATGTCCCCGTCATCCAGCTCCATCCAGGCACCACGCTTCAACCCCCGTGGCAGCACCATGGCTCCGTAGCGAATACGGATCAGGCGGCTCACAGCATGACCTACAGACTCCAGCATGCGGCGCACCTCGCGGTTACGGCCTTCGGAAATCGTGACCCGGTACCAGCAGTTGGACCCCTCTCCACCGCCCTCTTCGATGGAGCCGAATTGCGCCATACCGTCGTCAAGCTGAACACCATCCAGCAAAGCCTGCTTTTCTTCCTTGTTCAAGGCCCCCAACACACGCACCGCGTATTCGCGCTCCAGGCCAAAACGCGGGTGCATCAGACTGTTGGCCAGCTCACCCGAGCTGGTGAAGAGCAGGAGCCCCTCGGTATTCAGGTCCAGACGTCCGACAGACTGCCACTTGCCTTGCTGCAACTTGGGCAACTTACGGAATACGGTAGGTCGATTCTGAGGATCATCATGGGTCACCACCTCGCCTGCGGGCTTGTGGTACGCAATCACGCGGGGCGGCGGTGGATCGATTCGGTAGCGAATCGGCTTGCCGTTGACCTTGATGCTGTCTCCAAACTGGATGCGTTGACCTATGTGGGCCGGCTCGTTGTTGACGGAAATACGCCCCTCCAGAATGAGTTGCTCCATCTCCAGGCGCGAGCCCATGCCTGACTGTGCCAGCACCTTGTGCAACTTGGGGGTTTCAGCCTGCGGCAGCAGCACCCGCTTTGGGGGAGCCAGCGCCTCCAGGGCATCGTCCGCATCAAATTGACCAGACACCACGTCCTCAAAGCGGTACACAGCGCTGTCGCCAGCGACGGCGGGTTGCCCAGCTGGTGCCGGGCTTATTCCCGCTTCAGGACCGTTCGCCTGCAAATCGGCAGCGTCAGAAGGCAGGGGTTCGGAGACGTCATTCATGTGAGGGACCCATTTCAGGTTCAGGGGTAATGTGTGCGTCGAGGGACATGGTCATTTGGGGTCCTGCGTCGTTTGCAGTGGGCACGTTGAGCGCCGCCACGGCGGGCTCTTCCATGGCAGATGCCAGATCCTCCAAGGCGTCACCCGCCTGCGCGGGATGCTCCAACAGAGGCAACTGGTCCAAGGATGCCAGACCAAGATCGTCCAGAAACTGCTTGGTGGTGGCGAACAAAGCCGGTCGGCCGGGAGCCTCACGGTGACCAATCACTTCCACCCAACCACGGTCTTCCAGTTGTTTGATCAACAACGAACTGATGGTCACCCCGCGGATATCTTCCATGTCCCCACGGGTGACAGGCTGCCGGTAGGCAATGATGGCCAGCGTTTCCAGCGTGGCGCGCGTGTATTTGGGCGGTTTTTCCGGGTGCAACCGATCCAGGAACTCACGCATTTCAGGGCGGCTCTGAAAGCGCCAGCCGGTAGCAACACTCACCAACTCCATGCCACGCCCGGCCCAGTCATTGCGCAGATCTTCCAACATCTGCTTGATGGAGTCCACACCAATCGCATCCGCAAACAACTCCCGCATGTTTTTCAGCGGCAGAGGTTGTTGGGCACACATCAGGGCGGTCTCCAGGACTCGCTTGGCATCGACCATGTTCATAGTCAGGGCGTTTCGAAAAAGTCACCAGCAAATTGAGCGATCACAGCGATCGTCGTTGGCAAACAGCGCGTCGTCAGCGCATGGGTGTCGGACCACAAGCGGCTAGCTCGGGCTTATCAGTGTCCTCCCGGACCTGCACCCGGATTGTAGCTGAGCCCCCATAGGGCCAGCAGCGCCAGAAAATCAGCAGCTGGTTCGGCATGGAATTCTTGCCAAACCCCTGTGACCGGGTGGTGGAAAGCCAATCGAAATGCATGCAGGGCTTGCCGGTTCATACCGGGTTCCGGGCTGCCGCCGTACAACGCATCGCCGACCAAGGGATGCCCCAGCGAGGCCATGTGCACCCGGATTTGGTGGGTCCGCCCCGTATGCAAAGCGCAACGCACCCAGCAACCCGTCACGGAATTGGCCTGCCAGAATACATCGGTGCGGGCCGGCTTGCCTGGGGACTGCGACAGATCCACCACAGCCATGCGCAGGCGGTTGCGTGGATCCCGGCCAATCGGCTTGTCCACTGTCACTTGCGCCGCCCCTTTCCAAGGACGTTGTGCCAAAGCCAGGTACTGCCGACTGACTTCCCGGGCCGCAATGGCCTTGACCAAGGCGTCCATGGCCGTCCGGGTTCGAGCCACGACCATCAAACCACTGGTGTCTTTATCCAAACGGTGAACAATGCCAGCCCTCGGAACACTGGCGAATTGGGGGTCTCTGGCCAACAAGCCGTTGAGCAGGGTTCCGCTCCAGTTGCCGGGCGCCGGATGCACGACCAGACCCGCAGGTTTATTGATCACCAGTACGTGGGCATCTTCATAGACTACCGCCAACTCCATGGGCTGGGCCTTGAAGGCCTGGCTCTGCTGGGTAGGCCGCAATTCCACTGCAATTGCGTCACCTGCCTTGACCCGCTGCGCCGGCTTGCCCACCGGATGACCGTTAAGAGATACAGCCCCCTCCTCAATCAACTGCTGCAGGTAATTCCTGGAGAATTCGCCGGCAGCTTGGGCAAGTGCGCGGTCAATCCGTTCGCCATGCTGACCAGGGTTCACCTCCACACGACGGAGTTCGACTTCAGAGACCCCATCCAGAACCTCGTCTTCCGAATCGGTGTCAATGGAGTGCGTCGATATAATTCCGCCGGTCTGATTCAAGAAGGTCCCCAAGATGCTGCGTGTGAAATTATCGGTCGTTTATGCCTCACTATGGGCGGCCGTATCGCTGGTCGTAGCCGGATGTTCGTCGGCCCCGATTGACAAGACGGCCGGCATGAGCCCCAACCGTCTGTATGCTGAAGCCAAAGACGAAATGGGATCATCCCAATGGGATAAAGCGGTTCCCTTGCTCGAAAAACTGGAAGCCCGTGCGGCCGGTACGCCATTGGCGCAACAAGCCCAGCTCGACAAAGCCTATGCCCACTACAAAGCAGCCGAGCCCGCACAGGCCCTGGCGACACTGGATCGTTTCGTCAAACTGCACCCTGCCAGCCCCGCGTTGGATTACGCCATTTACCTCAGAGGCATCATCAATTTCAACGACGACCTGGGCCTGCTCTCCTCCATCACGCAACAAGACCTGTCGGAGCGTGACCAGAAAGCAGCAAAGGAATCGTTTGAATCCTTTAGAGAATTGAGCACACGCTTCCCCGAATCACGCTACACACCCGATGCCCGCCAACGCATGGCCTACATCGTGGGTTCACTGGCCCAATATGAAGTGCATGTGGCCCGTTACTACTACAAGCGCGGCGCCTACCTTGCTGCAGCCAACCGAGCCCAGCAGGCGGTCACTGATTACCGCGATGTACCGGCCATTGAAGAGGCGCTGTTCATCCTCTACAAGTCATACGACGCACTGGGCATGGAACAACTGCGCGACGATGCAAAGCGGATTCTGGAGAAGAACTACCCCCAGTCCGACTACGTGCTCAAGGGAGAGAAGACAAATACGGATCCGTGGTGGAAGATTTGGTAAGCGCCTGTAGCGCCTGCAGAAACTCACTCTCCTGCCTCAATAGAGGCATGGCAGGCAGGCTGGCCAACAAACTTCGGCCATAACCCATCTGCAACAGCCGCACATCGCAAATCACCAGCACGCCGCGGTCCGTCTCGCGGCGGATCAAGCGCCCCACACCCTGCTTGAGGGCCATGGCAGCCTGGGGGACCTGGTAATGGGTGAAAGCACTTTTCCCCTCTGCCTCCAGTTGCAAACAACGCGCCTCCACCACCGGGTCGTCCGGGGGGGCAAAGGGAATTTTGTCGATCACCACCATCTGCAGGGCATCACCCGGCACATCCACGCCCTCCCAAAACGAGCCGGTGGCAACCAATATGTAGCCAGTGGCGGCTGCCCCCGTAAAACGGGCCAATAACTCCCGCTTGGGGGCCTCGCCCTGCAACAGCACTTCTACTGGGCCGTCAGCTGGCAAGTGGGCACGCAAGACCTGAACAATACGCCGCATGGCGCGCAAGGTGGTGGTCAGCACCAGCGTGCGCCCACCCAAGATACGGCCGGCCTGCGCAACCAGCTCCGCAACCTGGTCGCTATGGTGCGGATCAGAAGGTTTAGGAAACGCCGCGGGAATATAGAGGCGGGCTTGCCGCGCGTAATCAAAAGGGCTTTGAAGCTGCATCACTCGCGCACCATCCAAGCCATGCGCTGACACAAACGAAGCCAGCCCGGAATCATGACCCAGGGTGGCCGATGTAAATACCCACGCAGGTCCGGCCTGTGCGTCGCCCCGGTCCGCCAGCCGCTCACGCAGCGCGTCAGCAATCGTCAAAGGCGACTCCAGCATTCGCAAACGCAGCCCACACTCAATCCAGCGCACGCCGCCTTCAGGTGGCGGCTGGCGGAAATGCGCCAGCCGCTCTGCCAACACCAGAGCCCTGGCATGCAAGGCCCCAAGCTCCTCTGCACCTTCCGACACGTTGGCCACCGCGGCGGTGGCGGCAACCAAAGCGATGTCCACCTGCGCCAGGGCTTGCAGCCACTGCGCGGGTGCAATTCCTTGCGGCGCGGCACCAACCCAACGCAAACGGGTTTGCGGCGCAGCTGGGGCTTGGCACACCAATTGCCACTCGGCCAATGCGCCTTCAAGACGCATGGCCAAATCCTGCCAATCGGCAAAACCGCGCGCATGCAGCAGGCCCAATGTCACCAGGTCCCGGCCCCAGGCCAGCAACTGGCCCGTACCTAACTGATGGCCCAGAAACTGGATACCAATTTCGTTGAGCTGGTGCGCTTCGTCAAAGACTACGGCATTTACCGTTGGCAGCAACTCAGCCACACCGGACTCGCGGATGTTCCAGTCGGCAAAAAACAGATGGTGGTTGATCACTACCACGTCAGCCACCATCGCCTCACGTCTGGCCCGGTACACATGGCAACCCTGAAACTCTGGGCACTTGGCGCCCGTGCAGTTGTCGCGCGTCGAAGTGACCAGCGGAATCACAGGCGACCGCTCGTCCAGAACCGACAGTTCGGCCAAATCGCCGCTGCGCGTAACCTGCGCCCATTGCTCCACCGATGCCAAAGCCCGCAAGTCCGCTGGGCGTGGCAACACACCGCTATGCCGGGCCTGCTGCAGGCGGCTCAGGCACAGGTAACTGGCACGCCCCTTCAGCAGCGCCACACGCGATGGCAGGCCCAGAGTGGACAGCAGTTGGGGAATATCGCGACCAAATAACTGGTCCTGCAAGGCCTTGGTCGCCGTGGACAGCAGGGTGCGCCCGCCGCTGAGCAAAGCGGGCAGCAGGTAGGCGAATGTTTTTCCAATGCCGGTGCCGGCCTCCACCACCAGCACACCGCCCTGCTCCATCGTCTGGGCCACGGCCTGGGCCATGGCGCGCTGGCCTTCCCGCGGCGTGAAGCCGTCGACTGCCCGCGCGAGAGGACCCTCCGCCTCCAAGGCCTGCGCTACGGCATCGGTCAGCATCACAACTCAAGCGGGCTCGTCGGGTTGCAGGGCATGCTGCAAACGGGCGATCTCATCGCGCAGGGCGAGTCGGCGCTTTTTGAGCCTGCGCATCATCAACTCGTCAGTCGGGGCATCCGCATCGGCGCGGTCTATCAGTGCATCGAGATCACTGTGTTCCATGCGCAACTCAATCAGGCGCCGCGGCGGGGAGTGGTGATTCGTTTCCAAGGGCAAATAGGGGGGAGTACGTGGTTAAATGACGCAGTTTTGCAAAACGTCCACTCGATAATACGGCCGGACTGGAATCCCCCGGACTAATTCCCCCAAATTGCCCACACACCATGGCCACCACTGGATACCGACTCACCGCCTCCACCGGCATCCACAAGGGTGACCGCGAATACCAGCAGGACCAGGTTGCACTGCTCAAGCACCCGCGTGTCAATGGCTGCCTGCTGGCGGTCGTGGCCGATGGCATGGGAGGCCGCAGCGGCGGACGCAAGGCCTCTGACCAGGTGATGATGACGGCGAAACAACTGTTTGAACGGTATGACCCCGATACCGATGACGCTGCGGCAACCCTGATGCAGGTGGTGCAGGAAGCCCATATCGTGATCAAACTCACGGCCATTTCGTCCGAAGAGGAGCCACACAGCACGCTGGCCGCCTTCCTGATCAATCCTGGTGGCGACTGCCACTGGGCCCACACGGGCGACTCCCGGATCTACCACTACCACGGCAACCGCTTCGTCAAGCGCACCATGGACCACTCCTATGTGCAAGCCTTGGTGAATCGCGGGGAGCTCACCGAAGAACAGGCTGCCGTGCACCCGCAGTCCAACATCCTGATGGGCTGCCTGGGCACCGAGAGTGATCCTCCGGTGGACCTGCATTTCATCCCCAAGCTGCGCGCTGGCGATGTGCTGATGGCCTGCAGCGATGGTGTATGGCACTACTTCAACAACGGTGAATTGGGCTCTGTGTTGTCCACCCTGTCGGCACGCGAGGCCACCGAGTTTTTGATCGAAAAAGCACGCTCACGCGGCCATGGCGGGGGTGACAATCTGTCCCTGGTGGTGGTGAAAATCGAATCCCTGCACGCCTGAAACGGGAGTTCAGGACTCACGTGCTTGCCTACTGTGGCTGAGGCAACGCAGGCCGTGCTTCCTTAGAGTCACGAAGACGCTTGTCGCGTGCAGCACGGCGCTCCTGCGCGGCACGCTGCTTGGCGGCATAGGCATCACGCAGCGCAGCCTGCTCTGCCAAGGAGGGTGCAACCGCTGTCGGCTTGCTGGCTGTCATAGACGGCGGCGACACTTGGCGGTGGGCTTCTTGCTTCTCATGCTGGGCCAGCAGACGTTCGGCTGTGGCATCTGGCTGTTCTGCCACAGGCGCTTCGCGCTCGCGAGCCTTCTCCGCACTGCGCTGCAATTGTTCTTGCGCGCGCTGCTGGCGCTGAGCTGCGTTCAGGGAGGCCTCTTGCCGTTTGAGCTCACGCTCCAGCACACGACGCTTGGCAGCAACCTGGTCCAGGCAAGACTGAACAACAAAACGGTCGTAACAAGCCTGCTCCTGCCGGGCGAAGTCGGCCTCGGCGCGTGAGCGCTCAGCCGTGATGCTTTGCTGCTGAACCTGCGATGCGTCCTGTGCCAGCGCCGGGACAAACAGCCATCCCCAGCACACCAGCAGGGTCACTCCTACTCGAGAGCCTGTCATGTCAGTCGGGTGTCTACAACCCGGCGCTCCAGATCCAGGAACTCCTTGGATTGCATTTCCGTCAAGCGGGAAACGGTGCGCGGAAACTCGTGCGACATGGGCCCCTCGGTGTACAGCGCCTCGGGTGCCACGGCAGCCGACATGATGAGCTTGACGCGCCGGTCATACAGCACATCCACCAACCAGGTAAAACGCCGTGCCTCTGACGCCATACGCACGGGCATGTGGGGAACATCGCTCAAAAACACGGTATGAAACTGCGAGGCAATCTCCAGGTAATCGTTCTGGGAGCGAGGTCCGCCACAAAGCGTTTTGAAATCAAACCACACTACACCGCCCGCTTTGCGCCGTGCCCGGATTTCGCGTGACTCGATGTGCAGCAAAGGGTCTTCATCGTGCATTTCGGCCAATGCATTGAAGGTGGCGGTCATGGCCTCATCAGCCTCTGCACCGCAGGGCGTATGGTAGAGCTTGGCATCCTCCAGGGTGCGGCGGCGGTAGTCGGTTCCGTTGTCCACATTCAGCACCTCCAGCTTGGCATTCAAGAGCGCAATGGCTGGCAGTATGCGGTCCCGGTGCAAGCCACCGGGATAGAGGTCATTGGGCTTGAAGTTGGACGTGGTCACAAAACCCACGCCGTTGTCAAACAAGGCATTGAGCAATCGGTGCAAAATCATTGCGTCGGTGATGTCCGCCACATGGAATTCATCGAAACAAATGAGGCGGTAGCGCTTGGCCATGCGCTTGCCCAGTTCGTCCAGCGGGTTCACCGTACCCTGCAAATCCACCAACTCGCGGTGCACCTCACGCATGAACTCATGAAAGTGCAACCGGGTCTTGCGCTTCAAGGGAACTGCATTAAAAAAGCAGTCCATCAAAAAACTCTTGCCCCGCCCCACCCCGCCGTACATGTAAACCCCGCGAGGAATCTCGGGCCGGTTGATCAGTTTCTTGAGGGCGTTCGAGCGCTTGGATTTGTACGCCGCCCAATCCTGGGCACAGCGCTCCAGCGCGTCCACCGCGCGCAATTGTGCGGGGTCAGCCGTATATCCACGGGCCTTCAACTCCGCCGCATAGGCTTCTTTGACGCTCAAGACATGCTCCGGTATGCTACAAAAAGAGAAGCTGCTAGCGCACTATTCATGCGGGCTAGCAGCTTATTTGGTGCAAAACTATCAGAAGTTCAGCGTGCGCTTGTCTACGGCCAGGGCCGCTTCCTTGGTCGCTTCACTCAGGCTCGGGTGGGCGTGGCAGATGCGGGCGATGTCTTCCGCGCTGGCCTTGAACTCCATGGCCACCACAGCCTCAGAGATCAATTCCGACGCCTGCGAACCGACGATGTGCACACCCAGGATTTCGTCCGTCGTAGCGTCTGCCAGGAACTTCACAAAACCGGTGGTGTCACCCAAAGCACGTGCACGGCCATTCGCCAGGAATGGGAACTGACCCGCCTTGTAGGCCACGCCATCCGCCTTGAGCTGCTGCTCGGTACGGCCAACCCAAGCAATCTCGGGGCTGGTGTAAATCACCCATGGGATGGTGTTGAAGTTGACGTGACCATGCTGACCGGCAATGCGCTCAGCCACGGCAACGCCCTCTTCTTCCGCCTTGTGCGCCAACATGGGGCCGCGCACCACATCACCCACCGCCCAGACACCGGGCAGATTGGTTTTGCAGTCAGCATCCACCACGATCGCACCGCGCTCGTCCAGCGCCAAGCCTACCGACTCGGTGTTCAAACCGATGGTGTTGGGCACGCGGCCGATGGAGATGATGAGCTTGTCGACATCCAGCGTCTGGGCTTCGCCCTTGGCGTTGGTGTAGGCCACCGACACGCCCTTCTTGCCGTTCTTGATCTCGCCGACCTTCACGCCCAGCTCAATCTTCAGGCCCTGCTTGGTGAACGCCTTGTGCGCTTCCTTGGCCACACCTTCGTCCACTGCGCCCAGAAACGTGGGCAAGCCTTCGAGAATGGTGACTTCAGAACCCAGGCGCTTCCACACGGAGCCCATTTCCAAGCCAATCACGCCGGAGCCGATCAGACCCAGTTTTTTGGGCACGGCACCGATGTTCAACGCACCGTCGTTGGACAGGACGTTAACTTCATCAAAAGGCGTACCGGGCAATGCGCGGGCATTGGAGCCAGTGGCGATGATGATTTGCTTGCCGGTAATGGTTTCTTCTGCAGCGCCAGCCACCTTGATTTCGTAGCCGCCTTCAGTCGCCTTCACGAAAGAGCCGCGGCCGTGGAAGAAGGCAACCTTGTTCTTCTTGAACAGGTACAAGATACCGTCGTTGTTCTGCTTCACCACGGTGTTCTTGCGGGCAATCATCTTGGCCACATCCATGCTCACACCCTTCACCTCAATGCCGTGCTCGGCAAAGTGGTGGTTGGCATGGTTGAAGTGCTCGGAGGATTGCAGCAGCGCCTTGGAAGGAATGCAGCCCACGTTGGTGCACGTACCGCCGGGAGCGGGGCCGCCTGCGGCATTCTTCCACTCGTCGATACAGGCCACGTTAAAGCCCAGCTGGGCGGCGCGGATGGCGGCGATGTAGCCACCAGGGCCACCGCCGATAACGATCACGTCGAATTGTTTGCTCATGCTGTGTGATCCTTAGATGTCAAACAGGAGTCGTGCGGGATCTTCCAGCGCTTCCTTCATGGCCACCAGGCCCAAGACAGCTTCACGGCCGTCGATGATGCGGTGGTCGTAGGACATGGCGAAGTAGTTCATGGGACGAACCACCACTTGGCCGTTCTCGACCATGGCGCGATCTTTGGTCGCGTGCACGCCCAGAATGGCGCTTTGTGGAGGGTTGATGATGGGGGTAGACATCATGGAACCGAAGGTGCCGCCGTTGGAGATGGAGAAAGTACCACCGGTCATTTCTTCAATGCCCAGCTTGCCATCCTTGGCCTTCTGGCCGAATTCAGCAATCTTCTTCTCAATGTCTGCAAAGCTCATCTGGTCTGCATTGCGCAAGATGGGCACCACCAAGCCGCGGGGCGAGCCCACGGCGATACCGATATCGAAGTAGCCGTGGTAGACGATGTCGGTACCGTCCACGGAGGCATTCAATACGGGGAATTTCTTCAGGGCGTGCACAGCAGCCTTGACGAAGAAGCTCATAAAGCCCAGCTTGCAGCCGTGTTCCTTTTCGAAACGCTCTTGCATGCGCTTGCGCATGTCCATGACCGGAGCCATGTTGATTTCGTTGAAGGTGGTCAGGATGGCGTTGGTGGACTGCGACTGCAACAGGCGCTCGGCCACGCGGGCACGCAGGCGGCTCATGGGAACGCGCTGCTCAGGGCGGTCGCCCAGGTTCACGGAAGGAGCTGCCACTTGGGGCAGGGATTTGGTCGGAACGCCCGTGGGGATTGCGGCAGCAGCTACTACTTTAGGAGCAGCAGCGGCAGCCAACACATCACCCTTGGTGATACGACCGTCTTTGCCTGTGCCTTCGACGCTGGATGCTGCGATGCCGTTGTCGGCCAGCAGCTTGGCGGCGGCGGGCATGGCCACACCAGCCTTGGAGTTGCTGGCTGCGGCGGCAGCAGCCACAGGGGCGGCTGCTGCAGGGGCAGCGGCGGAAGCGGCGGCAGGAGCCACGGCACCAGCCACTGCCGCGGTGTCGATGCGGGCGATCAGCTGCTCAGCAGCCACGGTGGCGCCATCAGCAGCCACCAACTCGACCAGCACGCCGGCAGCAGGTGCAGGCACTTCCATCACGACCTTGTCGGTTTCGACTTCGATCAGGATTTCGTCGACAGCAACTGCCTCGCCGACCTTCTTTTTCCATTGCAACAAGGTTGCTTCCGCCACAGATTCAGACAGCTGTGGGACTTTGACTTCTACGATTGCCATATCAAATTCTTTCCGTAATGTGTTGTAGGTGCGAAGTGCTGCTGACTTACTTGGTCAGCACGAAGCCCTTCAGCTTGCCAAAAGCGCCTTCGACCAGAGCCTTTTGTTGCTCCTGGTGCAAGTGGGAGTAGCCCACTGCCGGCGAAGCAGATGCCGCACGGCCGGAGTAGCCCAGCTTCTGGCCTTCCAACATGTTTTCGTGGATGTAGTGCTGCACGAAGAACCACGCGCCCTGGTTTTGCGGCTCGTCCTGGCACCACACCACGTCGGTGGCGTTGGGGTACTTCTTCAGTTCGGTCGCAAAGGCCTTGTGCGGGAAGGGGTACAACTGCTCCACGCGGAGGATGGCGACATCGGTATCGCCCTTCTCTTCGCGCTTCTTCACCAGGTCGTAATACACCTTGCCGGAGCAGGCAATCACACGCTTGACCTTGTCACCCTTGAGCTCCTTGCTCTCAGGAATCACGGTCTGGAAGGCGCCCTTGGTGAACTCGGACAGCGGCGATGTAGCGTCCTTGTTACGCAGCAAGCTCTTGGGCGTCATGATGATCAAAGGCTTGCGCAGGTTGCGCACCATCTGACGACGCAGCACGTGGAAGATCTGGCTGGCCGTGGTGGGCTGCACGATCTGCATATTGGTGTCAGCCGCCAATTGCATAAAGCGCTCCAGGCGTGCCGAGCTGTGCTCGGGGCCCTGACCTTCGTAGCCGTGCGGCAGCATCAGCGTGATGCCGTTCACACGGCCCCACTTCACTTCGCCGGACGCGATGAACTGGTCAATCACCACCTGGGCGCCGTTGGCGAAGTCACCGAACTGCGCTTCCCAGATCACCAGGGTGTTGGGGTCGTTGGATGCGTAGCCGTATTCAAAGCCCAGCACCGCTTCTTCGGACAAGATGGAGTCGATGACAACAAACGGGGCCTGGTTGTCGGCCACGTTTTGCAAGGGCACGTAGGTACCGGCATCCCACTTTTCACGCTTCTGGTCGTGGATCACGGCGTGGCGGTGGGTGAAGGTGCCGCGTCCGCAGTCTTCGCCCGACAGGCGCACCGGGTAGCCGCTGGCCACCAGGGAGGCGAAAGCCATGTGCTCGCCCATGCCCCAGTCCACATTCACTTCACCACGGCCCATGGCGGCACGGTCGTCGTAGACCTTTTTCACCAATTGGTGGGGCGTCACGCCATCGGGAATGGTGGTGAGCTTTTCTGACAAGCGCTTCCACTCTGTCAAAGGCAGTGCCGTGTCGCCGGCGTCGGTCCACTTCTTGCCCAAAAATGGCGACCAGTCCACCGAGTACTTGCTCTTGAAGTTGGTCAGAACCGGGTCTACGGTGTGCTTGCCCGCATCCATCGCGGCGCGGTATTCCTTGACCATGGCATCACCCAACTCAGCGCCCAACCCTTGGGCGGACAGCTTGTCTGCGTACAACTTGCGAGTTCCGGGGTGGGCCGTAATCTTTTTGTACATCAGCGGCTGGGTCAGCGCAGGGGTGTCTTGCTCGTTGTGGCCCAGCTTGCGGTAGCAAGTGATGTCGACCACCACGTCCTGGCGGAACTCCATGCGGAACTCCAGTGCCAGTTGGGTCGCCAGCACCACGGCTTCCGGATCATCACCATTCACGTGCAGCACAGGCGACTCGACCATCTTCACGATGTCGGTACAAAACGCACTGGAGCGCATGTCGCGTGGGTCAGAGGTGGTGAAACCGATCTGGTTGTTGATGATCAGGTGGACCGTACCGCCCGTGGTGTATCCACGGGTTTGGGCCAAAGCCAGCGTTTCCTGGTTCACACCTTGGCCGCCAAAGGCCGCATCACCGTGCACCAGCACAGGCAGCACTTGGGTACCCCTGGGATCATCACGGCGATCCATGCGGGCACGCACCGAACCTTCCACCACGGGGTTCACAATCTCCAGGTGCGAAGGGTTGAAGGCCAGCGAGAGGTGCACCGGGCCGCCAGGGGTGGATACGTCCGAGCTAAAGCCCTGGTGGTATTTCACGTCGCCTGCAGGCAGCTCTTCGGGCGCAGTGTGGTCAAACTCGGCAAACAGGTCTGCCGGCATCTTGCCCAAGGTGTTCACCAACACATTCAGGCGCCCCCGGTGGGCCATGCCGATCACGATTTCCTGCACACCTTTGGCGCCCGCTTGCTGGATCAGTTCGTCCATCGCGGCAATGAAGCTCTCCCCCCCTTCGAGGGAGAAACGCTTCTGCCCCACATACTTGGTGTGGAGGAAGCGCTCCAAGCCTTCTGCTGCGGTCAGGCGCTCCAGAATGTGTTTTTTCTTCTCGGCATTGAACTGGGGTTTGCTACGGCTGGCCTCCAGTTTTTGCTGCCACCAACGCTTCTGGTTCTGGTCGGTGGTGTACATGTACTCCACGCCAATGGTGCCGCAGTAGGTTTCACGCAGGGCGTTCATGAGCTCGCGCAGGCTCATCGACTCCTTGCCAAAGAAGGTGTTGCTGATGTTGAAGACCGTTTCCTGGTCTGCATCACTGAAGCCATAGAAAGAAGGCTCCAGCTCGGGAATCTTGTCACGCTCCGTGCGCTTGAGGGGGTCCAGATCGGCCCAGCGAGCGCCAACGTTGCGGTAGGCCGCAATCAATTGCTGCACGGCGGTACGCTTGCGGCCCATTTCGGAATCGGCACCGGTGGCCATGACGGTCTGCTTGACGCCCTTTTTGGCCAGATCAACAAACGCGTTGATCACCGGCATGTGGGCTACGTCTTTGGAGGTGGTACCGTCGGCTGCAGGGACGTTTTGCAAGGCGTCGAAGTAATCGCGCCAAGTATCGGGAACGCTGCCGGGATTGGCTAAGTAGTTTTCGTACATCTCTTCGACGTACGGGGCATTGCCACCGAACAGGTAGGTATTGCCTTGGTAGGTTTGGTACACGGACGAAGCCGTGCTCGCACCATGGGAGCTGGAATCACTCATATTTCGCTGACCTCCGTTCCCCTTCAGGGAACATTAGCTGGTTAAAGCTGGTTAATTAACCTTCCGCGACACGGCTGAACCGATTGGCGGATGCGACTGTGGCATGGGAAGGGCCTTCATTGCAGGGCGGATTGTGCCACTTTATGCCGACTGGGCAAAGGTTATTTTGCGGCTCAGACATCCACCGCGACCAACACCCTGCCGGCCAGAAATGCAGCACACAGACGGAATCTTGCCCACCCAAAGTCACCCGTGACGTCTTTCCGATCGGCAACAACGCCGACGGATCGGTCACGGTGAATGCGAAACAGGATGCGATGTGGTCTGCACCAAGAAAACACCGGAAGTCCCTAGGCCGGATTGCCCGCCAGATCGCGAATTTGCTGCAAAGCAGCAGGGTCTTCCATCGTCGTCAAGTCGCCTGGATCCCGCCCTTCACATACCGCCTGAATGGCGCGGCGCAGCAGCTTGCCGCTGCGGGTTTTGGGCAACACACTCACAAAACGCACCCGTGCCGGGCGCCCCACGGCCCCCAGAGTCTGGTCTACCACTTTCATGACCTCGCCTTCGAGCTTCAACCGGGCCGCATCGTCCACCAGCAGGCTGGCGTCTTTCACCACCGCAAACGCCATGGCCACCTGGCCCTTGAGTGCGTCGGCCACGCCCACCACCGCCACCTCCGAAATATTGGGATGGCTGGAAATGCTTTCTTCGATTTCGCGCGTCCCCAGGCGGTGACCGGCGACATTGATCACATCGTCGGTACGCCCCAAGATGAAGTAGTAGCCATCCTGGTCACGCACGCCCCAGTCGAAGGTGCTGTAGACCAGCTTGCCCGGAATGCTGCTCCAGTAGGTTTTGACAAAACGTGCATCGTCTTGCCACACGGTCTGCATGCAGCCAGGAGGCAGCGGGCCTTCAATCGCCACCACCCCTTTCTGGTCGGCACCGGTCAGCTCCTCTCCCGTGTTTTCATCCAAGAGCTTGACGTTGTAGCCATACATGGCCACGCCCGGGCTGCCAAACTTGCTCGCGGCCTTTTCCACGCCGTTGGCAATGCTGAGAATGGGCCAGCCGGTCTCGGTCTGCCAGTAGTTGTCGATGATCGGCTTGCCCAGCGCACCGCTGATCCACTGCGCGGTCGGTTCATCCAGCGGCTCTCCGGCCAAGAACAAGGCACGCAGGCTGGACAGGTCGTATTTGCTGAGCAGTGCTGGGTCCTGTTTCTTGAGCACCCGCACAGCGGTGGGGGCGCTAAACATCACCGTCACCTTGTATTTCTCCACCAGGCTCCACCACACACCGCCATCGGGCCGGGTGGGCAAGCCCTCGTACATGATGGTGGCCATGCCGGCGATCAGCGGGCCATAAATGATGTAGCTGTGCCCCACCACCCAGCCAATGTCGCTGGTCGAGAAGTAGGTCTCACCGGCCTTGCCGCAGTAGATGTGCTTCATGCTGGCGGCCAACGCCACCGCGTAACCACCGGTGTCGCGCTGCACACCCTTGGGCTTGCCAGTGGTCCCGCTGGTGTAGAGCGTGTAGCTGGGGTGGGTGGCATCCAGCCACACGCACGGCACGGTGGTGTCCAGATGCGCGGCACGCAAGTCGGCCCACAGGTGGTCCCGCCCGGCCACCAACGCCATGGTTGCCAGCTTGCGATCCACCAACAGCACGGCGGACGGCTTGTGGGAAGACAGGGCAATCGCCTCGTCCAGCAGAGGCTTGTACTCCACCACCTTGCCGCCGCGCGAGCCTGCATCGGCACTCACGATGACGGTGGGCGACGCGTCCTCGATACGGGACGCCAGCGAGCCCGAGGCAAAACCGCCAAACACCACCGAATGGATGGCACCAATGCGCACACAGGCCAGCATGGCAAATGCAGCCTCGGCCACCATGGGCATATAGATCAGCACCCGGTCGCCCTGGCGCACACCCAGTGCCTGCAGCGCGGCTGCCATGCGCTGCACTTCGGCGTGCAGCTGCCGAAAGCTGTAGACCTGTTCGGTATTCGTCTCAGTGGAGACGGCAATCAGGGCCGCTTGGTCAGGCCGGGTGGCCAGGTGGCGATCCACCGCGTTGTGGCAGAGGTTGGTAGTGCCGCCCACGAACCAGCGGGCGAAGGGCGGATTGCTGTAGTCGCAGACCTGCCGGGGTGGCGTGTGCCAGTCGATCAGGGCCGATTGTTCAGTCCAAAAGCCATCGCGGTCATCGATGGAGCGGCGGTGAAAGTCGGCGTAGCTTGTCATTGTGTGTCTCCTGTCGGGCCTATCAAACTGAATTCATAATTATGGATAAGCAACTTGCTACAAGCTGACTCATCCGAATTCAGTGGCCCCATAGCGGGGCAACGGCTCGCCGCCGCGCCCTGCAAGCCCCCTCAGAAACACAAACCGCGCTATTTGATAAGCGCTTGCATCTCCTTGAAAGCGGGGTGTTCGGCCGAACGCAGCCACTCAAATCCGACCATTTCGGTCGTGACCAGCTCGGCGCCCGCACCGGCCAGGCGGTCAAACGCGGCATCGCGGTTGCGCTCGGTGCGGGAGGTACAGGCGTCAGTCACCACCCACACATCGAACTCGTCCTCCAGCAGATTCAAGGCGGTTTGCAACAGGCACACATGGGCTTCGCAACCCGCAATCACCACCATGCCGCGCTCGGAAGCTGCGGGCTTTTGTAGGTGCTTGGGCAGGCTGCGGGCATTACCCTGCACCGGCTTGGCGGGCGGGCGCAGCCATTCGCCCAGCCCCTCTTCCACCGCGCTGAACTGCATTTTGCTTAGCAAGCGCGCATTGGCCGATTGCAGCGCTGCGGCCAGCTCGGGCACCGTGGCGCCCAGGCCACTGGGGTTTTGCTCGGTGTACACCACAGGCACTTCCAGCAGGGCCGCCCACTGCGCCAGGCGGTTGGCGTTGGCCAGCACCGCAGCCGATTCAAACATCGCGGGCATCAGGCGGGCCTGATAGTCCACCAGCACCAGCTGGCTCTCTTCCAATTCAATCAACATCGCCATCCTCCTTGCGTTGCGTGCGAGCATAACCGCGCAGGCTGCGCTGCGCAGCCCGGCTGCGGTGCTCTAACCAAACAAATCCACCTGGGCAAATTCCTCGGGCACAGCCGCCGCAGCCGCCTGCGCAGGCGACGCCACCAGGCGCAACTGCACACTTTCTATATAGGCAGCCAGCGCGTCCACCGCCAGGGCATTGGTCCCGCTGAGCTTGCTGGGGTCGTGGATCAGCAAGACCCCCACGGCCATGGACAGCAGCGCCATGGTCTCACGCTGCAACAGCGCCGGACTGCAACCCAGCAGCTGCAAGGCCTGGGTCACCGGGGCCAGTGAATCCATCAGCAAGCTGGCCAGCCCGTCACCCATGCGTCCCAGACCCCGTCCGTCGCTGGACAGGACATGCAGCAGCAAATGTGCCTCGGCCGGATGCGCCAGAAAGTAGGCAAACCAGGCCTGGGACCGCGCCGCAAAGCCCCCTTCTGGCGCGCTGCGTGCCACCTTGGCCGCCAGGGCTGCGGCCTGCGCACGCGCCAAGCTGTCGGCCAGCACCGCTTCAAACAGCGCCTGCTTGCCCGGAAAGTAGGCATACAAGGCACCCGCCGTATAGCCCGCCCGCTTGGCAATGTCGCGCACATTGGTACTGGCCACCCCGCCCTCGGCCACGGCCTGGCGCACGGCGCGTAGCACCAGATCGCGCCGGGTTTGCGCCATTACCTCTTGCCTGGATCGCCGGGAATCACTCACACAGAGCCTTTAGCATTGAACAAAAGCCAATTATTACAAACCTTGTTTTTAAAACCATTGGAAGTTTTTAATATTGAACAATGTTCAAATAAAAATACAAACAACTGCATACATTTTTGTCCATCAAAAGCAAATTGTTATGAATCAATGACTTAGCAAGACAATCTAAGAAGTCACATTGCTTGACAAGCTCCAGCCGTGCCCCTAGAGTGCGCCACATGCGAAAAATCCTCCTCATCGCCCTGCTTGCCGCCTGCGCCTCTGCCCAGGCCAGCCCCCAAGGCACGGGTGATGAGATAGGCCATTTCATGACCGAGCGTGGCCTGCTGTCGCGCATTGGCTCTGTGGGCGAAAAGGTGGAGGCCCGTGCCACCGAGCTGGTCATGAACTCCATGGCGTTCCTGGGCGTTCCCTACAAGCGCGGCGGCACCAATTCCGACACCGGCTTTGACTGCAGCGGCTTTGTGCGCGCCATCTACGAGCAAACCGCAGGCTTGGTGCTACCCCGCCGTGCAGAGCAACAAGCTGCCGCCACCCAAAAAATCGACAAAACCGACTTGAAGCCCGGCGACTTGGTGTTTTTTAACACCCTGCGCCGCACCTTCAGCCATGTCGGTATTTACGTGGGCAATGGCAAGTTCATCCACTCCCCCAAACCCGGCGCCGAAGTGCGCGTGGAAGACATGGGCGTGAGCTACTGGGCCAAGCGCTTTGACGGCGCTCGCCGCGTCAGCACCGACGAATCCGCAGCAAGCGCCACGACAGCCGCCAGCCGCTGAGCCAGCGGTGCGCTTTGGCGCAGCAGGTTTTGCCCGGCCGGGGCCGCACCACCAGCCAAGGTGGTATGTTCCAACGATGAAAACACAGATAGACCACCTCGTCGTTGCAGCCCACACCCTGGAACAGGGTGTGCAGTGGTGCGAAGCCACCCTCGGCATCACCCCGGAAGCCGGCGGCGAACACAGCCAGTTCGGCACCCACAACAAGCTCTTCAAGATCGCCACGCCGGCCCACCCGCTGGCGTATTTCGAGATCATCGCCATCAACCCCGGCGCCAAAGGCCCGGCCAACCCGAACGCCAAACGCTGGTTCGACCTGGACAGCCCCGAACTGCGTGCCGCGGTCGCCAAGGAACCGCGCCTGGTGCACTTTGTGGCGGGCACGGATGAGATGCAAACCGCCCGCATCGCCCTGAAAAACTTGGGCATCGACCGCGGCCCGGCCATGCCGGCCAGTCGCCATTCGCGCAAAGGCGTGCTGCACTGGCAGATCACCGTGCGGGAAGATGGCTACCGTCTGTTTGAAGGCTGCCTGCCCACGCTCATCCAATGGGGCAAACCGGACGACGCCGAGCCCCTGCGCCTGCACCCGCGCAACAGCCTGCCGCGCAGCCGCGTCAGCCTGGACAGCATCGCGGTGAGCCACCCGAGCGCCGCCAAGCTGCAAGCCGCCTATGCCGCGATCGGTCTGGGAGACATCCCTGTTTCCGAGGGCCCGGCCAACCTGAGCGCCACCCTCAAAACCCCCAAGGGCCTGGTCACGCTGCAAAGCCTGGGGATTTAAGCTGCGGGCTCCGGCAAGCAATTGCTCCTTTTTTGATAGCTGCTTGCGCATATTCCACGGGCGCTAGCAGCCATTTTGACCATGAACCGCAAGCGCACACCGCCTCTGCCCGCCGACCCAAGCCACCCGGAGCCCGACGCTGATGGCACCGTGCACGGCCAGTTCCGCCCGCGCATCACGCTGATGACGCTGGGCCGGGGCGAGGGCCTGCTGGGCCTCAAGCCCCAGGGCAAGCTTGCGCCCCGCGGCGACAGCGTGACGCTGGCGCAGTTCGACTGGACCTACCGCACACCAGCAGGCGACCGCTGGGAAACGCCCGCCCCCACGTCCATCCTCAACAGCCGCCCGGCCGCATGTGAAGAGCTGTTCGACACCGGTGGCCCGGTAGTGCGCCTGCAGCGCAACCTGGTGGCCGAGGCCGACGCCATGGACGCGGTGTGGGACCTGGGCTTTGTGCCGCTGGCGGACACCACCTTCCAGTGGCGCAGCCAGAAACAGCGCCCGCACCTGGGTGCCGTGTGGACGCTGCCGCAGGAAGACCACTTTGGCGACTTCTGGGCCGACCAGGTGCCCCAGCTCCAGGCCAAGGGCTGGACGGTGGTGGTGCAGCCCGGCTTTGCACACGAGAGCGTGCCGGTGGAGCGCTGGAAACTCATCCTCAGCCCCGACACCGGTGAGGTGCTGGGCAAAGAGCTGGACAGCCCCCTGGTGAAACCCGCCCGCGGCGTCGAAAAACTGGCCCTGCCCGAGCGCGAGGGCGAATGGCTGCTGAGCCTGGGCATAGAGATTGACGGCGAGACGCTGGACCTCGCCCCCATGCTAGCCAACCTCATCAAGCGCGACCCGCGCTGGCTGATCCGCAACTACCTCGACACCTTGGACGACCTGGCCACGGTCTCGCTGCGGGCACCGGGCGGCAAGCGCATCGACGCCGAAGCCGGCCCGCTCAAAGCCATCGTGGGCGCCATGGTGGATTTGCTGACCGACCCGCAACGCATGGCGCCCAAGGGCCCCCTCCAGCTGGGCGCGTGGGAAGCCCGCCGCATCAACACCCTGCGCGCCAGCCTGCTGGACGCCTCACGCGTGGGCGCCCACCAAGGCTGGCAGCTGGAAGGCGACGCAGGCCTGGCCACGCTGGCCAAACGCTTGCACACCATCGGCCAGCCCCAGCCGGTGCCAGCCCCCCAAGGCCTGCAGGTGCAACTGCGCCCTTACCAGCTGGAAGGCCTGGCCTGGCTGCAATACCTGCGGGCGCAGCACCTGGGCGGCATCCTGGCCGATGACATGGGCCTGGGCAAAACCGCCCAAGCGCTGGCCCATGTGCTGCTTGAAAAGCAAGCTGGCAGGCTGGACCGCCCAGTGCTGGTGGTGCTGCCCACCTCGCTGCTGTTCAACTGGCAGGCCGAGGCAAAGCGCATGGCGCCGGAATTGCGGGTGCTGAACCTGCACGGGCCGGACCGCGCCGCCCTGTTTGCGGCGATGCCCGCGCATGACTTGGTGCTCACCACCTACCCGCTGCTGTGGCGCGACATCGATGCGCTGGCCGCGCAGCCTTTTCATCTGGTCATTCTGGATGAGGCGCAAATGGTCAAAAACGCGGCCAGCCGCAGCGCCCGCGCCCTGCGCCAGCTGCAAAGCCGCCACCGCCTGTGCCTGACCGGCACCCCGCTGGAAAACCACCTGGGCGAACTCTGGGCGCAGTTCGACTGGCTGATGCCCGGCTTTCTGGGCGACCAGCGCAGCTTTGCCGCCCGCTGGCGCAAGCCGATTGAAGAGAACGGAGAGACGGTGCGCGCCGCCCTGCTTGCCCAGCGCGTGCGCCCCTTCATCCTGCGCCGCCGCAAGCAAGACGTGGCCACCGAACTGCCGCCGCGCACCGAAGTCATCCAGCGCGTGCAACTGCAAGGCCGCCAACGCGAGCTGTACGAGAGCGTGCGCGTGGCCGCCGACAAACAAGTGCGCCGCGTACTGCAACGCCAGAACTTTGCCGGCGCGCAGATCAGCATCCTCGATGCCCTGCTCAAGCTGCGGCAGGTGTGTTGCGATCCATTCCTCGTCAAAGGCAGTGAGCTTGGGCCAGACATGGAACGCGCCAAACTCCACGCGCTGACCGACTTGTTGGTGCCGCTGGTGGATGAAGGCCGACGCGTGCTGGTGTTCTCCCAGTTCACCGAGCTGCTGGAGCTGATTGCGGATGCGCTCTCTGCATTGCGCCTGCCGTTTTTGAGCCTGACCGGCAACACCCGCCCCGCCCAGCGAGGCGAAGTGGTGCAGCGCTTTCAAAACCTGGAAGTGCCGGTGCTGCTGGTCAGCCTGAAAGCCGGTGGCGTCGGGCTCAACCTCACCGCCGCCGACACCGTCATCCACATGGACCCGTGGTGGAACCCGGCGGTCGAAGAGCAAGCCACCGCCCGCGCCCACCGCATCGGCCAGGACCAGCCGGTGTTCGTCTACAAGCTGGTGGTGGAAGGCAGCATCGAAGAGCGCATGCTGGAACTGCAGGCCCGCAAACTCGCCCTGTCCGACAGCGTGCTCGGCCATGACGCCGAAGGATCGCCCAAGTTTGACGAGGCCGACTTGCAAGCGTTGCTGGCACCGCTGGGCGCGCTCATGGAACAAGGCCAAACGCCGGAAGAAGCCGCGCGGCGCTGGGGGCGGACGGGGAGCCGCGTGGACGGCGTTTAGGCATCAAATTGGCCTCTAGCGCTTGTGGAATATGCGCTAGAAGCTATTGAATAGATAGCAACTCATCCACCCAATCGGGAACCATGACGGATCACTGCACAATAAGCTGCAACTACTTGATGCTCAAAAGCGCATTAGACGCTGTGCATTTAACGCCTTCACAGGGAGCGGGAAGTGAGATTTGAACCAAACGACAGTGCGGAAAACTCAATAGGTGATGCGAGCGGGCAACTGCGAATTCACTACTATTTGGCAGACGGTAGCCACAAGATGGATGCTCTCACGCGCAATCAGTGCGAGGCAGAAATTCTAGGCATATTGAGTGAGTTCAGTCGTTTATTTGAAATCAAATTAGATGTTGAATCACAGGCCTACGGTCAAGGCGGACTCCAAGACTATTTAAGCCTGATCGGGCAACAACAAGCGCAAGTTGAGACCTTAATCACAGTCCTTGTCCCACTCTTTGGTTTCGCGAATTGGGCTATCCATATTGGAGGAAAGCACAAGCTCACCAAGCAACAAATTCAGCAGAACGAGCTAGTTCTAGAAAAAACTCGGCTGGAACTGAAGAGAATGCAACGGGACGAGGAAATGGCGGAAAAGAAAAGCGAAACACACGAACTCCCGCTAGAGCCGATACCGAGCACTGAAGAGATTATTCGTGCGGCATTGTCACAAAAGAAAATTGCAATACGCCGATCAAATATGTATCGCACATTGATGGCATACGACAAAGTAAAAGCCATCGGTTTCTCGAAATATCACGCAGCGAACTCTCCAGAATTTCAAATCGAAAGAACAGCTTTCCCTCAGTTCATCATTGACCCGGAAGACATCGATCCAATCTCTTTGGAGTCCGTAAACATTGAAATTGTCTCCCCCGTCCTACGAGACGGAAAGAACAAATGGAGAGGCATCTTTGAGAAGCAGTCAATTAGCTTTGAGTTGGACGACTCCACATTCAAAAAATCGGTTCTCACGCGGCAAGTGAAGTTTCAGAATGGCTCCATGATCACTTGTGACTTAGATATTCAACTGCGTGAAAACGAACTAGGAGACATTGAGACGGTTGGTTACGTCGTGAGGAAAGTACATGAAATATCAGATGTACCAAGTCAACCGACAAGTGAAGCACCGCGACAATTGAATATAGATTTAGCTGGAAAAACCGAATAGCCACTTAACAAACTGATAAGGGCCGATGTTTCTCCAACAGAAGTTGCGCACGCAGCTCCGAAATCCATAGCAAATTTTCCGGTGTCGCCATGCCATCCATTCCCTCCGCCTCTCCCATCCCCCTGCAAGCCGAACCCGGCCACCTGATCCGGCGGGCGCACCAGTTGGCGGTGGGCACGTTTGCCAAGACGCATGGCAAGCAGATCACGCCGGTGCAGTACGCCGTGTTGCGCGCGCTGCAGGACGCACCGGGCATGGACCAGGTGACGCTGGCGGACCGGGTGGCGCTGGACACGTCCACCACCGCCGACATTGCCGCACGGCTGGATGCCAAGGGCTGGATCGTGCGGGAGCTGCTGCCCCGCCGCCAGCGCGCGCTGCGCCTGACCGCCGAGGGCGAAGCGGTACTGGCCGAGATGCTGCCGCGCGTGGCCCCCATGTACGCGCAGCTGCTGGACGCACTGGAGCCCGCCGAGCGCGACGAGTTTTTGCGCTTGCTGCGCAAGTTTGTGCACCTCAACACCCCAGCCCCTGAAGACCAGGCCAACACGCCAGACAGCGCCGCCGACCAGTCGTCGGAATAAGCCCATTCCGAGGGAAAACCCTCATCCCCAGCCCCTAGCCGCGGAATTGACTTAGGTCTATGATTTGCGTCATTCAGCATACTGAATGAAGAATTTCCACCCAAGGAGCCCCACCATGTTTCCCCTCAACACCTGGTACGTTGCCGCCCGCAGCGAAGAAATCCCCTCCGACCGCCCCTTGGGCCGCCGCATCTGCAATGTGCCGATGGCCTTGTTCCGCAACAGCGCGGGCGTGGCGGCGGCGGTGGAAGACTTTTGCCCGCACCGGGGCGCCCCGCTCTCGCTGGGCAAGGTGGAAGGCGACACGCTGGTCTGCGGCTACCACGGCCTGGCCATGGGTTGCGATGGCAAAACCGTGTCCATGCCCTGCCAGCGCACACGCGGCTTCCCCGCCATCCGCAGCTTCCCCATCCATGAGGCGCATGGTTTTGTCTGGGTGTGGCCCGGCGATGCCACCAAGGCGGATGTGGCGAGCATCCCCAAGTTTGAGTGGCTGGGCAACCCGCAGTTCGGCTACGGCGGCGGGCTCTACGAGATTGCCTGCGACTACCGCCTGATGATCGACAACCTGATGGACCTGACGCATGAAACCTATGTGCACAGCACCAGCATTGGCCAGAAGGAAATTGACGAAGTGCCCTGCCAGACCCGTGTGGACGGCGACCACGTGATCACCGAGCGCTACATGGAAGGCATTGAGGCGCCACCGTTCTGGAAGATGGCGCTGCGCATGAATGGCCTGCCCGACGACCAGCCGGTGGACCGCTGGCAGATCTGCCACTTCACGCCGCCCAGCCACATCATGATCGAGGTGGGGGTAGCGCTGCAGGGCCATGGCGGCTACCAGGCGCCGGACGAATTCAAGGCCGCGAGCTGGGTGGTGGACTTCATCACCCCCGAGACGGACACCAGCATCCACTACTTCTGGGGCATGGCACGCAAGTTCAAGCCGCAAGACACGGCGTTGACTGCCCAGATCCGCGAAGGCCAGGGCAAAATTTTTGCGGAAGACCAGGAGATGCTGGAACGCCAGCAGCAAAACCTGCTGGCCTACCCCGAGCGCAAGCTGCTGATGCTCAACATCGACACCGGCGGCGTGCAGTCGCGCAAGGTGATTGACCGCGTGGTGGCCGCAGAGCGCAACCCCGCCGCCACCGAAGGGACAGCGCAAACGGCCACACAGGGCGCGGCGGCATGAGCGGGACGACGACCCTGCAAGTCCGCGTAGCCGCCAAGCGCACCGAGGCGCAAGACATTTGCAGCCTGGAGCTGGTGGCCGCAGGCGGCAGCGCCCTGCCCGCCTTCACCGCCGGTGCGCACATTGATGTGCACCTGCCCAATGGCTTGGTACGCCAGTATTCGCTGTGCAACGCGCCCAGCGAGACCCACCGTTATGTCATTGGCGTGCTGCGCGATGCGGCCTCCCGCGGCGGCTCGGCCGCGGTGCACGACCTGGTGCTTGAGGGCAGCGTGCTCACCATCAGCGCACCGCGCAACCTGTTTGCACTGGAAGCCAGTGCGCCGCACCACCTGCTGCTGGCCGGCGGCATTGGCATCACACCCATGCTGGCGATGGCTGAGCACCTGGCCACCACCGGCCAACCCTTCACCCTGCACCACTGCAATCGCTCGCGCGAGCGCACCGCCTTCATCAACCGCGTGGCGACGGCCCCGTTTGCCGCGCACGCCCAGCACCACTTTGACGATGGTGACGCGGCACAGAAGCTGGACATTGCCGCCACCCTGAAACATGCACCAGCAGGTACTCACCTGTATGTGTGCGGCCCGCAAGGTTTTATGGACGCCGTGCTCGCCGCAGGTCGCGCCGCGGGCTGGCCCGAAGAGCGCTTGCACCGCGAGTACTTTGGCGCCGCCCCGGTGGACCACACCAACGACGGCAGCTTTGAGCTGGAGATTGCGAGCACCGGCAAGGTCATCAAGGTGCTGGCCGACCAGACCGCGCTGGCCGCCCTGCATGCGGCGGGCCTGGACATTCCCATGTCCTGCGAGCAAGGCGTGTGCGGCACCTGCCTCACCCGCGTGAAGGCCGGCATACCCGACCACCGCGACCAGTACCTGGAGCCCGCCGAACAGGCCGCCAACGACCAGTTCCTGCCTTGCTGCTCACGCGCCAGCAGCGCCCGCCTGGTGCTGGATTTATAGCAAAATTGGCACCTAGCCCTTATAGATACTGCGCAAGCAGCTCCTTAATTGATAGCAAAAACCGCCCGCAAGGCGGTTTTTTTACGTCCACATGTTGCTGCGTCGGGAAAACCCTAGACCTTTCCCACACCAAACCGCCCCACAATTCGGCCAACTGGTCTTACCAATTTACCTTTTAGCCAAATCTATCGCATGCCCTTCCAACCCATAGAGCCGCGCCGCCTGTACCGCCAGATTGCCGACCAGCTGCGCCAGCTCATCCAGAGCGGTGAGTTTGCCGTGGGCAGCAAGCTGCCCGCCGAGCGCGACCTGGCGGCCAAGATGGGCGTGTCCCGCCCGTCGGTGCGGGAAGCACTGATTGCGCTCGAAGTGGAAGGCCTGATCGAAGTGCGCATGGGCTCGGGCATTGTGGTGATTGGCCGCGAGAGCGTGCGCCTGCTGGACAACGCGCACGGCCCGCTGGAAATCATCCGCGCGCGCCAGCTCATCGAATGTGAACTGGCCGCCCTGGCCGCCCGCAGCACCGACCCCACGCTGGTGCCCGACCTGTTGGAAACCCTGCGCGACATGGAAGTCGACATAGCCGCCCGCACCCTGCCCATCCGCGGCGACCGGGCCTTCCACATCCGCATCGCCCAGGCCAGCGACAACAGCGCCTTGCAAGCGGTGGTGACCCAGCTGTTTGACGAGCGCAATGGCCCCTTGTTCCAACAGCTGGGCGGTCACTTTGAACGCGAAGCCACCTGGAAGGCCGCGGTGGACGAACACCGTGCCGTGGTCGAAGCCATTGCCGCCCACGACCCCGACATGGCGCGCGCCGCCATGAGCGGCCACCTGGACCACTCGCACGAACGCTTCTCCGCCGGCTGGCCCACCCCCACCGACGCCTGACCCCACCGGACGCCCCGACCATGAGCCTTGCCTGCACCCTCAACGGCCCGCTGAACCTCAGCGTGGAACACCACGACGCCCAGGAGCCCGGCCCCGGCCAGGTGCGCGTGCGCCTGGGCGCCGGTGGCATCTGCGGCTCCGACCTGCACTACTACCAGCACGGCCGCGCCGGCATCTTCGCCATCCGCGCGCCCTTTGTGCCGGGGCATGAGGCCTCGGGCGTGGTGGACGCCGTGGGCGAAGGCGTGTCCAAAGTCAACGTCGGCCAGAAAGTGGCGGTGAACCCGGCCCACCCCTGTGGGGTGTGCCCCGCCTGCCGCGCCGGGCGCAGCAACCTGTGCGAGAAGATGGTGTTCCTGGGCAGTGCAGCCATTTTTCCGCACATCCACGGCTTCTTCCGCGAGCACTTTGTGATGGCTGAAGCACAGCTCACCGCCATCGACGAGGACGTGAGCCTGGGCGAGATCGCCTGTGCCGAGCCGCTGTCGGTAGGCCTGCATGCGGTGCGCCGCGCGGGCGAAGTGCTGGGCGCCACCGTGCTGGTCACCGGGGCGGGCACCATCGGCTGCATGGCGGTCATTGCCGCGCGTCTGGCCGGTGCCGGCCGCGTGATTGCCTGCGACCCCAGCGAGCGGGCGCGCGAGATGGCCCTGACCGTAGGCGCGGACGAGGCCTTGCCCGATGCCGCCGCCTGGAAGGGCCGCGTGGATGTGGCGCTGGAAGCTGCGGGCCACCCCGCTGCGCTGGCCGGCTGCCTGGCGGCGGTGCGCCGTGGCGGGCGGGTGGTGCAAGTGGGCACGCTGCCCGCAGAGATTCCTTTTCCAGCCAACGACATCATGTCGCGCGAGCTGGACTACGTGGGCGCCTTCCGCGCCGACATCGAATTTGACTGGGCCGTGCAGGCCATTCGCAGCCGACGGGCCGATGTGCGCCCGCTCATCAGCGCCCAGTTGCCGATCAGCCAATCGAAAGCGGCCTTCGATCTGGCTTTGGACAGAGGCCGCAGTACCAAAGTGCAGCTCATTCCCGGCTAAGACCCGGCTGCGCAACATTCACAACAAGAGGAGACAGACACCATGACATTCCAACGCATTACCCTGGCCCTGGCTGCAAGCCTGGTGGTCGCCGCCCCGGCCTTCGCGCAGACCAAGCTCAAATGGGCCCACGTGTACGAGCCGGGCGAGCCCTTCCACACGGCGTCCGTCTGGGCGGCTGAAGAAATCAAGAAGCGCACCGGTGGCCGCTACCAGATTGACGTGTACCCCGCGTCGCAGCTGGGCAAAGAGAACGACATCAACCAGGGCCTGAGCCTGGGCACCGTGGACATCATCATCTCGGGCTCCAGCTTTGCAGCCAAGGCCTTCCCCCGCATCGGTGTCACCTACTACCCCTACACCTTCCGCAATGTGGACCACCTGCTGGCCTATACCCGCAGCGACATCTACAAAGAGCTGACTGCCGGCTACGAACAAAAAAGCGGCAATGAAATCATTGCCACCACCTACTACGGCACCCGCCACACCACCAGCAACAAGCCGATTGCCAAGTGCGCCGACCTCAAGGGCCTGAAGATGCGCGTGCCCGATGTGCCCGCCTACCTGGCCATGCCCCGCGCCTGCGGTGCCAACACCTCCCCCATTGCGTTTGCCGAGGTCTACCTGGCGCTGCAAAACGGCACCGTGGAAGCGCAAGAGAACCCGCTGCCCACCATCGAAGCCAAGAAGTTCTACGAAGTGCAAAAACACATCGTGCTGACCGGCCATATCGTGGACCACCTGAACACCGTAGTGGCTGGCGGGCTGTGGAAGAAGCTGTCGGACGCTGACAAAAAAATCTTCTCGGACGTGGCACTGGAAGCCGCTGCCAAGGCTTCCAAGGAAGTGGCTGCGCGTGAAGGTGAACTGGCCGCCGTCTTCCGCAGCAAGGGCGTGAGCGTGACGGATGTGAACACCGGCGAGTTCCGCGACACCGTGCTGAAAAACGTGCCCTTTGAGCAGTACGGCTACCAGAAGTCGGACTGGGATCGCATCCAGGCCATCAAGTAAGGCGAGCCGACATGACGCTTCATAGCTCCCTGCCCCTGTCAGGCGGCGCATCAGAGTCACATCCGGTTGAGACCAGCGCGGAAGCGCTGGTCGCCAGCTTCGCAGAGGCCGACCAGCACACGGTGGACCTCTCCGTCTATGGCGTGGAAGACTGGGTGTGCCTGGGCTTCTTCTGGGCCATGGCCGGCTTGGTGTTCCTGCAGTTTTTCAGCCGCTATGTGCTGAACGACTCGTACGCCTGGACCGAGGAACTGGCCGTGTACTGCCTGATGCCGGTGGTGTTCATTGGGGCGTCCATGTGCGTGCGGCGGGTGCGGCACGTCCAGGTCAACCTGGTGTACCGCTACCTGCCGGTGTCCGCCGGTCGGGTGCTGTCCACGGCCGTTGATCTGGCCGCCATCACCTTCTACAGCTATGGCGCCTGGCTGGTGGCACGCTACGCGCTGGCGGTGGACAACGAACCCATGACCACCATCAACTGGAACAAGAGCCATGTGTACTGGTTGGCGTTTGCCGGCTTTGCCCTGATGGCCCTGCGTGCCGTGCAGGTGGCGGTAGAGAACTGGCGGCGCGGCTTCTCGGCGCTACAAAACCCTGGCTTCTTTGACGGCTCCACCGACTGAACGGAACCCCCTCCATGTTGATCCTGATTGTTTCCTTCTTGGGGCTGATGCTCTGTGGCCTGCCGGTGGCGGTGGCCATGGCCGGTGGCTCGCTGGTCTACATCCTGGTGTCGGGCAGCGTGCCCGACATCGTGCTGGCCCAGCGCATGATTGCGGGCATCGAGTCCTTCCCGCTCTTGGCCGTGCCCTTCTTCATTCTGGCCGGCAACCTGATGAACATCGCCGGCATCACCAGCCGCATTTACAACTTTGCCGTGGCCCTGGTGGGCTGGATGAAGGGCGGCCTGGGCCAGGTCAACATCATCGGCTCGGTCATCTTCTCAGGCATGTCCGGCACGGCCATTGCCGATGCCGCGGGTCTGGGCTCGATCGAGATCAAGGCCATGAAAGAGCATGGCTACAGCACCGAATTTGCCGTGGGTGTGACGGCCGCTTCGGCCACGCTGGGCCCCATCATTCCGCCTTCGCTGCCCTTTGTGATCTACGGCATGATGGCCAACGTCTCCATTGGTGCGCTGTTTGTGGCGGGCATCCTGCCCGGCCTGTTCATGACAGCGCTGATGATGGCGACCGTGGCCTTTTTTGCCCACCGCAATGGCTGGGGCGGCGACGTGGCTTTCCACTGGGGCCGCCTGGGCGGCGCCACGCTGGAGATTCTGGTGGTGCTGGCCTTCCCCATGGCGGTGTGGCTGGCGGTCAAGGCCGGTGCCTCGGTCAACCTGGCCGCGGGGGCTGCCTTTGTGGCCCTGCTGGTGCTGGACTGGCGCTACAACTTCTCGGCCGTGCTGGCCCTCATGGCCCCGGTGATCCTGATCGGTGGCATGACCATGGGCTGGTTCACGCCCACCGAAGCGGCCGTGGCTGCCGTCATCTGGGCGCTGTTTCTGGGCCTGGTGCGTTACCGCTCCATGACCTTGCGCACGCTGGCCCAGGCCACGTTCGAGACGATTGAAACCACCGCCTCGGTGCTGTTCATCGTCACGGCCGCGTCCATCTTTGCCTGGCTGCTCACCACCACACAGGCCGCGCAGGCCCTGGCCGACTGGATTTTGTCCATCACCAGCAACAAGTGGGTGTTCCTGCTGCTGGCCAACCTGCTGATTTTGTTTGTGGGCTGCTTCATCGACACCATTGCGGCCATCACCATCCTCGTGCCCATCCTCTTGCCCATCGTGCTCAAGCTGGGCATTGACCCCATCCAGTTCGGCCTCATCATGACGCTGAACCTGATGATTGGTCTGCTGCATCCGCCACTGGGCATGGTGCTGTTTGTGCTGGCACGCATCTCCAAACTCTCGGTGGAGCGCACCACCATGGCCATCCTGCCCTGGCTGATTCCGCTGATGCTGGCACTGGTGGCCATCACCTACATCCCCGCACTGACGCTGTGGCTGCCACATCAGATGGGGCTGATCAAATGAACCCCATCATTCGCATCCACCCGGCCGACGACGTGGTGATCGCCCGGCAACAACTGCTGGGCGGCACCCGCATCGAGTCCGAAGGCATCACGGTCTCCGGCCTCATCCCGCCGGGCCACAAGGTGGCGGTGCGCGCCATCGCGGTGGGCGAACCGGTACGGCGCTACAACCAGATCATTGGCACCGCAACACAGCCCATCGCAGCGGGCCAGCATGTGCACACCCACAACCTGGCCTTCAGCCGCTTTGACCGCGGCCACACCGTGGGCGGCGATGTACGGCCCGTGGCCTATGTGGACACGCCGGCCACGTTTGATGGCATCAAACGCCCCGACGGCCGGGTGGCCACGCGCAACTACATCGGCGTGCTGACCAGTGTGAACTGCTCGGCCACGGTGGCACGCGCCATTGCCGACCACTTCCGCCGCGACATCCACCCCGAAGCACTGGCCGCCTTTCCTCAGGTGGATGGCATCGTGGCGCTGACCCATGGCGCCGGCTGCGCCACCGACAGCGAGGGGGAAGGCCTGCAGGTGCTGCGCCGCACGCTGGCTGGCTATGCACGCCACGCCAACTTTGCGGCCGTCATCGTGGTGGGCCTGGGCTGCGAGACCAACCAGATCCAGGGACTGCTGGCACAAGAAGGCCTGCGCGAAGGCGCCAAGCTGGTGACCTTCAGCATCCAGGACACCGGTGGCACCGCCAAAAGCGTGGCGCGCGGCATTGAGGTAGTGAAGCAATTGCTGCCCGAGGCCAATGCCGTCCAGCGCGAACCTGTGCCCGCCAGCCACCTGATCGTGGGGCTGCAATGCGGCGGCTCGGACGGCTACTCCGGCATCAGCGCCAACCCCGGCCTGGGCGCGGCCGTGGACCTGGTGGTGCGCCATGGCGGTACCGCTGTGTTGTCAGAAACGCCCGAGATTTACGGCGGCGAACACCTGCTGCTGCAACGCGCGGTGTCGCAAGCCGTGGCCGACAAGCTGGAGGCTCGCCTGCAGTGGTGGACCGACTACTGCACCCGCCACCACGCCGAGATGGACAACAACCCCTCGGCCGGCAACAAGGCCGGTGGCCTGACCACCATCCTCGAAAAATCCCTGGGCGCCATCGCCAAGGGTGGCACCACGCCCATGGTGGATGTGTACGAGTACGCCCAGCCCATCACCGCCAAAGGTTTTGTCTACATGGACACGCCGGGCTACGACCCGGTGTCGGCGACCGGACAGGTGGCGGGTGGTGCGAACCTCATTTGCTTTACCACCGGCCGTGGCTCTGCCTATGGCTGTGCGCCCTCGCCTTCGCTCAAGCTGGCCACCAACAACGCGCTGTGGGCCAAACAGGAAGAAGACATGGACATCAACTGCGGCACGGTCATCGACGGCAGCGAGAGCGTGGAGCAACTGGGCGAGCGCATCTTCCAGGAGATGCTGGCCGCCGCCTCGGGTCGCAAGACCAAGAGCGAGCTACATGGCTATGGCCAAAACGAATTTGTACCCTGGGCGCTAGGCGCCGTGATGTAACCCCTCTCCCCCACACCACCATGAAAATCACTTCCGCCAAAGTCATCGTCTGCGCGCCCAGCCGCAACTTTGTGACCCTGAAAATTGAAACCGACGAAGGCCTGACCGGCATTGGTGACGCCACGCTGAATGGCCGCGAGCTGGCCGTGGCCAGCTACCTGACCGAGCACGTCATCCCCTGCCTGATCGGCCGCGACCCGCAGCAGATCGAAGACATCTGGCAGTACCTCTACAAGGGCGCTTACTGGCGCCGTGGCCCGGTCACCATGAGCGCGATTGCCGGGGTGGACACGGCGCTGTGGGACATCAAGGCCAAGGCCGCCAACATGCCGCTCTACCAATTGCTGGGCGGCAAGAGCCGCACCGGCATCATGGTCTACGGCCACGCCAACGGAAAAGACATGACCCAAACCGTGGAAGAGGTGCTGCGTTACAAGGAGATGGGCTACAAGGCCATTCGCGCGCAGAGTGGCGTGCCCGGTTTGGAGAAGGTGTACGGCGTGGGCCGCGGCACCATGTTCTACGAGCCGGCCGATGCCGACCTGCCCAGCGAGCACGACTGGTCTACCGAGAAGTACCTGCGCCACACGCCCGAGTTGTTTGACAAGGTGCGCGCCGCCGTGGGCCCGGACATTCACCTGCTGCACGATGTGCACCACCGCCTCACGCCCATCGAAGCGGGCCGCCTGGGCAAAGACCTGGAGCCCTACCGCCTGTTCTGGATGGAGGACGCCACCCCGGCCGAAAACCAGGAGGCCTTCCGCCTGATCCGCCAACACACCACCACCCCGCTGGCGGTGGGCGAGATCTTCAACACCATCTGGGACTGCAAGGACCTGATCGAGAACCAGCTGATCGACTACATCCGCACCACCGTGGTCCACGCCGGCGGCATCACCCATCTGCGCCGCATTGCAGACCTGGCTGCGCTCTACCAGGTGCGCACCGGCTCACACGGTGCCACTGACCTGTCGCCGGTGTGTATGGGCGCTGCGCTGAACTTCGACCTGTGGGTGCCCAACTTCGGCATTCAGGAATACATGCGCCACACCGATGAGACGGATGCCGTGTTCCCCCACGCGTATTCGTTCAAGGATGGTTATATGCACCCCGGCGAAGCCCCGGGCCATGGTGTGACCATCGACGAAACGCTGGCCGCCAAGTACCCGTACAAACGCGCCTACCTGCCGGTCAACCGCCTGCAACACGATGGCACGCTGACCAACTGGTGATGGTGGATATGAACCGATTGAATAACACCACGCTAGCGGCCCTGCCCGCCGCCGTGGCCCGCCCGGCCTATGAGCGCCGGGCACTGAAAACCGGCATCGTGCATTTGGGCATAGGCGCCTTCATGCGTGCCCACATGGCTGCGGCCACCGAGGCGGCCATCGCCGCGGGCGACTTGCGCTGGGGCATTGCCGGCGTATCGCTGCGCCAACCCGACACGCGCGATGCACTCGCGCCACAGGACGGGCTTTACACCCTGGCCATCCGCGATGCGGACGCCCAAGGGCAGCCACGCCAACGCCTGCAAATCATTGGCGCGGTGCAAAGCCTGCTGGTGGCACCGGAGAACCCACAAACCGTACTGGATGTGATAGCCGCCGCGGACACCCGCATCGTGAGTCTGACCGTGACGGAAAAAGGCTATTGCCACGACCCCGCCACCGGGGCGCTGCGCCTGGACCACCCGGACATCGTGCACGACCTGGCCCACCCGAAAGCGCCCCGCTCTGCCATCGGCATGCTGGTCTACGGCTTGCAGCTGCGCCATGCGCGCGGCCACGGGCCGTTGACGCTGATGTCGCTGGACAACCTGCCGGCCAACGGACGTGTGCTGCGCGCTGCGGTGCTGCGCTTTGCTGAAGAAATGGATAACACGCTGCGCACATGGATAGAGGGCCAGTGCCGTTTTCCATGCTCGATGGTGGACCGCATCGTGCCCAAAACCACCGATGGCGACCGCGCCGCTGTGAGTGCAGCGCTGGGCTGCAATGATGCCTGGCCCGTGCTGGGGGAGCCGTTTTTTGACTGGGCGATTGAAGACGAGTTTGCAGCCGACCGTCCGGACTGGACACTGGGCGGCGCACGCTTTGTGCCCGACGCGGAGCCCTTTGAGCGGCTCAAGCTGCGCATGGTCAACGGCACCCACTCCAGCCTGGCCTACCTGGGCGCCATGGCCGGCTGGCAAACGGTCGACAAGGCGATTGCCCAGTCGGCACTGCGCACACACATCGAAGCGTTGATGCGCGACGAGATTGAACCTACCTTGCCGGCCCTGCCCGGCCTGGATTTGGCGGTGTACCGCAACAACCTGCTGGCCCGCTACGCCAACCCGGCCCTGGCCCACCGCACGCAACAAATCGCCATGGACGGCTCCCAAAAACTGCCACAGCGCTTGCTGGGCACGCTGCGCGACCGGCTGGCCCGGCAGCTGCCCGTGACACGCATGGCGCTGGGTCTGGCCGCGTGGATGCATTACCTGCGCGGCGTGGATGAACTGGGGCAGAGCTACCGCATTGACGACCCGCATGCGGCGGCGCTCACCGCGCTGTACCAGCAGTCGCTGGGCCAAGGCGTGAGCCCGCACACGGTGCAAGCCATGCTGGCCTATGCGCCGGTGTTTGGCGACCTGGCAGGTAACGCCGCGCTCACGGCCGCGCTGGTGCCGCTGTTGCAATCGCTGCAGGCGCACGGGGTCGCGGCCACACTGGAAGCGGTCAACCGCGGGGAGCTGGTGGCATGAGCAACACCCCCGGCACACTCGACGTCCTGTCCATGGGCGAAACCATGGCGCTGCTGGTGGCGCAGGAGCCCGGCCCACTGGCAGACGTACAGAGTTTCAGCAAACGCATTGCCGGAGCCGACACCAATGTGGCCATCGGCCTGGCCCGGCTGGGCTTCAAAGTCGGCTGGGTGAGCCGCCTCGGGGCGGATTCGTTTGGCAGCCATGTGCGCAAGACGATCGAAGCCGAAGGGGTGGACACCTCGCAGGTGGAGATTGACCCGCAGCGCTCTACCGGCTTCATGCTCAAGTCGCGCAGTGTGGATGGCAGCGACCCCGCCATCGAGTACTACCGCCGCGGCTCAGCCGCCAGCCAGCTCAGCAAGGCACACCTGAAAACCGACTACGCGCTGCGCGCCCGGCATATGCATGCCACCGGCATCACACCCGCCCTCTCCCCCGCCGCCCGCGAGTTGGTGGCCCACGCCATGAAGACCCTGCGCGCCGCGGGCCGAAGCGTGTCGTTTGACCCCAACCTGCGTCCCAGCCTGTGGCCCGATACCGCCACCATGCGCGACACCCTGAACGACCTGGCCCGCAACGCGGACTGGGTGCTGCCGGGAATCGACGAGGGCAAGCTCCTGACCGGGCAAACCACCCCGGCCGACATTGCCGCCTGGTACCTGGACCGGGGCGCCAAAGCCGTGGTCATTAAGCAAGGTGCCGGGGGTGCCTACTTTCGCACCGCCACTGGTGAAGAAGGCCAGGTACCCGGCGTGCCCGTGCCCGTGGTGGTGGACACCGTGGGCGCCGGCGACGCGTTTGCCGTGGGCATCATCAGTGCGCAACTGGAAGGGCTGGGCTGGCCGCAGGCCCTGCGCCGCGCCAACTGGATTGCCTCGCGCGCGCTGCAGGTAGTGGGCGACATGGAAGGCCTGCCGACCCGCGCTGCATTGAACGCACAGAATTTGGAATGAACCTGAGGAACCCGTCATGCTGACCGTTGTTTGCGAAACCCCCGGCACCCTGCGTGCCCACGACCGCCCCCTGCCCACGCGCGCGGCCGATGACGTGCTGCTGCGCGTGAAACGCGTGGGTGTGTGTGGCACCGACCTGCACATCTTCACCGGCAACCAGCCCTACCTGAGCTACCCCCGCGTGATGGGGCACGAGCTGTCAGGCATTGTGGAAACCGCGCCTGCGGGCAGCGCCTTGCAATCCGGCGACACCGTGTACGTGATGCCCTACCTCTCGTGCGGCAGTTGCATTGCCTGCCGCGCCGGAAAGACCAACTGCTGCACCCGCATCCAGGTGCTGGGCGTGCACACCGACGGCGCGTTTACCGAGTACCTGTGTGTGCCCCAGCAGTTTGTGCACAAGGCCGAGGGCGTGTCGCTGGACCAGGCGGCGATGGTGGAGTTTTTGTCCATCGGCGCCCATGCGGTGCGCCGCTCGGGCGTGGGCCAGGGCCAACGGGTGCTGGTGGTGGGCGCGGGCCCCATCGGCATGGCGGCCATGATTTTTGCGCAACTGCGTGGCGCCACCGTCACCGCACTGGACGGGCGCCAGGACCGGCTGAACTTTTGCACCCAGTCGCTGGGGGTGCATGCAGGCATCGCGCTGGGTGATACCGACGAAGCCCAACTGGCCGCACTGACGAACAGCGAGTTTTTTGACGTGGTGTTTGACGCCACCGGCAACCCCAAGGCCATGGAGCGCGGTTTCAAATTTGTGGCACATGGCGGCAGCTATGTGCTGATTTCGGTGGTGGGTGCGAACATCACGTTCTCGGACCCCGAATTCCACAAACGCGAAATGACCCTGATCGGCAGCCGCAATGCCACCGCCGAAGATTTTGAGACCGTGCTGAACGCCATGCGCGCTGGGCTGATTCCACAGGCCCTGAACACCCACCGCCTGACGCTGGCCGAGGTGCCCACCAAGTTCCAGGACCTGCTGGACCCCAAGGCCGGCGTGATCAAGGCGATTGTGGAGTGCTGAGCCACATGGGGCACCGGTGGACACACGCGCCGCTGCTGGCGTGCATCACCATGCTGGCGGGGTGTACCGCTACGCCCACCGGGCTCACACCCGTCGTGCCGGCTGCGCCCGGCCTTGCAACGCAAGCCACCCCGGTGCCTGCCGCGACCACACGCTACCGCGTGGACCCTGCGGCCTCCACGCTGCACATCCTGGTCTACCGCGGCGGCCCCATGGCCCGGCTGGGCCACAACCATGTGGTGAGTTCACGCAACCTGCAGGGCCGCGTATGGCAAGGGGCTGCGCTGGAAGACTCGGGCTTTGACATCACCGTGCCAGTGAACGACCTGGTGGTGGACGACAATGCGGCACGGGCCGCCGAGGGCGCGGACTTCCCACTCAACATCAGCGAAGACGCCAAGCAGGGCACCAAGGCCAATATGCTGCGCGACACCTTGCTGGACGGCGCGCGTTACCCGGAGATTCGCATCACATCCGTGCACGTGCAAGGGGATACCAAAGCGCCGGTGGTCACCGCCGCACTGCGCATCAAGGACCAGACCCGCCAGGTCACCCTCCCCGTCACCCTGCAAACCATCGGCCAGGGGCTGCAGGTCACGGGCAGCTTCGCCATCAGGCAAAGCGATTTCGGCATGACGCCGCTGAGCATTGCGATGGGGGCGCTGCTGGTGGTGGACACGGTGCACATCAAATTTGTGCTGGTGACAAATTCTGAATAAAAAAGCTGGCTGGCCCTCGCACACAAAGCTTCTGACGGGCTAAGGCGCCGCTTGCGCAGCGGGCATCCGCCAGTCCGTAAACTCCGTGAACGTGACATCCCGGCAACGCCCGCTGGCGCCTTCGCCGTGGCCTTCGTAGAAGTTCCAACGGTAGGCCATCTCGGTGTTGTCCCGGCAGGCCACGTCTTGGTACAACTGGCCGTAGGTGGCTCTGGCACCCGAGGAGGAGCGGAAGCTGTCGACGATTTCAGCCACCAGCACGCCGTTGCGGGGTGACAGCTTCAACATGCCAAAGGACGCATTGCTTGGTATGTCGTACTCCACATACAGGGCGCTGCGCTCCGGGTCCGGGAAGGCCTTGTTGACCACCACAAACACCGCCTCTTGCTGCGCCACCAGCTCTTGCTGCGTGAGGTGGACAAACGAGCGGGATTTGATTTTGGCGCCGAACTTGAGTGCTGGCCCCAGCACCAGCAAGGGCTTGCGCTCGCCGGTGGCCGCGGGGTTGAAGCGGTGCATCAGCGGCTTCTTGAACGTCTCGACCACCGCCGAGAACACCTCGTCATCGCTGAATTTTTGCTGCTGAAGCTCCAATGCTCCCGCAGTGCTCGCCGCCGACAGCAGCATGGCGACCAGAAATTGTGGTGTTGTCACATCCCTCTCCTTTGTGCTTCCCAGCCGTGCCAGATGCAAACCCTTGGGGAAAAATACAAGCCAAATAGGCACCTAACCCTTATGGATACTGCGCGAGCAGCTCCTATTTCAGGAGCATCTTGCAGTACCCCCAAGCGCAGGCGCATGGCCCGTGCCCAGGGCCTGCCTGCATCCTCCGCGATCAGCCGCGTGGCACCGGCGTGCCGGAGTTGACGCACAACGCCATGTTGAGCGCCTTGATGGCGGTTTTGTAGTCGGCACGCTCGATCACAAACTGCATGTTCACCTGGCGCAAGGTCTGCGACACGCAGTTGACGTTGACCCCCGCGTCGGCCAGCGCCTGCGCGGCCTTGGCCAACACACCGGGGATGCCGATGTTGGAGCCGATGGTGCAGACGATGGCGCTGGGCTTGACCGTCACCACCTGGTACAAGGTTTCGAGTTCGGCCACGAGTTCAGCCGTGACCTGGTTGTCCCACACCAGATGGGCGATGGAGTTGGCATTGGTGGCTTTGAGGATGTAGCTGATGTCGTGTTTGCAGAACACCTGCATCAGGCTGGCATCAAAGCCCACCGTTCCCACCATGCTGGGGTCGTGGATCTCGATCAAGGTCACTTTGTCGGTGCCGGTCACGATCTCCACGCGCGCGCGCTCGCCCACAAAATCTTTGGTGATCAGCGTGCCAGGGTGGTCCGGCTCGAAGGTGTTTTTCAGGCGAATGGGGATGCCGGCCAGCTCCATGGGCTTGGCGGCCTTGGGGTGGATCGCTTCCATGCCCACGTCGGCCAACTGGTCGGCCACGTCGTAGTTGGTGGCACCGACCACAATAGCGTTTTCCAGGCCCACGAGGTTGGGGTCGGCGGACGAGAGGTGGAATTCCTTGTGGATCACGGCTTCGGCCGGGCGCACTTCCACGGCGATCTTGCTGAAGGTGACCTCGGAGTAGCCACGGTCGAACTCGCGCATGATGCCTTCGGTGCCCTTGGTGTAGCCGGTGGCCACGATCACGCTGTTCACCAGGTCCAGGTCCTTGAAACTGTTGGCAATACGCTCGTCAATCGTCCAGGCCTCGTTGTCGTCAAAGCCGGCCAAGTCCATCAGCACGGCATTCACGCCATTGGCCTTGATGATTTCCACCGAGTTGAATGCGCTGTGCGACTCGCCAATCGAGGCCAGCACCTCACGTGCGGCCAACAACACATCCTTGCGGCTCAGGTAGCCGCTGGCCAGCACATGCTGCATGGCGCCCAGGTATTCGCGGGCCTGGGCAATGCGCTGGTCAATGAAGGCATCGGCCACAGCCAGCGGCAAGCCGATATCGGCATACCCGGCATTGAGCTTTTTGAGGCTGGCTGCCAATTCGGTCAGCGCGTCCTGGTAACCCTTGCCCTCGGCAAACAAGGCGTAAATGCCGCGCTCGCCGGTTTTCTTGTGCTCCAGCAACTGGTTGGTCACACCCGAATAGGCCGATACCACGTAAATGCGACCGTAGATACGTTTGGGGTCGTGCAGCACGATGTGGCGCAGCACATCACCAAAGGCGGTCATGGAGGTGCCGCCGATCTTTTCGACAGAGATCTTGGAGGAATTGACGTCTTGCATGGACAAGCTGGGAAGGGCAAAAAGGTTGTAGAGCGGGGCGAGCGTTTCTGCTGGCGTTGACGGCAGCAGAAAACCCGCTATTTTCCCTCACTTTGGAGGGGATGCTTTTTCCTGGCGACAAGGGCTCAGTGCAGCGCCCGCACCGCCCAGCGCAACTTGGCAGACGAGGAGCGCGGGTTGCTGCGCTGCTCGTCATACGAGGCGCGAATCGGGTCGGCCGCCACGCTGCTGAACGTGCCGTTGCGCTCACCGGTTTGGAAACACTTTTTCACGCGCCGGTCTTCGCCAGAGTGAAAGCTCAGAATCGCCACGCGCCCGCCGGGCTTGAGGCAGGCGGGCAGGTTGAGCAGCATGGTGTCCAGCACGCCAAACTCGTCATTCACCTCAATCCGCAGCGCCTGGAATGTGCGTTGCAGCACCTTTTTGGTCTCCACCAGACGCTCTTCGGCCGGCATGCTGCGCTTGTAGGCCAGCTCCATGGTGGCGCGCACCAGGTCGGCCAGTTGCACCGTGGTTTCCAGGTACTGGCCTTGCAGGGCCGCGGCCAGGGGAATGGCAAACGGTTCGTCGGAGTTGTCGGTCAGCAGGTCGCGCAGCCGGTGTCGGGTCACGCACAGCAGCAGCTCGCTGGCCGACTGGCCACTGCTCGGGTCCAGGCGCAAATCCAGCGGACCATCGGCCCGAAAGCTGAAACCCCGTGCCGGGTTGTCAATCTGCATGGACGACACGCCCAGGTCCGCCAGCACAAAGTCAAACCCCCCGCCCGCCCGCGGCAGCAAGGTGGCCAGTTCGCTGAAATTGGCACGGTGGACGATGAGCGTTTCTTCGCCAAAACCCAAGCCGCGCAGCCGTGCCGTGGTGCGGGGCAATTCAATCGGATCGACATCCATGCCAAACACGCGCCCGCCGGGCTGTACCAGCGGCAACATGGCCAGCGTGTGGCCGCCAAAGCCCAGGGTCAAATCCAGGCCGGTTTCGCCCGGCACAGGTTTCAGGATGGCGAGGATTTCATCCACACAAATGGAGCGGTGCATGCCCGCTGGCGTTTGCCCGCGCTGCATGACCTTGTCCACCTCGGCCGCATGGCGCGTAGGGTCCAGCTCTTTGTATTTCTCTTCAAATTGGCGGGGATGGGTGCCTGCGTAACGCACACGGCGCTTGTGGGGAGGGGTGGCGTCGGTCATTGGCCATTATGCGCCCTGGCGAATGTAAGTAAAAAAGCGCTACAGCCCTTACAAAATATGCGTGGATAGCTACTGAATTTATAGCAATTTCAGCAGCCATTCGGACTTACTTCTGCTGCTGCGGCATATCACCCATCGGTGCCTAGGCGACGCAGCTCAGGGGGCGGCTGCCAGTTCTTGACCCATCGGATCAAATCCTGCAATGGCATCGGTCTGGCGATTCCATAGCCTTGAAGGGTGTCGCATCCCATGTCGCGCAGCGCTGCTGCATGCGCCAGTGTCTCCACGCCTTCCGCGACCACCTGCCGCTGGAATGCACGGGCGAGGCTGACGATACCGCGCACCAGAGTGCGGTCCCGTTCGTTGTCCAGCATGTCCCGCACGAAGGACTGGTCGATCTTCACAATTTGTGCGGGTAAACGTTGCAAATAGGTCAGGGAGGAGTAGCCGGTACCAAAATCGTCGATCGCGCATTGAATGCCCAGAGCATCCAGCCCCTGAATGACATAGGCCACCGCTGACAGGTCATTGAAGGTTTCGGTTTCCAGCAGCTCAACCTCCAGAAACTGCGAAGGCAGTGAGGGGTATTGGTCCAGCAGCTGGGCAACTTTGAGTTGAAAGTGGCTGTCGATCAGCGTGGATACGGTCAGGTTGATGCTCAAGGACAGTGGCAGGCCCTGGGATACCAGGGTTTGCCCCGCCTTGAAGGCCGCGTCCAGTACCCAGTAGTCCAGTTGATTCGTCACGGGGGTACCCGCGATGTCCTCCAAAAAAGCACCTGGCGCCAGCAGTCCACGTTCTGGGTGGCGCCACCGAATCAATGACTCGGCACCGACCACTTGCCCATCTGTGATCCTGACCTTGGGCTGGAAAAACAGCTCCATTTCGCCTCGCTGCAGCGCGTCCTCCACCAATCTGGCAGATTGCCGTCGCGCCTGTTGACGTTGGCCTTGCTGAATGTCGAACACAACAATGCGATCTTTGCCCTGTTCCTTAGCGGCATACAGCGCAAGATCCGCGTGTCTGAGCAGGCCGTCAGCATCGGCAGGGTCGTCGGGGGAGAAGGTGACCCCGGCACTGCATGTCAGGCGCACTTCCCTGCCGTCCAGTGTCGCTGTCTGCGCAAGTGCTTGACGCAGGTTCTCCAGCCGTTGCATGGCCTTCTCGGCGCTTTGGCAATGTTGGAGCACGACGACAAATTCATCTCCGCCAATGCGACCGATGAGGTCGTCGGCTCCGGACTCCTTTTTGAGACGTTGCGCAAAAACCCGGAGAAACCTGTCCGCAATGGGAAGGCCCCACAGGTCGTTGAGCCCCTTGAACTGGTCGATGTCCAGGACACACAAGGCCAAGGTATTGTTGAGCTCTCCGCTTTCATGCAAGGCGGCGTTCAGTTCCTTGGCGAAAAGTCGCCGGCTTGGCAGACCTGTCAATGCGTCGTAGTTGCCAAATTGCTGGAGGGCCAGCTCCAGACGCCGTTGTTCGGTCACATCTTTGCCGACAGAGACCCAGCTGCACACCGTTCCGTCGGGGTCCAGGATGCCTTCTACCGTGACTTCCGACACAAACGCCTCACCGTTTTTGCGGCGCCGAACCAGCTCGCCGTGCCAACGGCCATCGCGTTCAATGGCTTGGGCCACCCGGCGCAGGAACGTGCCCTCTCCCCCTTCGTCAACGCGCAAGATGGCTGACGATTTTCCAACCAGTTCGTCCCGCGAATAGCCTAGAAGCGAGCAGTACGTCGGGTTGACATCCAGTACGGTTCCATCCGGCTGCAGGATGGCGATGGCGTCCTTGCTGTTGATGAACACGCTGGCCGCTTGCCGCGCCTCGGCGAGCAGGGTTTTCAATTTTTCGGCGGTCTGTGCCAGCGCTTCTGCCCGTTGGTGCAGCTCATGCACGTTGTCCAGCAGGTAGCCCAGCAGGCCGGCACCGATGGGGTAGATCAGGAATACCGGCAACCAGGTGCGTTCGGTCACCATGCGAGCGATCTCTGAAGGCAGGGTTTGAATGGCCAGCATGCCACCTGCGGCCAAGCTGAGGCCCAGCCCAGCCAGCCAGAGCCCATCCGCCAAAGCTCTGTTGCGGTGGGCAGAAAAAAGCGGTCGGTACTTCTGCCATAGCCAACCAATCCCGGTGCACAGCACAATGCCGATCATGGCGGGGCCGCTACCGATGCCCCCCAGGCCCAGCCGGTAGATACCCAACACCGCCGCGCACAGCAAAGCACCAAGGGGGGGCAGGTAGGCACCGGCAAGACCTGCCACCACCAGCCGGGCGTCTACGATCACGCCCTCGCTGAGGCGCAGTGGAGCGAGCATGGTGAGGATGCCCGTGACGCCGAACATCAATCCCGTCACCCAAGGCAACAGCGCTTCCCGCCTCTGTGTGACGGCCCGGTCAGGGTGGCGTGCGCGGCCATGGGCGATGCCGTAGAGCGCTGCCAAGAAAGACAGCAGCCCTGCGTTCATTCCCATGTCCCGAACCAACGACGTTGTGTCGATATTCATGGGATATTTTTGGGGAAGTCGTGGCGCATCATACGAAATCTACATTCGTCCCATCAATAAATGCGCACGCTCAAGCTCAAACCCTGCCCTAGCGTAGACCGTCACGCTGCGCCAGTGGGTCGTGTCGGGAAAACGGCTGGGCGTCACGGATGCGCACAATAAGAAAGCCCGAACGGTTTCCCGTTCGGGCTTTCTTATTTGAGACCGCTGAGGCCGCTTACTTCTTCTGCGGCGGCACATCCGTGCAGCTGCCATGCGCAATCTCCGCTGCCATGCCAATGCTTTCGCCCAGCGTGGGGTGCGGGTGGATGGTCTTGCCGATGTCCACAGCGTCTGCGCCCATTTCAATCGCCAAGGCAATCTCGCCGATCATGTCGCCGGCGTGGGTGCCGACCATGCCGCCGCCCAGGATCTTACCGTGGCCGTGCGCCTCAGGACTGTCATCAAACAGGAGTTTGGTAACCCCTTCGTCGCGGCCATTGGCAATCGCGCGGCCGGAGGCGGTCCAAGGGAACAAGCCCTTCTTGACCTTGATGCCTTGGGCCTTGGCCTGGTCTTCGGTGAGGCCGACCCATGCCACTTCGGGGTCGGTATAGGCCACGGATGGGATGACGCGTGCGTTGAACGCAGCAGCAGCCAGTTCCTTGTTGCCTTGCAGTTCACCGGCAATCACTTCAGCCGCCACGTGCGCTTCGTGCACCGCCTTGTGCGCCAGCATGGGCTGGCCCACGATGTCGCCGATGGCGAAGATGTGCGGCACGTTGGTGCGCATCTGGATGTCGACGTTGATGAAGCCACGGTCGGTGACGGCCACACCGGCCTTGTCGGCGCTGATCTTCTTGCCGTTGGGCGTGCGGCCCACGGCTTGCAGCACCAAGTCGTACACCTGCGGCGCGGGGGCAGTGCCGCCCTCTTCCGCGGGTGCAAACGTCACTTCAATGCCTTCAGGCAAGGCGCGTGCGGACACGGTCTTGGTCTTGAGCATGATGTTGTCGAAGCGCTTGGCGTTCATCTTCTGCCAGATCTTGACCAAGTCGCGGTCAGCGCCTTGCATCAGGCCATCCATCATTTCCACCACGTCCAGGCGGGCGCCCAGGGTGCTGTAAACGGTGCCCATTTCCAGGCCGATGATGCCGCCACCCAGGATCAGCATGCGCTTGGGCACTTCTTTGAGCGCCAGGGCGCCGGTGGAGTCCACGACGCGTGGATCGTTGGGCATGAAGGGCAGGCGCACGGCCTGGCTGCCCGCGGCGATGATGGCCTTCTTGAAGGCGATGACTTTTTTGGTACCCGTCTTCTCCTGGCCGGTGCCGGTGGTTTCTTCCACCTCGACATGGTTGGCGCCCACAAAGGCACCGTAGCCGCGCACAGTGGTCACCTTGCGCATCTTGGCCATGGCGGCCAGACCGCCGGTGAGCTTGCCGATGACTTTTTCCTTGTGGCCGCGCAGCTTGTCGATGTTCAACGTGGGCGCACCAAAGTCCACGCCCAAGTCGGCCATGTGGCTCACCTCGTCCATCACCGCGGCGACGTGCAGCAAAGCTTTGGAGGGGATGCAACCCACGTTCAGGCACACACCGCCCAGGGTGGCATAGCGTTCCACCACGATGACCTTGAGGCCCAGGTCCGCTGCGCGGAAGGCTGCGCTGTAGCCCCCGGGGCCGCCACCGATGACGAGCACGTCGCACTCCAGATCGGCGCTGCCGCCAAAGCTGGATGCCGTTGGGACCGGTGCAGCTGCTACAGAAACAGGAGCTGCTGGCGCAGCAACTGCGGTGGCTGGAGCCGATTTGGGTTCTGAAACGGGAGCTGCAGCAGCACCAGCAGCATCCAGCAATACCACCACGGTGCCCTGCTTGACCTTGTCGCCCAGTTTGACCTTGAGCTCTGTCACCACGCCGCCTTCGCTGGCGGGGATTTCCATGGAGGCTTTGTCAGACTCCACGGTGATCAGGCTTTGCTCGGGCTTGATGGTGTCACCCACCTTGACCAGCAGTTCGATGACCGCGACTTCGTCCAGGTCGCCGATATCCGGAACCTTGATTTCTACGATTGCCATATATCAGTTCCTCAGAGCAGCACGCGGCGGAAGTCACCCAGGATCTGGCCCAGGTACACGTTGAAGCGCGCCGCGGCGGCGCCGTCGATCACGCGGTGGTCCCAGGTCAGCGACAAGGGCAGCATCAGGCGTGGCTGGAAGGCTTTGCCGTCCCACACGGGTTCCATCTGGCTCTTGCAGACGCCGAGGATGGCGACTTCAGGGGCGTTGATGATGGGCGTGAAGTAACGGCCACCGATACCACCCAATGAAGAGATGGTGAAGGTCGCGCCGCTCATGTCGGCAGGGCCGAGCTTGCCGTCGCGGGCCTTCTTGGCCAGCTCACCCATTTCCTGGCTGATCTGGAAGATGCCCTTCTTGTCGGCGTCCTTGATCACGGGCACCACCAAGCCGTTGGGCGTGTCGGCCGCAAAACCGATGTGGTAGTACTGCTTGTAGATCAGCGCATCGCCGTCCAGCGAGCTGTTGAACTCGGGGAACTTCTTGAGCGCAGCCACGCAGGCCTTGATCAGGAAGGCCAGCATGGTGACCTTGATGCCACTCTTCTCGTTCTCTTTGTTGGTAGAGACGCGGAAGGCTTCGAGGTCGGTGATGTCGGCGTCGTCATGGTTGGTGACGGCGGGAATCATGACCGCATTGCGCAGCAGGTTGGCACCGCTGATCTTCTTGATGCGGGACATTTCCTTGCGCTCGATCGGACCGAACTTGGCAAAGTCCACCTTGGGCCAGGGGATCAGGCCCAGACCGGCGCCGTCATTGCTGCCGGATGCCTTGGCTTGCGCCGCAATGGCCAGCGTTTGCACCGCACCGCTCATCACGGAACGGGTGAAGCCTTGCACGTCCGCCTCGGTGATACGGCCCTTGAGGCCGGAACCCTTGACTTCGTTCAAAGGTACGCCCAGTTCGCGGGCGAACTTGCGCACGGAAGGTGATGCATGGGGCAAGCCAAGCGTGGTGCCACCGGGCGCATGCGCAGGCACAGCCAAAGCGGCGGGTGCTGCTGCGGCGGCGGCTGCCGGGGCCGCTGCTGCAACGGGCGCAGCAGCAGGTGCGGCGACGGCAGCAACGGCTGCAGGCGCTGGTGCGGCACCCGCCACACCTTCCAGCACGACCACCAGATCACCAATGTTCACGGTGTCACCCAGCTTGACCTTGATTTCCTTGACCACACCGGCGGTGCTGGAAGGAATCTCCATGGAGGCCTTGTCAGACTCCACGGTGATCAGGCTCTGCTCCACCTTCACGGTGTCGCCCACCTTGACCAGCAGTTCGATGACGGCCACGTCCTTGAAGTCGCCGATGTCAGGCACAAACACGTCCACCGGACCGGCAGCAGCAGGGGCGGCAACGGATGCAGGCGCTACAGAAACAGGAGCTGCTGGCGCAGCTGTGGCGGGCGCTGGAGCCGCTTTTGGCTCTGCAGCAGGCGCTGCAGCAGCACCCGCAGCTTCCACCATCACGACCACGGAGCCTTGCTTGACCTTGTCGCCCAGGGCGACCTTGATTTCCTTGACCACACCGGCGGTGCTGGAGGGAATCTCCATGGAGGCCTTGTCAGACTCCACGGTAATCAGGCTCTGCTCCACCTTCACGGTATCGCCCACCTTGACCAGCAGCTCGATCACCGCGACTTCGTCGAAGTCACCGATATCCGGGACTTTTACTTCTACCAATGCCATGTTGTTGTCTCCGGAGTTCTTAGGCGTACAGGGGGTTGACCTTGTCGGTGTTGATGCCGTACTTGGCAATGGCTTCCGCCACCTTGGCCACTGGCACGGTACCGTCTTCGCTCAGGGCCTTCAGGGCGGCAACCACGATGTAGTGGCGGTTCACCTCGAAGTGCTCACGCAGCTTGCTGCGGAAGTCGGAGCGGCCAAAGCCGTCCGTTCCCAACACCTTGTACGTACGGCCCTTGGGCACGAACGGACGGATCTGCTCGGCATATGCCTTCATGTAGTCGGTGGACGCAACCACGGGACCGGTGGACTTGTTGAGTTGCTCGGCCACGAAAGGCACGCGTGGTGTTTCCAGCGGGTGCAGCAGGTTCCAGCGGTCAGCGTCCTGGCCGTCGCGGGTCAGTTCGTTGAAGCTTGGGCAGCTCCACACATCAGCGCCGATGCCCCAGTCTTTTTCCAGCAGTTCTTGCGCCGCAATGCTTTCGCGCAGGATGGTGCCGGAGCCCAAGAGTTGCACGCGGGGTGCCTTCTTGGTGAGCGCGGGGCCCGCCTTGCACTGGTACATGCCCTTGATGATCTGCTCTTCCGTGCCGGGCTGCAGGCCGGGCATGGGGTAGTTTTCGTTCAGCAGGGTCAGGTAGTAGAAGACGTTGTCTTGCTTCTCGACCATGCGCTTCAAACCGTGGTGCAGGATCACGCCGACTTCGTGGGCGAAGGTCGGGTCGTAAGAAATGCAGTTCGGGATGGTGCCGGCCATGATGTGGCTATGGCCGTCTTCGTGCTGCAGGCCTTCACCGTTCAAAGTGGTGCGGCCCGAGGTGCCGCCCAACAGGAAGCCGCGGGCTTGCATGTCGCCGGCCGCCCAGGCCAGGTCGCCGATGCGCTGGAAGCCGAACATCGAGTAGTACACGTAGAACGGCACCATGATGCGGTTGCTGGTGGAGTAGCTGGTGGCGGCGGCAATCCAGCTGCTCATGCCGCCGGCTTCGTTGATGCCTTCCTGCAGGATCTGGCCCTTGGCATCTTCCTTGTAGTACATGACCTGGTCCTTGTCGACCGGGGTGTACTGCTGGCCTGCGGGGTTGTAGATACCCACTTGGCGGAACAAGCCTTCCATACCAAAGGTACGGGCTTCGTCCACCAGAATCGGAACCACACGGGGGCCCAGGGCCTGGTCGCGCAACAACTGGGTCAGGAAACGCACATAGGCCTGGGTGGTGGAGATTTCACGGCCTTCGGCAGTGGGCTCCATCACTGACTTGAACACCTCCAGCGACGGCACGGTGAAACTCTCGTCCGCCTTGGTGCGGCGGTGTGGCAGGTAGCCGCCCAAGGCCTTGCGGCGCTCGTGCAGGTACTTCATTTCGGGGGTATCGTCCGCGGGCTTGTAAAACGGGATGTCGGCCAACTGGCTGTCGGGCACCGGGATGTTGAAGCGGTCACGGAAGGCCTTGATGTCTTCGTCGGTCAGCTTCTTGGTCTGGTGGACGTTGTTTTTGCCCTCGCCTGCCTTGCCCATGCCAAAGCCCTTGACGGTCTTGATCAGCAGCACAGTGGGCTGGCCCTTGTGGTTCACGGCCTTGTGGAATGCGGCATACACCTTCTTGGAGTCGTGGCCACCGCGGCGCAGGTCAAAAATCTCTTCGTCGCTCATCTTGGAGACCATCTCCAGGGTGCGCGGGTCTTTGCCGAAGAAGTGCTTGCGGACGTAGGCACCGTCGTTGGCCTTCATGGCCTGGTAGTCGCCGTCCAGCGTGTCCATCATGATCTTCTTGAGAGCGCCGTCTTTGTCGCGCGCCAACAGGGGGTCCCAACCAGAGCCCCACAAGAGTTTGATGACGTTCCAGCCGGCACCGCGGAATTCGCCTTCCAGCTCCTGGATGATCTTGCCGTTGCCGCGCACCGGGCCATCCAGACGCTGCAAGTTGCAGTTGATCACAAAGACCAGGTTGTCCAAACCTTCGCGGGCAGCCAAACCGATCGCGCCCAGGGACTCGACTTCGTCCATTTCACCGTCGCCGCAGAACACCCACACCTTGCGGTTTTCGGTGTTGGCAATGCCACGGGCGTGCAGGTATTTGAGAAAGCGCGCCTGGTAGATCGCCATCAATGGGCCCAGGCCCATGGACACGGTGGGGAACTGCCAGAACTCGGGCATCAGCTTGGGGTGCGGGTAGCTGGAGAGGCCCTTGCCGTCCACTTCCTGACGGAAGTTGAGCAATTGCTCTTCGGTCAAGCGGCCTTCCAGGTAGGCGCGGGCATACACACCGGGGGACACGTGGCCCTGGATGTACAGGCAATCACCCCCGTGGTTTTCGCTCTCGGCGTGCCAAAAATGGTTAAAACCCGCGCCAAACAAGCTGGCCAGCGAGGCAAAAGAGCCAATGTGGCCACCCAAATCCCCACCGTCTGCGGGGTTGTGGCGGTTGGCCTTCACGACCATGGCCATGGCGTTCCAGCGCATGTAGGCGCGCAGGCGCTCTTCAATTTCCAAATTACCGGGCGCGCGCTCTTCGTCTTGCGGCTCGATGGTGTTCACATAACCCGTGGTGGCCGAGAAAGGCATGTCGATGCTCTTCTGGCGGGCGTGCTCCAGCAATTGCTCCAACAGGAAGTGGGCGCGCTCCGGGCCCTCGCTTTCAATGACGGCGCTTAGAGCATCCATCCACTCACGGGTCTCCTGACCGTCCACGTCGGACGTGCCCAAAGGGTTTTGGGGAACTGCAGCCATCGATGTCTCCTTCTTGGTACTTTGGCGTAATTTAGTGCGGTGGCCCTAGTTTCTCATAATTATTTTCAAATTTCAAATTATGCTTGTGCGTTTCTTATTATGAAATATTGATGCTGCTTTGCAGCACTTGCGACCTCAGCGCCAGCGCCCCTCCCCTACACTCCCCCCATGCCTTTTAACAAAGTGATTTCCTTGCCAAAACCCATTGCGCTGCCATCGGTGGACGGTGCGCGCCGCTGGTGGCACCGGCTCACGCCACACCGCCAGGACCGGGTGGCCATGTTGGCCCCCCTGGCCGCCGTGCTCTTGTTTTTTGCCGCCATCGTGTCGGCATTGGGTTATTTGCGCGTAGAAGAAATGGACCGCGAGCAGGAAGCCGTGCAGCGCGATGTGGAATACACCCAGCAGCGCCTGCGCCTGCGCCTGCTGGAGCGGCAAGAACAGATCATGCGCATTGCCCGCGAGATTTCGAACCGTGAACTCGACCTGGACGACTTCCGGCAACGGGCCGCCGCCATGCTGGACCAGTACCCTGAGGTACAGGGCATGGCCTGGGTGGATGACAAACAGCGCACCCGCTCCAGTTTGGGCATGGGTGGCAACTTTGCGGGCAGCCTGCAATCCAGCACCGATGTTTTGTCCTACGGCGCTCGTGAGGCAGGCTACACCCTGACCCGCGAAGTGAACCAGCCTCTGTACATCCAGCCCCCACGCGCCAAGGACGAGGCGCCCATGTTGCAGATGTTTGTGCCCCTGAGCGAGCGGGGGCGTTTCTCGGGCGTGCTGCTGACTGAATATTCAGTCGATGGTTTGTACCGCTACGGTGTGCCGTCAGAGGTCTCCGCGCGCTACGCGGTTTCGCTGCAAGACGCCAACGGCAGACTGCTAGCGGGCACCAGCATCCCGGACCGCAAGTTGGTAGGCCGTGTAATGCCCTGGAGCAACCCCGCCAACGAATACGCCATGCCGGTCTCCCCTGTGGGCTCAGGACTGGTAATCCGGGCGCAGGCCTACCGGGCGTCCTTGGGGGTCATTGGCAGTGGGCTGTTCTGGCTGGTCAGCGCCCTGAGCGTGATGACGGCCTGGATGCTAATTGCCAACTGGCGCCACACACGCCGCCGCGTGCAGGCGCAGCAGGCGCTGATGTCGGAAACCAACTTTCGCCGCGCCATGGAAAACTCCATGCTGACCGGCATGCGCGCCATGGACTTGCAGGGCCGCATCACCTATGTAAATGCCGCCTTTTGCCAGATGACGGGGTGGAGCGAGTCCGACCTTGTGGGCCGTACGGCCCCCTTCCCCTACTGGCCCGACAGCGACCGCGACAACCTGGCCTCCCGGCTGGAAGAAGAGATGCATGGCAACACCACGCCGGGCGGCATCCAGGTGCGCGTCAAGCGGCGCGACAACACCTTGTTCGATGCACGTCTGTATGTGTCTCCGCTGATTGATGCCATGGGCACGCAAACCGGCTGGGTCACCTCCATGACCGACATCACCGAACCCAACCGCGTGCGCGAACAGCTGTCGGCCTCCCACCAGCGCTTCACCACCGTGCTGGAGGCTTTGGATGCGTCCATTTCGGTGGCCCCCCTGGGCAGCGACGAGCTGCTGTTTGCCAACAAGCTGTACCGCCAATGGTTTGGCGTGCAGGCGGGCGGTCACCTGCAATTGGTGGCAGAAGCCGGCGTCCCCGTGAACCCGACCAATGACGAGGCCTCGGATAGCGTGGACTCGTTTGCAGGCCTGCCCACCACCGCCCTGCCTGACAGCGATTCAGAAAGCGCCGAGATCTTCATTACCACCTTGGGCAAATGGCTGGAGGTGCGCACGCGCTACCTGAGCTGGGTAGACGGCCGCCTGGCGCAGATGGTGATTGCCACCGACATCACCACCCGACGCCTGGCCGAAGAGCAGGCGGCCATCCAGGCCGAGCGCGCCCAGACGTCCAGCCGCCTCATCACCATGGGCGAGATGGCCTCCAGCGTGGCGCACGAACTCAACCAGCCACTGACCGCTATCAACAATTACTGCAATGGCATGGTGTCCCGCATCAAGGACAAGCAGATTTCGGAAGAAGACCTGCTGGGCGCACTGGAGAAAACCGCCAAACAGGCCCAGCGCGCGGGACAGATCATCCAGCGCATTCGCTCTTTCGTGAAGCGCAGCGAGCCTAACCGCACCCCGTCAGAAGTCTCCACCATGGTGGCCGAAGCGGTGGAGCTGGCGGAAATTGAGTTGCGCCGCTTCAATGTGCGCTTGAATCACTACGTGGCTGCGCGCCTGCCCCCGGTCATGGTGGATCCGATCCTGATTGAACAGGTGCTGGTCAACCTGCTGCGCAATGCGGCTGAATCCATCGACTCCGCACTGCGCCAGACGGCGGACCGCATCGTGGAGCTGCGGGTGCTGCCGCGCCACATTGACAACAAGCCGGTGATCGAGTTTTCGGTGCAGGACACCGGCAAGGGGCTGGCGCCCGAAGTCATGGCGCGACTCTACGAAGCCTTCTACTCCACCAAGGCCGATGGCATGGGCATTGGCCTCTCTTTGTGCCGCTCCATCGTCGAGTCGCACCTGGGCCGGATGACCGCGGAGAACATCTACAATGGGACGGAAGTGTCTGGGTGCCGCTTCTCCTTCTGGGTGCCCCTGACCGAAGGTGGCGCGCTGAGCTATGCAGCGCCGCCCGCCCCACAACCCAACCTCGGATAACTGAATGAGCTTGATCCCCAAAAAAGGAACGGTTTACGTAGTCGATGACGACGAAGCAGTGCGGGACTCCCTGCAGTGGCTGCTGGAGGGCAAGGGTTACCGGGTGCGGTGCTTTGATTCCGCTGAATCCTTTTTGAGCCGCTATGACGCACGCGAAGTCGCCTGCCTGATTGTGGACATCCGCATGGGGGGCATGACCGGCCTGGAGCTGCAAAGCCGCCTGATCGAAGCCAAATCTCCCCTGCCCATCGTCTTTATCACCGGCCACGGCGATGTGCCGATGGCAGTGGACAGCATGAAAAAGGGCGCCATGGACTTCATCCAGAAGCCGTTCAAGGAGGACCAACTGGTCAGCCTGGTGGAACGCATGCTGGAACACGCCAAGGACACCTTTGCCGACTACCAGCTCGCCGTCAGCCGCGACGCCCTGCTCTCCAAACTCACGCTGCGCGAAAGCCAGGTGCTGGAACGCATCGTGGCCGGCCGCCTGAACAAGCAGATCGCCGACGACCTGGGCATCAGCATCAAGACGGTGGAGGCGCACCGCGCCAACATCATGGAAAAACTCAGCGCCAACACCGTCGCCGATCTGCTCAAAATTGCCTTGGGCCAGAACGCACCCAAAACCTGACGCTCCATTTTTTATAGCACCTTGCGCCCGCTCTGCCTTCGCTGCGGGCGTTTTTACTTCAAGAGACAAGCATGACTGCATCCTCCGCCCAGATTATTGATGGCAACGCCCTGGCCGCCCAATTGCGTGGTGACGTCGCCCGCCGCACCACGGCCCTCAAGGACCGTGGACTCACCCCCGGCCTGGCCGTGGTCCTGGTAGGCGACAACCAGGCCAGCCAGGTCTATGTGCGCAACAAGGTCAAGGCTTGCACCGACGCGGGCCTGCACTCGGTGCTGGAAAAGTACGAGGCGACGATGACCGAAGCCGAACTGCTGGCCCGCGTGGACGCACTGAACAACGATCCCGGCATCCACGGCATCCTGGTGCAGTTGCCTTTGCCCGCCCACATCGATGCGCACAAGGTGATTGAAGCCATCTCCCCAGCCAAGGACGTGGACGGCTTCCACGTCGCCAGCGCAGGTGCCCTGATGGTGGGCCAGCCCGGCTTCTGGCCCTGCACGCCCTACGGCTGCATGAAGATGCTGGAGTCGATCGGCTACAACTTGCGCGGCAAACACGCTGTCGTCATTGGCCGCTCCAACATCGTCGGCAAGCCCATGGCCATGATGCTGCTGCAGCAAAACGCCACGGTGACCATCTGCCACAGCGCTACGCCTGATTTGAAAGCCATGACGCTACAGGCCGACGTGATCGTGGCAGCTGTCGGCAAGCGCAATGTGCTGACGGCCGACATGGTCAAGCCCGGTGCGGTGGTGATCGACGTGGGCATGAACCGCGACGATGCGGGCAAGCTATGCGGCGACGTGGACTTTGCCGGCGTGAGTCAGGTGGCAGGCCACATCACCCCGGTGCCCGGTGGCGTGGGTCCCATGACCATCACCATGCTGCTGGTCAATACGCTGGAAGCCGCCGAACGCGACGCCGCCCAGCGCGGGCTTGCATAAGCCTTGCTTGCCCCTATCTGTTTTCCAGTTTCACTGCCCTGACCCGCACCACCATGAATCCTTTGCTGAACACCACCGGCCTGCCCCTGTTTGACCAAATCCGGCCCGAGCATGTGGAACCCGCCATGGACGCGCTGCTGGCACAGGCCGAGCAGGCGCTGGAGACAGTCACCACCACCGATTTCCCAGCCGAATGGCACGCCATCGCCCGGGAACTGGACGTGGCCACCGAACGCCTGGGACTCGCCTGGGGTGCGGTGAGCCACTTGAACAGCGTGGCCGACACGCCGGAACTGCGCGCCGCCTACAACGCAACCCTGCCCAAGGTCACCGAGTTCTGGACCCGCCTGGGCGCCGATGAGCGCCTGTATGCCAAGTACAAGGCCATCAACACCGACACACTGAACACCGAGCAGTTGCAGGCCCACAAAAATGCCGTGCGCAACTTTGTGCTGGGCGGTGCGGAGCTACAGGGCGCCGAACGCGAGCGTTTTGCCGTTATCCAGGAAAAACAGGCCGAACTTGGCCAAAAATTCAGCGAGAACACGCTGGACGCGACCGACGCCTTTGCCTACTACGCCTCCGAGGCCGAGCTGGATGGCGTGCCCCCGGACGTGGTGCAAGCCGCCCGCGCCGCGGCCCAGACCGAAGGCAAAGAAGGCTACAAGCTCACGCTGAAGATGCCTTGCTACCTGCCCGTCATGCAGTTTGCCAAGAGCAGCGCCTTGCGCGCCGTGCTGTACCGGGCCTATGTCACCCGCGCCTCCACCGAGGCAGAAACCGAATTTCAGAAGTTCGATAACAGCAGCATCATTTCTGACATTCTGGCCTTGCGCCAGGAAGAGGCGCGACTGCTGGGCTATGCCAACTTTGGCACTCTGTCGGTGGTGCCCAAGATGGCCGACTCTCCTGCCACCGTGGTGGCGTTTCTGCGTGACTTGGCCCGCAAGGCCCGTCCATTTGCCGAACAGGACATCGTCGATCTGCGCGCCTTCGCGAAGACAGATCTGGGCCTGACCGATCCCCAGGCCTGGGACTGGCCCTATATCTCCGAGAAGCTCAAGGAGGCGCGTTACGCCTTCAGCGAGCAAGAAGTCAAACAATACTTCACGGCCCCCAAGGTGCTGGCAGGCTTGTTCAAGATTGTGGAAACCCTGTTTGATGTGGAAATCCGCGAAGACAGCGCACCTGTGTGGAACCCGGGTGTGAAGTTCTACCGCATTGAGCGCCGCGGCGTACAAGGCCTGCAACTGGTCGGCCAGTTCTACCTGGACCCCACGGCCCGCAGCGGCAAGCGCGGCGGCGCCTGGATGGACGATGTGCGCACACGCTGGCTACGCCCAGACAATGGCCAGTTGCAGACCCCGGTGGCCCACTTGGTCTGCAACTTTGCCGAGAGTGTGGATGGCAAACCAGCCCTGCTGACCCACGATGACGTCACCACACTGTTCCACGAATTTGGCCACGGCCTGCACCACATGCTGACGCAGGTGAACGAGCGCGATGTCTCAGGCATCAGCGGCGTGGAATGGGACGCGGTGGAGCTGCCCAGCCAGTTCATGGAGAACTTCTGCTGGGAATGGAGTGTGCTGCAACACATGACCGCGCATGTGGAGACCGGTGAAGCGCTGCCCCGCGCGCTGTTTGACAAAATGCTGGCCGCCAAAAACTTCCAGAGCGGCATGCAGACCCTGCGTCAAATTGAGTTCTCCCTGTTCGACATGCTGTTGCACACCGAACACGACCCGGCTGCCGACTTCATGCCCCTGCTGGAGCGCGTCCGCCAGGAGGTAGCCGTCCTGCAGCCTCCGGCGTGGAGCCGAACGGCCAACACCTTCAGCCACATCTTTGCAGGCGGCTATGCCGCGGGCTACTACAGCTACAAATGGGCCGAGGTGTTGAGTGCAGACGCCTACGCTGCATTCGAAGAGTCCGCTGACGCCCAGGGTGTGCCCAACCCCGAAACCGGCCGACAATACCGGATGGCCATTCTGGAAGCTGGTGGCAGCCGCCCTGCGATGGAGTCGTTCAAGGCTTTTCGCGGCCGGGAACCCTCACTGGATGCGCTGCTCCGACACCAGGGCATGGCCAACCATTGAAGATTTGTTGATACGCACCTTGCAGGATGGACCTATGACAATGCAGACCCGAATCACCCTCCTTGGCACTCTGGCCTTGGCCTTGATGGGCCAGGCCAGCATGGCACAACCGGTCTACAAGATCGTGGGGCCCGATGGCAAGGTCACGTTTTCCGACAAGCCGCCGGCTTCGGCCGACAAGGGCAATGTGGCCGCGACAGGGGCAACGTCGGGCGCAGCAACCACCGGTACTGACCTGCCCTACGAATTGCGCCAGGTGGCGTCCAAGTACCCAGTAACCTTGTACACCGCAGCGTCCTGCGCTCCTTGCGATACGGGCCGATCACTCCTGAAAAGCCGCGGTGTTCCGTTCGCCGAGCGAACCGTAAGCACGACCGAGGATCTGGAGGCCCTGCAGCGCCTGGCGGGCGACAACTCCCTGCCCTACGCCACCATTGGTGGACAAAAGCTAAAAGGCTTCTCCGACCTGGAGTGGACGCAGTACCTCAATGCAGCAGGGTACCCCGCCACCTCAACGCTCCCCAAGGGTTACCGCTTTGCCACCCCCACGCCCTTGGTTGCAGTCCAAAAACCGACGACACAGCCCAAAGCAGCGGCCAAACCCATAGAAGTGCCTGCCGAACCAGCACCGTCAGCGCCAAGTCCTTCCAACCCAGCAGGCATCACCTTCTGAACCAGGCATGACACCATGCAAAAGGCCGCCCCACCGGGCGGCCTTTGTGTTGGTTGGTAGGGCTGTGATTTACAGCGTGCGGTGTGCCACCGGGGTTTCTGGCACCGGATACCCCGCAGCGCCAAAGGTGCTCACCACCGCCTTGTGCGTGTCAAAGTAGACCTGCCAGTAATGGTCGGTGTGGGTATAGGGTCGCACACATAGCAATGGCCCCTCGGGCGTAAACTGCAAAATCTCAATGTCGGGTGCAGGCGTAGCGGCCACATTGGGAATCCCTGCCACCGTAGCGCGCAGCCGCGAAATGGCATCCAGCACATCAACTCCGTTGGCGACCTTGGCCACACAGTCCACGCGGCGGTAGGCCAAGGTGCTGAAGTTCTGAATGGAACCCGAAAACACGGTGTTGTTGCCCACAATGGTGACCACGTTGTCGGGAGTGATCAGGGTAGTACCAAACAGACCCAGTTCCTTGACGGTACCGGTCACGCCACCAGCAGTCACAAAGTCGCCTACCTTGTAGGGACGCAGCACCTGCATGAATACCCCGGCGGCAAAGTGGGTCAGCAAACCGCCCCAAGCCGTACCAATGGCCAAGCCAGCACCGGCCAACAAGGCGGCGAACGAGGTGGTCTGGACGCCAAAAATGTCCAGAATTGCCAGGATCAGAACCACGTTCAGAATCACCGACAAAATCGAGTTGAGGTAGTTGGCCAGCGTCTGGTCTACCTTGCCACCGCGTTGCAATGCAGCCCCCAGCAAACGCAAAGCCAGCGAAATCAGCCAACGCCCCACGATCCAGGCGCCCAAGGCGCCCAGCAGCTTCAAACCAAAATCTGCACCTTGTGTGGTGAGAAATGTCCAGATGACTTCTGTGTTCATGTATTTTCCCTATTGAAATGAAATAGAAATTGCCGTGGCGGAGCCCGCAAGCTTGTATCGGCAGTGGGCATGATAGCCGCGACATCGGGTCACGCCAGAGGTGCGTTTGTGAACTGCATCACAGACAGGCGAAAAAAAACCCGACCATAGATCGGGTTTTTTAAACTTTGGCGGAGACGGAGGGATTCGAACCCTCGATGAGGCTCTACACCCCATACTCCCTTAGCAGGGGAGCACCTTCGGCCACTCGGTCACGTCTCCTAAAGGTCAAGCAGGATTATCGCACAGACTCTGGCCTGTTTTTGTCAAACTGCTCGCGGAACCTGATCTACGGACCGGGCCCAAACCAGCACCGCCCCCTTGCGCTCCACAAATCCCTGTGCCAGCTTGAGGTGGATACGGTGCCCCCGCGTGGTGCAGGCCGCAATCTGGTGCTGCAGTTCGGCGAGTTGGGCCGCACTCGGAATCACCCGGTGAGCTTTGGCGAACCAATGGCGCAAGACATTCGCCTGACGCGCTGCGGCCAAGGTTTGCAGGCCCTGGATGGTGGGCAGCCCATCGTCCGAACGACATACCACCTGCAAATCGGCGGCAGCCATTTCGTCCAGCAACCCTTGTGCTTGGGCAGCATGGGCGACACTGCGGGCCAATGTGTCACGAAACTGGGGAAACACGGCATCCAGGACCGGCAGCAGTTGGGCACGTATGCGGTTGCGGGTAAAGCGCTGGTCGGTATTGCTAGGGTCTTCTACAAAGGCGCTTCCACGTTCGGCCAGCCATACCCGAATGTCCGACGCAGACACACCCAACAGGGGCCGATAAAAGTCCAAGCCATCACGTTGCCACTGCGCAGGCATGGCGCTCAGGCCGCGCAAGCCTGCGCCACGGCTCAGTGCCAGTAGCAGGGTCTCCACTTGGTCATCAGCGTGTTGTGCAATCGCTATTGATTTAATAGCTACTTGCGCAGAATCCATGCGGGCTAGAGCACTAAAAGCCTTGTAACGTGCAACTCGGGCGGCCTCTTCGGGGCTTTGGCCGGGTGCGTGCCCAGCCTCCACTTTCAACACCCGCAGGGGCACGCCTAGCGTGGCGCACAGGTCGATGCAGAAGGTTTCAAAGTCGACCGCAGCCGCCTGGAGACCGTGGTTCACATGCAGGGCGACCACCTGCCCCGGCCAGCGCTCGGCACAGGCAATCAGCAAGGCAGTGGAGTCCGCCCCACCGCTGAACGCCACCCCCAAAGGCAAAGCGGGCTGAAAAGCCCGCAGGGCCGCATCCAGTGACTGGGTCATGGCGTGCGGCAGGTCGCCGGTGCAACCGGCTTATTTGCCGGTGGCCTTGGTATCGGTGAAGCGACCGTAGCTTTGCAGGCGCTCGTAACGGCGATCCAGCAGCTCTTTGACCTTGAGGTCGCTGATCTGGCGGTAGGCATCGGCCAAGGCACGTTTCAAGAAAGCTGCAGCCTGTTTGGGGTCGCGGTGCGCGCCACCCACGGGTTCGTTGACGATCTTGTCCACCAGGCCCAGGGCCTTGAGACGGTGGGCGGTGATGCCCAGCGCGTCGGCGGCGTCTTGCGCCTTGTCCGAGGTTTTCCACAAAATCGATGCACAACCTTCAGGGCTGATGACCGAGTAAATGGAGTACTGGAGCATGATGACCTGGTCGGCCACCGAAATCGCCAGCGCGCCACCAGAGCCGCCTTCACCAATGATGGTGGTGATGATGGGCACTTCGAGCTGCGCCATCTCGAAGATGTTGCGGCCAATGGCTTCGGACTGACCGCGCTCTTCGGCGTCAATGCCGGGATACGCGCCGGGGGTGTCCACAAAAGTGAACACTGGCAGCTTGAACTTCTCGGCCAGCTTCATGAGACGCAGGGCCTTGCGGTAACCCTCGGGCTTGCTCATGCCAAAGTTGCGCAAACCACGTTCCTTGGTATCACGGCCTTTTTGCTGGCCGATCACCATGCAGGGCGTGCCGTTGAAGCGGGCCAGGCCGCCCACAATGCTCAGGTCATCGGCAAAGTGGCGGTCACCGTGCAGCTCCACAAAGTGCGTGAAGATGTCGTTGACATAGTCCAGCGTGTAAGGACGCTCGGCATGGCGCGCGATCTTGGTGATTTGCCAAGGGGTCAAATCACTGTAAATGTCTTTGGTGAGCTGCTGGCTTTTTTTGCTCAGCTGGTCGATTTCGGCAGAAATATCCACCGCCGACTCGTTTTGCACATAGCGCAACTCTTCAATCTTGCCTTCGAGCTCGGCAATGGGCTGCTCAAAGTCGAGAAATGTCTTTTTAGCCAACGCTGTTTCTCCTTCTAGTACGCGACCGGTAGGGGGTCGAGAGAGCGCCAAATATACCAAGTTGCCACACTGCAGTACGGCGCCCAGGCGGCGGCGACCTCGCGCGCGTCGCTGCGGCTCACCACATCGCCTGAAAAATAGTTCTGGCTGATGCCCTGGATCAGGCCGTCATCGTCCAGCGGCAGCACATTGGGCCGCATCAGGTGGAAGATCAGGAACATCTCGGCCGTCCAGCGACCAATACCGCGGATGGCCACCAGCTCGGCAATGATTTCCTCATCGCCCATGCCATCCCAGTCCTTCACGTGCAGGGCGCCGTTGTCAAAGTGCAGCGCCAGGTCCACCAAATACTCAACCTTGCGTACGCTCAGGCCTGCGGCGCGCATGTCGTCCACCTTGAGCTTGAGCACGTTGGTGGGTGTCATCTTGCGCGGCAACAGGGCAAAGCGGTCCCACACGGTTTGGGCGGACTTCACCGAGATCTGCTGGCCCACAATGCTGCGCGCAAGTGTCACAAAAGCGTCGCCCCGGGTTTGCAGGCAGGCATCGCCAAACTGGGGGATCAGGCGCTTCATCACCCGGTCTTTTTTGACCAAGTGCTTGCAGGCCTCCTCCCAAAAATAGGGGGTCGCGAGAACCGGGGCCTGTTCTTCGGCCTTTTTCACGGAGGTGGCCATTACTGCACGGCTTCCCAGGTGGTGCCAGTAGGCGAATCCTTGAGCACAATGCCCTGCGCTAGCAAGTCCTTGCGGATGCTGTCGGCCAACGCAAAGTCCTTACCAGCCTTGGCCGCAGCGCGCTGGGCGATCAGGGCCTGGATGGCAGCGTCGTCCAGACCGGCACCGGCCTGCAAAAACGCCTTGGGATCGCCTTGCAACAGACCCAGGCAGGCCGCCAACGCCTTGAGCAGGCCCGCCAGGGCTGGCGATTTGCTGCGGTTGACCTCGGAAGCCAGGTCAAACAGCACAGCCACCGCCTCCGGTGTGCCAAAGTCTTCGTCCATGGCCGCCTTGAAGCGTGCCGCGTAGGGGTTGGCCCAATCGATGATCACCTCGGCGGGCGTCACCTGGTCCAGCGCCGTATACAGGCGCTTGAGAGACTGGCGGGCATCGTCCAGGTGCGCATCGCTGTAATTCAGTGCACTGCGGTAGTGGGCGCGTACGATGAAGAAACGCACGGTTTCGGCGTCGTACTGCTGGAGTACATCGCGGATGGTGAAAAAGTTGCCCAGGCTCTTGGACATCTTCTCGTTGTCCACACGCACAAAGCCGTTGTGCACCCAGAAGTGCGCCAACGGTTTGCCCGTCGCGCCTTCACTCTGGGCGATTTCGTTCTCATGGTGGGGAAACTGCAGGTCAGCGCCACCGCCGTGGATGTCAAAGGTCTCGCCCAGCGTGGAGCAGCTCATGGCGGAGCATTCGATGTGCCAGCCCGGGCGGCCGGCACCGAACTCGCTCGCCCATTTGGCGTCCTCGGGCTCCTCAGGTTTGGCGGACTTCCACAGCACAAAGTCCAGCGGGTCTTCCTTGCCATCCAGCACCGCCACGCGCTCGCCAGCACGCAACTCGTCCAGCGACTTGCCCGACAGCTTGCCGTAACCGGCAAACTTGCGCACCGAGTAATTCACATCGCCATTGCTGGAGCGGTAGGCCAAGCCCTTGCCTTCCAGCTGGCCAATCAGGGACAGCATTTGCGGCACGTATTCCGTGGCGCGGGGTTCCAACGACGGAGGTTCGATGCCCAGGGCACCAATATCAGCGTGCATCGCATCAATCATTTCATCGGTCAGCTGGCGGATGGTGATGCCACGCTCCAGTGCGCGCTTGATGATCTTGTCGTCGATATCCGTGATGTTGCGCACATAGGTAACGCGCAGGCCGCTGGCCTTGAGCCAGCGCTGCACCACATCAAATGCCATCATCATGCGGGCGTGGCCGATATGACACAGGTCATAAATGGTCATGCCGCACACATACATGCGCACATGCCCGGGCTCTGCCGGTGAAAAGGGTTGCAACGAACGCGACAGCGTGTTGTAAATGCGCAAACTCATGGGTATCTCGAAACCAACTCACAAATGCAGCGAGCCCATGGCAACCGAAGACTCGGTGACAGGGCTCGCTTGGTGTCCAATCAGGGGTTTGCCAAGGGTTCGCAGGCGACCCCCTCAGCTACAATGCAACGCAGTATAAGCCCCCTGAAGAGGGGTCCTCCGACGCGCTAGATTCCAAAGGCACTATGAAGCACGCCCCCTCATTTGTAAGCATGTCACTGCGTTTGGTGGCACTTGCGGCCACCCTCGTCTTCTCGACCGCCCACGCGGATGACTACTCCGACGTTTCCCAACTGGCACGCAATGGCAAATTCAATGAGGCCCTGGCCAAAGCAGACCAGTACCTTGCGGGCAAGCCGCGTGACCCACAAATGCGCTTTATCAAGGGCGTGGTCCAACGGGACTCCGGCAAGACCTCAGAGGCCATTGCGACCTTCACCCGCCTGACAGAAGACTACCCCGAGCTCCCAGAGCCCTACAACAATCTGGCCGTGCTGTATGCGGGCCAAAGCCAGTTTGACAAAGCGCGCACCGCGCTGGAGATGGCCATCCGCACCAACCCCAGCTACACCACCGCCCACGAAAACCTGGGCGATGTGTATGCCAAGCTGGCCAGCCAGGCGTATGGCAAGGCTTTGCAACTGGACGCATCCAACACCGCAGTGGCGCCCAAGCTGGCCTTGATCCGCGAACTGTTCAACCCGGCATTAGCCAAGGGCCAGCGCCCGGCCAGCACACCCGCTGTCACAGCTCCGCCCCAAGTGTTGGCTGCCGCGACTCCGCCCACCAAAGCGCCCCCCACACTGGCGCCCCCCGCTGCCGTGAAGCCCCCCCCTAGCCTGCCCGCAGCAGCAGGGCCCGCGGCAACACCTGTCGCAACCGTGGCAGTCGCGGCCGCACCAGCGGCAAGCTCTACACCGCCCCCCAGTGCACCAGCGCCAGCGGTACCCAGCCCATCCGCCAATGCAAGCAAGGACGCCGAAGCGGCCGTGCGCGCATGGGCCCGCGCCTGGGCAGCCAAAGACGTGAAGGGCTACCTGGCCGCCTATGGCAAAGAATTTGACCCACCCGGCAATGCCAGCCGCAGCGCCTGGGAAACCGAGCGCCGCCAACGCATTGGCGGAAAATCCAAAATCACACTCAAACTTGACAACCTCACTGTGAGCGTGAATGGCGATAAGGCCATTGCCAAGTTCCGCCAGGACTACAAGGCCGATGCCTTGGCTGTGTCCAGCCGCAAGACCCTGGATTTGGTCAAGTCCGGAGATCGCTGGCTCATTGTTCGTGAGTCGGTGAACTAATCGACGCTTGCGGTCTCTATTGCTGCCAATGACCCGCCTCCGCGAGCCCGTGCGCCCTGCCCGTTTTCTGCAACGCTGCCTCAGCTTGTCGCTGCGCCTCTTGGTGCTGTTGGCAATCGCCGCGCCGCCAGCCTTTGCCAACAAACGGCTGGACAAGACCCACCTCCAGCGCACCAGCACAGCCCCCAGTGCCCTCGATGCACAAGGGGTGGCCGAAGCACGCTTGATTGACATCTACAGCCTGATCGGCAAAGGCCAGAGCCGGGAAGCCTTGGGCAAGGCTGAAAAGCTGGCGCAAGAGTTACCGCACTTTCAGCTCGCCCAGCTGGTGTATGGCGACTTGCTGGCAGCCCGCACACGCCCTGTGGCCAAGCTGGGCGATGTCCCTGACACCATGGCCAAGGCGGCACCCGCCATCCTCAATGAACTGCGCGAAGAGTCGCTGCGGCGTGTGCGCGCCCTGCGCGAGCGCCCCCCAGCGGGTATGGTGCCTGCACAATTTTTACAACTCTCCCAGCGAACGCGACACGCCATTGCTGTGGACGCATCACGTTCGCGCCTGTACCTGTTTGCCAACACCGCCGCAGGACTGAGTTTGGTGGCGGACTACTACATTTCAGTCGGCAAAGCAGGCACTGCCAAAGATGTGGAGGGCGACCAGCGCACCCCATTAGGCGTGTACTACATCACCAGCAACCTGGACCCCAAAAGCCTGAAGGACTTTTATGGCTCCGGTGCTCTGCCCATCAATTACCCCAATGTGCTGGACGCCAAGCGCGGCAAAACGGGCAGTGGCATTTGGCTGCATGGCACACCGCCCAACCAGTTCTCGCGCCCACCCCAGGCGACAGACGGCTGCGTGGTACTGGCCAACCCCGACCTGGAACACATCATCCGAACCGTGGAGGTGCGCGCCACCCCGGTGCTGATTGCGCCGCAGTTGCGCTGGGTCAGTCCCAGTACCTCGCGCACCGAGGCCAAGCCCTTTGAAGACGCACTCTTGGCATGGCGCAATGCCAAAACGACCGGGGATGTTGCCCAGGTACTGTCTTTCTACACGACGGACTTCAACAGCAACGGCAAAAACTTGGCGCAGTGGACCCCTACCCTGCGCTCGGAAATGCAAAAAAGCCAGGGCCGCACAATTCAACTGAAAGACGTGTCGTACCTGCGCTGGACCGACAGCGCGGACACCATGGTGGCCACCTTTGGTGAAGTGGCAGACGGCGTGCGCACAGGGCTTACCAAACGGCAGTACTGGATACGCCAAGAGAACCAATGGAAAATTTTCTACGAAGGAATTCTGTAATGCGTACCTTGACGGTGAAGCCACTGCGCAAGCTCTGGTTGGCATGTGCGCTGGCATTGCTGAGCTGTATGGCCGCGGCACAAAATCCCCTGGTGAAATTCCAGACCAGTGCGGGCGACTTCACCGTGGAGCTGTACCCGGACAAAGCCCCGAAGACGGTGGAAAACTTCCTCCAGTACGTCAAAGACAAGCACTACAACGGCACGATTTTTCACCGTGTCATTCCCAATTTCATGGTGCAGGGTGGCGGCTTTGATGGCAAATACGCCGAAAAGCTAACGCGCCCCCCTGTGGCGCATGAAGGTCGGGAAGCCCTGAGCCGTGGTGGTCCACGCAACACGGTGGGTACCCTTGCCATGGCACGCACCAACGATCCGCAGTCGGCCACCGCCCAGTTCTTCATCAATGTGCAGGACAATGCCTTCCTAGACCCGGTGCTGATCCCACCGGGTGACCCAGTGCCGCGCTTTGAATACCAAGGCCAGGTCTACAAGGACACGCCGCGTGCGGCACTCTTGAATTCACCGCAGCTGTTTGGCTACACCGTGTTCGGCAAGGTCATCAGCGGCATGGATGTGATCACCAAGATCAAGTCCACCCCCACCGGCGCTGGTGGTCCTTTCCGCAGCGACGTTCCGCAAACCCCCATCACCATCAACTCCGCCACAGTGGCGAAATAAACCATGAGCAATCCCCAAGTCGAACTCCACATCACCGGCTACGGCGTCATCACGCTGGAACTGGATGCAGACAAAGCCCCCAAGTCCACGGCCAACTTCCTGGCCTACGTGAACAAGGGCCACTACAACGGCACCATCTTCCACCGTGTCATCCCCGGCTTCATGGTGCAAGGCGGCGGCATGGAACCCGGCATGGGCCAAAAGTCGACCGATGCTCCCATTGAAAACGAGGCCAACAACGGCCTCAAGAACGCTGTGTACACCGTTGCCATGGCACGTACCGGCGATCCGCACTCCGCTACCGCCCAGTTCTTCATCAACGTGGCCGATAACGGTTTCCTGAACCACACCGCCCCCTCCACCCAAGGCTGGGGCTACGCCGTGTTTGGCAAAGTGGTGTCTGGCACCGACGTGGTCGACAAGATCAAGGCTGTGAAGACTGGCCGCAAGGGCTTCCATGACGACGTGCCCAAGGAAGACGTGGTCATTGAAAAAGCCGTCGCGCTGTAAATCACGGGTGCTGAGGGATGGAACTGTACGCGCCATCCCACTGGCAACGCATCGACGTCATTTCTGACCTGCACCTGCAGGCCAGTGAACCGCAAACCTTCGAGGCCTGGCGCCAGTACCTGGACCAGACCACGGCGGATGCGGTTTTTATTTTGGGCGATCTGTTTGAGGTGTGGGTGGGCGACGATGTGCTCACGCAGACCACCAGTTTCGAAGCCCAGTGCAGCCGCGTGCTACACCAGACCGCACAACGCCTGCCGGTTTACCTGATGCACGGCAACCGCGACTTTCTGATGGGTGAAACCCTGATGCAAACCTGCGGTGCCACCCTGCTCCCAGACCCCACGGTGCTGCAGATCGGCTCTGCCCGCTGGTTGCTCAGCCACGGCGACGCGCTCTGTCTGGATGACACCGACTACCAGGTCTTTCGTGCCCAGGTGCGCAGCCCCGAGTGGCAACGCCATTTTCTCAACCAACCATGGGCACAACGGCAAGAAATCGCACGCGGCATACGCAGCGTAAGCGACGCCAAGAAACAGGGTGGAGCCGAGTACGCCGATGTGGACACACCGGCTGCGCTGCGGTGGTTGGCCGCGGAGAATGCGCAGCACCTGCTGCATGGCCACACGCACAAGCCCGGTTTTCACCGGCTTGATGCCACGCACGACCGCACGGTGCTCAGCGATTGGGATGTGGGCGCAAGGCCACCGCGCGCAGAGGTACTGCGTCTGTCATGGAACTCGTCTGCAGAAACTGAAGTGCAGGTCAGCCGCCTGCCCCCCGATAGCCCGGAAATCAGTTCACCCAGGCTTGCGGATTGACATCGTCGATCTGCCAGGGGTCCAAAAACTGCTGGGCGTAACGCAAGTACACCCGCTCCTGCACAAAGATATCGAACAGGTCGGGGTCGATATGGCCACCGGTGCGGAACTTGTGCATGATGCCCATGGCCTGTGAAAGCTTCATGCCCTGTTTGTAAGGGCGATCACGCGCGGTCAGTGCCTCAAAAATATCGGCGATGCCCATGACGCGGGCCTGCACCGACATCTGCTCGCGTGTCAGCCCCTTGGGGTAGCCCTTGCCATCCATGCGCTCGTGGTGGCCACCGGCGTATTCGGGCACGTTCTTCAAGTGCTTGGGCCAGGGCAGCTGCTCCAGCATCTTGATGGTGGCCACGATGTGGTAATTGATGGTGTCGCGCTCACCGGCGGTCAGGGTGCCCGCACGTATGGTCAGGTTTTCAATCTCGTCAGCCGTCAGGAACTCGGACTCCACCCCATCGGTATTGCGCCACAGCGTGCCAGTGCCCACCCGGCGTACGCGTTCGATATCGGAATCGCTCATGAACTCGCCACCCTGGTTAGCCTTACGCAGGAATTCACGGTCTTCATCCAGGGCCTCGATGGCGCTGCGGGCACTTGCCATGATGTCAGCCTCAGCCTGCGTGTCACGCACTTCACGCCGCGCCAGTTGCGCACGGAGTGCGGCAATTTCACGGTCACGCTTAAGCACTTCAAAGCGGGTGTCAATGAGCTGCATCCGGTCGAACAGGGTTTGCAGCTTGGTGGCCTTGTCCACCACGTGCACCGGCGTGGTGACTTTGCCGCAATCGTGCAACAGGCCGGCAATTTTGAGTTCGTATCGATCCCGGTCGTCCATGCGAAAACCCGCGAGGGGGCCGCTTTGGGTGGCATTCACCGCTTCGGCCAGCATCATGGTCAGCGCCGGTACGCGCTGGCAATGCCCCCCGGTGTAATGCGACTTCTCATCAATAGCCAAGTTGATGAGGCTGATGAAGGACTCAAACAGCGCTTCCAACTGCGTCATCAGATTGCGGTTGGTGATCGCGATGGCGGCTTGCGAGGCCAAGGACTCCGCCAAACTCTGGTCCGCAGTGGAAAAAGGCTGTACCAGCCCGGTGCCGGGGTGCTGGGCATTGATCAACTGCAACACACCAATGACGTCACCCTCATGGTCCTTCATGGGCACGGCCAGGAAAGATTGCGAGCGGTAGCCGGTGCGTTCGTCAAACTGACGAGTGCCCGAGAAGTCGAAATTGGCCTCGGTGTAGGCGTCGGCAATGTTGACGGTTTGATTGTGCAAGGCCGCATACGCGGCCACCAGCGAATCGTTGCGCCGCCCTTGGTCATCGTGCAGCGGCAGGTTCGGAAAGTGGATGGGCTTGCCCGAAGTTCCACCCATGGCGATGTGCAGTGAGTCGGTACGCAAAATCTCAAACCGCAAGGCCTGCTGGTCATCCGTCACGCGGTACAGCGTGCCGCCGTCCGCATGGGTGATGGTTTTGGCCGCCACCAAAATACTCTCCAGCAAGCGCGTGATGTCGCGCTCTTTGGACAGCGCCGAACCAATCGCGTTGAGTTGCTCCAGCCTGCGCAGCAGATCGTCCACTGAGTCCACAGTTGTCCCCTTGGTCAAAGCGCCCTCTCGCAAGGGCTCAACCATTGTTCCACATCAGCAGACAACGCGCCTGCGTGGCGCGCTGGGTTTATCGCTTGAGCAAGACCTTGAGCACGGTTTGCAAACGGCGTGCATCCGCCGCGTTGAACTCACCGGATAACACTGCTGCGGCATCCTGGCCCCAAGTCTGGGCCGGGGCCGGATCGTTGCGACGTGTAAGCAACTGCAACTGCAGGCCACGACGGGCATCCAGATGCTCAGCCGGCGTGGGCACTTCTGCCGCCATCTCCAGGCGCAGCAGAGACTGCACCGCGGCCGGCTTGGCCGCACCCTCCACGGCCTTCACCCACACAGGGCGGTTTTGGGCCGCAGCACGGCTACCCAGCTCTTGTGCAGGAGGCAGCAGGCTGGCGTCGCGTTTTTCCCACGCTGTCAGCAGCTGGGTCAGCGCCTCGCCATGGGCCTGGGCAGCCAGCTTTTTGAGCGCCAGTTGGGCGTGCTCCAGCGCGTCACGCTGGGCGCGGAAGGCGGTATCGCCCAAACGCGGCGCAGCGGGCGCGTAGCTGCGATCACCGCGGTCATCACGGCGCGGACCCCGGTCACCCCAGGGAGCGGCAGCACCATCCCGGCCACCGCGCCCCGCACCAGCATCCTTGCGGTCGCCAAATTTGCCACCACGGCCACCGGGAGCGGCGGGCGCTTCTTTCTTCATGCCGGGGCGGTCGTCACCACGCACGGCCACCACGGGTTTAGGCGCAGCCTTGGCGGGCACCACCGGGGCTTGCGGCGCACTGGCTTCGTCAGCCACGGCGGCCGCCTCGTCGGAATTTGCTATCAAATCAGGAGCTGCTTGCGCAGACTCCTCGGGGGCTAGAGGCATATTTGATGCCTCTGCGGCGGCAGACTGGGCGGCTTGCTCTTGTACGCCCGCAGCCGTCACCTCAGCTTGCGCTTGGGCCTGGCCTTGCAAAGCAGCTTCCAGCGCGGCCATGGCAGCACGAATAGCCTGGGCATCGCCCGAGGCATTGGCAGCTTCAAGGGCCTTGGCCGCATCCAGCACCACGCGGTCACGCGCGCCCAGAGCGGTTTCGGCTTTTTCACGCTCTACAGTCTTGCGGTTGAAGGCATCGTCAATCGGTTTGCGGAAGGCATCCCACAGCTTTTGCTCTTGCCGACGATCAATCGGCACCGCGTGGGCCTGCACTTGCCAGCGCTGTTGTAGCGCCTTGACGGCATCGATGCGCAGCACGGGGGCGGCGCCCAACACCTTGGCTTCTTCAATCATGGCGTGGCGGGCAGCCAGGCTTTGGGCCTGCAGCGCTTCCAGCGGGGCAGCGGCGTTGGCAATGGCGGCTTTCCACAGCGGTTGCAGTTCGGCAAACACTTTTTCGCCCACGTGACCACCTTCGCGCCAGCGGTCGCCGAACTGGTGCAGGATGCGGTTGAAGCCTTTCCAGTCATCGTCCAGCGCGGTGCGGTTGGCTAGCGCCCAGGCGTCGACCTCGGCAATCAGCGCCAGGCGCTGGGCTTTGTGCTCGGCAGATTCGGCCTTGACCTTCTCCAGCCAGCCTTCAACCACTTTGTAAGCCTCGTTGCAGGCTTCGTCAAAACGTTTCCACAGCGCGTGGTTGGGCACACCGCCTTGGTCGGTTTGTTTCCACTGGTCGCGCAAGGTCCGCAGGGTTTCCTGCATCTTGCGGCCGCCAATGGCCTGACCTTCGGGCCGTTTGAGCAAGCCCTCCGCCTTGGTCACCAGCTCCTCGCGGATCTGGTCGGCACGCCAGCGTTGCCAGCCTTCGAGCTCACCCGCCGCCGCCAGAGCCGCGTGGGCCTGGTTTTCGAGCTTGCCGTCAATAACTTTGCCAAACTCCTTGAGCGCATTGCGCAATGCATTGGCGGCACCGGTGCTGGCCTTGCCGTGGCCTTCTGCCACTTCCTGCTCCAGTGTGGTCAGGGCTGCACGCACGGCCGTCGCCGCCTGGGCGCGCACTTCGGGGTCAATCTTGGGTTTGGCCTGCTTGGCCGGCGCCTCGACAGGTACGCCACGCGCGGTACGCAACTCGTCTGCCCACACGGGCACAGGTGGCAACGGTGCGCTGGCATCGGCCGCGGCGACCACCGCCAGGTTCAAGGCCGCCTGGAACGCATCCCACACCACCAACAACTGGCCACGTGACGCGTCCAGCAGCGGCGGAAACTTCAGGTCCACACTGACCCAGCTGGCATGCGCCACCAGTGCGGTGGCCTGGGTTTGCCAATGCTCCACGTCGGTCCGCAGGGCGTCCAGCGCAGCTTGGGCATCGCCCCAGGACTTGGTGGACAGCACTTCAATGCGCTGCGCCAACAGCACGGCCGCTTCGCGCTGCACCTGCACCTGGTGCTGCAGGTCTTCAATGCCCCGCACCCGCTCTGCTAGCTGGGTCTTGAGGGTGCTCAGTGGTTCTTTGCTCAGCGGTGCGCCGGCCTTGGCCGCATCGCGCTGCCAGGCCAGGGCGTCGGCAATGTTCAGTTTGGCGGTGTCGATGAGCGCCTGTGCACGGGCAGCCCACTCGGCGGCCAACAGCTCTTGCCCTTTGGCCCGCTTGGCTTCGTCCAGGCGCTCACGCACCAGCTTGGCAGCGCCCTTGTCTTTGACGCTGAGTTCCCGAAACACCTCGGCCAGCAGATCAGCGCTGGGGTTGCCCTGCAGCCACTCCCGGATGCGGGAAGCCCGGTCGCCAGCGGTTGCAGCGGAGAATGCACCGCCGGTCAGGCTGTCCAGTTGGGCAATGTCGAGGTGTTTGGCGGAGTTGGACGAGGTCACAGTGGGTAGCAATCAGGGTTGGTAAACAAAAATACAGCCGGGTATTTTCGCCTCGAAATGCCATGCTCCCTCCGTTTTTTGCAGCAAGTCCACACAGTGGGCCCGGCAGACATCACCCTTGCCATGCAAATTTACATGCATAACACCCCCAAATGCCCATGGATACTGCGCAAGTAGCTCCATTATTGATAGCAATTTAGTACCCCCACGTCGTCGGGCGGTGGTGGTCCTTCCGCGTGCGAGCGCCCAGACGCAGGGATGCATACATATATATAGAGAGGCATGCCACCTACAAGGCCCCAGGAGATGACAAAAGAAAGCCCGACAGAAGTCTGAACAGACCGCTGCCGGGCTCGATGGCTGACCGAAGGTCCATGCCATCAGGGGTTGTCGCAGGGGAGCTTGCAGTCCCACCACGAACATGAAGCAATAGATTGCCTCCTTGGGGTTACCGGGGCCGCTTTATCACGGTGCCTGGGCACGGACTGGCTACTGCCGGAACAACGCCTGAATGTTCAGGCCCGCGAAGTCTAGGCATGGGGAACGGCAGTTTCAAATCAAAGTTTCAATGGCAAACCGTCCGTCGATTGGCGAGTTAAGGCCATGTCCCTAAATGCACAAAACTGCCAACTTCTTGGCAAAACAGGTGAAAAACAAACAACCAAATATATCAATCTAATTTGATATGGTTGACTATGTATATAAAAGCCACCTAGAATCCGCCCATCCCAAGTTTTGACTAGGGATTACCCGCCCCGCTGCCGAACCCGGCATATTCAAATCGCTGCACATGTCGAGACGACGCCGCAGGATATTGATAGCGTACCAACCCAAACGAGGTGCCTGATCCGCCCCGCTGCATGCCAGCGACACGGTCTTGCCCCCGCCTAAGAAGGAAGAGCTATGACAGCGACTCAACAATTCACCAAGGGCCTGCGCATCGTTGCGACAGACATTGCCCAAGGTTTCTTCGAAATCACCCACAACGGCGTTGCCCTCCTCGGCTTGGCCGTCATGTTTGCCATCATCACCCTGACGGCACGTCCCGAAATCCGCCAGGCTGGTGAAATCCAGCTCATGGGCTGGCTCCAAAACCGCCACGTGGTCGCTACAGGCATCGCCACAGAACCCGATGCGGTGGAGCGTGCCACGGCCGCCAACCCGCAGGCTCTGCCCAGGCAGCAAGCGGCGGTGGCTTTCTGGCTCAGCAAAAAGTACAGCGTGGCACCAGAGCCTCTGAGCGCGCTGGTGGCAGAGGCTTACGAGATCGGCCAGCGGACCAAGCTGGACCCTACCCTCATTCTGGCGATCATGGCCATCGAGTCCGGCTTCAACCCTTTTGCCCAAAGCCATGTAGGTGCCCAGGGCCTGATGCAGGTGATGACCAAGGTCCATAGCGACAAATACGAGGGCTTTGGCGGCAAGCATGCTGCATTTGACCCCGTTTCCAATTTGCGCGTCGGCGTGAAGGTGCTGCAGGAATGCATCGCGCGCGCCGGTTCCGTCGAGGGTGGCCTGAAGTACTACGTGGGGGCAGCCAACCTGGAAGACGATGGCGGCTACACCGCCAAGGTGATGGCCGAACATGCGCGGCTGCAATCCATTGCGGCCGGCAAACCCCTGCCGCTGATGGCGCCCCCAGTCACTGCCGTGCCCGTGAAGTTACCCACCCCAGAAGTTGCGCAGCCCGTAGGCACAGAAAACGTCGCCCACGTGGCCAACTCCTGAGCGCGCTCGGTTAAACTCCTGCTTGCACGCAACTGGCGATAGGCGCCGGGCCCCACAGGCCCTTTGGCGCTGACGTGGGACACCACTGGGAAGCGTGCCGCAAGCCTCTTTGGGCTTGCGATCAGCCGTTCGCCTGGGCAGCCCTGTGTCTTTCAGACCCACAGGCCCTTTGTCTTTTAGGACTGCCATGTACGACCGCAACATCCTTGTTGAACAAGCCGACCCCGAATTGTGGGCTGCCATCCTGGCCGAGAACGCACGCCAGGAACACCACATTGAGCTGATTGCCAGCGAAAATTACGCCTCCCCCGCCGTCATGGCCGCCCAGGGCAGCCAACTGACCAACAAATACGCCGAAGGCTATCCCGGCCGCCGCTACTACGGTGGCTGCGAGCACGTAGACGTGGCCGAACAATTGGCCATTGACCGTATCAAGCAAATCTTCGGTGCTGAGGCTGCCAACGTGCAACCGCACTGCGGTGCTTCCGCCAACGAAGCCGTCTTTCTGGCTTTCCTGAAGCCCGGCGACACCATCATGGGCATGAGCTTGGCCGAAGGCGGCCACCTGACCCACGGCATGCCCCTGAACATGAGCGGCAAATGGTTCAACGTGGTGAGCTACGGCCTGGACGCCAACGAAGCCATCGACTACGAAGCCATGGAGCGCAAGGCGCGCGAGACCAAGCCCAAACTGATCATTGCCGGTGCATCCGCTTACTCCCTGACCATCGACTTTGAACGTTTTGCCAAGATTGCCAAGGAAATCGGGGCCATCTTCATGGTGGACATGGCCCACTACGCAGGTTTGATCGCCGCGGGTGTGTACCCCAACCCCGTGCCCCACGCCGACGTGGTGACCTCCACCACCCACAAGAGCCTGCGCGGCCCCCGCGGTGGCATCATCCTGATGAAGGCCGAGCACGAGAAAGCCATCAACAGCGCCATCTTCCCTGGCCTGCAAGGCGGCCCGCTGATGCACGTGATTGCCGCCAAAGCAGTTGCGTTCAAAGAAGCCATGGCGCCAGAGTTCAAGACTTACCAGCAGCAAGTGGCGCGCAATGCCAAGATCGTGGCCGAAACACTGACCGCCCGCGGCCTGCGCATCGTCAGCGGCGGCACCGACAGCCACGTGATGCTGGTGGACCTGCGCTCCAAGGGCATTACCGGCAAGGAAGCCGAGGCTGTGCTGGGCGCCGCCCACATGACCATCAACAAAAACGCGATCCCCAACGACCCCGAGAAGCCTATGGTCACCAGCGGCGTGCGCATCGGCACCCCCGCCATGACCACCCGTGGCTTCAAGGACGAGGAAGCCCGCGCCACGGCCAACCTGATTGCCGACGTGCTGGACAACCCACGCGACGAGGCCAACATCGCGGCCGTGCGCGCCAAGGTGCATGCGCTGACATCACGTTTCCCTGTGTACCGCTAAGCACAATGGAAAGCGCGAACAGCTACTATTTTGATAGCTGCTCGCGCTTATTCCATGCGGGCTAGAGTTCAATTTGGCTTAAAAATTAGCCCGTACACACCATGAAATGTCCCTTCTGCAGCCACTCTGAAACCCAAGTCGTGGAGACCCGGATTTCGGAAGACGGGGACTTTATCCGCCGCCGCCGCCAGTGCGGATCGTGCGAAAAACGCTTCACCACCTACGAGCGCCCGGACGTCAATTTCCCTGCCATCGTCAAGAAAGACGGCCGTCGCATCGAGTACGAACGCGCCAAGCTGCTCGCCTCCATGAACCTGGCCCTGCGCAAACGGCCGGTAAGCACCGAGCAAATCGACAGCGCCATCGAGCGCATCGAAGAAAAACTCCTCAACCTAGGCCTGCGCGAAGTCCAGTCCACCCGCATCGGCGAGCTGGTAATGCGCGAACTCAAGAAGCTGGACAAAGTGGCCTATGTTCGATTTGCCAGCGTGTACCGGAGTTTTGAGGACATTGATGAATTCAAGACGCTGGTGGATGAGGTGAGTCGGTAGCTCTCTAATCGCTCAATGGCGTTCTCAGACCGACGCACGGCAGACCAATAACTGGCTATTGCCGGCCGCCCTCTGTAATATTTGGACATGCCTTATTCTGTGCCGCTACTCATCCCATCTAGGCCTAAATTCAGCCCGTTGTTGACCACCCATAACGCATTCCAACATGGATTTTCACTGGTCGAAGTACTTGTGTCGATTTTTGTATTGACGATTGGTCTCCTTGGAATGGTAGGCATGCAGGCAGCATCGCTTCAATCCAATCGCGAAGCTAGGCTCCAGTCTTCTGCAGTTACTCTTGCAAGAGAACTCGCTGACATGGTCCGGGGAAATAAGTCCGAAGGCATTAAGGCAACCAGCAATCCTTATGTTGGAAGCTTTACCAGCCCACTTACGTTAGCCACGCCAGCTTACTGCCTGAATGTAGCGGCAGCGTCTGCATGTGCAACCACAGTCGATGTCGCCAACGCAGAGATGACGGAATGGCTAGCGCGTGTTGATAGCGAGCTTCCTAGCGCCAGAGTTGCCGTTTGCTTTGACTCAACTCCTTTTGACGCAAGTGGCTTGCCACAATGGGGCTGCACAAATACTGGATCAGTGATGGTCATCAAGATTGGGTGGACCCGTGGCTCTACCAATCGAGGACAAGCAGGGTCCGCCGGACTTGATCGCGCCAGTGTGCCCGGCGTTGTAGTCCCGGTAACAGCGGGGAGTGCAACTTGAAACCGTCTGCCTCCCCCACAGTGCATCGTCAGCACGGCCTGACCTTAATTGAACTGCTGGTTGCCATGGCCATTAGCCTGGTCATTGTCATTGTGGCACTCACGTCCTTGGTAGTCGCTCGCAGGGGTTTTAGTGCCCTAGATGCAGCCTCTCAGTTAAGAGACAATGGCCGCTTTGCATCAGACGTTATTCAACGCATTGCAGTTCAAGCGGGTTTTAAAGAACTGCGTTATGCGACACAAACTGCAACCGTTGCCGAGGTGGCTGCCAATATATATCCCAACATATATGGGTTTAACAACTCTCTGATCAGTGCGTCGGACCCATTGAACTCCGCCTCCGCACGAACCGCCGGGGTCAGTGGCTATGGAAGCGATATATTGGTTCTGCGATACCAAGCACTGGAAACCTTTCCCGGCTCTGGCGTGGCGGATGGCTCGATGATCAACTGCAATGGGGCCGCTGCTAGCGTAGTGCCGAGTGCTCGTGACGAGCGATTTGCAAGTATTTTTCATGTCGCCGTAGGTAACGATGGAGAGCCTTCTTTGATGTGCACCACTGTCACGACAGCAGGAACAATTGATACACAGCCCCTGATCCAGGGTGTTGAAGAGTTTCAAGTCCTGTATGGGGTTGATGGTTTTTCTGCAGTCAACACGGCCTTCAATGGAACGACAGACTCCGTCCCGGAGCGTTACCTGCGGGCAGACCAAATGCTTGTTGGTAGCGGCGGATCGACTAACACCTATAACAATTGGCGGCGTGTTCGCAGCATTCGGATCGGGATGATTGTGCGTGGAGGCCTGAACTCAGCACAGGAGCGTGTTATACAAACTCTGTATCCGTTTGGCCTAGGAAAAGACTCAAACACAGGTGCTGCTGGCAGTGCATTGTCCAGTACGGATGATATAGGAACCATTTTCAGCGCCCCAGCAGATGGGCGTCTTCGCCAGGTGGTGACATTTACCGTACACCTGCGAAATGATCAGGGTTTGTAAATGAGTAAACAAATATTTCTGGAAATGAATCGAGATCACGGCCATCGCATGGAATATGGCGCATCTCTCATGACCGTATTACTTATCCTTGTACTGGTCAGCCTTATAGGTGTGGGCGGTGCTCAGGTAGCCATGATGAGTGAACGAGGTGCGCGCAATGATCGCGATATGCAACTCGCATGGCAATCAGGAGAGGCTGCATTGGTCGATGCAGAATCCGACATACACGATGCAACCTCCACCAGAGTCGGTCTTTTTGATAGTAAGACAACCTCAGCATTTCTGGATGGCTGCGGGACTTCCGGTACATCCATCGGTCTATGTGCGCTTCCCGGCTCTGGCAAACCTGCCTGGATGACTATCGATTTTACCAATACGAGTGGCAGTGCACCTAGTGTGGCGCTTGGAACATTCACGGGTAAAAATTTTTCCTCAGGGGGCATTGGCATTCAACCAGCGCAGGCCCCACGTTACATCATCGAAGTCATTCCAGACACGATTGGGGACCGTTCCGACCCGTCGTACATATATAGGGTAACAGCCATGGGCTTTGGGCCTAGAACAGACATTCAAGCAGTGATGCAAATCGTCTATAGAAATTGAGAGCCCAATGAGGTGCTAAATGAGCAATATGACACAATCCATTTTCCACGAGTGGTCTCGGTCGCCTGGCGTACTGGGCGTCATGGTCAGCGCGGCCCGCCGTATTCCCAATGCTAGGCTAGGCCTCAGTTTGATAGGCCTTGCTGCCGCAGCTGCAGTTACATTTCTGGCCATTGGGCAAACTACACCACCCAGCATTCCGACTATTGCGCTTTCGTCTGACCCACTCTACACCCCATCCGCAGTAGATAAGCCCGTTTTGGCATTGGCTTTGTCAGTTGAGTATCCGACCGTGGGTGCCCAGTATGTTGACCCAGACAACAACGGCACCTCGGACGATCCAACTTACTCACCGACGATTGAATACTTAGGCTATTACGATGCCGAAAGTTGTTATACCTATGACAATGCAGGAACTGGAGCCCCATCGGGCCAAACCAGCGACTACAAACGCTTTGTGCGAAGAGGTAAGGCGATTGCACTGGCAACGCCGAATACCACTAACCCCACATGGACCACGCGCATGTGTTGGGACGGTGCAAAAAGCTATACCAAAGATGATGGTACCTTCAGTACTACCACCAACGATGCCTTCAGTGGCAATTTTCTGAATTGGGCCTCAAGCTCGGCCATTGACATGCTTCGACTGGCATTGACGGGGGGGGACCGGGTCATTGATACAGACTCTTTAACGGTACTGCAACGAGCCGTAATCCCAAACGGTAATCCCATCAGCATGGGTAACAGCACCAATTTCCCCGCAAAGCGACTGTATGCCAATGGTACGTCTCGGGCAATTGTCTCCACCAGTTTTGCTTCTCCTTCTTATGCTTCTGGTGTAGCTTATTTTGGTGCAATCCCAAAATCAATGGTTACAGATGCTGGCGGTGTCGATATCTATGTAGCCAATACGCTGAATCGTATTTATTTTGGTACGAGCAAGACTGGGAATAATACTAGCGGATTTGGTAGTTATACCTTGGGTGGATCAGCAACCACTGCGATGTCTTCTATCGTTTTTCAAACTGTCGCGCTTCCTGCCGGCGCAGTAGACTGCGCAGGTGAGAATCAAACATGTGCTTTTACTGGAGTGAAAGAAGTTTGGTATGGGGCCAACAATGCCGGTACGAATAAATGGAATGTAGCTTCGTCTTCAGATGGAATTAGTTGCTCCAATGGAACGTTTGGCGACCCTTATCCTGGTATTGTAAAGCGGTGCTACCACGTTCCAAGTGCGTGGACTCCCCCCACAACAACAAACCTGAATAACAACGGGTACTTCTTTGCCCGCGTTCAAGTGTGCGACCGTGATTCAAGCACCTACACACTCAAAGATACCCGTTATTGGGGGTTATGCAGTAAGTATCAACAGGCATCCAACAACACAAACCCAATCTACAAACCAACAGGAACAGTACAAAAGTACGCAGATCAGCTTCGGCTAGCTGCTTTTGGTTATGTGATGGATCCAACCGCCAGTTACAACAGCGGGGGACGCTATGGGGGTGTGCTACGCGCTCCGGCGAAATATGTAGGAACCAGAACCTTCGATGCCAGTGGCTTCGAGAACACGCCCAGCGGCGGAAATACAAAGCAGGAATGGGATCCAGTAACAGGCATTTTTTACCCAAACCCTGACGCGAATAGTACGGTTCAAACTGCCGATGGCAGAGGGATTTATTTAAGTGGCGTCACTAACTATTTGAATCAATTTGGTCGAACTGGATCTATTGCTGGGCGTTACAAAACCTACGATCCAATTGGAGAGCTGCATTACGAATCTTTACGCTACCTCCAAGGCTTACAGCCGAGTGCCGCTGCGTGGAGCGGCCTCACCACAGATATGTATGACGGCTATCCACTATCTACAACTTGGACTGACCCGTACGCTGGTAGATCGACTACCTCAGATTACTCTTGCTTAAAAAGTAATATTGTTGTTATTGGTGACATTAACACCCATGATGGCAACCGCCTCCCTACTGCAAGTGTGGCCGGCAACATTCCGGATATTAATGCTTGGCGAACCGTGGTAAAGAATTTTGAAAAAAATGTGACATCCACTTATGTCGATGGACAAGGCGTGACAAGATCTACGGCCAATCCGAATGGAGCCAACAATAGTGTGCCTTCCGCGAATGCTACGAGTCAAATAATGGGGTCAGCCTATTGGGCACGTACGCATGATATTCGACCAGCAACTTGGTCTGATGAACCTACCAAACAAATGCCAGGGTTGCGCGTCAAAACTTTTGTCTTTGACGTGAATGAATATGGAGGGTCTAACAATGCTAACACTCGTCGGACCTCCAATCAATTGTTTATGGCAGCAAAATATGGCGGCTTTGAAACAGACCCAGCGAATACAGCGAAGAACGAATACAACACCAGAGGAAATCCGTTTGTTAGTGAAGCAGATGGAACAAACAACAACTATGTCTGGGCAGATAAAGATACACGGACAAGTCGGGTGGGAGAAGCTAACACCTATTTCCTGCAAAGTGATGCACGTGGCGTTCTGACTGCGTTTGATGACATTTTTGCAAGAGCGTCCACAACAGCACGGAGTATTTCTGGCACTGCCATTCAATCCAAGAATCTGACCCAGGGAGATACCGTGTATCAGGGCCAATTTGATACCTCCGACTGGGTAGGTGACCTGATTGCGACACCTTTGAATGTGAGTGCGACCAATGACGTAACCATTGGGGCGACCTACAAATGGACGGCTGCAACCCAATTGAAGGCACTCATTTCTCCGGCCACAAGCCGAAATATTTATGTGGGAAACCGCGGAGCAACGGCAAACCCTGTAGCGGCTCCTTTTTTGTGGGCTACTCCTGCAGGAACGGCGGGTATTGAAGACAGCCTGCGCACAGACTTGGATAAACCAGGCCCCACTCTTTCCGCCGATGGCTATGCACAAAAACGGTTGAATTTCCTGCGTGGAGACCCTCTGGATGAGGGAACTCTGTTCCGCCGGCGCCGCTTCATTTTGGGTGACGTTGTCAATTCCGGTGTTGCCTATTCGGGTGCCCCCACCGCCTCTATTCAGGGAGGCACTTATGCAAGCTTCTACAACACTTATAAAACCCGAACGGCAGCAGTGTTTGTAGGCGCCAATGATGGAATGATGCACGCCTTCAATGCGGAAACTGGGAATGAGCTTTTTGCCTACATCCCGAGCTGGTTAGGCCCCAAACTGTCTGCATTGAGTAGAACTGACTATGCCAATAACCACCAAAGCTACTTGGATGGAACTCCCACGGTCAATGAAGCCTTGGTGGGTACCTCTGGTACTGCTGCAGACTGGAAAACTGTTTTGGTTTCAGGAACTGGGGCTGGTGGGCGCGGAGTATTTGCGCTCGATGTCACAGACCCAACTGCATTTTCTGCTGGAAATGCAATGTGGGAGTTCACACAGCTCGATGACCCCGACATGGGCTTTGTGGTTGGAAAACCGCAAATATTAAAAATGCGCACCAGTGCACCTGGAAGTACAGCCGCATACAAGTATTTCGCCGTGGTAGCGAGCGGGGTTAACAACTATGCAGACGATGGCGCAGGGAATTTCAGTACAACAGGAAAGCCCGCCTTGTTTTTGCTTGACCTTGCCAAGTCAACAGGCGCTACTTGGCAACTGGGAACTAACTACTACAAGATTAGTTTTCCATTCGATAGCACACTGGCGGTGACAAAGCCCACCGGCATGTTGAATTTTCGAATTGCCGTGGGCAATAGCCGCGAAGTAACTCAAATTTACGCGGGTGATCTGCATGGCAACTTGTGGAAGCTGGATTTTTCCTTGTACGGCGCAAGTGATTGGAACATTAATAAGTTGTCTTATTTCAACAAGGGGACCATTGCACTGCCTCAGCCCTATCCCATGTATATAGCAAAAGATGCTTCTGGAAATGTTCAACCCATATCTGCTGCACCCTCGTTAGTAGCAGGAACCTCAGCAGATACAACTTATGTTGTATTTGGAACGGGCAAATACCTTGAAGTTTCTGACAAATCAAATACGGCAGTTCAATCGGTTTACATGGTGTACGACAATGGCAGCTCTTCCGCAGACTCCAGTCCGATTGGAAGTAGTGCAATCAGCAGTCGCGCACGCCTCCAAGCGGGAACAGCAAGCGCTAGTGGGACCACGATTCCAGCATTTACATTGGGCCGTGCGTCAACTGATACAGCCGTGATCCGCTCAGGCTGGTATTTTGACTTACCGCTTTCCAAAGAGAGACAGATATACGATGGCGTCCCATTAGGGGGCTCCAATATTGTCAGTTTCAATTCGCTTGTGCCCGGAGCCTCAACAGCGAGTGGCAATTGCACGGCAAGTGGAGGATTTGGGCGAACCTATAACGTGGATGCACTGTCAGGTGTGGGCACAGTCAATGACTCTACAGTGGGGATCTTGGGTGCGCCACTGATCGCCAATCTTGTTGGCGCCACTTCGTACTCACAAAGTGACAGCACCGGAAAACGAACCAAGACCATTGTGAGTCAAGTGCTGCAACAAGGATCCCAAGGACTAGCTGCAGGCGCAAAGGTTTCTACCCAGATAACGGTGGGGCGACTCAGTTGGAGACAGATATATAACTACCAAGACTTGAAAAGTGCACCATGAAAAAATCGACTCACGGTTTTACATTAATCGAACTGATGATTGTTGTTGCCATTATTGGAATACTGGCAGCAGTAGCGTTCCCAGCCTATACCAATTCGATTCTTAAAGGGCGTCGAGCAGAAGGGCGTGCCGCCTTGCTAGACCTTATGCAACAGCAAGAACGGTATATGACCCAGCGCAATTGCTATCTGGGATTTACGTCCAGTGCATCTGGTATTCCTACCGCAACGGCACCATCACCCAGCACTGCGTGTGGCGGTGTAACAGCAACCTCCGTCCCGTTTAAAACCTTTTCTGGCGACACGCTGGCCAATTCTAGCTACCTACTTTCAGCAGAAACATGTGATGCCTCCGGTGGAGGAACATTGTCAATCGCTGAGTGCGTCCGTGTCATTGCAACGCCCACACGAGCTGGAAGTGACCCTGATGCAAGCTCTTTGCGCCTCACTAGCACTGGCGTGAAAGATTGCACGGGTAGTAAAGCTTCCGTTTGCTGGAAATAGGTGGTAAAAAATATGGGCAGCTCGAAAGGTTTAACACTCATCGAATTAATGCTCACCTTGGTGATCATTGCGGTATTGGCGACGATTGCAGTCCCAGGGTTCGCAGATTTTCAACGGAACTCTGAGCTCATTTCCAGAACCGGCACGCTTGTCTCAAGCCTCAATACGGCACGAGGCGAGGCTATGAAACGTGGGCGCTACGCAATGGCTATACCTGCCGATGGAGCAAATTGGTCCAGCGGTATCATCGTCTTTGTAGACAATAACAACAACAAAGCATTTGACGACGCCACAGACATTGTCATTTACCGAAATGACGACGTTTTCCCGAGCTTCCTGGAAGCTTCAGGAAATGGTACGGCACTGGGTGCGACTCCTTATGTGCTGTTTGACGCTCAAGGTTACAGCAGAACAAGTTCTGGGGGTTTTGGCAATCTAACGCTTTACATTATGAGAAATGATGTATCGGCTAGCAGACAACCTTCACAAACGCGCAGAATCATAGTGTCACGAACTGGACGACTTCGTACATGCACGCCCACCTCTGCGACAGATACCACCTGCTCTGCATCGAGCACTAGTTAAGGCTTCCGCAATCCGCGTGTCTACTGATTTTTTTTCTGTACTTTGGGGAAGACTGAGAGATCCGAGCACTCGACAAACCCAATGGATGTCCGCCCCTAATCCCTTGGTATTTTGTGCTCTTACGTCGCCCAGTGGTCTTCTTATCGGCCAAGGCCACACCCAACGCGCCGGTGGCCCACACGCAGAAGTGATGGCGCTGCGTGATGCAGCCGCGCAGGGGCACTCTGTCGTGGGTGCCACCGCCTACGTCACCCTGGAACCCTGCTCCCACCACGGCCGCACAGGGCCCTGTTGCGACGCGCTGATTGCAGCGGGTATCAAAAAAGTGGTGGCCACCAACCTGGACCCCAACCCTCTGGTAGCGGGCCAAGGCTTTGCGCGTTTGCGCGCTGCAGGCGTGGAGGTGGAGTTACTTGACCCCACCGATCCCCTGGCCATCGCCTCGCGAGAACTCAACATCGGCTTTTTCAGCCGCATGATCCGCAAGACCCCTTGGGTGCGCATGAAGGTGGCTGCCTCCTTGGACGGCACCACGGCGCTGGACAATGGTGCCAGCCAGTGGATCACCTCGCCGCAGGCACGCGCCGATGGCCATGCGTGGCGCGCCCGGTCCTGCGCCATCCTCACGGGCATTGGTACCGTGTTGGCAGACAAGCCACGGCTGGATGTGCGCTTGGTAGATACCCCGCGCCAGCCCCACCTGGTGGTGGTAGACAGCGGCTTGCAGACACCACTGGACGCTCCTTTTTTTATAGCTGGTCGCGCTGTGTTCATCTATTCTGCAGCCCAAAATGATGCAAAACAAGCGGCACTGGAGGCTGTGGGTGCAAAGGTGATTTATCTGCCCGGCCACGACGCCCAAGGCCAGCCCACAGGCAAGGTGGACTTGGCTGCCATGCTCAAAGACCTGGGCCAGCGCGAGATCAATGAACTGCATGTGGAGGCCGGATTCAAGCTCAATGGCTCGCTGGTGCGTGAAGGGCTGGTGGACGAGTTTGTGGTCTACCTCGCCCCCAAGCTGCTGGGCCAGGGCGCGGGCATGTTCAACATCGGGCCGCTGACCGAATTGGCGCAAGGTGTGGCGCTGGATTTTCAATCCACCGAGATGGTGGGGCCCGACCTGCGCATCGTGGCGCGTGTGCAGGGGCGCGACGCCTTCTAGGGTTTTGCCGCGCAGGGGACCGGTCCCCTGCCCTTTCCCTGCGAAAATGTGGCCATGTTCACAGGCATCATCACCGGCGTAGGCCGCATTTCCGACGTCCAGGCTCTGGGCGACTCTGCAACCCATGGCAAGCGCCTCACCATCCAGGCGCCCGCCGGCTACCTGGACGACGTGGGCTTGGGCGACAGCATTGCGCTCAACGGCGCCTGCATGACGGTCACCACCTTCCATGTGGCCCAAGGTCAGTTCACCATCGACATCTCTGCCGAATCACTGGACAAGACGGCCGGTCTGGACGCGCTGGGCCCCATCAACCTGGAAAAAGCGCTACGCGCACATGACCGCCTGGGTGGCCACCTGGTGTCGGGCCATGTCGATGGAATTGGGCAGGTCAGCCACTTTGCGCAAGTGGGCGAGAGCTGGGAGCTGCGCGTGCTGGCGCCCGCAGCGCTGGGCAAATACCTGGCCTACAAGGGCTCCATCACCATCAACGGTGTGAGCCTGACCGTGAACCGCATCGCGGATGTTGCGGCTGGCTGCGAGGTCAGCATCAACCTGATTCCACACACGGTAGAAAACACGGCGCTGCACACGCTGGCCGTGGGCAAAAAGGTGAACCTGGAGATTGACCTGATCGCGCGCTATGTGGAGCGCATGATGACGGCGCCAGCCGCCCAAGCTTAGAACGTTAGCGTCTTCACGCCGCTGGCGGTGCCCAACAGGCACACCTGGGCGCGCTGGAAGGCAAACACGCCCACCGTCACCACGCCGGGCCACTGGCTCACTTCGGCTTCAAAGGCCAGGGGGTCAGCAATCTGCAGGCCGGTCACGTCGACAATCCACTGGCCGTTGTCGGTCACCAGCGGCTTGCCGTCCTTCTGGCGCACCTTGCCCACGCCGCCCTTGGCGGCGAACTGGGCGATGACGCGCTGGGTGGCCATGGGGATGACTTCCACGGGCAGCGGGAAGGCACCCAGCGTCTTCACCAGCTTGGACTCGTCGGCAATACACACAAACTTGGCGCTCTGCGCCGCCACGATCTTCTCGCGCGTCAGGGCTGCGCCGCCGCCCTTGACCATGTTGCCCGCGCCGTCGATCTCGTCAGCGCCGTCGATGTAAACCGAAAGCTTGTCCACCTCATTGCTGTCAAACACAGTAATGCCCAGCGCTTGCAGGCGCTCGGTGCTGGCCACGGAGCTGGACACGGCACCCTTGATCTGGTTCTTGATGGTGGCCAGCGCGTCGATGAACTTGTTGACCGTGGAGCCGGTGCCCACGCCCACAATCTCGCCGGGCACCACATACTGCAGCGCAGCCTGGCCCACCAGGGTTTTGAGTTCGTCTTGGGTCAGTGCGGGTGTGCTCATAAGGGACAATCGAAGGAGTTGAAATCTGAAAGCAGGAATTATCCGATGTCTCTGGTGCCCTACGCCCTCGCCCGCAGCGTTTTGTTCAATCTGGACCCCGAAGTCGCCCACGACATCACCATGGCGGGCCTGGCCGCCAGCCAGGGCAACCCGCTCAAGCTGGCCTATTGCAACAGCCGGGTAGACGACCCCATCACCCTGGCCGGGCTGAAGTTTCCCAACCGCGTGGGCATGGCCGCCGGCCTGGACAAGAACGCGCGCTGCATCGACGGCCTGGGTGCCATGGGCTTTGGTTTTGTGGAAGTCGGCACGGTCACGCCGCTGGCCCAGCCCGGCAACCCCAAGCCGCGCATGTTCCGCCTGCCTGCGGCCCATGCACTCATCAACCGCTTGGGCTTCAACAACGGCGGGCTGGACGCCTTCATCGCCAATGTGCAGCGCTCCGCGCTGCGCCAGAGCAAAAACCCGTCGTTGCTGCTGGGCCTGAATATTGGCAAAAACGCCGCTACGCCGATTGAAAAAGCCACCGACGACTACCTGATCTGCCTGGACGGTGTCTACCCGCACGCGGACTACATCACCGTCAACATCTCCAGCCCCAACACCAAGAACCTGCGCAGCCTGCAGAGCGACGAGGCGCTGGACGCGCTGCTGGGCGCGATTGCCGAGCGCCGCGAGCAGCTGGCCCAGAAGCACGGCCAACGCAAACCCATCTTCCTGAAAATCGCCCCCGATCTGGAAGCCGACCAAGTGGCCGTGATTGCCGCCACGCTCAAACGCTACGGCACGGACAGCGCCGGCAAGGTGAACAACGCCTGGGGCGTGATTGGTACCAACACCACGCTGTCTCGCGAGGCCGTCAAAGGCATGCCGCATGCGGAGGAAACCGGCGGCCTGTCGGGCGCACCGGTGCTGGAGAAGAGCAATGCCGTGATTCGCCAGCTGCGTGCGGCGCTGGGCAAGGATTTCCCCATCATCGGCGTGGGCGGCATCATGAGCGCGGCCGATGCGGTCAGCAAAATCAACGCGGGAGCCGACGTGGTGCAGATCTACACCGGACTGATCTACCAAGGCCCCGGACTGGTAAAAGACGCCGCCCAGGCCATCAAAAATATGAAGAAATAAGGCTCTAGCGCCCGTGGATATTGCGCAAGCAGCTCCTTATTTCATAGCAGTCAGGGCTCTACCGCCATCCCGATCACACGGCTACCGTCGCCCACCGGGCCCAGCAGCGTGGCTTTGCCGCTGGTCAGGTCCAGGTTGTAGAGACGCGACGGGGATTGCGACTTGGTCGTCACCGCCACCAACGCCGCGCCGGTCACGTCGGCAATGTCCATTTGGGCGTCCACCATGTCGGCAATACCCAGCGCCCCCACGGTGAACAGTAGCCCGGTGTTGAAGGACACCACGGGCTGCACGCCCTCGCGCGAACCCTGGGTGACCAGGTAGCCACCGTTGCGGTCAATGGCGTAATTGGTGGTGAGCTTCTCATCGGTCTTGTTGTAGGTGTAGCCTGCGGCCACCAGTTCGGGCGTAGTGCCCGCGCGCGCATCGCCTGCAGCATAGGCAGGTGCCGGGTCGGTGGCGGCCAAGGCGCCGGTATCGGGGTGCAAACGGATGTTTTGGCCCGTGTTACCCACCACACGCACGCGGTCCGCCACAGGGTTGAAGTCCACGCCAAACCACTGCCCCCGCAGCGCGACACCGGTACCACTCCCCACCGGTTTGAGCGCCCCCGTGGGCACGTCCAGCGTATACAGGCGCCCTGCACTGCTCAACACAAACAGCACGCCTTTGGCAATGCGGTAGTCCATGCCGACCACGGCCTCGCCCGCGGGCAGGCCAGTCACGGCGGTGCGCTGCAACACCTTGCCTGGCTGGCCCGCATTCACCGTCAACAGCTCCATCTTCTGGGTCAATACCTGCAGGGTTTCTTTGCGCAGCGGGCCCAGGGCTTCAGGTGCGGCAGCACAGCCGGTCAAGACCATGCCACAGAGCAACACGCCGGCACACAGGGCAAAGGGTTTCACGAGGTTCACAAAGAGCGTCCTTCTCCAAATAGGCATCAGGGCATTTGCAGCTGGTGCAGCACATGTTCGGCAATGGCCAGTGCACTGGTCAAACCCGGCGACTCAATACCGAACAAATTCACCAACCCCGGCACCCCATGCACCGCCGCCCCCTGGATCACAAAGTCCGAGGTGGGCGCGCTCGGGCCATGGATCTTGGGGCGCATGCCGGCGTAGGCTGGCAACAATGCGCCGTCGGGCAGTGCGGGCCAGTACTTGCGCACTTCGGCATAAAAGGCATCGCCGCGCGCCGGGTCCACTGCCAGATCCTGCGGGTCGTCCACCCACTGCACATCAGGACCAAAGCGGGCCTGGCCACCTAGGTCGATGGTGAGGTGCACACCCAGGCCTGCGGCCTCGGGCACCGGGTAGATCAGGCGTGAGAACGGGCTGCGCCCGGCCAGCGTGAAGTAGTTGCCCTTGGCAAAATGCGCTTGTGGCACATGCTGCGGCGCCAGCCCGGCAAAACGCGTGGCCAGGGCCGGTGCCTGCAGACCGGCAGCGTTCACCACCGTTGTGGCTCGCAACTGCGTACCATCCATTGCTATCAAATCAATAGCTTCTTGCGCAATACTGGCGCGGACCAGGGGTGAATTTAATGCCAAAACACCGCCTGCACGCTCCAGGTCCCCCAACAGGGACAGCATGAGCGCATGGCTGTCCACAATGCCGGTAGAGGGCGAATGCAAAGCGGCCAGGCACTGCAGCTGCGGCTCGGCGGCACGGGCCTGGGCCGCGTCCAGCAGCACCAGATCACGCACCCCATTGGCTGCCGCTTTGGCCTGGATACCCTGCAACTGCGCAAGCTGCGCAGCATCGGTCGCCACAATGAACTTGCCGCAGCGCTGGTGCGGCAAGCCGCGCTCGGCGCAGTAGTCGTACAGCATCTGCTTGCCACGCACACACAGCTGCGCTTTAAGCGAACCTGCGGCGTAGTAAATGCCGGCATGGATGACCTCGCTGTTGCGTGCACTGGTTTGGGTGCCAAAGGCGTCGCAGGCCTCCAGCACCAGCACCTCACGCCCAGTCTGGGCCAGTGCGCGGGCCACAGCCAGCCCCACCACACCGGCACCCACCACCACGCAGTCCACGCGCTCCACGCTGGCGCTCACGGGGCCGCCGCCACGGGGGGGGCTTGCAGATAGGCCCCGGCCTCGTCATCCATCATGCCAAACGTCAGCGCCACCGGGCCCTTGTGGCTGGCACCGTAGGCATAACCCTTTACCGCCGTCAACAGGCTGAATTTCAGAACCGCAGCTGTGCCATCGTTGCAACGCAGGTCTACCTCGCCCTGGGTGGAGGAGGTAAAGCGCAGCGGCCCCAGGCAACTGCGGGGCTCCCCGTAGCCGGCGGTGGCGCTCAAGGTGCCCGTTCGGTCGGGGCTCAGGGTCACGGTGCCGTCCAGGCGCTGGCCCTGCACCTGCAAGATGGCCGAGGGCCGGCTGGAGCCCAGTTGGACCACCAGGTTGCTGAGATCCGCACATCCGCTGAGTCCCAACACCAGCACCCCTGCACTCACAAGGACACGTCCATCAAAGGGCTTGCACGGGTTCATTGCGCGGCTTCCATAGGTTGCAAAAAAAGGCATCGGGCGGTGTACCATCTTATCGATAAACCGCGGCCCCAAGCCCGGAAATACCGCTGTGCCGGGGTCCAAATCCGGTGACTTGGCGCAGCCTCAATCGATCGAGGGAGACTCTTGTGACAAACGCCCCTACCGCTGGCGCCCGCCCGCTGTTCCGCAAAACCTGGTTCCGCGTTCTGGCCGCACTGGCCGCCGTGGTGGTGCTCGCCGTGGTGGTGTTCCTGGCAGGGCCGCGCAACGCCTTCGGCCCCAACACCCCTAGCGCACGGGCACAAGCCCCACAAGAGATTGCCCAGTTGGACGACTGGGTGCGCAAGAGCGAAGCAGCCTTCCCCGACATCAAGCCCAACAACGACAAGCGCATCGTCTGGGCCGGCGCCTCCGGCCAGCGCACGCCCTGGGCGGTGGTCTATATCCACGGATACTCTGCCAGCCGACTCGAGACCGCGCCCATGACCGACCTGGTGGCCAAGGCACTGGGGGCCAATACCTTTTACACCCGCCTCACTGGCCATGGACGCCCTGGCCCGGCCATGGGCGAAGCCACGGTGCAAGACTGGCTGGCCGACGCCCAGGAAGCGTTGCGCATCGGCCAGACCCTGGGCGACAAGGTGTTGGTCATCAGCTGCTCTACAGGCTCCACCCTGGCCACCTGGTTGGGTACGAATGGCCACAACGCGCAAGTGGCAGGCCACGTGTTCGTATCGCCCAACTTTGGCCCCAAAGACCCGCGCGCAGAAATCATCAACGGCCCGTGGGGCCAGCAGATTGCCTTTGCCCTGCAGGGCGAAACCCGGGGTGGCCCCGCCGAGAGCGAAGCCGAAGATGGCGCCTGGACCAACATCTACCCCACACGCGCCCTCTTCCCCATGATGGCGCTGGTCAAAGGCGTGCGCGAGAGTGAACTCGCTGCCTTCCGCTCACCGCTGCTGGTGCTGTACAGCGAAAAAGACCAGACCGTGGAGCCCGCGCAGACCAAAGCCGCCTTTGCCCGCATGGGCTCCGCCACCAAGCAGATGCAGGCGGTGGACTACAGTGAGTCCAAAGGCCAGCACGTGCTTGTGGGCGACATCAAGGCCCCCAAAGCTACGGCCCCCATGGCCGACACCATCATCCGCTGGGCCCAGGCCCTGCCCACCCCCTGAGCAGCCCCCTCGCCCATGAGCACCCAGACCGACACCGACACCGACACCATCCTTCGCATGCCGCTCAAGACCTTGGGGCTGCGCTCCGGCATGTCGCTGCAAACCCGGCGCCTGGTGGAAGGCGCCAGCAAAAAAGAAGCGCAATTTTTTGGTGCCATTGAGGGCAAAGGCGTGATGGTGGGCCCGCAAAGTGCGGATGCCACCCAGACCGGCATGGAAGAAGGCGAAGTGTGTGTGGTGCGCGGCTTCACCGGGCAGTACGAGTTTTCTTTCCTCAGCAAGGTGCTGCAAACCTTTGAAAAACCGTTTGCCTACGCACTGCTGGCCTACCCGGCGCAGGTAGACGCCAGGCGCGTGCGCCAATCCATGCGGACCAAAGTGTCGTGGCCCACCACGGCCCGGCCCGCAAGCGCAGCGCCAGACATCAGTGCGCGCTTGGTGGACTTGGTGGACATCAGCACCGACGGCGCCATGGTCCGCACCCCTGATCCGCTGGGGACGATTGGAGAACTGGTGGACCTGGTCATGGATGTCACTGTGGACGGCCATCCGGTCCAGCTACAACTGCGTGGCAAGATTTGCCACCACAACCGCCCGGTCGGACAAGACCACTTCTTTGCCGGCCTGGCCTTCCAAGGCTCCAGCCAAAACGACAAGCTGGTGCTGAACTACCTCACACAAAACTCGGTCAACTGAGTTTGGTGCGCCCAAAGAAAAAGGCCAGCGCATTGCGCTGGCCTTTTGTATTTGGTGGGCGATGCAAGTTTCGAACTTGCGACCCCTGCAGTGTGAATGCAGTGCTCTACCCCTGAGCTAATCGCCCTGACTACTGATCAGGTAAGCCTCAAATTATATACCAATTTTTCAGGTCATTTGCCGCCAAAGCGTTTTTCCACCACTCGATTTGTCGAGTTGGGTCAAAACCTCGTCATGCGCAGCCAACTCTTGGGCATTGGCATGCAATGTAGGCAAGACGATGCCATGCAAATCCACACGCTCCAGCACCGGGCCGGCGGTGTCCACCACCGCCGTTTCCATCAGCAGGGCATCCTGCCCCCGCGTCATGTTGATGTAAACATCGGCCAACAGCTCGGCGTCCAGCAAGGCGCCGTGCAGTGTGCGGCCCGAATTGTCCACGTCCAGGCGACTGCACAGGGCATCCAGGCTGTTGCGCTTGCCAGGGAACATCTCCTTGGCCATCACCAAGGTGTCCAGTACCCCCGCCGCATACTCCTTGAAGGGCCGGTGGCCAGCGCGCGCAAGCTCCATGTCCAGAAAGCCCAAGTCGAAGGGTGCGTTGTGGATGATGATTTCAGCATCGGCCACGTAGTCGACCAATTGCTGCGCGATCTCTTCAAACCTGGGTTTGTCGCTCAGGAACTGGGTGGTCAGCCCGTGCACACGCAGCGCCCCTTCGTCGCTGTCTCGCCCGGGATTCAGATAGAAATGCAGGTTATTGCCAGTGAGCTTGCGGTTCACCAACTCTACACAGCCAATTTCCACCATGCGATCCGGATGGTCAGGATGGTTGGCATAGAAACCCGTGGTCTCCGTGTCCAGGAAGATTTGGCGCGTCATAACGTCAGTGATTCTCTTTGGCGTGGTTTAGCGAGTACTTGGGAATTTCCACCACCAGGTCTTTTTGCGCCAAAAAAGCCTGGCAACTCAAGCGCGACTGTGGCTGCAGGCCCCAGGCCCGGTCCAGCAGGTCCTCTTCGGTCTCCTCCAGATCGTTCAGGGAGGCAAAGCCTTCGCGCACCACCACATGGCAGGTGGTGCAGGCGCAGCTCATGTCGCAGGCATGCTCGATATTGATGCCGTTTTCCAGCAAGGCTTCGCAAATGGAGGTACCCGCGGGTGCCGAGACCTCGGCCCCCTGAGGGCAGTACTCGGCGTGTGGCAGGATTTTGATGATAGGCATGGTGCTTCTTCCCGCGCGGGGTCAGAGGGTTTCAATATTCTTGCCGGCCAGCGCCTGCGCGATACCGCGGTTCATGCGCAGCGCGGCAAAGGCTTCGGTGGCCTGGGCCAAGGCTTTGGATTGGGCTTCGATAAACGCCGCATCGTCGCTGCCACGGGCGGTGTCCAGCGCGTGCAGGGCGGCATCCACAGCGCCGCGCTCATCAGCACCCAACAAGTCGCCGTCCACGCCCAGTGCGCTTTGTGTGGCCAGCAGCAGGCGATCAGCATCGACACGGGCCTCCACCAAGGCGCGTGCGCGCATGTCCGCCTCGGCCGTGGTAAAGCTGTCTTTCAACATCTGCGCGATCTGGTCGTCGCTCAAGCCATAAGAGGGCTTGACATCAATGCGCGCCTCGACGCCACTGACCTGTTCTTTGGCCGATACGTTGAGCAGCCCATCCGCATCCACGGTGAAGGTCACGCGGATGCGCGCAGCCCCAGCCGCCATGGGTGGAATGCCACGCAACTCAAAACGAGCCAAGCTGCGGCAGTCGGCCACCAGGTCGCGCTCGCCCTGCACCACGTGCAAAGCCAACGCGGTCTGGCCATCCTTGTAAGTCGTGAAATCCTGCGCCATGGCGGTAGGAATGGTCTGGTTGCGCGGCACGATGCGCTCCACCAGCCCGCCCATGGTCTCAATGCCCAGGGACAGGGGAATCACATCCAGCAACAGCAAGTCGCCAGAAGGGTTGTTGCCTGCCAGCTGGTTGGCCTGGATCGAAGCACCCAGGGCCACCACTTCATCGGGGTTCAGATTGGTCAAAGGCTCTTGGCCAAAGAACTCGCCTACCAAGCGGCGCACCTGCGGCATCCGGGTGGAGCCTCCCACCATCACCACGCCCTGGATATCGTCCTTCTGCAGGGCCGCATCGCGCAAGGCCTTGCGCACGGCCTGCAAGGTGCGGGCGGTCAGCGGTGCTGTCAGCTGCTCAAACTGGTCGCGATTCAAAGAGACATCCAGCCCCCCGCTCGACAGGTCCACTTCGGCGGTCACGATATCCTCTGCCGACAGCGCCTCCTTGGCACTGCGCGCCTCCGCCATCAGCAGGGCTTGGTCTTCCGCGGTGTCCGCACTCAAGCCGGCTTCTTGCAAAAGCCAATCCGCCAACGCCCGGTCGTAGTCGTCGCCGCCCAAAGCCGAGTCGCCTCCGGTGGCCAGCACCTCGAACACGCCCGCGGACAGGCGCAGGATGGAGATATCGAAGGTCCCGCCACCCAGGTCGTACACGGCATACACGCCTTCCGAGGCGTTGTCCAAACCATAGGCAATGGCGGCGGCTGTAGGCTCGTTGATCAGGCGCAACACGTTCAGACCGGCCAATTGCGCCGCATCTTTGGTCGCCTGGCGCTGCGCATCGTCAAAATATGCCGGCACCGTCACCACGGCACCGTAAATATCGTCGTTGAAAGTGTCTTCGGCACGGAAACGCAAGGTGGCCAGAATCTCGGCACTGACCTCTACCGGACTTTTATCGCCAGCAATCGTGCGTACCTTGACCATGCCTGGAGCATCCAGCAACGCATACGGCAACTTCTCGGGGTGGGCAATGTCCTGGATACCGCGGCCCATCAGGCGCTTGACCGAGGCAATGGTATTGCCGGGGTCGCTGGCCTGATGCTCCAGTGCGGCAGCCCCAATCTGGCGACGCTGCGCATCCAGATAGCGCACCACGCTGGGCAAGATAACCTTGCCATCCGCGTCGGGCAGACATTCTGCCGTGCCGTTGCGCACCGCAGCCACCAACGAATGCGTGGTACCCAGGTCAATGCCTACAGCAATGCGGCGCTCGTGCGGGTTAGGCGATTGCCCGGGTTCAGAAATTTGTAAAAGCGCCATGGCGGTAATTATTCAAACTGGTCCAAGCGCTGGTGCAGGTCTTGGGTGAATTTTTCGATAAACATCAGGGCCCGCACTGAGCCCACGGCCGCAACGACGTCGTGCTGCTGGTCCAGCAGCGTGGCACATTGTTGCAGCAATTGCGCGCGAGCGGCACCCACCTCCGACTGCAATAGCTCCAGTGCAGGCACGGCATCCGCGTCGTCCAAGGCCTCACGCCACTCCATCTGCTGCATCAGAAACGCCGCAGGCATGGCCGTATTGCTATGGGCATTCACGGGTGCGCCAGCCAACTCGCACAAATAGGCTGCGCGCTTGAGCGGATCTTTCAGGCGCTGGTAGGCCTCGTTGATGCGCACCGACCACTGCATGGCGACGCGCTGGGCAGCTGCGCCCTGAGCAGCAAATTTGTCGGGGTGGGCTTCGCGCTGTAACGCCTTCCAGCGGACATCCAGTGCTGCACGGTCTTGCGCGAACTGCCGGGTCAGACCAAACAGTTCGAAATCATCGGCCTGCAGGTTCACACGCGGAACGATTCACCACAACCACACTTGTCGCGCTCATTGGGGTTGTTGAAGCGAAACCCTTCGTTCAACCCTTCGCGCACAAAGTCCAGCTGCGTGCCGTCGATGTAGGCCAGACTTTTGGGGTCGACCAGCACCTTCACACCAAAACCTTCAAACACGATGTCTTCAGGCGACAACTCATCCACGTACTCCAGCTGATAGGCCAGACCAGAGCAACCTGTGGTTTTGACGCCTAGACGTACGCCCACGCCCTTGCCACGTTTGGTCAGGTAACGGGTCACGTGCCGCGCTGCGGCCTCGGTGAGAGTAACTGTCATGTTTTGATCAGTTGGGATTAGTTAAGGTGTTTTTTCTTGTAGTCGTCCACGGCTGCCTTGATGGCGTCTTCAGCCAGGATGGAGCAGTGGATCTTCACCGGTGGCAGAGCCAGCTCTTCGGCGATTTGGCTATTTTTCAGGGCGGCCGCTTCGTCCAACGTCTTGCCTTTGACCCATTCGGTCACCAGCGAGCTGGACGCAATGGCCGAACCACAGCCGTAGGTCTTAAAGCGCGCATCTTCAATCACGCCAGTTTGCGGGTTGACCTTGATCTGCAGCTTCATCACGTCACCGCAGGCAGGTGCACCCACCATACCGGTGCCCACGCTGTCATCGCCTTTTTCAAAGCTACCAACGTTGCGAGGATTTTCGTAGTGATCAACGACTTTGTCTGAATATGCCATTTGGGTTACCTCTTAAGCTTCAATAACTCTTAGTGCGCAGCCCACTGGATGGTGCTGATATCAATGCCTTCTTTGTACATGTCCCACAGCGGGCTCAAATCACGCAACTTGGCCACGTTTTTCTTGATGGTGTCCACGGCGTAATCAATATCGGCTTCGGTGGTCCAGCGACCAATGGTCATGCGCAGGCTGCTGTGCGCCAGCTCGTCGCTGCGGCCCAGTGCACGCAGCACATAACTGGGTTCCAGCGATGCCGATGTACAAGCGGACCCCGACGACACGGCCAAGCCCTTGATGCCCATGATCAGCGACTCGCCTTCCACATAGTTGAAGCTCATGTTCAGGTTGTGCGGCACGCGCTTGGATTCGTGTCCGTTGATGAACACCTGCTCCACATCCTTCAAGCCCGCCAGCATGCGGTCATGCAGGGCTTGGATGCGGATGTTCTCGGCATGCATTTCTTCCTTGGCGATGCGGTAGGCCTCGCCCATGCCGACGATTTGGTGTGTGGGCAAGGTGCCGCTGCGCATGCCACGCTCGTGGCCACCACCGTGCATCTGCGCTTCCAGGCGGATGCGGGGCTTGCGGCGCACAAACAGTGCACCAATGCCCTTGGGACCATAGGTCTTGTGCGAGGTCAGGCTCATCAAATCGACCGGCAGCGTGGCCATGTCGATATCCACACGGCCGGTAGCCTGGGCGGCGTCCACATGGAAGATCACACCTTTTTCGCGGCAAATGGCGCCAATGGCAGCAATGTCCTGGATCACACCGATTTCGTTGTTCACGAACATCACGCTGGCCAGGATGGTGTCCGGGCGGATCGCAGCCTTGAAGGCTTCCAGGTCCACCAGGCCGTCAGCCTGCACATCCAGATAGGTAACTTCGAAGCCCTGGCGCTCCAGCTCGCGGCAAGTGTCCAGCACCGCCTTGTGTTCGGTTTTGACCGTGATCAGGTGCTTGCCCTTGGACTGGTAAAAGTGCGCGGCGCCCTTCAAGGCCAGGTTGTTGGACTCCGTCGCACCCGAGGTCCAGACGATCTCGCGCGGATCTGCACCAATCAGCGCAGCAACTTGTTCACGTGCCTTTTCCACAGCCGCCTCTGCCTCCCAACCCCAAGCGTGACTGCGCGAAGCCGGATTGCCAAAGTGATTACGCAACCAAGGCACCATGGCATCCACCACCCGCTCATCGCAAGGGTTGGTGGCGCTGTAGTCCATGTAGATGGGAAAGTGGGGAGTGGTGTCCATGGCTGGCTCGATGCTGGCTAAAAAAGTAAAACGAAAATCAGGATTTGGAGAAGGCGTTGCCCAAGGCAAAGACCGAGTTGGGCGCATTCACGCGGATGGGTTTGACCACAGGCATCGCCGAGATGGCGCGCTTGATCGTGGGCTTGTCCTCCACTTGCAGGCCTTTGGCCAACTGGTCATCGACCAGCTTTTGCAGGGTCACGGAGTCCAGAAACTCCACCATGCGGGTATTCAGGGAGGCCCACAGATCGTGGGTCATGCAGCGATTCCCCTCACCCAAACAATTTTCCTTGCCACCGCATTGCGTGGCGTCGATGGGCTCGTCCACCGACACAATGATCTCTGCCACCGTGATGTCGCTGGCCTTGCGAGCGAGGGTATATCCGCCCCCGGGCCCACGGGTAGACTCGACCAGTTCATGGCGGCGAAGTTTGCCGAACAACTGCTCCAGATATGAAAGAGAAATCTGCTGGCGCTGGCTGATAGCCGCCAATGTCACGGGACCCGAGCTCTGGCGCAGGCCCAAATCGATCATCGCGGTGACCGCAAAACGGCCTTTGGTGGTGAGACGCATCGCTTGCTCCTTCAGTCGGGGGTTGTTGACTAACGGACTCAAGTATAGCACACGACCCTTCAATCCGCTCGGGTAAGCAGACTGCTCAGTCTATTAACCCGATAGTTTTAATCAACTTTACAAAATCACCACGTTATCAGCCCCGGGGGCACCAAAGGCCTGCTCCTTGAGGATGTGCAGTTGGTCGCGCACCCGCGCTGCTTTTTCGAACTCCAGGTTGCGGGCGTGTTCCATCATGAGCTTTTCCAGGCGCTTGATTTCGCGGGAAACATCCTTCTCGCTCATGTCCTCCACCTGCGCACGTTGCTGCGCATCGCGCTCCAGGCGTTCCGCCTCCTTGCCGGCCTTCTCGCTGTAGACGCCATCGATCAGGTCGCGCACCTTCTTGACGATGGCCTTGGGGGTAATTCCGCGCTCCAGGTTGTGGTCAATCTGTTTCTTGCGACGGCGCTCAGTCTCGCCAATCGCCCGTTCCATCGAATCCGTGATCTTGTCGGCATACAGAATCGCGCGGCCCTCCAGGTTGCGCGCGGCGCGGCCTATGGTCTGGATCAGCGATCGTTCGGAGCGTAAAAAGCCTTCCTTGTCCGCGTCCAGAATCGCCACCAGCGACACCTCGGGAATATCCAAGCCCTCACGCAGCAGGTTGATGCCCACCAGCACATCAAAGGTGCCCAGACGCAGGTCGCGCAGGATTTCCACACGCTCCACGGTGTCCACATCGCTGTGCAGGTAGCGCACCTTCACGCCGTTGTCGGTCAGATAGTCGGTCAGCTGCTCCGCCATGCGCTTGGTCAGCGTGGTGATGAGCACGCGTTCGTTTTTTTCCACGCGGATGCGGATTTCCTGCAGCACATCGTCCACCTGGCTGCCGGCCGGGCGCACCTCTACCTCGGGGTCGACCAGGCCGGTGGGGCGCACCAACTGCTCCACCACCTTGCCCGCATGGTCTTTTTCCCACTGCGCTGGCGTGGCCGACACAAAGATGGCCTGTCGCATCTTGGTCTCGAACTCCTCAAACTTCAGTGGCCGGTTGTCCAGCGCGCTGGGCAGGCGAAATCCGTATTCCACCAACGTGGTCTTGCGCGCCCGGTCGCCGTTGTACATGCCACCAAACTGGCCGATCAGCACGTGGCTTTCGTCCAGAAACATCACCGCGTCTTTGGGCAGGTAGTCAGTCAGCGTGGACGGTGGCTCACCCGGCTCGGTACCACTCAGGTGGCGCGAGTAGTTCTCAATGCCCTTGCAGTGCCCCACCTCGCTCAGCATTTCCAGGTCAAAGCGCGTGCGCTGCTCCAGCCGCTGGGCTTCCACCAGCTTGCCCATGCCGACAAACTCCTTGAGCCGGTCCGACAACTCCGTCTTGATGGTTTCCACCGCGGCCAGCACCTGGTCGCGGGGGGTCACATAGTGGCTGCTGGGGTAGACGGTGAAACGCGGGATCTTCTGGCGGATACGTCCGGTCAAGGGATCAAACAGTTGCAGACTTTCAATCTCATCGTCAAACAACTCCACACGGATCGCCATCTCGGAGTGTTCGGCGGGAAAGATGTCGATGGTGTCGCCGCGCACGCGGAAGGCACCGCGGCTGAAATCCATGTCGTTGCGCTGGTACTGCATGCGCACCAGCTGGGCAATCATGTCGCGCTGGCCCAGCTTGTCGCCGGTGCGCAACGTCATCACCATCTGGTGGTAACTCTCGGGCTTGCCGATACCGTAAATGGCCGAGACGGTGGCCACAATCACCACATCGCGCCGCTCCAGCAGGCTCTTGGTACAACTCAGGCGCATCTGCTCGATGTGCTCGTTGATCGCGCTGTCTTTCTCGATGAACAGGTCGCGCTGCGGCACATAGGCTTCGGGCTGGTAGTAGTCGTAGTAGCTGACAAAGTACTCCACGGCGTTCTTGGGAAAGAACTCGCGGAACTCGCTGTACAGCTGTGCGGCCAGCGTCTTGTTGGGCGCAAACACAATGGCCGGGCGGCCCAGGCGGGCAATCACATTGGCCATGGTAAAGGTCTTGCCCGAGCCGGTCACGCCCAGCAGGGTTTGGAACACCTCGCCATCCGTCACCCCCTCCACCAACTGGTCAATCGCTTCGGGCTGGTCCCCTGCCGGAGGGTAGGGCTGGTACAGCTCGTAGGGCGAATCCGGGTAGTGCACAAAAGTGCCGGGGCGCACCTGTTCGGCGTCGTCGGTGACTGCGGGGGTAGGCTGGCGGGAGGACATGGCGGCGGGATCAAAAGGGGCAAAGGTAGAACTGTAGACTAGACCAAGCATCAGCAGGACCCCACCATGCCAAACCCCTCGTTCCTGGGCACCGCCCTCCCCTTGATCCAGGCCCCCATGGCGGGCGTGCAAGGCCATGCACTGGCCGCCGCCGTGTGCCATGCAGGCGGCCTGGGCTCCATACCTGCCGCCATGCTGAGCCTGGATGCTCTGCGCACCGAACTCACGCAGCTCACGGCGCTGACCGACAAGCCCTACAACGTCAACTTTTTTTGCCACACACCGCCCACACCCGACCCTGCGCGTGAATCAGCCTGGCAGCAAGCCTTGCGGCCCTATTACGACGAACTGGAACTCTCATTGGCAGACATCGTCCCAGGGCCCGGCCGCGCGCCCTTTAGCGACCAGGTGGCCAACGTGGTCGAAGCCTTCAAGCCGGCCGTGGTGAGCTTCCATTTCGGACTGCCTGCTGCAGCCCTGCTAGCGCGTGTCAAACGCTGGGGCAGCCTGGTACTGGCATCCGCCACCACCGTGGACGAAGCCCTCTGGCTGCAGGCCCACGGCGCTGACGCCATCATTGCCCAGGGACTGGAAGCCGGTGGCCACCGCGGCATCTTTCTCAGCGATGACCTAAGCACCCAAGTCGGCACCATGGCCCTGCTGCCGCAGATCGTGCAGGCCGTGACCGTGCCGGTGATTGCCGCGGGTGGCATTGCCGACGCAGGTGGCGTGGCAGCAGCCATGGCGTTGGGTGCCTCTGCCGTGCAGGTTGGCACCGCCTATATGTGCTGCCCCGAAGCCACCACCTCGGCCCTTCACCGTGCGGTACTACAAAGCCCCGCCGCGCGTCATACAGCGCTCACCACGCTGTTCACCGGCCGCCCGGCGCGCGGCATCATGAACCGGTTGATGCGCGAGCTGGGACCGTTGAGTCCCGCGGCCCCCGCCTTTCCGCTGGCCACCGGAGCCATCGCCCCGCTGCGCGCACGCGCCGAGCGCCAAGGCAGCACCGATTTTTCTCCGCTTTGGAGCGGACAAAACGCCTCGCAATGCCGCAATGTGCCAGCGGCCGAGCTCACGCGTGCACTGGCACGGGGCCTGGCGCGTTAAGCACCCAGAAAAGGCACCAGCGCGGTGCCCAGTAAAATAGGGATTACCCGAATCGCAGGCCGCGGAACGGGTACCCCCACGACATTCCAATCACAGGACTTTTCCATGTCTCTTTTCTCCGCCGTCGAAATGGCTCCCCGCGACCCCATCCTGGGTCTGAACGAACAATTCAACGCTGACACCAACCCCAACAAAGTGAACCTGGGTGTGGGCGTGTATTTCGACGACAACGGCAAGCTGCCCCTGCTGCAGTGTGTGCAAGCCGCCGAGAAAACCATGATGGACAAGCCCACCGCACGCGGCTACCTGCCCATCGACGGCATCGTGGCCTACGACAACGCCGTCAAGGGCCTGGTGTTTGGCGCTGACAGCGAACCCGTCACCTCCGGCCGCGTGGCTACCGTGCAAGCCATTGGCGGCACCGGCGGCCTGAAGATCGGCGCCGACTTCCTGAAGAAGCTGAACCCCGCCGCCAAGGTCCTGATCTCCGACCCCAGCTGGGAAAACCACCGCGCCCTGTTCACCAATGCCGGTTTTGAAGTCGGTACCTATGCGTACTTTGACGCAGCGGCCAACGGTGGCAAGGGTGGCGTGAACTTTGAAGGCTACCTGGCCAGCCTGAACGCCGCAGCTGCCGGCACCGTGGTTGTGCTGCACGCTTGCTGCCACAACCCCACCGGCTATGACATCACACCCGAACAGTGGGACCAGGTCATTGCGGTGGTGAAGGCGAAGAACCTGACACCTTTCCTGGACATGGCCTACCAAGGCTTTGGCTACGGCATCGCCGAAGACGGCGCCGTGATCGCCAAGTTTGTGGCCGCCGGCCTGAGCTTCTTTGTGTCCACCTCCTTCTCCAAGAGCTTCAGCCTCTACGGCGAGCGCGTGGGCGGCCTGTCCGTGCTGTGCAAGGACAAGGAAGAAGCCGGCCGTGTGCTGAGCCAGCTCAAGATCGTCATCCGCACCAACTACTCCAACCCACCCACCCACGGTGGTGCTGTGGTGGCCGCGGTGTTGAACAACCCCGAGTTGCGCGCCCTGTGGGAAAAGGAACTGGGCGAGATGCGCGTGCGCATCAAGGCCATGCGCCAGAAGCTGGTCGACGGCCTGAAGGCCGCCGGTGTGAAGCAGGACATGTCCTTCATCACCACCCAGATCGGCATGTTCAGCTACTCCGGCCTCTCCAAGGACCAGATGGTGCGCCTGCGCAGCGAGTTCGGCGTCTACGGCACCGACACCGGCCGCATGTGTGTGGCCGCGCTGAATAGCAAAAACATTGACTACGTGTGCGCTGCCATCGCCAAGGTCATTTGATCTACGCCAAATATGCTGCTAGCCCGCATAGAGTATGCGCAAGCAGCTATTAAATGCATAGCAAACGCCGACTGACCCGACTGCACACCCTCTGCCTGACACTGGCATGGTGCGTGGTCAGCGCGGCAGCCTGGGCGGGTGGCAACCACACCCAGGCCAGCTACCGGGCACTGGAGGGTTTGCCAGAGCTCAGCCAGGCCCCGCGGGCGGTGGTGGAGTCCCTGGACAGCTTTTTGCGCGCCCAAGAGCAAACGCTGGAAGCACTGCTGGCCAGCCAGGAGGCTTGGGCCACGGCCACCGTGGAGTTGTACCCGGCCCTGCCCGATACGCTGGCCTTCGTAGCCAACCCGCAGCGCAGCGACGAGGCACGTCGGCAGGCATTTCTCACCGCCCTTCGCGTCGCCCCCAACAGCAAGTTCATGCTGTTCATGGAGCCCGATACCAAGAGCAGCGATAGCGCTGCCAACGGCAACGCCACCTTGGGACTCACGGACGTCAGCAGCGTCCCGCCTCACCACGGCAGCATCCACGCCCATAAGCGTTTTGTCCCCCTCAAACCCGGCGAACTGGTGAGCCCTCTGGCAGTACTGGCTACCGCAACGGATGAGCCCGACTATGGGCTGGACACCTTTGTGTGGGAAGACAGCCCCACGGGCTGGGGCAAACAGTGGGGGCTGGGAACCCAACCCTTTGGCAACCCCGGCTCGGCAGCAGCCTCCCAAACCCCATTTGGCATGGGCTTCTTCTTTGAGGACCGCATGCTCTACACCGTGGCACCCTGGGCCAAGCGCTCCATGGTGCAGGCGCGTTACTACCAGTACTCCAGCCTGTCCGCGCTGGCCCTGCGAACCGGGCACGACTACTGGGGTTGGCGTTTTGCCGGCCTGGCCCTGCACTACCTGCAAAGCCTGACCCAGCCCTACCACGCACGCCTGGCGCCCGGCGAATCCAATGCCAAACTGCTGGCCTACAACACCTTGGCCCGCATGGGGCTGCAGGGCCCACGCAACACACGTATCCGCGCCATCACCAACCAGCGCCTGCTGCTGGATGCCCTTCAAACCCAATTGCTGCCACAGAGTTACAAAGCTCTGCAAACCCAGGACAAAGACAGCAGCTACCCCGAATGGAATGACCGCTACCTGCGTGCCGTGGTAGCCGCCCAAAGCGCCGCGCTGGCCGACAACGCACAGCGCACCCTGCTGGAAACACTGCCACCAGAATGGGTGGCAGAAGCCCTGATTGACTTGCAGCCCCAGGATGCGACCATGCACTTGTTGCCTGATCTGCTGGCCCAGGACCCGACGCGGCGGGCACGCCTGCAGAGCCTGGTGAACGAAGTGATGGGCAATTTCGGTGCCCACAGCCGCAATGCCGTGCGTGCGATTGTCAAATCAGGCAACCGGTATTAAGTCCATTGCTGTTATATTGCACTGCAACATTTTCCTAAGGTTCCCCCATGCTGTACCAGCTTTACGAAACCCAACGCTCCTTGATGGAGCCGTTTTCTGACCTGGCACTGGCCGCTGCCAAGCTCTATAGCAACCCGCTGTCCGTCGTGGGACAAAACCCCTTCGCGCAGCGCCTGTCGGCCGGCTATGACCTGATGCACCGACTGGGCAAGGACTACGAAAAGCCCGAATTCGGCCTGCGCACGATTGATGTGGATGGTGTGGACGTGGCTATCCACGAGCGCGTGGAAATCAACAAGCCCTTCTGCGAACTGCGCCGCTTCAAGCGCTTCACCGACGACACCGCGACCCTGGACAAGATCAAGGGCCAGCCTGTGGTGCTGATCGTGGCGCCGCTCTCGGGCCACTACGCCACACTCTTGCGTGACACCGTCAAGACCATGCTGAAGGATCACAAGGTCTACATCACGGACTGGAAAAACGCCCGCCTGGTGCCGCTGGCAGACGGCGAATTCCACCTGGACGACTATGTGAACTACGTGCAGGAGTTCATCCGCCACGTGCAGGGTGTGTATGGCAACTGCCATGTGATGAGCGTGTGCCAGCCTACCGTGCCGGTGCTGGCCGCGGTATCCCTCATGGCCAGCCGTGGCGAAACCACGCCACTCACCATGACCATGATGGGCGGCCCGATTGACGCCCGCAAGTCCCCCACGGCGGTGAACAACCTGGCCATGAACAAGAGCCACAGCTGGTTCGAGAACAACGTGATCTACCGCGTGCCCAGCAACTTCCCAGGTGCGGGCCGCCGCGTCTACCCGGGCTTTTTGCAGCACACCGGCTTTGTGGCCATGAACCCCGACCACCACGCCAAGAGCCACTACGACTACTTCCAGGACCTGATCAAGGGTGACGACGCCAGCACCGAAGCCCACCGCAAGTTCTACGACGAGTACAACGCCGTGCTGGACATGGATGCCGACTACTACCTGGAAACCATCCAGGTAGTGTTCCAGGAGTTTGCGCTGGTCAACGGCACCTGGGAGGTGAAAAACCCCCAAGGCAAGCTGGAGCGTGTGCAACCGGCCGATATCAAGACCACTGCGCTGATGTCGGTAGAAGGCGAACTGGACGACATCTCAGGCGCTGGCCAGACCGAGGCGGTACACGACATCTGCAGCGGTGTGCCCAAGAGCCAGCAGCGCCACTTTGAGGCCAAGGGTGCCGGCCACTACGGCATCTTCTCGGGCCGCCGCTGGCGTGAACATGTGTACCCGCAGGTCAAGGCTTTTATCAAGGCGCACGCCTTGGTCAGCACCACACCGCGCACAGCCCCCGCAAGCGCAGCCGCCCCAGCCCCAGCCGCCAAGGTTGCCCGCAAGGCACCCGCACCGGCTTTGGCACAAAAAGTGCCTGCAACCCCCGTCAAATCTGCGCCAGCAGCTCCTAAAAAGGTAGCAGCCAAGCGTAGCACCCAGAGCAAGTGAGCACCGGCAAGACAGCTGCACCGCCCCTGGTGCAGCGCCTGCTGGACGCCCTGCCCCAAACGCAGTGCACCCGCTGCGGCTACCCCGATTGCGCGGCCTATGCGCAGGCCATGGCCGCAGGCGAAGCCGGCATCAACCAGTGCCCGCCCGGCGGAGCCGCAGGCATTACACGCCTGGCGGCCCTCACCGGCCAGCCTGTGCAGCCGCTGGATCCCGCGTTTGGTGTGGAAGGGCCGCGCAGCGTCGCCTTCATTGACGAAGCCTGGTGCATAGGCTGCACCCTGTGCCTGGACGCCTGCCCGACCGACGCCATCATCGGCAGCAACAAGCGCATGCACACCGTGCTGGAGCAGTACTGCACCGGCTGCGAGCTGTGCCTGCCAGTGTGCCCGGTGGATTGCATTCTGCTGGAGAACGTGACGGCGACGACAACCGGCTGGAGCGCTTGGCCCCAGGCCCTGGCCGACGAGGCGCGCACACGTTACAGCGCACGCCAAAACCGCCGCACGCGCGAAGAAACCGAGCACGCACAACGCCAGCAGCAGAAAGCAGAAATGAAACTGGCGGACCTGCCGGCCCACTCCCAGCACACCGACCCGGTGGTGCTGGACCAAAAGCGTGCGGTGATCGAAGCCGCACTGGCGCGGGCCCGTGCGCGGGCCAAGCCCGGCGGCGCCGGTTAAGCGGCACCGGCCAACCGCCAGCGCCGAAGCACGCCTACTGCATGGCCATCAGGTTTTTATAGACACCGCAGCCCACGTAGACGTCGTCCACCTGCACCACATACGACATCTTGGTCTGCACCTTGCCGTTGAGCGGGTTAACGATGTCGTACTCCACCCAACCTGGGGCCACAGCGGCCTGCCCGACGATGGAGGCCACCAGGGTATTGCCGTCGATGCCTGGTACATCCTGCACACGGGTGCCCACCTTGGCAGGGTTGCCACCAAAGGCCAGGTACTGGCCGTTGCGGTCCAGCACAAACACGTACATATCGCGGTCAAACAGCCCGCTTTCCTTGGGCGTGACTTCACGCACAAACGCGTCGCGGCTGCCCGATCCGCGGCGCAGTAACAGGGCACGCTCCACCAAGGCGCGGGCCTCGTCGGCCGAACCCTGCTGCAACTTGAACACCGACACCGCCTCGGACAGCACGCTGGCGCGCTCCTGCAGGGCGGTGGCCTGGTTGACGGCCTGCTCCACCATGGCGGCATTCTGTTGGGTGATCTCATCGAGCTGGCGAATAGCCATGGTGATTTCGGACAGGCTGTTGCTCTGCTCGGCACTGGACGCCGAGATGTGCGACATATTGGCGGCCACATCACGCACACCGTCCACAATGCGCGTGATGTTGGCTCCAGCGGCGCGGATCTGGGCCACCCCGCTGGCCACCTGGGCGGTGGAGGCACCAATCAGCGTACGAATCTCTTTGGCCGATGCGGCAGAGCGTTGTGCCAGTGAGCGGACTTCGGTCGCCACCACCGCAAAACCACGGCCCGACTCGCCAGCCCGTGCAGCTTCCACCGCCGCATTCAGTGCCAGGATGTTGGTCTGAAAGGCCAGGCCATCAATCACACTGACGATTTCGTCCATGCGCTTGGTGCTGGCCTCAATGGCCTCCACGGAGGCAATCGCCTCCACCATGCCCTGCGCCCCCTGTTCCGCCACGCCCCGCACGGCCTGGGCCGCCTGGTCCGATTTCTGGGCCGTGTTGGCGTTGTCCTGCACGGTGGACGACAGCTCCTGCACGCTGGCCGAGGTCTCCTCCAGATTGGCGGCCTGTTGCTCCGTTCGGCCCGACAAGGCTTCATTGCCACTGACCAGGACATCACCGGAATTCGCAACCAGTGCCGAGTTGCTGCGCACACTGGCCACCATGACCGAGATATTGTTCACCATCACATCCATGGAATGCGACATGTCGGAGAGCTCGTCCTTGCCACGGATCTGCACTTTATGGCGCAAGTTGCCGGCTGCCGTCTCTTCCATGAAGCGCAGCACCTCCCGCAAATCCTGCAAAAAACTGAAATTGAAGGACAGCATGAAATACAGCAGGGCCAACACGGTCAAGGTACTCACCGCCACGGTGCCCCACAAAACCGTCAAGGTACGGTCCAAGCGCTGTTGCAACAACGTGTGAACGCCTGCCACGGCAGAGGCCTGGTAAGCCGCAATGGCTTCGATGGTTTGGGTACCCGCGTTGAAATAGGTTTGCGACTCGCCGGTTGCAGCACCGGCAGCAAACCGTTCACGCGCCAGCTTGGAGAAACTGGCGCTGGCCTCCAGGGCCTTTTCACTTAGCGGGTCTTTCACCCCCATCTCCGATATCAGCGTCTGGGCATATCGCACATTCAGCGCCCACGCATCCAGTGCGTCCAGTTGGGTCAACACCCGGATCGCTCCGCTTTCGTCCAGAGTCGGCTGGCTCAGCAGGCCCGCGCCTTGCCCCCGCAACCGACCGACCTGCTCCGTCCAGGGAATCAGACGCGACACGGCCATATCCATCAGCGTATAGGTCACCGGATCGGGATCAAACAGGAGGCTGGATTCATTGGAAATGCCATACACAAACCGGGTCATATCCTCAATCAAGGCCGTATGCAGTGCAAAACTGGCCGGAGCGGTCTTGCCCTCCAAAGCGGGGATCAGCGCATCCACGCGTTCCCTCAAGTTTTTCCACTCCACAGCAGCCCGCGCTCCGCTACCTGCGTTGATCTTGGCATCCAGTTGGTCCCGTGCGACCTTCAGGGTTTCACGGGTCTTGTCCCGCGGCCCTTGCGCTGCGGCATTGCCGGACAACACCATGTTGGTCTGGCCACGGTGGGCTTGCAATTGGCGAACCAGTGCACTGGCGTTTTCGACCATGGCTATGCCAGCCAACTCCGAACGCACGGTCTCGATTTCATTGCGCTCGCGGGCAATCAGCTCGGCAACGATGAAGAACAGAGGCACCAGCACGACCGCCGTCACCAAGCTCAGCTTGACACCAAAGCGCATGCGGCGCATCAGCCAAATGCCAGCAGAAAAAACCTTATCCAGCTTCATGTTGTCTCCTCGTCTGCGCCATAGCGCGGGCCCGGCAAAAACCGGTGCAACCCCGTCCAGCTTACCAACGGCGTGTTTTCATTGAAACACCTGTGGCTGACTGTAACCCTACCGGCGGGATCGCAAACCCCAAGAAACCCACAAAAGCCCGTCCTAATGCCACCAAACGCCTACGGTGCGGACAAGGCCCGCACCACTTCGGGGGGCGCCTGCACCAGCTCGATCAGCACGCCCTCACCCGCGATCGGAAATTCGTCGTTGCTTTTGGGATGCAAAAAGGTGATGTCGTAACCCGCCGCACCCTTGCGGATGCCGCCAGGGGCAAAGCGCACGCCCTTGGCGGTGAGCCATTCCACGGCCACCGGCAGGTTGTCGATCCACAGGCCCACGTGGTTCAGCGGCGTGGTGTGCACGGCGGGCTTTTTGTCCGGGTCCAGTGGCTGCATCAGATCGACTTCAACCTTGTAGGGCCCCATACCCATGGCGCAGATGTCCTCGTCCACATTCTCTTTTTCGCTCTTGAAGGTGCCCGTGACCTCCAACCCCAACATGTCCACCCACAGGGTTTGCAGGCGTTTCTTGTCGGGGCCACCGATGGCGATCTGCTGGATACCCAGCACTTTGAACGGACGGTGGGCAGCCACTGCTGTCATACGAACTCCACGATGGCTTGGTCAACCGACAGACTCTCGCCCTTGGCGGCCAGCACCTTGCCCACCACACCATCGGCGGCGGCGAACAGCACGTTTTCCATCTTCATGGCTTCGATCACGGCCACACGTTCACCCGCCTGCACCTTCTGGCCAGGCACCACCGCCACATCCACCAGCAAGCCGGGCATGGGCGAGAGCACGTAACGGCTCATGTCGGGCGGTGCCTTGTGCGGCATCAGGGCGTGCAGCTCGGCCATGCGTGGGGACATGACCAGCGCATCAATGCGCGTGCCGTTGTGTTGCACGCGCAAGGCCAGCGGGTTCTTGGGCGTGCCGCGCTCCACCTGGGCGGTAAAGGCTTTGCCGTTCACCGTGCCAGTAATGGCAATGTCGTTCAGGCGTGATTTGCTACGAATAACATAGCTGCTCGCGCCCACCCGTACTTGCGCGGAGCCAGTTTCACCTTCAAACTCATCCACATGCACCGGGGTGTAGCGGTTGTTGCCAGCGGCATCCAACGTCACCACCACATAGTCTTTGCCCGCGTCCACCGCATATCCGGGCAATTGGCCCGACAAGCCCGCCGCACGCTCGCGCGACTTGCGGCGCACAAAGGCGGCCAGCGCGGTCAGGAACGCGGCATCGTCATGTGGCACGTCTTCGGCAAAGAAGCCCTTGCCGTAGTTCTCGGCAATAAAGCCGGTGTTGAAATCGCCGCTTACAAACCTGGGGTGCGCAAGTAGCGCCGCCTGGAACGGAATGTTGCTGGAGACCCCGCGGATCACAAAGCCGTTGAGGGCCTCGCGCATCTTGGCAATCGCGTCGTTGCGGTCCTTGCCGTGCACGATGAGCTTGGCAATCATCGAGTCGTAGAACATCGGAATCTCACCGCCGTCCTGCACGCCGGTGTCCACGCGCACGCCTTGCAGGTGTTCAACGTCACTCTGCCACATGGTCTGCTCGGGCGGTGCAAAACGCACCAGGCGGCCGGTGGAGGGCAAAAAGTTGCGGAACGGGTCTTCCGCATTGATGCGGCACTCGATGGCCCAGCCATCGCGCTTCACGTCGGCTTGTGTCAGGGGCAGCTTTTCGCCCGCCGCCACGCGGATCATCAGCTCCACCAGGTCCAGGCCGGTGATGCACTCGGTCACCGGGTGCTCCACCTGCAGACGGGTGTTCATCTCCAGAAAGTAGAAGTCCTGGTCCTTGCCGACCACAAACTCCACCGTGCCCGCGCTCTGGTACTTGACGGCCTTGGCCAGTTGCACGGCCTGTTCGCCCATGGCCTTGCGGGTGGCGTCGCTGATGAAGGGCGATGGAGCCTCTTCGATCACCTTCTGGTGGCGGCGCTGGATGGAGCACTCGCGCTCGTTCAGGTAGATCACGTTGCCGTGGCTGTCACCCAGCACCTGGATCTCAATGTGGCGCGGCTCCTGCACAAACTTCTCAATGAAGATACGGTCGTCGCCGAAGCTGTTGCGGGCCTCGTTCTGGCAACTGGAGAAGCCTTCGAACGCTTCCTTGTCGTTGAACGCCACGCGCAGGCCCTTGCCGCCGCCGCCCGCAGACGCCTTGATCATCACGGGGTAGCCAATGCCCTTGGCAATCTCCACCGCCTGCTCCGGGCCGCTGATGGCATCGTTGTAGCCGGGGATGGTGTTGACCTTGGCCTCATTGGCCAGCTTCTTGGAAGCGATCTTGTCGCCCATGGCGGCAATGGAATGCGCCTTGGGCCCGATGAAGGCAATGCCTTCGTCCTCGCAGCGCTTGGCGAAGGCTTCGTTTTCGCTCAAGAAGCCGTAGCCGGGGTGCACGGCTTGTGCGCCGGTTTGCTTGCAGGCGGCAATGATCTTTTCGGCCTGCAGGTAGCTTTCACGGCTGGGCGCGGGGCCGATGTTGACGGCTTCGTCAGCCAGCGCCACATGGCGGGCTTCCTTGTCGGCATCGGAGTAGACGGCAACCGTCTTGATGCCCATTTTCTTGGCGGTGGCAATGACGCGGCAGGCGATTTCGCCACGGTTGGCGATCAGGATTTTGGTGAACATGGTGCTTGTCCTTTTCTTGTTCTTCGGCGATCAGAGCGGAATGTTCCCGTGCTTGCGCCACGGGTTTTCCAGCTTCTTGTCTTTCAGCATCACCAGCGAGCGGCAAATGCGTTTGCGGGTCTCACTCGGCAGGATCACATCGTCGATAAAGCCGCGTGCACCGGCCACGAACGGGTTGGCAAAGCGGGCCTTGTATTCGGCTTCCTTCGCGGCCAGCTTGGCCGGGTCGCCCTTGTCTTCGCGGAAGATGATTTCCACCGCGCCCTTGGCCCCCATCACCGCAATTTCGGCATTCGGCCAGGCGAAGTTGACGTCACCACGCAAGTGCTTGGAGGCCATCACGTCATAGGCGCCACCGTAGGCCTTGCGAGTAATCACCGTGATCTTGGGCACCGTGCACTCGGCATACGCATACAGCAACTTGGCGCCGTGCTTGATGATGCCGCCGTACTCCTGGCTGGTACCGGGCATAAAGCCAGGCACGTCCACAAACGTCACCACGGGAATGTTGAAGGCATCGCAGAAGCGCACAAAGCGCGCAGCCTTGATGGAGCTCTTGATGTCCAGGCAGCCCGCCAGTACCAGTGGCTGATTGGCCACGATGCCGATGGTCTGGCCGTCCATGCGGGCAAAGCCGATGATGATGTTTTTGGCGTACTCGGGCTGGATCTCGAAGAAGTCGCCATCGTCCACGGTCTTGACGATCAGCTCCTTCATGTCATAGGCCTTGTTGGCGTTCTCCGGCACCAGCGTGTCCAGGCTTGCGTCCGCGCGATCGATCGGGTCGCCGCTCTTGCGCACCGGGGCTTTCTCGCGGTTGTTCAGCGGCAAGTAGTTGTAGAGACGGCGCAGCATCAGCAGCGCTTCCACGTCGTTCTCAAAGGCCAGGTCCGCCACGCCGCTCTTGGTGGTGTGGGTGATGGCGCCGCCCAGTTCCTCGGCGGTCACTTCCTCGTGCGTCACCGTCTTCACCACTTCGGGGCCGGTCACAAACATGTAGCTGGAGTCCTTCACCATGAAGATGAAATCGGTCATTGCAGGCGAGTACACCGCGCCACCGGCCGACGGCCCCATGATCATGCTGATCTGCGGAATCACGCCGCTGGCCATGACGTTGCGCTGGAACACGTCGGCATAACCACCCAGGGACGCGACACCTTCCTGGATGCGCGCACCACCAGAGTCGTTGAGGCCAATGACCGGGGCACCCACTTTCATGGCCTGGTCCATCACCTTGCAAATCTTCTCGGCGTGCGCCTCAGACAAGGCTCCACCGAACACGGTGAAGTCCTGGCTGAACACAAACACCAAGCGGCCGTTGATCATGCCGTAGCCGGTGACCACGCCGTCGCCGGGGATCTTCTGCTCGGCCATGCCGAAGTCCACGCAGCGGTGTTCGACAAACATGTCCCACTCTTCAAACGTGCCCTCGTCCAGCAAGATCTCCAGCCGCTCACGCGCGGTGAGCTTGCCTTTTTTGTGCTGCGCGGCAATGCGCTTTTCACCACCGCCCTGACGCGCGAGTTCGCGCTTGGCTTCGAGTTGTTCAAGAATGGCTTGCATGGAAAATCCTTCTCGTCTGAAACTGTAATTTGCTATCTATTTAGGAGCTGCTTGCGCAGTCAATTCGAGGGCTGCGAGCAGATTTCGTGCTGCAGTGCTGGCGGCCAACTGACCGGCCTGCACCGCTGCGGTGAGCTGGGGCAGCTGCTCGCGCACCGCCGGGTTTTGCTTGAATGCTTGCTTCAGGCCCGCGTCAATCCGCTCCCACATCCATGCCAGCGACTGGTTCTGGCGGCGCTGCTTGAACAGGCCATTGGCGGTTTGCAGGGTTTGGAATTCGGACACCGCTGCCCAGAAGGTATCCACGCCTTTGCCAAGCAGTGCACTCAAGCTGATGACCTTGGGCTGCCAATGCTTGTCGCTGTGCGGGTCATTCGGGTTGCCGTGCATGCCCAGCAAACGCAGGCTGGAGGTGATCTGTGCTTGCGCGCGGGTGGCGGCATCGGCGTCAATGTCGGCCTTGTTAATCACTACCAAGTCCGCCAGTTCCATCACACCTTTTTTGATGGCCTGCAGGTCGTCACCCGCGTTGGGCAGCTGCATCAGCACGAACATGTCGGTCATGCCCTGCACGGCCGTCTCGCTCTGGCCTACGCCCACGGTTTCCACAATCACGATGTCGTAACCGGCTGCCTCGCAGACCAGCATGGCCTCGCGCGTTTTCTCGGCCACGCCACCCAGCGTGCCGCTGGACGGGCTGGGGCGAATGAAAGCTTTCTCGTGCATGGAGAGATGCTCCATGCGCGTTTTGTCACCGAGGATGGAGCCACCGGAGACTGACGACGACGGATCAATCGTCAGCACCGCCACACGGTGGCCCTGGCCAATCAGGTACAAGCCCAGCGCTTCGATAAAGGTACTTTTGCCAACGCCTGGCACACCGCTAATGCCCAGGCGCAGCGACTTGCCGGTGTGCGGCAGCAGCGCCGTCAGCAGCGCATCACCCTGCGCACGGTGGTCCACGCGGGTGGACTCCAGCAGGGTGATGGCTTTGGCGATGGCCCGGCGCTGCAGGAGGGACTCGCCCCCCAGCAGACCGGCCTGCACGGCTTCAGGGCTCACCCGAGTGCCTTTTCAATCTGGCTCAGCACATCACGCGCCGACACAGGAATCGGCGTGCCCGGGCCATAGATGCCCTTGACGCCTGCGGCGTACAAAAAGTCATAGTCCTGGCGCTGGATCACGCCGCCGACGAAGACGATGATGTCGTCCGCGCCCTGCTTCTTCAGTTCGGCAATGATGGCGGGCACCAGGGTTTTGTGGCCAGCGGCCAGGGTGGACACGCCGACCGCGTGCACGTCGTTTTCAATCGCCTGGCGGGCGCATTCTTCGGGGGTCTGGAACAGCGGGCCCATGTCCACGTCAAAGCCCAGGTCAGCAAACGCCGTGGCCACCACCTTGGCGCCGCGGTCGTGGCCGTCCTGGCCCAGCTTGCTGATCATCACGCGCGGGCGGCGGCCTTGTTTCTCGGCGAAGCCGGCGATGTCGGCTTTCAGCGTGTTCCAGTACTCCATGGTGTCTCCATTGGCGCTGTCGTAGGCCGCAGCGTACACGCCGCTGACCTTGTTGGTATCCGCACGGTGGCGGCCAAAGGCTTTTTCCAGCGCATCGCTCACCTCACCCACCGTGGCACGCAGGCGCACGGCCTGGATGCTCAGGTCCAGCAGGTTGCCCGTGCCGTTTTCTGCTGCAAAAGTGATAGCTGCCAGCGCAGCATCCACGCGGGCTGTGTCGCGTTTTGATCTGATCTCTTTCAATCGGGCCACTTGCGACTCGCGCACCGCCACGTTGTCAATGTCGCGCGCTTCGACCACGTCTTCGCTCTTCAGCTTGTACTTGTTGACGCCCACAATCACGTCCTGCCCGCTGTCGATGCGCGCCTGCTTGTCGGCAGCGGCGGCTTCAATCTTGAGCTTGGCCCAGCCGCTGTCCACGGCCTTGGTCATGCCGCCCATGGCTTCCACTTCTTCGATGATGGTCCACGCGGCATCCGCCATGTCCTGCGTCAGCTTTTCCATCATGTAGCTGCCCGCCCAGGGGTCGATCACGTTGGTGATGTGGGTTTCTTCCTGGATGATGAGTTGGGTGTTGCGCGCAATGCGGCTGGAGAACTCGGTGGGCAGTGCAATGGCTTCATCCAGCGCGTTGGTGTGCAGGCTTTGCGTGCCGCCAAACACCGCGGCCATCGCCTCAATGGTGGTGCGCACCACGTTGTTGTACGGGTCTTGCTCGGTGAGCGACCAGCCGGATGTCTGGCAGTGCGTGCGCAGCATCAGGCTCTTCGGGTTCTTGGCGTCAAAGCCTTTCATGATGCGGCACCACAGCAGGCGTGCGGCGCGCATCTTGGCCACTTCCAGATAGAAGTTCATGCCAATCGCCCAGAAGAACGACAGGCGCCCGGCAAAGTCGTCCACGTCCAGCCCGGTGGCAATGGCGGTCTTCACATACTCCTTGCCGTCGGCCAGCGTGAAGGCCAATTCGAGTGCCTGGTTGGCGCCCGCCTCCTGCATGTGGTAACCCGAGATGCTGATCGAGTTGAACTTGGGCATGTTCTTGGCGGTGTAGCCAATGATGTCGCCGATGATGCGCATGCTGGGCGCGGGCGGGTAGATGTAGGTGTTGCGCACCATGAACTCTTTCAGAATGTCGTTCTGAATCGTTCCCGAGAGCTGGTCTTGCGCCACGCCCTGCTCTTCGGCCGCCACCACATAGCCCGCCAACACCGGCAACACCGCGCCATTCATCGTCATCGACACAGACACCTTGTCCAGCGGAATCTGGTCGAACAGGATCTTCATGTCCTCGACCGAATCAATCGCCACACCGGCCTTGCCCACGTCGCCCGTCACACGCGGGTGGTCGGAGTCGTAGCCGCGGTGGGTGGCCAGGTCGAACGCCACCGACACGCCCTGCCCGCCTGCGGCCAGCGCCTTTCTGTAGAAGGCATTGCTCTCCTCGGCCGTCGAGAAGCCCGCGTACTGGCGGATCGTCCAGGGGCGCACGGCGTACATCGTGGCCTGCGGGCCGCGCAGGTAGGGCTCGAAACCGGGCAGCGTGTCGGCGTGCTTCAGGTCGGCTGTGTCGGCCGCCGTGTAGAGGGGTTTAACCGCGATGCCGTCGGGCGTGATCCAGTTCAGCGCGTCCACATTGCCGCCGGGGGCGGACTTGGCCGCGGCCTTGGCCCACTGCTCCAGCGTGGCGGTTTTGAATTCAGGGTTCTGGTCAGTCATGGCGTGGTCCGCGGGTCGTTCATGGGCTCCCCCAAGGTGGAACCGGGAGGGTAATCCCGGCAGCGTTTGGGTGGAAGCGAGTTTACATTATTCATAATTATTGATTCAGAATATTGATGTCAGCTTACAATTCACCCCCATGCCCGCCCTGATGCCTGAAACCCGCCCCGCCGTCTCGCTGGCCCCCCGCCCTCTGTATGAGGAAGTGGCCGAGCTACTGCGCCAGCGCATCTTCAAGCGCGAGCTGGAGCCCGGCAGCTGGATTGACGAACTGAAGATTGCCGAGGAATTTGGCATCAGCCGCACGCCGCTGCGCGAGGCGCTCAAGGTGCTTGCCGCCGAAGGCCTGGTGACCATGAAGGTGCGCCGCGGTGCTTATGTGACCGAGGTGTCGCAGCAAGACCTGGCTGACGTGTACCACTTGCTGAGCCTGCTGGAAAGCGACGCCGCTGGCGTGGTGGCCACCAAGGCCACCGATGCGGAGCTGAAAGAACTGCAAGCCCTGCACAAGGCGCTGGAGACCGCCGCCAAACCCGGCAAAGCCAACACCGACCAGTTTTTCGCGGTGAACGAGCAGTTCCACATGCGCCTGCTGCAGATCGCCAACAACCGCTGGCGCGACCAGATGGTGGCCGACCTGCGCAAGGTGATGAAGCTGAACCGCCACAACTCCCTGCTGAAGACCGGGCGCATTGAAGAGTCACTGGCCGAACACCGCGCCATCATGGACGCGCTGGCTGCGCGCGATGCTGCGCTGACGGTGCAGCGGGTGCGGGAGCATTTTGCGAATGGCTTGGAGGCGGCGGAGTAAATCGGGGCGTGTGCGCAAGCGGGGACCGCATGAAATTTGGCAGACTGAATTGCTGATATGTTTACGCGCAGCTTTGGGGCAGTCGCTTACCTACCGGCACAAGAGTCGATCTATACCGAGCAACTGATGGCCTTCAGCGACCGCTATATCTTTGCGTAAGCCGGGGCGCGCGCACCCGCGCTGGGGTGTGCGCGCCAGCGTACAGATCACGAAGCGGGAATGGCCGACATTGGGCTTGTTCTTCTGTCCCCCTCCGAAAGGCCCATGACCATGCGCACCTCCCTGCTTCCATTTCATTCCATCTCTTGGGCACGCCTCACCATCGCCGCGTCGTTGGGTATTGCCGCCGGCGCGGCACAGGCCCAGACCACCGCAGCTCCCATGCACTTGGCGGGTCAAAGTCCCACCTACATCGGACTGAGTGTGGGTTCCTCAGACTTCTCCAAGCCCAGCAATGGTTTTGGCATTTTTGGCAATGACCAGCGCGCCACGGCCTACAGCATCAACATGGGCAACTACTTCAACAACCAGAACTTTGGTTTTGAAATTGGTTACACCGACTTTGGCTCGGTCAACCGCGCGGGTGGCACCACCAAGGTGGACGGCATCAACCTGAGCCTGATTGGCCGTGCCCCGCTGAACCCGACGTTCAACCTGTTGGGGAAAATTGGCACTACCTACGGTCGCACCGATGTCTCCAGCGCCCCCACCTCGGGTGTCACGGCCGGCAGTGAGCGCGGGTTCGACTGGTCCTACGGCATTGGCGCAGAAATGTTGCTGAGCACCCAATGGTCGGGCGTGCTGCAGTACGACGAACACTACGTGAAATTCCCCGGTGGTGGCAGCGACCGTGTCAGCGCCACTTCGCTGGGGCTGCGTTACCGCTACTGACCTCGGGCCATTCGGCGGCGCCGCGCCTCAGTCACGCTTGCGCACAAACAAGCTCTGCGTAGCCCGCCCAATCAAGCCCGCCTCGTCATACAGCGCCGACTCCGCCAGCCCACCACCGTGGCTGGACAAATGGGTACGCGCATCCAGGCAAATCCACTCGCCCACCGGGCGGCGCAGCAGGTTGATGCTGAGGTCGGAGTTGACAAAGACGTGGGTGGACAAATCGAGGATGGCGCTGATGCCGTTGCCCGAATCGGCCGCCACCGCCACGCGCTGGTAGGGGCTGGGCTTTTGCCCCTGCACCAGCGGGAAGCTCAGGCGAAACCACACCGCGCTGGGCCCCGCAAACATGCGCCCGGCGGCAATGCGGCTCTCCACCAAATCGGGGTAGCCGATTTCGCCGTGCGCAAACGGAAAGCGCTGCACGGGGGAATCGGTCGGTGTCTTGGGTGCCTTGGGCAAGGGGTGGCCGGGCAGGCCCTGCGGAATGTCCACTTCCCCTTCGCGCTGGAACAGGGCGGTGGCGCGGATCAGCTCCTTGCCATCGGCCAGTGCCACCGCCGAGAAGTGCCCTGCATTGCGGCCCACATAGTCTTCCTGCACACGCACCTCGATGTCGGCAATCGGCACCGGGCGCAGCAGGTTGGCGGTGAGCCGCGCCATGTGCAGCAGGCCGTGGGCCTGTGCTGCGGCCTCCAGCGCGTAGCTCACCAGCGCAATGGGCGGGCCGGCGTGCTGCTGCTGCGGATGCCAGGGGCCGCGCGTGAGCTGGCTGGCGCGGAACACATGCGCATCCAGCGCCATGAAAGCTGCGGCGGGCCTAGGCCCTGCTGTGGGTTCAACCGTAGTTGGCATGTCGTTTACTCCTCTTTTGATAGCTTCTCACGCATATTCCATGGGCACTAGAGGCCAATTTGACTCATAAATTGGCCTCTAGGCCTGCCACACCCCAAACCCCGCTGCACGCAGGCTGATACCCAGCTCCACCTCCATGTCGCGCGCAGCCTCGTACTGCATGGGGTTGTAGGCCTCGTACAGGTCGGGCAGCAGGCGCAGGCCAAACTTCAGCACATAGCGGTTCGCCTGGATGCCGGCCTTGTGTTTGTCAAACCGGATGTCGGGGTCCAGCCCGGTCATGCCCACGTACACACAGGGCTTGCCGGTGATGTAGCCCGGGTTGGCCCGCATGAACTTGGCCTGCTCCAGCACCTGGGGGGACAACTCCACCACATACACATGGTGATGCGCGCGCTTGGCCATGGCTGTCTCCTGCGCGTCTGGCCGCTCAGGCCAGCTTGGCGCCCTTTTCTGCCAGCAGTGCGCGCAGAGTGGCGCGGTGGCAGTGGGCTTCGTCTTCGCAGTAGCAGCCCACTGAGAAGTTGCTGTGCTGCGACAGTGCCGCCAGCACTTCCAGCGTGCGGCTGGCTTCGGGCATGGCCATCTCGGCCCGGTATTTTTTGACAAAGGCGGCCCACTGCGCAGGCGTCGTGGCCTCCTGCCCCTGCTTCATCACATCGGCGCTGGGTGCCAGGTTGGGGTACCACACGTCGTACCAGTTGCGCGAGGCAAATTCCGTCTTGGGCACACCACGCGGCGGGCGGCGCACCGTGCCGATGCGCGTACCCTCGTCTGCTGCCCGTTCTGTGCCCAAACGCACGATGCGAACCACCATGGACGCTCTCCTTGTTGCAAAGAAGGCCAGTGTAAGTTTGAAGTGCGGCCCGCAGCGTTAGCGGCGCGACACCCAGTACACGCCGGGCAGAATCAGCGCCGCGCCCACCAGATGGTGCACACCCAGCGGCTCGCCCAGCACACCCCACGCTGCGAGTGCCGCGTACAAGGGCCCCAGGTAGAGCGTGACCGCCACGCGGCTCGCGCCCAGCACCTTTTGTGCGGCGCCATAAATCCAGTAGGCGGCCAGGCCCGGTGCCAGCGCTGCGGCCAGCACCAGCCAGGTGGCGGCCCAGGACCAGGCGGGCGTCTCGGGCAACCCGGCTTCCCACAGCGCGCAAGGAATCAGCACCAGCACGCCGCCCGCACAGATGGCGGCCAGCCGCGCGGTGGATCCCAGCGGACTGGGCCAGAGTTTTTGCAGCAACGCGTAGGCCGCCCAGGCCACCATAGCCGCCACGATCCACGCGTCGCCCACCACCCACTGCACCTGGCCCAGTGCCAGCCACTGACCCTTGACGATGACGTGCACCACACCGGCCAGCGCCACCACCACACCCAGCACCTGCTGCGTACGAAAGCGCTCGCCCAGCCACAGCACCGCCCCCACGGCAATCAGCACGGGCGACGCGGCGTAGATCAACGAAATATTCATGGCGCCCGTGGTGCGCGCACCCAGGTAGACCCAGGCACCGCAGACCAACATGCCGCAAAAGCCCAGCACCACGTACTGGTACCAGACCGAAAGAATGGCACGGCGCTGTGCCCACAGCTCCTGCCGCGCCACAAAACCCAGCAGCACGCCGGCAATCGCCCAGCGGCCCAGGGCCAGCGCATAGGGCGCGATGGTGCCGGGCGCCCAGCGTGCGACGATGAAGTTCACCGCCCACAGCGCAGGGATCAGCCACAGCCCCAGCAGGGCCCAGCGTTCCTGCTCAGGCCGCGGCAAGCGCAGGGCCCCGGGCGATGGCCATCACGTCGCGGGCCGGCAAGGTCTTGTAGCGGTGGTCACTCCATACCTGGCGCCACTTGCGTGCGCCCGGCAGGCCGTGGCGCAGGCCCAGCATGTGGCGGGCAATGCTGTACCACGAAGTGCCGTGCTCCGCAGCCTCGCGCTCCATGTACTCCACCATGGCCAATTCGACGCTATCCCGCGTCAGCTCTGCGGGAGCAGCTCCGAAAAACGTAGCATCCCACTCGGCCAGCCACCAGGGGTTGTGGTAGGCCTCACGGCCCAGCATCACGCCGTCCACATGCGCCAGCTGTTCTGCCAGCTGCGCGCTGGTGGTCAAGCCGCCATTGATGGCGATGGTGAGGTGGGGAAAGTCTTGTTTGAGCTGGTGCACCAGTTCGTAACGCAGCGGCGGAATCTCGCGATTCTCTTTGGGGCTCAGGCCCTTGAGCCAGGCGTTGCGAGCATGGGCAATAAACACGGAGCAGCCGGCATCGGCCACGGTGCCGACAAAGTCGCGCACAAAGCCGTAGCTCTCTTCTTTATCGATGCCAATGCGGTGCTTCACGGTCACGGGAATGTCCACCACGTCCACCATGGCTTTCACGCAGTCGGCAACCAAGGGGGCCTCGTTCATCAGGCAGGCGCCAAACGCGCCGCGCTGCACGCGCTCCGACGGGCAGCCGCAGTTGATGTTGATTTCGTCGTAGCCCCAGTCCTCCCCGAGCTTGGCGCACTGCGCCAAGTCGGCCGGCTCACTGCCGCCCAGTTGCAGGGCCACGGGGTGTTCTTCGGTGTTGAAGCGCAGGTGGCGCGGCACATCGCCATGGATCAGCGCGCCGGTGGTCACCATCTCGGTGTACAGCAGCGCGTGGCGGCTCAACAGGCGGTGAAAGTAGCGGCAATGGCGATCCGTCCAGTCCATCATGGGTGCAACGGACAGGCGCCAGGGGCTCAGCGCGGACGTGGGGGTGCCGGACAGCGGCAAGACAGAAGACATGGACCGGATTATCCCAGCCCGGCACGTCCTCCGCGGCCCACAGGTTTTTAGAGCGTAACGTGCAAGCGGTTGCGGCCGTTCTGCTTGGCCTGGTAGAGCGCTTGGTCAGCACGGCTCACCAGATCGACAGGGTCGGTTTTGGCCTCGGCCATGGCGGCCCCGACGCTCACCGTCACCGGACGGTGCAAACCTTGCAAGTTCTGCACGGCAAGGCGGACACGTTCGGCCACTGCGCGCGTGTCGGCCACTTGGGTGTCGGGCAGGATGACGGCAAACTCCTCCCCTCCGTAGCGGGCCACATGGTCGTAGGCCCGGGCCTGCGACTTGATGGCGGCAGCCACCGCCTGCAAGGCCTGGTCACCAGCCAGGTGGCCATATTGGTCGTTGTAGGCTTTGAAGTGGTCCACATCCACCATCAGCAGGGCCAAGGGAGAGCGGGTGCGCAAGGCGCGGGCATATTCATTGGCTAGCAGCCGGTCAAAGGCGCGGCGGTTTTTGAGCGTGGTCAGCGCGTCCGTCAGTGTCTGTTCCGACAACTCCTCATTGATTCCCTTCAACTGCCGCTGGGTCTCTTCCAGCTCGCGCTGGCGCAGGGTGTGCGCACGCGACAGCAGTTCCAGCTCGGCGTTGGCACGCCGCAGGGCCAGCAGCTGCACCACCTGACGCGACAGGGCTTTCAGTGCCTCTGCCTGCGCTTCCGTGAGTTTGCGAGGCACACGGTCGATGACACACACCGTGCCCAGCGCAGCACCCGAAGGCGTCAACAGCGGTGCGCCCGCATAAAAACGGACGCCCTCTTCCCCGGTCACCAGCGGGTTGTTGGCAAAACGGCTGTCGTCCAGCGCGTCGGGCACTTCCATGAGGGCATGGGGTTCGGTGATGGCGTGCGCACAAAAAGCAATGCCACGTGGGGTCTCCATGGCATTCATACCAACCCTGGCCTTGAACCACTGGCGGTCTTCGTCGATCAGGGAAATCAGCGCAATCGGGGTGTCGCAAATAAAGGAGGCGAGCTTGACGACATCGTCATAGGCCTGCTCAGCCGCGGAGTCCAGGACGCCAAAACTGCGCAGCTCTTCCAGACGCAAAGCCTCGGCAGTGGCAGTGGTTCGATCCATGGAGAGCGCCCTCCAACGGGGAGTGGTTTTTGACGTGCATCAAGGGGTAATGCACCAAGGGGCCTGATTGTGCATCAGCCCCATCCACAAGGCCCAAGCCGAGCTGGCTGCCAGCGCGGCGCCAGCCAGACGCACGCCCCAGGTTCCATCGCCCATCTGCGCCCCCTGCAGGCGCAACCACAGCCATGGCCCCAGCAGCATGGTGACCGAGGTGCCCAGGGCGAACAAAGCCATCACCCCGGCACCGCTGACCACATCGCCCGCCAGCGCAGCCACCAGCAAGGCTGAATACAACAGGCCACAGGGCAACAATGCCCACAACATGCCCAGCCCCAGCGGCGCACCGCGCCCCCATCGCAAGCCCAGGTTGCGGGTACGACTCCATACCGCGCGTGCCCCCGCCTGCAGCCACAGCGGCTGGCGCCCCTGCCACAGCAGCAGCAGGCCCAGCACCAGCGCCGCCACATGCACCATGGACCACACGGGCCGCAGCGCAGCGCTCTGCACCGTAAGCCAGCCCAGGCCCTGCATGGAGGCCGCTGCCAGCCCCCCAAGCGTGGCGTAACCCACTACCCGGCCGATTTGAAACAGAAGGAGTGCAGAGTTCTGGCGCGGACCCGCGGCCTGGCCGATGCCTGCACAGGCAGCACCACACATGGCCACACAGTGGGGCCCACCCACCAAGCCCATCACCAAGGCCGTGATTGCCAGAGACGATTGCATCCGACGATGCTAAATGATCTTGGAAAAACGGGCCCGTGTACGGTCAGTTTGCAAATACTTGTCAAACACCATGGCCACGGCCCTGACAAAAAACCAGCCTTGGGTAGTGACCTGGATGCCGCTGTCATCCAGCACCACCATGCCCTGCTCGGCCAGCGCCTGCAAGGCCACCAGTTCGCTGGCAAAGTAGTTTTTGAAGTCCACCAAATACGCGAGGTTGATGGATTCATACTGCAACTGGCCCTGGCACATCAGCGCCATGATGACGGCGCGGCGCACCAGGTCATCACGGGTTACCGCCAGGCCACGCACTACGGGAAAGCGTCCTTGGTTCAGGTAGTCGTAGTACTCGTCCAGCGTTTTGGCGTTCTGGCTGTAGCTAGCACCAATGCGGCCAATGGCCGAGACGCCCAGCGCAATCAGATCGCAATCGGGCTGCGTGCTGTACCCCTGGAAATTGCGATGCAGGCGCCCTTGCCGCTTGGCCACCGCCAGCGAGTCTTCCGGCAAGGCGAAATGGTCCATTCCCACATACACATAACCCGCACCCATAAAGGCAGCCAGGGAGCGTGACAACATGGACACCTTGGACGCCGCGCTGGGCAACTCCACCGTGGCAATGCGCCGCTGGGGCTTGAAGCGCTCGGGCAAATGCGCGTAGGCATAAAGCGCAATACGGTCGGGCCGCAACTGGTTCACCTGGGCCAGCGTGCGGTCAAACGACTCAGGGCTCTGCTGGGGCAAGCCGTAGATCAAGTCCACATTGATGGACTCAAAGCCGCGCGCGCGCGCCGCCTCCACCAGCGCAAACACCTGCTCAGCGGGCTGCACGCGGTGCACAGCCTTTTGCACTGCGGGGTCAAAATCCTGGACCCCAAAGCTCAGACGGTTGAATCCGAGCTCGGCCAGGGTGTCCAGACGCTGCGCGTCAATGGTGCGGGGGTCCACTTCAATGGAGTATTCGCCGCCGGGCGCGAGGTTGAAATTGCGTCGCAGCATACCCATGAGCTCGCCCAACTCGGCGTCACTCAAGAAGGTGGGGCTGCCGCCACCCAGGTGCAACTGGCTCACGGTCTGGCCGGTACCGATGCACGCGGTATGCAGGTCCACCTCGCGGCTCAGGTAGCGCAGGTAGGTCGCTGCCTTGTCATGGTGCTTGGTGATGATTTTGTTGCAGGCGCAGTAGTAGCATAGCGACTCGCAAAAGGGAATATGCACATACAGGGACAAGGGGAGCGCCAAGGCAGCGGCGCCGCTACGGCGCTGAGCCAGTGCCTGGGCATAGTCGTCCGCGGTGAAGGCTTCGACAAAGCGGTCTGCCGTCGGGTAGGAGGTGTAGCGCGGCCCCGAAACGTCAAAACGGGTCAACAAATTTTCAGAGATGGGCGGGGTGTCGAGGACGGCGTTCATGGATACTCCAAACTGGCATCACAAATGTCGCCCAAACGCCCGCGGCGGACATTGATACAGATCAAGCCCGCGATGGGTGCCAAGGCGGATAATTGACTTGCATCAGGGGAACCACATGTTTGAACCAAGCACTCCATCCGGCAAACCAGGCGAGGCGCATGCGCACATTGCCATCACGCCCGTACCAACCGCGCCCCTGAGCCCGCACACCATCAAGGTCGCCTGCTCCAACTGCAACCTTCGTGAACTTTGCATGCCCCTGGGCCTGAGCCCCAGCGAACTGGAGAAGATTGACGATGTGGTGGCCAGCCGCCGCAAAGTCAAACGGGGTAGCACCCTCTTTCGCAATGGCGAGCGTTTTACCAGCCTCTACGCCATTCGCACCGGCTTCTTCAAGACCTGCGTGGCCTCGGAAGACGGGCGTGACCAGGTCACCGGCTTTCAGATGGCGGGTGAAGTAATTGGTCTGGACGGCATCGTCAACGATCACCACACCTGCGACGCCGTGGCGCTGGAAGACGCTGAAGTCTGCGTTATGCCCTTTGAGCGCATTGAAGAACTATCACGCGAAGTGAACGCACTGCAGCGCCACGTGCACAAGATCATGAGCCGCGAGATCGTGCGGGAGAACGGCGTCATGCTGCTGCTGGGCAGCATGCGCGCCGAAGAGCGCCTGGCCGCCTTCCTGTTGAACCTGGTGCAGCGGTTGCACGCACGTGGTTTCTCGCAGTCGGAGTTGGTACTGCGCATGACGCGCGAAGAAATTGGCAGCTACCTCGGCCTCAAGCTCGAAACCGTCAGCCGCACTTTTTCAAAGTTTGTGGAAGACGGCATCGTGGAAGTGAAACAGCGTCACGTGCGCATCTTGAACACCGATGCCCTCAAAGACATCGTGAATCCCAAGGTCTGCAACTGATCAGTCGTTGACCTCTGCAGGGCTGAGGCACAGCAGTGCAGCCAGTCCACTGGCGACCAGCGCGATCACCCAAAACACAAAGAACGCCACGGTGTAAACACCCTGACGCGAGAACTCCACAGGCCGCCCCAGCCAGTGCAACTCATTCGGGTCGACAAACGCGAACACCAACACCTCCAGCAAACACGCCGTCAAAAAAGCAGGCCACACAATTGCTGTCCATTTGACTTTGGGCATGGTGCGCCTCTTGGGAATCAGGGTTTGGACTGGGCCACAGGCGCTTTGACGCCCGTCGCAGCGTGGTTACGCGCTTGCATGGCGGGCGCCAGGCTCTCCGGGGCACCTTCCAGCGTACGGTTGATCTCAATGCCCTTTTGGTAGTAGTTTTGGTCCACCACCGGGTCTGCACCGGACATGGCCAGGTACAGCGTGACGAAACCTGCAACCACCACAATGGCCGGGCCAGACAACACCAACCAGACGTGGCCAAAGTGCCACCAGGGTTGGGAGGAGATAGAAGGAGAGTCCATGGTGAATCCTTAACGGGGAACGATAAACACCGATTTTTCGGTCACGGCCATCTTGTGCTCCGCATCGGCCACTTCAAATTGGATGGCGTGTGAGCCTGCGGGGACGGCCTCATATGGCACTTGCACCCGGACCGCTACCCAGCGCGCCTGGGTAGCACCAATGGCAACGGTAGGGCTGTCCAACTGGATGCTGATGCCCTCTATCCCGCTGGCGCCAATGCGGAAGTCCTGGTCCTGCTCCGTCGCATTCATGATCTGCAGGCGGTATACGTTTTCGATCTTGCCGCCTTGCACGATACGCGCCAGCGTGCCACGGTCACGCACCACATCCACCTTGAACGGCGAGCGCAGCGCCAAACTCGCCAGCATGGCCACCACCACCGCCAACAAAATGCCGCTGTACACCAGCACCCGGGGGCGCAGTACATGGCGAATGGTCTGGGCACGGGTCCAGTGTTGGCTCACCGCATTTTGGGTGGAGTACTTCACCAGTCCCCGGGCGTAGCCCATCTTGTCCATCACGGTGTCGCATACATCCGCGCACGCGCCACAGCCAATGCACTCGTACTGCAGGCCCTTGCGGATATCGATGCCGGTGGGGCACACCTGTACACACAGGCTGCAGTCCACACAGGCCCCCAGGTTCAGGGCCAGGGGATCTGCCTTGCGCGACCGGGCGCCACGGGGCTCTCCGCGCTCTTGGTCATAGGTCACCACCAGGGTGTCCTTGTCGAACATGGCACTCTGAAAGCGGGCATACGGGCACATGTATTTGCACACCTGCTCGCGCATGTAACCGGCATTGCCATACGTGGCAAAACCATAAAACAGAATCCAGAAACTTTCCCAGGGACCCAAGCCCCATTGCAAAACCTCTTGGCTGAGGGTGTGGATGGGGGTGAAGTAGCCGACAAAGCTAAACCCGGTCCACAACGCCACGACAACCCACATGCCCTGTTTGGCTGCTTTGCGCCATACCTTGTCCCAATTCCAGGGACCTGCATCACGGCGCATGCGGGCGGAACGGTCGCCTTCGGCAAGCTTCTCCATCCAGAGAAAAATTTCGGTGTACACCGTTTGCGGGCAGGCATAACCACACCACAAACGCCCCGCCACCGCTGTGAACAAAAACAGCGCCAAGGCGGAAATCACCAGAATCCCGGTGAGGTAAACAAAGTCTTGCGGGTAAAGGACCAGATTGAAAATATAGAAACGCCGCGCCCCCAGATCAAAGAGCACGGCTTGGCGCTGGCCCCACTCCAGCCAGGGCAAGCCATAAAACACGAGTTGCGTGAGAAACACCAGCGCCCAACGCCACTTGGAGAAATACCCAGACACACTGCGCGGGTAGATCTTCTTGTGCGCCTCGTACAAGGCCACCATTTCTGCATCGGCTCCGGGCGGTGGCTCTATCGGGCCACGGTCCGGAGACGGCGCAATCGGAATGACTTTGCGGGGCGAGTCGGGGGCTGTGTTCAACACAATATCCTGAAAAACGGTCGCTTACTTGGCAGGCGCGCCGTTGTTGGACATGCCCCAGACATAGGCAGCCAGCACCTGAATCTGCGCTGCAGTCAACTTGTCAGCCTGTGCAGGCATCTGGTTGACCTTGCCGTTGTTGATCATGGCCACAATCGCGTTCTCGCCATAACCATGCAGCCAGACATCATCCGTCAGGTTGGGCGCGCCCAGGGCGATATTGCCCTTGCCGTCGCCACCGTGGCAGGCCGCACAGGCGGCAAACTTGGGTTTGCCCAGAGCGGCACGCACCGAGTCGTGGGGGCTGCCGGAGAGGCTCAACACATAGTGCGCCACGTTCTTCACATCATCTCCGGTACCTACAGCAGCAGCCATGGGCGGCATCTGTCCCACACGGCCCAAAGTTAGTGTCTCGGCGATTTTTTCCGGTGTCCCGCCGTGCAGCCAATCCGCATCGGTCAGGTTGGGGAAACCCTTGGAGCCGCGAGCATCGGAGCCATGGCACTGCGAGCAGTTGTTCATAAACAAACGCTCACCGATCGCATGGGCTTGCGGGTCCTTGGACACGTCTTCGGGCTTCATGGACGCAAACTTGGCGTACAGCGGGGCCACTTCCTGATTGCCCTTGGCCACTTCGGCCTGGTACTGACCTTCCTGGGTCCAGCCCAGCTTGCCAGCCGACTTGCCCAAGCCGGGATACAGCGCCAGATACACGCCAGCAAACACAATGGTGATGATGAACAGCCACACCCACCAGCGCGGCAAGGGGTTGTTCATCTCGCGCAGGTCACCGTCCCAGACGTGGCCGGTTGTGTTGTCGTTGGCGGTCATGGCCTTGGCCTTGCCACTGAACCACAGCAGCAACAGACAGGCCACAATGCCAATCACCGTGATGGCCGCCACATAGACGGACCAGAAGTTACTCGTAAAGTCGCTCATTTTTATTCCTTATGCGGGTTCAGTCCTGCTCAAAAGGCAGGTTGGCAGCTTGCGCAAAGTCACCCGATCGGCGCTTGGACCACGCCCACCAGACAATGCCGACAAACACCACCAGGCTGACCAGGGTGGTCACGGAACGCAGGGTATTGATGTCCATGGAAATCTCCCTTTTTCTTTACTTGAGTGCCAAGCCGAGCACTTGCAGGTAGGCAATGGTGGCCTCCAGCTCGGTCTTGCCCTTCACCTCTTCCGGTGCCTTGGCAATCTGCTCGTCGGTGTAGGGCACGCCCACCGTGCGCAGGGCCTTCATGCGGGCAGGCATCTCTGCGGCGGCCACCTGGTTCTTTGCCAGCCAAGGGTAGGCAGGCATGTTGGACTCAGGCACCACATCGCGCGGGTTCACCAAGTGAATGCGGTGCCATTCGTCGCTGTACTTGCCGCCCACGCGTGCCAAGTCGGGGCCCGTGCGCTTACTGCCCCACTGGAAGGGGTGGTCGTACACCGACTCACCCGCAACCGAATAGTGGCCGTAACGCAGCGTCTCGGCGCGGAAGGGGCGAATCATCTGCGAGTGGCAGTTGTAGCAACCCTCGCGGATGTAGACGTCACGGCCTGCCAGTTGCAGCGCGGTGTACGGCTGGATGCCTTTGATCGGCTCGGTGGTGGACTTCTGGAAGAACAGCGGAACAATTTCCACCATACCGCCCACCAGCAGGACCAACAGGATCAACACAATCATCAAGAAGTTGTTGGTCTCAATCTTCTCGTGCGACAAGCCGGAGCTTTTGGTTTCGTTAGCCATATTCTTGTTCTCCTTAGGCGTGGGCAGCGACGGTGGGGATGGTCACAGTAGTGGCCCGGCCGGCAGTCGCGGTCTTCAGGGTGTTCCACAACATGATCAGCATGCCGCTCAGGTAGAGCAGACCGCCAAGCAGACGCAGCACATAGAAGGGATACGTAGCCTTCACCGACTCCACAAAGGTGTAGGTCAACGTTCCGTCGGGGTTGATGGCACGCCACATCAGGCCTTGCATCACACCGGCAATCCACATCGCGGCGATGTAAATCACGATGCCGATGGTGGCCACCCAGAAGTGCAGCTCAATGGCTTTGACACTGAACATCTGCTTCTGGCCAAACAGGCGAGGAATCAGGTAGTACATGGAGCCCATGGTCACCAGACCCACCCAACCCAGAGCGCCTGAGTGCACGTGGCCCACGGTCCAGTCGGTGTAGTGGCTCAAGGCGTTCACAGTCTTGATGGACATCATGGGGCCTTCGAACGTGGACATGCCGTAAAAGGACAGGGACACGATCAGGAAACGCAGGATGGGGTCGTCACGCAGTTTGTGCCAGGCACCCGACAAGGTCATGATGCCGTTGATCATGCCGCCCCAGCTGGGAGCCAACAAAATCAGGGAGAACACCATACCGACGGACTGGGTCCAGTCGGGCAAGGCGGTGTAATGCAAATGGTGGGGACCCGCCCACATGTAAGTGAAGATCAGCGCCCAGAAGTGGACGATGGACAAGCGGTAGCTGTACACCGGACGGCCTGCCTGCTTGGGAATGAAGTAATACATCATGCCCAGGAAGCCCGCGGTCAGGAAGAAGCCCACGGCGTTGTGGCCATACCACCACTGCACCATGGCATCTTGCACACCGGCATAGGCCGAGTAGGACTTCATGAAGCCCGCAGGAATGGCGGCACTGTTGACCAAATGCAGAATGGCCACGGCCAGGATGAAGGCGCCAAAGAACCAGTTGGCCACATAAATGTGTTTGACCTTGCGGGTGCCCACGGTGCCGAAGAACACCACGGCAAACGACACCCAGACCAGCGTGATCAGGATGTCAATGGGCCACTCCAGCTCGGCATACTCCTTGCCTTGGGTATACCCCAGCGGCAGGGACACTGCGGCGGCCAGAATGACCAACTGCCACCCCCAGAAGGTGAATGCCGCCAGCTTGTCGCCAAACAGGCGCACCTGGCAGGTACGCTGCACCACGTAGTAGGCCGAGGCAAACAAGCCGCAACCGCCAAACGCAAAAATCACCGCGTTGGTGTGCAGGGGCCGCAATCGCCCGTATGACAGCCACGGAATACCTAAGTTGAGCTCGGGCCAGGCCAGCTGGGCGGCGATGATCACGCCTACCAGCATGCCGACCACGCCCCAGACCACGGTCATGATGGCGAACTGGCGTACAACGGTATCGTTGTAAACCGTCGCCTGTTGATTTGGAAATGCCATATTTACCTCTTCTTGGATTACTGCAAACCGAGTGTCTTACCGCCCCTGCCCGCTCAGGTTGACCCAAATCAACCGCGGACTAAAAACCCTTCTGATTGTCAGGGATCACGCAAAATGCGCTCCCCCTCCGACTCAATGTCTTCAAACTGCCCGCGGTCGATGGCCCACCACAGACCGCCCAAGATAAAAAAGACCAGCACCACAGACAGCGGAATCAACAAATACAAAATATCCATTACGCCTCCAGAGACTGCAGAGGTGCCGAACGCGGGGTGCGTGCCAGGCGCAGGGCATTAAGCACCACCAGCAAGGAACTGCTGGCCATGCCCAAGCCAGCCAGCCAGGCCGGCAAGTAGCCCGCCACGGCCAGCGGCACACAGGCCGCGTTGTAGGCCAGCGCCCACCACAAATTTTGCCGCACGATGTGCTGGGTTCTACGCGCCAACTGCAACGCGCCTACCACAGCGTCCAGACGCCCCCCCATCACCACCAAATCGGACTGGGCCTGCGCCAGAGGCACAGCCTGGCCAAATGCAAACGAGATATGGGCACCCGCCAGCACCGGGCCATCGTTCAAGCCATCCCCCACCATGGCCACGGTGTGGCCTTGGGCCTGCAAGCGCTGCAGGTAAGCCAGCTTCTCGGCCGGCGAACAGCCGCCTTGCGCCTGCGCAATACCGGATTGCTCGGCCACCCGCATCACCGCCTCCGGCCGATCGCCAGAGAGCACATGCACCTGCACGCCCTGCGCCTGCAAGGCGGCGACCACGGCGGGCACTTCCGGCCGCAGGTCTTCTTGCAACACAAAGGTGGCAACCCAGCCTTGGCCATCGCCCAGATGCACACACAGGCCCTGGTACACCGGCAGATTGGGGGGCAGTTGGCAAAAACTAGCCGAGCCCAGGCGCATGTGCTGGCCCGCGACGCCCGTCTGTCCAGGCTGTTGCACCTCCCCCGCGACCCCTTGGCCGGCGGATTCTTGTACCGCGGCGCAGGTCCACAGCGGCAGCCCTTGCTCCCGCTGCGCCGCCTGCACCAGCGCTTTGGAGGCCGGGTGCAGCGAGTGGCGGGCCAGCGCCGAAGCCATGGCCACGGCATCCGACCGTGCCACACCCGCACGGGTGTGGACCGCTTGCAAGGCCATGGCATCCCGCGTCAGGGTGCCGGTTTTGTCAAACACCACGGTGTCCACAGCGGCCAGCGCCTCCAGGCTGGGCAGGTTGCGCACCAGCACCCCGGCACGCGCCAGGGTTCCGGCTGCGGCCAGCATGGCGGCCGGGGTCGCCAGCGACAAGGCGCAGGGGCAGGTCACCACCAGCACCGCCACCGCCACCATGAGCGCATGGCCGGGGTCTTGCGGCCACCACCAGGCACAGGCCAGTGCCGCAGCGGCCAGCACCGCCAGCAAAAAAGGCTTGGCCAGGCGGTCCGCCAACAGGGCCCCGCGTGGCTTGGTGGTGGAGGCACTTTCCATCAGCGCCACGATCTGGGCAAAACGGGTGGAGCCTCCCACCTCGGTCACCCGCACCAGCACCGTGGCATGCAGGTTATGGCTGCCCGCCACCACTGCCGCACCCACGCCGCGCGGCAGCGGGTGAGACTCCCCACTGAGCAGGGCCTCGTCCACCAGGGTGCTGCCCTGCTCCACCACGCCATCGGCGGCAAAGGCTTCGCCTGGCTGTACGCGCACCAAGTCGCCCGGCACCAGGCGGCGCACGGCTACGCGCTCAAAGTCGCCCTGGAGCGTGCGGCGCTCCACGCTGTCAGGCAGGCGGTTCATCAGCGCCTCCAGCGCACCGGCAGTGCGGTCGCGCAGGCGCAACTCCAGCCAGCGGCCGGTGAGCAGGAAGAACACAAACATGGTGAGCGAGTCGAAATACACCTCGCGCCCAAAAATACCTTGCGGGTCGAAGGTGCCTGCAGTGCTGACCACAAAAGTGATCACCATGCCCAGCGCCACCGGCAGGTCCATGCTGATACGCAGTTGCGCCACATCGCGCAGCGCACTTTTGAAAAAGGGGCCGCATGAAAACAGGATGACGGGCAAGGTGAGCACCCAGGAAGCCCAGCGCAGCAGTTGCTCCATCTCGCCAGTCAGGTCGCCCGGCTGGGCCACATAGGCAGGCCACGCGTACATCATCACCTGCATCATGCACAGGCCCGCCACCAGCCAGCGCCACAAGGCCTGGCGGGAGGCCTTGCGCCTGCGTTCGCTGGCAAATACGTCGTTGGCCGGCACCGCACGGTAGCCCGCCTGCTGCACCGCCTGCATCCAGCCCGAGGGCTGCACCACCGCCGCCGACCACACCACGCGCGCGCGCTGGCTGGCCGCACTGACCTGGGCGCTCAGCACCCCCGGCACTTGGCGCAGCGCATCTTCCACCGTCAGCGAACAGGCGGCACAGTGCATGCCCTCAATGACCACACTCGACTCCCACTGCACCGGGTCATCGCAGTCCGGTCGGCTGAACGCGCCCCACTCCTGCGGGTCGTCCAGCAATGCCAGCGCCGCTGCGGAATGGGGTGCAAGCACAGAGGGGGCCAAGGTTGCAACGGTCATAAAGAGAGTGTGCCGAGTTCGACGCATGAAAAGCTTGATTCAAATCAAGTCATCTTCTTGGCACAAGCGTAATCTGAAAGCTCCCAAGTCACAAGGAGTCCTTATGTACCAACGTATTCTTGTCCCCACCGATGGCAGCGCCCTCTCCAAAAAAGCGGTGAACAGCGCCATTGCCCTGGCCAAACTGTGCAATGCCGAGCTGGTGGCCCTGAAGGTGGTGCCACGCTACCCGCAGTCCTACTTTGAAGGCGGCATTGCACTGGCACCCGCAGAGGTCAAGCAGGTGGAGAAGACCTGGGGCGATGCAGGACAGGCGGTGGTCGACGCGGTCAAAAAAACCGCAGCGGCCAAAGGCATCGAGGCCAAGGCGGTGGTGGTGCGCTCCGATGTGGTGTCTGACGCCATCTTGGCAGCCGCCAAAAAGCACCAGTGCGACCTGGTGGTCATGGCCTCCCATGGGCGCAAGGGCATCAAGCGCCTGCTGCTCGGCAGCGAGACACAGCACGTGCTGACACACGCCCAAATTCCCGTGCTGATTTTGAAGTAAATAGGGCTCTATAGCCCGTGGATACTGCGCAAGCAGCTACAAAATAGGGAGCAGCCTGGACTCTTCGGCATCGGCATACCGCTCACGCACGGCCAACACCTCGTCCCAGGCGTTGAGAAAGCTTTGTACACAGCGTGGGTCGAAATGGGTGCCGGAGCCGGCGAGGAGAAAGTCCACCGCGGCCTCCAGCGTCCAGGCTTTTTTGTAGGGCCGCTCGGAGGTGAGCGCATCAAACACATCGGCCACCGCCACGATGCGGCTGAACAGCGGTATGGCCTCCCCCTTGAGCCCTTGGGGGTAGCCACTTCCGTCAAACTTTTCGTGGTGGCCCAGCGCGATTTCGGCGCCGGTCTGTAGCACGCGCGATGCGCTGCCCTGCAGCAACTCATAGCCATACACCGCGTGCTGCTTCATGATGGCGAATTCAGCCTCGCTCAAACGCCCGGGTTTGAGCAAAATATTGTCGGCAATTCCCACCTTGCCGATGTCGTGCATGGGCGCGGCTTCCAGCAGCAGGTCCTGCTCGGCCTCGGACAGGTTCAGGCCCTTGGCAATGAGCCGGGAGTAATGGGCCATGCGCGAGATGTGGGCGCCGGTCTCGGGGTCGCGAAACTCGGCAGCCCGCGACAGGCGAATCACCGTGTCCCGTTCGCGCGCCAGTATTTCAGCCGTGGCTTTATGCACCTCCTCGGCCAGCCAAGCTGCGCGGTCAGCCAGCTTGGTACGCGCGTCGCTGAGGATCAGCAGATTTTTGGCACGCGCCAGAAATTCCACCCTGTCCACCGGCTTGGCCATGAAGTCGTTGGCCCCGGCGTCCAAGGCACGGTAGCGCACGGGTTTCTGGTCATTGGCGGTGACCATCATGATGGGGGTGATGTCGCGCCCGGGAATCTGGCGAAATCGGCGGATGAACTCCAAACCGTCCATGCCCTCCATGGTGTAGTCCACGGTCACCAGATCGACCGCGGTGCGCTCGGCCCAGCCCAGCGCCTGCACCGGGCTGGCAAAGGGAATGGCCCGGCAATCCCCCAGTTTTTCCACCAGCTCGATCAGCAGGGCCAGGGTAGCGGGGGCGTCGTCGACGATGAGTACGTGCTGCATGACCAAAATATGACAGAGATGCGGTGAATGTAGCCGACTCCCCCCAAGCACAGTGTCACGGCACGCGGTATTGCTCCCGCAGCAGGTTTTTTTGCACCTTGCCCATGGCATTACGCGGCAGTTCGGCCACCACTACGCAGCGCTTGGGCACCTTGAAGTTGGCCAGCATGGACTTGAGCGTGGCAATCACCTGCTGGGGATCGACCGTGGCTCCGGCCAGCGGCACGATGACGGCCACACCCACTTCGCCAAAGTCGGCATCGGGCACCCCCACCACCGCACTCTCGGCCACGCCGGGCAGGTTGTTGATGTAGTCCTCGATCTCGGCGGGGTAGACGTTGTAACCGCCGCTGATGATGAGGTCCTTGCTGCGCCCCACGATGGTCACGTAGCCTTGGGCGTCCACGCGGCCCACATCGCCGGTCTTGAAAAAACCATCGGCTGTGAACTCCTGTGCCGTCTTTTCGGGCATCTGCCAGTAGCCCAGAAACACATTGGGCCCGCGCACCTCGATGCCACCGGTTTCACCCTGGGGCAAATCCTTGCCGGCCTCGTCGCGTACGCGCAGTTGCACCCCGGGCAGCGGCCGGCCCACGGTGCCCACCTTGCGTTCACCGTCGGCTGCGCGGCCAGGGTTGGAGGTCAGCATCACGGTCTCCGACATGCCATAGCGCTCCAGAATCGTGTGGCCGGTGCGGGCCTGCCACTGGTGGTGCGTGTCCACCAGCATGGGGGCAGAGCCGGAGACAAACAGGCGCATGTGTTTGGTGGCCTGCGCCGTGAGCCCGGCCTCGGCCAGCAGGCGCACATAGAGCGTGGGCACCCCCATAAACACGGTGGCGCGTGGAAAGTGCTGCAACACCACCTTGGGGTCGAACTTGGCGCACCAGACCATCTTGCTGCCGTTGATGAGGGCGCCGTGGATGGCCACAAACAGGCCGTGCACGTGGAAGATGGGCAGTGCGTGGATCAGCACGTCGCCGGGCTTCCAGTCCCAGTAGGCTTGCAGCACGCGCGCATTGCTCAGCAGGTTGCCATGGCTCAGCACCGCCCCCTTGCTGCGACCCGTGGTGCCGCTGGTGTAAATGATGGCGGCCAGGTCGCCGGGCTGGCGCTGCGCGATGGTGTGGGCTCTGGGGAACTGTGCCGCCCGGTCCAGCAGCGAGCCGGTGCGGTCGTCATTGAGGGTGAACACATGGGCGGTGCCCGCCAGAAAGGCCATCTTGCTGATCCAGCCAAAGTTGCGGCCGCTGCACACCACCACCGAGGGTTTGGCGTCTTCGATGAAGTAGGCCATCTCCGCACTTTGGTAGGCCGTGTTGAGCGGCAGGTAGACCAAGCCCGCGCGCAGCGTGGCCAGGTACAGCACCAGCGCCTCCACCGACTTTTCCACCTGGACAGCGATACGCGCCCCTTTGGGCAGTTCCAGAAACTCCAGCAAATTGGCCACCATGGCGGTGGCTTCGTCCAGGTCACGCCAGCTGTACTGCAGACCGCTGTCGGTCTCGACGGCGCAGGTGTTGAGGTCCTTGGGAAAAGCGGCGCGCAGTGCGGCAAACAGGTTGGCGTTCTCGGTAGGGGTGGCCATGGTCAGGGTCTCGAAATGAAATTAAAACTGCGGTTTGCGCTTGGCCAAGAAGGCAGCAATGCCTTCGCGATGCTCATCGCTGCTGGCATAGGCATACGCAGTGGCTGATAAATTTGCTACTCTTTCAGGAGCTACTCGCGCAGCATCCATGGGCATCAGAGGCATATTTGATGCCTGAATGGCACGCAAGGTCTGCTTGTTCAGGCGCGCTGCCTGCGGGGCCAGGCTGGCCACACGCTGGGCCAGCGCCAGACCGTACCCCGCCACCTCAGCGTCGTTGTGCACCTGTGTCAAAAAGCCGCGCGCCAGCATCGCGGGAGCGTCAAACACCTCGGCCGCGAGCAACATGGCGCGCGCCACGGTGGCACCCGCTGCCTGCGCCACCAGCGCAGCCTCTTTGGGCGCCATGGGAAAACCCAGGCGCGCAATCGGGGCACCAAAGCGGGCCGACTGGCCCGCTACCCGCAGGTCGCAACAGCTGGCGATCTCCACGCCCGCGCCCATGCAGTTGCCTTCGATCTGCGCGACGATGGGCACATCACAATCCAGCATGGCCTGCAAGCCGCCCCACACCTCATCCTCATGGAACTGGCGCAGCGCGGCCTCGTCGAAACGGAAGCCGGGGTACTCGGCAATGTCGCCCCCGGCACAGAAGTGGCCGCCCTCCCCGCGCACCAGCACGCAGCGCGCGTCCGGGTCGGTCTGGATGGTGGTGAACACGGCCTTGAGTTCGCGCCACATGGCGCGCGACATGGCGTTGAACTTGCCCTGGTGCGACAGCGTGATGTGGACCACGCCCTGCTGCTCACCCGCGCCCTGCGCGAGCTGGATATTTCCCGCCATGTCTGCCTTTGTGATGTCAGTCCAGCTTGGCGCCAGAGGCTTTGACCACCTCAGCCCAGCGCTTCACTTCCGCCGCCACAAAGGCACCAAACTGCTGGGGTGTGAGTTTGCCAAATTCGGCGCCGTTGTTGGCCCAGCTGGCTTTGATCTCATCAGCCGCCGCGAGCCGGTTCACCTCTTCCACAATGCGCGCCTGCACATCTGCGGGTGTGCCTTTGGGGGCCCACAGGCCGTACCAGGTGGTCACGGTGTAGTCGGGCAGCCCCAGTTCGGCGGCGCAGGGCACGTCAGGGAATGCCGGGTTGCGCTTGGCTCCCGAAACCATGAGCGCCTTGATACGCCCGCCCTTGATGTGGGCGGCCGATGAGCCCAGTCCGTCAAACATCATGTCCACGCTGCCGGCCATCAGGTCTTGCAAGGCCGGGCCGGCGCCGCGGTAGGGAATGTGGGTGATGAAGGTCTTGGTCTGTTGCTTGAACAGCTCGCCCGCCAGGTGGTGCGAGGTGCCGCCACCGGCCGAGCCGTAATTCATCTTGCCGGGGTTGGCCTTCACCTGGGCGAGGAAGGCCTTGAAGTCGCCGGGCACGTTCTTGGGGTTGACCACCAGCACCTGGGGCACGTTGGCCACCAGCGCCAGAGGCACAAAGTCCTTCTGGATGTCGTAGTCCAGCTTGGGGTACATGCTGGGGGCGATGGCGTGGTGTACCGCGCCCATGAACAGGGTGTAGCCGTCGGGCTGTGCCTTGGACGCAATGCTGGCGCCCAGCGTGCCGCCAGCGCCCCCGCGGTTGTCAATCACCAACTGGGTGCCAGTGAGCTTGGAAAACTGGGCGGCCATGGGGCGTGCAAACGCATCGGTGCCACCACCTGCGGGAAATGGCACCACCAGGGTCACAGGTTTGGCGGGCCACTTGGCTTGCGCCAGGGCGGCCAGGGGCGCCAGCGCCCAGCTCGCTGCGGCGGCGGCCCCGGTGGCAAGAAGGCTGCGACGGCTGCTGCCGCCAGGGGTGGGGAATCGGGTCATGTTTGTCTCCTGTTTGTTATCTGTCGGGCACACACTGAAAATAAAACCGCGCTAAAAAAACAGCTCACTGATGGCCGGTGCCACCGGAATCTTGCCCTGGGACAGCAGCTCACGGTGCTTGTCCAGGCGCTTGAGATCGTAGAGGTAATTGACCATCAGGCCGTACGATTGTTTGAGCCCCTTGGGCGACGGGTCGCTGGCCCAGTTCAGACGCTCCACGCGGGCGCCATTGCCCAGGTGAAAGCGTGCCACCACATCCAGCGGGCGGCCCTGCACCGTCTCTTGCCCCAGGTACTGCGCAGCACAGCGCAACAGCATCAGGCGCACGGCAGAGGCCGGCTTGAGCGCCAGCGGCGACTCGGCCGCGGCCAAAAAATGGGCAGCGGTGGCGGGCTCAAACCCCACCGCACGCCCCAGCTCCGCGCGGCTTTTGGCGTCCAGGCGCTCCAGGGCAGCTGCTGCGTTTTTGCCCAACCATGACCGGAAACCCGGAATCGGCGACAAGGTGGCAAAGGTCTTGAGCTTGGGAAATTCGTCCTTGAGTGTCTCCACCACACGCTTGATCAGCGAATCGCCAAAACTCACGCCACGCAGGCCTTCCTGGGTGTTGCTGATGGAGTAAAAAATGGCGGTGGTGGCGGCCCCCAGGTCTGCCGCATCGGCAGATTCATCGAGCAGCGGTGTGATGCTGTCGGCCAGCGCATCCACCAGCGCCACCTCCACAAAAATCAGCGGCTCATCCGGCAGGCGCGGATGAAAGAAGCCATAGCAGCGGCGGTCCGAGTCGAGCCGGTTCTTCACATCGGCCCAGCTCTTGATGTCGTGCACTGCCTCGTATTTGATGAGTTTCTCTACCAGCGAGGCTGGCGAATCCCAGCTGATGCGGCGCAGCTCCAGAAAGCCCACATCAAACCAGGTGGAGAACATGTACTCCATCTCCACGTCCAATGCCTGCAGGCGCTTGTCGCCCTTCAGGGCCGGCTGCATCTCGGCGCGCAGGTTCACCAGAAAACGGATGCCGGTGGCGTCGGCGCTGAAGCGCTGCAGCACCCGGCGGCGTGGCGACACGGTGGCGCGGCGGTAGTGCACCTCGGCCGCGGCTTCGTCGGGCGTGCCCAGCGCGGCGGCAAACTTGGTTTGTGCGGCCTTCACCTTGTCCGGGTCGGCCATGAACATCTCGCTCATCAGCAGCCACATGTCCTGGCGGCGGGCCGCAGTGGCGCCAGCGTACCAGTCCATCAGCATGGCGGCGCGGCGCCCGCCCTCCACTTCGCTCACGCGGTCGTCAATCACGGCCTGCAGCTCCTGCAGCGTGCGGCGCAGCATGCGCGGCGACAGCGCCTCGCCGGTGTGGCGCAGCGTGGCCTGCAGGCGTGCACGGGTGCTGCGCTGTCCCGTCGGCGGCTTGGGCGTGACCGCCCCTGCGGCGCCAATTGCTATGTTTTTAGGAGCTGCTTGCGCAATATCCACCGGGGCTACAGTCTCTTTTGACTTGGAATTCTTGGGCATGAGCCGTGCCACATTGCGGTTGATCCACGAGTCCTGGTTCATGCGAGCAACCTGCTTTTCTGGGTACGGGAGAGTTCGCGCAGCGCATCGCGCTGGCGCAGCAAATGGGTGCGCATGGCGGCGTCGGCAGCTTCACCGTCCCGCGCCTTGATGGCGGCAAACACGGCCAGGTGCTCGCTCAGGCTTTGTTCCAGCCGGCCCGGCGCATGCAGCTGCTGCAGGCGTGCGAGCTTCAGTATCTTGCGCAAATCGGCAATCACCTGGGCCAGCCAGCGGTTGTTGGCCAGGGTGATGATGGCCTCGTGGATGGTGTAGTTGACCGCGTAATAGTCGGTGATGCGCCTGGCGGCGGCGTGCTGCTGCAGGTTGGTGTGCAGGGTCTCCAGTGCGGCAATGTCAGCGTCGGTGGCGTTGTGTGTGGCTTCCAGGGCGCAGCGCCCCTCCAGCAAGGCAATCACGGGGAAGATGTCGTCCAGATCCTGCTCGGTCACCTGGCTCACAAAACTGCCGCGGCGCGGCTCGTGGCGTACCAGGCCCTCAGCCGCCAGCACCTTGAGCGCCTCCCGCAGCGGTGTGCGCGAGATGGACAGATCCGCACACAGGGCCGCTTCGTCAATGAAGCTGCCCGGCGCCAGCACACCATCAAAGATCCGCGCCCGCAGGCCATCGGCGACCTCGTCGTGCAGGGAGTTGTGGATCAGTCGCATGGCTGTAATTTTCTGTAATTACGGATAATTACAAACCTGCAGCCCGCCGCGGTCAAGCCATTTCGGCCCGGTGTTTACCCTAGCGGGGCTTCAATTTTTGGCGGTTTGGCGGCCAGCCCACAGCCAGATGGCTGCACCACCCACCATCATCGGCACGCACAGCCACTGGCCCATGCTCATGCCAGTCTGCTGCTGCAGCCACAGCAGGTGGGCATCGGGCTCGCGGAAAAACTCGGCGATAAAGCGGAACACGCCGTAGCCGAACAAAAAGGCAGCCGCCACCTGCCCCTGTTTGCGCGCCGTGCTGGCATACCACCACAGCAACACAAACAACAGCAGCCCCTCCATGAGGAACTGGTACACCTGTGAAGGATGGCGCGGCGCATCACCCGCGCCGCGAAACACCATGCCCCAGGGCAGCGTGGGGTCGGCCAGACGGCCCCAGAGCTCGCCATTGAGAAAATTGCCAACCCGCCCTGCCGCCAGCCCCGTAGGCACGCAAGGCGCCACGAAGTCGGCCACCTGCCAGAATGAGCGGCCGCGCGAGCGTGCAAACCACGCCATGGAGGCAATCACGCCCAGCATGCCGCCGTGAAAGCTCATGCCACCCTGCCAGACGTAGAACACCTCTAGCGGGTGTGCAGCGTAATAGCCCGGCTTGTAAAACAGGCAGTAGCCAAGGCGCCCGCCCAGCACCACGCCCATGACGCCGAGAAACAGGATGTCTTCCACGTCCTTGAAAGCCCAGGCCTGCGAGCCGGTCAGCGTCTTGAACGGCGCATGGCGCAGGCGGCGACTGCCCAGAAACAGAAACAGCGCAAAGGCAGCGAGGTAGGTCAGCCCATACCAGTGCACGGCCACGGGGCCGAGCTGCAGGGCAACGGGGTCAATTTGGGGATGGATCAGCATGGGCTGCATTGTGCCCGCGCCAGGGACCACGTCGGCCCCTGGAGGGTCATATCAGTCGTCGAGCAGGGACAGGTCGCGCACCGCGCCCTTGTCGGCCGACATCACCAACTTGGCATAGGCCTTGAGGGCGGCCGACACCTTGCGGGGGCGTGGCAACACGGGCTTCCAGCCCAGCTTGTCTTGCTCCACACGGCGCTGGGCCAACTCGTCGTCCGACACCAGCACGTTGATGCTGCGGTTGGGGATGTCGATGCGGATGCGGTCGCCATTACGGACCAATCCGATCGCACCGCCTGCCGCCGCTTCGGGTGAAGCGTGACCGATGGACAGGCCCGAGGTACCGCCCGAGAAGCGGCCATCGGTCAGCAATGCGCAGGCCTTACCCAGGCCCTTGGACTTGATGTAGCTGGTGGGGTAGAGCATTTCCTGCATGCCGGGGCCGCCCTTGGGGCCTTCGTAGCGCACGATCACCACGTCACCGGCCTTGACCTTGTCGGCCAGGATGTGCTCCACCGCTTCGTCTTGCGACTCCACCACGTGGGCGGGGCCTTCAAATACCAGCAGGCTGTCGTCCACGCCGGCCGTCTTGACGACGCAACCATTCAGGGCGATGTTGCCCACCAACACGGCCAGGCCGCCTTCCTTGCTGAAGGCATGCTCGAACGAGCGAATGCAGCCTTCGGCGCGGTCGGCGTCCAGACTGGGCCAACGGGCGTTCTGGCTGAAGGCCACCTGCGTAGGAACGCCACCGGGGCCAGCCATGTAGAAGGTCTTGACCACATCCGACGGGTTGCGGGCAATATCCCACTGGTCCAGCGCGTCCTTCATGGTCTTGGCGTGTACGGTGGGCACATCGGTGTGCAAGCGGCCAGCGCGGTCGAGTTCACCCAAAATGCCCATGATGCCGCCAGCGCGGTGCACATCTTCGATGTGGTACTTGTTGGTGTTGGGCGCGACCTTGCACAACTGCGGCACGATCTTGGACATGCGATCGATGTCGGCCATGGTGAAGTCAATTTCCGCTTCCTGCGCAATCGCCAGAATGTGCAGGATGGTGTTGGTGGAACCGCCCATGGCAATGTCCAACGCAATCGCGTTCTCGAACGCCTTGAAGCCCATGGAACGCGGCAGGATGCTGCTGTCGTCCTCTTCGTAATAACGCTTGCACAACTCCACGGCCAGATGCCCAGCGCGTTTGAACAGTTGTTCGCGGTCGGCATGGGTGGCCACCACGGTGCCGTTGCCAGGCAAGGACAGGCCCAGCGCTTCGGTCAGGCAATTCATGGAGTTGGCGGTGAACATGCCCGAGCAAGAGCCGCAGGTGGGGCACGCCGAGCGCTCCACTTCGGCCACGTCGGCATCACTCACCTTGTCATCGGCGGCCATCACCATGGCGTCGATCAGGTCGAGTTTCTTGAACTCCATCTTGTGGGTGGTCGGGTTGGCCAATTGCACCTTGCCGGCTTCCATCGGGCCACCGGACACAAACACCACGGGAATGTTCAGGCGCATGGCAGCCATCAGCATGCCGGGGGTGATCTTGTCGCAATTGGAAATGCAGACCATGGCATCTGCGCAGTGGGCGTTGACCATGTACTCCACCGAGTCGGCAATGATGTCGCGGCTGGGCAGCGAATACAGCATGCCGTCGTGGCCCATGGCGATACCGTCGTCCACGGCGATGGTGTTGAACTCCTTGGCCACACCACCCGCCGCCTCAATCTCGCGCGCCACCAGTTGACCCAGATCCTTCAGGTGCACGTGACCCGGCACAAACTGCGTGAAGGAATTGACCACCGCGATGATGGGCTTGCTGAAATCGCCATCCTTCATACCAGTGGCACGCCACAGTGAACGGGCACCTGCCATGTTGCGGCCGGCGGTGGAAGTTTTGGAACGGTAAGCGGGCATGGTGATTCTTGGGGATACGGGGTTAGGGGACTGGAAAAAGCAGCTGCAATTATGTCCCAGCGCCTGTTAGCGGCGCTTCTTGCTGCCCAGAGTACCTAGGGCTTTGCGGTTTTTGTCGATACGCTCTTGTTTGCGTGCGTTTTCACGCTCCATGGCCTTGCGTTTGGTGTAGCCAGTGGAATCTGCCCAAGCCCACCACGCCACGGCCAAACCAAATGGCGCAAGCACCACCAACCACGACCAGGCGGCAACAGGGCCCACCTCCAGGTACTTCAGCAACAAGAGCACCAAACCGATTCCCAAAAAATACATGACCGTCTCCTACTGGATTGCGACAACGCAAGGGTGGCGTCAACCTCTGTTACTACAATGGCGTTGAAGCACTGTAAACCAACCCACGAGGCCTTCATGAAAAAATCCCTGATCACCTTGGCACTGGGCGCAAGCGCCCTTTTGTCCACTGCGCCCGCCTTTGCAGACCTGGCACTGGCCACATCCAAGAACTGCATGGCTTGCCATGCAGTGGATAAAAAGCTGGTGGGTCCCGCCTACAAGGACGTGGCCGCCAAGTACAAAGGCGACAAGACCGCTGTGGACAAGCTGGCTACCAAAATCATGAAGGGTGGCAGTGGTGTGTGGGGCGCCGTACCCATGCCCGCGAACGTTCAGGTCAACGAAGCTGATGCCAAAAAATTGGCAGCCTGGGTTCTGTCCACCAAGTAAGCCAGCGGCGGCCCGCGCCACAAGGCCGGCCGCCCCAACAAAAAAGCCGCAACACGCAAGTGCTGCGGCTTTTTTGTTGGAGGCGACACCTGTCGCCCCCAAACCCTTTTAGTAGGCCTGACCGAGTTGGTCAAGAATCGCCGGATTCTCCAGCGTGGAGGTGTCTTGGGTAACGGCCTCTCCCTTGGCCAGCGAACGCAGCAGGCGGCGCATGATTTTGCCGCTGCGGGTCTTGGGCAGGTTTTCGCCAAAACGGATGTCCTTGGGCTTGGCGATCGGGCCAATCTCCTTGGCCACCCAGTCACGCAATTCCTTGGCAATCGCCTTGGCTTCGTCGCCCTTGGGCATGGGGCGTTTGAGCACCACAAAGGCGCAAATCGCCTCGCCGGTCAGATCGTCGGGACGACCCACCACGGCAGCTTCCGCCACCAGGTCCGTCTTGGACACCAACGCCGATTCGATTTCCATGGTGCCCATGCGGTGACCCGACACGTTGAGCACATCGTCAATACGACCCGTGATGCGGAAGTAGCCGCGGTCGGCACTGCGCACGGCGCCGTCACCGGCGAGGTAGAGCTTGCCGCCCATTTCTTCGGGGAAGTAACTCTTCTTGAAACGCTCGGGGTCGTTCCAGATGGTGCGGATCATGGACGGCCAAGGGCGTTTGACGACCAGGATGCCGCCAGTGCCGTTGGGGATGTCATTGCCCACCTCGTCCACGATAGCCGCCAGGATGCCGGGCAGCGGTAGCGTGCAGCTACCGGGTACCAGCGGTGTGGCTCCGGGCAGCGGGGTCATCATGTGGCCACCGGTTTCGGTTTGCCAGAAGGTATCGACGATGGGGCACTTCTCGTGGCCCACGTTCTTGTAGTACCACATCCAGGCTTCGGGGTTGATAGGCTCGCCCACCGAGCCCAGGATGCGCAGGCTGCTGAGGTCAGAACGGTCGGGGTGCACCGCGGCATCGCCTTCTGCCGCCTTGATCAGCGAGCGGATGGCCGTGGGTGCCGTGTAGAAGATGGAGCACTTGTGGCGCTCAATCATTTGCCAGAAGCGGCCCGCGTTCGGGAAGGTGGGGATGCCTTCAAAAATGATTTGCGTGGCGCCTGCAGCCAACGGGCCGTAGGCCACGTAGGTGTGGCCAGTGATCCAGCCGATGTCGGCCGTGCACCAGAACACATCGGCAGGCTTCAGATCAAACGTCCAGTCCATCGTCAGCTTGGCCCACAGCAGGTAGCCGCCGGTGGAGTGCTGCACGCCCTTGGGCTTGCCGGTGGAGCCGGAGGTGTAAAGGATGAACAGAGGGTGCTCTGCGCCCACGGGCACGGGTGCGCATTCGGTGCTCTGGCCAGCCAGGGCTTCGTCAAACGTCTTGTCGCGGCCCGCCACCATGTTGCAGGCAGTCTTGGTGCGCTGGAACACGTACACGGTCTTGATGGTGTCGCAGCCACCCATGCCCAAGCCTTCGTCCACAATGGCTTTGAGCGGCAACTCTTTGCCACCACGCATCTGGTAGTTGCTGGTGATCACTGCCACGGCGCCCGCGTCGATGATGCGCTCTTGCAAGGCTTTCGCCGAGAAGCCGCCAAACACCACACTGTGCGTGGCGCCAATACGCGCGCAGGCCTGCATGGCGATCACGCCTTCCAGCGTCATGGGCATGTAGACCAGCACGCGGTCGCCCTTTTTCACGCCATCGGCCTTGAGCGCGTTGGCAAACTGGCTCACACGGGCCAGCAGTTCCTTGTAGGTGGTCTTGGTGACCGTGCCGTCGTCGGCTTCAAAGATCACGGCGACTTTGTTCTCCGTCGGCGTGCCCATGTGTTTGTCCAGGCAGTTGGCGGAGGCGTTCAGCTCGCCATCGTCAAACCACTGGTAGAACGGCGCGTTGGATTCATCCAGCGTGCGCGTAAAGGGTTTGTTCCAGAACACGTTTTCACGCGCCAGGCGGGCCCAAAAGCCCTCAAAGTCTTTGTCCGCTTCGGCGCACAGGGCGTTGTAACCCTCCATGCCGGACACACGGGCGGCCTTGACCATGGCTTCGCTGGGGGGAAACACGCGGTTTTCAACCAGCAGAGATTCCATGGCCGATGTTGATGTACTCATATTTTTGTCTCCTCGAACGTATCAAAACTGCCCGGACTGTCGTAGCCTGCACTTACAAGCCACTGACTGGCGGCAAGCTTACAAATTTGCGCAAAACCCGGGGTAACTGCCTTTCGCCGCCAAATACAAGCCGAATCGACCCCTAGCCCCCGTAAATACTGCGCGAACAGCTATTAATTAAATAGCAATTTACCCACCCCCACTCAACGCCCCGTCATGTCCGCGGGCACCACCCACTGGTCAAACTGCGCCGCCGTCAGGTACCCGCTGGCCACTGCCGCGTCGCGCAGGCTGCTGCCTTCCTGGTGGGCCTTTTTGGCAATGGCGGCCGCCTTGTCGTAGCCGATGTGCGGGTTCAGCGCGGTGACCAGCATCAGCGAACGGCCTACCAGCTCGGCAATACGCTCGCGGTTCGGTGTGATGCCCACGGCGCAATGGTCGTTGAAGCTGACCATGCCGTCCGCCAGCAGGCGCACGCTTTGCAAAAAGTTGTGCGCCACCAGGGGGCGGAACACATTGAGCTCGAAGTTGCCCGACGCGCCGCCAATGTTGATCGCGACATCGTTGCCCATCACCTGCGCCGCCAGCATGGTCAGCGCCTCGCTCTGGGTGGGGTTGACCTTGCCCGGCATGATGCTGGAGCCGGGCTCGTTCTCGGGAATGCTCAGCTCGCCAATGCCGCTGCGCGGGCCGCTGGCCAGCCAGCGCACGTCGTTGGCGATTTTCATGAGACTGGCCGCCAGCGTCTTGAGTGCGCCATGCGCATGCACCAGCGCATCCATGCTGGCCAGCGCCTCAAACTTGTTGGGTGCAGTGACAAACGGCAAGCCGGTGAGTGTGGCCAACTCCGCAGCCACCTGCTCCGCATAGCCCTGGGGAGCATTCAAGCCCGTCCCCACAGCCGTGCCACCCAGCGCCAGCTCGCACAGGTGCGGCAGCGCGGCGCGCACATGGGCCTCGCCATGGGTGAGCTGGGCCACATAGCCCGAGAATTCCTGACCCAAGGTCAGCGGCGTGGCGTCCTGCAAGTGGGTGCGGCCAATCTTGACGATGCCATCGAACTCGGCCGACTTCTGCGCCAGCGTCGCGCGCAGCGTGGCGATGGCGGGCAACAGCTGGTGCGTGATGGCCTCCACCGCCGCCACATGCATGGCCGTGGGGTACACATCGTTGCTGGACTGGCTGCGGTTCACATCGTCATTCGGGTGCACCAGCCGCCCGTCCCCACGCGCGCCGCCCAGCAGCTCACTGGCGCGGTTGGCCAACACCTCGTTCACATTCATATTGGTTTGCGTACCGGAGCCGGTTTGCCAGACCACCAACGGAAATTCATCCGGGTGCTGACCGGCAATCACCTCATCCGCCGCGGTCACGATGGCCTGGGTCTTTTTGGCGTCCTGCAGACCCAGCGCATGGTTGACCCGCGCCGCACTGCGTTTGGTCTGCGCCAGCGCGCGGATGATCTCGACAGGCTGGCGTTCACCCGAAATGTCGAAGTTCTGCAACGAGCGCTGGGTTTGCGCGCCCCACAGCCGGTCGGCGGACACTTCAATCGGCCCAAAGGTGTCCCGCTCGGTGCGGGTGGTGCTTGTAAGGCGCATGGAAGGCTCGGCAGGGGCTGACCTGTCAAAATAGCGGTTGGAAGATTTTCAGCATAGCCCTCAATCAAAGCAATACCCCGCCCAAGGGGATTGCCCTCACCGCCCAACGCCATGACGACCTCCATCCGCCAAGCCGACCTGATCGAATCCATCTCTGCTGCGCTGCAGTACATCAGCTACTACCACCCCGCCGACTACATCGCCCACCTGGCCCGCGCCTACGAGCGTGAGCAAAGCGCTGCCGCCAAGGACGCCATCGCGCAGATCCTGACCAACAGCAAGATGAGCGCCACCGGCCATCGCCCGATCTGCCAGGACACCGGCATCGTCAACGTGTTCCTGAAGGTGGGCATGGACGTGCGCTGGGAAGGCTTCACCGGCAGCCTGGACGACGCCATCAACGAAGGTGTGCGCCAGGGCTACAACCACCCCGACAACACGCTGCGCGCCTCGGTCGTCGCTGACCCCGAATTCCTGCGCAAGAACACCAAGGACAACACGCCCGCGGTCATCTTCACCGAAATCGTGCCCGGCAACACCGTGGAAGTGACCGTGGCTGCCAAGGGCGGCGGTTCCGAGAACAAGAGCAAGATGTACATGCTCAACCCCGGCGACAGCGTGGTGGACTGGGTCTTGAAAACCGTGCCCACCATGGGCGCGGGCTGGTGCCCGCCCGGCATGCTGGGCATCGGCATTGGCGGCACGGCCGAGAAAGCCGTGCTGATGGCCAAGGAAAGCCTGATGGACGACCTGGACATGTACGAGCTACAGGCCAAGCAGGCCTCCGGCGCCGCGCTGGACAAGGTCGAAGAATTGCGCCTGGAACTGTTTGAAAAGGTCAACGCCCTGGGCATTGGTGCCCAAGGCCTGGGCGGCCTGACCACGGTGCTGGACGTCAAAATCAAGATGTACCCCACCCATGCGGCCAGCAAACCCATTGCCATGATCCCCAACTGCGCGGCCACCCGCCACGCCCACTTTGTGATGGACGGCAGCGGCCCGGTTTACCTGACCCCACCGTCGCTGGACCTGTGGCCCAACGTCAACTGGACCCCCAACACCGAACTGAGCAAACGCGTGGACCTGAACACGCTGACCAAGGACGAAGTGGCGAGCTGGAAACCCGGCCAGACCCTGCTCTTGAACGGCAAGATGCTGACCGGCCGCGATGCGGCGCACAAGCGCATCCAGCAAATGCTGGCCAAGGGCGAGAAGCTGCCGGTGGACTTCACCAACCGTGTCATCTACTACGTGGGCCCGGTCGACCCGATCAAGGGCGAGGCAGTAGGGCCCGCCGGCCCCACCACGGCCACCCGCATGGACGGCTTTACCGAAATGATGCTGGCCCAGACCGGCCTGATCTCCATGGTCGGCAAGGCCGAGCGCGGCCCGGTGGCCATCGAAGCCATCAAGAAACACAAGAGTGCTTACCTGATGGCCGTGGGCGGAGCCGCCTACCTCGTCTCCAAAGCGATCAAGGCCGCCAAGGTCGTGGGCTTTGAAGACCTGGGCATGGAAGCAATCTACGAATTCGATGTGGTCGACATGCCCGTGACCGTGGCCGTGGATTCGGGCGGCACCAGCGCCCACATCACCGGCCCGGCCGAATGGCAAAAGAAGATCGCCACGGGCGAATTCAAGAGCATTCCCGTTACTTCGCGCTAAGCCCTTGGTGCCAACTACGGCAATGCCCGCTGCCTCGCGCCCCATTGGGGTGTTTGACAGCGGCGTGGGCGGCTTGAGCGTGCTGCGCGCACTGCGCGCCGAGCTGCCGCACGAGCGCTTTGTTTATGTGGCCGATAGCGGCCACGCCCCCTATGGCGAGCGGGATGACGACCACGTCACCACCCGCTCACACGCCATCACCAACTACCTGCTGAGTGAGCACCGTATCAAGGCGCTGGTAGTGGCCTGCAACACGGCCACAGCCGCCGCTATCAAAAGCCTGCGCGCCGCCTACCCGGCCATTCCCCTTGTGGGCATCGAACCCGCGCTCAAGCCCGCCGCGGCGGCCAGCCAGAGCAAGACCGTCGGCGTGATGGCCACACGTGGCACGCTGCAAAGTGAGAAATTTCAGGCCCTGCTGGCCTCCCTGCACGGACAAGCCACCTTTGTGCTGCAGCCCTGCGACGGCCTGGCGATTGCCATCGAACGCAACGACGCTACAAAAATAGAAGCACTCTGCGCAGAGTACACGGGGGCTATGGGCCAATTTGGCTTAAATTCCGAGGCCATAGATACATTGGTACTGGGCTGCACACACTACCCCTTTGTGGAAGGCGTGTTGCGTAAATCCATTGGCGGGCAGGTCACCCTGCTGGAGGGTGGCACCCCGGTGGCCCGCCAAACCCGGCGCCTGCTGGAAGCCGCCAGTCTGCTGGCGCCCGCAACAGCAGACCAGCCAGCCACCCAATTCCTCAGCACCGGCCAGCCAGACGACCTGCGCAACGCCGCCCTGCGCTGGCTGCAGTTAGACGCCTCCGTCAGCGCACTGACAACGCCCTAGTGACGCCGGGATGTGTTCGGGCCCCCAATGGGGGCGAGGCGCAAATTGCGGGGGGGTGAGTTGTCACTGGAACCATAACTGTGCCGCGATTGGGAGCATAACTGTGCCGTTTGGCTCAAATGGAGTCGATTGCTTGCCAGCGCACAAGAGAAATCGCTTGAATGTTGAGGCAAGGGTTTATGCCTAGAAATTTTCTCGCAGTGTTGATTTCCGTTGAAAACTGATCCACTGGGGGTGCGGCGTAAAACCTGGACTGGTTGTGGTTGAAGGCTTGCTCGCTTTGCTGGATGCTGCCTGTCACCGGCACGCCGCCCACGCACAGAGGCGGCAGGCACACGCTCACGCTGAAGCCGGAGCTGCTTTGTTCGCTGCTGTAGGTGCTGCTGTCTTGCAGGGTTTGGATGTTGAGCTTGCCCGTGCCACTGGTGCCTACTTCCATCTTGACTTGGTCGGCGGCGAGCTGTGCGCCTGCCAGGGTAGTGTCGGCTCCGCTCTTGACGGTGAGGGTGTTGCTGGCGGTGATTGCTATTGAATTAATAGCTGCTCGCGCAATATCTAAAGGGGCTGCAGGTCGATTTGATACCTAAATTGCAGTACAGCGAGCGCAGCTTGCAGATTGGGTGCAGGTGCTTCAGGGTGTGCCGACTGCGCCTAACTTGCCTCTGCTGCGGCTGGTCTCTGCCACCACAATCACGCAACCTCGGGCGGCGTTGAAGATGAGGCGGTGGGCGCTGGGGTTCATCCGGGTTTCCTACCAAAGAGTCTGGCAAACAGTCCTTGCTTGGGTTCTTCCCGCAAAGGATGGGTGCTGGGCCCATTGGGTCGCAGCAGGTCGCCGGGGTAGTGTTCATGGCCAAGGCACAGGCTGTCATCCAACCCAAAGGCTTTGACCGCCGCAACAGCTTCGATGCACCAGCGGCCAAAGTAGCTTCCCATTTCCAAGGGGTTTTTCTCCGGGTCGCCGTAGATGTACCAGAAGGGTTCTACGGAGGGTGCTTTCTTGTTCTTCGGCGCGGGGCGTTTGAGTTCAGCGTACCAATGTTCCACGAAGTCGCGCAATAGTGTGGCCTGTTGATCCTTGGGCGCATCGACGGCCCTGAGCAAGCGGGCATAGGGTTTTGCATGCAGCAAAGATGTGCCGATTCTTCGTTCTGGCGAGCGACTGGCAATCACTCGGTCAAGCAACACATCTTCGCCGTCGCCACCTATCAAGGCCAGCAAACGCTGCCATTGGTCGTTGGGGATTTCCAATGACAGCGCCAAACCCACCAGCCAGAAGCACCAGTTGTAGTGGTTCAGGTTGGAGAGCGAGAAGTCCCAGTCGCGACAGGTCTGCAAATGGTGTTCCTTGCAGACCTCATCGCTCAGGCGATTGGAGTGTTCCCACGCGTCTAGCAGGCCGGGGAAGTGCTGGGATAGGTCAGAAACGGCCCCCCCTGAGGAGTACCGCAACAGAATCAAGCGCGCATAGTAGCCTGTTAAGTTGTATTGGAATTGGGGCTCATAGGTGGGGTTCTGCGAAGGCGACTTCGTTAGCTCAGTGTGTTCGATTACGGTGGCTTGAAATTTTTTGACTCGATCACTCCAATAGGAACTATCGCCTTGTGGTGCGCGGATCATTTGCGAGCTCCTGACAACTTCAAATTGGGGATTATCACTTTCGAGTCATTGATGGGCTTAGCCTTGCCAAACGCATCCAGCACTTCGACTGCAGTTGAGCCATCTGGCCGGATTGTGACTACCCAGCTTTCAACGCGGCCTGTTCTAAGCGCCTTAACGTTGTTGCCGCCTACGTTGCTGGCAACGGCCTGGGTGCTGCTCTCGGTGCGACGTTCTTCGGTGACGGAGCTGGAGAAGAGCCCTTTGTTGGTGGCGGTCCAGCTCAGGTCGCTGGAGCTGGTGTTTTGACCGGCAAGGAGGAGCACGTTGTTACCCGCCTGCAGCGTGACATTGGCATCCGACTGGATAGTGGCCGCCGTTGCCGAGATATCTTGTCTGGCACTGACAGCTAGGTTTCCCTTGGCCTGGATGGTGCTACCCGTCTGGCTGCTTTGCTCCAGATGCTGGCGGAACTCCGCTTCGCCATGCGATTCGTTGTGGAACACCTCGCTGGTGGTTACTGCCTGCATATTCACGTTACCCCCGGCGCGCAGCGTAGCGGCTCTGGCACTGCTAACTTGGCTGGCCGTGAGGTTGATGTCGCCTGCGGCCACCATGGTGAGCTGACCATCGCTTTGGTTGACCCCACCTGTGACAGCAATCACAGCCTGGCGGTCCAGGGTCGTTTTGTTGGCCCCGCTGGCTGCCTGGATCCTAGTGATGTTGTTGATATCGCGCCCCGCCACCATTGACAGGCTGCTTTTTGCGCTGAGCGTGCCACCCTTGTTGTTGATGTCCTGGGTGGTGGCTATGCTGACTTGCTGGCCTGTCACGGTACCGGCGTTGTTATTCAGGTTGGCGGCTTTCAGGTCCAGCTGCTGGGCGCTGAAGATGCCGCTGTTGGTAATGTCGCCACTGGCTGCGAGTTGAACGCTCTTGCCCGAGAAGAGGGATCCTGTGTTACTCAAGTCGCCATCACGCACGATGGCATACACCTGCGGCACCAGGGCGCGCTGGGTGGAGCCATCGGGCAGGGTGACGTCTTTCTCCACCAGCCAGACGACGTCACTGGTGAGCCGGCTGACCTGTTCTGCTGTCAGTGCAATGCCGGGTCGCAGGTTGTGGCTTTGCGCATATGTGACTCCTGCATTCATCAGTGCCTGATACTGCTGCTCTTCGCTGGTGTAGTTGGCAAGGAAACGGCGGCCAGTGAGCTGGGCCACTTGTTCATTAATGAGGCGCTGCTCGTAAAAGCCGTCGCCTAGGCGCTTTTGGGTTAGTGCCGGATCTATTGCCAAGCTGGTAAGCATGTAGTCCGAACTCAGCCAGGTTTTGTAACTCGCAAAGCGCGGGTCGGTCTCGATGAGGTAATTGGCTGCTGGGTTGCTGGTATTGCGGAACAGCGCGCTATTGAGAACGCCACTGGTTGCGGGATTCGTCGGCACTGTGGCCGTACTGCGTGCCTGGGTGGTACTGGTCGAGCGGTTGTTACCCGATACTCCACTGGCCACGGGCATCGTGGTGTAAGCCGTGGTGTCGTAGCCACTGGCAACATATCCCCAGTCGAGCACCCAGTGGCAGGGGTAGCAGTCATCATGTCCGCCAGTCACGCCCCAACTCCATTGGGTCCCGACATCGCGCACGCGCTGTTGCGAGACTACTGATTGGTTGTCAATGGCTGCCGCCGTGGCCGTGATGTTGCCCCCGGCAACGATTTTGCTTTGCTGGTTGTTGATCTGGGTGGCACTAAGCACGATGTTCCCACCGGCCAGCAATTGGGCGGGGTCGTCTCGCGTGACCACCGGCTGGTAGGTATAGCGATTAAAGATGGACGGAGGGGCTGCCTCGTGCGTGCCTGCTGCCGAGATCAAGAAGACATGCGCGACTCCAGCTTGCTTGGCTGCGTTGATGGCGACTCTGAGTTGGCTCCCGCGTACGCCGGGGGCAAGGTCCGCACTCGGGATGACGAGTAGGCGGTCCAAGCCTTCGTAGGCTTTGGCGAGCGAGTCCGGCTTGTTGTAGTCGCCGAATCGCCCCTCGAACTTGGTACCGCCGATCTGCGGCGAGCGAGAGATGCCTATCAGGCTGTGCTGTGTGCCGCGCTGCACAAGCTGGGATAAGACTTCTTGGCCGAGCTGGCCACTCGCACCACTAATGCCGATTTTCATGCAATTACCTTTCTATCGTTAGGAACAAAATGTTCTTGCAAATATGCGCGTCAACAGATAAATTTGCAAGAATGAACATCAAAGTACTTAACGAACAAAAATGTTCCTATCCAAGGGGAATCGCTTGACAGCAACGACATGCACGCAAATAGGCGATGAGGCGGAGCCGGTGGACTTGCACGACGACCATGCACGATGCAAGGCTCTGGGTAGGGTGTTGGATCGGATTGGGGACAAGTGGACCGTCATGGTGGTTGGAGCACTCTCGAAAGGGCCTGTGCGGTTCAACGCATTGATGCGCCTAATTGATGGTGTTTCGCATCGAATGTTGACGTTGACACTCCGTGGTCTTGAGCAGGACGGCTTGGTAAAACGAACCGTTTATCCGACTGTGCCGCCCAAAGTTGAATATCAACTCACTGAAGTTGGCCGCTCGCTTATCGAGCCATTGAGCGCCCTTACTTTGTGGGCTCAGACAAACCTTCCTGCCATTGAGGCCGCACGTATTACGAACGAGGATGTAGAGTCTGCGGAGACGATCTAGTGTTGATTCCCGTTGAAAACTGATCCAAGGAGGGGGCGGACAATAACTTGGACTACATGGAGGTAGTTCATGTATTCGTATGAAGTGCATATTCCAATGAAGACTGGATTCGAGCAGCCCAGCTCTACATCAAGCAGGGTAAGCGCATCAGGGCAACCTTCCGTCAACTGGTTTGTCCAACCAAGAATGCCTTGAAAAGTTGGCACCGTGATTACTAACGGCGTTTGTATCTGCCAGTGGGCTATGCGGGCCCACCGCCCAATGGCATTCTTGTCCAATGTGATTGGCAGGAATCGTGTGAACCGAAGGGCGTCTCAATAAGTGGTCAGGTCTCCGAAGGCATCCGTTGTTACGTCTTCTTGGCTACTAACCTTGGAGACTTTGGCCTTGACGGGATAGTCGGCTTCTTGTCCAACTCTGACGCTTGCTTGGAATGAGATGACGCCTTGACGGCCGGCATCAGGATTCCATAAAGCGGTCACTCGCCATTGCCCGCTTCTGGCCCATTGTGTATTTCCAGTAAGGTCCCACAGCCGAAGTCTGGCCTCCAGGCACGTCTGCTGACCTCAGCCAATTTGGCGTGGGCTTGCTTGCGGATTAATAAACCCGCAGCACCTCAAATTGCTGTCGGATTGGAGCGACCTGTATCCAAACCTCATCACCCTCACAT